>JAANMY010000281.1_pt1 | contig 74021 bp, 62 predicted proteins | sample 7279691 | NCBI WGS metagenome assembly JAANMY01 (sample SAMN14094543, study PRJNA606508) | bioreactor metagenome | isolation source: A lab-scale SPAN reactor treating ammonium-rich wastewater day 388 | place: Ireland: Galway | collected 2018-02-07 | reverse complement strand
CTGCCCCCCCCCCCCCCCCCCCCCCACACACACTTTGGGTTGATCGGGAGGTGCGCATGCGATTCCGCCGCGCCATCTCGTCGTGTGTTCTTGCCCTGAGCGCCGCCGCGTCGGCGCAATCGCCCACCCAGGAACAGGTGCAGGCCTGGTTCGTTGCGGAGCTCGCCGCCGCCGAGGCGTTCCCGAACTTCGGCGATCATGCGATGCACTGGATCGTCGAGGTTCACTTCGTACCGTTGCCTGCGGAGTTGGAGCGACTTCGCTCGGAGGTTGCAGGAAAGCCCGAGCATCCCGACCGCCAATCACTCGCTGACTACGAGCGTCGGTTGAAGGGTCAACCCACGCTGCGTCGGAAGACGTTGTGGGCTCGTGCGCAGGACAACTGGAGGCACAACTCCGACGTTGAGGATCCGAGGGGTGTTCCGTGGGACATCGCGCTGACCCCCCGGAGCGGTTGGCACCTCTCGACGGAATCGTTGCAGATCGGTGACGCCAGGGAAGGCTTCTCGAAGCAGTTTGATCCGACGAGCTACGTTCGGGGTTTCTGGCCCGAGGCCGGGCAGTTGCTCGATGGCGGGCTGACGCTGGGGAACTCGTTCTTCGGCAATCTGCGGGTAGAGGATGTGGGTGTCGAAGGGAACCGATGGGTTGCGCACACTCGCCGATACACCCAGAAGGGTGCCGGGAGTTATTTCGTTGACTACGAGGGTGTGTGGGATGGGGCCGCGGAACGCGGGTTTGTGACGCGCATGACGCAGTTCGCCGACAACCCCGAGCGTTCCGTGATCGAGCGACGCGAGACGGCCGGCTGGGAGCACGAGCCGACCCTCAACAGGTGGGTCGCAAGGCGAGCGGAACTCTACGGCAGGGATGGTCGCCTCGACCGCGTGCTGAGGTTCGACGGCGTGACGCCGGGATCCAAGGGGAGGTTCGAGGAAGTAACGAGGATCCCGCGGCATGATCGCGACGATCCGGTGCGAGGGAAGCTGTCGTTCACGCGGATCATGGACTACGGCAAGGGGACGATCGAAGAGTTGGGCGAGACGGAGCGGGTGGTCGCGCAGATGCCGCCGGGGCTTGTTGGGAACAAGGTGGCGCGATCTTCGAGTTGGCATCGCTGGATCGGGTGGACCGCCGCCGGCGCGCTCGTCGTGGCGTTCGGGGCATTGAGGGTGCGTCGGCATCTCTCGTCGGATTGAATGACGCAGGCAAGAAGGAGGCAGCGATGAAGGCTCGTGCAACGGCATCGCGTATCGGTGTCGCAAGTGCGTTCCTGTGGGCGACGTGCTGTGGTGTGGGCCTGGCCACGGACTGCTGGAAGAGCGGCCCGGAGGAGAACTGCTGCGTGCCGAACGAGATCGTTTGTGGGCCGGATCCGCAGCACGATCCCGAGTACTGGCTGTGCGAGGACCGGGTGTCAGGGGTGATCAGCGTTCGGACGGTCCAGCAGGCGGGAGAGGGCCAGGGCGGGAGGATCTCGTTCGTCGCGACCACCGCGGGGCTCTGCACCCGCGAGGTCGCCACGTGCGGCGGGGCTTTCGGCAACTGCAACTTCAACCCGGGACAGACATCGACCTGCTCGCATACCGACCCGCAGACGAGTTCGGCGTTCTGTGTCGGAGATTGAACGATGCGTCACGGGTGGTGCCGCGTTGCCGGTGTTGGCTGCGGGCATGTCGTCATGGGGGCGATCCTGCTGGCCGGAGTGCTCAAGGCCGCCGACCTGTCCGAGGTCGAGCGTACGCTGCGCTCGTGGGCGTTCATTCCCCTGGGTTTGGAGTTCGCCGTGGCGCTGGGCGCGATGTCGGTCGAGATCGCGGTCGGGCTCTGGTGGTTTCTAGGGCAGGCTCGGCGCGGTGCGCTGCTGGTTGCCATAGGGTGGGTGGTCTCGCTCACCGTGTTCTACGGCGTGCACGCGGCGTTCGCCAAGGCTCCGGATTGCGCCTGCTTCGGAGTGCTGGACCGATACCTCGACATGATGGATAGCGCGTGGTCGCTGATGGTGCGGAACGGCGTCATGATCGCCATGCTCGGCGCGGCCATCGGCCTCGGCGGCATCGGGTACGACAACCGACTGAGGTCGATCGACCCACCCGCGCAACGAGCCGACGTTCAAGCGCCGAGCGTCCTGCGCGGTTTCACGCTCATCGAGATGATCCTGGTCGTGCTCATCGTGGGCGTGCTTGTCTCGTTGATCCTCCCGTCTCTGCGCGGCATCCGCGAGCGATCGAAGGAGGGTGTGTCGCTCGCGAATCTGCGCTCGCACGCGGGGATCTTCGGGGCGTACGCGAACGACTGGAGTGACGCGTTCCCGTACTTCACCGATCCCAGGGCGACCAAGACCGTCATTCGATGCGAGATCAAGGATCGCAGCATCGCGATCGGGTATTTTTCGGCGATGTACTGGTGGAACTTCGCGCTCGCGGATCAATACTACGACGGCGCGTTCGACCATCCGACGTTCTACCCGCCGAACTATGTCAATGAACTGCACGGAGCCGTCGGATCGCGGGCGCACGGCCCCACGCCGTATCTCTACGGCTGCTCGTTCATTGCCGACCCGCTGTTCTGGAACCCGAGGACGCGCACGGGTCCGGGACAGTTCCGGCACACGACGCACGCGCGGGTGCTCTTCCCGTCGAAGAAAGTGGTGCTGCTCGCGTCGCACCCGCTGTTCCAGCAGTTCGGCAAGGTCGCATGGAAGGATCCGCGGCTCTCGGCACCGGTGAGCTGGGCGGACGGCTCGGCGAGCGACCTGAGACTGGATCGCATCACCGCCGGCTGCCCGAGCGGGGATGGGCAGTACACCCCGCCAGGCCCCCATCACACGGAGTTTCCCTACGCGATGCACACGCTGGACGGCGTACGGGGCAGGGATGTTCCGTAGCGCCGTGGCTCACAGCCCCTTGCGGGCGAGGCGGTCCTTGAGCGTGGGCGAGACGTGGTAGATCACCTCGCGGACGCGCTTTGACGTCGTCATGAGCTTCCGGCGGACGAGGTCGTCGAGGTCGGCGCGGGCGGTCCCGAGCGCGATGCCATTGGAGTTGCGATGCGACTTGGCGGTGTACTCGGTCGTCGGGTGGCGGAGGGCGTGTTCGAGGAGGTGCCTCTGGCGGAGGTTGAGCCCCTTGGCGATGCGGAGCAGTCGTTCGCTGCGTTCGATCTTGGCTTCTTCGCGCTCCAGGTGCTCGGCCAGGCGATCGAGGGCCCGCTCGATCACGTCGAGGTGGTAGAGGACGAAATAGGTCAGGTCGCCGTCGTCGGTCTCGACATCGACGAACGCCTGCGGATAGCGGGCGTAGCCCTTGCGGATGATCTCTGAGATGGGCACGAACTCGAAGATGTCGTAGCCATGGCGTAGGGCAAACCAATAAAAGATGGCCCGAGCCGTTCGGCCGTTGCCGTCGCAGAACGGGTGCTCGTACCCGATCATGAAGTGAAGGATCGATGCCTTGATGATGGGGTGGAGGAAGTGTTCGGCTTCGTGCTTTGCGTTGGCGAACCGGCAGAGGGCCTGGAGGCGTTCCGGGAGCGCCGCGGCGGGCGGAGGCACGTGGATCACCGTGTTGTCGGCGCTCACCACCTGAACTCGCTCGTCGGCGCGCCGTAGCCGACCGGCCTCCTTCGGGTTCGCCAGCGTCTGCTCGGTCAGGATCCGCTGGAGGTCCGTCAGCATCTCGACGCTGAGCTCCTTGCCCAGAAGCTGCTTGACCTTCTGCATGGCGACGTAGTTGTTCACGACCATGCGCTCGCCGACCGTTTTCGGCGGGCGCTCGCTCTTGAGGAGCTCGATCGCCTCCTTTCGGGTTGTGGCCGCACCTTCGATGAGGGAAGACTCCGCGGCCTCGTCCATCAGTGAACGGATGTGCAGCCGGGTGCGGTGGTGCTCGGCGCCCAGTAGGCCCCGCTTCGGATGGAGCGTTGCCGAGCCGCCGCCACCCACAGCCCGATCGATGCGATGCAGCGGCTCGCGGATCAACGGACTTTCGGTATACACAAATAGGCCGCCCTCACCACGAGACAGCGGCAGCGGTCGCGAGTATGCACTTCGGTGGAGCTTGGTCGCCGCCCAGGCAATCTCCGGTGAGATCCCGAGATCGCGTGCGATGGGCGACACCTTGCGCCAAGGGCGGTAGCCCGTGAAAAGCGGGCCCGAGCCCATGACGAGGGCGGTGATTCGCTTCAGGTTTTCGTGATCGGTTAGGAGATCGAGCCAGTGCGGTGGTCGTTCGAGCTGCATGTGTCACCATGTGTCCATTGATGAGATTCTGACACATGAAGCATATCGCCTCGAAACAGCTCCTGTCAACAATCAATATATTGCCAGTTGTCGAACCTCTCGGCCCGGTCCCCTACCCCTTCACATCCAGCACCACCTTGATCCCCTCCCCCGAGATCATGGTCGCGTGGGCGCGCTCGAACTCCTCCAGGGGGAACTCGTGCGTGATGATGTCGTCGAGTTCCAGCCGCCCGGAGAGCAGCAGCTCTTCCATCTGGAACCACGTCTCGAACATCTTCCGGCCGTTGATGCCCAGCACCGTGCATCCCTTGAAGATGCAGAGGCGGTTGAGGTCGAAGGTGACCGGGCCCTTGAAGAGGCCCAGCAGCGCGGCCGTCCCGCCGTTGCGGAGCGCCTCGAAGCCCTGCGTGAGCGCGGGCGAGGCCCCGGACATCTCCAGCAGCACGTCCGCCCCCTCGCCTCGGGTGGCCTTGCGCACCTCGGCGATCCACGCGTCGCTGCGCGGGTCGAAGGCCTCGGTTGCGCCGAGTTTCTTCGCCAGCGCCCGACGGCGGGGGTCGATGTCGGTCGCGAAGATCCGGCTCGCGCCCGCGGCCTTGGCGACCGTCACCGCCATCAGCCCGATGATCCCCGTACCCGTGACCAGCACGCTGCGGGCCGCGACGCCCGCGGCCATGACGGTGTGGACGGCGTTGCCCAGGGGGTCGAGCACCGCCGCCACACGGTCGGGGATCGACGGGTGGACGGGCCAGACGTTCTCCTCGGGGACGGCGACGTATTCCGCAAAGCATCCGTCGCGGTCGATCCCGATGATGCGGGTATCGGACGCGATGTGGGCGTTGCCCGTGCGGCTGTTGTAGTCCTTCCACGCCGTGATGTGCCCCTCTGCGCTCACCCGCAGGCCCGGCTGGTACTTGGAGACGGCGGAGCCGACCTGCTCGATGACGCCGACGAACTCGTGCCCGGTGACGATCCCGACGGGGATGCGGGAGGCGGCCCAGTCGTCCCACTCCCAGATGTGCCGATCGGTTCCGCAGATCCCCGCCTTGGTGACGCGGATGAGGACGTCTCTCGGGCCGGGGACGGGCTTGGCGCGGGAGGGATCGAGGGCCAGCCCTGGGCCGGCGTGGTGCTTGATGAGCGCTCGCATGGATCGGGGTTCCGTGGAGGGACGAAGGGGTGTTATTGTCGGAGGGGCGAGGGCGACGATCAACCGGCGCAACCCTGGCCGATACACTTGTCTGATGAGCGTGGCCTCCAAAGCCCCGGAGAGTTTCGTCTTCCTCGCGGCCACCGCGACGGGCGGGCGGAAGTTCGGGTTTCGACAGGCTTCGGACGCCAGGCGGCTCGCCGAGATGCTTCGTCGCGAGCGGCTCCTGGTGCTGCGGACGTGGAGGCTGCCCGCCTGGGCCAGCCGCGATGCCGGGCTGGGGCTGAAGGATGCCGCCGCGGTCAACGATCAGCTTGCCCAGCTCCTCACCAGGGGCGTTCCGCTGACCGAGGCGCTGGACGTGACGGCGGAGACGGTGACGAAATCCTCGCGCGCGGTGGTCGTGCGGATGCGCGAACTGGTCGCGCAGGGATCGTCGTTTGCCGCAGCCTGCGCCGCGACGGGCGCCTTCGACGCCGTGACCGTTGCGGTCTATCGCGCCGCGGAGCGGACGGGGGACCTCGGCGGCGCGGCGAGGTCGCTGGCGACGTCGGCGAAGCGGCAGTTGGCGATCCGGAGCAAGGCCATCACGCTGATGACCTACCCGGCGATCGTGCTGACGATCAGCCTCCTCGTCTCGATCGGGATGCTGACGATGGTGGTCCCGCGGATCGGTGCCGCCCTCATCAATATCGGGGCGGAGATGAACTGGTACTCGCGGACGGTCATCGGCGCGGGGACGATGCTCCGGGACAACTTCCTCGCGGCGATGCTGGTCGTCGTGGTCGTGCTCGCGCTGGGGCTGGTGCTCAACCGGGTCGTGCGGCGGGCGCTGGGGGCGCTGGTGCGACGGCTCCCGCTGCTGCGCGAGGTCGTGCTCGCGCAGGAGTGCGCGCGGTTCTTCGCCGTCATGTCCGCGATGGCCCGCTCGGGCGTGCCCATCGCCGATGCGCTGGGCACGGCCAACGCCGCGGTCGCGCACCCCACGCTCCGTGCGCAGCTCGAGACGCTGCGGAGCAGGCTGATCGAGGGCGGGCTGCTGCGCGTGCTGATCGAGGAGGTGAAGGCGCTCCCGCTGGCGACGCGGCGGCTGCTCATCGCCGCCGAGCGTGCCGGCGATCTTTCCGAGGCCTTCGGGTCGCTCTCGCAGGATGCCGCCGACGACCTCGATCGGCGCTCGACGCGGCTGATGTCGGCGCTCGAGCCGCTGCTGATCGTGGTGATGTTCGTGATGATCGGGTCGATGCTTCTGGCGATCATGATCCCGCTCCTGCTCGGGGCGGACGTGCAATAGGAACCCATCGCCGGGCGTCCCGCCCGGGAAGGAGCCCAACGGATGACGCGTGGAACTCGGAACAGGTCGGGGCGGGGAGGGTTCTCGCTCCTGGAACTCACCCTGGTGATCGCGATCATGGGCGTGCTCATGGCCGTCGCCGCCGTCGCCTTCGGGCCCAAACTCCTGCGCGCCAAGAAGAGTGCCACCGTCGCGACGATGAAGACCGTCAAGCAGGAACTGACGGCGTACGAGGGCGACAACAACGCCTTCCCCGCCGCCCTCGCCATGCTCGCGCCCAACTACCTCGAGAAGGCCCCGATCGACGGGTGGGGGCGCGAGTTCTACTACAAGGTCCCGGGGACAGGCGGGCGGCCCTACGACCTCATCTCCCGCGGCGAGGACGGGCAACTCGACACCCCTGACGACCTCAACGTCTGGACCATCGACGAGAAGCGATGAACCACGTGCGGCACAGGACCGGGCTCACCCTCCTCGAGGTCGTCCTCGCCACGGCCCTGCTCTCGATCCTCGCGACCGGGCTCTTCGGCATGCTCTCCTCCATCACCCGTGCCGGCGTCCGCGAACGCCAGCGCCTCGCCTCGGCCGAGATCGCCAACCGCCTCATCCTCATGCACCTCGACGACAAGACCTCCCTCGATCCGCTCAAGGGAAAAACCATCCCCTACGGGATCCACGAGTACCGCTGGCGGCTCTCCGAGGACAAGATCCGCCTCCGCGAGATCGCCCGCAGGGAGCGCGCCGGTTCTCTCGGCATGGCCGATCCCGACCGCTTCAAGCAGATCACGGTTCGCGTCTGGCTCGCCGAGACCACCGGCGGGGCGTTCGACCCCGACCAGCGGCCACCCCAGGCCACCCTCACCCGCCTCTACGACCCCATCCACCTCGGACGGAACCCCGACTCTCTCCGCAAGATCATGCGTAACCCCACCCTCATGGAGGCTTGGCTTCGCGACATGATGGGCGGGGCGGCCCCGGCCCCGACCCCCCCGGGGCGAGGGGGTGCGCGATGAGGGCACGCGCCTTCTCCCTTCTCGAACTCACGCTCGCGACCGCGATCGGCGCGATCGTCCTCGCCGTTGCCCTTTCGATGTTCGCCGTCTCCTCACGCGCCGACCGCCGTCAGGAGGGGCGATTCATCCAGGATGCCGAACTCGCGCGCCTCCACCGCGCGGTGACGGATGCCCTCACCACGATCGTTGTGGGCGAGATCCCGCCCAATCTCCCCGGGACGGGAGGCGCCGCCCCCGTCCCGTCGCCCAACGTCTCAGGGTCGTCGGGCGCGTCGGCCCGAATCATCCTCGAAGCCGATTCGCTCGCTGGCGCCCAGGCCACGCCCAGCATGACCACGGGCTTCCCCGCGGCGAGCGCGGTCCAGCGGCTGGAGCTTGTCCTCGCCCGCCCTCCCGTGCGGGATCTCGTCAACCCGATCGTCTCCGTCTCGGCCCCGGTCGCCCGGGGAGGGGGCGTTCGCGGCGTGTTCGAACTCCGGCCGGAGTTCGACCCGCGCACCGGCGCCTCCCGCGTGGATGCGCGCGGCCGCCGCGTCTTCACGCTCTCGTGGCGAGAGATCCCCAAGCCTCCGGGGGAAGGGGAAGAGGCCCCGCCCGCGCCGCGTCCGATCCCGATCTCGGGCGGGATCGTGTACCTCCGCTGGGAGTTCTTCCACGACGAGAAGAAACTCGAGAAGTACGCCGCCCTGAACGTGCTCGACCTCCCCGCCTACGTCACGCTCCAGGTCGAGACCGAGCGCGGGCTGAGCGTGGACTGGCTCTTCGAGGTCGGGTGGACCTCCGGGCGCGATCCGCACGAACCGCCCCCCGAGCCCGAAGCGACGGGGGACCTGCTCGGCGGGGCTGCGCTCCAGCCCTTGCGATCGTCGGGCGTCAGGCTACAGCCGAACCAGTTGCCCGCGCGCCCCGCGATCCCGGCCCCGCGCCCCACCCCGGGAAGGAGCGACCGATGAGACGCGGGTATGCGCTCGCGCTGGTCGTGACGCTCTCGGCGTTCCTGGGGATCGCCGGGGCCGTCATGCTCGAACGATACGCGACGCAGCGGCTCTCGCTCAAGCGGCAGATGGACCGCTACCAGGAACTCCACGGGACGCGTGGGATCCAGGAAGTCTTCATGATGTGGATGCGGTCGATGTCTTCAGAGTCCCTGGGCAAGCAGGCAAGGCAGAACCCCCATGTCCTGGACATCGAACTGGCGGACGGCACGACGCTCAGCCTCTTCCTCCACGACGGGCAGGGGACCCTGCTGAGCGAGCCCGGATCGCTCTCGGGCACGGAGCGTTCAGACGCCGAGGCCCTTCTGAATCTCGCGAGACAGGACCCCGACCTCGCCGTGCGGCAAGACCTCTTCCGCCGGGCCGGACCCGCGGCCATCAGCGTGGTCGAGGCGCCCGAAGAGGTCCTCCGCGTCGTCGCCCGCCACCTGACGGACTCGCCCGCCCAGGCGGATCGCCTGCTCGAGGGCATTCTCCGCCGACGGGCCGATGGGGAGTTCAACACCGCGGAATCCTCCGACTGTGCGAACGAGGCCGACCTGTCGCGTGAGGCGCGGGTCGCCCTCGGCCGCCTGCTCGCGAGCGAGCCCTCGCTCTGGCGCGTCGTCGTCGAACTCCGCCACCCCAGGGTGTGGAATCCCGATGGGGAGCTCCTCTCGAAGTACGAGGGCCTCTTCTACCTCGATTCCGCGGCGAGCCGCCCCGGCAGAGCCTCGGGCACCGAGGCGATGAGACAATCGACGCCGTTCATCGAATGGCGTCGGCTGGAATAGGATGGACCAGGCATGAAGACACTCACCAGAACAGAGGCAGCGCGGGTGACGCGCGTGGCGCAGATCGGGGGCATCGCCCTCGCCGCCGTGACCGTGATCGCCGCCGCCCGCATGGGTGGCCCACCACCGGCGGATCTCCGCGATCTCCCGCCCGCCCATTCCGGCGAGCAACCTGTCGATTCCGCTCCAGCCCCCCCGGCGGCACGCAAGCCCGACCTCGTCGGCGTCGCGAAGCGGCTCGCGGTCGGGTGGACGGCCCCCGCCTCCGCCAAGCCACCGCCCACGCCTTCCGGCCCGCCCACGCCCAACTCCAACGCGTCCGCCTGGCGATACCTCGGGTCCGTCGTCGAGCCCACGCGGACGCTGGCTCTGATCAGCGACGGTCGGCAGCGATTCATCGCCGAGGGCGAACTGATCGTCGATGGCATCCGGCTCGCCGAGGTCCACGACGGGCACGTCATCCTCAACGCCAACGGACGCCCCCAGCGCATCGATCGCGCCGAACGGTTCGGCACACGCCTCTCCTCCTCGGCCGCCCCGGCCATCAACCCGAACGCGCCCGCCCCGCTCAGCCCGACCGGAGTGTTGCAGGACGCCGGAAGGGAAGACATCGCCGCCATCATGCGGCAGCGCCAGGAGCGGGCGGCCCGCGCCAGGCTCCAGACCAATGTCGAGGCCGACGGCGGAACGACCACGACGATGCCGCCGATCCCCATTCCGCCGAACCCGTCGGGGGGGGATTCGAGCGAGGCGGCCGGCCTCTCTCCGGAGGACAGTTGAGCCCGCGAGCCTGCTACATCGAGCGGTCCGAGGGCGGCTCGCGGATCGTGGGCCTGCGCCTCATCGGTGATCGCACCGACGACCGTTGGGCCGCCCCCGCCGACGACACCCCGGCCGCGGTCCTTGCCGCCGCCGCGGGATGGATCGCGCAACGACTCCGCGGCGCGGGCGAATCGTCGCTCACGCGGCTCTCGCTCGATTCGGCAGGGACGATGTGCTCGTGGGTCAGCACGCCCTCGGACGACCCGATGATCGTCGCCGCCGCCTGCGAGCAGACGGACATGCTCCCGATCGTCGAGAAGGATGAGCCCCTGGCCGGGCCGGTCAGCCCCGCGAGCGTCCAGGTCCTCGCCGAGCCCGGAACCCTGCGCGCCGGCGCGCCCGCGCGCCGGGTGGCGGCCCTCGCCGACCGCGACGTCATCGGACGCCTCCTCGCCGATGAACTCGACGAGCGCGGCATCCACATCGAGCACGCGGGATCGTTCCTCCACGACATCGCCCGCGCGTGGGACCCCGCGGCCCCCGGGGCTGACTCCGCCCGGCGCGAAGGGGAGAACATCGTCGAGTCGCAGCCCCCGCTCTGTGCCGTGGTCGTCGTCGAGCCGGGCGGACGCCTCTCCTGGTCGTGGTCCACCGCCGGGGCGCTCGACGCGGGGGGGACGCTGCTTGTCGGGGGCGCCACGGCCGCGGAGCACGTCCAGCGTCTCACCATGGACTGGCTCGCGTGGTCGGCCCAGCTCGGGCGTGTCCCGGTGAGGATCGTCTGCGTGGGCGTCTCCGCCGGGGGGCTCTCCCTGGGCGAGTTCGCGCAGGCCCTGGCCCGGACCTGGGGCCGCGCCACCACCGATGCCGTCGAGGACGAGGATCCCGTGGGCACGACGCTCCGCCGCGCCATGGGCCCGGGATCGAGCCCGGACGACCCGCGCGGCGCGCTGGTCCGGCTCTCGAATCGGCCTGGTCGCCTGCACCGGGGGATGTGGCGCTGGGGGGCGATCGCCCTCGCCGCCCTTGCCGCGTTCCTGGGCGTTGTCAGTTGGCACTGGTGGGCGATGGCGGGGGATCTCCGCACCCTCGCGGCGACGCACGAGACGACCTGGCGCGCCGAGATCGCGCAGGCCGTCCCCGACCTCGCCGCCTCGGAGCGTCCGATGACGGAACTCCGCTCGCGGGTCGAGACCCTGCGCCCGAAGAAGCCGACAAGCCCGGTTCCCGCCGCCAAGCCCATCCTCGAAGAACTCCGCCTCGTGTCGGAGCAGATCAGCGGCTACGAACTCGTCCGTCTCTCCATGGGCAGCGGGCTCCAACTCGCCCCGAGAATCAGCCTCCGCGTCACGGACACCCGCGACGCGGAGGAACTGGGCGAGACGTTCCGCACCCTGACCGGCTCGAACGTGGCGTGGACGTGGGGCTTCAACCCGACCAACGACACGCGAGGCCGCATCGGGTGCGATCTCCAGGGTCTGTGGCACGCGACGGAGCCCGGGCCGTGACGACCTCGCCCGTCGATACGCGCTTCGACCTCGCCGTCGCCGCCGCCGCTCACGAGCGCCGCGCCCGTCCGCGTTACCTCCTGCTGCTCGCGCTGGCGGCCCTGGTCGTGGCCTCGATCGCGGCGCTGATGTCCCTCGCCTCGCTCGCGGGCGCGCGCGAGCGCGTCCAGAACCAGCGAGCCCAGGCCGGCCTGGTCCGCGACCTGGTCGACGAACTCCGCCGCCTCGAGGCGCGATCCCGCGGGGTCAACCCTCAGGCCGAACTCCACGCACGCAACCCCAACATCGTCAGTTCGCTCGAAACCGCGGCGACACGCGCCGGGCTCACCACCCCGCCCCGCAGGCCCACGACGCGCAGCGAGGACTCGGGCAACATCACCGATCATTACTACCGGTACACCGGGGTTCGGGATCACCCCGAGGCCCTCATGCGCTGGCTCGAGGTCGCGCTCGCGGAGATTCCCGGGCTCGAGCTCTGGTCGATCACCCTCGAGCCCGCCGCCGCCGACTGGAAACTGGACGTGGAGTTCCGGAGATGGGAGTTCAAGCCTTGAGACGCGCCGTGCTCACCCTGGCCCTCGCGGGCCTGCTCGCCTCGCCCCTGGCGTGCGCCTCTCGGAAGGGCCCGCCTTCGAGCCCGATCCCCGACCGACGAGTCCAACTCGCTCGGGCGCAGGACCTGGCGATGCAGGCCCAGCAAGCATACGACAAGGGCGACCTCGACAAGGCCGTCCTCCTCTCGCGCGAGGCGGTTGCCGCCGCCCGGGATTATGGGCAGGCCTGGAACAACCTCGGGCTCTTCCTGATGGAGCGGAACGAACTCTACGACGCGCGCGAGGCGTTCGCGATCGCGTCGGATCTCCTCCCGGGCGACCCGCGTCCGCTCTGCAACCTCGGGGTGATGTACCTCCGCAGCGGGTGGTCGGAGAAGGCCCTGGGCTACTTCGAGCGAGCCCTGGAGCGTGCGCCCAGTGATGTCCCGGCGCTGCGCGGCGCCATCGATGCCTCGCTCCGCCTGCGTCGCCACGACGAGAGGACCCTCGAGCGTCTCGAGCGCGCGATCCTTGTCGAGCCCGATGCCGCCTACCGCCTCGAGTTCCAGATCCGCCGCGCCCAGGTCGCCGACGAACTCAAGGAACAGAAGCGTCAGGAGCGAGAATCCGCCCTGAGGGGGTGACCGGGTGGCTCAGCACACGCCCGCAAACAACCTCGCCCCCTCCAGTTCCAGCAGGCGTTGCTTGCGGTCGAGCCCGCCCGCGTAGCCCCCGAGATCCCCGCTCGCCCTCACCACCCGGTGGCAGGGGATCAGGATCGCGATCGGGTTTGCCGCGTTCGCCTGCCCCACCGCGCGCGCCACGCTGCCCGTCTCGCGCGCGATCCGGTCGTAACTCACGCGCTCGCCCCAGCGGACCGCGGCCAACCGATCCCACACCCGACGCTGGAACGCCGTCCCGTCGGGCGCGAGCGCGACCCCGAACTCGCGCCTCGTTCCCGCGAAATACTCGGCCAGTTCCCTCGCCGCCTGGTGGATGAACCGGTCGCCCGGCCCGACCGTTTCCGGGGCGTCCGCCTCGAATGCGACGGCCACCACCCCCGCGCCGCTCGCGCGGATCGTGATCGCGCCCAGCGGCGATTCCACCACCCTCACACTCAGCGCCTCATCCAAGCCACACCTCCCTCGCCGCGCCGAAGCACCCCCATCCTACGACCAGCGCGGGGATCGTCCATCGCGCCTTGCTCATGAACAGCACGAGCAGCGAGGCGAGGAAGACCGCGCCCGTCGTCGCGTCGTTCACGCCCGCGGCCGTCACCCGCGCCGCGGTCGCGGCGATCAGCCCGACCACGCCCGCCGTGACACCGTCGAGCAGCGCGTGGAGCCGCGGCTCGCTCACGAGCCTCTCGAAGAACCGGTGCCCCACGAGCGTGAACGCGAACGCGGGGAGGAAGACCCCGAGCGTCATCGCCAGCGCCCCCCACGTTCCCCCCGCCACATAGCCCACGAACGTGCCCACGATCACCAGCGGCGCGGGGAGGACGCCCGAGAGCGCGACGCCGTCGAGTAGTTCGCCCGGCGTCAGCCACCCGTGCTCGATCACCGCGTCGCGCTCGAGGAACGGGATGACGGTGTACGCCCCGCCGAACGTGAGCAAGCCCGCACGCAGCCCCGAAACCCCCAGCGCCGCGGCGGACGCCTCGGGCGCGACGATGCGCTCGACGACCTCCCGCGCCGTCGGGCGTTCCCGAGCGGCATGGGCCCCCAGCGCAAGGATCGCCGCCATCGCCCCCGCCGAGAGCCAGCGCCAGGCCCCGCCTCGTCTCCACGCCGCCAGCGCGACCCCCGAGAGCGGGAGGGTGAGAGCGAAGGTCGCGCCCGCGAGGTCCGCGGCCATCGCCGCCCCGGCGATCGCCATGGGCGCCCGTCCGTTCGCGGCGTGGCTCCCGATCCGCACCACGGCGCGGACGATCAGCGCCGCCACGCACGCCTGCACGAGCGCGAACGCCGCCGCCGCCCACGCGTGCGAGAGCCCGTACGCGACGTACGCCCACGAGAGCGCGAGCATCAGCACCAGCCCGGGAAGGACGAACCCGAGCCCCGCGGCCAGCCCGCCCAGCCGCCCCGCCCGCGCCATCCCGAGATAGACGCACAACTCCGTGGCCTCCGGCCCGGGGAGCACCTGATAGACCGCCAGGGCGCGGTTGAACGCCTCTCGCGTCACCCACCCCGCGCGGTCCACCATCTCGTCGCGGATCATCGCGATCTGTGCCGCTGGCCCGCCCCAGGCGAGGCACCCGAAGCGCAGGAATCGTACGAAGACCCCCGCGATCGACTCGTGCGTCGGTCCGCTCATGGACACCCGATCCGGCGTGGCTCGCCCGTCACTTCCAGTCGATGAACTCGCCGCCGTCGGTCGAGACCGCGCGGGCCTTGCCCATCTCGTTGATGTGGAAGTAGCGTCCGTTGGAGCCCGTCACGATGACGAAGCCCCCGTCCTGGCACGCGACCATGCCGACCGGGGCCGTCCCGGACTGGAACGCACCGTTCGCGTGCGCCGCCGTCGGGCTCCGATCCCCGATGAGATAGCCGGCGAGGACAAGCATCGCGCCCAGCGCCATCCCCTGCAACGAAACCTGCTTCCGTTCCATCTAATGGGCTCCTTGATCGTGCCTCGCGGGCGTCCCCCGCGGGCACGGGCATGGTACAGCGCCCCGCCCCGAGCGGGGAAAGGAGCCCGCGTGATCACCGTCCGCAAGTCCGACGACCGAGGCGCCTTCGACTTCGGCTGGCTCAAGACCGCCCACACCTTCTCGTTCGGGTCCTACCACGATCCCGCGCACATGGGCTTCCGCTCCCTCCGCGTCATCAACGAGGACCACGTCGCCCCCGGCACCGGCTTCGACCTTCACCCCCACCAGCACATGGAGATCATCACCGTCGTCCTCGACGGCGCCATCGCCCACCGCGACTCCCTCGGCAACCGCTCGACCCTGCGCGCGGGAGAGGTCCAGCGCATGTCCGCCGGCACCGGCGTCATGCACAGCGAGCACAACGCCTCGACGTCCGAGCCCCTCCACCTCCTCCAGATCTGGCTCCGCCCCGATCGACGCGACCTCGCGCCCTCCTACGAGCAGCGCGCCTTTCTCGACGCCGACGGGCCCGTCACGCTCCTCGTGTCCCCAGACGCCGCCGACGGTTCCCTCCGCATCCACCAGGACGCCCGCCTCTACCGCGTCGTCGGCGAGGCGAACATCCCCCTTGCGCCCGGGCGTGCGGCGTGGGTTCAGGTCATGCGAGGCCGGGCCGAGATCGACGGCGTCACCCTCCACGCGGGCGACGGCGCCGCCGTCACCGATCTCCCCGCCGTCACCCTCTCCGGCGACCACGACTCACTCGTGTTCGACCTCGCCTGATGCGATTACGGGCACGCCGCCGCCGCGGCGTTCTGGAACGCGAGGAAGTCGAAGACGTCCCAGTCCCCATCGCCCTCGAAGTCCGCGTAGGGGTCCTGGACCGCGAACTTCCCCTGGAAGCAGAGGAAGTCGAAGATATCGTGGTCTCCGTCCCCCTCGCAGTCCCCCGGGCACGCGCGGTCATAGACGATCGTCACCACCGCCTCGCTCGAGCCCTGCGGCGTCGTCACCCGGAACGTCACAAGGTCCGTGCCCGACGCGCCGTCGATGGGCTTGAACACGCGGTAGGGATGCCCGGTCGAGACGAGCGACGTGCTCTTGAAAGGGCCCGAGAGCACCGTCGTCGTCGCGCTCGCGAGATCCGCCCCGTGCGACGAGGGCAGCGCGAGCACGAACGCCCCCGAAGGATCCACCACTCGCGTGTACCCGAACGCCTTGGGCGTGTCCGGCGTCGCGCTCCCAGTGTTCGCCACCTCGACCGCCGCCGGCAGCGACCGGGCGATCGTCCCGTCGGCGAAGCGCACCTCGGCCTGCAGCGACGACGACCCCGCGCCGAGGTGACGGCCGAAGATCGACACCGAGGCCTCGCCGCTGCCCGCCGCCACCACGCGCCCGTTCTGCAGGATCCGGACCTCGGCCACGGTCGCGCCCGTCCCTGTCGCTTCGACCACCACCGCCTCCGCGAGCGTCACGCTCGGGTTCTTCACCGCGAGCGTCGCCGCGTGCGGCGAGTTGTCCACCTCCAGCGTCCCGATCCACCGACCCGGAGTCTTGACCGCGCTCCCGTCCCGGGCCACGACCCGGACATCGTGCGCGCCCTCGTGCAGAGTCGAGGTGTCCACCGAGAACTTGAGCCCCGGCAGCGTGAACGAATGGAAGACCCCGTCGATGTACAGGTCGAACAACTGGATCGTCGCGTCCGGGTTCGTCGTCGTCGCGGTGGGCGTGAACTGCACGGTGCCCGAGACCGCCCCAGCCGGGAAGTCCGCCACGCCCACCACGGGGATGTGCGCCCACGGGCGCGTCAGCGGGTCGCCTGTGAACAGCGACTGGTAGGGCGCGAAGCCCTGCGACCGGAACCACGCCTCGCCCAGGCTCAGCCCCTGGCGATAGAACACGTGCAGGCGCGGCGAGGGGAACTTCCCGAGATAGTTGCAGGGCTCCTCGACCGTCCCGCTTGTCCCGCTCGCCCCCTTGGCGATCCACCTCGACATCTTTGTCTGGCTCCCGGTGTCGAATGTCGCCGCGAAACTTGTCAGGTGGTCCGCGAACGCACCGGGCAGGATCGTCAGGTTGGCTCCGTCGATGTTCGGCGCCGCCGCCCCGGTCATGATCCCGAGGGCGTCGTGCTTTCCGCCCGGGAGTACGCCCGCAATGATTTGCCCCGTCCCCCCGACCGCCGCCAACAGCGTCAGCGTGTTCGGGAACTGCGGCGCGCGGACGTTCCTCGCCGGGTCCCCCTGGTTGTCCATGAAGTAGAACGTCCCCGCGGGGAACGTCCCATCCGCGGCCACCGACCGGTCGATCATGTCCAGGATCTCTTCGACCGTGTTCCCGTTCCCGCCCGAGTATCCCAGCATCGTGCACAGGAAGTACCGCTCGGCGTTCGGGTCCCCCGAAGGCACGCCCCCAAGCCACGAGATCGTGCTGCGGAACGCCGTCGGCGTCGTCCCCGAACCCGCATAACGGTTCGAGTTCGTCGAGGGGAGCCCGCCGAGCACCTTGTGCTTCACGAACGCCAGCGTGTAGCCCGTCGTGATCGCGAACCGGTTCACGGGCGAGCACCCGTCCGTGATCAGCCCGCCCGCGGGGATGAAGAACGGCGCGCCCGGCATGACCACGACCTGGTCCACCGTCGCGAGCATCCCGCGCTGGTTCAACTCCCCGAAGAGCGCCTCGACATTCCCCGAGGCCAGGGCCGCATAGTTCGCCGCCGCCGGATCCACGTACAGCACGTTCGACGCCGGGATCCCCCTCGCCGCGGCGTAGTGGTTCGCCACCCGCAACGACTCCGCGCTCGAAGGGTTCACGATCAGCAGCGTGTTCTCGGGCGAGCCGCCCCACGCGCTCCCCGCGAGCAGGGACAGGGCAACGGCGGGAAGCATGCGCGGCACGGTCGGCATGGTGTCGGATCCCTAGATCGGGTTTCGGGTTCGGGTCGGATTCGCTCGGGGCGGTCCATCCTGCCCGATTCCACCCCGGTTTTCAAGAGGGGGGATCCCCTTTCCTGGCTCCGATATCCTGTGCGCCGTGATTGTCCTCTATGCCTTCACCATCTTTGTGTCGGCGCTGTTCCTCTTTCTCGTCCAGCCCATGCTGGCCAAGATGCTCCTCCCTCGCCTGGGCGGGAGCCCCTCGGTCTGGAACACCTGCATGGTGTTCTTCCAGGCGCTCCTCCTTGCCGCCTACGCCTACGCCCATTGGTCCACCACGCGGCTGGGCGCCCGTCGCCAGAGCCTCGTCCACCTCGGCGTCATCCTCCTCGCCTGCATCGCCCTCCCCATCGCGCTGCCCTCGGGCAACCCCGACCCCGACGCCTCGCCCATCCCCTGGCTACTTTCCGCCCTCGCGATCTCCGCCGCGCTGCCTTTCTTCCTGCTTTCCACCACGAGCCCCCTGATCCAGCGCTGGCTGGCGGACACCCGGCATCCCCTTGCCGCCAATCCCTATCCGCTCTATGCCGCTTCCAACGCCGGAAGCCTCCTTGGGCTCCTCGCCTACCCGGTCATGGTCGAGCCCGTCATGACACTCGCCGAGCAGTCGCGGTTCGCCACCGGTGGCCTCCTCCTGGTCGCGGCCCTCCAGGGGTGGAGCATCCTCCTCCTCCGCAGGTCCGCACGGCCCCTGCCCGCTTCCCCCACAACCCACGTTCGCCCCCTCGACCGGGCCGCGCGCCGGAAAGCCCCGCGAGCGGCCACGCCCGCCCCGACGCCGCCGGCTCCTCCCGAGCGCGAGGTCACGCGGCGCGACCGCCTCGTCTGGACCGCACTGGCCTTTGTCCCTTCCTCGCTCCTTCTCGGCGTGACCCAGCACCTCTCCACCGACATCGTCGCGATGCCCATGCTCTGGGCCGTTCCCCTCGCCCTCTACCTCATCACCTTCATCGTCGCTTTCTCGGCGAAGGCGCAGGCCCTGAGCGTCTCGGTCGCACGCCTCTTCCCCATCGCCGTCTGCGCCCTGGCCCTCATCATGATCCTCGAGGCCCGACGCCCCATCTGGATCATCGTGACCTTCCACCTCCTCACCTTCTTCCTCGCCGCCCTCCTCTCGCACGCCACCCTCGCCGCCCGGCGGCCCGCGCCCGCGCGCCTCACCGAGTTCTACCTCTTCATCTCCGTCGGCGGGGTCCTGGGCGGGGTCTTCAACGCCCTGCTCGCTCCCTTCCTCTTCAACGACGTGATCGAGTATCCCCTCGCCCTCACCCTCGCGGCCCTCGCCCGCCCCGCCCTCCTGCGCCGCCTGCGCCCGTTCGACCTCCTCGCCCCCGCGGCCCTCGCCGCCTACGTCGTCATCGTCAACGCAGTGGTCATCGATCCGCTCGGAACCGAGTACCTCGTCGCGGGCACCCTTGCCGCGGGCCTGCCCGCCCTTGCCGCCTTCCTCCTCTCCGGCGGGACCGTCCGCTTCACGCTCGCCCTCGCCGTCATCCTCGCCTCGCCCTTCGTCTTCCCGCGCTCCTACTCGACCCTCCTCCACGTCGAGCGCACCTTCTTCGGCGTCTATCGCGTCGCCCGCCCGCCCGACGGCCGGGCCATCACGCTCCTCCACGGCACGACCATCCATGGAGAGCAGCCCCTTCACGACGGCGAACGCCTCTCGATCCCCTCGACCTACTACCACCCCTTCGGCCCGCTGGGCCGCGTCTTCACCCACGCCGGCGAAGATCCTCGCTTCGCCCGCGTCGGGCTCGTCGGGATGGGCGTGGGCTCCCTCGTGGCCTTCGCTCGCCCGGGCGACCTCTACACCTTCCATGAGATCGACCCCGCCGTGGTTCGCATCGCCAAGGATCCGCGCTACTTCACCTACCTCCGCGACGCCGCGGGTCGATGGGACGTGCTCCTGGGCGACGGACGAAAGACCCTCGAAGAAGTCCCGGACGCGACCTACGGGGTCCTCGTCCTCGACGCGTTCACGTCCGACGCCATCCCCGTCCACCTCCTCACGCTCGAAGCCTTCGACCTCTACCGCCGCAAACTCCGCCACGACGGGCTCCTCGCGGTCCACGTTTCGAATCGCTACCTCGACCTGCGCCCGATCATCGCGGGCACCGCCCGCCAGTTGGGGATGGCCTGCTTCGAGTGCAACCACGACTTCCCCTCCGACTTCGACCGTCGGATCAACACCCTCGCGCAGCAGGCGTCGAGGCTGCTCGCCCCGGGGTCGCCTCCTTCCGATGAGGCCAAGGCCCTTCGCGACCGGATCGACGCGCTCGAAGCCGAGCGGAGCCGCCTCCTGCGAGAGGGGCTCCAGGCCTCGGTCTGGTTCGTCCTCACGCACGAGGCCGAGTTCTTCGACCCTCCCCCGGGCGATCCTCCCTGGCAGCGCATCCGACCCTTCCCCGACGCGCCCTTCTGGACCGACGACTATTCCAACGTCCTCGCCACCTTCCGCGGCCGCGGCCCGTGAACCCTCGCCCCTATCATCGCCTCCCATGATGCGAGACCCGGTCATCCTGCTCGCCGAGCGATTCGCGCGCGCCATTGCCGACGCCTTCCCCCAGGCCGCGGGCGCCGATCCCATGATCACGCCCAGCCGGATCCCCGACCTCGCCGACTTCCAGTGCAACGCCGCCATGTCCCTCGGCAAGCGCCTGGGCAAACCCCCCCGTGAGGTTGCCTCGGCCATCCTCAATAACCTCGATCTCTCCGACCTCGCCGAGCCCGTCTCCGCCGCTTCCATCGCCGGGCCAGGGTTCATCAATGTCCGCCTCCGCGGCGAGGTCCTCGCCGGCCTGCTCGCCTCGATGGACGACGCGAGCCTGGGCGTGACGCCCCCCGCCCACCCCTCGACCATCGTCGTCGATGTCTGCGGCATCAACGTCGCCAAGGAGATGCACGTCGGGCACCTGCGCGCCACGGTGATCGGCGACACCCTCGCTCGCCTCTTCGAACGCCTCGGCCATCGCGTCGTCCGTCAGAACCACGTCGGCGACTGGGGCCTCCAGATCGCGATGATCACCGAACGTCTCCAGCGGGAACTCGAGGCCGGACGCGTCACCCCGGGCGAGGTCTCGCTCGCGCTGCTCACGCGTCTCTATCAGCGCGCCAACGCCGAGTGCGCACCCGACGAGAAGGGCCTCGCCGCCGTCCGCCGTTTCGGGCTCGGGCCGAAGGCCCAGGCCGAACTCGAGGCCCAGGTCACCGGCGCGGAAGAGGCCCGCGCCCGATCCCGCGATGCGCTGGTCCGCCTCCAGCGCCGCGACCCCGTCCTGCTCGCCGCGTGGCGGCTCATCTTCGACGTCACCATGCGCAACTGCATCGCCACCTGCGCGCGCCTGCACACCCGCATCACCGCCGAGGCCTCGGCCGGCGAGAGCACCTACGCCGACGAACTCGCCCCGCTCGTCGAGGATCTCCTCGCCCGAAAGGTCGCCGTCGTGTCCGACGGCGCCGTCGTCGTTCCCCTCGACGAGGTCGGCATCAGCGTCCCCTGCCTCATCCGCAAGCGCGACGGCGGGTTCCTCTACGCCACCACCGACCTCGCCGCCATCCGCAGGCGAGTCCAGGTCCTCGGCGCCGATCGGGTCGTCTACGCCGTCGGTTCCCCACAGTCCCTCCACCTCGGCCAGGTCTTCGCCGCGGCGACGAAGGCGGGCTATGCGACCAGGCCAGGCGCGACGGGACCCGCCCGGCTGGAGCACGCGGCCTTCGGGAGCGTGCTGGGCGAGGACGGGCGGATGTTCAAGACCCGGACAGGGGACAACGTCCGCCTCGACGACCTGCTCGATGAGGCCGCCCGGCGAGCCGCCGGCGTCGTGGCGGAGAAGAACCCGTCTCTCCCCGAGGACGAACGGGCCCGCGTCGCAGAGGCGGTCGCGATCACCGCGATCAAGTACGCCGACCTGTGCAACGACCGGATCCGGGACTACGCCTTCAGTTTCGACCGCATGCTCGCCTTCGAGGGCAACACGGGTCCCTACCTCCTCTACGCCCTCGTCCGCGTCCGCAGCATCTTCCGGAAGGGGGTCGAGCGCGGGGTGGGGGACGCCTGGACCCGCGCGCCCTTCCGCATCGAGCACCACGCCGAGAAGGCCCTCGCCCTTGCGCTCCTGCGCTATCCCTCGGCGCTCGCCTCCGCCGCCGAGGCGCTCGAGCCCCACCGCCTGGGGCAATATGCCTTCGAACTCGCCGGCGCGTTCGCGTCGTTCTTCGACGCCTGCCCGGTCCTCGCCGCGCCGGACGATGCGACCCGCGACGCCCGTCTCCACCTCTGCGACCTCGCCGGGCGCACGCTCGCGGATGTCCTCGAGACCCTGGGGCTTCCCACCGTCGATCGGATGTGACCGCGCCAGGAACGACAACGACCCCGGCGCGATGGGCGCCGGGGTCGCCAGTGACGATCCTCGATCCGTTCAGGTTGTCGGCGCGCCGCCCGCGGGCGTCACCTGCATCGGGCCGTACATGAACTCCTCGACCGCGATCTTCCCGTTCCTGACGGTGTAGACCCCGACCTCTTCCATCGCGACGCGGTTGCCCGTCGCCTTCTCTTCCACGTCCATCCGGAACTTCACCGCGAAACCGGTCGCCCCCACGAACGGGCCCTCCGCGCTCGCGCCCAGAAGCGTGTGCTTCGACATCCAGTCGGAGTTCTTCGCCTCCACCGCCTTGCGGCCCGCCCACGACATCCCCATCCCCTCGATCGACACGATCCCCGGAGACCAGTACTTCTTCTCGATCTCCGCCAACTGCCCGGAGTTGAACATCCCCACCAGGTCGCGGCCGACCTCCCCAGGGGTCAGGCCCTTGCCCGTCTTGACCATCCTGGGCGCGAGCGAGACGCCCTTCTTCGCCGGCTTCTTGCCCCCCTTCCTCGCCCCGGGCTTCGCCGCCTTCTTCGCGGGCTTGGATCCCTTCTTCTGCTTCTTGCCCTTCTTCGCCATGGGTCGATACTCCTGGTGTTCTCTCCCGCACCGCGGGAGAGTGGTGTCACGTGATGTTCAGCGTCGGCCTCGTCGCGCGCGCCTCCGACAGGCCCGCCTCCCGCCGCACCCGGTCCACGAGCGCATCCAGCGCCCGCGCGACGCTCGGGTCCTCGAAGTTCGCCAGCGGCTTCCCCTCGTCCGAGTTCCGTCTCAGCCCCATCGAGATCGGGACGCTCCCCAGGAACGGCAGCCCCAGGCGAGAGGCCATCCGCTCCGCACCGCCCCGCCCGAAGAGGTCGTATTCCTTCCCGTCGTCCCCCACGAAGTACGACATGTTCTCCACCACCCCCAGAACCTCGATTCCCAGGTGCTGGAACATCCGCGCCGCGCGGACCGCGTCGTCCTGCGCGACGCGCTGCGGCGTGCACACCACCACCGCGCCCGTCAGACGCAGGGTCTGCGCCATCGTCAGCGAGACATCCCCCGTCCCGGGCGGAAGGTCCACGATCAGGTCGTCGAGTTCCCCCCAGTTCGTCTGCTCCACCAACTGCTTGAACGCCCCGTGCGCCATCGGGCCGCGCCAGATCAGCGGCTTCTCCGCTTCCACGAGTTTCCCGATCGTCACCGCCTTGACCCCGTGGACGAGGAACGGCTGGAGCAGCCCCTCGTGCACCCGTTGCTCCATGGCATGAAGCCCGAGGAGGGTCGGCAGGCTCGGCCCGAAGATATCCCCGTCGAGCAGCCCCACGCTCGCACCCCGGCGCGCCAGCCCCACCGCCAGGTTCACCGCGATCGTCGACTTCCCCACCCCGCCCTTCCCCGCCCCCACCGCGATCACTCGCCGGATCCCGGGGCGGCCCGCCGCGCGGTCCTGTGGCGTCGGCGCTCGGGACGACAGCCCCCCGATGGGTCGATGCCCCGCGCCCGGAGAATCCGTGCTCATGCGGCCTGATCGTACCCGCTCAGCACCCGAGGGAGAACGCCCCCTGGAACGCGAGGAAGTCAAAGATGTCCCAGTCCCCGTCCCCCTCGAAATCCGCGTACGGATCCTGGTTCGAGAACTTCCCGAGGAAGCACAGGTAATCGAAGATGTCCAGGTCCCCGTCCTGCTCGCAGTCGGGCTTGCACGCCGCCGCCCCCTGCGTCCCCTCGACCGTGAACGCGAAATCCGTCTCGAACCCGAGCCCGAAGAGGATCGGCTTCCAAGGCTGAGCCCCGCCTCGATAGAAACCCGAACTCCCCTTCACAACCCCGTCGCCGGCGGTGCAGAAGAACGCGTACCCCTCGTTCCCGATCCCCCCGACGTTCCCGACCAGCGAGATCCAATACGTCCCGGGCGCGAGCGTCACCCCCTCGACCTCGAACTCCACCCGCACATGGTCGTAGAGCCCGAAGACGCCCGTCGCCACGACCGCCAGCGACTTCTGCCCGATCGTCAGCAGCGGCGACGTCGCCGGCTCCCCGCCGTTGTTCGTGTACACCTCCGCCACGAACGAGAAGTAGTTCACGGCGAGCATGTCCCCCCGGATCGTGCTGAGAACGTACAAGTTCCCGTCGCCCTGGGGAAGGACAAAGTCATCCGCCGCCCGGTTGGGCGCCTTCGACCCGTCGAAGACCTGATCCGACGCGCGGGCATCGTTCTGGTCCCAGACGCCGGTCGACCAGAGCAACTGCCCCTGGGCCGCGACCGATGCGAGTCCGATCAACCAACCCGCCACGCCCACGCCAACACGACTCATGCGCGCGACCTCCAAGTCCCTGATGCTACGAGTGTACTTGACGTTTGAGCCGCAACCACGAAAAGCAGCAATCCGAAGGGTTATTCAGCCCGATCGCCCGCCTCACCCGAGATAGCGAGAGAGCGAGGCGGAGTACCCAAGATCAAGCCCCACAACGAGATAGCGAAGCGCATCGACGGCATGATCGAACCCGTCCTTGCTCGGACGGTCGGAGTCGGCGTCGTATCGATAGCGCTCGAGCGCCTCGATCAGGCGTTGGCATCGAACGTGGACCATCAGCCGCGGGAGCCCCATCGCCGGGGCGAGCCTTGCCCGGATCAGGCGGATCCCACCGGCGACAGTCTCCCGCCGGTCCCTGACCAGCAGCCCGCGGGTTCTAAGGGCAGTGACATCCGAAATACCCGTCTGGATGGATCGCGCCCCTCCCGCCGGGTCCACCCCGATCCACTCGGGCCGTCCCCACGCCGAATCGAGGATCGCCCTGGCGTGGGCATCCAGGGCGACGTCGGAGACGACGCGCTCGTCCACGATGCGGAGCACATCGTCCGCCCCCTGCACGCCCCAGAGCACGACGCTTGGAGAGCGGATCCCGAAGTCCATCCCGCACACGATCCCCTCCGCATGCCCCGGCTCGAACCCCGCGTGGATGACGTGGCGCGCGGGGTCGAACTCCGGAAAGACCGAGTCGCTTCGCCGGGGTCGTTTGCAGAGCATCTCGCTCTCCCACGTCTCGGCGCCGACGCGTGCCTTCATGGCGATCGCGTCGTCGATGCCCAGGTGCCCGCCGGGGTCGTCGGGCCGGTCGGCGCGCTTCGCCCGACCGCCGCACTCGCTCCAGAGGGGGCACACGCCACACTCGCGCTCGGGCGGGCAGCGTTCGAGCACGTCGACCGCCCCCCAGCGAAAGAGAGCCCGCCTTCCCTCGCGGGCCTCGGCGACCAGGCGCGACATGAGCGCGTGGGGAAGGTGCATCGTGCTCAGGCATTCGACGGAGCCCTTGACCGGCACCCCATCGAGCACGCGCGACCGTGTCGTCAGTTGCGCCGCCTCCCACACCTCGGGCGAGAAGAGTTCGACCTCGTCGCACCGGAGTTTCTGCACCCGCGTGCCGCGGACCGACGCCTGCGATTGCGCCAGCAGTTCCGCCGTCGAGCCGTTCTTCAGGCGCAGCCGCCTCTGCGTCGGCCGTCCCTGCACGAGCGGCGCGATCGACTCGTGCGCCGCCAGCCGCGTCAGGTGCGCGTGCATCCGCCCCGCCTGTTCGAGCGACCCGGCGAGGATCCTCACCTCCACCCCGGGCTTGAAGACCAGGTCCAGCATCGTCGCCAGCGCGCCCAGGAACGTCTTCCCCCCGCCCCGGCACGCCCACACCACCGCGTCCCGGGGCCCGGGCGTGTGACCCGCCATCCCGGGCTCGAAGAACGCGTGGCACAGGTACTCCAGCGGCGACGCGTTCCCCTCCACGAGCGCCGCCCTTGCAAACCGGACCCCGAGCCCCCGGTCCAGGCGTTGCGCAAGATCCTCCGGACTCCTCGGCGTCTGCGTCCAATCCATGCCCGCCCCTTCCTCTTGCGATGAACCCCGTGCCTCGACCGCTCAGCCTGTTGGCTCGACCCCGAATCGCCCGGCCGTGAACGCCGCCCTGTGCGATGCCAGCCGCGCCCCCGCGCGTGCCGCGAGGTCCGCGAGCGTCTCACCCGCGCGCCCCGACTTTCCCCGCCCGGATCGCGCCCACCGCTCAAGCGCCGGCCGCATCGAGCGGATCGCGCGTCGCGCCCGGGCGTCCGGGCTGAGCAGCGCCCATGGGCGCAGGCCCCTCGCCCGGACCTCGGCCAGCAGCCTCCGGTCCGCCTCATCGGGCCGAAGCACCCAGGCCCGCATCCCCGCCGAAACGAAGAACCCCGAGTACCGCCCCATCACAGCGACGGCCTCGGTCAGCGGCGTGGCGGGCTTCGCGAGATAGGCCCTCACGAGCAAGGTCGCGACGCCCATCCCTCGGTGCGAGGGTGCCACCACAACCCTCGCGATCGTCCGCACCCACGCGTTGAGCACCCGTGCCCGCGAACGCCGGTCGCCCGGCCCGATGCCCGCCGCGAGCCCGGGCCACGCCGAGGTCCGCCAGCCGCCGTTGAGCGTCGGCCTCGCCGTCACCAGCACGCCGACGACTTCGCCCTCCGCGATCGCACGGAGCACGCGGTCGGGCACCGCGGGCGGGCCGGCGCGATAGTGCCGGCGGGCCAGGGCTTCGTAGTCCACCATCCCTCCCGGCTCGATGCGCACTCGTCATCCTCCTCCCGCCGCCTTGGGCGCCCGCATCGTCCGGCAGACCAGCGGCCTCGCGATGAGGTCGGGCGCGAGATCCGCAACGAGGTCGTCGTGCGGCGTGGCGACCACAACCCGCACCCGTGCCGTGCCGGCGTCGTGCGCCCGGTTCACCCACCGGCGCAGCGTCCTCGCCACCCCCCGCGCCGTCGGACGGTCGAGGCTCGTCGCGAACTCGTCGACCACCAGCGTCGCGAGCCCCGCCCGACGCGACGCACGCTCCAGCGCGAGCGCCACCGTCAGCCGGAACCTTTCCCCTTCCGACAACTCCCGCGGCAGCCTGGGCAGCACCGTGGCGTCCGCCAGCCCCGCCGCCGCCAACGCCCGCAGCATCGAATCGAGCCCCCCGCGGAAGAGGTCCGCAACCGGTTGTTCGATGTCGGGCGGCTTCGCCACGACGCACGCACAACGCCGGCGCAACTCCCGCAGCACCGTGCTCTTCCCGCACCCGCTCGGCCCGGAGACCAGCGCGATCTCGCCTTCGCGCAGCCGAGCGTCGATCTCCTCGGCCAGGGCCCTCGCATCCGCCTGTACCGGCGAGGGGACCCTCGGCCCGAACCGCACGCCCAGCCCGAACGCCGCGCACGCGCGCCGGAGACGATCCGAGACCCGCGACGAGCACGCGAGGCTCACGCCGCCGCCTCGTGAGCGCCGGCCGATACCCCTTCGAGCATCGCATCGACCGCGGCGAGGTGCCCTCGGATGGTGTGCATCGAAAGCCCCAGATCACCCCGGGCCGCCCGAACCGAACGCCCCTCGAGCACGCACGCCACGGCGACCCTCCGCCTCGCGGGCGACCATCGCCCATGGTGCCTCATGACGAACGCGAACCGGTCCGAGAGCACCCGCTCGACGAGGCGATGCACCCGCCGACCGAGTTTGCGCTCGCTGACGCCAAGGAGCCGTGCAAGTTCACGCACCGTCTGCCCGGTGCGGAAGACCCCTTCCAGGACCGCGCGGTCCTGCTCAGTCAGCCATCCGACCCTTGCAAGAATCATCTCGTTGCGATCCAGCCTCGCACGCCTCCGCAGATCAAGTGTCATCTCGGATCCTCCGGGTTCTCTGTCTGGTAAACGTTTGCCAAGTTTTACCCGATCGGCGCTTGATTGCAAGGTGTTTGTACGGTATAAACCCCAAGATGCGCGCAAACGAGACCATCCCCGGGGGGCCGACTGTCGGGCATGCCGTGCGTCGACGAAGGCTCTTCCTCGCCCTGACGAGCGAAGAGGTTGCCCGAAGGGCGGGATGTTCCAAGGGCTATCTCTCGTCCATCGAGCACGAGCGTAAATCACCGAGTCCGCACATCTTGCGATGCCTCGAGATCGCGCTCGAACTCCCGGATGGCGCGTTGCTCAACACGGCCGCGTGGGCGTGCACCCCCGTCCGTGTGCGCCGCGAACTCGCCGCGCTCCAGGCGAAGGAGCGTGCGGCGAGCGAACTCGTGCATCGCCTGCGAGCGGGCGGGCTGGACCAGGCCTATCGCGACGGCACACTCCGGGACCTCGTCGAGGCCATCGCGCCCGACGAGCCAGCGACGGCGTCCCCCGCGCTCATCGCCGTCCCGCTCGAAAGCCGCGTCCCGCTCATCAACCGAGTGCCGGCGGGCTATCCGCGCGAGTTCACCGATCTGGGCTACCCCGCGCGTGTCGCGACCGAGTCGATCTCGTGCCCTGACCTTTCTGATCCCGACGCGTTCGCCTGCCGCGTGGTGGGGGATTCGATGGAACCAGACTATCGCGAGGGGGACATCGTGGTCTTCAGCCCGGCACGCCCGCTTCGCAGCGGGCTCGATTGCTTCGCGCGCCTCGAGCCCCGGCACGAGACCACCTTCAAGCGCGTCTACTTCGAGCATGACGAGCGGGGACGGGAGGTCATCCGCCTCCAGCCCCTCAACAACCGCTACCCCGCGCGGGTGGTCGATCGCGAGGGCGTCGCGGGGCTCTACGCCGCGGCCCGGGTGATGAGGGCGGTCCCGTAGCGTGTATCATGCCTCGCGCCGCGTCGAGCGGCATGGAGGCATGCACCGTCATGAAACTGATCGCTGGCAACGCGGTGATCGGGCAGTCCGGCGGGCCGACCGCGGTCATCAACCAATCCCTCGTGGGCGTGGTCGAGGAACTCCGCAAGTCCCTCCACAAGCGCGGGATCGTCCGAACGATCTATGGGATGCGTCACGGCGTCAACGGGCTGGTCAAGGAGCAGGTCGTCGATCTCACCCGGATTCCCGCGGCCGCCCTCGAACGCCTCGCACGCTCGCCCGGCGCCGCCCTGGGCTCCAGCCGCGACAAGCCCGATCGCGACTACTGCAACGCGATCCTCAACGCCTGCTCAAAGCTCGACATCCGCTATTTCTTCTACATCGGGGGGAACGACTCCTCGGACACGTGCCGGATCGTCAGCGAACTCGCCGGCGAGGCGGGGTATGAACTCCGGTGCTTCCACGTCCCCAAGACGGTCGACAACGACCTCATGGGCAACGACCACACCCCCGGCTATCCCTCAGCCGCCCGCTTCGTCGCCTCCGCGTTCATGGCGGATTCGATGGACAACGCGAGCCTCCCGGGGATCAAGATCAACGTGGTCATGGGTCGTCATGCCGGGTTCCTCACGGCCGCCGCGGCCCTCGCCCGCGAAGGGGTCGCCCCCGGGCGCGCGCGCAAAGGCGGGGATGAGCCCGGCCCGCACCTGATCTATGTCCCGGAAGTGCCGTTCGACGCCGAACGCTTCGTGGACGAGGTCCGCGAGGTCTACCTCCGCCTCGGGCGATGCCAGGTCGCCGTCAGCGAGGGGATCCAGGATGCGCAGGGTCGGGCGATCGCCACGACCCTCTCCTCCTCCGGCGAGGTGGATCCGCACGGGAACGTCCAGCTCTCGGGCACCGGCGCACTGGGCGACGCTCTCGCCGAACTCTGCAAGAAGCGCATCAAGACCACGGGCGGGAAGCCACCCCGCGTGAGGGCGGATACGTTCGGCTACCTCCAGCGTTGCTGGCCCGATCCCTCTTCCGTTGATGTCAAGGAGGCACGGGCCGCCGGGGTCTTCGCGGTCAGGCTCGCCGCGCGCGGGGAAGGTTCCGGTTCGGTCGCCATCCGCCGCGCCCGCGGCAAGGGCTACAAGCCCTCGTTCGTGAGGCAGGACCTGCGCGATGTCGCCGCCAGGACGCGCCACATGCCCAGGGAGTTCCTCAAGGGAACGAGCGACGTTTCAAAGAAGTTCATGGACTACGCCCGGCCTCTCGTGGGCCGGCTGCCGCGCTTCGAACGCCTCTAGGTCGAGCAGGTCCTTCCTCACGCCGCCCGTACGGACTGGCACGCCACCAGCAGCGCGCGGACCCTCGGCGCGGCGTCGGGCCCCTGCCCGTCCGGGCCCAGGGCGTTCGCCGCCGACGCGGCCACCCGTCCCACGTGCTCGAATCCCATCGATTCGGCGGCCCCCGCGACCTGGAGCGCGATCGTGCGGCAGGCCTTCCCGTCCCCGGCCGCCACCGCCGCGGAGAGCCGGGCGGATTCCTCCAGCATGTGCTCGACGAACCGCCCGACGAGGGGGGCGTTGGGGTGCCCCGCAGGGAGCGTCGTCGTCAGGGCGCCGGCGCCCGTTCCCGGGGCGAGAAGGAACTCCGCCAGCGCCCGAAGGAGAAGGTCCTGACGCAGGGGCCTGATCAGCACCCCCGATGGCCCGGGGATCGTCCGAAGGACCGGGCCCGCGGCGTGGCGATCAGGCGCCAGCACGACCACGGGGGTCTCGATCCCCGCCTCGCGCAGGCTGGCGATGAAGACGTCGGCCCGCGACCCTGGCAGGTCGAGGTCGGCAAAGACGACATCGACCTTCTCGCGTGCGAGCGCGACGCCCGCGTCCGCGTCGTTCGCCTGGTGGAGGCGGACGCACGTCCCGCCGAGGAAGTGCTCCATGAGCCGTTTGTCCATGGGCGAACCGCCCACGAGCAGGGCGATCCCCTGGAGGCGCTCGACGTCGACGCGCTCGAGGGAGAAGGCATCCTCGAGCGGATCGAGCCGCACGAACTCTCTCGCGCTGATCTCCCTGGTGAACTTGACGCCGATCTCGTGGATCATCCCGCGCAGGTGGGAGCATCGCACGACCGTCCCCGCGATGCCCACTTCTCCGCGCGTCGGGTGCGGGAGGAAGACCTCGCACGCCGTCCCCACGTGGACGTACGAGTTGTGCAGGAGCGAGATCCCCCCGCTGGAGAGATTCCTGCACGCGACTCGGATCGTGCTCTTCCCTCCGACCGTGGGCCTGAGTTCCAGCCGGATCGAACCCTGGCGGAAGGCCCAGCGGACGAAGTGCCGACGCGCGCCGAAGGATTCCTTTGCGCCCGCGGCGTCGAGCGCGTCGAGGAAGATTTCGAGGTCACGCCTCGCGAAGTTCACGGTGTTGGGCCGCCCACGACCCCCCTCAGCCGCCGCTCGTGGCATCGACGGAACCTCCTCGGCCGTAGGCCGCCCGGGGGGCAGCATCGGCATCCCCCCCGTCTGGGTTGGGACCGCCCCGGGGCAAATCCGTCGGGCCGTGCGGCTCATGAGGGGTTCTGGGTGATGACGGCGCGACGCTGGCCGGGCCTGGCCGCACCGCGGGGTTCTCGGACGTGGGCTCAGACGTCGAGGTTTTTGACTTCGAGCGCGTGATCCTCGATGAACTTCCTCCGGGGCTCGACCTGTTCGCCCATGAGGATCGTGAAGAGCGCGTCGGCATCCCCGGCGAGGTCCCACGTCACGCGCAGCAGCGTGCGCGTCGAGGGGTCCATCGTGGTCTCCCACAGTTGCTCGGCGTCCATCTCGCCCAGCCCCTTGAAACGCTTGATCTCCATCCCGCGTCGCCCGAGGTCCAGCAGCGACGAGAGGATCGACGGGATGTTCAGCACGGGGATGGCCGCGGCCCCGGCCCCTTCTCCGGTCGTCGTCCACTCATATCGAGTGGGGAGGGACTCGCCCCCGAGCGTCTCGCGGGGGGCGAGCGACCAGTCGTCGATGGAGAGCCCGAGGGCGTCGAGGTCCGCGAAGAGGCGTTCGAGTTCCCTGTTCTCGTGGAGTTCGCGGACGACCGCCCCTTCCCCCGACTCGCGCCCGATCGCGTGCGCCTCGGTCTCCGACCACGCCGGGGCATCGCCCCCGGACCACGAGACGCGGTGCGTGGGAAGCCGCCCGTCGCGGCGCTGCGCAAGGAGCGAGGCGAACCGCACCCCGCGCCGCTCGGCGATCTCGACGAGTTCGCCCAGCCGTCGCAGGACGTGCACGGCGCGTCGCAGCGGATCGCCGGTGAGCGTGCGCACGATCGGCGCGTCATCGCGGGAGAGGTCTCGCACGTGCAGCGCCGCGTTCTCCAGCCCCAGTTCGACGAGCACGTCCGCCAGCGCTCGCTGGTTGAGGACATACCTCGTCTTCTTCCCGCGGAGGATCTGGTACAGCGGGGGCTGCGCGATGTAGATCTTCCCTCGCCGGATGAGTTCGGGCATCTGGCGGAAGAAGAACGTCAGCAGCAGGGTGCGGATGTGCGACCCGTCGACGTCGGCATCCGTCATGATCACGACCTTGCCGTAGTTCAGCCGCGAGAGATCGAACTCCTCCCCGATCCCGCAGCGCAGGGCGGCGATGAGGGTGCGGATCTCCTCGAACCCCAGGACCTTGTCCAGCCGCGCCTTCTCGACGTTGAGGAGTTTGCCTCTCAGCGGGAGGATGGCCTGCGTGTCGACGTCGCGTCCCTGCGTCGCGCTCCCGCCCGCCGAATCGCCCTCGACGATGAAGATCTCTGAGCCCTCGCCTTTCAGGCGGCAGTCGCGCAACTTGTGAGGCATGGAGCCCGAGTCGAGCGCCGTCTTCCGGCGTGTCAACTCACGGGCCTTCCTCGCCGCCTCGCGCGCCTGCGCCGCGATCACGCCCTTGAGCGCGAGGCGCTTCGCCTCCGCCGGGTGCTCCGCCAGCCAGGCCTCCAGGGCCTCGCCCACCGCCCCGGCGACGAACCCCTCGACCTCCGGGTTGAGCAGTTTCTCCTTCGGCTGGTTGTTGAACGCCGGGTTCGGGAGTTTCACGCTCACGATCGCGACGAGCCCCTCGCGGAGGTCCTCCCCCGTGGGCACAGGGTCCTTCTCCTTGATGATCCCCGCCTTCTTCGCGTACGCGTTGAGCGTCCGCGTCAGCGCGACCTTGAACCCCTGCGCGTGCGTGCCCCCGTCCACGTTGTTGATGTTGTTCGCGAACGAAAGCAGCGACTCCGTGTACCCGTCGTGGTACTGCAGCGCCGCCTCGCACACCAGGTCACCCTCACGACGGATCAGGTGCACCGGCGAACTCACCGGCGTCTTCCCCGTCATCAGGTGACCCACATATTCCACCAGCCCGTTCTCCGCTCGGAAGGTGTCTTCCCGCGGCTTCCCGTCCGGGCCCACCCGCTCGTCGCTGAGCCGGATCGTCACCCCCGGGTTGAGGTACGCCAGTTCCCGCACCCGGTTGACCAGCGTCTCGTAGTGGAAGTCCGTGTCCGGGAAGATCTCCGGATCGGGCTTGAAGACCACGCGCGTGCCCGTGCGCGACTTGTCCGGCAGCTCGCCGACCACCCGGAGCGGGCGCGTCGTCCGTCCGCGATCGAACCCGATCGAGTGGATCTTCCCGTCGCGATAGACCTCGCAGTCGAGATACTCCGAAAGCGCGTTCACGCACGATACGCCCACGCCGTGCAGCCCCCCGGAGACCTTGTACGCCGACCCCTCCTCGCCGAACTTCCCGCCCGCGTGGAGTTTCGTCATCACGATCTCGACCGCGGGCTTCCCGTCGAGCGCGGGGTCATCGTTCTTCATCGGGCCCACGGGGATCCCGCGCCCGTCGTCCACGATCGCGCACGATCCATCCGCGAGGACCGTCACCTCGATCGACCTCGCGAACCCCGCCATCGCCTCGTCGATCGAGTTGTCGATCACCTCGTACACCAGGTGGTGGAGCGCCGTCACGCCCGTCCCGCCGATGTACATCCCAGGCCGCTTCCGGACCGCTTCCAGCCCCTCCAGGACCTTGATCTGCTCCTCGTTGTACCCGTTGTTCAGCACAGGTCCGGGCTGCTCGACTCTGGTCGTCACGGGGTCGTTTCCATCCCTTCACGAGCCGCCCGGAACACCGATCCCTCGGCCCCGCGCCGGCACCCGGAATCATAGCGCGCCCGACGCTTCTCCGCCGCCTTCCACGGCCCGGCCCGGCGCCGGCGGACCTGCCCGAAACACCCCGGAATTCAAGCCGAAAACGCCCCCGGGGTGCGCCCCGCTTGCCCACCCGCGCGGCACCCTGCGCCGCCCCTCCCCCTGGCCCCCCACGCCCACCCTCACGCCTGCAGCGCCAGGCGGCACATCATTTCCACCCCGAGCGCGATCGCGTCGTCGTTGAAGTCGAACTCCGGCTGGTGCAGGTTGGGAGACGCCTTCTCGCCCGCGGGCCGCAGCCCGAGCAGGAAGAAGCACGCGGGCACGTGCCTCGCGTAGTAACTGAAGTCCTCCCCTCCCATCGAGGGCTCCGGCAGCAGCGCCGCCCGCTCCTCGCCCACGGCTTGCCGCGCGGCCTCGAAGAACCGCTCCGTCGCCCCGGCGTCGTTGAACGTCACCGGATACCCGTCCCGCCAGCGCACCTCGATCGTGCAGCCCATCGCCCCGGCGACGCCCGCCGCGACTTCCTCCACGCGCCTCGACGCGAGTTCCCGCGTCTCCAGCCGCAGCGCACGCACCGTCCCCGAGATCGTCGCGCTCGCCGGGATCACGTTGTTCGCCGTCCCCGCGTGGAACTGCCCGACCGTCACGACGACCGAGTCCAGCGGCGAGACCGTGCGGCTGGCGATGGATTGCAGCGCCGTGACCACGTGGGCCGCCGCGAGGATCGGGTCCACTCCCAGGTGCGGATACGCCGCGTGCGCCTGCCGGCCCGTGATCGTGACGTGGAAGTCGTGCGTTGACGCGAGGATCGGCCCGGGCCTCGACGCGACGACGCCCAGGGGCAGTTGCGGCCAGCCGTGGAGGCCGAAGATCCTCGACACGGGCTCGCCCAGCCCGCCCCCGTTCTCCCCGGCCAGGGCACCGTCGGCGCACATCCGCTCGCCTCCCGCGCCGCCCTCCTCCGCCGGCTGGAAGACGAACGTGACCGCGTTGGGCCGCCGCGTCATCTTCGAGAGCACCCGCGCCGCCCCGACCAGGATCGTCGTGTGCCCATCGTGCCCGCACGCGTGCATGATGCCCGGACGCGTGGAGGCGTGCGGCGCCCCGGACCGCTCCTCGATCGGGAGCGCGTCCATGTCCGCGCGGAGCGCGACGCACGACCCGCCCGTCTCCGTCCCAGGCAGGTGCGCGAGCACCCCCGTCCCGCCGGCCAGCCCTGCGCGGACCCCCACCGGCAGCCCCGACAACTCGCGCACGACCCGTTCGCTCGTTTTCTTCTCGTCGTACGCGAGTTCGGGGTACGCGTGCAGCGCCCGGCGAAGCGACACCAGCGACGCCTGTTCCTGCTCGATCAGCCCTCGGAGATCGTTCATCCCGGGATCGTAGTTCACGCCGCCAGTCGCAGCGGCGCCTGGTCGAGCCCGCGCCGGATGGCCTCGATCCTCGCCTCCGCGCGCAGGAACGCGTCGACGACCTCGGGATCGAAGTGCGTCCCGCGGTCCGCGGCGATCCGCGCCCTCGCTTCCGCGTGCGAGACCCCGCGCCGGTAGACCCGGTCGGTCGTCATCGCGTCGTACGCGTCCGCGAGCGCGACGATCCTCGCGCCCAGCGGGATTGCCTCGCCCGCCAGCCCGTCGGGATACCCCTCGCCGTCCCACCGCTCGTGGTGCGACCGCGTCACGTCAAGCGCCAGGTCGATCAGCGGATCCGTGCCCAGCGCGTCGCGCACCGCCCGGAGCGTCGCCGCCCCGGCCGTCACGTGCGTCCGCATCACCGCGAGTTCACCCTGGTCCAGCGCCCCCGGCTTGCGCAGCACGGCGTCGGGCACGGCGACCTTCCCCACGTCGTGCAGGCACGCCGCCAGCCCCAGCCGTTCGATCCACGCGTCGTCGATTGCCGGGCTGGACCGACGCAGTTCGCCCGCGAGCACGCGGGAATACGCCCTCAGCCTCTCGAGGTGCGAGCCCGTGTCGGCGTCGCGCGTCTCCGCAAGCCTCGCCAGCCCCACGATGAGCGCGTGCGTGGCCCGCAGACTCTGCGCCACCCTCCGATCAACCTCCGCGCTGAGCCGCCGGTTGATCCCCGCCAGTTCCGTGTCGTACCGCCTCACGAGCAGCAGCGTCACCGCCCCCGAGAGGAGCAGCACCGAGACCCCGCCCGCGAGCCCCGCCGCGATCGAACCCGCCCGCTCCTTCGCCGCGGCCTGCAGCGCCGCGCTCGGGTGCCTCACCACGAGCGACGCCTCCAGCCGCGGGATGTATCGCATGACCACCGAGCCGGCGTCCTGCGTGCGGAGAAGCCGCGGGACGAGATCGACGCCGCGGAGCGAGACGTCGTGGCGTAGGTCGGGGTGGCAGACGACCCTCCCTCGCCGATCCAGCAGGGCGACGACGACGCCGTCCACCGAGAGCCCTTCGCACAGCGACTGGAGGTCCTCCCAATCGATCGCTTCGCTGCGCGGGGAGGCCTCGACGAGCTCCGAGAACTGCTCGACCAGACGCGTGCTCGCGCTCGCCAGCCTCCGCTCCGAGGAGGCGTGGACCTCCTCCGAGACTCGTCGGAAGGTCACGAACCACCCGATCGCCAGCAGCACGCCCTGCACGAGGAGCGTCGCCACGATCAATCGGCGCTTGCTCAGCCGCGTCTGCACGTGTCGTCCCACCTCCCGCGAGGGGAGATCGACCGCCGCGGGCCCGACCGCGCCCGATCCGCACGCGCGATCCGCTTGCCCCTGCCGATCAGGAGGGAGCCGCCGCCCAGGCCGACCGAGAACCTTGCCCGCGTTCGTTCGGTGTGCTCCGGGTCAGGGGCAGGACGACGAGGCGAACAGGTCCTGGAACGCGAGGAAGTCGAACACGTCCCAGTCGCCGTCCCCCTCGATGTCCGCGAAGGGCGCCTGCGACACCCACGCGTCCTGGTAGCACAGGAAGTCGAAGATGTCGTGGTCGTTGTCCCCCTCGCAGTCCGCGGCGCACCGGCTCCCGGTGATCGTGAAGTCCGCGTCCGTCACGTCGAAGCCCGTGTTCCCGTCCGCATCCCTCGCGACGACCTTGATCCGCGCCCGCGTCGTCGCGAGGTCCGGGACCGTCCACGACAGCTCCCCATCGTGCGCCGTCCCCGCCGCGATCACGTACGGGAACGTCGCCCCGCCGTTGGTCGAGAGCAGGACGTCCACGCTCGTGACGATCTTGTCGTCGTCCGCGAGCCAGCAGACGTCCCACTGCGAGCCGGGGGCATAGACCGGCGAGTCGTTCTGCGACCGGACGAACGCTGTCGGGATCTCGCCCCCCAGCGGCGCGGGCACGTGCATCATGATGCAGTGCATCACCCCCGCCGCCGAGACGATCCCCTCGCAGTTGATCGCCACCACCGTCTTCTCGGGCGCCGCCGCCTCCCACGCCGCCAGCGCCGGAACGTTGTGCGGCGAGACGTTCGCGTTCGTGTACGACGGGACCAGGATCAGGTCGTTGCACACCACCACGTTCGTGTAGGTGTAGTGGATCCCCGACACCGACCGCGCCGGGATCCGGTGCACCGTGTACCCCAGCGCCGCCATCGACACCGCCGCCGCGTCGCAGATCTGGTCCTGCGTCGAGCCCGCGTTGTTCGGCCAGTCCGAGATCATCACCACGTCGTCGGCGACGATCTGCATCCACATGTCGATGTGCTGCGTCGCGTCCACGAGCGTCGGGAAAGGCGTGTAGAACACCGTGTCCACGTCCTGGAACGCCTGCCAGTACCCGTGGATCTGTGCCTCCGTCAGCGTCGGGTTCTCGTTGTTGATCAGCCTCGTCGTGTTCGCCTGCGTCAGCGAGTTCAGGTGATAGTTTCCCCCGCCGTGGATCAGCGGGAGCACGTAGACATGGTGCCCCTTCACCTGCCCGAAGTGGAAGGGTTGAGCGTCGTCCAGCGGCCTGGGACGGTTGTACGTGTGGTCCACGATCGCCCGGCACCCGCCCTCGTAGATGTACCTTGGCCCGTAGTCGCGGATCCAGATCGTGTCCGTCGGGACGACCAGGAAGTGGACCCGGCTCATGTTCGCGCCCGCCGACTGGATCGCCGACTGTGCCGTCGGCTGCTCCGACGCGGCGTCGAGGTTCACGTACACGTCCGCATCCCCCGTCGTCGTGATGTGCTTGGCCATCTGCGCGAGGATGTTCGTCCACGTCACCGGCCCTTCCCACGAGATCAGGACCCCCTGCTGACGCTCGTACTCCCCGGGGCACCACACCGGACCGCCGGGCACGCTCCCGTCATACTCCGGAACGCTCAGCGGGTGCGTCGCGAGATACCGCGCCTCCGCGGGGGTCAGGTTCCTCGGGATCGCCGCCCCCTCCGGGAACACGGGCTGGGCCTGCGCAAGCGATGCCGATGCAAGGACGAAGACCATCGCGGTCGTCATGGCTGCCTTCCTCTCTTGGGGAGATCCGCCCACGATACCGGGCTTCGCCGGACGGATCAATGCATCGGACGCCCCCGGCGCGCAATCCCCCGCAACGACCGGAAATCTCTTGACGCAGGCCGCGTAGCCCGGTAAAAAGGGACTCCAGAAGGTTCAGGCACCCATCGCGCCGTGGCCGCGTATCGCCCCGGTCAGTTGGGGTTGCGCGCGAGCGCCGTTCTGGCGACTCCGCCGTCTGGGAGTCCGGCAGATGTCGGTCCCGCTGGTTTGTCTCTCCGCTTCCCATACCGGCGCTCGTTGCGGCCGGTTCCAGCACGCCCTGGGCTTTCTTCCGGGTTTCGAGGGGTTCGTGCTTTTTTCGTGAGGAGTGCATCCATGAGAACAGTTGCGGTTCTGACAGCAGGGTTCTGCTTCGCGAGCGTCGCGAACGCCCAGTTCATCACCGACTTCGACTCGTACATCGCCGGGTCCGATCTCAACGGCCAGGACAACTGGTATCTCCCCCCCGTCGGTGGCGTCTCCCTTGATGTCGTTGACGCCGCCACCAACCCCTGGGGCTTCCCTGCCAATCCCGCAGGCGGTGGCGCCAACTGGGTCGGCGGCGACGTGGTCCAGGCCGGCAACCTCTTCGGTCGCAGCCAGCGAAACATCAACTGGGGTGGCACCGGCGTCTGGGCCGTCTACTACGACTTCGCCTGGTCCTACAACGGCATCCTCCCCGCGACCCAGAACCTCGCCTCGTTCTCCCTCCAGCACTCGCTCTCCGCCGCGGGCATGGGCCTCAACCTCGTCTCTTTCGAGGACCCCCTCACCGCCGTCGGCGCCCAGCACCTCTACATCTATTACGACGCCAACAACGTCCAGCACGCCCAGCCCGGGAAGGACTACGGCCCGGACTGGAACAACCTTCCCTCCCACATGTGGCATCGCTTCATGACCGTCATCGACTGGGACACCGACCGCGTCGTCTGCGTCTCCATCACCAATCTCGCCACCGGTCTTTCCGCCGCCGCCTCGCCCCCCGTCGGCGATCCCCTCCTCATCCAGGCCATCGCCGGCGTCACCCACCCCGAGGGCTTCCGCCTCTTCACCGGCGGGACCACCCTCGGCAATATCGGCGCGTGGGACAACCTCGCCATCACCTGCTATGCCGATTGCGAGAAGGACGGCGACAAGGACGTCTTCGACTATCTCTGCTTCCTCAGCGCCTTCGCCGCCAGCGAGCCCTACGCCGACTGCGAGTGCGACGGCGACTGGGATGTCTTCGACTTCCTCTGCTTCCAGAACCGCTTCGGCGGCTGCCCGCTCTGATCGATCTCCGGGGTCCGACCCCGGGACGTTGACCTGACCCCAACGCCCGCGCCAACCGCGCGGGCGTTGTCTTGCGCAACCGCCGGGCGACGCGCCCTTCGACCTCGCGCTCAGTGACCCGCGTGGGGCTCGGACCCGTGATCGGCCTCGGGCGACACCACCACCCCGGCGTGCCGGCTCGCCCTCAGGAACGGCTCCGCCGCCAGCGACAACGCCACCACCGCGATCAGGCTCAGGCCCGCCGCCGCGAACCGCGTCGGGAACGGCGCGCTCTCCGCGGGCTCGCCCGTCGGATCATCAAGCAGCGCCGCCCGGGCCAGCCGCAGGTAGTAATACGCCCCGATCGCCGAGTTCAACGCCAACACCACCGCCAGCGCCGCCTCCCCCGCCCCCATCGCGCTCGTCAGCAGCGGGACCTTCGCGAAGAACCCCACCAGCGGCGGGAACCCCAGCAGGCTCAGCGAGCACGCCACCATCGCCCACCCCAGCCAGGGCCTTGTCCGGCACAGCCCGCGCAGGTCATCGACCGTCTCGATCTCCTCCGGCTCGCCGCCGCGACCCCGCCTCTCCAGGCACGCCAGCACGCCGAACGCCCCGACGTTCGCCGCGCCGTACGCGAGCAGATAGAACAGCACCGCCGAGATCCCGTTGCGGGCGAGCGTCCCGTCCCCGGGCCCGGCGATCACGCCCACGAGCATGTACCCCGAGTGGGCGATCGACGAATACGCCAGGATCCGCCTCACGTTCGACTGGAGGATCGCCAGCACGTTGCCCACCGTCATCGTCATCGCCGCCATCACCCACAGCGCGACGCGGACCTCCCCGGGCAGGGCCTCGCCTCCGGGCCCGTGCGACCAGCCCGCGCACGAGACGACCAGGATCAGCGCCACGAACCCCGCCGTCTTGGGCACGAACGCCAGAAACGCCGCCACCGTCGCCCCCGCCCCCTCATACACGTCCGGCGTGTAGAAGTGCATCGGTACCGCGGCGATCTTGAACCCGATCCCCACCACGCTCAGCAGCAGCCCCAGCGTCGCGAGGGGCGAGAGCCCGTCGGTCGCCCACGCGAGCGCGATCTCGTCCAGCCGCGTGCTTCCCGCCGAGCCGTAGATCAGCGCGAACCCGTACAGGAACGTCGCGGCCCCCAGCGCGCCAAGGAAGAAGTACTTGACGCCCGCCTCCTGCGACCTCGTGCGGTGCGAAGAGATCGTCACCATGACGTACGTGGGCAGGCTCGTGAGTTCCAGCGCCAGGAAGAGCCACACGAGGTCCGGCGCCGACGCGCAGAGCATCACCCCCGTGAGCGAGAACAGGAAGAACGCCCAGAACTCCGCCCGGTTCGTCCGCAGCGGGTCGAAAACCCCGCGCCCGCGCGCCAGCAGCGCTTCTTCCCGCCGGTCCACCGTCCCCGCAACCAGCAGCACCAGCATCGCCCCCACCAGCGCCACGATCCCCTTCACATACCCCATCAGGTTTGGCGCCGGGCCGGTCGTGTTCTCCGGCGTCGTCCCCACCGCCAGCGCCCCCGCCAGGAGAAGAAAGCCCAGGGCCAGCCCCGCGCACGTCCGCCTGACATCCACCTTGGGGGACAACCCGACGACCATGACCACGCACGTCCCGATGAACAGCGCGATCTCCGGGTGCAGGAATGACAGCCGCTCCATCATGGCGTCACCCCCGCTCCGACCGTCTCGGCCGCGCCCGGCGCCGCCCCCACGCGCATCGCCTCGGCCGAACGCGTCAGCCCCGCCGCCGTCTCGTTCACCGAATCCTCCATCGCGCAGAGCATCGGCCTCGGATACACCCCGAGCACCAGGCACAACGCCGCCAGGGGCAGCAGCAGCCCGATCTCACGCCCGCACAGGTCCCGGGGCAGCGGCGAGGCCGCCTCGGCATGGTCCGCGTCGGGCTCGACGAGCGGCCCGAACACCACCTTCCCCACCATGAACAGCAGGTACATCGCCCCCACGATCAGCCCCAGCCCCGCCACGCCCGCGAACACCGGGCCCAGCGACCCCGGCGTCGCCCCGGGCAGCCCCGCGAGCGTCGAATCGCTCTGGAACGTCCCGATCAGGCACAGGAACTCGCCCACGAACCCGTTGAGCCCGGGCAGTCCGACGCTCGACATCGCGAAAAAGACCATGAACGTCGCCCACACCGGCATCTTCGCCGCCAGCCCTCCCAGCTCCCTCATCGACCGCGTGTGGTAGCGCTCGTACACCATCCCGATCAGCAGGAACAGCGCACCGGTCGAGAGCCCGTGATTGATCATGTACATGACCGACCCGGTCAACCCCGCCGCGTTCCCCGCCACCATCCCCAGCACGCAGAAACCCAGGTGCGACACCGACGAGTACGCGACCAGTTTCTTCACGTCCGTCTGCACCCAGCAGATCAGCCCCGCGTACACGACCCCCACGATCGACAGCACCGCGATCAGCCCCGCGTGCTCCACCACCGCGTCGGGCACGAACCCCAGCACGAAGCGATAGATCCCGTACGTCCCCAGTTTCAGCAGCACGCCCGCCAGGATCACCGACCCCGCCGTCGGGGCTTCCGTGTGCGCCAGCGGGAGCCACGTGTGCACCGGGAACAGCGGCACCTTGACCGCGAACCCCGCCATCATCGCCAGCAGCAGCCACGACTGCTCCGTCCCGGAGAGCCCCGCCCCCACCCGCGTCCCGTCCGCCGCGATCCCCGTCGCCCACGTCCGTAGCTCCCCGATGTCGAACGACCACCGCCCGAGGTTCTCCGGGAGCGACACAAACCACGCGAGGTACGCGAGCCCCGCGAGCGTCACCATCGAGCCCGTGAACGTGTAGAGGAAGAACTTCGTCGCCGCCTTCCGCCGGTTCGTCGAGCCGAACAGCGAGATCAGCACGAACATCGGCACCAGCGTGAACTCGAAGCAGATGTAGAACACCACCAGGTCCTGCGCCGCGAACACCCCCGTCATCGCCGCCTGAAGGACCAGCAGCCACGCGTAGTACGTCCGCTCGCGCTCCCGGATCGCCGTCCGCGACGCCAGCACGCAGATCGGGCCCAGCAACGTCGTCAGCGTCACCAGCATCAGCGAGATCGCGTCCGCCCCAAGCGAGAACCGCAGCCCGAGTTCCGGCAGCCAGTCCCACGCCGCCCCGAACTGCGCCTCCGCCCCTCGCGTCCAGTCGAACCTCCCCAGCGCGACCAGGTTCAACCCCAGCGCCAGAGCCGTCCCCGCCAGCGACGCCCCGTACGCCTCCCGCGAGGGGCGCAGCGCCACCCACGCGGCGAAGACCATCGGAACCAGCATGAGCGTCAGCAACATCATCTCAGTGCATCAGCCACACAATGAAGATCAGCATCCCGATCCCGCCCGCCATCCCCAGCGCATACGCGTGCAGCACGCCCCCCTGGCTCGGGCGGATCACCCGCGCCATGCCCCGGGGCAGCCACCCCGACAGGTTCACCAGCCCGTCCACCAGCAACTGATCGACATAGTGGAACAGGTGCGACGCCACCCACAGGGGACGCCTCACCAGCCACTCGTACATCTCATCCACGTACCACTTCCGCTGCGCCCACCTCGGGATCGGCCCCAGCCGCGGCAGCAGCGCATCCGCCCGGCTCGTCGCCGCCGATGTCCGCCCCTTCAGGTGAAGCACGAACGCGATCCCGATCCCCGCCAGACCCACCACCCCCGAGACGTAGTACATCGCCGCGTGCGGATCCATCCCGAGGAACGTCCCCGTGGCCCGGGCGTCTCCCTTCGTCCCGTAGCCTTCCCCTCCGTGCCCGGGCGCCGGCTCCGCGTGGTGCGAGTAGGGCGACTCAAACGCCGCCGTCGAATCGTGCACCAGCGCCCCCACCCACCCGTGGTGCGCCTTGTCCATCAGGTACAGCGGGATCGGCACGAACGTCAGCACCGCCAGCGTCGCCAGCACCAGGTTGATCGCCCACCCGGGCGGATGCGGATGGAACCCGCCGTGCGCGGCCCCATGCCCCGTCCCCTGCCCCGACCCATGTGCATGGTCAGGCCCCGTGCCGCGGGCGTGCGAGACGCCGGGCTCCGCGTGCGATCCGTCGCCGTGCCCGTCGTCGTGCCCGTCATCCCCGTGGTGCTCCTCGCCCGGTTCGAACTGGCTCGGCCCCTCGAACACGCGGAAGTACACCCGGAACGTGTAGTACGCCGTCAGCCCCGCCGTCGCCAGCAGGATCCACCCCACCATCCCGAACCCGGGCGTGGTGAAACTCTCCGCGAGGATCATGTCCTTGGACCAGTACCCGCTCGTCAGCAGCGGGAACCCCGCGAGGTTGAGGCACCCCACGAGCATCGTCACGCCGACGATCCTCCACCCGGGCATCCTGCGCACGCCCGAGAGTTTCCTCAGGTCGAGCTGCCCCGCGAAGCCGTGCATCACCGCGCCGCAGGCGAGGAAGAGCAGCGCCTTGAAGAACGCGTGCGTGAAGACGTGGAACGCCGCCCCCACGCTCGTGAGCACCCCCAGACCCGCGAACATATACCCCAGCTGGCTCACGGTCGAATACGCCATGATCCGCTTGATGTCGAACTGCGCCATCCCGATCGTCGCCGCCAGCAGCGCCGTCAGCGCGCCCACCCACGCCACAACCCCCAGCGCGTGCTCGCTCGCCACGAAGAACGGGTACGTCCGCGCGATCAGGTACACCCCCGCCGTCACCATGGTCGCCGCGTGGATGAGCGCGCTCACCGGCGTCGGGCCCTCCATCGCGTCCGGGAGCCAGACATACAGCGGCAACTGCGCGCTCTTCCCGAACGCCCCGATCATCAGCAGGATCGGGATCAACTCCACGCTCAGCGGGATCTCCGCCCACCGACCCGCCTTCGCGAGTTCCACGTAAGGCCCGATCGCCTCGAACAGCACGCGGTACTCCAGCGACCCGAACTTCACATACGCCAGCATCACCCCCAGCGTCAGCCCCAGGTCCCCGATCCGGTTGACGATGAACGCCTTCTTCGCCGCCTCCACCGCGCTGGGCTTCTTGTAGAAATACCCGATCAGCAGGTACGAGCACAGCCCCACGCCCTCCCACCCCAGGAAGAGCAGCAGGAGGTTGTCCCCCATCACCAGGCACGACATCGAGAACACGAACAGGTTGAACGCGGCGAAGAACCTCGAGTACCCCTTCCCCACGTCCCCCGACATGTACTCGCTCGCGTACAGCGCGATCAGCGTCGCCAGCCCCGTCACGAACAGCATCCACAGGCACGTCAGAGAGTCCGTGTAGAACCCGAAGTCCGCCGCGATCGACCCCCCCGGCCACTCCACCTCGATCCACCGGAACACCGTCGAGACCGTCACGCTCCCCGAGAGGCTCGCGTACATCCCCACCGTGACCACGAACGCCAGCCCAAGGCACCCCACGCTCAGCCACGCCGGCAACTTCGACCTCACCCCCAGCGCCGCGCACAGGCCCGCGAGGCACGCCCCCGCCAGCGGGAGCAACGGGATCAGCGCGACCCACCACGGCCCGTGGAGGTTCACCACCCCGCCCGTGCTCTGGTCCGCCAGGAGCATCATCCCTTCATCTCCGACCACACCTCCGCGTCCAGCGACTCACGCCGGCGGTACAGCAGCACCACCAGCGCCAGCCCCATCGCCGCCTCCGCCGCCGCCACCGTCAGCACGAACACCACGAACGTCTGCCCGTCCGCGTTCAGGTGGAACCGCGAGAACGCGATCAGCGCCAACCCCGCCGCCTGGAACATCATCTCCGTGCACAGGAACATGATGATCAGGTTCCGCCTCGTCAGGAACCCGATCACCCCCAGCGCGAACATCGCCCCCGACACGAACAGGTAGTGCGCCAGCGTCGCCCCCTGCATCACCTCCGGGTATCCGCCCTGCGCCAGCAGCGTCATGGCCTCGCCCCCTTCCGCGCCGCCGCGTCCGCCTTCTCCTCTTCCTCCGACTGCACCCGCCGACGAGACAGCACCACCGCCCCCAGCATCGCCATCAGGAGCACGATCCCCGCGATCTCGATCGACCCCGGGTGGTCCACCAGCAGGCTGAACCCCAGCGCCTCCGTGTTCGTCACGTGCAGGTCGTCCGGAAGCCGGACCGTCCGCGGCATCCCCGCCCCGGCCGCCACCTCCGCCGTCCGCCCCGCCGCATCCACGCTCAGGAGCCGCTCGTCGGGCTCCAGCCAGTCGTGGCTCCCCGCCGGGACCCGCGCATGCCGGAGCGACTTCTCAACCTTCCCGGGGAGTTCCCCCAGCAGCGCGTCGGCATCCCCGGGGGCCGGCTGCGGCAGCGACGTCGCCCCCGTGAAGAACATCGTCGTCAGCACCCCCAGCAGCAGGAACCCCGCCGCCGTCGCCCCAAGGGGCTCCCTCGCCACCGTGTCGTAGTCCTCCAGCACGTCCACCCGACCTTCCTCGGGTGACTGCGTCGCCAGCATGATCACGAACAGGTACGTGATCAGGATCGCCCCCGCGTACACGATGATCAGCGCGAACGCCATGAACTCCGCCGACAGCAGCAGGTACAGCCCCGCCGACGAGAGCACCGTCAGGATGAAGTACAACGCCGCATACACCGGCTTCGGATGCGTGATCACCCGCAGCCCCGACCCCAACGCCAGGATCGAGAACACGTAGAACGCCAGGTTCGGCATCGCCGGCCTCGCCGCAACCAGCAGCGCCAGCAGCACCCCGCCCCCAGCCGCTGCCGCGAGCAAAGCCCCGAGCGGCTGCGGGTTCGCGCCCTTCCGAGGCAGGGCAATGAACACCCCGACGCCACCCAGCGCCAGCAGCACATAGAGAATGACCGGCTCGATCAGCAACGCTGGTCCTTGCGCAGAGGGCGATGAGGATAGAGCCCCGCGCCCCACCCTTCAACCGACCCGCCTCCCGGGTAGCATGACCCCCATGCGAAGGGCCTCCATCCCCAACACCCTCACCCTCGCAAGGCTCCTCCTCGCTCCGCTCTTCTTCCTCGCCCTCACTCCCGCCCCGGTCGGGCCCCTCTCCAGGGGCCTCCACGCCTCCGATCGCTTGCCGCTCATCCTCGCCGCCGCCCTCTTCATCCTCGCCGCCGTGACGGATGCCCTCGACGGGTTCCTCGCTCGCCGCTGGAACGTCGTCTCCCGCTTCGGTCGCGTCATGGACCCCTTCGCGGACAAAATCCTCGTCCTCGGCGCGTTCCTCCTCCTCGCCGGCCCTGCCTTCACACGCGATGCCGCTTCACTCTCCGCCGTCACCCCCTGGGTCTGCATCGGCCTGCTCGCCCGCGAACTCCTCGTCACTTCCCTCCGCGCCCTCCTGGAATCCGAAGGTGCCGATGCCTCCGCTCAACTCGCCGGCAAACTCAAAATGGTCCTCCAGTCGGTCTCCATCCCCGCCATCCTCCTGCTCCTGGCAGTTGATCCCGCCGCGCCCGCCCCCTGGACCCTCTGGACCATCCGTGTTGTCGTCTGGACGACCACGCTCGTAACCATCGTGTCCGGCTTGCCTTACGTCATCACGGCCTTCCGCCCCAAGGAGCCCGCCCGCGCATGACCGCCTCAACCCCCTTCATCCTTCGGCTCGCCTCCACCTTCGGCCTCGGGCAGATGCGACCCTTCCCCGGAACATGGGGGTCCATCCCTCCCGTCATCCTTGCCGCCGTCCTGCTCTTCGCCGGTGCTCCCCTCTGGCTCTACACCCTCACCCTGCTCGCGGTTCTTGTCGTGTTCGCCCTCGTCTGCATCCTCGCCGGTGATCGGGCCGAGGCTCGGTGGGGACGAAAGGACCCCTCCCAGGTCGTCGCCGACGAGACCGCCGGCCAGTGCCTCCCCCTCCTCTTCCTCCCCGGCTCCGCACTCGCAAGCCCCTCTCTCATCCTCTTCACCCTCTTCCTCGCCTTCGTCGCCTTCCGCCTCTTCGACATCTTCAAACTCTGGCCCGCACGCGGCATCCAGAAGACCCCCGGCGGCTGGGGAATCCTCCTCGACGACCTCGTCGCCGGCCTCCAGGCCCTGCTCTTCCTCCAGATCCTCTCCCGCGCCTTCACCTGATCCACCCGAACCCACGCCTCTTTCTTTCCCAACGATCCTCCATCCCATGCACGATCCGACTCGCCCCATTCCCGACGCCCCGCCCACCTCCCCGCGCGACCTCCCCGGCGAGGACGCGATCCTCATCCTCTACATCCGCGAACGCGGCGGCGACTGCCCCTCCTGCGACTACGACCTCGCCGGGCTCTCCACATCCACCTGCCCAGAGTGCGGCGAACGTCTCGTCCTGCGCGTCGGTCTCGCCGAGCCCAGGCTCGCCTGCTTCATCACCGGCCTCGTCGGCTTCGGCACGGGCCTGGGCTTCTGCACCATCCTCTTCTTCTACTTCATCTGGATGGTCGTCAGCGCCCGATCGTTCAGCCCCAACCTCACCGATTGCGTCCCGCTCCTCATGGGCACCCTCGTCCTGGGCGTGCTCCTGGCAGGCTGGATCGGCTTCCGCCGCCGCCTCGGACGCCTCCAGCGCTCGACCCGCTGGGGCATCGCCATCGGGTCTTTCTTCCTTTCCTGCGCCTTCGCCCTATGGTTCTTCGCATGGGTCGGTTGAACCGCGCGCGACACCTCCGGGCCTTCGCCTCATGACGCCCCCAGCACGCACGCGCCCCGACGCCCGCTCCCTCCTCGCGGTCCTCGCGATTATCACCCTCGCGATCCTCGCCCACGGCCTTCGCCTCGCCGACGCCCCCCTCAAGGGCGAGGAAACTCGCCGCGGACGCTTCGCCTCCGAGATCCTCTCCAGCGGCGATTGGATCGTCACCACCCAGCAGATGCACATCTGGGTCGATCGACCCCCGCTGCAATACTGGCTCATCGCGATCTCCTACTCCCTCCTGGGCGAGTCCGATGTCCATGCGCTCCGCCTCCCCTCCCTGCTCGCCTCCACGCTCGCCGCCCTCCTTGCCTTCTGGACCGCGCGAAGACTCCGCGGCGATCTCGCCGGCCTCCTCGCCGGCGCCATGCTCCTCTCCATGGGCCTCATGCTCGACCTCGGCGCGCGCGCCGAGACCGATGCCATCTTCACCGCCCTCCTCGCCGCCTCCCTCCTCACCTGGCTCCACGGCTATCGCACCGGAATGAGCCAGTGGACCACCTGGATCCTCGCCGGAGCCCTCGCAGGCCTCGCCACCCTCGCCAAGGGAACCCAGGGGCCGATCACCTTCCTCGGCACGGTCTGGCTCTTCCTCCTCTTCCGCCGAGACTGGAGATGGCTCCTCTCCCCCGCCCACGCCGCGGGCCTCCTCGCCTTCGCCGGGGTCTACGCCGCCTGGTTCGTCCCCCTCGTCGCCGATCTCGGCTGGTCCGCCGCTCACGCCGCCATGGTCGGCCCCACCACCGAACGCTTCAACGCCCCTTGGTGGCAGTACATCAAGCACGCCTCCCTCTACGCCCCGGAGGTCCTCATCGGGATGCTTCCCTGGTCTCCCCTCCTCTTCCTCTACGCCCTCCCGCGTTTCCGCCGCACCCTCGCCGACGCCGCACCGGATCTCGCCTTCCTCTTCCTCGCCATCCTCATCCTCTTCATCCCCAACTGGATCGTTCCCTGGGCGCGAGGCCGCTACTTCCTCCCCGCGTATCCGCTCGCCGCGATCCTCTGCGCCATCGCCGCCGCGCCGGTCCTCGTCGCCGCGGGTTCCGATCCGCGCCGACGCCTCTGGTTCCACTTCGCCCGCGCCAGCGGGATCGTCGGTGCCATCGTCGCCGTCGGCCTCCTCACGCTCTGGGCCTTCTCTCTCGCCGACTCCAGCCGCCTTCCGTGGTTCCCTTCTCTGTTGGTCATCCTCCCCCTCTCCGTCCTCTTCGCCCTGGCTGCCGCGGCCTTCCTCCGCGCGCGGCACGAGCCCGCCAACGCCTGGCCCGCCTGCCTCGCCATGGCCTTCGCACTCGCGGGCCTCCACGCCGGCGTCATCGTCCACGCCTACCACCGCACCGGCGTCGATCTCCGCGCTCAGGTCCTCGCCATCCGCGACTCCCTCCCCCCCGACGCCCACCTCCAGAGCCTCGGCCTCGTCAACCACCGCTTCACCTTCTGGTTCGAACGCCCGATCGAACGCCTTGAACCCACCGCCCTCCCCGACCTCTTCTTCTGCTTCGACCACCGCGTCGGCGAACCGATCACCTTCCCGTTCCCCTGGGAAGAACTCGCCGCCGCAGGCATGGATGTCTACGACCCCGACTCCACCTGGCGGGTTGTGGTCGCCCGGCGTCTCTCGCCCTGATCCCCCTCCCCGTGCCCGCTTTCCCTGATCCCCGCCCGGTTCGCGGACGTACAGACAGGCAGCGCAAGGGCCGATAGCAGGGAGGGAGTCCACGATGCCCGGCACGCCGACCACCGACCTCTCACCCGAACTCCTCGCCCACATGCACGCCATCCGTGCCCGCGCCGCCGACTACGGGCTCGACTTCCCAGAGGTCATCTTCGAGGTCCTCGACTTCGACACCATGAACCAGGTCGCCTCTTATGGCGGCTTTCCCTCTCGCTATCCCCACTGGCGATGGGGAATGGAGTACGAACGCCTCCGCAAGCGCGACGCCTACGGCCTCGGCCGGATCTACGAGATGGTCATCAACACCGACCCCTGCTACGCCTATCTCCAGGAGAGCAACTCCGTCACCGACCAGAAACTCGTCATGGCCCACGTCTATGCCCACGCCGACTTCTTCAAAAACAACTTCTGGTTCTCCCGCACCGACCGCAAAATGATGGACCAGATGGCCAACCACGCCACACGCGTCCGTCGTCACATCGAACGCCACGGCCAGGACGCCGTCGAGGCCTTCCTCGACGCCTGCCTTTCCCTCGAACACCTCATCGATCCCCACTCCGTCTTCGTCCGGCGTGACGAGCCCCGCGACCGCGACCCCGACGACGACGCCTTCGTCGCCCGCCGCCTCCCCGCCAAGGACTACATGGACCCCTTCATCAACCCAGCGGGCGAACTCGCCCGCCAGCGCGCCGACCACGACAAGCAGCGCCGCGAAGCCCGAAGGAAGTTCCCCGCCCAGCCCACCCGCGATGTCCTCCGCTTCCTCCTCCACCACGCCCCGCTCGACGACTGGCAGCAGGACATCCTCTCCATCGTCCGCGACGAGGCCTACTACTTCGCCCCGCAGGCCATGACCAAGATCATGAACGAGGGCTGGGCCACCTACTGGCACTCGAAACTCATGACCCGCCACTTCCTCGACGCCCGCGAGATCATCCACTACGCCGACCAGCACTCCGGCGTCGTCCACATGCCCCCGGGAGGGTTCAACCCCTACAAGATCGGCGTCGAACTCTTCAAGGACATCGAACGCCGATGGGACCGCGGCCAGCACGGACCCGAATGGGAACGCCTCGACACCCTCGGCTCACGCGAACGCTTCGACGACCGCAGCGCCAGGGGACGGGACAAGATCTTCGAGGTCCGTCGCATCTACAACGACGTCAACTTCATCGACGAGTTCCTCACCCCGGAGTTCGTCGAGAAGCACCAGATGTACCAGTTCCGGCGAGACCCCCAGTCCGGCGAGCTCCGCGTCGTCTCCCGCGACTTCGACCGCATCAAGCAGACCCTCCTCTACCGCCTCACCAACATGGGCCAGCCCTTCCTCTTCGTCGTCGACGCCAACTACCTCAACCGCGGCGAACTCTACCTCGCCCACCAGTTCAACGGGCTCGAAGTCGATGCCGCCAAGGCCGCCGAGGTCCTCCCCCGCCTCCGCTCCCTCTGGGGACGAACCGTCCACCTCCACATGCGGCTCGGCGACGACCACGTCCTCTTCTCCTGCGAGTGGGCCACCGGCGACATCCGCCGACAGAAAATCTCCGAGGAAGTCCCCAGGCCCGCCCACGAACTCAACTGAGCCCCCGCCCTACTTCGCTCCCCTCAACTCCAGCGCCGTCTCCTCGGGGAGTTCCGTCACCCGGCTCGTCCAGAACCTCGCCCGCGGCTCCCACTCCACGTGGAACTCCACTTCCACCTTGTCCCCCACCTCGATCCCCGCCAGCGATGCCCCCTCCCCAAGGGGGAACGCCATCGTCATCTCGTTCATCCCCAGCGTCCCGTCCTTGCGCACAAACCCCGGGATCGCCTCGTGATGGACCATGAACTCCCGAATCGGGTGCGAAGGGTCCGGAACCATCGCCACCATCCCACGCACGACGTACGTGTGCCTGGATCCCGATGCCGCCGGTTCCACGGGTTTCTTCTCGGGGCACGCCGTCAGCGCCAGCGCGCACGCAAACAACCCCGCCGCCGCGATCACGTGGGCGGCGAGACGGCGCGGGCTCGGCCCGGGGCGGTTCATCCGCCGAACGTGATGTAGCCCTTGACGCTCTCCAGGTCCCGCGCGATCTGGTGCGTGTAGGGGAGCGTCCACGACTGCCCCACCTTCATGGAGATGTTGTCCCCGCACTTCTCTCGCTTGTACCAGTCCCGGTTCCCGCGGATGTACACCACCATGTTCCGCCGGCGACGACGCTGAGATTTCTTCAGCGTTCGCTTCACCCCGGGGTCCATCTGCATCAGCCGGTTGAGCGTGTGCCACGCGCCCGCCGACCGAGGCTCGGCGTTGAGCGTGCACTGGATCCGATCCCCGGGACGAAACTCAGCCATGGCCCGATCCCTTCTTCAAATCGCCTCGTGCAACAGGCCGGCCGAGCGCCGACCCCGTCTCCCCGGCGGCGTGTGCCCACCACCGCCCGCCGGAGCCCCGGGCCGAAACCCGGGAGGGAAGTGTACCCGCCGCGGGATTCCGGTCCACCCGCTCCTACCATTGCCCCGATGACCACCCCACCCCCCCAGCCCGTCTTCAATCCCGCCCTCGACCATCACGCCATGCCCAGGCTCAGGCCGATCCGCGGCTTCCCCGTCCCCGCCCAGGGGCCCGACGGGAAACCCATCAACCTCCTCGGGCTCTCCGATGCCAGGCAGATCTCCGAGCGCATGGTCGTCACCGTCCCCGCCGCTCAGATGATCCTTCCCAAACTCGACGGCTCACGCTCCATCGACCAGATCGTCTCCGAGGTCACCGCCGAGGGCGCCAAGGGCCTCCAGCGATCCATGCTCGAGACCCTCGTCGCCCAACTCGACGACGCCGGCCTCCTCTTCGGCCCGACCTTCGACGCCCTGCTCGCCAAGGTCCGCACCGACTACGACTCCCTCCCCATCCTCCCCCCCGGGCCGACCGCCGCCTTCGCCGAGGCCCTCGCCGGACGCGAACTCGGGAAGGAAGCGACCGAGGAGCAGAAGCGTGAACTCGCCCCCGCGAAACTCCGCCACGCCTTCGACGAGTGGATCGCCGCCTCGCTCGAAAAAGCCGACAACCCCAGCCTCGACACGCTCCCCAAGGGGCTGATCGCGCCGCACCTGGACTACCCCCGCGGGTGGATGAACTACGCCGCCGCCTGGGGACGCGTCCGTGTCGTCGATCGTCCCGACCGAGTCGTCATCCTCGGGACCAACCACTTCGGGTTCGCGACCGGGGTGACCGCGTGCGACAAGGGCTTCGAGACCCCGCTGGGCGTCTGCGAGGTCGACCGCCCCATGCTCGACGCCATGCGCGCGAAACTCGGCGAGCCCCTCTTCGCCAACCGCTTCGACCACGAGCGCGAGCACTCCATCGAACTCCAGGTCGCGTGGATCCAGCACTGCCTCGGCGCCGACGATTCCGGGAAGTTCTGCCCGGTCTTCGGCGTCCTCGTCCACGATCCCGCCGTCAACAACGGCGACTCGTACGACGGGCAGGGGGTCGGGCTCCTGCCCTTCGTCGAGGCGATGAAGGCGGCGATCGCCGAACTCCCTGGCCGGACCCTCGTGGTCGCCTCCGCCGACCTTTCCCACGCCGGGCCGGCCTTTGGGGACCGGCAGGCGGTCAATGGCCCTGGGGAGGAGGTCGAGAAGTTCCGCAACTCGATCGTGAACCACGACCGCGAGATGCTCTCGCTGGTCGCGTCGAACAAGCCGGAGGAACTCGTCGCCGCGATGGCCTGGCAGCAGAACCCGACGCGGTGGTGCTCGACGGGGAACCTCGTCGCCGCGCTGAAGATCTGCGAGCCGTCGGAGGTCAGGATCCTCAACTACGGGGCGGCGGTGGACCAGCAGGGGCACACGATGGTGACGAGCGCCGCCGGCGCGATGCTCTGACGTCGCGCGCACGCCGGTGACGAATGGTTCCACGTGGAACCAACCGTCACATCCGCGCGCACGGGGCCGACGATCCGAGGCCGCGATCATGCCCGTCGTGCTCACTCCGGCAGGATGACGACATCCTCCGGCGCGGCGGTGATCCGCGCCTCGCGCGGGCCTCGCCACCCTCCGGCGGGGTTGAGTTCGGCGAGTCGGACGGGGCCGACGCCCTTGAGTTCGACGACGTGCTGGGCCATCTCGCCGAGGTAGGTTGTTTCGAGGTAGGTGCCTTCGAGGGCGTGCGGCTCGTCGGGCGCCGCGAGGCGGAGCGCCTCGGGGCGGATGGAGCAGGTGGGGCCGAGGCGATCGTCGGAGGTGGCGAGGGTTCCGGCGGGGGTGCGGAGGGTGTGGTCGCGCTCGCGTGCGGAGATGGGGATGAAGTTGGTCTCGCCGAGGAACTCGGCGATGAAGCGTGAGGCGGGTCGGCGGTAGAGGTCACCCGGCGGGCCGACCTGGACGACGCGTCCGTCCTTCATGACGGCGATTCGATCGGCCATGCTCAGGGCCTCGCGCTGGTCGTGGGTGACATAGACGGTGGTGATGCCGGAGGACTTGCAGACGCGTCGGATCTCGGCGCGGAGTTCGAGGCGGAGTTTGGCGTCGAGGTTGGAGAGGGGCTCGTCGAGGAGGAGGACATCGGGACGGATGACGAGCGCACGGGCGAGGGCGACGCGCTGCTGCTGCCCGCCGGAGAGTTGGTTGGGCTTGCGCCTGGCGTAGGCGTGCATCTGGACGTGTTCGAGGGCCTCGCGGACGCGACGGGCACGTTCCTCGCCGCGGACCTTGCGGACGGAGAGCCCGAAGGCGACGTTGGCCTCGACGGTCATGTGTGGCCAGAGGGCATAGGACTGGAAGACCATTCCGGCGTGGCGTTTGTTGGGGGGAAGGTGGGTGACGTCGCGGTCGCCGAAGCGGATGGTGCCGCGCGTGGGCGCGCCGAACCCGGCGAGGAGGCGGAGGAGCGTGGTCTTGCCGCACCCGCTGGGCCCGAGGAGGAAGAAGAGTTCGCCGGCGTGGATGTCGAGAGAGACGCCGCCGACGGCCCAGGTGGGTCCGAAGCGCTTGGCGATGTCGAGGAGGCGGATGGGGAACGCCTGGGGCATGAGCGAGGAGGATAAGCGACAGGCGGTCGTGGAGCCGGGGCGAATCGGCTTCGGGTTTCGCGGGGGGGCGTGGTACATTCGGGAGAGAAGGAGGGCGACGCATGCTGGCGATGCTGGTGGCCATGGCCGCGGCGGGGCAGCCGATCTCGTATACGGAGAAGTCGGGGTCGTTCGCGGCTCCGGCGTGGGAGATCGGGCGCACGGTGCTGACGATCGCGGACGTGAACCTCGACGGGCACCCGGACCTGCTGTCGATCGGTGACCACGGCTCGCCGTTCTTCGGGGGGAGCCAGATCGGAGGGATCGCGGTGTGGCTGGGGGACGGGAAGGGGAACTTTTCGCATGCGCAGACGGGGAGTTTCGGTTACGGCGGGATCGCGGTCGGGGATGTCAACAACGACGGGCTGCAGGACGTCGCGTACGGGATGCATCACAACTGGTCGGCGACGGACTTCGGGGACCAGGTGCTAGAGGTCGCGCTGGGGGATGGGTCGGGGATGTCGTGGACGCCTTGGGACGACAACCTGGGCCTCCAGGGGCAGTGGTGGGGGATGTTCGGCTGTGCGCTGGCGGACTTCGACAATGACGGGTGGCTGGACCTGGCATCGAACGCGTTCGGATGCTGCGACGGGATCCACGCGTACCTCAACAACCGCGACGGGTCGTGGACGCCGGTGATGACGCGCCTGGAAGGCAACAGCGACATGGACATCCAGGGGGCGGACTTCAACAACGACGGGTTCATGGACATCGCGACGAGCCATCAGCACGGCTCGACGTGGCTGGGGGACGGGAAGGGAGGGTTCACGATCGGGGATGCGGGGCTGCCGGGGTCGGGGGGCTTGCTGGGTCGCGTGGGGGTGAGCGCGGGGGACATCGACGGGGATGGGTTCGATGACCTGGCGTTCTGCCCGGGCAACGGCGGGCTGCACGTGTGGCGGCGAACGCCGGGGGGATGGGTGAAGGCATCGGATGGGCTTCCCGCGGCACCGAACGCGCCGGTGTATTCACGCACGCTGCTGGCCGACATGGACCATGACGGGCATCGGGACCTGGTGGCGTTCCGGTCGCAGCACGTGGAGGTGTATCGTGGGGACGGGGCGGGGGCGTGGTCGCCGGCGGCGGTGCTGTCGGTTCCGGCGCCGGGGTCGTTCGCGGCGATGGCGGTAGGGGACGTGGACCACAACGGCCGCCCGGAGATCTTCGTGGTGGCGAGGGAGCAGGTGTCCGCGTTTTCGTCGCGGAACAAGTTGCGTATGTGGGTGGAGACGACGCCGGTGACGAAGCCTTCGCTGCGGGTCTCGTCGCCCTCCGCGGGGCGGGTGTGGCGCGCGGGGACGGCGGTGGTGGTGGAGTGGGAGGCGGCGGGGACGCGGCCGGTGGACCTGTGGCTCTCGCACGCTGGGGCCTCGGGGCCATGGAGGTTGATCGCGTCGGATCTGCCGCCTTCGGGTCGTCACCAGATGCGGGTGATGCCGACGTGGGCGGGGTCCGGGGTGTATCTGCGGGCATCGCTGGGAGGCCCGGAGGGCACGCAGGACGTGGCAGGGCCGCTGGCGATCATGGCGGGGTCTTGTGTGGCGGATTGTGACGGATCGGGGGTGCTGGACGTGTTTGACCTGCTGTGCTTTCAGGGGGCGTACTCGGAGGGATGGCCGTACGCGGATTGCGACGGGTCGGGTGGGCTGAGCGTGTTTGATTTTCTGTGCTACCAGGACCTGTACGCGACGGGGTGCCCGTGAGGGGGGTCCAAAAAAGAACCCAGCACTCAGCCAGTGGCCGAGCGCCGGGTCTCGTGGGGGTCCAGAGATGAGGAGCGGTCTTGATGTTTTTCGTACGAGGGGTGCCGCGGGTTCCGGGCGTCTGAAAAAAACAGCGCGTGGCGGCAGGAATGAGGGGTAACCCCCAGTGTGAGGAGGGTGTCAGGCGGGGCGAGGGAACGCGCCGTGTGGAGGTTCGGGGTCGGGCGAAGGGGAGGGGGAGGGTGGAGACTGGCGTTTGCGTTCCTCGGCGGCGAGGAGTTCGCTGACGGTGGGCTTGCCGAGGGGCTCGCCGCGCATGAGGCGGTGGACCTCGTCGGCGACGAGGGTCTCGTGTCGGAGGAGGGCATCGGCGACGGCCTCGACCTTGGTCCAGTTCTGATCGAGGAGGTGCCTTGCGTCTTTGTAGGCTTCTTCAACGAGGGTGCGGATTTCCTCGTCGATGACGCGGGCGGTGTCGTCGGAGTGGCCGCGGTCGGGTAGCCATCGTTCGCGGGTGTCCTCGCCGGCGTATCGGACGAACCCGAGTCGCGGGCTCATTCCCCATTCCTCGATCATGGTTCGTGCGATGCGGGTGACCTGGGCGATGTCGCCCGAGGCGCCGGAGGAGATATCGCCGACGGCCCGTTCCTCGGCGATGCGTCCTGCGCAGGCGACGCGCATGGTGGCGCGGAGCCACTTGAGGGAGTACCCGGTGCGGTCTTTCTCGGGGAGGGAGAAGGTTGCGCCACCGGCGTCGCCACGCGGGATGATGGTGACCTTGTGGAGGGGGTCGGCATCGGGGAGGAGGGCCTGGAGGACGGCGTGCCCGGCCTCGTGGAAGGCGACGAGTTTGTTCTCGTCGCGCTCACGGTGGCGAGATTTCTTGGCGCGTCCGAAGCGGACTTTGTCGCGGGCCTCTTCCATGTCCTCGTGCTCGACGAACTCCTTGTTCTGCATGGTGGCGGCGATGGCGGCCTCGTTGATGATGGCGGCGAGATCGGCGCCGGAGAACATGGGGGTTCCTCGGGCGATGCGTTCGAGGTCGATGTCGGGGCCGAGTTTGACCTTTTTGGCGTGGACGCGGAGGATTTCGAGGCGGCCCTTGAGGTCGGGGAGGGGGACGGAGATCTGGCGGTCGAAGCGACCTGGGCGGATGAGGGCGGGGTCGAGGACATCGGGGCGGTTGGTGGCGGCGATGACGATGACGCCGTCGGAGGTGCTGAACCCGTCCATCTCGACGAGGATGGCGTTGAGGGTCTGCTCGCGTTCGTCGTGCCCGCCGGAGGAGAACCCGCCGCCTCGGCGACGACCGACGGCGTCGATCTCGTCGAGGAAGATGATGCAGGGGGAGTTGTCCTTGGCGCTTTTGAAGAGGTCTCGGACGCGGGAGGCGCCGACGCCGACGAACATCTCGACGAAGTCGGACCCGGAGATGGAGAAGAAGGGGACGTCGGCCTCGCCTGCGATGGCCTTGGCGAGGAGGGTTTTGCCGCAGCCGGGCTCGCCCATGAGGAGGACGCCACGTGGGATGCGGCCGCCGAGTTTGGCGAACTTTTTGGGGTTGCGGAGGAACTCGATGATCTCGCCGACTTCTTCCTTGGCCTCGTCGACGCCGGCGACGTCCTTGAAGGTGACGCCGGTCATTTCCTTGGAGAGCATCCGGTGGCGGGACTTGCCGAAGTTGCCGAGCATGCCGCCGCCGGAACTGGCGTTGCGGAGCCCTCGAGTGACCATCCAGAAGACGAGGAGGAGGAGGAGGAGGGGGAGGGTCCAATAGAGGACGGGGATCCAGGCGGCGGGCTTGCGCGGGAGGGCGCGGAGCTCGGTGATGCGCATGATCTCCTGGACGACGGTGGGGCCCGAGGCGGGGCTGAACTGGACCTCGACGAAGCCGACGGGGGCGAGGCGTTCGTCGAGGCGTTGGGCGAGGACGCCGTCGGAGCCGATTTTGACGGAGTCCTGATCGATACGCCCCTCGTTCCACTCGACCTCGAACTGGTGGAGGGTGATGGGCTGGGCGCGCTTGGAGGTGTTGAGGACGAGGAAGACGAGGGAGACGAGCAGAACGATGGTGACGATGCCGAAGAGCCCTCGGCTTGGGGGCGTGGCGGCGGGTTTGGGGGACTTGTCGGGTCCGTCCGGGTTCTGTCCGGAGTTGGGCTTGGAGCCTTTGGGCTGCGCGAAGGGAAGGCGCAGGAGATCGCGGAGAGGACTGGAGGGAGCACGGCGCATCAGTGGCATCTCAGTTCTTCGGGCATTGGACGGGCCGGGTTGCGAACAAACCCGTGACCAGAGGCTAGGCGAGGGGGCTCACCAGTTCGACCGGAGTTCGGCGACGATGTCGCGCGCGAGGCGCTCGATGGCGGTACGTCGGCCGTGGTCGACGCGTTCGCCGACGGGCCTGGCGGGGACGAACGTGCCGGAGGCGGCGAATCCGAGTCGTTGGGAGAGGGTCTGGGCGGTGCGGTTGTGGGTCCAGGTGAAATCGACCTGGAGTGTGGCGAGGGCTTCCTGAGTGAGGCCGGTGCCACGGACGGTGGCGAGCGGGATGAGATCGGCGGCACGGATGACGCCGGAGAGGGTGGTCTGGGCGTCGCGCGTGACGCGCCAGGGGGTGGTGCGTCGGATCTCGCGGATGATGGCATCGGTGAGTTCGGCTTCGAGACCGGGCTCGAAGGTGTCGTTGCGGAAGAGGGAGACGGAGACGGACTGGATGCGCTCGTTGTGGGCGGAGGCGAGGGTGTAGCCGCGGGTGGGATCGGTCGCGCAGGCGGGGAGGAGGGCGAGGAGGGCGAGGAGGAGGGCGGTGCGGATCATGGGGCGGGGTCCTGGATCGGCGGACCTGGTGTGCGCGGGGGTTCGGGGGGCTCGATCCAATCCTTTTCGATCATGAGTTGGGTGGCCTGGGCGGCGGCGACGGTGGCGGGGTGCTTGGCGAGGAGTCGTCGGAGGGTGAAGCGTGCGGAGAGGTCGTCGTCGCGGGCGATGTACCAGCGTGCGGTTTCGAGGAGTTTGGCGCCGAGGGCTTCGTCGATGCGGGCATCGAGGGCGTCGGTGAGTTGGGCGTCGCGGGCGGCGGTGGGGTTACGCGCGGCGAAGGCGCGCATGATGGCGCGGGCGTTGAGGAGCCCGGAGGCGTCGTGGCGGGGGCCCTTGGCGCGGGCCATGCTCGCGTAGACGAGGCGGGAGGTGGCGAAGGCGCGGTGCCGGCTCTCGGGGAAGTTGATGAGGAAGATCTCGTACATCGTCTGGGCGAGGCTGACCTCGCCGGTGCGGTAGTAGTAATCGGCGAGTTCGAGGGCGGCGCGCTCGGCGAGGGCGCTGTTGGGGAGTCGCTGCTGGATGAGCACGAGTTGGGCCTCGCCCTGGGACTCGGAGCGCATGATCCTGAGGCCGAGGAAGCGTCGGCGGAGCCCGTGGACGTAGGCGATGGAGATGTCGCACTGTCGTTCGAGGGCACGGATGTAGGCGTCGGAGGAGGGGAACTCCTTGACGATCTTCTCGTAGTCGTACATCGCGTCGAACTCGTCGCCCAGGGCGGCCTTGGCATCGCCGCGCGCGAGGTAGGCGTGGGCGAGCCAGGGGCTGTTGCGTTCGACGGCGTCGTCGATCCAGGCGTTGAGGACACGTTTGGCGAGGGCGGGCTGGTCGTCGGCGATGAGGGCGCGGGCGCGGGCGACGACGCCCTCGTCGCTGTCGGGGTCGATCACGCGGACGGGGGTCCACGAGCCGTCGTCGGCGAGTTCGAGGGTCTCCTGCGCGCGGGCGAACGCGGCGGCGAAGAGGAGGATGGCGATGGAGAGACGGGCGCTCACGCCTGGAAGGGTAGCGTCAGGCCTGGGGGCGCATGAGGGGGAAGAGCACGACATCGCGGATGGTCCGCTGGTTGGCCAGGATCATGGTGAGGCGATCGACGCCCAGGCCCAGGCCTCCGGCGGGGGGCATGCCGACCTTGAGGGCGCGGATGAAATCGGCGTCGAAGGTTCGGAAGGTGGATTCCTCGTCGTCGAGGCCGGCGAGCTGCTCGCGGAAGCGGGCCTCCTGGACATCGGGGTCGTTGAGTTCGGTGTAGTGCGGAGCGATCTCCATGTGGGCGATGAAGAGGTCGGCACGATCGGCCGTCGCGGGGTCGTCGGGTCGTGCGCGGGTGAGGGGGGAGAGGGCGGCGGGGTAGCCGGTGATGAAGGTGGGCCGGGCGGGGTCGAGCGAGGGCTCGGCGATCTCTTCGAAGAGCGTGTTGACCAGGAGGGCGGGGTCCACGCGGTCGAGGGCGTGCGGGTCGTCGGCGAGATCGGCGCCCTTGATTCGACGGGCGAGCCCTCGGTTGGCGATCTCGAGGCGGACGCGGGCGTGGTCGGACATGGGGAAGCCAAGGGCGCGCTGGAAAAGATCGGCGTAGGGGACGCGTTCGAAGGGGCGGGTGAAGTCGATGGCGAGGTCGCCGAAGGGGAGGGCCGCGGGATCGAGGGCGCGGTCCTGCGCGGCGAGGAGGGCGCAGGATCGGACGAGGTCTTCGGTGAGGGCCATGACGGAAGCGCAATCGCCGAAGGCCTCGTAGGCCTCGAGCATGGTGAACTCGGGGTTGTGCTGCTTGTCGAGGCCTTCGTTGCGGAAGTTGCGGTTGATCTCGAAGACGCGTGGGAGGCCCCCGACGAGGAGCCGCTTGAGGTAGAGTTCGGGTGCGATTCGGAGGAAGAGGTCGAGGTCGAGGGCGTTCATGTGGGTGCGGAAGGGGCGAGCGGCGGCGCCTCCGGCGAGGGGCTGGAGCATCGGGGTCTCGACCTCGACGAAACCGCGGGCATCCATCTCGCGCCGGATGTTGGCGACGATCCGTGAGCGGAGTCGAAAGACGCGGAGGGTCTCGGGGTTGGCCCAGAGGTCGACGTCGCGCTGGCGGTAGCGGAGTTCGACGTCGTGGAGCCCGGCGTGCTTCTCGGGTGGCGGGAGGAGGCACTTGGCGGCGGGGCGGAGTTCGGAGGCCCAGACGGTGACCTCGCCCGTGCGGGTCTTGACGAGGGGCCCGCGGGCGACGAGGAGGTCACCGAGGTCGGTGAGTTTGGCGAGGTCGAAGCCCGGGGGCGTGCAGTCACGCTGGCTGACGGCGACCTGGAGGTCTCCGGAGTCGTCGCGGAGGTTGAGCCAGATGAGTTTGCCGTTGTCGCGGGCGAGCATGACGCGGCCCGCGGCGGAGACGACGGGACGGCGGTCCTGGAACCCGGGCTCCTTGGAGCGGGCCTTGAAGTCGTCGTCGGCAAGCGGGTCGTAGGCCGCCTGGGCCGCCGCAAGGGAGACGATGTCCATCTCGCGTGAGCCGTAGGGAGAGAGGGCGAGGTTACGAGCGGCGTCGCGGTTGGCGCGTCGCTGGGCTTCGAGTCGATGGAGGTCGGCGTCGCTCATGGGAGCGCGATGGTAGGGGCGTCAGTGCAGGACGCGGACCATCTCGGCGTGGGTGGTGAGGCGACGGGCGATCTTCTCGGCGGCATCGTCCTTCATGGAACGGAAGCCACCCTCGCGAGCGGCATCGGAGAGGGCGATGGCGTCGGCGTTCTGGACGGTGAGGCGTCGGAGGCGGTCGTCCATGATCATGAGTTCATAGACGGCGACGCGGCCCTTGTAGCCGGTCCCGAAGCAGGCCTCGCAGCGATCGGCGGGGCGGTCGGGGTCGATGGCGGAGCCCTGGCAGACGGGGCAGACCCGGCGGAGGAGGCGCTGGGCCATGGCGGCGAGGAGGGTGGAGGTGATGAGGTAGGGCTCGACGCCGATGTCCGCGAGGCGAGGGATGGAGGAAGGGGCGTCGTTGGTGTGGAGGGTGGCGAGGACGAGGTGCCCGGTGAGGGAGGCCTGGATGGCGAGTTGGGCGGTCTCCTGGTCGCGGATCTCGCCGACGAGGATGACGTCGGGGTCCTGGCGGAGGAGGGCGCGGAGGCCGGTGGCGAAGGTGACGCCGCGCTTGGTGTTGACCTGCATCTGGCCGATGCCTTCGAGGTGGTATTCGACGGGGTCCTCGACGGTGAGGACGTTGCGGCTGGCGCGGTCGACGGACCCGAGTGCGGCGTAGAGGGTGGTGGTCTTGCCGGAGCCTGTGGGCCCGGTGACGAGGATCATTCCGTTGGGGCGTTCGACGAGTTCGAGGAGGCGGCCCTGCATCTCGCGGGTCATCCCGACCTCGTCGAGCGAGAGTTGGGTCTGGGACTGGTCGAGGAGGCGGAGGACGACGCGTTCGCCGTAGACCGTGGGGATGACGGAGAGGCGGATGTCGACGCGGTGGGACCCGATGCGGACGGTGGTGTGCCCGTCCTGCGGGGCGTGGCGGTTGGCGATGTCGAGTTCGGTCATGACCTTCAGGCGGCTGGAGATGGCGGCGGCGAGGGAGAGGGGGGGGAAGAACGCGTCGGTGAGCATCCCGTCGACGCGGAAGCGGATGACGAGGCGGTTCTCCATCGGATGGACGTGGACATCGCTGGCGCGTCGGCGGAGGGCCTCGAAGAGGATCATGTTCACGAGGCGGATGACCGGCGTCTGGCGGGCGAGGGAGAGGAGGTCGGTGGCATCGCCGACGGACCCGGCGGCGGACTGGATCGCCCGCTCGTCGAGGGGCATCTCCTCGATGATCTCGGTGACGAGGTCCTGCTGCTGCTCGTACCCGCGGTTGATGAGCGTGGCGACGGCGGCGCGCGGGGAGAGGATGATGCGGAGGGGCTGGGCGAGTTTCTCCTCGATGGAGGCGAAGACCGCGGGCTGCATGGGCTGGGCCGTGGCGATGGTCATGAACCCGGCGTCGCTCTCGACGCCGGCGACGTGATGGCGTCGGGCGAAGGAGGCGGGGATGCGTTCGAAGAACCGGGAGGCCGACTCGGAGAGTTTGGGCTCGGGAACGAACCTGGCGCCGGCGCGGGCGGCCCATGCGGCAAGGGCGGTGTGCTCGTCGATGGCGAGGGTGGAGAGGAGGACGTCCCAGGGCTCGTCGTCGGCGCCGGGGTCGGCGCGGAAGCGCCGGAGGGCGTCGGGATCGGCCTTGAGGGGGAGGAGCAGTTCGGCGACGCGAGCGCTCTCGTCGGGGACGAGGGCGGCATCGCTTGGTCGCGAGCCTCGCCGGGCGAGTTCAGCCACCGCGGCCCTCCCGGCGGACCTCGCCCGGTCGCGCGCCCGTCTCGGCGGGGATCGGCGTGGGGAGGATGGGGATGATCTGGAGGGGGATCTCGGGGAGGTTGGGAGAAAGCGAGACCTCATCCTGGGGGCCCTTGGCCATCAGGCTGAGGTCCTCGAAGTTGGACTCACCGACGATGCGAGGCGTGAGGAAGACATAGAGGGTAGTGCTTCGGCCCTCGATCTGCGTGTCGCGGAAGAGGACGCCGAAGCCCGGGAGATCGCCGAGGATGGGGATCTTGCGGACGCGGTTGGTCTCGGAGTCGAGGGTGATCCCGCCGACGACGACGGTTCGGCCGTCGGGGACGGAGACGCGTTCGGCGGTGATCTTGTTTTCCTGCTTGGGTGGGGGGAGGATGTCGGTCGCGGGCCCGGTGAAGGAGGAGAGTTCGATCTCCAGGTCGAGGTTGATGTACCCGTCGCTGATCTGCGGGGTGATCACGAGGATGGTGCCGGCCTCCTGGTAGCCGTCGAAACTCTGGATGGTGGACTGATCGCCCTGGCTGAGGCGGGTGGTGGGCTGGAGGTCCTTGGAATCGAGGGTGGCTTTCTTGTTGTCGTTGACGAGGAGTCGAGGGCTGGAAAGGACGCGGCCGTCGGCCTCGGTCGTGAGGGCGTTGATGATGATGGGGACGTACTCGGACCGGATGACGGCGCCGGTGATGCCGGCGAGGCCAGTGGCGACGAGGCGAGGATCGACGAAGGTCCCCCCGGTCGCGGGGGCGGAGAGGCCGAAGTTGGTCTGGAGCGCCCCGCCGTGGCCCGCGGCGTTGATGAGTTGGGTCTCGAAGGCGAGGCGCTGGGTGTCGGTCCAGGTGACGGCGACGACCTGGGCCTGGAGGTAGGCCTGGGCGAGGCGGTGGTCGAGTTCCTGGATGAGTTTCGAGAACTGGTCCTGGATCTTGAGCGGGGCGCGGACGAGGACCTGGTTGTTGGTCGCGTCGGCGATGACGAACATGTTGTCGGAGCCTTCGAGCGAGATTCCGGCCCCCTCCGGGATGGCCTGGCCGGCGATCCCCGTTGGGCGCGGCTGGGCGGCGGGGGACGAGCCGGCGCTCGGCAGCAGCCCGCCCTCACCCTCCTTGGCTGGGGCTTGCCCGGTGATGAGCGCCTGGAGGAGTTCCTGGATCTCCTCGGCCTTGCGGTGCTTGAGGCGGTATCGGCGGATGACGACGACATCGGAGCCGAGGTCGAGTTCGGCGACGAGGCGAGCGAACTCCTCGTGCTGCTCGGTCGTGCCGTAGTAGATGATGACGCCCCGGTCCTCGTCGACGACGAGGCGGGAGCCGCCGCCGGAGGGCTGGGGGAGTCCGTACTGGCCCGTGGCGGGGTTGAACTGGAGGTTGGCCTGGGCGGCGGGATCGGTCTGGGCGGCGATGCGCATGACGCTTCCGAGGCCGGTGGTCTCGGCGACGGCGGCGATGGAGGTGGTGGCGGTGCCGGTGTTGTAGCGTTTGCCGGAGAGGTTGCCCGGGGCGTCGATGACGTCGAGGACGCTGCGGACGTGGGCGCCCTCGTCGGGCCGCCCGCGGAAGATCAGGGCGTTGCCCTGCGGGGCGGCGAAGAGTCGCTCGTCGAGGTTGTCGAGGGAGCCCCGCGGCTGGGTGGGGTTGACGGCGTTGCCGGTGAACTCGAGCCCGCCGGTGGGGGCGCGGCCGATGAGTTCGAGGGCGCGTTTGCGTGCGTCGGCGGCGGAGACGTAGCGGAGTTCGAAGCGGAGGTAGTCGAGGCTCATCTCGGCGACGACGGAGGCGACGAGGTCCTGGATCATGCGGAGGCGTCGCGGGGTGTCGGTGGCGATGATGATCCCGATGTCGTCCATCGCGACGACGCGGGGGACCTGGTTGATCATCTGGAGATCGAGCATCGCCTTGACGGTCGAGGCCCGGATATTGGGCGTGCGGATGACGACGGTCGTCGCGAGCGGGCCGGGAGAGGTGCCGACCGGGACGTTCGCGGTCGGGAAGATGCGATACCACCCGGTGAGGGGGTCGTGCGTCATCGCGAAGTTGTTCTGTTCGAGGAGCGCGTTGAGGAGGACGAGGAGGTCCGCCATCGGGACGCTGACGGGGGCGTTGAGCACGACCGTGCCGGCGAGGGAGGGATCGACGGCGATGTTGACCTTGAGCGTGCCCGCGACGTACTCGACGAGGGTGCGGATGTCGACGCCCTCGGAGAATGCGGAGAGGGTGACCTTGCCTCCTTCGGGCTGGGGGATCTCGGTCTCGCCGGGGGGACGAGAGCCGGGCTGGGTGCCGGGCTGGGTGCCGGGCTGATTACCGGTTCCGTTGGGGACGCCGACGGGCTGGGCGGCTGGGGGCTGGGCGCGGCTGGGGCGTACGGGGATGGGGCGGTTGGGCGGGGCGGCTTCGGGCTGGCCAGAGGGCTGACCGCCCTGGATGATGCTGCCGTCGTCGGTGACGACCGGGGTGTCTTCCTGGGCGAGGGCCGGGAAGGCGAGCAGCCCGGAGAGGGCGAGGATGAGGCGGGGGTTTCGGACCTCCATGCGTGGCTCCCGGGGCTTGCCCGTATCCTTATCGTCGCGTGCGAGTCGTGAGCGTTTGTCCTTGGGCGACGGAGATCCTGTGCGCGGTCGGAGGGCGTTCGCGGCTCGTGGGACGCTCCCACGATTGCGACGCGCCCGAAGGGATAGAGGATATCCCGGTTGTGACTCGACCAGCGCCGGAACGAGGGCCTCGCATGGGGGCGGCGGGGGTTCTCGAGGCGTTCATCATCGATCGTTCCGTGCTCGGCGCGCGACAACCCGACCTCGTCCTGACGCCGGACGGGGGCTCGATCGAGGGTGACCTCTCGGGGCTGCGCACGCTCGTGGTCGATCCGATGGGGATCGACGACGTTCTTGACTCGATGCTTACCGTGGGCGACGCCCTGGGGCTGCATCGAGAAGCGGCGCGAGTCGTCACGGGGTTGAAGGAGCGGTTGTTCTCGGCCCAGGAAGGGGTGAACGCGTTCGTGTCGGCGGGCCGCCTCGCGGTTGTGGTGGGCGTCGATCCGCTGGTTGTTGCGGGGGGCTGGGTCGCGCAGATGATCGAGCGCGCGGGCGGCGAGCACCCCCTCAACCCGACGTCGGCTGCGGAAGGAATCGGCGCGGGGATGCTCCAGTCCTCGAGGCGAGCGGGCCCGGCGAGGGTGGTGACCCGGCGCGAGTGGGAGGATGAGAAGATCGATCGTGTGATCGTCTCGCCCCAAGGCGCGACGCTTGAGGAAGCCTGCGCGGCGGCTCGGCGGGCCGGGGCATGGACAGGCGCGAGAGAAATGTTGGCGGTGGAGGGTCGGCGTTCGTTCGCAAGGCCCGGGCCGGGGTTGGCCGAGACGTTCGAGTGGCTGGCGAAGTGGCTGGGCCGCGGGGTGAGGCCCGACGAGGTGGCGGGGGTGGAGGTTATCGAACCCGGCGGGTGATTCGTGGTTGACCCAGGCGGCATCTGCCGGATGGTTTTGCAAAAAAAGCGCACGTTGACGTTGCGAATCTGCCGGTCTCAGTGGCAAAACGCTGAATCCGAATTAGGTTTTCCTGTTGGAGGTTGCTCTGGGGTTCGACCGGAACGAACAGGGAGATCATCATGCGCATCTCGTGTGTCGCGGCGGGGTTGGTGTCGTTGGCTGGGGCCGTGGCCTCGGCGGACGTGGTGACGGATTGGAATGCGGTCCTGCTCGACGCGATTAAGTCCGGATCGGTGAACCCGCCCCGGGCGTCGCGTGCGATGGCGATGGTGCACACGGCGGTCTTTGATGCGGTGAACGCGACGCACAAGCAGTATGCGCCCTACGCCGTGGTCGTTCCGAACGCCGGCGGGATGAACCGCGAGGCGGCGGCGGCGTGCGCGGCGCACTCGGTGCTGACGAGCCTGTTCCCCGCGCAGCAGGGGAAGTTCGACGCGGCGTTGGCGAGCTCGCTGGCGGGGATCCCCAACAGCGCGTCGAAGACGAAGGGGATGTCGATCGGGGCGAGCATCGGGCTGGAGGTGGTGGCGCTGCGGTCCGGGGACGGGTCGGACGTGGTCGTGCCCTATACGCCGGGGCTGAACCCCGGGGACTGGAGGCCGACGCCTCCCGGGTTTGCGCCGGCGCTGCTCCCGAACTGGCCCAAGGTGACGCCCTTCGCGATGGCCAGCGGGGACCAGTTCCGGCAGTCCGGGCCCCCGGCGCTGACGAGCGCGGAGTACACCGCGGCGTTCAACGAGGTGAAGGCACTCGGCGCGAAGAACAGCGCGACGCGGACCCAGGAACAGAGCGAGATCGCGCTCATGTGGGCGGCCGGCGGCGGGACGGTGACGCCCCCGGGGATGTGGAACGAGATCGCGTCGCAGGTGGTGCAGAAGAAGCAGTTGACGCTGATCGAGAGCGCGCGGACGTTCGCGATGCTCAACATCGGCCTGGCGGACGCGGCGATCTCGTCGTGGGACAACAAGTACGAGTACAACCACTGGCGCCCGGTGACGGCGATCCGAGAGGCCGACACCGACGGGAACCCGGACACGGAGAAGGACGAGACGTGGGAGTCGTTCATCGCGACGCCACCCTTCCCGGCGTACACCTCCGGGCACTCGACGTTCAGTTCATCGGCGGCGGTGATCCTGGCGTCGCTCTTCGGGGACCACACGGAGTTCTCGGCCGAGAGCGTCGGGATCAAGCGTGAGTTCGACAGTTTCTGGGCCGCCGCGGAAGAGGCGGGAATGAGCCGGATCTACGGCGGGATCCACTGGCAGTACGACAACACGCACGCACTGGCGGGCGGGTCGGGGCTCGGGAAGTATGTGTTCGAGAACTACTTCGTCCCCGCACCATCGTCGGCGGCCCTGCTGGCCCTTGCGGGGCTGGGGATGACGCGTCGGCGTCGCTGAAGCACGGCGTTCTCGAGTGGATAAAGAAGAGGGCCGCTCGCTCGACGCGGGCGGCCCTTTTTCGTCGTGGCGGGAGGGGGCGTGGGGGGGATCAGACGACCTGGAGGATCTGCATCGCGGCCTTGACGACGTCCTGGGCGCTGATCTCGCACATCTTGAGCATCTCGTCGGGCGTGCGGGCGCTCTTGGGGATCCGGCGGACGTGGAGTTGCTTGAGGGTGAAGGCGTCGCCGGCATCAACGAGGGCGTCGGCGATCGCCGAGCCGATGCCCCCGCCGTAGTTGTCCTCGACGCTGAGCACGTATCCGTTGTTGGCGTTGATGAGGTCGAGGAGGGCGTCGGCGTCGAAGGGGAGGGAGTAGAGATCGACGAGGGTGGCGGAGATGCCGGCCTTGTCGAGGAGGTCGACGGCCTTGTTGGCCTCGTGGACCATGTATCCGGCGGCGCAGATGACGAGGTCACGGCCCTCGGAGAGGACCTCGAACCCACCGAGGTTGAAGACCTGGTCGTCGGAGTAGAGGACCTCGGTCTCCGCGCGGAGCGTGCGCATGTAGCAGGCGCCCTCGTACTCGGCCATCGCGGCGGTGAGGGCGTAGGCGGCGTAGGCGTCGGAGGGCTGGAGGACGTAGCAGCCCGGGTTCCCGCGGTGATCCTTGATGGTGGTCCACGCGCGGAACCAGGCGACATCGGGGAGGGACATCTGGCTGGGGCCGTCGGAGGCGAGGGTGATCCCCGCGTGCGAGCCGACGATTTTCAGGCCTGCGCCGGAGTTGATGGCCATCTCGATCTGGTCGTAGGCGCGGGTGACGAACTTGGCGAAGGTCGAGCAGAACGGGATCTTCCCAGCGGCGGCGAGGCCCGCGGCGACAGAGATCATGTTCTGCTCCGCGATCTTGCACTCGAAGAAGCGGGAGGCCAGGGCCGGGTCCTTCGCGAAGGACTCGGCGTAGGTCGAGTTGGAGACGTCGGCGTCGAGCGCGACGATCCGGTCGTTGACCTGGCCCAGCGCGCGGAGCGCGATCCCGTAGGCCCGCCGCGTCGCGATCTTCCCGGTGTGGAGCAGGGACTGCATGTCCATGCGTTTCATGGCCTCGGAGAGCGTGGGGAGGTCTCCGCCGGCGGGGGTGCGGACCGGCGCCTGGGCGGGAGGACGGATCTCGAAGGCGTCGGCGGTGGTCAGGGCGCTGGTGAGTTCGATGCGGCGTTCGTCGAGTTCCGAGAGTGCCTTCTTGAGGGCGTCGCCGGTGGGCGGCTTCCCGTGCCACCCGTTGCCCTGGAGGGAGGGGCATCCCCAGCCCTTGATGGTCTTGGCGACGATCGCGATGGGCTTGGCGTCGTGGTTGCCGGACTGGGCGATGAACGCGTCGATCGCCGACTTGATCTGCGCGGGGTGGTGGCCGTCGATGGCCTTGACGTTGTATCCCAGGGCTTCGAGGCGTGCCGCGAGCCGGGCCGGGCCCTGCTGGTCGGAGACGCGATCGACCTGCCCGTACCCGTTGCAGTTGAAGATGGGAAGGACGTTGGTGAGCCCGTGATCGACGAGGTAGTCCAGCGCTTCGGCGATCTGGCCCTCGCGGGACTCCCCGTCGCCGATGATGCAATAGATGAGGCGGTCGAGCCCGTCGAGTCGGGCGGCCTGCCCGAGCCCGCAGGCGACCGAGAGCCCCTGCCCGAGCGACCCGGTCGCGGCGTCGAAGAAGGGGAATCCTTCCATGGGGTTGGGGTGGCCGTCGAGCACGCTCGGGCCATCGCGGAGGCCCTTGAGGTCGTCGATGTTGAGGCGTCGGCGGGCGTTGGGGTCCTTGCCGACCATGATGCCGAGTTTGGCGGCGGCGGCGTAGACGATGGGGACGGCGTGCCCCTCGGAGAGGACGAGGCGGTCGGAGGTGGGATAGGCCGGGTAATCCGGGCTCCAGCGCATGGACTGGAAGAGGAGGACCGTGACGAGGTGGGCGAGCGAGAGGGAAGTGGTGGGGTGTCCGGCGCCAGCGGCGGCGGTCATTTCGAGGGAGAGCCGACCGAGTTCAACGGCCTGGGCGTGGACGGCGGCTTCGAGAGACATGCGGCGGATCCTTTCTGCGCCACGAGGGCGAACCATGACCCCACGCCGCCGGGCGGCAGTGACACCCCGCCCTCCGTCCTGGAGAGAGGAGGATCCCCGGCGGGACCCCGCCCGAGGGGAGGGGCCGAAACGGGCGGGACACCAAGCCTAGGCTCGCTCTCGGGCATCGGTTCGTCCGTCCCGGGCGAAGGTCGATACACTTCGCGGAAAACAGAGGGAGTGAGCGCATGAAGGTCGTGTGCGATCGGGCGTCTCTGCTTGACGCGGTGAACCTGGTGTCCGGAGTGGTGGCCGCGAGGTCCACGAGGCCGCAACTCGGGTGCGTGAAGTTGACGGCGACCAAGAGCGGGAAGGCAGGGCAGCTCGTGCTGTCGGCGACGGATGGGGAGATGTCCCTGCGTCTCAACACGGCGCAGGTCGATGTGAGCCAGCCGGGAGAGGCGCTGATCCCCGCGGACAAACTCCGCCAGATCGTCTCGGCGGAAGAGGGTGAGCCGACGCTGACGATCGAGGTCGAGAGCGATGCGTGCCACATCCGCGGTCGCGACGCGTACTTCAAGGTGCTGGGCTACCCGCCAGCGGAGTTCCCCCCGATGCCGGACCTGTCGCAGGTGCTCGCGGGCACGTCGACGTACGGGAAGGCGAAGGCATCGTTCAAGATCCCCGCGGGGATGCTCAACTCGATGGTGACGCGGACGGTCTTCGCGACCGCGCGAGAAAACTCGCGGTACGCGATCAACGGGGTCCTGGTGAAGCGCGACGGGAAGAAGATCGAGTTCGTGGCGACCGACGGCCGGCGGCTGGCGCACTGCAAGGGCACGCTGGGGGCGTCGGAGAAGGACCCGGTGACGTGCATCATCCCGACCAAGGCGCTGACGATGCTCCAGCGGCTCGTGCACGACCCGGAGGAGACGGTGCAGTTCGCCGTCACGGATGCGCAGGTTTTCTTCAGCCTCGGGTCCGAATCCGACGCCAGGGCCGTCCTCTCGAGCAACGTGATCGAGGGGACCTTCCCACCCTACGAGGAGGTCATCCCCAAGGACATGGATCGGAAGATCGTCTTCGACCGCGATGTGCTGACCAGCGCGGTCAAGCGAGCGGCCCTGCTGACGAACGAGGAATCCCGCGGCGTCCGCCTGAAGTTCCAGGGCAAGCAACTGGAGCTCTCCAGCCGCGCCCCGGAGATGGGCGAGGCCCAGATCCAGGTGGACGTGAGCAGTTATTCGGGCGATGACATCGAGATCGGGTTCAATCCCGTCTTCATCACCGATGCGCTGAAGGTGATGGCCGAGTCCGAGGTGATCATGGAACTGAAGTCGCCCAGCAAGGCGGGGCTGATGAAGTCCGGGAGCGACTTCACCTACGTCGTGATGCCGGTGAGCCTGACGTAAGGGGGATCAGGGGAGGGGCGGGCATCGTAAGGCGTAGAGGTTCTGGAAACAGGTGAAGTCGAAGGAGTCGAAGTCGTCGTCCTTCTCGCAGTCGGCGTAGGGCTTGCCCTGCGCCCACGCGTTCATGAAACAGAGGAAGTCGAACACGTCCAGGTCGCCGTCGAGTTCGCAGTCGGCGTAGGGGTGCTCGACGCCGCGGAGGCGGAACGCGGTGTTGTAGAGGTGGTTGGGGTCTTGGACATCGAGGGGCTTGAGGAAGAGCGGCGAGATCTGGAACTTGACGAAGCCGGGCGCGGGGAAGAAGGACGAGTGGTAGCCGAAGGGAAGGTCGGCCTCGGTGAGGGGGACTCCGTTGAGGGCGTTGTGCCGCCATAAGAAATAGGCATCGGCCTCACCCTCCGCGAAGGCGGTGAACCAGTAGTTCCCGCGCGCGAGCGTGAGGGGCTCGATCTCATAGTTGTGGAGGAGGGTATCTGTGCCCTTGGTGAGCGGATCGTCTACCCCGGGGACCTTGGCGAGCGAGCCCTGGCGGACGAGGGAGAAGTCCGACTGCTTCCAGATCCGGTAGTGGATCGTGTCGAACTCTGCCTCGGGAACTTCCTCGTAGAAAAGGTCGAACGACTTGACGATGTTCGAATGGCAAAGAAGGTCGAAGGCCTGCAACTGCCAACTCTGGGGCTTGTCGGAGAGGGCGCCGGCGTTCCAGTGCGACCATCCCTCGGTGTATTGCCCCTGGCCGTCCTCGTCGAAGAGGAGCGCCTGGCCTGGGCCGGTGTCGAAGATCGCGTCCCCCTTGGCCGGGCATGGGGCGATGGATCCCGCCTCCCACCCGAGCGACATCTGCGAGACCGACACGGAGCCCGAGGTCATGGCGACTTCGATGGTGAACCCGCCGATGCAGCCGAGGTCGTCGAGGCGGCCGAGGATGTCGTTGGCCTCGATGACGAGCGAGGTTCCCGACCAGGTCCGATCGGTCCAGGTCCAGACCTTGCTTGCCTTCTGGCCCGAAGGGGTGAGGAACCAGAGCCTGATGTCGCAGGTCGCACCGCCCGGGGGTGTGCTGGCGGCGACGGTGAGGAAGTCGAGGTCGCACTGGGTGGCGCTGGTCGCGCGAAAGCCCGGGCCGTTGCCGTCGACCTTGAGTTGGTACTTGTAGGTCCAGGTGAGGGTGTCGGGCCCGCCGATGCCGGCGACGGTGAGGGTGATCGCGTTGGCGCCGAGGTCTTCGCCGGTGGCGTCGACATCGCCGTCGAGCCCGAAGTTGCCGGAGAACCAGTATTCGTTCACGGATGGGGGGTTGTAGGTGTAGTCGGTGGCTCGTGCGGCGATCGGGGCCCCGAAGCAAGCGGCGAGCACGCAAGAGACGATGCGGCGCAGGGGCATAGGGGCCTCCTCAACGGTTCCGCGAACGTACCTTCGGGAAGGGGGAGAATCAAGGAAGAAGCGAAGAGGGTCTTGGCCTTTGTTCGCGCGCGCTTCATCGCTCCCCCTTGGGGGCGCGAAGGATCGAGGCATGAAGAACGAGGGAGCGGAACAGAGACCGAGGGGCGAGGCGTGTGGGTTGGGGGGAGGTCCGATCGCGCCCGTTGACGGCCAGGACACCGGCGGCACCGGACGACGGCCGCTTATGGCTGCTGCGGTCAAGCCCTGACCAGGTTCACGGGCCATCCGTGCACCGGGCCCGGCCGTCAACGGGGGCGACGAGACGGTCCATGATATGCCCGGGTGCCGATCGCCGGAAGCCGGGCGTGGGGTAAGCCGCCGCGAAGGGCCCTGGCTTGACGCCACGTTCGGGGCGTGGCAGGCTGCGGCGTGACCTTCACGGAAGGAGGCCTCGATGCCGCGGATGCTGCTCATTGTTGCTTGGATGGCCGCGTTCTTGACAA
>JAANMY010000280.1_pt1 | contig 74126 bp, 65 predicted proteins | sample 7279691 | NCBI WGS metagenome assembly JAANMY01 (sample SAMN14094543, study PRJNA606508) | bioreactor metagenome | isolation source: A lab-scale SPAN reactor treating ammonium-rich wastewater day 388 | place: Ireland: Galway | collected 2018-02-07 | reverse complement strand
GAAGGTCTGCGGGAAACCCACCAGCACCTGCCGCGCCACTCTTGCCAGCGCCTTGTTGGTCATGCCGGCGGCACGGTTCTGCTCGTGCACCAGCAGCGGGATGCCCGCCAGCCTGGCGGCGATTCCGCCCGGCCCCGCGGCGAAGCCGCCGAAGCTAACCGCCGCGTCCGGACGACGCGCGCGCATCACCGCAGCCGCCGCGCGCACCGCCGACAGGATCCGCAGCGGCGCCGCCAGCAGGGTGGCGATGCCCTTGCCGCGCACGCCCTTGACCGCGATGGTGTCGATGGCGACGCCCTGAGGCGGCACCAATCGGGTTTCCATGCCGCCGTCCGCGCCCAGCCAGCACACGTCCGCGCCACGCTCGCGCAGCGCCTGCGCCACCGCAAGGCCGGGGAAAATGTGGCCGCCGGTGCCGCCGGCCATCACCATGACGAGGGGCGTATCCGCGCTCAACGGGCCCTCCGCAGCGCGGCCAGCGCGGGCGATTCGGTGGACGGCCGGCCCAGGCCGGGTTCGATCCGCTGGCGCAGGCGGCTGGTGCCGCGATTGCCGGCGTCGGCCGGCAACGGCGGCTGCGCGGCTACAGGCGGCGCGCCTACCGCCGCGCCAGCGCCCACCGCGCGGCGGCGGGCCACCTGGCGGGCGGCGCGTTCGTACTCCCACGACACCCGCATCAGCAGGCCCAGCGCGGCGCAGGTCATCAGCACCGAGGAGCCACCGGACGAAACCAGCGGCAGGGTCAGGCCCTTGGTCGGCAGCAGGCCGAGGTTGACGCCGATCGACACGAAGCTCTGCAGCGCCATCCACAGCGCGATGCCGAAGGCGACGTAGCCGGAGAAGTGGCGGCGCATCTCCACGCACTTCATCCCCAGCCAGAACGCACGCCCAGCCAGCAGCGCGTAAAGCCCCACCACCAGGCACACGCCGGCGAATCCAAGTTCCTCGGCGATCACCGCCATGATGAAGTCGGTATGGGCTTCCGGCAGGTAGGACAGCTTCTGCACCGAAGCGCCGAGACCGACCCCGAACCACTCGCCGCGACCCACCGCCATCAGCGCGTTGGTCAGCTGGTAGCCACTGTCGAACGGGTCGGCCCACGGGTCGAGGAAGGTGGTAAGGCGGCGCATGCGGTACGGCTCGGCGATCGCGATCACCGCCAGCACCGGCAGCCCGACCAGCACCGGCCCGAACATCCGGGGCATGTTGACCCCGCCCAGCACCAGCATGCCGGCAGTGATCGCCAGCAGCAGCGAGGACGAGCCGAAGTCGGGCTGCAGCAGCAGCAGCCCGACCAGCAGCACCGCCACGCCCAGCGGCTTGAGCATGGCCGGCCAGGTGGCCGCCACGTCTTCGCTGTAGCGCTTCAGGTAGCTGGCCAGCCAGATGATGTAGAGCAGCTTGACCGCCTCGACGGCCTGGAAGTTGGACACACCGAGGTTGAGCCAGCGCTTCGCGCCGTTCACGGTGACGCCGACGCCGGGAACGAACACCAGCCCCAGCAGCACGATGCAGGCCAGCAGCAGCCACTGCGCGTGCTTCTCGACCGTCTTGAGCTCGGTGCGCATCACCAGCGCGGCCAGGCCCAGGCCGATGCCGAGGAACATCAGGTGGCGGGTCAGGAAGTACCACGGGCCGGCATCCACGCCGCCGCCGGCGATCGCCGCCGAGCCGACCATGACCACGCCCAGACAGGCCAGCGCCACCGCGCTGCCCAGCAGCCACGGGTCGATGCGCCCGCCGATCTCGTCGAGGCGGGTCGCCTGGCCCAGGCTGTCGGTGGCGGTCGTGGCCATCAGCGCACCTTCAACGTGGCAAGCCCGACCAGCACCAGCACCACGCTGATGATCCAGAAGCGCACGATCACGCGCGGCTCCGGCCAGCCCTTCAATTCGAAGTGGTGGTGGATCGGCGCCATCCGGAACACGCGCTTGCCGGTGAGCTTGAAGCTGGCGACCTGGATCATCACCGACAGCGTCTCGATGACGAAGATGCCGCCCATCAGGACCAGCACCAGCTCCTGGCGCACGATCACCGCGATGGTGCCGAGCACCGCGCCCAGCGCCAGCGCGCCGATGTCGCCCATGAACACCATCGCCGGATAGGTGTTGAACCACAGGAAGCCGAGCCCGGCGCCGGCGATGGCCGCGCAGATGATGATCAGCTCGCCCGCGCCCGGCACCCGCGGGATCTGCAGGTACGCGGCGAAGGTGGCATTGCCGGAGGCATAGGCGAACACGCCCAGCGCGCAGGCCACCAGCACGGTGGGCATGATGGCGAGGCCATCGAGGCCGTCGGTCAGGTTGACCGCGTTGGAGAAGCCGACGATCCAGAAGTAGGCGATGGCGACGAAACCGATGCCGGCCAGAGGGAGCGCGATCGACTTGAAGAACGGCACGTAGAAGGTGGTGGCTGCCGGCACGTCGGCGAAGGCGAACAGGTAGATGCCGGCGGCAAGGCCCAGCACCGACTGCAGCGCGTACTTGGTGCGCGAGCGCATACCGTTGGGATCGCGCTTGACGATCTTGATCCAGTCGTCGGCCCAGCCGATGGCGCCGAAGCCCAGCATCACCACCAGCACCACCCAGACGTACTTGTTGCGCAGGTCACCCCACAGCAGTACCGAGGCCGCGACGGTCGAGAGGATGAGCGCACCACCCATGGTCGGCGTGCCGGCCTTGGAAAAATGCGACTCCGGCCCGTCCTTGCGGATCGGCTGGCCGCCCTTGAGCGTGGCCAGGTAGCGGATCATCCGCGGCCCCCACCACAGCGACAGCGCCAGCGCGGTCAGCGCGCCGAGGATGGCGCGGAAGGTCAGGTAGTTGAACAGGTTGAAGTGGCCCTGCAGCTGCTCCAGCCAGCGGGTGAGTTCAAGCAGCATCGGTGGTCTCCCCGTCGGATCCGGCATCCCGCTGCAGCAGCGCGGTCACGATCTTGTCCATCGCGCTGCCGCGCGAGCCCTTCACCAGCACGGTGGTGCCGGCACCCAGCTGCGCCCACAGCGCATCGGCCAGCGCGGCGTGCGAGGCATGCACGCTGCCGCCCTCGCCGAATGTCCTTGCGGCATGCGCGCTGAGTTCGCCCAGCGCGAACAGGCGGGCAATGCCGGCGGCGCGCGCGCGCGCGCCTGCCTCGGCGTGCAGGGCGACTTCGTCGGCACCCAGCTCGCGCATGTCACCCAGCACCAGCCAGGCCTCGCCACCGCCGTCCGCCAAGGTGTCGATGGCTGCCGCCAGCGAGCCGGGGTTGGCGTTGTAGCTGTCGTCCACCAGCGTTGCGCCGCGGCGCAGGCGGTGGGCGGCCAGCCGCCCGGCCACGCCTTCCACCGCTTCCAGTCCGGCGCGGATCTGCGCCGGGCCGGCACCCACCGCCGTCGCCATCGCCGCCGCGGCCAGCGCGTTGCGGACGTTGTGGCGCCCCGGCAGCGGGAGCGCGACCTCGACCTCGCCCTCCGGCGTCACCAGCGTGAAACGTGATCCCTGCAGGCCGCCGTGGATGTCGCGCGCGCTGATATCGGCCTCGGCCTCGATCCCGAAACGGATCATCCGCACGCCGCGCAGCCGCTCGCTGAAATACAGCGCGAATGCGTCGTCCGCGTTCACCACCGCCACGCCGTCCGCCGGCAGCGCCTGGTAGATCGCGCCCTTGGTCTGGGCGATGCCGAGCAGGCTGCCCATCCGTTCCAGGTGGGCAGACGCGATGTTGTTGACCAGCGCCACGTCGGGCCGGGCGATGGCAGTGAGGTAAGCGATGTCGCCGGGTTTGCCGGCACCCATCTCGTAGACCGCGAAGCGCGCATCGTCCGGCGCGTCCAGCACGGCCAGCGGCAAGCCGATCTCGTTGTTGCGGTTGCCGGGGTTGGCGTAGGCGCTGCCCAGCTGGCGCAGGATCGAATGCAGCAGGGTCTTGACCGTGGTCTTGCCGTTGCTGCCGGTGACCGCCAGCACCTTGGTGGCGCGTTCGCGCTGCACCGCCGCGGCCAGGCTGGCCAGCGCGTGCTCGGTATCGGCCACGACGACCTGCGGCAATGCGGCCTCGACCGGACGCGCCACCAGCGCGGCCACGCAGCCGCCATCGGCGGCGGCGCGGACATGCGCGTGCCCGTCAAAACGCTCGCCCTTCAGCGCGACGAACAGCGCATCGCCGCCGGGCAGCGCGCGGGTATCGGTCGCGACGGCATCGACCGTACGGTCGTCGCCGACCAGCCGGCCACCGGTGGCCTGGGCGATCCACGACAGCAGGCGCGGCGTCATGCGGCACCGCCTTCGCGACGGCGCAGGCAATCGCGCGCCACCGCCGCATCCTCGAACGGATGCTTCACCCCGCACACATCCTGGTAGGGCTCGTGGCCCTTGCCGGCGACCAGCACCACATCGTCGGCACCGGCGCCGCCGATCGCCTGCGCGATGGCGGCAGCACGGTCGCGCTGCACCACCACCCGCCCAGGCTCCCTGAGCCCGGCCAGGATGTCGGCCACGATTGCGTCGCCATCCTCGTTGCGCGGATTGTCGTCGGTGACGATGACGCGGTCGGCCAGGCGCTCGGCGATGGCTGCCATCTGCGGGCGCTTGCCGGTATCGCGCTCGCCGCCGCAGCCGAACACGCAGGTCAGCGTGCCGGCGGTGTGCGCGCGCAGGGAGGCCAGCGCCTGCTCCAGCGCGTCGGGGGTGTGGGCGTAGTCCACCACCACCAGCGGCGCGCCGGCTTCGCCACCCAGCCGGTTCATGCGGCCATCGACCGGCAGCAGCTGCGACAGGGTGTCGGCGATCAGCGCCGGCGCCATGCCCATCGCGAACAGGGTGGTCGCCACGCCGAGCAGGTTGTCCACGTTGAAGCGGCCCAGCAGCGGCGAACGCACCGGATGCGCCTGGCCGCCGGCGTGCAGCATGAAACGGATGCCGCTGCCGTCCAGCACCAGCTCTTCCGCGCGCACGCTGGCACCGGCGGCGCCGCGCGAGGAGAAGCCCAGCGCGCGCACCTTGCCACCGACCGCTGCGAACAGCTCGCGGCCGAACGCATCGTCCAGGTTGACCGCCGCCGCGCGCAGGCCGGGCCAGTCGAACAGCCGCGCCTTGGCCGCCCCGTAGCGGGCCATGTCGCCGTGGTAGTCGAGATGATCGCGGGTGAGGTTGGTGAACACCGCCACGTCGAAGTGCACGCCATCCACGCGACCCTGGTCGAGCGCGTGCGAGGACACTTCCATCGCCACCGCCGAGGCGCCCTCGTCGCGCAGCTCGGCCAGCAGCGCGTGCATGCGCAGCACCAGCGGGGTGGTGAAGCCGGTCGGCACGATCTTCGGGTACACGCCGCTGCCCAGCGTGCCGACGGTGCCGGCCTTCTGGCCGCGCAGCGTCCACGCCTGCGCCAGCAGCTGCACGGTGGACGTCTTGCCGTTGGTGCCGGTCACGCCCACCGTCGCCATCGAGGCGCTGGGATGGCCGTGGAAGCTGTCGGCCATCGCGCCCATGCGCGCGCGCAGGCCGGCCACCGGGATCGCGTCGGCCGGCGCAGGCAGGTCGTCCGGCGCCGGCGGTTCGTAGAGCACCGCCGCGGCGCCGGCCTCGCGGGCCACGTCGACGAAATTCAGCCCGTGCGCACCGAACCCGGCGATCGCCACGAACGCATCGCCCGGCTTCACCTCGCGGCTGTCCTGGACCAGCCCGGTGATGGCAAGGTCGGCGGACAGCCCTTCAAGCTCCGGCAGCAGTTCGCCCAGCAGCATGGCGCGGGTCATTGCAGCGCCCTCGCATTGGCGGCACCGGATGGCGCAATGGCGGCGGCCGTCGCGGGAAGCGCCGGCGGCGTGCGGCCTTCGGCCTTCATGCGCTTGGCCTCGGCCGCGGCCTGCACGGCCAGCCAGGCGTCGAGGTTGTCGGGCGAGACATCCATCAGGCGCAGTGCGCCCTCCATCACATTGCGGAACACCGGGCCGGCGACCACGCCGCCGTAATAGCCCTTGCGGGTCGGATCGGGATCGTTCACCGCCACCACCATCGCGAAGCGCGGGTTATCCACCGGCACCAGCCCGGCGAAGTAGCCGATGTAGCGGCGCGAGTAACCGCCGGCGCTGGCCTTGCGCGAGGTGCCGGTCTTGCCGGCCACGTGGTAGCCGAGGATCGCCGCCTGGGTGGCGGTGCCGCCCGGCTCGGTGACCGTCTGCATCATGTGCAGCACCTGGTTGGCGATGCGCACGTCCAGCACCCGCTTGGGCGGGTTGGGCTGGCCCTTGACGAAACTGGGCTGGTGCAGCAGTCCGCCGTTGCCGAGCGCCGCGTAGGCGGTGGCGATCTGCAGCGGGGTGGCGCTCAGGCCGTAGCCGTAGCTCATCGTCTGCTTGCTGGTGCCGCTCCAGCGGTCGGGCGCGGGGAACAGCCCGGCCGCTTCGCCCGGGAACCCGCTGCCGCTGCGCTGGCCGTAGCCGAAGCGGCGCATGAAGGCATAGAACTGCGCGTCGCTGAGCCGTTTGGCCACCAGCGAAGCTCCGACGTTGGAGCTCTTGCGGATGATGCCGGTGGTGTCCAGCACGCCGTAGTTGTGGGTGTCGGTGGTGCGGTAGCGGCCGTTGGCGATCCAGCCCGGGCTGGTGTTGAACAGGGTCGCGGGCGTGATCACCCCGGCCTCGAGCCCCGCCGCCACGGTCAGCGGCTTCATCGTCGAACCGGGCTCCAGCAGGTCGGTCACCGCGCGGTTGCGGTGCGCGTCGCGAGGGCTGGTGCCAACCGCGTTGGGGTTGAAGGTCGGCAGGTTGGCCATCGCCAGCACTTCGCCGGTTGCAACGTCCAGCACCACCGCCGAACCGCTGCTGGCGCCGGTTTCGGCAATCGCGTTGCGCAGTTCGCGGTGGGTCAGGTACTGGATGCGGCGGTCGATGCTCAGCGCCAGGTCGTGCCCGGGCTGCGCTGCGCGCACCAGGTCCACGTTCTCGACGATGCGGCCCTTGTTGTCGCGGATCACGCGCTTGGCGCCGGCAGTCCCACGCAGCCAGTCGTCGAACGCCAGCTCCAGGCCTTCCTGCCCGCGATCATCGACGTTGGTGAAGCCCAGCACGTGCGCCAGTGCCTCGCCCTGCGGGTAGAAGCGGCGGTACTCGCGCTGACTGGCCACGCCGGGGATGTCCAGCGCGAGGATGCTCGCGGCTTCGTCCGGGTTGATGCGGCGCTTGAGGTAGACGAACTCCTTGTCGGCGCGCGCGCTGAGCCGGCTGGCCAGCTCGTCCTGCGGCATGCCCAGCGCACGCGCCAGCGCCGGCAGGCGCTCGGGCACCTTCAGCAGCTCGCGCGGATTGCCCCAGATCGATTCCACCGGCGAGGAGATCGCCAGTGGCTCGCCGTTGCGGTCGGTGATCATGCCGCGCGAGGTGGCGATCGGGATCTCGCGCAGGAAGCGCGCGTCGCCCTGCTGCTGGTAGAAGGCATGGTCGACGACCTGCAGGTCCAGCGCGCGTGCCAGCAGCGCCACCGACCCCAGGCCCAGGAAGCCGCAGACCAGCGCCAGCCGGCGGCGGAGGTCGAACTGCTGCACCCGCGCGCGCGGATGCACGCTGGCGGCGCGCTCGCGGCGCGCTTCGCTCCCGAACCAGCGCAGGCGTTTGCCGAAACGGGTCATCGCCGCAGCACCACCACGTCTTCGGTGCGCGGGAACTCCATTCCCAGGCGGGTGCGCGCGACCTGGTCGACACGGTTGCTTTCCGCCCAGGTCGCCTGCTCCAGCTGCAGCCGGCCGAACTCGATGTTCAGCGCGTCGCGCGCCTTTTCCAGCCGGCTCAACTCGATGAAGGCCTGGCGGTGCTCGTGGCGGTCGCGCACGATCAGCAGCGCCGTCGCGATGTTGGCGACCACCAGCGCGCCCAGCAGCAGGTGCCGGTTCATGCCGCCACCGCCCGGCTTTCGACCGGCAGTTTCTCGGCCACCCGCAGCACCGCGCTGCGCGCGCGCGGGTTGGCGGCCAGCTCGCCCTCGGAGGCCTTCTGCGCGCCGCCCACCAGCCGCAGTACCGGCGTGAACGGCACCTCGACCGGCATGCGCCGGTTGGCCGGCGGCGCCTTGGCGTGCTTCGCCATGAACTGCTTGACGATGCGGTCTTCCAGCGAGTGGAAGCTGATCACCGCCAGCCGTCCACCCGGCTTCAGTCGCGACAGCGCGGCATCGAGGCCGGCCTCGAGGTCGGCCAGCTCGCGGTTGATGTGGATGCGGATGGCCTGGAAGCTGCGCGTGGCCGGATGCGTCTTGCTGGCACCGCGCGGGCAGGCCTGCGCGATCAGTTCGGCCAGCTGCGCGGTGCGCAGCAGCGGCGCCTGCGCGCGTGCCGCCACGATTGCCCGTGCGATGCGCCAGCTCTGGCGCTCCTCGCCGTAGATCCACAGCACGTCGGCGATGTCCTTTTCCGAAGCCCGCGCCAGCCACTCGGCGGCGCTCTCGCCGGACTCGGGATCCATGCGCATGTCCAGCGGGCCGTCCTTGCCGAACGAGAAGCCGCGCTCGGCCACGTCCAGCTGCGGCGAGGACACGCCGAGATCGAGCAACACCCCGTCCAGGCCCGCCGCGGTTGCCGGCCAGTCGGCCAAGCTGGCGAAGCTGCCGCGATGCCAGGACAGGCGCGCGTCGGCGTCGGCCATCTGCATGGCCACCGCGATCGCATCCGGGTCCTTGTCCATCGCCAGCAAACGCCCCTTTTCGCCAAGCCGTTGCAGCACCCCACGGGCATGACCGCCACGCCCGAACGTCCCGTCCAGGTAGGTTCCGTCCTCTTTCACCGCCAGACCGTCCATGACCTCGGCAAACAGCACCGGGAGGTGGGCGGACGCGATGCCCGCGCCACCGCCGCTCACAGCATCAATTCCTGGAACTCGTCGCCCAGGTCCTCGTCGCCCAGCGGCTGGCGGATCTGCGCCAGGTGGTCCGCCTCGCTCCACAGTTCGAACTTGTCGCCCATCCCCACCAGCACCGCCTTGCGCTCGATGCCGGCGGCATTGCGGTGGCTGGCCGGGATCGAGATCCGCGCATTGCCGTCGGGCTCGACGAACTCGGCCGCGCCCACCAGCTTCAGCTGCAGGATGCGGCTGGGCTTCTTGACCCGCGGCAGCGCGTTGACCTGGTCACGCACCTTTTCCCACACTGCGTGCGGATAGATGTACAAACCGGTGGTCTCGAAGGCGTTGTAGGTGATGACCAGGCGGTTGCCACACGCACGCGCGACGAGATCCCGGTAGGCGGTCGGAATCGCCAGCCGGCCCTTGTCGTCGATGGTGATGGCGGTTTCGCCCTGGAACATGCTGCCCTTGTCGCCCCCGTCTGCCGCGGAGTTTCAACCAAGAAAACCACGATTTTCCCGGTTTTCCCACGAAGCCCCACATTAGCAGGCAATTGACCTATGTCAACAACCCGACGGCGGAAATTTCCCCCGGCCCGTCAATGACTTGCAGCAAACTTCAACAAGTTGTTCAAGCTTTATCCACAAGCTTATGTTTCGTCTCATTTTTTGAGATTGCGGGACTTCCCGCACGCTTTTCGATGAACAGGGACAACCGCCCCGGATGCATGTTGCAGCGCAAAAACTGAATGGACGTCGCCCGGCGCAGAATGCCGCGCATGTGTCTGGTCGCCCTCGCCTGGAACGTGCATCCCCGCTGGCGACTGGTGGTGGCCGGCAATCGCGATGAACTGCACGCCCGCCCCACCGCGGCACTGGCCCGCTGGGCGGACGCGCCGGTACTGGCAGGGCGCGACCTGTGCTCCGGGGGCACCTGGATGGGACTGGGCCCGGATGGTCGGGTGGCGGTGGTCACCAATGTGCGCAACGGGCTGGCGCCGCCCTTCGCCGGCCCGTCGCGTGGCGAGCTGCCGCTGCGCTTCCTCGCCGGCCGCGACCCGGCCCCGGCCTACGCGGCCGCACTCGCTGGCGAGGCCGGGCGGTACGCCCCGTTCAACCTGCTGGTGGCCGATGCCGACGCATGCGCCTATGTCGGCCATCACCCGGATGTCGCACGCGAACACCGGCTGGCGCGTGGCACCTACGGCCTGTCCAACGGCGCCTTCGACGCGCCCTGGCCGAAAACCACTCGCCTGCGCGGGGTGCTGGCGGCATGGGCCGACGCCGGCGAGACCGACCCGGAGCCACTGTGGGCAGCGCTGGCGGACGAGCAAATCGCAGACGACAACCTGTTGCCGGATACCGGGGTGGGCCTGGCGCTGGAGCGGCGGCTGTCCGCTGCCTTCATCCGCGAACAGGACTACGGCACCCGCGCCAGCACGCTGGTGCTGGTGGGGCACGACGGCAGCACCCGCATCCACGAGCGCCGCTTCGGACCGGGCGGGGTGTTCGAAGGCGAAACCATGCTCGAGTCCGCGCCCTGAACGACATCACGGCGCCGCCACCGTACAATGGCCGCTGGCGGAGTCGGCCAGGCAGTCGCGTCACCGGAAACGGTGCCGAGGAAAGTCCGGGCTCCACAGGGCACGGTGCCAGGTAACGCCTGGGCGGCGAGAGCCGACGGAAAGTGCAACAGAAAGATACCGCCCAAGACTGCTTCGGCAGGACGGCAAGGGTGAAATGGTGCGGTAAGAGCGCACCGCGAGTCTGGCAACAGACCGGCACGGCAAACCCCACCGGGAGCAAGACCAAATAGGGAGACGATGAGGCGGCCCGCCGAGTCTCCGGGTAGGTTGCTTGAGCGTAGCGGTGACGCTGCGCCTAGAGGAATGACTGCCGCGGCGCGCAAGCGTCGAACAGGACCCGGCTTATCGGCCGGCTCCGCCGCCTTCCATTGCGCTGATCGCAATTGAAGGCCCCAAGGTTTGCTGCGCAAACCCTGGCCCCGGGCCTCCACGGACCTGCTCAATCCGATCCGTACAGTTCCTTGCGCGGCGCGCCGGACAGCTCCGCCGCCAGCTTCGCGGCAGTCGAGGGCGGCAGGTGGTCCTTGAGCCTGGCGTACAGGCGACGGCCTTCATGCACCTTGGCGTCCGCATCTTCACCCGCACCCTGCACCAGCACCACGAATTCGCCCTTGCGCTGGTCGCCATCGGCTTCGACCCGCGCCTGCAGCTGCGCGAGGTTGCCGTCCAACACGGTCTCGAACAGCTTGGTCAGCTCGCGCGCCAGCACCGCGGGACGCTCATCGCCGAACGCCTGCACCATGTCGGCCAGGGCTTCCGCGATGCGGTGCGAGGATTCGTAGAAGATCAGCGTGCGCGGCTCCGCGGCCAGCGCCTGCAGGCGTTCGCGCCGGGCCGAGGCCTTCGCCGGCAGGAAGCCTTCGAAGGCGAAGCGGTCGCTGGGCAGGCCGGCCACGCTCAGCGCCGCGACCAGCGCCGACGGGCCCGGCACCGGGCTGACCTTCACCCCGGCCGCACGCGCGGCACGCACCAGCCGGAAGCCGGGATCGGAGACCAGCGGGGTACCGGCATCGCTGACCAGCGCCAGCGACTCGCCTGCCTGCAGGCGCGCGACGATCCTCTGCGCGATCGCCTCCTCGTTATGTTCGTGCAGTGCCACCAGCGGCGTGGCGATGCCGAAATGCGCCAGCAGCTGGCCGCTGCGGCGGGTGTCCTCGGCGCAGATCGCCGCGACATCGCGCAGGGTCTGCTGCGCCCGCGGCGACAGGTCGCCGAGGTTGCCGATGGGCGTGGCGACGACAAAAAGCGTTCCGGAGTCCTGCATGCCTGTCTTCAACGTGTGCGCGGGTAGAATCCTAGCCGGTTCCCGAACGAGCGCCCACGCCCGTGGCCCAGATGCGACTTTTCCTCCTCGTCCTGCTGCTGGCACTGGCCGGCTGCGCGAATGTGGCGCCCAAGGCGCCGCCCCCGCCGCCGTATGCCGCCGCCACGCTCGAGGCGCAGGCGCTGGCGGCCGGGCACGCCGCGCTGGACGGCCAGGCGCGCCGCGCCAACGCCGAGGCCATCGAACGGCTTCTGGCCAGCCTCGACGACGCCACCCTGGCGCGCGACGCCGCCCGCCTGCCCGCCGGCGACCCGCTCTACAACTTCGCCGGCCGCTCCCTGTTGCGGCGCGGCCTGCCGCCGCCGCGCGGCTTCGACCGCGGCGAGGCCAGCTTCGGCGCCGCCACCCGCCCGCCCGCGGCCGCCGACGGCTATCGTCCGCCGCTGCAGGTCGGCGTGCTGCTGCCGCTGTCCGGCAACCAGGCCGCGGCCGCCGCCGCGGTGCGCGACGGCTATCTGGCCGGCTACTACGGCGAGTCCCGTCGCCGCCCCCTGCTGCGCTTCTACGACACCGCTGGCGGCGCGAAGGCGGCGCTGGCCCGTGCTGCGGCCGAGGGCAATGATTTCGTGGTCGGCCCGCTGGGCCGCGACGAGGTCGACGCGGTGTTCGCCGGCGAGCCGGCACTGCCGCTGCTGGCGCTCAACCGCGGCGACCGCGCACCGGCACCTGGCAGCGCAGCGTTCTCGCTGTCGCCGGAAGACGAAGGCATCAGCCTTGCGCAGTACCTGATCGAGGAACGCGGCAGCAAGCGCGTGCTGCTGGTCGCCGGCAGCGACGACACCCAGCGACGCACCGCCGATGCCGCGCGCAAGCAGCTGGAAAGCCGCGGCGTGCGCGTCGTCGCCCGCCTCGGAGTCAGCGAACAGATGGACGGCGCGCTGCGCCAGCTCGCCCAAGCCAAGGCGCCCGACGCGGTGCTGCTGGTGCTGAAGGGGCCGCAGGCGCGCATCGTGGCGCCGCAGCTGGCGCTGGCCGGCATGGCCGGGCTGCCGCGGGTGGCTGCCTCGCAGATCGTCTCCGGCACCGGCAAGGCGGCCGAGGACGCGGCCCTGGACGGCATCGTCTTCCCCACCGAGCCGTGGCTGGTGCAGCGCGTGGACGGCCTGCCCTCGCAGGCCAGTGCCGCCGCGCGGGTGGATACCGCCAAGGGCCCGGCGGCGCGGCTGTTCGCATTCGGCCTGGATGCGTGGCGGCTGACCGGTTACCTGGAGCACCTGGCGCTGACCAACAGCGGCATCGTCGGCGCCACCGGGCGCCTGCGCCTGGACGGTTTCGGCAACGTGCTGCGCCGCCCCGGCTGGACGCGCTTCGTCGGCGGCGAGCCGGTGCCGCTGGCCGATGGCGCGCGCTGAACCTGATCGACGGGCCCGCGGCGACGCGGTGGAAACCGCGGCGCTGGGGTTTCTCGAAGCGAAAGGCCTGCGCCTGCTGGCACGCAATGCCAGTACGCGTGGCGGCGAACTCGACCTGGTGATGGCCGACGGTGCCGCCGTGGTGTTCGTGGAGGTGCGTTTCCGTGCGGATGCCGCCTTCGGTGGCGGCGCGGCCTCGGTCGATGCCGGCAAGCGACGCCGGCTGGTGCACGCGGCGCAGATCTGGCTGCAGGGGCACCCCGCGCATGCCGAGGCACCCTGCCGCTTCGACGTGGTCGCTGCCAGCGGCGATCCGGCCTTGCCGGCACTCGACTGGCTGCGCGACGCCTTCCGCGCCGACGACTGCTGAAGCACATGACCCTTCCCGCGGCCCTCGTTGCCGAACTGTCCGCACTGCTGGGCGAGGGCTGGCGCACGGACGAAATCACGCGCGCGGCCAACGGCGGCGACGACTCCCGCCGTCACGCCCTGCCCGATGCGGTGGCGCTGCCGCGCACGCGCGAGGAAGTGCTGACGCTGGTACGCGCCTGCCGCGCCCATCGCGTCCCCATCGTCGCCCGCGGCGGCGGCACCGCCACCACCGGCGCGGCGGTGCCCACGCAGGGCGGCATCGCGGTGTCGTTCGCGCGCATGAACCGCATCCTCGAGGTCCGCGCCGACGACCGCTGCGCGGTGGTCGAACCCGGCCTGCGCAATGGCGAGCTGCAGGCTGCCCTGCAGCCGCACGGCCTGTTCTGGCCGCCGGATCCGTCCAGCTTCGAGAGCTGCACCGTCGGCGGCAATCTCGCCACCAATGCCGGCGGCCCGCGCGCGGTGAAATACGGCGCCACCCGCGACAACGTACTGGGACTGGTGGCCGTCACCGGTGCCGGCGAGCTGATCCGCGTCGGCGGCGCCTACACCAAGTGCTCCTCCGGCTTCGACCTCACCCGGCTGCTGGTGGGCAGCGAGGGCACGCTGGCGCTGATCGTGGAGGCGACCCTGAAGCTCGCACCGCGCCCGCAGGCGCAGGCCGGCCTGCGCGCGTTCTATCACGACGCCGCCAGCGCGGCAGCCGCGGTATCGCGGCTGATGGCCCAACCCGTCGTGCCGGCGATGCTGGAGTTCATGGACCGCCGCAGCTTGGACCTGCTGCGCCGCAACGGCAGCGACGTGCCGGAGGCCGGTGCGATGCTGCTGGTGGAAGCCGACGGCAGCGTTGATGCCCTGCCCGACCTCCTTGCCGCACTCGGTGCAGCCGCCGAGGGCGCCGGCCTGCTCGACATGGACGTGGCGCAGGATGGCATCGCCCGCGACAAGCTGTGGGCGGCGCGGCGCGCGCTGTCACCGGCGCTGCGCATGATTGCCCCGGGCAAGATCAACGAAGACGTGGTGGTGCCGGTCTCGCGCATCCCCGAGCTGGTGGCGGGAGTCGAGGCATTGGCCGACGAATGCACCCTGACCATCGTCTGCTTCGGTCACGCCGGCAACGGCAACCTGCACGTCAACATCCTCTACCACCCCGACGATGCAGACGAATCCGCCCGCGCGCAGGCGGCACTGCCGCGCGTGTTCGCGCTGGCGCTGTCGCTGGGCGGCGCCCTGTCCGGCGAACACGGCATCGGCCTGTCCAAGCGTGCGTTCATGGCCGATGCCTTCGATGCCGCAACCCTGGACACGATGCGCGCGGTCAAGCGCGCACTCGACCCGGACGGCATCCTCAATCCGGGCAAGCTGCTGCCTTGACAGCAGCGGCCCGTGCGCTCGCCCACCGGCTGCCCCCCAACCTCAGGCACAGGTGATGCGACAGGCCGGCCGGATAGCCTGTGCTCCCGAACCCGTCTGGATCTGCCCGCATGCGCGCGCTGCTGCTCCCGCTAGCCCTGCTCTTCTCCGCAACCGCCGCACACGCAGCGCCGAAGCCGCCGGAAAATCCGGACGGGTATCGGGTCATGCTGGTCGGCAACAGCCTGACCTACGCGAACAACCTGCCCGCGCTGCTGCGCGCCGTCGGCGCCGCCGAAGGCAAGGCGATCAGCACCGAAACCTTCGCGGCCCCGGGCGGGACCCTCAGCGAGCGCGTGGCCGATGGCGCAGTGACGCAGGCGCTGCAGGAGCGCAGCTTCGACGCGGTGGTGCTGCAGGAACAGGGCGGCCACCTCGCCGCCTGCATGTCCAGCCCGTCGGCGCAACACAAGGCGCCCTGCGCCGCCAGCCGCAAGGCCTACGCAGCGCTTGCGGAGCAGGCGAAGGCGCGCGGCGCGCGGGTGCTGTTGATGGCGACATGGGGGCCTGACGAACGCTGGGACGCGCGGGTGGCGCGCAGCGTCGCCATGCATGCGAAAGCGACTGGCAGCGAAACCTTCCATGCCGCGCGTGCACTGCATGCGCTGCGGACGGCGATGCCGGGCGTGCAACTGATCCCGGACGGGATCCACCCCAGCACCCATGGGGCTTTGATCCTGGCACTGGCGCTGTACCGTGAACTCACCGGCCAGGCGGCAACCGCCCACGAACTGCGGATCAATGCCCCGCTGCTGCCGGTGAACGCGGCGGTTTCGCCATCGACCCCACTGGAATCGCAACCGGCGCTGGCGGGCGACGGCAGGACCACGGTGGTGCCGGTGGAACTGATGGCGCCGCTGGTCGACGCACTGGCGAAGCCGTCAGGCGAAATGCTGCCACCCCGTCGCGGGCGCTGACCAGGCAGCGCCGGCGAGGACCGGGCGCACGCCAGTGGCGGCGGTGATGGTGCCGATGCGGGTGGCTCCGGTGCCGGCGTCCACCAGCGCGTTGCCGAGCGCCTCGGCGGCGGACGCGGGCACGGTGAAGCACAGTTCGTAATCGTCGCCACCCGCGGCCTGCAGCACGCGCCGGGTGTCCGGGTCGAACGCCGCGCGCAGCGCGTCGCTGGCCGGCAGCGCATCGACATCGACCTCCGCGCCGACCCCGCTGGCGCGGCAGATGTGGGCGAGGTCGGCCAGCAGGCCGTCGCTGACGTCGATGCAGCTGCTGGCGATCCCGCGCAGCGCAAGGCCCAGCGCCACCCGCGGGGTGGGCCGGTCCAGCCGCGCCTGCAGGACCGGCGATATCGCCGCGCCGGCCTGCCACTGCCGCAGCGCGCCGGCGGCATCGCCCAGCGTGCCGCTGACCCAGATGTCATCGCCCTCCCGGGCGCCGTCCCGGCGCAGCGCCCGGCCGGGCTCGACCAGACCGTGCGCGGTGATCGCGATCGACAGCGGGCCGCGGGTGGTGTCGCCGCCGACCAGGGCGAAGCCGTGCTGCGCGGCCAGCGCGAAGAAGCCATCGAAGAAGGCGTCCACGAAGCCGGGGTCGCCCTGCGGCAGCGACAGCGACAGCGTGCCCCAGGCCGGCTGCGCGCCCATCGCGGCCAGGTCGGACAGGTTCACCGCCAGCGCCTTCCAGCCGATGTCGGCAGGCGATGTTTCCGGCGGGAAATGCACGCCCACGTTGAGCGCGTCCATGGTCACCGCCAGCTGCATGCCGGGCGGCGGCAGCAGCAGCGCGCAGTCGTCGCCGATGCCCAGCACCACGTCGCCGCGCGCGGCGGCGCGCTGGCGGATGCGGGCGATCAGGTCGAATTCGTGGACCGGTGGCATCGGTACGGCGTTGTCATCCGCGCGGGCGCAGGACGACAGGACGATTACCTCTTCGCTTCCACGCCACGCAGCACCACCGCGGCCTTGTCCAGCACGCCGTTGACGTAGGTGTGGCCGTGCTCCGAGCCGAAGCGCTTGGTGGAGTCGATGGCTTCGTTGATGACCACGCGGTACGGCACGTCCGGGCGGTGGGTCAGCTCGTAGGCGGCGATCCGCAGCGCGGCCCGCTCGATCTGGTCCACTTCCTCGATCCCGCGGTCCAGATGGCCGGCCAGCGCCGCGTCCAGCTCGGCGGTGTGGCGGAGCACGCCGCGCACCAGGTCCTCGAAGTACTCGAGGTCGGCGATCTCGTGGGCCTGTTCGTGGGCGAACTGTGCGATCAGCGCGCGCTCGTCGGCATGGTTGATCTGCCAGGCATAGATCGCCTGCAGCGCGCGCCGGCGCGAGCGCGAACGGGCCACGGGATCGATGCCGTCGGGACGACGATGATGCTTGTTCATGCTTGCTCCTGCAGCTTGCGGCGCAGGTCGGCCATTTCAATCGCCACCAGCGCCGCCTCTTCGCCCTTGTTGCCATGGCTGCCGCCGGCACGCGCCAGCGCATCCTCGAATTTCTCCACCGCCAGCACGCCGTTCATGACCGGCACGCCGGTATCCAGCGCCACCCGCATCAAACCATCGGATGTCCCGTCGGCCACCTGTTCGTAGTGGCGGGTGTCGCCGCGCACCACGCAGCCCAGCGCGACGATGGCGGCGTGGCCGCCGGCCTGCGCCAGCTGGCGCGCAATCACCGGCAGCTCCCACGCGCCGGGCACGCGCACCACGTCGATGGCAGCCTCGGCGACGCCGTTGGCGAGCAAGGTCGCGCGCGCCGATTCCACCAGCGCATCGACGATGCGCGGGTTCCAACGGCTGGCAAGGATCGCGAAACGCGCGTCGGGATGGACGCGCAGGTCGCCTTCGTGATGCGGCATGGGCTTGGGCGGGTGCGTGGGCTGGGCAGTTTACCGCGCCGGCAGCACCACGTATTCCACCACTTCCAGCCCGAACCCGGCCAGCCCGACCTGCCGGCGCGGCGTGCCGAGCACGCGCAGGTGGCGCACGCCCAGCGCGGCCAGGATCTGCGAGCCGGCGCCGTTGCGCCGCCACTGCGCCAGCGCCCCGGCCTTGCTGGCGGGGGGCGCCGGCTGTTCGCGGATGCGCGCCAGGGTGGCCTCGGCGTCGGGCGCATCGCCCAGCAGCACCAGCACGCCGCGGCCGTCGGCGGCGATCATCGCCAGCACGTCGCCCACCAGCGGACCGAAGTCGGCGCGCCGCCAGTGCAGTGCGTCGGCCAGCGGGTTCTGCTGCTGCACCCGCACCAGCACCGGTTCGTCCCCGGCCACCTCGCCACGCACCAGCGCATAGTGCAGGCCGCGGGTGAGGCGGTCGCGCCAGGTATGCAGCTGGAAGCGACCGTGGTCGGTGTCGATCTCGCGGCTGTCGATGCACTCGACGGTGTGTTCGGTATCCAGCCGGTAGCGGATCAGATCCTCGATCGAGCCGATCTTCAGCCCGTGCTCGCGGGCGAACGCCTCCAACTGCGGGCGGCGCGCCATGCTGCCATCGGGGTTGAGGATCTCCACCAGCACGCCGGCCGGCTCGAAGCCCGCCAGCAGGGCCAAGTCGGCGGCCGCCTCGGTGTGGCCGGCGCGGTTGAGCACGCCGCCGGGCTGCGCCATCAGCGGGAAGATATGGCCCGGCTGGCTGAGGTCGGACGGCTTGGCGTCGGGGCGCACGGCGGTGCGCACGGTATGCGCGCGATCGTAGGCGCTGATGCCGGTGGTGACGCCTTCGGCCGCCTCGATGCTGACGGTGAAGTTGGTGTGGTGCTGCGAGGTGTTGTCGCGCACCATCGGGTTCAGGCCCAGCTGCGCGCAGCGCTCGCGGGTCAACGACAGGCAGACCAGCCCACGCGCGTGGGTCACCATGAAGTTGATGTCCGACGGCTTGACCAGTTCGGCGGCCATGATCAGGTCGCCTTCGTTCTCGCGGTCCTCGTCGTCGACCACCACCACCATGCGCCCGGCGCGCAGTTCTTCCAGCAGTTCCGGGATGCTTGCAAAGCTCATGTCCAGTCCTTCGTTGCCTGCAGGCGCTCTGCATAGCGCGCCAGCAGGTCCACTTCGATGTTGACCGCGTCGCCGACCTGCAGCGCGCGGAAGGCGGTGTGTTCCACCGTGTGCGGGATCAGCGCGACCTCGAAACCGGTGTCGTCGGCGGCGTTCACGGTCAGGCTGACGCCGTCCACGCAGACCGAACCCTTGTGGGCGATGTAGCGCAGCAGCGGCCGCGGCGCCGAAAACCGCCAACGCACCGCACGCGCGTCGTCCCAGCGCCGCTCGGCGCTGGCCAGCCCGTCCACGTGGCCGCTGACCAGATGGCCGCCGAGTCGGTCGGTGGGCAGCATGGCGCGCTCTAGGTTCACCGGCGCGCCGATGGCCAGCCGGCCCAGCGTGGTCAGTGCCAGCGTTTCGTTGGAGGCATCGACGGCGAAGCTTGTCGCGTCGAATTCGACCACGGTGAGGCAGCAGCCGTTGACCGCGATGCTTTCGCCCAGCTGCACGCCGTCGAACGGCAGGGTGCCGGCGTCGATCACCAGGCGGGCATCGCCGCCGCGGGTTTCGCGCGATTCCAGCCGGCCGACGCCGGCGATCAGTCCCGTGAACATGTCAGTGCGGTTTCCTGAAGGCGTGCACGAACAGCGGCCAGCGCAGCGCGAGCGCGCCGGCATCGCCCCACGCATTGGCGAATTCCGCAGCCAGGGCGGCCACCGCATCGCGGCCGGTCGCCTCGCGATGGCGCTTGGCGGCCGAATAGCTGGCGAAGTAGGCGAGCAGGCGCGGCAGCGGCCACTGCGCGGTCAGCGCGAAGGCCGGCGCGTCGATGCGCGGGAACGGCCAGGCGTAGCCGGCGTAGGCGGCGTCGACGTCGCCGCGCTCGGTCGGCCAGTGCGGGCGGATCGCCTCCTGCAGCGCGGCATTGACCGCTTCGATCGATGTCGGCACCTGGATGTCCTGGTACCCCCAGACCACCAGCACACCACCCGGCTTCAGCACCCGCGCGACCTCGGCGAAATACGCGCGACTGTCGAACCAGTGCAGCGCCTGCGCCACGCAGGCGGCATCGGCGCTGGCATCCGGCAGGCCGCAGGTTTCGGCCGGCTCGACGCGGAAGTCGGCATTCGCGATTGCCGGTGCCTGCGCGATCTGCGCCGCGCTGGGATCGGTGGCGTTTACGCGCCCGAAGCGCGCGGCGAGGTCGCGCGTGGCCTGGCCGCTGCCGCAGCCGGCTTCCCAGCACAGCCCGGGCGACGGGGCGACGCCGACGATCCAGTCGAACAGCGCCGACGGATACTCGGGCCGGGCGGCGGCGTAGTCGCCGGCAACCGCCGAGAAATGATCCTTGAACACGTTCACGCCGACTCCGGGCGCAGCAGCAGGCGGAAGTCCTCGCCCACCACGGTGCTTTCGATGCGCCGCATCTTCAGCCGCTGCGCCATCGCGTCGATGTGCAGGCCGTCGAACAGCGGGCGCGCGCGCGGGCCCAGCAGCACCGGCGCCACGTACAGCAGCAGTTCGTCGACCAGCCCGGCATCGAGGAAGGCGCCGGCCAGCGTGGCGCCGGCCTCCAGCTGCACTTCATTGATGCCGCGCGCCGCCAGCAGCCGCAGCACCGCATCGAGGTCGAAGCGGGTGCCCTGCACCGGCACCGCCACGCGATCGATCTCCAACCCGCGCGGCAGCCGGGCATCCGGCGCGTGGATGTACAGGGTGGGCGCATCGCCTTCACGCACGCGACCGCGCGCCACGGTGGCCAGGCCCGGGTCCAGCACCACCCGCAGCGGCGGCAGGAAGTCGCTGCCATCCTCCAGACGCACGGTGAGCTGCGGGTCGTCGGCCAGCACGGTGCCGGCACCGGTCAGCAGCGCGCCGCTGCGCGCACGCCAGCGCTGCACGTCGTGGCGCGAAGCCTCGCCGCTGATCCACTTGGAATCGCCGGAGGCCATCGCGGTGCGGCCGTCCAGGCTGGTCGCCAGCTTGACCCGCAGCCACGGCCGCCCGCGCTCGACACGGGCCAGGAAGCCGCGGTTGAGCTCGCGCGCCTGCGCTTCCATCAAGCCGTGTTCGACCACGATCCCGGCCGCCTGCAGGCGTTCGAAACCGGCGCCGTCCACCGACGGGAACGGATCGCGCATGGCCGCGACCACCCGCGCCACCCCGGCCGCCACCAGCGCCTCAGCGCACGGCGGCGTGCTGCCATGGTGCGCGCACGGCTCCAGGCTGACGTAGGCGGTGGCGCCGCGCGCGCGGTCGCCGGCGGCCTCCAGCGCGAACACCTCCGCATGCGGCCCGCCCTTGCGCTGGTGCCAGCCCTCGCCGACCACCTCGCCATCGCGGGCGATGACGCAGCCCACCATGGGGTTGGGACGCGCCGTGTACGCACCGCGCTCGGCCAGGCCCAACGCGCGCGCCATCAGCGCGTGGTCGGTGGCGGAAAACGAGAAGGGGGTCGGAGTCACTTTTCCTTGTCCTTGCCCGGCTTGGCAGGAGGGCGGGGGAAAAGTGGCTCTGACCCCTTTTTCTCCTCCAGCAGCGGCAACTGGCCCTCGCCGGGGAGATCGCGCTCCAGCCGATCCAGTTCCTCGCGGAAATCGGCCACGTCCTCGAAGCTGCGATAGACCGAGGCGAAGCGCACGTAGCCGACGTGATCGAGCTTGCGCAGCTCGGCCATCACGAATTCACCGACGCGGCGCGCCGGGATCTCGCGCTCGGCCGCCATCCGCAGCTGGTGCACGACCGCCCGCACCGCGGCCTCGATCTGCTCCTCGGAAACCGGCCGCTTCTGCAGCGCTCGGTCGAAGCTGGTGCGCAGCTTGCGCGCATCGAAGGCTTCGCGGCGGCCATCGGACTTGACGATGGCGGGCAGCTTCAGCTCGATGGTCTCGAGGGTGGAGAAACGCTCGCCGCAGGCCTCGCAGACGCGCCGGCGGCGGATCGTGGCGCCGTCCTCCGACACCCGCGAATCGATCACGCGGGTGTCGCTGTGCTGGCAGAAAGGGCAATGCATGGATCGAAGACGCGACCGCGCGGGCCTGTCCCTGCCCTCAGCCGTAGACCGGGAACTGCTTGCACTGCTTCTCGACGTTCGCGCGCACGCCGGCGATCACGTTCTCGTCGTTCGGGTTGTCCAGCACGTCGCAGATCCACTCGGCCAGCGCCACGCAGTCGGCTTCCTTGTAGCCGCGGGTGGTGACCGCCGGGGTGCCGATGCGCAGGCCGGAGGTGACGAAGGGCTTGCGGGGGTCGTTCGGCACCGAGTTCTTGTTGACGGTGATGTGGGCCTTGCCCAGCGCCTCCTCGGCCTGCTTGCCGGAGACGTCCTTGCCGATCATGTCGACCAGCATCAGGTGGTTCTGGGTGCCGCCGGAAACGATCTTGTAGCCGCGGGCGATGATCACCTTCGCCATCGCCTGCGCGTTCTTCACGACCTGCTGCTGGTAGTCCCTGAAGGCCGGCTCCAGCGCTTCCTTGAACGCCACCGCCTTGGCGGCGATCACGTGCATCAGCGGGCCGCCCTGGATGCCGGGGAACACGATCGACTGCAGCTTCTTCTCGATCTCCTCGGCCTGCTCGCCCATCGCGGCGCGGCTGGCGACGATGATGCCGCCACGCGGGCCGCGCAGGGTCTTGTGGGTGGTGGAGGTGACCACGTGCGCGTGCGGCAGCGGGCTGGGGTACACGCCGGCGGCAATCAGGCCGGCCACGTGCGCCATGTCCACGAACAGGTAGGCACCGACCTTGTCGGCGATGGCGCGGAAGCGCGCCCAGTCCACCACCTGCGAGTAAGCGGAGAAGCCGGCCACCACCATCTTCGGCTTGTGCTCCAGCGCCAGGCGCTCGACTTCGTCGTAGTCGATCAGGCCTTGGTCGTTGACGCCGTACTGGATGGCGTTGAGCAGCTTGCCGGAGATGTTGACCTTGGCGCCATGGGTCAGGTGGCCGCCATGCGCCAGTGACATGCCGAGGATGGTGTCGCCGGGCTGCAGCAGCGCGAAGTACACCGCCTGGTTGGCCTGCGAGCCGGAGTGCGGCTGCACGTTGGCGTAGTCGGCGCCGAACAGCTGCTTCAGGCGCTCGATGGCCAGGTTCTCGGCCACGTCCACGTATTCGCAGCCACCGTAGTAGCGCTTGCCCGGGTAGCCTTCGGCGTACTTGTTGGTCATCTGGCTGCCCTGCGCTTCCATCACCCGCGGGCTGGCGTAGTTCTCGGAGGCGATCAGCTCGACATGGTCTTCCTGGCGGCGGTCCTCGGCGGCGATGGCCTTGGCCAGTTCGGGGTCGAAAGCGGCAAGCGTGTCGGCGCGGGAGAACATGGGGGCGAGCTCCGGAAAGGGGGACGTGGGGAAGCTGAATTCTAGCCCGTTTCGCGCCCGTTCCCGGCCATTTCCCCGCCGCAACTGTCCGTTCCAGCTATAATTTGCGCATCCCGAAATCCCTTCGCGGCCCTGCCCGGTGCAGGCCGCCGCCGTACGCCCGGAGCGCGCATGTCCTCGCAATACATCTACACCATGAACCGCGTGTCCAAGGTGGTTCCGCCGAAGCGGCAGATCATCAAGGACATTTCGCTGAGCTTCTTCCCCGGCGCCAAGATCGGCCTGCTGGGCCTGAACGGCGCCGGCAAGTCCACCGTGCTGCGGATCATGGCCGGCGTGGACAAGGATTTCGAAGGCGAGGCGCGCCCGCAGCCCGGCATCAAGGTCGGCTACCTGGCGCAGGAGCCGGAACTGAACCCCGAGCACACCGTGCGCCAGGCGGTCGAGGAAGGCGTGGGCGAGGTGCTGCAGGCGCAGGCGCGTCTGGACGAGGTCTACGCCGCCTACGCCGAGGAAGGCGCGGACTTCGACGCGCTGGCGAAGGAGCAGGAGCGGCTGGAGGCGATCCTGGCCGCGGGCGACGCGCACACCCTGGAGAACCAGCTGGAAGTAGCCGCCGACGCGCTGCGCCTGCCGCCGTGGGACGCCGTTATCGGCAAGCTGTCCGGCGGCGAGAAGCGCCGCGTTGCGCTGTGCCGCCTGCTGCTGCAGAAGCCCGACATGCTGCTGCTCGACGAACCCACCAACCACCTCGACGCCGAATCGGTCGAATGGCTGGAGCAGTTCCTCGCCCGCTACACCGGCACCGTGGTGGCGGTCACCCACGACCGCTACTTCCTCGACAACGCCGCCGAATGGATCCTCGAGCTGGACCGCGGCCGCGGCATCCCGTGGAAGGGCAACTACACCGACTGGCTGGTGCAGAAGGACGAGCGCCTGAAGCAGGAAGAGAACCAGGAGAAGTCGCGCCAGAAGGCCATCCAGAAGGAACTGGAGTGGGCGCGCAGCAACGCCAAGGGCGGCCGCTCGAAGGGCAAGGCGCGCCTGGCCCGGATCGAGGAACTGCAGTCGGTCGATTACCAGAAGCGCCAGGAGACCAACGAGATCTTCATCCCGCCGGGCGAGCGCCTGGGCCAGAAGGTGATCGAGTTCAAGAACGTGTCGAAGAAGTTCGGCGACCGCCTGCTGATCGACAACCTCAGCTTCCAGGTGCCGCCGGGCGCCATCGTCGGCATCATCGGCCCCAACGGCGCCGGCAAGTCGACGCTGTTCAAGATGATCACCGGGCAGGAGAAGCCGGATTCGGGCCAGATCGACATCGGTCCGACCGTGCAGCTTGCCTACGTGGACCAGAGCCGCGGCGCGCTGGAAGGCAACCACACGGTGTTCCAGGAAGTCTCCGGCGGCCTCGACATCCTCAACATCAACGGCATCGAGATCCAGTCGCGCGCCTACATCGGCCGCTTCAACTTCAAGGGCCAGGACCAGCAGAAGCTGGTCGGCTCGCTGTCCGGCGGCGAGCGCGGCCGCCTGCACATGGCCAAGACCCTGCTGCAGGGCGGCAACGTGCTGCTGCTCGACGAACCATCCAACGACCTCGACATCGAGACCCTGCGCGCGCTCGAAGACGCGCTGCTGGAGTTCCCCGGCAACACCTTCGTGATCAGCCATGACCGCTGGTTCCTGGACCGCATCGCCACCCACATCCTCGCCTTCGAGGGCGACTCGCACGTGGAGTTCTTCCAGGGCAACTACCGCGAGTACGAGGAAGACAAGAAGCGCCGCCTGGGCGACGACGCCGGCCCGAAGCGGCTGCGGTTCAAGGCGCTGAAGTAACGGCCCGGACGCCCACGGCAACGTGGGCGTCCCTGCATGCAGGAGGAGGACACCATGGGCTTCATCGACAAACTGCGCGCCCGCTGGCGCGACGCCGACACCCTGCTCTGCGTCGGCCTCGATCCCGATCCGGCGAAGTTCCCGGACCGCTTCGTCGACGATCCGGACGCGCTGTTCGCCTTCTGCCGCGACATCGCCGATGCCACCGCGGAGTACGCCTGCGCGTTCAAGCCGCAGATCGCCTACTTCGCCGCCCACAACGACGGCGAGGCGCAGCTGCAGCGACTGATCGCCCACCTCAACGGCGCGCACCCGGACGTGCCGGTGATCCTCGACGCCAAGCGCGGCGATATCGGCAGCACCGCGCAGCAGTACGCCTGCGAAGCGTTCGAGCGTTTCGGTGCGGATGCGGTGACGCTGAACCCGTACATGGGGCTCGACTCCGCCGAGCCGTTCCTGCAGTACAACGACCGCGGCTGCGTGTTCCTCTGCCACACCTCCAACCCCGGCGCGCGCGACTTCCAGGAGCTGCTGGTGGACGGCGCGCCGCTGTACCAGCACATCGCCCGCACCATCGCCGGTGAGTGGAACGGCGACGGCAACTGCGCGCTGGTGGTGGGTGCGACCTTCCCGGAAGAGCTCGCCGTGATCCGCGGGATCGTAGGCGACATGCCGCTGCTGATCCCCGGCGTGGGCGCGCAGGGCGGCGACGTCGAGGCGGTGGTGCGCAACGGCAGGACCGCGGACGGTACCGGGCTGATGATCAACTCCTCGCGCGGCATCCTGTATGCCTCGCGCGGTGAAGGCTATGCCGAAGCGGCGGCCGATGCGGCAAGGTCGCTGCGCGACGAGATCAACCGCTACCGCTGACCGCTATCGCGCCAGCGGCATGAAAGCGGGCGCGATCAGCGGCGCAGCGCCGCGCGCAGCGCCGCCAGCGGGAAGCGCCCCCAGATCATCGCGAACACCGCAGCGCGGGTGAGGCGCCCGCGCCGGGTGGCCTCGAACCTGCGGAAGTACCGCCACAGGCCGCGGTGCTTGTGCCATTCGACGAACAGCGGCCGCGCGCGCGACGATACCCCGCGCACGTGCAGGACCTCGACCTCGTTGGCGATGGCGACCACGCCACCGGACTGGCGGGCGCGGCGGCACAGGTCCAGGTCTTCGGCGTGCAGGCGATAGCCCTCATCGAAGCCGCCGATGCGCGCGAACAGCGCCCGCGGCAGCAGCATCAGCGCTCCCGATATCGCATCCACCTGCTGCAGCGGCCTGGCCGGATCCCGCTGGATGGACAGTTCGCGGGCGCCGCGGGAACGCAGCATCGCGGCGAAGTCCGGATCGCGCCGGCGCGCGGCAGCATCCAGCGCGCCGTCCTCGCCGCGCAGCACGCCGCCCACCAGCGCATCGCCCAGGGTGAGGGCGGCACCACGCAACCGTGCCAGCGTGTCCGCTTCGATGAAACAGTCGGGATTGACGAAGGCCAGCCACGGCGCGGTGCTGGCCGCCGCACCCTGGTTGCAGGCCACCGCGAAGCCGGGGTTGTCCGGGTTGGCGATGAAGCGCAGGCGCGGATCGGCCAGCGCGTGGCGCTGCACGAGGTCGATGCTTGCATCTCGCGAGGCATTGTCGACGACCCGGATCTCCTCCACGTCCTGCGCCGCGCGCAGCCGCGACAGGCACTCGTCCAGGGTCTCCTCGCTGTCGTAGGCGACCACGACGACGGCGATGCCGGCATCGCTCACGACGCCCCCGCGAACAGGTCGGCCTGCGGCGGCAGGCGCGCCAGATGCGCGAGTTCCTCGCCCAACCGGGCCCGCAACGCGCGCTGCGGGTCGTCCATCAGGCAGTGTGCGATGCGTGCGTGCCAGGCTGGCCAGCGCGCGCACAGTGCGTCCATGTCGCCCTCGCGCGGCGCGCCTTCGGCGGCGCGCAGGACGAAGGCGGTTTCGCACAGCACGTTGCGCCCGCCCAGTCCGGCCATGCGCAGGCTCAGGTCGATCAAGGCCGCATACCAGGAACGATAGCTGGCGGCGTCCAGCCCGCCTGCCTGCACGCGGGCGCGGCCGCGCAGCAGCACCGCATGGCCCACCGCGGCCGGCAGATCGGGATGCATCGGCGGCAGCAGCGCGCAGGCCTGGGCCAGCAGCGACGGCGGGTATTCCAGTGCGGTGATCTCTCCGATCCGCGGCCACGCGGCCGCCTCGCCGGCATTGCTCCACGGCGTGGCGCTGGCGATCGCCGGATCGCGCGCCAGGCACTCGGCCAGCCGCTCCAGCCAGCCCGGTACCGGCGCCGCGTCGCTGGCCAGCACCGCCACGTCGGCGTCTGCGCAGGCGCGCAGCGCCTCGTCCATGTGCGCGGCCTCGCCCAGCGGCGCGGCGCGGCGGGTATGCGCGGCCTGCAGGCGGGTGCGCGCCAGCCAGCCTTCGATGAGGGCGACGCCGCGCGGCCCGGCCTGGGCGTTGTCCGCCAGCCACACCCGCGTGCCCGCAGGCGTGCCGGCATCGAGTGCCGCCAGGCAGGCGTCGAGTGCGTCCTCGTCGGTGCCCACCGGCACCAGCACGATCGGCAGGGCGGGATCGCTGCGGCTCACTTCTTCGGCTTGTAGATCGGTTCCAGCGCGCGGAAGCGGCTGCCGTATTCGTCGGTCAGCGCGCGCGCTTCCTGCGGGCTGCGCACCACCGTGGGCGTGATCAGCACCACCAGTTCGTCGCGGTTCTTGCTCTTGCCCTGCGTGCCGAACAGGCCACCCAGCACCGGGATGCGGCTGAGCCCCGGCACGCCGCTGGAGTTGCTCCCGCTGCCTTCGCTGATCAGGCCGGCCAGCACCACGGTTTCGCCGCTGGTCGCCACCGCGCTGGTGGTGACCTTGCTGGTGTCGATGCGGACGTTGCCGAACTTGTCGGCGATCCCGGTGGGCTTGCTGACTTCCTGCACGATGTCGAGGAAGACCATGCCGTCGCGGCTGATGCGCGGGCGCACCTTCAGGATGATGCCGGTGTCGAGGTACTGCACCTGGCTGTAGGTGCCTGTGTCGCCGCCGGTCTGCGGATTGAAGCTGACCGAGGCCACCGGGATCTTCTGGCCGACGTTGAGCACCGCCTCGCGGTTGTTCTGCGCCATCACCGACGGCGACGACAGGGTGCGCACGTCGGTGACGTTGTCCAGCGCCTGCACGATGGCCGCGGCGCTGCTGCCGAGGAAGGTCCAGCTGAGCAGGTTGCCCGCGCCGCTGGGCAGCGCGCTGACGCTGCCGGCATGCGTGCCCCAGCTGTTGCGGCCGGTGGGAAGCGGCAGCCCCTTGTCCGCCACCGCCTGGTCGAAGAACCAGCTCACCCCGTATTGCAGCTCGCCCTTCAGCGCCACGCTCAGCACCTGCGCCTCGATGTGCACCTGCATCGGCATCACGTCCAGGCGTTCGATCACCTGGCGGATCGACTTCCACTGCGCCGGGCTGGCGCGGACCAGCAGCGAATTGGTGTCCTCCACCGCCGACACGCCCACTTCGCTGCCGTCCATCTTCAGGGTCACCCGGCCATTGCCGCTGCCGGCCTGCGGCAGGCTGGCGCCTTCACCGAGACCGCCAGCCTCGCCGCCCGTGCGGCCACCGGCGTCGTCTCCCCGATCGCGCAGCTCGCCGGCCTGCAGCCCCGGCATCAGCGCGGGCTCGCCGCGGCCGCCGGCCGCGGAACCGCCGAACACCTCGCCCAGCCGGTCGGCCAGATCGCGCGCCTTGATGTACTTCAGCTCGTAGGCGAACAGCCTGCCGTCGCCGCTGCCGCCTTCGATGCGGTCGATCCACTGGCGGATCTCATCGAGGTGGGCGGGCTGGGCGGTGATCACCATCACCGCGTTGGTGGATTCCAGCGGCATGATGCGGAACATGCCGGCGACGGGGGTGTTGGCCTGCGCGCCGAACACCCGCTCCAGGTCCTGCACCACGTCGCTGGCGCGGCCGGACTGCAGCGGGAACACACCCACCGACATGCTCGCCATCCAGTCGACGTCGAACACCTGGATGGTGCGCAGGTAGTTTTCCAGCTCGGCGCGGGTGCCGGCGACCGTGATCAGGTTGCGCGCACCGTCGATGCTGACGATGGAGCCCTGCCGCGCGTATGGCTTGAGGATCTTTTCCATCTCCAGCGCGGAGACGTGGCGCAACGGCACCACCCGCGATTCGAAGCCGCGCGCCAGCGCCGGCGAACCGGTGCGCGGCACCACCCCGCTCTGCAGCGCCTGGTCGGCCGGGACGATGTTGTAGCGGCCGTCGCTGTAGACCATGCGCGCGCCGTTCTGCGCCAGCACCTGGTCCAGCAGGCCCAGCGCGCCGGCCGCGCCGACCGGCTTCTGGGTGGCGACGGTGACGGTGCCCTGCACGCCGGGCGCGATGCTGTAGCTCTGGCCGAGCATGTCGCCGAGGATGGCCTTGACCACCGCATGCAGCGATTCGCCTTCGAAGTTGAAGCTGGCCTCGCCGCTGCTGGCCAGCGATGGCGGCGGCGCACTGGCCACGGCCTGGTTGATCGGCGCGCTGCTGGCGCGGCGGATCACCGGCTGCGGCGCATCGCCGCCCAACTCCTGCAGCACCTCGCGGCGGATGTCGGCGCCGGGGGCGGCATCGGCCTGCTGGCCGGCCGCTTGCGCGGCCCGGTGCATCTGCGGCTGCGGCGCACTGGCGCAACCGGCCAGCACCCCCGCCAGCGCGGCGACCAGCAAGGGGCGCAGGGGCACGCGGAGAAACGTTCGGTTCATGGGCTGCTTTGCCTTCGTCATCGTGTCGGTCCGGACAGCGGGCGCGGACGCCCGCCGCCGTCGCCGGCGTCCTGGTTCTGTTGCCGCATCTGCGCACGCCGCGCCTCGATGCGCCGGCGAATATCCTCGATCCTGCGGGCCTCGTCGGGTGCGGCATTGCCGACATCGCGCACGCCTTCCTGCGGCGGGGGCGGCACCATCGATGGCACGGGCGTCCCTGCGCGCGACCCCGGCTCGCCGGCCACGCCGAAGCTGCGCAGCTCCAAGGACACCTGCCCGCCCGGGCCTTCGAACAGCGCCTCGCGCGGCCGCACTTCCAGCAGCCGCCAGTCGGCCGCGCCTTCCGGGGCCGTGCCTTCGCGCACGCGCTGCGAATCGCCGCCGCCGCCAGGCTGCAGGATCGCCAGCCGCACCTGCGGGCTGATCAGCACCCCGGTGAGGACGAAATCCAGCGCTGCACCACTTCCCTCGCCCTCGCCCTGGGCGACGGCAAGGAATGCGCGCGGCCGCCGATCCTGGGTGAACAGCGGGCGCGAAGCGGCCTCGGCGTACTGCCCCAGCGGGCCGAGGCGCTCGCCGACGGCCGCGGGGGGCGCCGGCAGCGCCCCAAGGGCCACCGCCTGCGCCGGCTCGATCCGGGTGCCCATGCCCAGCGCCGCCGCCAGCCAAAGCAGCAGCGCCCAGACACAGGCAGCGGCCAGCAGCCAGGTGGACGCACCCGCGCGACCGAGGCTCTGCCCGATCCCGTGTCCGCCGCTCATGGACGTGCCCCCGCGGCCGGACGCAGGTAGCCGTACAGGTTGAAACCGACGTCCAGCCCGCCTTCCTGCGGCTGCGCTGCGCCGGGGACGGCGAAATACCGCTGCGCGGTGATCCCCAGCGCGTCCACGAACAGCCATGGCCGCGCCGACTCCAGCGCATGCAGCACCGCCAGCGTCTCGGCGTTGCCGCAGCGCAGCCGCACCTGCACGGTGACGCGGCGGTAGCGACCGCCGCCGACGTCGTCGCCCAGCGGCGTGCGGTTGACGATGGCGCAGCCGCGCCCACCCGCACTGGCATCCGCCACCACCCGCTCCAGATGCTGGATGAGCGCGGCCGCGGCGAGCTCGGCGGTGGGTTCGGCGAGGAAGCCGGAACCGCCATCCTGCGCCTCCGGGGTGGCCAGCGCCTGCTCGATCTGCGGCCGCTGCGCCAGCAGGCCGCGCAGTCGCGCGTCGCGCTCGCGCAACTCGGCGATGCGGGCATCGGCGGCGCGCATCGGCACCGTGAACAGCGGGTGCACCAGCGCCAGGTAGACGAGCCCCAGCACCGCCAGCAGCAGCGCCAGCGCCAGCCATCGATCGCGGTCGGCGCGGATCACCGCCTGCCTCCGGTCGCCGTGTCCGCCGCCGTTGGCGAGGCAGTGGTTGCCAGCTTCGCCACCAGGGTGAAGCGGTCCACCCGCAACCGCGGATCCTGCTGCAGGGCACCGCTCAGCGCAGGCGCGCTCCACTGCGGCGCGCCTTCCAGTTTCCCGACCAGGGCGGCGGCCTGGTTGGACAGTCCGATGAGGGTCAGCTGGTCACCTTCGACCGACACCTTTTCCAGCCAGGTGCCCTCGGGCAACCGCTGCGCCAGCGCATCCAGCAGCTCCACCGACGACGGCCGCGCCGCGCGTTGCGCGCGCAGGTAGGCGGCGCCTTCGCGCCCGTCCAGCAGCTGCTGGCGCTGCGCGGACAGCGCGCGCGCGCCGGCTTCGCGACTGGCCATTTCCTTTTGCAGCGTATCCGCCGCGGCTCGGCGGTTGTCGAGCAGCTGGCCCATGCCCAGCACCATTGCCAGCAGCGCGGCCAACGCCAGCAAGCCGTTCCAGCGCCGCCACGGATCGCGCAGCACATGCCGCTGCCCGGGAGGCAGCAGGTTGACGCCGAGCGGCCGGCCAACGGCATCGGCAAGGTCCACGCCGGCCAGACGCTCCGCCTGCCCGCCCAGACCGGCGGTCGCCGCGGCCAGTTGCGGTCGCGGCACCACCACCAGTTCGACCTGCAGCTGGCCGTCGTCACGCAACGCCAGGATGCGGCCGTCGAACAGCACGTCGGCGGCAGCGAACGGCGTCTGCCGTTCGATCTCGAACGCCAGCACGTCGCGCAGCCGATCCCGCGCAGCACCCGGCAGCAGCAGGCCGCGACGCAGGCCGCAGGTGGCCGGCAACAGCAGCCAGCGTGGCATGCCGACGGCGCGCTCGCGCAGGAGCCCGGCCAGCGGATCCGCTGCGGTGGAAAGCGGCAGCGGCAGGCTGGCAAGCGGGTGCACGGCGTCCGCCTGCTGCAGGTCGAGTCGCAGCTCTCCGGCTTCGGGGCGCAGCAGCAGCCGATCCTCGCCCGCAGCCAGTGCCCGTCGCAGGCGCACCGGCAGCCAGGCCATCAGGCCGGCCCGCCACCACGACAGGAAGCCGCGCAGGCCCGGACCGGGCCACGGCCAGCGCAAGGTGGCGGCGCTCACTTCACGGTTCCCCCGCGGCCCAATGCAGTGTCGTGTACGTCGAACCCGGCAAACCGCTGCTCCCCATCCGCAAGACCACCGACCATCGCGCACTGCGCCCATCGGCAAGCCGGGCGCGGCTCTCAATACTATACGTGCCGCTGCCCGGCGCCGGGGGCGCGGCCGGATCCACCGGCGCTGCCTGCGCAGGCAGCCCCAGCGCCCTGCGCACCACCGCATCGGCCAGGCCGGCATCGGGCAGCGCCTGGCCGCCGTGCACGGTCAGGTGCGGCGCCGCGGCGGCCTGCAGCGCCGGCGGCATGCCCAGCACCTGCGCCAGCTCGGACACCGTGTCGAAGGGTGCGTCCTTGGCCCCGCCGACCAGACCCGCCGCGGCGTAATCGGCATCCTCGGCGCCGCCGGCAGGCTGGCCGAGGCTGTCGGCATCGCGCCAGTCGATCACCGCGGCAGCGAGCCTGGTCGCCACGGCGCGCGGCTCGCCCAGCGCTTCGAAAAATGCCTGCAGCAGTTCGAACGACGCGGCGTTGAGATCGATCCTGGCGGCCTCGTCGCGCACCGCGACGTCAACCGCGATGCCATCCAGCACGAGGCGGTAGCTGCGTCCGTCAGCCGCCCAGCGCCGCGCCGGGTCCGGATCGAGCAGGCGCGCCGCGGCGTATTCGATCCCGGCGCGCGCGGCTTCCCGCGCCACCAGCGCGCGCGCCGCGCCGTTGCCCTGCAGCGACTCCACCCGCGCCGACAGCGCGTAGCCGGCCACCAGCCCGCTCAACAGCAGCACCAGCCACAGCACCAGCAGCAGCGCCGCGCCGCGCGCCGCCCTCATCGCCGCCCTTCCATGCCGGCGCCCGCCAGCGGCAGCGCCACCACCATGTCCGGCCAGGCGCCACGGGCATCGCGGATGCGCACCCGCACCTGCATCGGCAACGCCTGCGGCGTGGTCCAGGCGCGTTCCCACGGTCCCACCCGACCGTCGGCAGCCAGCGCACGATAGGCGAATTCGACATCGGCCAGCCCGTCAGCCAGCGGTTCCGGCGGCCGCGAGGCCGGCAGCGCGACGCCTGCGCGCAGCAGCTGGAAGCCGACCTCCAGCCGCTGCGCCTGGCCGGCAGCGCGCGCCTGCAGTGCGTGCAGCTGCGGCCCGCCCCGGCCCAGATAGGCGGGCTGCTCGGCGACGAAACGCATGGAGTGTGCATCACCTGCGAAGCGCAGGGCCTGGCCGCTGCCGGCATCGAAACCAAAGGCGATGGCCTGGGCGCCGCCGATCCGCTGCCGCAGGAACTGGGAGACCACGCGGATGCGCTCGTTCCGCTCCGCCATTGCTTCGCCGCGCGCCACCGTGGCGCCGGCCGCGCGCAGGATCCCGAATCCCAGCGCCAGCGCCGCCGCCAGCAGCGAGGTGGCCAGCAACACTTCCATCAGGGTGAAGCCGGCCGCTTGCCGCCTCATGGACGCATGCCCTCCGCCGGCGGCAGCACCAGCCGCAGCGAGTTCACCTGCAGCTGCTGCTGTGACCCGCCGTCGCCCCAACGCACGTCCAGCCGCAAATGCAGCAGGCGCGCGGCGAACGGGTCGACCGGCGCGCCACGCGCCTGCGGGTCCTGCCATGGCGTCACCGCCAGCTGCCAGCGATAGCGTCCTTCCTCGAACGTGCCAGCGCGTTGCCCCGGCTGCAGCAGCGCGTCGCTGCGCTCGGCCAGCAGCGACTGCGCATGCAGCGCCGCCTGCCCGGCGTCGCCGGCCTGGCGCAGCTGACGGCTGGCGCCGGACAGCGTGCCCAGCAGCAGGGTCAGGCCCAGCGCCAGCAGCGCGAACGCGACCACGATTTCGATCAGGGTGAAGCCGCGTTGCCGCCGCATGGCCGGCACACGCGTACCGCTGCATCGCCGCGCACTCATCGCGTGGCCCCGATCCGGCGCACCCGCACCTCGCCGGTCAGCCACGCAACGTCGACATCCCAGCCGCCGCCATTGGCCGCCATCCGCACCCGCCCGCCGCTGGCGGCACCATCGGGGAAGAAGCGCACCGCGCCTTCGCCGGGCACGGGCTGCAGGTCGCGCGCGCCGGTGAAGACCAGCTCGCCGGTGTCGGGCAGGCGGCCGTGGCGGCCCTTCGGGGCACGCCATGCACGGGCGGCCGGGTCGATCACGAATTCCTGAGGGACGCCGCTGGCGATCGCCAGCGCGCGGGTGAAGCGCATTTGCGCGGCAACCTCCTTCGCCGCCGAATGCAGGCGCGCACCGCGCAGGCCATCGCCGAACGCGGCCATGGCCAGGACGCTGGCGGCGGCGACCAGCGCCATCACCACCAGCATCTCCAGCAGGGTGAAACCCGCCGACCGGCCGCGCACGGTCCTGTTCCGCCCGCTTCCGGCTTATTCGTAACGGATGTCGGCGTTCACGCTGTCGCCGCCGGGCTGGCCGTCCGCGCCCAGGCTGACCAGGTCGAACGCCCGCCCTTCGCCCGGCAGTTTGTACTGCACCGGATGCATCCACGGATCCTTCAGGTCGGCCGGCTTGGCGTAAGGACCCAGCCAGCCGGCGGCGCCCGGCGAAGTGACCAGCGCATCGAGGGTCGGCGGCAACGCACCCGTATCCATCTGGAACTGCTGCACCTTCTCGGCCAGCGTCTGCAGCTGCGCCTGCGCCAGCTTGACCTTGGCGCGGTCGCCGCCACCCAGGATGCGCGAGGCGGCAAAGGCGACGATGCCCCCGATCAGCACCACCACCACGATGATCTCGATCAGCGAGAAGCCGCCCTGCGCGGCCCTGGGGATCGGACGGAAATTGCGACGTTCACGCATTGCACTGCCCCGGCTTGGGTTGGAGTTCGGATTTGGGAAGGATGGCTGGCGCACTCATCCCACCACGTTGGTCAGGTCGTAGATCGGCGCCAGCACCGACAGGATCACCACGCCCACCACCGCCGCCAGTACCAGCGTCACCACCGGCACCAGCGCCGCCAGCAGCCGGTCCATCGCCGCCTGCGTTTCCTGGTCGAAGGTATCCGCGGTCTTCAACAGCATGGCATCCAGCGCGCCGGATTCCTCGCCCACCTGGATCATCTGCAGCGCCAGCCGCGGCAGCCGCTTGCCCCTGGCCAGCGCGGCGGACAGGCCGATGCCGTTCTTCACTTCCTCGGCGGCCGCGGCCACGTCGTCGGCCAGCACGCGGTTGTCCAGCACGTTGCGGGCGATGCCCAGCGCCGACAGCAGCGGCACGCCGTTGCGCAGCAGCGTGCCCAGCGTACGCGCCAGCCGCGCGGTCTCGAGCTTGGCCACCAACGGCCCGGCCAGCTTGCGCTGCAGCAGCCAGCCGTCGAAGCGGCGCATCACCGCGGGATCACGGCGCAGGCGCTCCAGCCACAGCACCAGCAACAGCGGCACCGCCAGGATCGCGATCCACCAGTCGCGCACGAACACGCCCACGCCCAGCACCAGCCGCGAGAACCAAGGCAGCTGCGCGTCCAGGCTCTCGTACATGCCGGCGAACTGCGGCACCACGTAGCCCAGCAGGAACAGCAGCGACAGCCCGACCATCGCCAGCAGGATCGCCGGGTACACCATCGCGTTGACCACCCGGGTGCGCAGCGCGCGCGAGCGCTCCAGGTAGTCGGCCAGCCGTTGCAGCGTCTCGTGCAGGCTGCCGCCCGCCTCGCCGGCGCGCACCATGTTCACGTACAGCCGGCCGAACGCGCCGTGCTGGCGCTCCAGCGCCGTGGACAGCGAGGCGCCGCCGCGCACCGCTTCGCGGATGTCCTCCACGATGCGCCGCGCCGCCTCGTCTTCCGGCAGTTCAAGCAGGATGCCCAGCGCCCGATCCAGCGGCTGTCCGGCCCCCAGCAGCGTGGCCAGCTGCTGGGTGAACTGGACCAGCCGCGCACCGGCGAACGGCCTAGGCTTGAACAGCGCGCGCCACGGCGCCTCTCCGCCTGCCTGCGCAGCGGGCTTCGCTTCCACCGGAAGATGGCCCTGCTCCTGCAGGCGCGCCGCCACCTCGGCCTCGCCGGCGGCTTCCATCTGCCCGTCCAGCAGCTCGCCGCGCGCGTTCAGCGCCTTGTAGCGGTACAGCGCCATCTCACGCGTCTTCCGTCACGCGCAGCACTTCCTCGATGGTGGTCTCGCCGCGCAGCGCCTTGGCGATGCCGACCTCGTACATCGTCGCCATGCCGGCCTCGCGCGCGAGCTTCTCGATCTCGTCCATGCCGGCGTGGCGCATCACCGCGCGGCGCACCGCGTCGTCCATCACCAGCAGTTCCATGATGGTGGTGCGGCCAAGGTAGCCGGTGGCAGACAGCGCGGACGGCACCGCCCTGTACAGGAAGATCTCGCCCTGCGGCTGGAAGCGGCGCAGGCCGAACTTCTCGATTTCCTCCGGCGACGCCGGGTACTTCTGCGCGTGCACCGGCTCCAGCCGGCGCACCAGCCGCTGGGCGACGATGCCGTTGACGGTGGAGGTGAGCAGGTAGTCTTCCACCCCCATGTCCAGCAGGCGGGTGATGCCGCCGGCGGCGTTGTTGGTGTGCAGCGTGCTCAGCACCAGGTGGCCGGTGAGCGCGGACTGGATGGCGATGCGCGCGGTTTCCAGGTCGCGCATTTCGCCGATCATGATGATGTCCGGATCCTGGCGCACGATGCTGCGCAGCGCGCTGGCGAAATCCAGCCCGATCGCCGGCTTGGCCTGGATCTGGTTGATGCCCTCGATCTGGTATTCCACCGGGTCTTCGACGGTGATGATCTTGACCTTCGGCGTGTTGAGCCTGCTCAGCGCGGTGTACAGCGTGGTGGTCTTGCCGGAGCCGGTCGGGCCGGTCACCAGCAGGATGCCGTGCGGCTGCTCCAGTACCTTCTGGAAGCGCGGCATGAAGGCCGGGCCGAAGCCGAGCCGCTCGAAATCCAGCACCACCGTCTCGCGGTCGAGCAGGCGCATCACCACCGATTCTCCGTGCGCGGTGGGCACCGTGCTCACGCGCAGGTCCAGTTCCTTGCCCTGTACGCGCATCACGATGCGGCCGTCCTGCGGCAGGCGCCGTTCCGCGATGTTGAGCTTCGCCATGATCTTGATGCGGCTGATGATCGCGGCGGTCAGGTTGGTTGGCGGGCTTTCGCCCTCCTCCAGCACGCCATCGATGCGGTAGCGCACCTTCAGCCGGTTCTCGAACGGTTCGACGTGGATGTCGGAGGCGCGCACCTCGACCGCGCGCTGGATCAGCAGGTTCACCAGCCGGATCACCGGCGCTTCCGAGGCAAGGTCGCGCAGGTGTTCGATGTCGTCCGGGCCGGCCTCGCCTTCCGCACCCTCGACGATGCCTTCCATCGTGCTGCGGCCTTGGCCGTGCCAGCGCTCGATCAGCTCGTCGATCTCCGAACGCACCGCCACCGCCGCACGCACCGCACGCCCGACTGCCAGCCGCACCGCGTCCAGCACGTAGGCGTCCTGGGGATCGGCCAGCAGCACGTCGACGCCGGCCGCGTCCGCCGCCACCGGCACCACGTGGAACTGCTGCATGAACTTCACGCCCAGCGCCACCTCTTCTGGCGGCAGTTCCGGCACGTCCTTGCCGCTGCGCAGCGGCAGGTCCAGCGCAGCCGCGCAGGCCTCGGCGTGGTCGCGCTCGGACACCAGTCCCAGCCGCGCCAGCAGGTGCAGCAGACTGCCGCCGTCCTCCCCGTGCAACCGCCGCGCGCGCGCCAGGTCCGGCTCCTTCAGCTTGCCGTGCTGCAGCAGCAGGGCGACGATGCGTTCGTCCGCATCCGCCTGCACCGGCTCGAGCTGACTTGCAACTGCGTTCACGCACGGCACTCCAACGGTCCGTCGCGGACTTTAGCAGGCCGCGGGCCGGCGCCGAAACGACGACGCCCGGTGGCTTGCGGGCCACCGGGCGTTCAATGGGTTCCCCACCGGCATTGCTCGATCAGCCCGGCCCGACGGCATGCAGACCGTCGGGCGTTCGCGGGCTCGCGGCTAGCGCCGCTCGAGTTCCCCGCTCACCCAACCCACACCCTCGCGTTGCGGAACATCCGCTGCCACGGCGAATCTTCCGGCCAGTCGGCGGGCGCCCAGCTGAAGTTGGCGCTGCGCAGGGTGCGCTCGGGGTGTGGCATCAGCAGGGTGGCGCGGCCGTCGCGGCTGGCCACGCCGGCGATGCCGTCGGGCGAGCCGTTCGGGTTGGCCGGGTAGCTGTCGGCGATACGGCCGCCCTCGACGTAGCGCGCGGCCACGTCGACCGCGCCCTGGTCGATCACATTGGCGAACACCGCCCGACCTTCGCCGTGCGCCACCGCCACCGGGATGCGCGAGCCGGCCATGCCGCGCAGGAACAACGAGGGTGATTCGCCCACCTCCAGCAGCGCCAGCCGCGCTTCGTACTGCTCGCTGGCATTGCGCTGGAAGGTCGGCCAGTGCTCGGCGCCGGGGATGATGTCGCGCAGCTGGGCCATCATCTGGCAGCCGTTGCAGATGCCCAGCGAGAAGCTGTCCGCGCGGGCGAAGAAGGCGGCGAACATCTCGCGCAGCGCAGTGCGCTCGAGGATCGACGTCGCCCAGCCACGACCCGCGCCCAGCACGTCGCCGTAGCTGAAGCCGCCGCAGGCGGCGAGGCCGTGGAAATCCCTGAGGTCGAAGCGGCCGGCGATCAGGTCGCTCATGTGCACGTCGAAGGTATCGAAGCCGGCGCGGTCGAAGCCCCAGGCCATCTCGATCTGGCTGTTGACGCCCTGCTCGCGCAGGATCGCGACCTTCGGCCGCGCACCGGTCGAAACGAACGGCGCGGCGACGTCTTCGACGGTATCGAACGTCAGCACCGGCTGCAGGCCCGGCGCGTCGAAGCGGCGCACCGACTCGCGCTCGCTGTCGGCACCATCGGGGTTGTCGCGCAGCTTCTGCATTGCGTGCGTGACCGACCACCAGGCGTCGAACAGCTCGTCCCAGCGCCACTTCGCCAGCTCGTCGTCGCCGTCGGCAATCCGCACCACCGGTGCGGTGGTGGGCACCGCGATGCGCTGCGCGCATTCGATCAGGCCGTGGCGGGCGACCAGGTCGGCGAACGCGGCGCGCTCCTCGACCGGCACCTGCACCACCGCGCCCAGCTCCTCGTTGAACAACACCCGCAGCGGATCGCCGGTACGGCCGTCGCCCCAGCCGTCGAGGCGGATGTCGAGGCCCAGGTGCGAGGTGAACGCCATCTCGCACAGCGCGGCGAACACGCCGCCATCGGAACGGTCGTGGTAGGCCAGCAGCAGGCCGTCCTCGCGCGCGTCGCGCACCAGTTCGAACAGCGCACGCAGGCGCTGCGGGTCGTCCAGATCCGGCGCTTCGCCGCCGAACGCCGGCAGCGTGGCGCCGCCGTTGGCCTCCGGATGGCACTGCGCCAGCACCGAGCCACCCATGCGCTGGCGCCCGCCGCCGAGGCCGATCAGCCACAGCTCGGAGTCGACGTCGCGGCGCAGCAGCGGGGTCAGCTGGCCGCGCACGTCCAGCACCGGCGCGAACGCCGACACCACCAGCGACACCGGCGACACCGATTTGTGCGCCTGGCCGTCGGCCTGGTACTGCGCCTGCATCGACAGCGAGTCCTTGCCGACCGGGATGCCGAGTTCCAGCTCCGGACACAGCTCCATGCCCACGGCTTTGACCGCGTCGAACAGCCGCGCGTCCTCGCCGGCATGGCCAGCCGCTGCCATCCAGTTGGCGGACAGCTTGATCCGGTTGAGCGATTCCAGCGGCGCCGCCATCAGGTTGGTGATCGCCTCGCCCACCGCCATCCGCGCCGAGGCGGCGGCGTCCAGCAGCGCCAGCGGGGTGCGTTCGCCCACGCTCATCGCTTCGCCGGTGAACCCGTCGAAGCCGGAGAGCGTGATCGCGCAGTCGGCCACCGGCATCTGCCACGGGCCCACCATCTGGTCGCGCGCGGTCAGGCCGCCGACGGTGCGATCACCAATCGTGATGAGGAAGGACTTGGCCGCCACCGCCGGATGCGCCAGCACGCGCAGGCCGGCTTCGCGCAGGTCCAGCGCGTCGGTGTCGGCCTGCGGCCAGCGCGGCGGCGCCGGGTGCGCGGTGTCGCGGTGCATCTTCGGCGCCTTGCCGAACAACACGTCCATCGGCAGGTCGATCGCCGGCGGCTGGCCTTCATAGCCCACCCGCAGGTGTTCCTCGGCGGTGGCGACGCCGACCACCGCAAACGGGCAGCGCTCGCGCGCGCACAACGCCGCGAACTCGGCCACGCGCGACTGGGCCACGCCCAGCACGTAGCGTTCCTGCGATTCGTTGCACCACAGCTGCATCGGCGACAGCGAGGGGTCGTCCTTCGGCACCTTGCCGAGGTCGATCACGCCGCCCACCCCGAAGTCGTGCAGGATCTCCGGGATGGCGTTGGACAGGCCGCCCGCGCCGACGTCGTGGATGCACAGGATCGGGTTGTCGGCGCCCCGCGCGACGCAGCGGTCGATGACCTCCTGCGCACGCCGCTCCATCTCCGGGTTGTCGCGCTGCACCGAGGCGAAGTCGAGGTCTTCGGCGGATTCGCCGGAGGCCACCGAACTGGCGGCGCCGCCGCCGAGGCCGATCAGCATCGCCGGACCACCGAGCACGATCACCGCATCGCCGGGCGACAGCCGCAGCTTGTCGACCTGGCTGCGATCGATGGCGCCAAGGCCGCCGGCCAGCATGATCGGCTTGTCGTAGGCGCGGGTGAGGCCCTCGCCCTCCGGCAGCTCGAAGCTGCGGAAATAGCCGGTCAGGTTGGGCCGGCCGAATTCGTTGTTGAACGCCGCCGCGCCCAGTGGGCCGTCGAGCATGATCTCGAAGGCCGAGGCCATGCGCGGGTTGAGCGCGCGCTGCCCTTCCCACGGCTGCGGCAGCGTGGGAATGCGCAGGTGCGAGACCGAGAAACCGCACAGCCCGGCCTTCGGGCGGCCGCCGCGGCCGGTGGCACCCTCGTCGCGGATCTCGCCGCCGGCGCCGGTGGAAGCGCCGGGGAACGGCGCGATCGCGGTCGGATGGTTATGGGTTTCCACCTTGATGCAGAACGCCGACGCGGTGACCGGCTCGCTGCGATAGCGCTGGGTGTCCGGGTCCGGGCGCCAGCGCGACGCGGCATACCCTTCCACCACCGCGGCGTTGTCGCTGTACGCCGACAGCACGTGCTCGGGCGTGCGCGCCTGCGTGTTCTTGATCATCTTGAACAGCGAGACCGGCTGCGGCTGGCCATCGATCGTCCAGCTGGCATTGAAGATCTTGTGCCGGCAGTGCTCCGAGTTGGCCTGCGCGAACATCATCAGTTCGACGTCGTGCGGGTCGCGGCCCAGCTCGGCATAGCGCGCGCGCAGGTACTCGATCTCGTCGTCGGCCAGGGCCAGGCCGAGGCGCACGTTCGCAGCCTCCAGCTGCGCCAGCGGGATCACCTCGACATCGCCCGCAGGCTGCGCCGCGAACAGCGCAGCGCCGGCGTCGCGCGCAACCAGCAGCGACTGGGTCATCGGGTCGTGCAGCAGCCTGGCCAGTGCCGCCTGCATGGCGGCATCGTCCGGCCAGCCGGCCAGGTCGAGGCGCAGGCCGCGCTCGACGCGCCGCACCGGCAAGCCGGCGCCGCGCAGCAGTTCCGTGGCCTTGCTGGCCCACGGCGACAGCGTGCCCAGCCGCGGGACCACATAGCGGCTGACGGCGCCGGCTTCGGCGGCGGCGAAGCCTTCCTCCGCCTGCAGGATGCGACGCAGAGCGGCGGCATCGGGCGTGGCCCCGGGTTCGGGATCGATCCAGTAACCGTGCCAGGCGCCGGCGATGCGCAGGCCGGGCACGAGAGTCTGGAGACGGGCTTGCAGGCGGTCGCGGCGGAACGGCGACAGGGCGGGCGCGCCCTCGAGGACGATCATGTCCGGCAGCTGTTGGGGACGGCCCGCCATTGTAGCCGAGCCGCGCAGGCCCGGCCGGAGCCGGGTTCAACCGGCCTTTTTGTCCTTCGCCAGCGCGTCCAGCCGCTCCAGCAGGGTGTCCGGGGGCAGGTAGCCGCCGAGCTGGTGGCCGTCCAGGGTCAGGATCATCGGCGTACCTTCCAGGCCCATCCGCAGCCCGGCGTTGTACTGCATGTCCACCGGCGAGCGCGGACAGGCGGCCTGCTGCACCGCGCGGTCGTTCTTGGCGTCGGTCAGGGCCTTGCGACGATCCGGGGCACACCACACCGCCACCATCTTGCGGTAGTCGGGGCTACCGATGCCGGCGCGCGGGAACGCCAGGTATTCCACCCGGATGCCGCGCTTGTTGTATTCGGCGATGTCGGTGTGGAACTTGCGGCAGTACCCGCATTCCACGTCGGTCAGCACCACCACGGTGTGCTTGGTGGCCCCGGCCGGGGCGAACACGATGCGGTCGGCCTCGGGCAGGGTGGCCAGGACCTGACGCCGCACCTTGGCCATCGCCTCGTCACCCAGGTCTTTGCGGGCGGCGATGTCCAGCAGGTCGCCTTGGAACAGGTACTTGCCGTCGTCGCTGACCCAGATCACCTGGCCACCGGCGATGACTTCGCGGAAGCCGGGGATCGGCGCCTTGTCGATCGACTCGACCTGGATGCGCGGGTTCAGCGCACGCAGCGCGTCGCGCACGCGCGCCTCCGGGGTGCCGGCGGCGAAGCTGGGCTCCTTCACGGTCGCCACCGGCTTGGCGGCGGTCGGCGTGGCGGGATCGGTGGACTGCGCGCAGGCGGACAGGCTGAGGCAGAACAGGGCGGCAAAGACGAAACGCTTCATTGGAACTCCGATAGGGGCGCTGCATCCGACCCGGACCAGCACCATAGGTTCCGCATTCTCGCATGTCGCCTTGGCCGGGGCCGGCCGCTCAAATGCGCTTCAGGCGCGTGGATGGTGCTGCGCGTGCAGGTTGCGCAGGCGGTCGCGGGCCACCAGGGTGTAGATCTGGGTGGTGGTCAGCGAGCTGTGGCCCAGCAGCATCTGCAGCGCCCGCAGGTCGGCGCCGTGATTGAGCAGGTGGGTGGCGAAGCTGTGGCGCAGTCCGTGCGGGCTGATCTTCGCGGGGTCGATGCCGGCCATCACGGCACAGCGCTTCACCAGCCCCCAGAACGCCTGCCGGCTGGGCGCGTCGCCGTCCGCCTCGACAAACAGCGCCTGCACCGTCGACGGCTGGCGCGCGCTGGCCAGCAGTGGCGCCCGCGCGTCGCGCAGGTAGCGCTCCAGCCAATGCCGCGATTCCTCCCCAAGCGGCACCAGCCGCTCGCGGCCACCCTTGCCGGTCACCCGCAGCACGCCCTGGCGCAGGTTGAGCGCAGTGGCCGGCAGGCCAACCAGCTCGCTCACCCGCAGCCCCGCGGCGTACATCAGCTCCAGCATCGCGCGGTCGCGCAGCCCGATCGGGGTGGTCACGTCGGGGGCAGCCAGCAGCGCCGCCACCTGCGCCTCGGACAGGGCCTTGGGCAGCAGCCGCGGCAGAGTCGGCGGCTGCAGCAATGCACAGGGATCGTCCCTGCGCATGCCGCTGCGCAGTGCATGCGCGAAATAGGCGCGCAGGCAGGACAACAGCCGCGCGGTGCTGCGCGGCGTGTAGCCGGCCTCGGCGCGCATCGCCAGGTTGGCGAACAGGTCTTCACGCCGCACCTGCGCCAACGCTGGCCGCCCCGCCGCGCGCAGCCAGCGCGCCAGCCCCTGCAGGTCGGCGCGATAGGCCGACAGGGTGGCGCGTGACAAGCCGCGTTCAGCCCAGGCCGCATCGAGGAAACGCTCGATGCAGGCCGCATCCTCCTCCGCCAGTGGTGGCAGGCTGCGGGACAACTGGCGGCGGTCGGCGGCGCTGGGCATGTGCGCAAGGGTAGAGCCCCGACGCCCTTCCGGCACCTCCGCAGCGCAGGCGCGCGCCACGGCGCCTGTATCCTGTATCGATGCCCGAGCACGACCCTCCCGTCCGACGTTTCCCCACCCTGATCGGTTGGCGCCTGCTGGCGCTGCTCTACGACTTCTTTCCGATGCTGGCGCTGTGGATGCTGCTGTCCACTGCCTTCACCCTCGGCTACACCTACCTCGGCCACCACCCGGCGCGGGAGAACATCGCGCCCTTCAGTGCGCTGCAGTGGCTGCTGTGGCTGTGCTGCTGGCTGGCCACCGGCGTGTACGCAACAAACAGCTGGCGCCGCGGCGGGCAAACGCTGGGGATGCGGCCCTGGCGACTGGAAGTGGTCGCCGCCAACGGCGGTGAACCGACAACGCGCGTGCTGTGGCAGCGCTACGCGATGGCCACGCTGTCCCTGCTGGCAGCCGGCCTTGGCCTCTGGTGGGCCTGGGTCGACCGCGAGGGGCTGACCTGGCACGACCGCGCCAGTGGCACACGCCTGCAACGGCGCCCCAAATCTCCCTGACCCGGCACGCGCGCTGATGGACAACGACCGCCCTGCACCATCCGCCACCCGCATCGCCATCGGCTTCGTCTGCCTGTTCCTGCTCTACCAGTCCGCCGAGGGCGTGGGCGACCGCCTGTTGCACAGCTTTCCGGCCCAGGCCGGCTTGATGCTCGCCTGCGTGGTGGCGGCCTGGCCGGTGTCACGCTGGCTCGGGTTCCGCGGCTTGGACGCCTTTGCCCTGCCGCTGCGGGCGCGGACGCTGGCCTGGCTGCCGCCACTGCTGGTACTGGCCTTCGCGCTGAAGGCCGGGGCCCTGCAGGCAGGTCTGGCGCTGGGGATCTACGCCCCTGACGCAACCAACCCATCACCGCTGAGCGGGTTGGCGGCGGCGCTGCCGATGCTACTGCTGTCCACCTTCGTGCCGTCGATCGCCGAGGACATCCTCACGCGCGGCTTCCCCTACCGCGCCGCCGGTATCCGCTGGCGGCGGGGCGCCGCTTTCGTGGGGGCCAGCAGCCTGCTCTATGTCGCGACCCACCTCTACCGACTGACGCTGGGGCCGATGGAGTGGCTGATGCTGTTCGTTTTCGGGCTGGCCTACGCCACCGCGCTCTGGCGCACCGGCAGCCTGTGGGCCGCGGTCGGCCTGCACTGGGGCTGGAACCTGGGCAACGCCACGCTGGCCATCGCGATGCCGACCTCCACCGTCGACACCGACGGCGGCCGCCTCATGTCGATGGCGGCGCACCTTCTGATGCTGGCCACGGTGCTGGCTGTCAGCCGCCACCGCGCGCCCGCCGGCTAATTGCTGCGGCGGCGGAACAGCAGCCAGGACACCGCCAGCATCACCACCGGCGGCATCGCGTAGGCGATGCGGTAGTCGAAACGGAAGATGCCGGCCAGCTCGCCGAAGATCCGCTGCAGCACCCAGAAGCCGAGCGCGAACACGATCCCGATGAACACCCGTTTGCCGTAGCCACCACTGCGCAGCGAACCGAACGCGAACGGGATCGCCGCTAGGCACAGTGCCAGCACGTTGATGGGATAGAACCAGCGGCCCCAGTAGATGTCTTCGAATTCGCCGGCCTCCAGTCCGTTGCGGCGGCGGTACTCGATGCTCTGCGCCAGCTCGCGGCTGCCCATGTTGCGCGGCTTGGTCACGCTGGAGGCCAGCGCGGTCTCGTCCAGCTGCGACTTCCAGTGCTCCTGCGCGGTGCGGCTGCGGCTCACCGACTTGGCATGGAAGGTGGTGCGCTCGATCCCGCGCAACTGCCAGCCGCCGGGCCGGTGTTCGGCCACCTCGACGTTGGCGATGGACTGCAGGCGGCCTTCGGCGTCGAACTGGAACAGGCGCACGCCGCGCAGTTCCAGCCAGCGGTCATCGCCACGCTGCTTCTGCTCGCCGCTCTGCGCGTTAACGAACATGTCGCCTTCGCGCGCCCACAGCCCACTGTACTTGGACACCACCAGGTCGGTGTTGCGCACCGACTTCAGCGCCTGCGCGCGCTCCTCGCCCCACGGCGCCAGGGTCTCGCCATTCACCACCATCAGCAGGGTCAGCAGCGCCAGCGATGCCGCCACCGATGCCCCCAGGCGCCGCCGCGAGAGGCCCAGCGCGCGCAGGGCGGTCAGCTCCGAGGAGGCCGCCAGCTGTCCGAGGCCCAGCAACGCACCGATCACCGCGGCGGTCGGGAACAGGGTGTAGGCGCGCCACGGAATACTCAGTCCGGTGACCGCGATCGCATGGTTGGCGGTAAAGGCGCCCTTGCCGATGTCGCCGACGCTGTCGGCGAAGGCCAGCACCACATCCAGCCCGAGCAGTACGCCCCAGGCCAGCAGCACGCTGCCGATCACCGCCCGCGCGATATAGCTGTCGTGCAGCCGCGGCCAGTGCTTCATCGACGCCTCCACGGCCGCGCCACGCGGCCGTCGCGGGCATACAACCAGGCACCCAGCGCCAGCATCGGCAGCAGCAGCCACCACAGGCCGGCGGCCAGCGGCAGCTGGCCCGTGGCCAGCCATTCGGTGCCCAGGATCATCAGGAATATGCCCACCAGATAGGCCAGGAAGGCCAGCAGCAGTGCGCCGTGGCGGGACTGGCGCGGCGAACTGCGCGCCAGCGGCAGCGCCATCAGCGCGAACGCCAGCGCCAGCAGCGGCGGCGCGATGCGCCAGTGCAGCTCGGCGCGCGCCGGGGCGGCGGGATCCGCCAGCAGTTCACCGATGGTCTTGAAAGCGGGGTCATCCATGCGCCGCTGGTCGTCCGGCGCCGGCAGCTGCATCTCGTTGCGGGCGTAGTGCATCAGCCGGTAGTCGAGTGCCTGCCCCGCCAGCGGGCCTTCCACCCGGAAACCGTCCAGCAGCGCCAGCACCCGCGCGCCCTGGTCGCGATACAGCTCGCCGCTGCGGGCGGTGGCCACGTCCATGCGGTCGCCACGCTCGCGGAAGATGAACACCCGCGCCAGCTTGGTGCCGTCGCTCGACATCTCGCCGGCATAGGCCACGCCGCCGCTGGCCATCGGCGTGAAGCGGCCCGGCTCCAACCCGGCCACCAGCAGGTTCTTGTTGGCCTCGATCACCATCCCGCGCGCCAGCCGGTTCGCCCAGGGGCCCAGCCACAGCGAACAGGCGGCGATCGCCAGCAGCACCGGCACCGCCACCAGCAGCAGCGGGCGCAGCAGCCGGACCGGCCCCACGCCGGCCGCGGTCAGCACGTGCATTTCCGAATCGCGGTAGAGCCGGCCCACCGCCAGCAGCAGCCCCAGCAGCAGTGCCAGCGGCAGGATCAGCGGCAGGTAGCCGAGCAGGCGCAGGCCCAGCTGTGACAGCAGCAGCGCAGGCGGGACCTTGCCGGCGGCCATCTCGCCGATCAGGTCGGCGAACACGCCGCCCAGGCTGACCATGCCCAGCACCACCAGCGCGGCTAGCACGGCACGGGCGAACTCGGCGCTGAGGTAGCGATCCAGCTTCGGCATCAGGCCGGCCTGCTCCAGAACATGCTTTAGAATTGGGGTTCGCCACGCGCGGCGACTCGCCCGCGCCCGGCGCGGCCGCGCATTGTAAGCGACCCAGCCCGCCTGCCCGCCGGTCGCAACCGGCAGGCCGCCTTCTTTTTCGTGATACAGCCCGGATACCTTGTTCGATGACCCTCGAATTCAGCCTGAACCAGACCGCCCCCGTCTCCGCCCCGGTTGACTGCATCGTGGTCGGCGCCTTCGCCGATGGCAGCCTGACGCCCGCCGCGCAAGCGCTGGACGCCGCCAGCAGCGGCCGCATCCGCACCCTGCTGGAACGTGGCGACGTGTCCGGCAAGACCGGCAAGACCGCCCTGCTGCACGACCTGGGCGGGATTGCCGCGCCGCGGGTGCTGGTGGTGGGATTGGGGGATGCCGGCAAGTTCGGCGTGCCGCAGTACCTCAAGGCGGTGGGCGACGCCGCCCGCGCGCTGAAGACCGGCCCGGTGGCCACGGCGTTGTTCACCCTCGCCGAAGTGGCGGTCAAGGACCGCGACGCCGCCTGGAACATCCGCCAGGCGGTGATCGCCGCCGACCACGCCTGCTACCGCTACCTCGCCACCCTCGGAGAGAAGAACAAGAAGCGCGAGGACAAGGGCCTGCAGCACCTGCACATCGCCGGCACCGATGCCACCGCGCTGGCGCAGGGCGTGGCGATCGCCGCGGGGGTGCGCTTCACCCGCGAGCTGGGCAACCTGCCGCCGAACATCTGCAACCCGGCCTACATCGCGCAGCAGGCGCAGGAGCTGGCGGCGCGCAGCGAGGGCGTCGAATGCGAGGTGCTGGACGACGCCGCGATGGAAGCGCTGGGCATGGGCTCGCTGCTGGCGGTGGCGCGCGGCAGCGCGCAGCGCCCGCGGCTGGTGGTGCTCAAGTACAACAACGGCGGCGACGCCAGGCCCTACGTGCTGGTCGGCAAGGGCATCACCTTCGACACCGGCGGCGTCAACCTGAAGACGCAGGGCGGCATCGAGGAGATGAAGTACGACATGTGCGGCGCCGGCAGCGTGCTGGGCACGTTCGTGGCCGCGGTCGGCATGCGCCTGCCGGTGAACCTGGTCTGCATCGCCGCGGCGGTGGAGAACGCCATCGACGGCAACAGCTACCGTCCGTCCGACGTCATCACCAGCATGTCCGGCAAGACCATCGAAGTGGGCAACACCGACGCCGAGGGCCGACTGATCCTGTGCGACGCGCTGACCTATGCGCAGCGCTTCCAGCCTGCCGCGCTGGTCAACGTCGCCACCCTCACCGGCGCCTGCATGGTCGCGCTGGGCAAGTACGCCACCGGCGTGATGACCAAGACCAGCCACGACCTGGCGCGCGAACTGCTGGACGCCGGCGAGACCGTGTTCGACCGCGGCTGGCAGCTGCCGCTGTGGGACGAATACCAGCCGATGCTGGACTCGGCGTTCGCCGACATCTACAACATCGGCGGCCGCTGGGCCGGCGCCATCACCGCCGGCTGCTTCCTGTCGCGCTTCACCGAAGGCCAGCGCTGGGTGCACCTGGACATCGCCGGATCGGCCTCCGACGACGGCAAGATGGGGATGGCCACGGGCCGCCCGGTCGGCATGCTGTCGCAGTGGCTGCTGGATCGCGCCGGCTGATGTCCGTGTAGGAGCGCACCGCAGGGGCGCGATGCCCATTGCGTACCCGACAACAGCAATCGCGCCCCTGCGGTGCGCTCCTACGGAAAACCACCATGCCCCGCGCCGACTTCTACCTGATCGACAAGCCGCGCTTCCGCGAACAGCCGCTGCTGCTGGTCTGCGAGCTGGCCAAGCGTGCATTCGCCGCCGACCTGCCGACGCTGGTGCTGGCCCGCGACATGGCGCAGGCGGAAGCGCTGGACGACCTGCTGTGGTCGTTCGATCCCGACGAGTACCTGCCGCACCAGATCGCCGGGATGGACGAGGACGAGGACGAGGCGCCGGTGCTGATCGCCGCGCCGGAATCCGACCCCGCGCCGCGCCCGCTGCTGATCAACCTGCGCGACGACGCGCCGGTCGGCGCCTTCGAGCGCGTGCTGGAAGTGGTGCCGGCCGACCCGGCCGCGCGCGGCCCGCTGCGCGAGCGCTGGAAGCACTACCAGTCGCTGGGCTTCGATCTCAAGAAATACGACATGTAATGGCGTGCAGGCGGGGCAACAGCTCCGATCCAAACGCCACGGGTACGGCCCCGGCCGCGCCTGCATGAAGAACACCAACCGCTTTCGATGACGACCCACCGATGACCACCCTCGCCTCCGGCTTCGACCCGCAATCCTTCGAAAACCGCCTGTACCAGCAGTGGGAAGGCAGCGGCGCCTTCGCGCCGACCGGCGACGGCCCGGCCTACACCATCCTGCTGCCGCCGCCCAACGTCACCGGCACGCTGCACATGGGCCATGCGTTCCAGCACACGCTGATGGACGCGCTGGTGCGCTACCACCGCATGCGCGGCTACCGCACCCTGTGGCAGATGGGCACCGACCACGCCGGCATCGCCACCGAGATGGTGGTCAGCCGCAACCTCGCCATCGAGGGCAAGGGCGAAACCCGCGATTCGCTGGGCCGCGAGCGTTTCATCGAAAAAGTGTGGGAATGGAAGCAGCACAGCGGCGACACCATCGAGCGGCAGATGCGCCGGCTGGGCGCCAGCGGCGACTGGTCGCGCAGCGTGTTCACCATGGACCCGATGCCGTCGCAGGCGATCACCGAGGCTTTCGTACGCCTGCACGAGCAGGGCCTGATCTACCGCGGCCAGCGGCTGGTCAACTGGGACCCGGTACTGAAGACCGCGATCTCCGACCTGGAAGTGGTGAGCGAGGAAGAGAACGGCCACCTGTGGTCGATCCGCTACCCGCTGGCCGATGGCGCGAGCTACGAGCACGTGGAGGTGGATGCCGACGGCGTCGAGATCCTGCGCGAGACCCGCGACTACGTGGTGGTGGCCACCACCCGTCCCGAAACCATGCTCGGCGACACCGCCGCGATGGTGCATCCGGAAGACCCGCGCTACCTCGCGCTGCACGGCAAGTTCGTGCAGCTGCCGCTGACCGGCCGCCGCATCCCGGTGATCACCGACGACTACGTCGACCGCGCCTTCGGCACCGGCGTGGTCAAGGTGACGCCGGCGCACGACTTCAACGACTACGCGGTAGGCCAACGCCACGGCCTGCCGATGATCAATATCTTCACCGACGACGCCAAGGTGGTGTCCGACCGCGACGACATCGCCGGCAAGTACCGCGGCCTGGACCGCTTCGAGGCGCGCAAGCTGATCGTCGCCGACCTCGAGGCCGCCGGCCTGCTGGTGGAGATCAAGCCCCACAAGCTGCAGGTGCCGCGCGGCGACCGCAGCGGCCAGGTGATCGAGCCCTACCTGACCGACCAGTGGTTCGTGCAGATGGACACGCTGGGCAAGCGCGGCCTGGCGCTGGCCGAGTCGGGCGCGGTGAAGTTCGTGCCGCCGAACTGGATCAATACCTACCGCCACTGGATGGAGAACCTGCAGGACTGGTGCATCAGCCGCCAGCTGTGGTGGGGCCACCGCATTCCGGCGTGGTTCGACGAAGCAGGCAAGGTCTACGTGGGCCGCAGCGAGGCCGAGGTGCGCGCGGCGCACGGCCTCGGCGATGCGCCGCTGCGGCAGGACCCGGACGTGCTGGAGACCTGGTTCTCCTCGGCGATGTTCCCGTTCAGCACCCAGGGCTGGCCGGACGCAGCGGCGATGGCCGAGCGCGGCTTCGACCGGCACGTGCCGTCGAACGTGCTGGTCACCGGCTTCGACATCATCTTCTTCTGGGTCGCCCGGATGGTGATGATGACCGACCACTTCACCGGCCAGGTGCCGTTCCACGACGTCTACATCACCGGTCTGGTGCGCGACAAGAACGGCCAGAAGATGTCGAAGTCGAAGGGCAACGTGCTCGACCCGATCGACATCATCGACGGCATCAGCGCCGACGACCTGGTCGCCAAGCGCACCTTCGGGCTGATGCAGCCGAAGATGGCCGAGAAGATCGAAAGGGACACCCGCAAGGAGTTCCCGAACGGCATCAACCCGCACGGCGCCGACGCGCTGCGCTTCACCATGGCCGCGCTGGCCGGGCCGGGCCGCGACATCAAGTTCGACCTCGCCCGCGCCGAGGGCTACAAGAATTTCTGCAACAAGCTGTGGAACGCCACGCGTTTCGCGCTGATGAACGTCGGCGACGCAACCTTCACCGGCAAGCCGCAGCCGCGTACCGACGCCGAGCGCTGGATCCTGTCGCAGCTCGACCGGGTCAGCGCGGAAGCCGCGGAACACTTCGCCAGCTACCGCTTCGACCTGCTGGCGCAGTGCCTGTACGAATTCGCCTGGAACCAGTTCTGCGACTGGTTCGTGGAGCTGGCCAAGCCGGCCTTGAATGGCGCTGCACAGGGAGGTGCGAGTGTCGCTGAAGGCAGGGTGCCGGAAGCGACCGATGACGCCGCCACCGCGGACAGCACCCGCCATACCCTGCTTTACGTGCTGGACGCACTGCTGCGCATGCTGCATCCGCTGATCCCGTTCGTCACCGAGGAGCTGTGGCAGGCCGTGGCGCCGAAACTCGGCAAGTCCGGCAGCCTGATGCTGCAGCCGTACCCGCAGGCCGGCGACATCGACACCGCCGCCTTCGCGCAGGCCGAGGCCGACATCGAATGGCTGAAGGCCATGGCCAGCGCGGTGCGCCGCATCCGCAGCGAACTGGGCGTGTCGCCGGCGAAGCAGCTGGCCCTGCTGGCGCGCGGCGGCGGCGCCGACGATGCCTCGCGCCTGCAGCGTTTCGATGCCTCGCTGCGCTTCCTGTGCAAGCTGGAACGCATCGAAATCATCGCCGGTGAGCCGCCCGCGGCCGCACCGGCCGTGGTCGGCGAGCTGCAGCTGTTCGTGCCGCTGGAAGGCCTGGTGGACCTCGACGCCGAGCGCGCGCGCCTGGACAAGGAAATCGCCAAGGTCGCGGCGGAAAAGGACAAGAGCGAGGCCAAGCTGGCCAGGTTCGGCGCCGGCGTGCCGGCCGCGGTGGTGGAGCAGGAACGGGCGCGCCTGGCCGACTGGACCGGCAAGCTTGACGCGCTCTCCGCGCAACGGAGTAGGCTGGGCTAGCACCAGCGCCCCGGGGCCACCGCGCCGGGGCGACGCACACGCCAGCGAGGGCATCCACAGATGGCCAGCCAGACCCCGGGCAGCGGCGCGCCCATCACCACCGATCCCTATCGCCAGCTGCTGGACGAAGTGGGCGCGTTCGTCTACACCACCGACCTGGGCGGCCGCTACACCTACGCCAACCAGCTGGTGCTGGACCTGCTGGGCGGTCATCCGCTTGATGCCGTCCTGGGCAAGTCGTTCACCGACTTCGTCGACATCGGCGAAGCCGGCGACACCTTGCGCAAGACCGACCGGCGCGTGCTGGAGCTGGGCGAAACCATCGCCCGCGAGGAAACCAACCACATCCACGCCACCGGCGAATCGCGCAGCTACTGGTCGATCAAGAAACCGCTGCGAGATGCCAGCGGCGCCATCGTCGGGATGCTCGGGATTTCCCACGACATCACCGAGAAGAAGCGGCTGGAAGACCGGGTGCGCCAGCAGAAGGAACTGCTGGATACGGTGCTCGACAACATCGACGGCCTGGTCTACGTCAAAGGGGCCGATCGCCGCTTCCGCTATGCCAACCGGCACCTGGCCGATGTGTTCGGCCGGCCGGTGGAGCAGATCATCGGCAGGCTGGACAGCGAGCTGATGCCGCGCGAGGCCGCCGACGCGTTCTGGGAAAAGGACCTCCGCATGCTGGCCACCGGCGAGCGCTACGCCGGAGAGGAATCCCTGGTCGATTCCAAAGGCCGCCTTCGCCACTACTGGAGCGTGGTGGTGCCGTGGCCGGACTTCAACGGCAGCCCCGCGCTGATCGGCCTGGTCACCGACATCACCGAGCTGCACGCGCTGAAGGAAGAACTGCAGCGGCAGGTGCGCACCGACAGCCTGACCGGGCTGGCCAACCGGCGCAGCTTCCAGGAGCGCGCGGAAAGCGAATTCGCGCGCAGCCGCCGCCACGGCACCCCGCTGAGCCTGGTCGCCATCGACATCGATCATTTCAAGCGGGTCAACGACGATTACGGCCACGCCGTCGGCGACCACGTGCTGCAGGACTTCGCCGGGTGCTGCCAGCACGCGCTGCGCGAGGAGGACCTGTGCGCGCGCACGGGCGGCGAGGAATTCTGCATCCTGCTCCCGGACACCGACGCGGCTGCCGCCCGCGTGATTGCCGAACGCATCCGGCTGATGACCGCCAGCTGCCGTCCCTGCCCCGAGCATCCCGCGCTCACGATCACCGCCAGCTTCGGCATCGCCTGCGTCGAACCGTCGGATCCCAGCTTCGACACCGTGTTCTCGCGCGCCGACCGCGCGCTATACGCGGCCAAGCAGCAGGGCCGCGACCGCAGCTGCGTGCTGCGCGCCGAGCCGGCGGAAATGTCGGCACAGCAAGCCGTTCCGCCCCGCCACGCCATCCAGGACTGAGCAGCACCTGCGGCCGCAGCCGGGTGCCGACGGCAGGCCGGCAAGGCCAGCCTGTTTCCGGGCAAAAACAGTGCGCCGCTGTTCACCCCCGCTTGTCCCCGGATGCTACAGTCCCCCGCATGCTGCGCAGGCTGTCCCACTGGCTGTTGATCGTCTCGCTGATGCTGAATAGCATCGGCAGCGCCGCTGCGGGGGTTTCGATGCATCTGGACGCGCGCCAGGCTGCCCACCCTGCAGCTCCCAGCGGGATGGTTGCCGACCCTCATGCGCAGCACGACGGCCAGCCGGGCGTGGTAAGCGCTTCCGCGTCCGCGGATCAGCACGGCAACTGCGGCGATGACTGCTGCGGCGGTGCCGACAGCTGCCAGTGCCTGTGCCTGCATCACGCGCAGACCCTGGACCTGCCGCTGCCCCATCTGCCGTCGCTTGCCGGAACGGGCCTGGTCGCCTCGCTGGCGACGCTGGGCATTCCCGCGCCGCCATTGGGCGAGGACATCCGGCCCCCCATCCGCTGACGGGAAGCCCGGCGCCGACGGCGCCGGTTGTCGTGCCCACGCCGCAAGGGTGGGCGTCAGTGCCGGTCCATCGGCCATTCGACCCCTGGAGCGTTCCATGTCCCTGTTTCCTTCCGGCAGCGGAGGCGGCCTGCCCTCGCCATCGCGCCGTCGTTTCATCCAAGGCCTCGCTGCGGCGGGCGCCGTCTCCACCCTCGGGCTCTGGCCCAAGCCCGGCTGGGCCCTGCGATCCCCCGGGCAGCCGGAGGTGTTGGCCGGCACCGAGTTCGACCTGCGCGTCGGCGAGACGCTGGTCAACTACACCGGCAGGACGCGCCCGGCCGTCACCATCAACGGCAGCCTGCCGGGGCCGATCCTGCGCTGGAAGGAAGGCACGACCGTCGCCCTTCGCGTGCGCAACGAGCTGCCGCGCGGCTCGATCCACGGCCCGGATACCTCCGTCCATTGGCACGGCATCCTGCTGCCCGCGAACATGGACGGTGTGCCGGGGATGAGCTTCGACGGCATCCGTCCGGGCGAGAGCTACCTGTACCGCTTCCAGGTCCGGCAGTCCGGCACCTACTGGTACCACAGCCATTCCGGCTTCCAGGAACAGGGCGGCATGTACGGGCCGCTGATCATCGACCCGATCGAGCCGGAGCCGTTCGCGTTCGACCGCGACTACGTGGTGTTCCTGTCCGACTGGACCGACATGGACCCGGCCCGGCTGTTCGCGCGGCTGAAGAAGATGTCCAGCCACGACAACTACCACCAGCGGACCGTCGGCGATTTCCTGCGCGACGTCGAGCGCGAAGGCGCACGGGCCACGCTGGCCGACCGCGGCGCCTGGGGCCGGATGCGGATGACGCCGACGGACCTGTCCGATGTGAACGCCCACACCTATACCTACCTGCTCAACGGCACCACCGCGCTGGGCAACTGGACCGGGCTGTTCAAGCCGGGCGAGAAGGTGCGGCTGCGCTTCATCAATGGTTCGGCGATGACCTATTTCGACGTCCGCATCCCCGGCCTGGAGATGACGGTGGTGGCGGTGGACGGCCAGTACGTGCATCCGCTCACGGTCGACGAGCTGCGGCTGGCGGCGGCGGAGACGTTCGACGTGATCGTCGAGCCGCGGGGCCAGGAGGCCTACACCATCTTCGCCCAGGACAGCGCACGCACCGGCTGGGTGTCGGCCACCCTCGCCGTGCGCGAGGGCCTGCGCGCGCCGGTGCCGGCGCTGGACCCGCGGCCGCTGCTCGGCATGGCGGACATGGGCCATGGCGGGATGGATGGCATGGCACACGCGCATGGCGCACCTGCAGGCGGATCCGGCCATGGCGGCCACGACATGCAAGGGATGGATCACGGCGGCGCGGGCATGCAGGCGCACCCGGCCAGCGAAACCGGCAACCCGCTGGTGGACATGCAGACCATGATGCCGGCGCCGAGGCTGTCGGACCCGGGCATCGGCCTGCGCGACAACGGCCGCAAGGTGGCGACCTACGCCGACCTCCGAAGCACCTTCCAGGACCCGGACGGGCGCGAGCCCGGGCGCACGATCGAGCTGCACCTGACCGGTCACATGGAGAAGTTCGCGTGGTCGTTCGACGGGCTGAAGTTCGCCCAGGCCGAGCCGCTCAGGCTGGCCTACGGCGAGCGGGTCCGGATCGAGCTGGTCAACGACACCATGATGAGCCACCCGATCCACCTGCATGGTTTGTGGAGCGACCTGGAAGACGAGCAAGGCAACTTCCATCTGCGCAAGCACACTATCGACATGCCGCCCGGGACGAAACGCAGCTACCGGGTGCGGGCCGATGCGCTCGGCCGCTGGGCCTACCACTGCCATCTGTTCTTCCACATGGAGTCAGGCATGTTCCGCGAAGTGCGGGTGGAGGAAGGCGCATGAACAGGCTCAAGCAACTGGTCATCGGCGTGGCCACCGCGCTCGCGGCAATGCCGGTACTGGCCCAGCACGCCGGCCACGACGCGGCACCGGCCAAGGCACCGGCCCTGCAGTCGACGCCACGCACGCACGCGGCGCCGACTTCGCAGCAAGGACAGGGACAGGGCGAAGACCGCTCGAGGATGGACCACTCGAAGATGGATCACTCGAAGATGGATCACTCGACGATGGACCGCTCGACGATGGATCACTCGAAGATGGACCATTCGAAGATGGAGCACTCGGCCATGGGGCATGCGGCAGGCGATCTGCCGGTCGATGCACCACCGCGCGAGCCGATCCCGGTGGCCACCGACGCCGATCGCGCCGCCGCCTTCCCTGCCGTCCATGCACACCACCAGCACGGCACCAGCACCCACGCCTACAGCCTGGTCGACCGCCTGGAAGTCTCCGATGCGGACGACGGCACCGCGCTGGGCTGGGAAGGCAGCGGCTGGATCGGTGGCGACCTCCACAGGTTCTGGTGGCGGACCGAAGGCCATGCGCTGCAGGACACGGTCGAGCGCGCCAGCATGGAGGGCCTGTACGGCCGCGGCATCCGCGCCTGGTGGGACGTGGTGGCGGGCGTCCGCCACGACTTCGGCGAAGGCCCCGGGCGCAGCTGGGTGGGCGTCGGCATCCAGGGCCTGGCGCCCTACAAGTTCGAGGTGTCCGCCACCGCCTATGCGGGCCAGCAGGGACGGACGCTGCTGCAGGCGGAAGCCGAGTACGACACCCTGCTGAGCAATCGCTGGATCCTGCAGTGGCGCGCCGAGGCGCGCGCTTACGGCAAGGACGATCCCGCGCTGGCGATCGGTGCCGGGCTGTCCACGCTCGAGGCGGGCCTGCGGCTGCGCTACGAGGTGACCCGGCAGTTCGCGCCGTACATCGGCATCGAGCATGGCCGGGCTTTCGGCAGGACGGCCGACCTGCGTCGCGCCGCAGGCCACCGCGCAGACGACACCACCGTCGTGGCCGGCATCCGGATCTGGTTCTGATGCACGGCCCGATGATTTCCAGGAGAACGAGGATGGAACGATTCAACACGATGGCGCTCGGCATCGCACTTGTGCTGTTCGGCGCGACGGCCGGATGCAGCGCACCGGACCTGGGCAGCCGCGTCGCCACCACTGCGGCGGCGGCGCCTGCAGCGGCAGCAGGGCTGGATGCCGCCCGCGCCGGAGAGGCCGGCGACGCCAGCACCGCCACCCCAGCGACACTGCCGGTCGTGCTGGTGCACAAGACACCGACCTGCGGCTGTTGCGGCGCGTGGGTGGAACACATGCGCGCGGCCGGTTTCCAGGTGCAGGTCGAGGAACGCGCGGATCTCGAGCCAGTGCGCCAGCGGCTTGGCGTCCCTGACGGTAAGGTGTCCTGCCATACCGCGCAGGTCGGCGGTTATTTCGTGGAAGGCCATGTCCCTGCCGACGACGTCAAGCGCCTGCTGGCCGAACGGCCGCGGGCGCGCGGGCTGGTCGTGCCGGGCATGCCGCTGGGCTCCCCCGGCATGGAAACCCCAGACGGCCGCGTCCAGCCTTACACGGTGGAGCGCGTCGAAACCGATGGCACCACCACCGCGTACGCCCATCATGGTGGCAAGGAGGCGAGATGACTCAGGGCACGGCCACACGGATCAGGCCGCGCCCTCAGCGCGTGCGGGAGGCAGCGGATCCCGCGGTCGCAGGCACAAAAAAACCCCGCAGATCCGCGGGGTTTGCTGCAATGCGTCGTTGGTGGCTATGGGTGGACTCGAACCACCGACCCCAGCATTATGAGTGCTGTGCTCTAACCGGCTGAGCTACATAGCCAACGCGAACCCGGAATTATTCCGGGTTTGCCGGCCGTCGTCAATTGGCGGGGCGTGCGGTTGCGGCTTCACGGTCCGGCTGGCAGAGTCGGGGACAGTAGATTTCTGGAGTCCGCATCGTGATCGATCCGGACGGGTTTCGGCCCAACGTGGGCATCGTGCTGATGCACGAGGACGGGCGGGTGTTCTGGGCGCGACGCGTGCGCCGGGACGGCTGGCAGTTCCCGCAGGGCGGGATCAACAGCGACGAAACCCCGCTTGAGGCGATGTACCGTGAGCTGCAGGAGGAGACCGGCCTGCTGCCCCGGCACGTGGAGGTGCTCGGCGCCACGCCAGGCTGGCTGCGCTATCGCCTGCCGCCGCATGCCATCCGCCATCGCGACCGGCTGGTCTGCATCGGCCAGAAGCAGGTCTGGTACCTGCTGCGCTTCCGGGGCAGCGATGCCGACCTGCGGCTGGACCTGACCGAGACCCCGGAATTCGATGGCTGGCGCTGGGTGCATTTCTGGTACCCGCTGGAACACGTGGTGACCTTCAAGCGCACTGTCTATGCCCGCGCCTTGGCCCATCTGGCACCGATGGCCCGCGACGTGGCCGGCTCACACGCGATTCCCGAGCCTGCTGCGGCCTCCGCGCCGCTGCGCTCCGGCCACGCACCGCGGCGGTGAAGCCCGATCTCCGGCACTCGGCCTGGAAACAAAGCTGAATGCATGGCGACCGCTCGTCGGTGCAATGTTGCATCGCAACAATTACTGCCGTATGTTGCATCGCACAAACCGGAGATTCCCGCATCCGGTGCCACGGCAACGCCAGGAGACCCCCATGTACCAGTTCAACGACCAGTTCAGCAAGGCCACCAGCCAGTTCGCCGAAGCCGCCGCCAGCGTCAACCGCCTCGCCCTCGAGAATGCCGAGAAGGCGTTCGGCCTGCAGCTGGCTGCGATCAGCGAAAACCTCAACGCCAGCTTCGCCTTTGCCGGCGAGCTGATCGACGTGCGCGACGCCGAAGGCCTTAAGGCCGTGTGGCCGAAGGGCATCCAGATCGCCCGCGCCAACGCCGAGCGCAGCTTCGGCGCCGCGCAGGAAGCCTTCGCCGGCACCCTGAAGACCAATGAAGCCATCGGCACCCTGGCCAAGAGCCAGTTCGAGCAGGCCGGCGCGCAGGTCAAGGCCGAAGTCGAGAAGGCCACCAAGGCCGCCTCGAAGGCCGCCAAGTAATCCCTCCCCCAAGGGACTGACGCAGCCCGCTCCCCCTTCAGGTCCTGCGTCCGATCACCCGGTGGCCCCTAGGCCGCCGGGTTTTTTTTGCCTGCGCGGCGCGCGGTCAGCGCGGCTCCTGGCGCAGCATCGAACCGAAGCTGAGGTACCAGGAATCGGCGCCGCTGCTGTTGCGGCCGAAGCCCAGAAACACCGGCCCGAGCGGCGTGTCCAGCCCACCGAACACGCTGCCGGCGACCACCGCGCTGCCGCGCCCGAATTCGCTGCGGGTATTCCACACGTTGCCAGCCTCGACGCTGGCGCCGACATACAGCGGCAGCGAGAACAGCCGGCTGGTATCGCCGGTACGGCGGTAGAACACCGCCCGCGCCAGCGCTGCCTGGCTGCCGACCAGCGAACGCTCGGCGTAGCCGGACAGGTTCAGGAACCCGCCGAGGAAGGTCTGCGAACGCAGGCCGCCGGCATCGTCCTCCAGCGCGCTGGCCAGACGCGTGCCCAGCAGCAGGTGATAGCGCTTCCACGCCACCGCCCAGTCCAGAGATGCCCGCGCCACTTCGCCGTCGGCGCTGGTGCCAGCCCAGGGATGCAGGGACAGCAGTTCGAGGTCGACGCGGCCACCGCTGGTGGGGAAATCGACGCTGTCCAGGGTGTCCCAGGTCGCGCCGGCGCGCAGCCCGGCAAAGCTCTCCGATCCCGCCTGCACCAGCCCGGCACCACCGACATCCAGGCGTGCGCTGTCGCGTCCGCCGACCAGCGCCAGCTCCATCCGCCAGGCCGGCTGCGGCGAATAGCCCAGGCCGAAGTCGAATTCGCGGCGCAACAGCCGGTATTCGGCCAGTTGGTCACCCTGCTGCCACAGCGGCAGCGACTCGCTGCGCACTTCCAGCGCGGGCCGCAGATAGAACGCACCCCGGTGGCCAAGCGGCTGGTACAGCTCGCTGCGCAGGCCGGTGATGCGCCCCAGCTGGATCAGGTTTCGCCACTTTCCGCCGATCCGGTTGACGTCGTTGAACACCAGTTCGGCCGACAGCAGGTAGTCGCTGCGACCGTTGAAGTCGTCGTCCAGCTGCAACCCCACCCGGCCGGATGCGGCCCAGGGCTTCTGCTGCGGCTGCATGACCAGGCCTGCCTTGCCATCGCGTTCCTGCAGGCGGTAGTCGATGGTTTCGAAGCGACCGTCACCATACGCATTGGCGACAGCGCGCTCCACCGCGGAAACCTCGAACGGTTTGCTCACCAATGGCGTCGTGGCCCACGCCACCCGCCGGGTGGCCGAGGGTGTCTGCCCGGGTTCCACGTCGAGGAAGGCGAGCAGCCCGGGATCGAATGCCCGGTGCCGCTGGCGCGCGCGCAGGGCGGTGTACTCCGCGGCAGGCAGCGCCAGCGCACGCAGGCGCGGCAACTGCGCCTCGGCGGCGTGTTCGCCGATCGCGACCGCTTCGGCAGCGCGATGGAAATCCGCCGCGGTGATATCGCCCAGTGCAGGCTGCAGCAGCAGGTCGGCATCACCCAGCGTTGCCAGGCTGCGCGCGGTCTTTTCCGCCATCAGCGCGGTGATCACCTGGTCCAGCACCACCGCCGGGTTGGTCAGCGCGTCCTCCTTGAGCAGCTGTGAACCCACGTCCACCACCACCATCGGGTGCGCACCCATCGCGCGCACTTCGTCCACCGGCACGTTCTCGGCCATGCCGCCATCCACCAGCAGCTGCTCCCCCACCCGCACCGGCGCGAACGCCCCGGGCACCGACATGCTGGCGCGGATCGCCACCGCCAGGTCGCCGTCGGCGAACACCTTCTTCCTGCCGGTGACGATGTCGGCGGCGACCGCGCGGAACCGGATGGGCAGCTGGTCGAAATCCTCCGCGCGCCAAGTCGACAGGGTCAGCCGGCGCAACAGCAGCATCAGCTTCTGCCCGCGCACCAGTCCCGCCGGGATGCTGAGGCGGCCATCGCGATAGCCGATCTCCAGATCTATCAGGTGGCGGAAGTCCTCCTGCTTGCGTTCCATCGGCAGCTGCGCGCGCGGCGGGCTGTCGACGAACATGTCATTCCAGTCGATGCTGGCCAGCAGCTGCTCCAGCTCGGCGGCGTCAAAGCCGGCCGCGTACAGCCCGCCGACAATCGCGCCCATGCTGGTGCCGGCAATCGCGCAAACCGGGATGCGCTCGCGCTCCAGCACCTTGAGCACGCCGACATGGGCGATGCCACGCGCGCCCCCACCGCCCAGCACCAGGCCGACGCAGGGCGCATCGACCGCCACCTCGGCGGGCCGCGCCTGTACGCCGACCGGCCACGACCCAAGCAGCAGCACCGCCAGCAAGCCGCACACGCGCTTCCGCCCCATCGCTTTTCCGCTCCCCGGCCATCAGGCCAATCCGCAACTCTAAGTCACGGCTGCCCGGCCTTCATGACCACCGGCACATGAGTCGCATTTGCGCTGGCATTTACTATACCGTCGGGTATATGATCCCCCGCTCTTTCCGCCTGACGTCCCGCAGTCCCGCATCGCCGCCTGCCGGCGTTACCGCGATGCCGGCCTTCCCCCAGGAATTTTCCCCATGACAGCCCAGTCTTCCCGTCGTCCGCCCCGTCCGGCCCTGCGCTGGGCCCTGATGCTGGTCGGCGTCGCCGTGGTGTTCGGCGGCGTGTTCCTGCTCAAGGCGTTCTTCGCCAAGCAGACCAACAACTTCTTCGACAACATGCCGCAACCGGCTGCGTCGGTATCGGCGACGACCGCCAAGCCGCAGCGCTGGAGCGAGGGCGGCGAAGCCGTCGGCACGCTGGTGGCGGTGAACGGCACCGACGTCACCACCGAGGCGGGCGGCGTGGTCCGCAGCATCGAGTTCGAGGCCGGCCAACCGGTCGCCGCGGGCGCGGTACTGGTGCGACTGAATACCGCCAACGAAGAGGCCACGCTGAAGGCGCTGGAAACCTCGGCCAGGCTGGCCGAAACGCAGGCGCACCGCTGGCAGCAGCTGGGCCAGGACAAGCTGGTTTCGCTGGATGAAGTGCAGCAGCGCACCGCCGCCGCGGCCGCCGCGCGCGCGCAGGTGGAGGCGCAGCGCGCGCTGATCGCGCAGAAGACCATCCGCGCACCGTTCGCGGGCGTGCTGGGCATCCGCAAGGTCAACCTGGGCCAGTTCCTGGGACAGGGCGCGCCGGTCGTCAGCCTGCAGCAGCTCGACCCGATCTACCTCGACTTCAGCCTGCCCGAGCAGATGATCGGCAAGCTGGTGGACGGCACCACCGTGCGCGCCACGGTCGACGCGCTGCCCGGCCGCACGTTCGAGGGCACGGTCACCGCGCTGGAGCCGCAGGTCGACGCCAACACCCGCAATTTCAAGGCCCAGGCCACCCTGCGCAATCCCGACGGCACGTTGCGCCCGGGCAGCTTCGCCAAGGTCGCCTTCGACCTCGGCAGCGAGCGCGAGGTGGTGGTGATCCCGCAGACCGCGGTCAGCTTCAACCCCTACGGCAACGCCGTGTTCGTGATCGGCAAGGTCAAGCGCAAGGCGGGCGAGACCGACATGCAGGGCAAGCCGCTGACCGGCGACAAGCTGGTGGTGACGCAGCGCTTCATCAAGACCGGCGCCACCCGCGGCGACCTGATCGCGGTCACCGACGGCCTCAAGGCCGGCGAGCAGGTGGTCACCTCCGGCCTGCTGAAGCTGCGCAACGGCGCCGAAGTGACCATCAACAACGACGTGCGCCCGACGTCCGACGCGCAGCCCGAAGTCGAGAACAGGTAAGGCCCGGGACAAGCGCGCGGAAGCAGGCCACGCCTTCTGCCGCACCGCCTTTTCCGCCGCCGCCCTGAATCAGGATTCCCCATGAAATTCACCGATATCTTCATCAGGAAGCCGGTGCTGGCGATGGTCGTCAGCCTGTTCATCCTGCTGTTCGGCCTGCGCGCCTTCAGCGAACTGAACGTGCGCAAGTACCCGGAAATGCGCAACGCGGTGGTCAACATCAGCACCACCTACTTCGGTGCCGACGCCGACCTCATCCAGGGCTTCATCACCACCCCGCTGGAACGCGAGATCGCCAGCGCCGAGGGCATCGACTACCTGTCGTCGACCAGCTCGGCCGGCGTCAGCACCATTCAGGCCTACATCCGCCTGGACAAGGATCCCAGCGAGGCGCTCACCCAGATCAGCGCCAAGGTCAACAAGATGCGCGGCCAGCTGCCGCCGCAGTCGGAAGACCCGGTCATCGACCTGCAGCAGGGCGAGCAGATCGCGGCGATGTACGTGTCGTTCGCGAGCGAGACCCTGGACAACAACCAGATCACCGACTACCTGACCCGGGTGATCCAGCCCAAGCTGGTCACCGTGGACGGCGTGCAGCGCGCGGAGATCCTCGGCGCCGGCACCTTCGCCATGCGCATCTGGCTGAAGCCGGAAAAGATGGCCGCGCTGAAAGTCACCGCCAGCGACGTGTCGAATGCACTGCAGTCCAACAACGTGCTGGCGGCGGTGGGCTCTACCAAGGGCCAGATGGTCGCCATCGACATGACCGCGCGCACCGACCTGCGCAATGCCGACGAGTTCCGCAAGCTGATCGTGCGCGAGCAGGACGGCGCCATCGTTCGGCTGGGCGACATCGCCGACGTGGCGCTGGGCTCGGAGAGCTACGGCACCTCCGTGCGCATCAACGGCGAGTCGGCGACGTTCATGGGCATCTACGTGGCCCCGGACGCCAACTCGCTCGACGTGATCAAGGCGATGCGCAAGGTCTGGGACAACGAGATCGTGCCGCAGCTGCCGCAGGGCATGGAAGCGAGCATCCCGTACGACAGCACCGAGGCGATCCAGGACGCGATCGACGAGGTGATCCGCACGCTGATCGAGGCGTTGATCATCGTGATCGTGGTGATCTACCTGTTCCTGGGCTCGCTGCGCAGCGTGCTGATCCCGGCGCTGACCATCCCGCTGTCGCTGATCGGCGGATTGTTCCTGATGCTGCTGATGGGCTTCACCATCAACCTGCTGACGCTGTTGTCGATGGTGCTGGCAATCGGCATCGTGGTGGACGACGCGATCATCGTGCTGGAGAACATCCACCGCCACATCGAGGAGGGCATGAGTCCGTTCGACGCCGCCATCCGCGGCGCGCGCGAGCTGGCCTGGCCTGTGGTGGCGATGACCACCACGCTGATCGCGGTGTACCTGCCGATCGGCTTCCAGGGCGGCCTGACCGGCGTGCTGTTCACCGAGTTCGCGTTCACCCTGGCCGGCGCGGTGCTGCTGTCGGGCGTGATCGCGCTGACGCTGACGCCGATGATGAGCTCGAAGATCCTGCTGCCGCACGACCCGGCGCGCGCCAAGCGCGGCTTCGAGGCGTGGCTGGATGCGAAGTTCGACAAGCTCCATCACGCCTACCAGCGCAAGCTGCACGGGGCGCTGGAGACGAAGTCGGTGATCGCCGCGTTCGGCCTGATCGTGCTGGTCAGCTGCGTGTTCCTGTACATGGGCGCGCCCAAGGAACCGGCGCCGGTGGAGGACGAGGGCTTCATCTTCTCGGTCGCCAGCGCCGACCCCTTCGCCACGCTGGACTACGTGGAGCGCTACACCGAGGAAGTCACCAAGATCGCCAAGACCGTGCCCGAAGTGCAGGATTACTTCCTGTTCAACGGCGGCTTCGGCGGCGGCGGCGGCGCCAGCCCCAGCGCGATGGCCGGCTTCGTACTCAAGCCGTGGAGCCAGCGCGAGCGCTCCACCAACGCGGTGTTGCAGCAGGAGCTGCAGCCGAAGATGTCGCAGGTCACCGGCCTCAACATCTTCGCGCTGGTGCCGCCCTCGCTGCCCAGCGCAGGTGGTGGCGGTGGCGGCGGCGAGTTCGTGATCGGCGGCGTGGGCGAGCTGTCGCAGCTTTCCGAGCTGGCCGATTCGATCCTGCAGAAGGCGATGGCCAGCAAGCGCTTCATCTTCCTGGACAAGGACCTGAAGATCGACAAGCCGCGCATCGAGGTCAACATCGATCGCGACAAGGCCGCCACGCTGGGCATCGACATGCGCACGCTGGCCGCCGACATGTCGGCGATGCTGGCCGGCGGTTATTCCAACCTGTTCTCGATGCAGAACCGCGCCTACCGGGTGATCCCGCAGGTGCAGCGCAGCGACCGCCTCAATGCCTCGGCGCTGGAGAACTACTACACCCGCACCCGCGACGGCGACCTGATCCCGCTGTCCACCATCGTCACCCTCGAGGAAAGCGCGCAGCCGCAGTCGCTCAAGCGCTTCCAGCAGCTCAACGCGGTGTCGATCACCTTTGCGCCTCGCCCCGGCGTGAGCAAGGGCGAGGCGCTGGCGATCCTGGACCAGGCCGCGAAGGAAGTGCTGCCGCAGGGCTACAGCGTGGACTACGCCGGCGAGTCGCGGCAGTTCAAGCAGGAGGGCTCGGCGATGCTGCTGACCCTCGCGCTGGCGCTGGTGGTGATCTTCCTGGTGCTGTCGGCGCAGTTCGAGAGCTTCCGCGACGCGCTGATCATGCTGCTGACGGTGCCGATGGCGATCTGCGGCGCGCTGCTGGCGCTGAACGTGCTGGCGCTGGCGGCCAACGTGCTGCAGTTCGCCGGCATCGAGGCCTTCCCGGGCATGAGCATCAACATCTACACCCAGGTGGGCCTGGTGACGCTGGTCGGCGTGATCTCCAAGCACGGCATCCTGATCGTGGAGTTCGCCAACAAGCTGCAGATCGAGCAGGGCCTGTCGAAGCGCGAGGCGATCGAGGAAGCCACCGGCATCCGCCTGCGCCCGGTGCTGATGACCACCGCCGCGCTGGTGTTCGCGATGATCCCGCTGCTGCTGGCCAAGGGCCCGGGCGCCGCGTCCCGGTTCTCGATGGGCGTGGTGATCGCCTCCGGCATGACCATCGGCACGCTGTTCACCCTGTTCGTGCTGCCGGCGTTCTACCTGTACCTGGCGCGTGACCACGCGCACGACACCGGCAAGGAAGCGTCCTCGCTGCCGCCGCCGGAGCCGCAGCACGGCTGATGGCTGCCGGCTGATGCAATCCGAACGCCCGGGGAAACCCGGGCGTTTTTTTGTGGGTTCACGCAGCCGCATTGGCTGATATCGCGCGTGGCGAAGCACCTTGTCACGGCTGCGAAAAATTCTGGAGCGGGAAAACCCGCTTGCCACCACCGGGCTACTCGACCAGCACAGGCACCCGCAGATGTCTTGCCTGCAGCATCGGATCGACGCCCGGCGCATGCGGCAGCACGCCCCAGCACGGCGCCGGCAGGCGCTCGCGCAGCATCGCGATGTTGTCCTCCACGCGTGCCATCGCCGGATCCACGTGCGAGGCGATCCAGCCCGCCAGGTGCGCGCCGTCGTCCACGATCGTGCGCGCACTCAGCAGCGCGTGGTTGAGGCAGCCCAGCCGCAGCCCGACCACCAGTACCACCGGCAGTCGCAGCGCGCGCACCACGTCGACCTGCATCATCGAGGCCGACAGCGGCGCGGCCCAGCCACCCACGCCCTCGACCACCAGGGCATCGACCTCCGTCGCCAGCCGCGCATGCGCGGCGAGGATGGGGGTCAGCCGCACCTCGGTGCCGGCATCGCGCGCGGCGAGTTCGGGTGCCAGCGGATGTTCCAGCGCGAACGGATTGATGTCCGCATAAGCAAGCCCGGGCGCGCCCGCGGCCTGCAGGGCCAGCGCGTCCGCGTTGCGCCACTGTCCGTCGATGCGTTCGCAACCGCTGGCGACCGGCTTCATTCCCGCCGCGCGCAGGCCGTGCGCCCGCAGCGCATGCAGCAGCGCGCAGCTGGCCAGGGTCTTGCCGATGCCGGTATCGGTGCCGGTCACGTAGATCGAGAACATCGGCGCGCTCCGTCCGTCGAGGTGGGCTGCGATGGTAATGGCAGCGGCCGTGGTTGCTACACTGCACGCATGAGCTTCACCGCCACCGCACTCACCGGCAGCAAGCCGGAACAATACGCCCAGCTGCTGGAGCAGGCGCGCGCGCTGCTGCACGGCGAGCGCGACCGCACCGCCAACGCCGCCAACCTGTCGGCGCTGGTCTACCACGCGCTGCCCGACCTCAACTGGGTCGGCTTCTACTTCTTCGACGGCACCGAGCTGGTGGTGGGCCCGTTCCAAGGCCAGCCCGCCTGCGTGCGCATCCCGCTGTCCAAGGGCGTGTGCGGCGCCGCCGCCAGCACACGCACCACCCAGCGCGTGGAAGACGTGGACGCGTTCCCCGGCCACATCGCCTGCGATTCGGCCAGCCGCTCCGAGCTGGTGGTCCCGCTGTACCAGGGCGATGCGCTGCTGGGCGTGTTCGACATCGACAGTCCGATCCCCGCGCGCTTTTCCGTTGAAGACCAGCATGGCCTGGAAGCGATCGCCCGGGCGTACCTGGAATCGCTTGGATGAACGTGAAGCTGCGCAACATCGGCCCCAAGTCCGCGGCATGGCTGCGCCAGGTCGGGTTGCGCACGCTGGAAGACCTGTCCGAAGCCGGTGCCGTCGGCGCCTACATGAAGGTGCGCCGGGCCGGCTTCAAACCCAGCCTCAACCTGCTGTACGCGCTGGAAGGCGCGCTGCTGGACTGCCATTGGCAGGAGGTGACAGAGGCGCGCCGCAACGAACTGGTGCAGGCCGCCGAAGCCGCCATCGCGCTGCTGCCGCCGCCGCGCGGACGGCCCGCCGCGGCGCCGGTGACCACCACCCATCATGAGGAAGCGGCGGCGCCGGCGTTCGCCCTGTTCGACGACGACCGCCACGGCGGCTCCGCCGATTGACCCAAGGCAAGGGTCCGGCCGCGGCGGCAGGCTACAATGCCCGCGCTTGAGGTGACCTTGCGGAATGCTCCGCGGGTTGAAACGGGAAGCCGGTGACGAAGCGCGAAGGCGCCTCCAGTCCGGCGCTGCCCCCGCAACGGTAAGCGCGACAACTCCGGCATCGGCCACTGTGCATGCGCATGGGAAGGCGCCGGAGGGGAACATCCTGCGATGGATGCGCCGCGCGCGAGCCCGGAGACCGGCCACAGGCATGTCTGATGGCGATGCGGAGGGCGTCGCGCGGCCCCGCGCGTGCGCCTGCGTCCGCCTGTGTCCGTGATTCCCCCCGCCGTTGCCGTCGCCCACCATCCCAGGGCGCGCGGGCGTGCGCGCCGGAGAACCTACGAACATGAAGTTCCATCGCGATACCGTCTTCCGCCTTAGCCCGCTGGCGCTCGCACTGGCGCTACCCGGCCCGGCACTGGCGCATGGCGACGACGCTACCGACCTCGACAAGGTCATCGTCACCGCCACCCGCACCGCCACCACCGCGGACGCCGCGCTGGCGGCGGTGGAAGTGATCGACCGCGCGCAGATCGACGCCAGCAGCGCGCGTTCGCTACCGGAGCTGCTGCGCGGCCGCGCCGGCATCACCCTGGTCAACCAGGGCGGGCTGGGCAAGCTGTCCACCCTGTTCCTGCGCGGCACCGAATCCGACCACACCCTGTTCCTGATCGACGGCGTGCGCGTGGGTTCGCCCGCCTCCGGCCTGGCCATGCTGCAGGACCTGCCGCTGGCGCAGATCGAGCGCATCGAGATCGTGCGCGGCCCGCGCTCCTCGCTGTACGGCGCCGATGCCATCGGCGGGGTGATCCAGATCTTCACCCGCCGCGGCGAGCGCGAAGGCACCCGCGGTCGCGGGCGCATCGCCGCCGGCAGCCACGGCCTGCGCGAAGCCTCGGCCGGCGTCGACCTGCGCGGCAAGCGCGGCGGCGTGGGCGTGGATGTCGCCCATCAGCAGACCGACGGCATCAACGCCTGCCGCGGTTTCTACGACCCGGCCACCTGGGCCGGCGCCGGCTGCTTCATCGTGCCGGGCACGCACCTGGACCACGACGGTTACCGCAACAGCAGCGCCAGCCTGCGCGCCGACTTCGCCGCTAGCGATGGCTGGCAGTTCGATGCCCGCGCCACCCGCGCCGAGGGCCACAACGACTACGACGGCGACTACGTCGACAACTCCGACATCGTCCAGCAGACCGTCGGCGGCAGCGTGCGCTGGGCCGCGGCCAGTGACGTGCAGCTGAAGCTGACCGTGGGTCGCAACAGCGATGATTCCGACAACCGCCTCGGCAGCACCTTCAGCAACCGCTTCACCACCACCCGCGACAGCGCCAGCCTGCAGGCCGACCTGACCGTGGCGCAGGGCCAGCTGCTGAGCGCGGGCTTCGACTGGCTGCGGGATCGCGCCACCATCGTCGACCCGTGGTCCCCGTTCGCCGCCGCCCGCGGCAACCGCGCCGTGTTCGCCCAGTACCAGGGCGATTTCGGCGCGCATGACCTGCAGCTGTCGCTGCGCAGTGACCGCAACGACCAGTTCGGCGGCCACCTCACCGGCGGGCTGGCTTGGGGCATGGACATCGCCGACGGCTGGCGCGTGACCGCCAGCCACGGCACCGCGTTCAAGGCGCCCAGCTTCAACGAGCTGTACTACCCCGGCTACAGCAACCCGCTGCTGCGCCCGGAGCAGTCGCGCAGCAGCGAGGTGTCGTTGCAGCGCAGCGGCGACGGCTGGCAGGTGCAGGCCAACGCGTACCACACCCGCATCGATGACCTGATCGCCTGGGACGCCAGCCTCGGCAAGCCCGGCAACGTCGAGCAGGCGCGCATCCGCGGACTGGAGCTGACCGCCAGCGCGACGCTGGGCGAATGGGATCTTCGCGGCCAGCTGGGCTGGCTGGACGCGCGCAACGCCAGCACCGGCTTCAACCACGACAAGCGCTTGGCGCGCCGCCCCACCCGCAGCGCCCGCATCGACCTCGACCGCAAGTTCGGCAACTGGGGCTTCGGCCTGTCCGCCATCGGCGAAGCCGCGCGCTGGGACGATGTCTCCAACAGCCTGCGGGTCGGCGGCTACGGCACCCTCGACGGCCGCGTGTCCTGGCGCTTCGCCCCGGCCTGGACCCTGCAGGCCAACGTGGTGAACCTGTTCGACAAGCGCTACGAAACCAGTGCCTGGTACGTCCAGCCCGGACGCGAATACGCACTGAGCCTGCGCTGGCAGCCGCAATGAGTTGAGGGAGGCGGCACCGCAAGGACGCGCGCAGGGATGCGACAGGGCCCGGCAGTGATGCCGGGCCCTTTTTGTGCCGGCGGTCGGAATTTCCGCTTTGGGGCGGGCGCACCCCTTGCAAACGGGTCGGCGAGCGTCCAACATTGTGAGTAATTAATTACTCACTATCGGAAACCCGATGAGCCTGCGCCCGCGCCCCCTGCCCGCCGACGAGCGTCGCGCCGCCACGGTGGAAGCCGTGGTCGAACTGGCCGCCGAGCAGAACCCCGGCGACATCACCACCGCCGCCATCGCCCAGCGCATGGGCCTGACCCAGGGCGCGCTGTTCCGGCACTTCCCCAACAAGGACGCGATCCTCGAGGCCGTGCTGGGCTGGGTCAGCGAGCGCCTGCTGGCGCAGCTGGACCAGGCCGCGGCCTCGGCCGCCACCCCGCTAGCCGCGCTGGAAGCGATGTTCATGGCCCACGTCGGCTTCGTCGCCCGCCACCCCGGCGTGCCGCGGATGCTGTTCGGCGAGCTGCAGCGGCCCGGCGACACCCTTCCCAAGCGCATGGCGCAGACCCTGACCCACGGCTATGCGCAGCGCCTGCGCGGCCATCTGGCGGCGGGCATCGCACGGCAGGAACTGGATGCCGGACTGGACCTGGACGCCGCCGCCACCCTCTTCATCGGCACCGTGCAGGGGCTGGTGATGCAGTCGCTGATCGCCGGCGACGTAGCCCGCATCCGCCGCGATGCGCCCGGCGTGTTCGCCATCTATCGCCGCGGCATCCGGAGCCAGCCATGAGCCTGCCCGCCCTTTCCCGCCGCACGCTGATGTTGGCCGCGGCCATCGTCCCGCTGCTGGCGCTGTTCGCCTATGTCGCGGTGCGCTCCGGTCCGCTGGCGCCCACCGAAGTCACCACCCTTGGCGTCGCCAAGCGCAGCATCGCGCCGGCGCTGTACGGCATCGGCACCGTGCAGGCGCGCTACAGCTACAAGATCGGCCCGACCTACGCCGGGCGGCTGCAGCGGCTGGACGTGCACGTGGGCGATGCGGTCAAGGCCGGGCAGGTGCTGGGCGCGATGGCGCCGGTGGACCTGGACGACCGCATCGATGCACAGCAGGCCGCCATCGCCAGCGCGCAGGCGGCGCTGCAGCAGGCGCAGGCGCGCCAGCGCCATGCGCAGGCGCAGGCGCAGCGCTACGCCCAATTGGCCCAACAGCAGCTGGTCAGCGTGGAAACCGCGTCCGCGCGCCGGCAGGAGCTGGACGTGGCCAACGCCAGCCTGGCCGCCGCGCGCGACGACATCCGCCGCCTGCAGGCCGAACGCGACGCGGTACAGGCCCAGCGCGGCAACCTGGCGCTGGTGGCGCCGGTGGACGGGCTGGTGGTGGCGCGCAACGCCGACCCCGGCACCACGCTGGTGGCCGGGCAGGCGGTGGTGGAGATCATCGACCCGTCCAGCCTGTGGATCGACGCCCGCTTCGACCAGATCGCCGCCGGCGGCCTCGCCGCCGGCCTGCCGGCGCAGATCACCCTGCGCTCCGGCCAGGACCACGCGCACGCCGGCCACGTGCTGCGCATCGAGCCGGTCGCGGACACCGTGACCGAGGAAACGCGGGCCAAGCTCGTGTTCGCCGGATTGCCGGCGCCGCTGCCGCCGCTGGGCGAATTGGCGGAAGTCACGGTGCAGCTGCCGCGCGAAGCCGCCATGCCCGTCATCCCCAATGCCGCCATCCGCACCGTGGGCGGCCAGCGCGGCGCGTGGAAACTAGTCGATGGCGCACTGGAGTTCGCGCCGCTGGCGCTTGGCCGCAGCGACCTGGACGGCAACGTGCAGGTGCGCAAGGGGCTGGCCGGCGGCGAGCAGGTGGTGCTCTACAGCGACAAGGCGCTGACCGCCAACAGCCGCATCCACGTGGTCGACCGGATCCGGGGCACCGCGCCGTGATCAGCCTGGCCGGCCGCGACATCCTGCACGCCTGGGGCAAGTTCCTGTTCACCGGGATTGGCCTGGGCCTGCTGATCGGCGTCACCCTGACCATGGCCGGGGTGTACCGCGGCATGGTCGATGACGGCAAGGTGCTGCTGGACAACAGCGGCGCAGACCTGTGGGTGGTGCAGCGCGACACCCTCGGCCCGTATGCGGAGTCCTCCAGCCTGCCGGACGACCTGTGGCGCGACATCCACGTGCTGCCCGGGGTGGCGCAGGCCGCCAACGTCACCTACCTCACCATGCAGGTGCGGCAGGGCGAGCGCGACGTGCGCGCAATGGTGGTCGGCATCGCCGCCGGCGCGCCCGGCACGCCCGGCTGGCCGCCGCAGCTGGTGGCGGGCCGGCAGATCACCCGCGGCCATTACGAGGCGGTGGCCGACGTCGCCGGCGGTTTCCGCCTCGGCGACACGCTCGGCATCCGCCGCCATCGCTACACGGTGGTCGGGCTGACCCGGCGCATGGTGTCGTCCAGCGGCGACCCGATGGTGTTCATCCCGCTGAAGGACGCGCAGCAGGCGCAGTTCCTCAAGGACAACGACGCGATCCGGATGCAGCGCCGACGTACCGCCGAAAACCCCGCCTTCAACCGCCCCGGCGTGCCCGGCCTGCTGGACGCGGTGGACGCCGCGCAAGCCAGCAACAGCGCGGTCAACGCGGTGCTGGTGCGGCTGGCGCCCGGCCACGCCGCCAGCGAGGTGGCCGAACCGATCCGGCGCTGGAAGCGGCTGACCGTGTACGACCGCCCGCAGATGGAAGCGATCCTGGTGGGCAAACTGATCGCCACCTCGGCGCGCCAGATCGGCATGTTCCTGGTGATCCTGGCCGCGGTCAGCGCCGCGATCGTGGCGTTCATCATCTACACCCTGACCATGGACAAGATCCGCGAGATCGCCGTGCTCAAGCTGATCGGCACCCGCAACCGCACGATCGCGTGGATGATCCTGCAGCAGGCGCTGGTGCTGGGCGTGATCGGCTTCGTGGTCGGCAAGATCAGCGCCACCTTCGCCGCGCCGCTGTTCCCCAAGTACGTGCTGCTGGTGCCCGGCGATTCGGTGCTGGGCTTCTTCGCGGTGCTGCTGCTGTGCGTGGCGTCCAGCGTGGTCGCCATCCGGATGGCGCTGAAGGTCGATCCGGCCGAAGCGATCGGGGGTTGAACATGGCCGCCACCGGCATCCGCATCGAAGGATTGAGCAAGCGCTACGGCAGCGGCGACACCGCGGTGCTGGCGCTGAAGGACGTCAACATGCAGGTCGCGCCCGGCGAAGTGGTCGGGCTGATCGGCCCCTCTGGCTCCGGCAAGAGCACGCTGCTGAAATGCCTGGGCGCGGTGATCGACCCCACCGCCGGGCGCATGCAGCTGGGCGACGAGGTGATCTTCGACGACGGCTGGAAGGTGCGCGACCTGCGGGCGCTGCGCCGCGACAAGATCGGCTTCGTGTTCCAGGCGCCCTACCTGATCCCCTTCCTCGACGTCACCGACAACGTCGCCCTGCTGCCGATGCTGGCCGGCGCGCGCAACGCCGAGGCGCGCGCGCGCGCGCTGGAACTGCTGGCCGCGCTGGACGTGCAGCACCGCGCACGGGCGATGCCGGCACAGCTGTCCGGGGGC
>JAANMY010000277.1_pt1 | contig 74390 bp, 60 predicted proteins | sample 7279691 | NCBI WGS metagenome assembly JAANMY01 (sample SAMN14094543, study PRJNA606508) | bioreactor metagenome | isolation source: A lab-scale SPAN reactor treating ammonium-rich wastewater day 388 | place: Ireland: Galway | collected 2018-02-07 | reverse complement strand
GCCGCCGCGTGGCGGTGATCCGCCATCCGATGCCCTACGGCGACCTCGCCCGCCAGGCGGTGCAGCGCTTCGCGACGCGCGCCGACCTCGACGCCGCCGAATGCACCGTCGAGGAGCGCGAGGAGTACGAGCCGCACCTCGCCGGCGGCAACGTCGTCTTCGCGGGGCGGAAGGACGATCGATACCCCGAGCGCGCCAAGCAGTGTCCATTCATCAGAGCCGCGTCGGCGACCGCGGGTACCCCGCCCCCCGTCCCCCAACAATTCGCGGAACGAGTGTCCATTCATCAGAGCCGCGTCGGCGACCGCGGGCACCGAGGACCCGCCCGACGGCGGGAGCGAGTGGCAGGCGTGTCCATTCATCAGAGCCGCGTCGGCGACCGCGGGGCGGTCCTCGCGCTGGCCCGCCTCCATCTCCATGGCGTGTCCATTCATCAGAGCCGCGTCGGCGACCGCGGGGAGTTCGTCCGTCGCGCGCGGGCCCGCGGCGTGCCGTGTCCATTCATCAGAGCCGCGTCGGCGACCGCGGGGGGAGGAAGCGAGGCTGGAGTTCGAGCAGGCGATCGCGTGTCCATTCATCAGAGCCGCGTCGGCGACCGCGGGAAGGTGCAACCCGTGTATTGGCCCTCTTTGTGGAGTGTCCATTCATCAGAGCCGCGTCGGCGACCGCGGGTCGCTACGCCTACCTCCGACACACGCTCCTCATCGGGTGTCCATTCATCAGAGCCGCGTCGGCGACCGCGGGGGCTGCCCTCGTAACTCTGCACTGGGTGGCCGTTTGCATCGCCATTCGCGAGTGTGAGTAACTTGCACAGCACGATCCGGGGTGGTCGCCTGCGGGTGCGAGGAATAAACCGCTCTCTCAAGGCAAAAAAACGCTCGCGAGTGCGCCCAGGGACCCCCTGCACCACCTTCGCACTCGCCCGACAGGGTCCGGCGCGGAGCCGCGGAACGCCGACTTTTCAAAGAACACCGGCCCCTAACGGGGCCAACGCGGACCTGATGAATGCCGTCGCCGTCCGAGCCGCCGCCGGCCAGGTTTCCCTGCCTGCGTCGCTCCGCCAGTCCGGAGGCACGGGCTGACGGAGACACCCTTCTCGGCCCGATCAATCGCCCCTCGAGCCTTCGGGTCAGCTGCGTCTTGACACACAAAAACGACGGCTGCGATGGTCACACCGGGCTCTGCCTGTAGCCACCCGGCTGGGACGGGTTTGGCCCCGCCCCCGTGCCACCGCAGGGAGTATAGCGGGTTTCAAAAAGGCGTGTCGGGGAGGGTCGAGGATAGTCGGTGGAGGCGTTCCAGATGGGGGCGGAGGTCCGCTTCGATCGCTTCCAGTGCCCGCCGGCGTTCCGCGTCGCCCTTGGGGAGTTTCGCAAAGGCCGCGGTCGCCTTGTCGCCCAGCACGTACCGCCGGTGCAGATTGATCGAGGCGTTGTGGTCGGCGTTGCAGGTGAACGGGCGCTCGGGGCTCTGGCGTGATCGACCGCGGCAGTTGGGATTGGGGCAAGCGAAGAGCGGCAGCGGTTCGTTGCCGCGTGCGAAGCGGATCACGGGGCGCTTCGAGTCCGGGTCTGGCTCGATGCGATACCGCTTGCCGACCGCGCCGCATTTCGAGCATGTCTGCGACGTGCCCCAGGCGCTGACGCGCTCGTACTTCGTAAAGCGAACGCCGGCGTCGGTCGCGAACTCCTCGATGAACTTCACCAGGCTCGAACGGTTCCAGTGGGCAAGCATGCGGTTGATCCCGCGCTCCCGGGCCGCGTCGGGATTGAACCACTTGAGGTCTTCCAAGATGAGCACGTCCGCCCGCGGATGCGCCTCGCCACTGTGCTGATTGGCGCCGCGTGTCGCTTCGGTGACGATCTTCCGCGCCGCCTTCTTGAAGCGGTCCTTGCCCATGTTCGTGATGTGGGCTTGCAGGCGGACATGGGACGGCTCGCCCTTGACAGGCTTGCCGCGCATTCGCCGGGCCTTCTTGATCTCACCCTTGTGGTCGCGGATGTGTTCGAGCGTGGGGCCGGGGGACCACGCGACCTGGCCGTCGTGGGACTCTTCCAACTGGCCGACGACGAGGTTCTTCGACTGGATGACCTTGAGGCCGTCGTGCGTCCATTCGGAATCGGGCAGGCCCGAGATGGCTCGCGTGAGGAAGCCGATGCCGCGGGCGTCCAGGTCCAGCGCAACCGAGACCAGCCCTGCGGGCAAGTTCTTTTTCTTTCGGGGCGTGCCGTCCTTCTTGAGTCCGCCGGCGTCAGACCACTTGATCTCTCGCGCCTTCGGCGAGAGTTGCTCGTCCTGAATGGTGCAGGTGAACACCAGGTACGCGATCAGGAGGTGAGGGACTTCCGCTTTGATCTGCGCGGGCGAGCCGTCGCGCAGGAGCGTCTGGAGTCGCTTGATGTTCTTGAACGCAAAGATCAGTTTGACACCGCTGATCTGGGCGGGGCGTTCGATGCCTCCGAGCTGGTCGTCATTGAAAAAATAGGAGAGCTTGGTCTTCGCCTGCCCCTGCTTCTTGCCCCTGCCGAAGGTCGTGGCGACGGATCGCACGGTGAACCGGGCGAGGCGGGGGTCCGAGCGGAACCGGATCGACTTCCATTCGTGAGGCCATTTGCCGTCACGGCGCTCAGCAGTCAGCAGGCACAGATCGACGGAGCCGAAGGCGTCGCGTGCGGCGGGGAGGCTGAGTTTGCGATAGCCGTTCGGGCTTGTCTGCGGCGCGTTGAAGAGCGCCCACCGCGGATGCAGGACAGCATGGGGCATGGTGAACGTCGGGCGGTGGTCGAACCCATCCGGGTTCTTCTTTGTCTTGCGGCGGCGGACGAACTCGCGCTCGTAGTACCCGTGGAGTTTGTCGAGGGCCGAGAGCTCCGGGTTGGCCTTCCAGAACTCCTCGGCCTCGACGGATCGCTGCTTCCAGGGCTTGGCCTTTGCAATGCGGGCCCGGGCTCGCTCGTCCGGCGAATGCACGACTGCGGGCCCGCCGCGCCAGGCGGCGAGGTCGGGGTTGTCGCGGAGCCATTGCAGGTAGAGGTGCCAGCGTTCGCGGCGTTTGCCGGCCTTGCCGCCGACGGCTTGCTCGAACGCGTCGAATCGCGGTCGTAGGGCGAGATATTCCGCGTGCTCGTCCTTGGCCTCCCATTCGGCGCGTCGCTTGAGCCAGTCGGCGTGTTCATGCTCCCAGTTGCGGACCAACTCATCATGGCCGCTGATGCACGCGACTGCGTCGCGGGTGAGGGGCTGAAAGAGCGAGTCGGGCAGGCCGTCTCGCTCGGCCTCCTTGTCGTAGGCGAGCGTCCCATTGGCCGACAGCGCGGCGGCTTCCGGCGCCCAGGTTTCACCCGTGATTTCTTGCTGGCCTCCGGCATCATCATAAACTTTCGCCTTTGCTTTGAGTGCGGTCGCCGGCTTCCACTCCTTGATGCTGACGCTGTTCAGGAGATACGGCGCGTCCTTGGCGTCTCGGGCGAGGATGAATCGGGCCGCCCGCTGATAGAGATCACGCTGCGCCCCATTGGCTCCAACCTCCCCCCGGCGCATGGCAAAGAGCCTGGCGATGAGGCTTGGAAGCCGCTCGTTGAAGGCGCGGTGGGTGCGCCAGAGCGCCAGCAGCGTTTCGTGGTCACACTCGATTCGTGCTCGGATCGCACGCACGCCCATGGGAAGACTCCGAAAGCCATCTTATGTCCTGGCCCGCCGACGGAACGAGGGCCCGGCGCGCGATCAGCCTCGCTCGGGGCGCGAGGGGAATCGTGTCGCTTGTGTGTCGGAAGGACCGCGGGTGGGGCTCAGGGCCTGATCGAGACCTTCGAGACTCGTTCTTCCAGCAGTTCGTAGATGATGGCGACGTCGTCGGGTCGGAGGCGGATGCAGCCCATGGATTGCATCCTGCCGATGCTGGCGGGGTCGATGGTGCCGTGGATGCCGTAGCCCGAGACGGCGGCGGCGTCGCCGAGGCCGGAGAGGCCGAGCCAGTGTTCGCCGATGGGGTTGAGGGGGTCGTCGGCGGCGAAGGCCTGTCCGGTGCGCGGGTTGACCCAGTGGGGGTTGATGAGTTTGGAATCGGCCTTGACGATGAAGTCGCCGACGGGGGTGGAGTTGCCCTCGCCCAGACCGACGTCGAAGGAGCGGATGAACATCCATCGCTGGGGGTCTTCGGGGTCGGAGGGATCACCGACGTAGAGGTCGAGGCGATAGGCGGACTTGGAGACGATGGCGTGGAAGGGGCCGCGGACGAGTTTGAGTTTGTCGCCGAGGCGGATCTGGTTGGGGTTGGACATTCGGTTGATGCGGGCGATGAAGCGGTGGTCGATGGCGAGGCCCTGCCGGGAGGCGATCTTGACGAGGGAGTCGTTGGGCTGGATGGTGTAGAGTTCGGTGAAGGGGTCGCCCTTGGCGATCTTGGGGGAGAAGACGAGTTCGTCGTTGATGTGGGCCATGTCCTTGCGGATGGCGGCGCGCTGGGGCTCGGTGGCCTGGGGGTGACGGAGCGCGCGGTTGAGATGGACGCGGGCCTCGATGAGGTCGCCGGCCTCGAAGCGCGCGCGGGCGGCGGCGAGGAGTCGCGCGACCTCGTCGGGTGCTTCGGGGGGATCCTCGCGTCGGCGCGGGGTGGTCTCGACCGGGCCCGGCGAATCAACCTTCGGCTGGGGCTTGACGGCGGGCTCGACCTTGTCGGCGGGCTTCTGGGCGGGTTGGTCGGCGGGCGTGTGTTCGCGCGCGGGGTCGGCGCCCTGGGGGACGATGGACCACCCGGCGGGCGGGTCGCCCTTGGGGCCCGCGGCCTCGGCGTGTCCCGGCCCGGAGAAGAGCGCCAGCCCACCCCAGACGGCAGCGACGACGAGGCCGACGACGACCGTCACGAGGGTGAGGAGGGCGGGGTTGAAGCGTCGGCGGCGACGGCGGAAGGTGGTGGCCGAGGAGCCGAAACCGAGTGCGCGGGCGCTCTGAGAGGGAAGGGCCATGTCGAACCTCCGTGCGAGTCGTCAGGGGCGTCCGAGCCCTGTGAGGAGACGTTCATCGGTCACCAGCGACCCGACGCTGGCGTCGTGCGGGTCGCGCGGAACTTGCGCGATCACCTGCATCTCGAAGGCGACCCCGCAGGAGGGAAGCCCTGTCGATCGCAGGAAGCGATCATAGAAGCCGGACCCGCGCCCGAGGCGACCGCCGCGCTCGTCGAAGGCGAGCCCCGGAACGAAGACGAGGTCGATGGAGTCCGGGTCGGCTTTCGTCGCGCCGGGCGCGGGATCGAAGACGCCGCGTTGCCCGCGCACAACCACTGGTTCATCAAGGCTTTGCACCACGAACGGGGTCATCTCTCCACGGTCCCAATCGACCTTCGGGATACAGATCGTCAGGCCGCGATCGAGGGCCTCGACGGCAAGCGGGCGGACATCGAGTTCGCCGGCCATGGGGACATAGAGCATGATCCGGCGGCGGCCCTCGAGGAGCGGAAAGGCATGTCGGCAGGCGGTGAGGGACCACGCGCGCGCATCGGTCATGCGGACGCCGGCAAGCCGTCGGCGGAGTTCGGTACGCAGTTCGCCCTTGCTCGGGTCCACGCCCAGAATCCATCGGGCTCTTTGGGCTGATCGGACCAGCAGAGCGAGCGAATCCGACGAGCGGCGGAGGGGCTCACGACGCGCAATGGTTGCGCCAGGCGTTCTGGAGGGCGTCCTCGACCCTGGCGGCATAGGACGGTCCCTGGGTCAGCGGGGAAGCCGCGAGGCGAGCGCGGAGGCCCGCGCGCAGGGCGGCGAGGCGCTGGGGATCGTTGGCGAGGTCGACGACGGTGCGAACGAACCCGGGGGCATCGTGGGCGATGAGTTCGGAGAGGCCCGCGGCGTGCAAGAGGGAGGAGCCGACGCGTGAGACGTGGGTGCGGCCTTCGAGGGTGACGACGGGGACGCCCATCCAGAGGGCTTCACAGGTGGTGGTGGTGCCGGCGTAGGGGAAGGTGTCGAGGGCGAGGTCGAGGCGGGCGTAGAGGGCGAGGTGCTCTCGGGTGGTGGGGGTCGGGGGGAGGAGGTCGAGGCGTTCGGCGTCGATGCCGCGGGAGGTGAACCAGGAGAGGGCGCGAGCGCGGACGCGTGGATCGGTGAGTTGGTTGCACTTGAGGAGGAGGCGAGAGTCGGGGAGGGCGCGGAGGCAGTCGCACCAGAGGTCGGCGGCGGCGGGGCTGATTTTGGGGAGGACGTTGAAGGAGCCGAGGGTGAGCGGCGAGGCGGGATCGCGCGGGGCGGGGTCGGGGGCGTCGGCGGGCGGGCGATAGCAGAGGAAGCAGGCGTCGATGCGGACGAGGCGTTCGGTGGCGAGGGTCATGGCCTCGGGGTCGGTGGTGGAATCAACGAGGCGGATGTCCATGGTGTCGAGGCCGGTGGTGTTGGGGTAGCCGATGAAGGTGGCCTGGAGGGGTGCGGCGCGTCTGGCGAAGACGCCGAGGCGGTGGGCGAGGGTGTGGCCGGCGAGATCGACGAGGATGTCGACGTTCTTCTCTCGGATGAGCGCGGCGAGGGCGTCGTCGTGAAGGGCATGGACGTCGAACCACTCGTCGGTGAGGGCTCGGAGGCGCTGGGTGGTTGCGTCGCCGCGGCGGACGTTGGAGAAGCCGAGGGCGTGGAAGCGAGAGCGGTGCTCGAGGAGGGGCTGGATGAAGTACGCGACGGAGTGGGCGCGGAAATCGGGTGAAAGGAACCCGACGCGGAGGCGCTTGTCGGGGTCGGTCGCGCGGAGGGAAGCCGGGGGGCCGAGGGAGGCGCGGAGGGCGCGGCCGAAGGCGGCGTGCTCGCGGAAGATGCGCTGGGGGTCGAGGTCGAGGTAGTTGATGGCGAAGAGGAGGGCCTGCGTGACGATGGGGGCGCGATCGTCGCCGGTGTCGTCGATGAGGGCGATGGCCTCGGGGACACGTCCGGCATCGACGAGGGCGGCGGAGGCCGTGGCGACGAGGGAGGGCTCGCGCGGGAGGAGGGCGAGGGCGGCGAGGCAGGCGTCGGAGGCGTCTTCGTAGCGATGAGCGAAGCGGAGGGTGTTGGCGAGCCCGAGGGTGGAAGGGATGTGGGCGGGGGAGAGTGCCAGCGCGCGTTGGAAGGCGTCGATGGCCTCGTCGGGCTTGGCGGACTGGGCGAGGATGGTGCCGAGGGTGCTGAGGGGGCCCGGGAGGGGCGCGGCGGCGGCGGCGCGCTGGGCAAAGTAGAGGGCCTGCTCGGGCTTGGAGGCGTGGAGGAGGACGAGGGCGACGGCGTGGAGGAGGTCGGGGTTGCGCGGATCGGACTGGAGGGCGCGACGGACGAGGGACTCGGCCTGCGCGACGCGGCCGGCGTCGGCGTGGGCGCGAGCGGCGTCGAGGACGGCCTGGACGTTGGGCATGGCGAGCAAGGGTAGCGGAAGGGGCGGACGCGACGGGGGGTCAGGGCCAGAGGAGGTCGGCGATTCCCGCGGCGCCGAGGGCGAGGGAGAGGATGCCGTTGAGCGTGAAGAAGGCGACGGGGAGGCCGGCGAGCCCGCGGCGGGCGAGGATGAAGTGTTCGGCGAGGAGGAGGGCGGCGGCGAGGATGACTCCCGAGGTGAAGATGAGATCGAGGCGCGGATCGGCGTGCACGACCATGACGAGGCAGGCGAGGGCGCCGGCGTGGAGGGCGCGGCTGGTCCAGATTGCGCCGCGCCAGCCGAGGCGCTGGGGGATGGAGCGCAGGCCGCGGGCGCGGTCGAAGGCGAGGTCGGCGAGGGCGTAGATGATGTCGAAGCCGGCGACCCAGAGGAGGACCATGGCGGCGAGCCACCAGAGAGAAGGGACGGTCGAGAGGGCGAGGGGGTTGATGGCGAGGGCGGCGGCGAGGGGAGAGGCGGCGAGTGAGGCGCCGAGGAAGAGGTGGCAGAGGGTGGTGAAGCGCTTGGTGAAGGAGTAGAGCGCGAGGAAGGCGAGGACGGGGAGGGCGAGGGCGGCGGGCCAGGGGTTGAAGAGGAGGAACCAGAATAGGGCGGCGGTGATTTGGAAGAGGAGGGCGCAGAGGGCGGCGAGGAGGAGGCCGTCGCGTGGGCGGAGGCGTCCCGCGGCGAAGGCTCGGCGAGCGGTGCGCGGGTTGTCGGCGTCGAAGCGTCGATCGGCGAGGCGGTTGACGAGCATGGCGAAGGTCCGGGCGAGGACCATGCAGGCGACGACGAGGGAGAGTTGGAGCGTGAGGGAGGGGGCGTCCGCGGGGCGTGCGAGGAAGACGGCGAGGAGGGCGAAGGGGAGCGCGAAGACGGAATGGGCGAGTTTGATGTCGGCGGCGGCGAGGCGAACGCGCGCGGGCCAGGAGAGGATCGGGGCGGCGGCGAGGGACATCGGGCAAGCCTACGCGTCGGCGCGGGGCGCGGAGCGTGTAGGATGAGCGCATGGACGGGTGTTCGATCATCCTTGGCGAGGCGGTCCGAGACGCGGGGGGCCCGAAGTTCCATGGGTACGACCCGATCCGCGCGGTGGCGATCGGGCCGGAGTTCACGGCGGCGACCGCGGGCGAGGTGGACCGGGCGTGCTGGGGGGCGTGGGAAGGCTTCCATGACCTTCTGTCGAGGCGGTCGAGAGACCGGGCGGAGTTGCTGGAGGCGATCGCGCAGGGGATCGCGGACCTTGGCGCGGGGCTTGTGAAGCGGGCGATGGAAGAGACGGGGCTGGCGGAGACGCGTCTGATCGCGGAGCGTGACCGGACGGTGCAGACGCTTCGGATGTTCACGTCGGTGGTGCGTGACGGATCGTGGGTGAGGGCGTCGATCGACGTGGGGGAGCCGGCGCGGAGGCCGCTGCCCAAGCCGGACCTCCGGCGGCTGCTGCGTCCGCTGGGGCCTGTGGCGGTGTTCGGGGCGTCGAACTTTCCTCTGGCGTACTCGGTGGCGGGGGGGGACACGGCGTCGGCGCTGGCGGCGGGGTGTCCGGTGGTGGTGAAGGGACACCCATCGCACCCCGGGACGGGGGAGATGGTGGGGAAGGTGATCGCGGAGGCGGTGGGGCGGCTGCGGTTCCACCCGGGGACGTTCGCGTACCTGCACGCGGGGGGGACGCGGGAGCTGGACGTGGGAGAGGAGCTGGTGCGTCACACGTGCATCCGCGGGGTGGGGTTCACGGGGTCGTTCGCGGGGGGCACGGCGCTGGCGCGGCTGGCGCAGGACCGGCCCGACCCGATCCCGGTCTTCGCGGAGATGGGGAGCACGAACCCGGTGTTTGTGCTGCCCGGCGCGCTGGCGGAGCAGCCTGGGCTGATCGCGGACCGGCTTGCGGGTTCGATCACGGCGTCGCACGGGCAGATGTGCACGTGCCCGGGGCTGGTGTTCGTGATCCGATCGAGCGATGCGGAGACGTTCGCGCGGGCGCTGGCGGAGCGGCTGTCGGCGGTGCCGACGGCGGCGATGCTGAGCCCTCGGATCGCGGAGTCGTATCGTCGTCGGCTTCGTGATGCGGCGGGGGTGAAGGGGGTGGAGGCGCGGGCGGGGTCCGTGAGGCAGGAGGAGGACACGACGCGGACGCAGGCGGTTCTGCTGCGGTGCACGTACGACACGCTGCGGCTGGCGCCGACTCTGCAAGAGGAGATCTTCGGGCCGGCGGCGGTGCTGGTGGTGTGCGATCGGGAATCGCAGTTGCTGGACGCGGCGTCGCTGATCCAGGGGTCGCTGACGGGGACGATCTGGGCGGGGGCGTCGGACGGCCCCGCGGCGCTGAGGCTGCAGTCGGTGCTGGAGTTGAGAGTGGGGCGGCTGATCGGGAACGGGGTTCCGACTGGGGTGGAGGTGTGCGATTCGATGGTCCATACGGGGCCGTTTCCGGCGTCGAACCAGCCGGCATGGACGAGCGTGGGGTCGTGTGCGATCGAGCGCTGGTGCCGCCCGGTGTGCTTTCAGAACTCGCCGGAGTCGTCGCTGCCGCCGGAGTTGCGGAGTGCGAACCCGCTGGCGATCCTGCGGAGCGTGAACGGGGAAGTGGGGCGTGGGCCATTGACGCGCGGGCCGTCGGGGGGTTGACAGGCGTGGTGTGATCGGGCAGCGTGGGGGCGTGGACCCTGCCCGACGCCCGCTGGTGATGTTCGCACTGCTCGCGGTGGGGTATGTCGTGGCGCTTCGGGCGCCTGGGGTGTCCTCGACGCTGCTCTTCTCGGTCGCGGCGATGGCGTGTGCGGCGGGGGTGGTGTCGAGCGGGCGGTGGGCGCGGGTGGCGCTCGGAGCGGGATGGCTGGCGCTGGGGGCGGGGTGGTTCACGATGAGGATCCACGAGGCGCCGCGGGACCGCCCGCGGGTGGTCGAGGGCGCGCCCCTGGTGGTGGAGGGGATGGTGGAGCGTGTGCGGAAGGCGCGGGAGGCGACGGGGCTGGATGTGTTCGCGGTGCAGCGATCATCGGCGTCGTCGTTCGCGGTCGTGAGGGTGAGGTCGGCCAACGGGGAGGGGGTGTCGGGGCGGGTGCGGGTGTCGCTGCCGCGGGGCGTGGAGGTGAAGCCAGGGGAGGTGGTGCGTGTGCGCGGGGTCGCGTCGCCGATCGCGGAGAGGATGAACCCCGGAGAATCGGACCCGCGGCTGTGGGCGGCACAGGAGGGCGTGTTCGCGACGGTGTCGGTCCCGAACGCGTCGCTGGTCGAGCGGCTTGGGGCCTCGGGCATGGAGTCGCGGCTTCGTCGGGCCAGGGAGGCGCTGCACGCGCGGACGCACGCGCTGCTGCCGCGGGATGGCTCGCCCGAGCGGGCGCTGTTGCGAGCGATGCTGCTGGGGGAAGAGGATCCGTCGCTGACGGACGTGCGGTCGGCGTTCACGCGTCTGGGGCTGGCGCACGTGGTGGCGATCTCGGGTCTGAACCTCACGCTGATGGCCGGCGTGGCGCTGCTGCTTCTACGGCTGGGTGGTGACTTCGGGCGGGTGGAACACGCGGTCGTGGGGCTGCTGGTGGCGGGGTATCTCGTCGTGCTGCCGTACGACACGCCGGTGTGGCGAGCGGGGGTGATGGCGCTGGCGCTGCTGGGGGCGAGGGCGACGGGGCGGCGATATGACCTGCTTGCGGTGCTGGCGCTGGCCGGCGTGGCGCTGCTGGTGGCGCGTCCGCTGGACCTGTTCACGCTGTCGTTCCAGTTGAGTTTCGGGCTCGTGGCGGTGCTGGTGCGGTTCGCGCCGAGGGCGCACGAGTTGATCTTCGGGCTTCGGGTGAGGAGCGACCTGCCGGAGAGGATCCCGCTCTGGCGGTCGGTGGTGGTCGAGCCGGCGAAGCGGCTGTTCTCGGCCTCGCTGGTGTGCTGGCTGGTGGCGACGCCGACGATCCTACTACACACGGGGTTGCTGTCGCCTGCGGCGGTGCTGACGACGATGCTGGTGGGGCCGCTGCTGACGCTGGTGCTCCTGGCGGGGTACGTGGTGCTGATCGTGTGCTCGGTGCTGCCTTCGCTGGCCGAGGCGTTGGGCCCGGTGCTCGACGTTCTGGCGCGGGTGGGGGTGGTCGTCGTGGAGCGTCTGGACACCATCCCCGGGTTGTCGTTCCGGGTGGCGTCGCCCTCGTTGGCGTGGGTGGTTCTGGCGACCCTCCTTCCATTCCGATGGCTTCGTCGTGGGGATGTGCGCGACCCGGTGCTGCTGGCGGGGATCCCGGTGCTCGTGCTCATGCTCGCGGCGGAGTGCTGGTCGTCGGCGAGGCCGAGGCCGGGCGTGGTCCTGCGAGTCGACACGCTCGCGGTGGGGGACGGGACGTGCCATCTGCTGCGTTCAGGGTCGGAGGCGATGCTGTGGGACTGCGGATCGCTGCGCCCAGGGATCGGGGCGCGGCTGGTGCCTCGCGCGGTGCGTGCGCTGGGGCCTGTGCGGGTGCCCACGCTGGTGATCTCGCACCCGAACCTTGATCACTACAACGGGGTGCTGGACGCGGCGGACGAACTCGGGATCCGGGACGTGATCGTCTCGCCGGCGACCCCCGCGCGGGCGCTGGCCCGTCCGCACGGGCCCGAGGCGCTGCTGCTCGGGGTGCTCGAACGGAAGGGGATCCGTCTGCGGGTGCTGGCGGCGGGGGACACGTTCGAACTCGGCGGCCTCACGTTCGAGGTGCTCTCGCCGCCGGTGGGCGCGGACTGGCCCGAGGCCAACGACCACTCGCTGGTCGCGCGGGTGGAGGCCGGGGGACGGTCGATGCTGCTGACGGGCGACGCGCAGGAGGAGGCGCTGGGCCGGCTGGTGCGTGAGCACCCGGGGCTGCGTGCGGACGTGCTCGAGTTGCCCCACCACGGGTCGGCGATCCCCGCGTCGCTGGAGTTGGTGCTGCGGACGAGGCCGGATGTCGTGGTGCAGTCCACGGGTCCTTCGCGCGCGGGCCTGGCGTTCTGGGAAGGCCCGCGAGGTCGGGCGCGTTGGTACACGACGGCGACGGGCGGGGCGGCGTGGGTGGAGGTCGTGCGGGACGGGACAATCCGGTCGGGGTCGCTGCGCGAGTGATTACCGGCGGAGGGTGGAGAGCGCGCGATCGATCTCGGCGAGGTCCCGGCGGTCGGTGAGGCGGGCCTTGACCGATTCGAGCATGGTTACGGCGGCGGGCACGCCCTGGAGCCTGGCGACGGCGCGGGAGAGCAGGATCGCATCGGCGCCTGCCTGGTCGTCGCGGAGGTTGACGCGGAGGAGGTTGACGAGGCGGTCGTCGCGGGTCCCGGGGAGGAGGGGTGTGCAGAGGCTCCAAAGGGCGTCGCGGAACGGGGCCGCGGAGGACGTATCGAGGCGTTCGATCCCGGCGATGACGACATCGGCGCGTCCGGTGCGGGCGGCGGGGAGGATGGCGCAGGCGGCGAGGTCGGCGTCGAAGGCGCGCGGCTCGTCCTTGAGCAGGGCGGCGGCGAGGCGCACCGCGTCGTCGTCGCGCCCGAGCAGGGTGAGGATCGAGAGGGCGCGGGCGTAGTCCTTGGCGAGGACGGCGGCGCGGGCGTCCTCGGCGAGGTCCGTGACGGTCGAGAGGGGAAGCGGGTCGGGTGAGGTCTTCAGCGCAGAGCCGGTGACGATGAGGGGATCGCCGATGACGGCCACCCGCCACTCCGGCCCGATGTCGACCCTCGTGGCGGCGGCCCAGGGGTAGCCCCACTGGAGGCGGGTGGCGACAAGTGGGGTGGGGACGAACGCACCGAGATAGGGCTCGTGGACGGACCCGACGTAGGCGTAGGCGCCTCGCTCGAGCCATCGACCCGCGAGGGTTTCGCGGTTGGCGGGCTGGACGCAGGAGAAGGAGTGGACGAAGTAGACCATCGCGGGAATGCGGAGCATGGGGGCATCGCCGCTGCGGCCTCGCCCGGGCTCGAGCTCGAAGACGTCGCGCATGCCCTTGGTGTTGACCATGACGAGCCCGGCATCGAGGGGCCGCGCGGCGGCGGCGCGCCACTCGTCGATCCCCTGCCGGGGTGTGTCGTGGACCTCTGCGGCGAGGCCTGCGCGGCGGAGGACATCGGCGGCAGCGGTGGCGTCGTAGGCGGCCCAATCGCCCTCGTTGGGGTAGGCATCGAAGAGCCAGGCGCGGCGGGGCGCGAGGAAGACCGCGGACATGGCGCGGTAGGCGGCCTCGGCCTCCGACCCGAAGACGTGCCCGGCCCAGGCCCATCGCTCGGCGGGCGCTGAGACGCCCTCGGGGGATGGGGGTTCGGGGTGTCGGCCGAGCCGGTCGGTGGTGGCGGTGAAGCCCTGTTCGCCCGAACGGATCTTGACAGGGGCGTTCATGGCGAGGGTGACGGCGTCGAGGTCGTCGCCCAGCGCGCGCCACTCGAGGCCGGTCGCCTGGCAGGCGGCCTCGGCCTGGCGAGCGAGTTCGGCGGCGGCCTCGCGCTGGAGGGCGGCGTCGACCGCGCCGCGGGCGGTGGCCCACGCCAGGGGCTGGCCACGCGCGGCGGCGAGGGTGAGGGCGGCGGTCCAGGCGCCGTCGCGATCGGAGGCCAAGACAATGCCGGGCGGGGTGTGACCCAGGGTCTTCCATCGGGCGAGGAGGGCGGTGGAGGAAAGGTCGTCGCCCTCGAGGCCCCACGATCGAGCGAGGGCGGCCTCGATGAACCCGCGGCGGACGCCGGCGTCGTCGGACCACTCGGCGACATCGGGGAGAGGAGGGTGGGCGTCGTGGTCGGCGGGGCCGTCCCAGCGGACGACGCGGGCGGGCTCAAAGGCGCGGACGAAGCGTGCGATGTCCTCTCGGGCGCGGAGGGTGCCGTCGTCGAGAAGGACGGGGAAGATGGTCGAGGGCGTCCAGCGTGCGATCGCCCGGGCGAAGTCCTGCGGGGTGTTGACGAGGACGACGGCGGGGATGACCGCACGGGCGCGGCGGACGGCTTCGACTCGGAGCCCGAGGCGGACCGCGGGCGGGAGGTCTTGAAAGACGACGGGCCTTGGGGCCTCCTGGAGGGCCAGGGTGAGGACGAGCGCCTCGAACATGCCCGCACTGTACCACTCGAATACACTCGCCCGCGATGCCCACGCCCCATGGAGGCCGGAATCCGCCTCGTCCGACGCTTGCGATCCCGGTCGTTGCCCGCCTGCTGGACGATCAACTGACGCCCGTGCTCGCGTATCGACGGCTGGTCGCGCCGGATGAGAGGACGGCCCCGTCGTTCCTGCTCGAATCGGTCGAGGGCGGGGAGCGCCAGGGGCGGTATTCGATCCTCGGCGCGAGGCCGATCGTGGAGGTGATGGGGACGGGGTCTGGTACGGGCGCGCCGACCACGCGCGTGACGGACCATCGCGACGGGACGACGCGCGAGGTGGGCGAGGACCCGCTCGCGGTCGCGCGCGGGCTGACGGCGTGCACGCGGCTGGAGATCCCGGCGGGGCTCGACGACCTGCCGACGGGGTTTCTAGGGGGGTGGGCGGGGTATGCGTCGTATGACTCGGTCCGGTTCGCGGAGCCCGGGAAACTCGGGCCCGGGCCGGAGGATGATCGGCATCTGGCGGACGTGCACTTCGGGTTGTACGACAGCGTGGTGGTCTTCGACCATGTACGGAAGATCGTGTTCGTGGTCTCGCTGGCGTTTGTGGGAGAGGGGGAGGACAAGTCAAGGGCGCTGGAGGAAGCCGGGCGTCGGCTGGAGGCGCGGGTGGAGGAGATCCAGCGGCACTCGAAGCCCTTGTCGGCAGGGCGGGTGGAGGTGGAGGCCGCGGGCAAGCCCGGGCTCGGGGTGTCGAACCTGACGCGCGAGTGGCACGCGGGGATGGTGGCTCGGGCGCTGGAGTACATCCGGGCGGGGGATGTGTTCCAGGTGGTGGTGGGGCAGCGGTTCGAGCGGAGGTCATCGGCGGATCCGTTCGACGTGTATCGCGCGCTGAGGTCGGTGAATCCGAGCCCGTACATGGTGTATATGCAGGCCCCCGGGTGCATTCTGGTGGCGTCGAGCCCGGAGATCCTGTGCCGGGTGCGGCGAGAGGGGGAGGGGCGAGTGGTGACGAATCGTCCGCTGGCGGGGACGCGCCGGCGTGGCGCGACGCCCGAGGAGGATTCGGCGCTGGAGCGCGAGTTGCTCACGGACCCGAAGGAGCGAGCGGAGCACATCATGCTGGTGGACCTGGGGAGGAACGACGTGGGCCGGGTGGCGGAGCCCGGGACGATCCGGGTTGAGCCGGTGATGGCGGTGGAGCGGTTCAGCCACGTGATGCACCTGTCGTCGACGGTGACGGGCCGTCTGCGCGCGGGGATGGACTGCTGGGACGCGTTGCGGGCGGCGCTCCCGGTGGGGACGATCTCGGGCGCACCGAAGATCCGTGCGATGCAGGTGATTGATGAACTCGAGCCGGTGCGTCGAGGGCCATACGGCGGGGGGATGGGGTACGTGGGACTGGACGGGGAGATGGATCTCGCGTTGGCGCTGCGGACGATCGTGGTGCCGACGGCGAGGCGTGACGGGTCGGGGTGGGTGTATCACCTTCAGGCGTCGGGGGGGATCGTTGCGGACTCGCGCGCGGGGGATGAGTTCCAGGAGACGGTGAACAAGGCCGCGGCCCTGGCCCGGGCGGTGGACCTTGCCGAGCGGGCGTTCACGGACGCGGGTCGAGCGTAATGGGGAGGCTGTTTGAGCCGCGGGTGAGGCTGGCGGGCGCGGGGCTTGCCGGGGTGCTGTTGCTGACGGCGTGGGTGTCGGGGTGGGGCGCGGCGGCGTGGGCGAGCCTGGCGATCGGCGGGGTGTATGGGCTGAGGCCGGCGGTGGAATCGATCGCTCGTCGGAAGGTGAACATCGACGTGCTGATGGTGGTGGGGGCGGGGCTGGCGGCGGGGGTCGGCAAGCCGGGGGAGGGCGCGCTGCTGCTGTTTCTCTTCACGCTCTCGGGGGCGCTGGAAGCGCTGGCGATGGAGCGGACGGCGCGGGACGTTCGCGCGCTCGAGCGGCTGATGCCGCGCGAGGCGCAGGTGCGGCGTGACGGGGCGTGGGTACGAGTGGAGACGGCTTCGCTGGTGCCCGGGGACGAGGTGCTGGTGTCGTCGGGAGAGTTGATCCCCGCGGACGCGGAGGTGCTGGAGGGAACGAGCGAGATCGACGAGGCGACGCTGACGGGGGAGAGCCTGCCTCGCGCGGTCGAGCCCGGGAGCGAGGTGTATTCCGGGACGCTCAACGCGTCGCACCCCCTGCGGGCACGGGTGGTGAAGCCTCCCGGGGAATCGAGCATCCAGAAGATCGTCGCGATGGTGACGCGGGCCCGGGCGCAGCGCGAGCCCATCCAGCGCGTGATCGATCGGCTGGGAGAGCCCTACGCGGTCGGCGTCTTCGGGTTGTCGATCGCGACGCTGGCGCTGTGGCGGTTCGGGTTCGGGCGCGGGTGGGAGGACTCGGCGTTCACGGCCATCACGCTGCTGATCGTCGCGTCGCCGTGCGCGCTGGTGATCGCAACGCCTACGGCGACGCTCGCGGCGATCAGCCGGGGGGCGCGCGAGGGCGTGCTGTTCAAGGGCGGGCAGGCGATCGAGCGGCTGGCGCGGATCGCGGCGCTGTGCCTGGACAAGACAGGGACGCTGACCCGGGGGCGGCTCCGGGTGGAGCGCATGGTCATCGGCGGGGGGTGGACGGAGGACGAGGCGCTGGCGGTCGCGGCGGCGCTGGAGGAGGGCTCGACGCACCCGATCGCCCGCGCGATCGTGCGCGAGGCCCGGGCGCGATCGGTCGCACCCGGAGCGATCGCGTCGCCCCGGCACATCCCCGGCCGCGGGATCGTGGCGCACGCGGGGGGGTGGGAAGTCCGGCTGGGGAACGTGGCACACGCGGGAGAGGATTTGCCGGCGGAGGGGCTGGCGGCCGTGGACGAGACGAGGGCGTCGGGAGGGGCCGTCGCGGTGCTTGCGCGCTCGGGCGGGGCGTGGGGCGTCTTCGGGCTGAGGGATGAGCCGCGAACGGGCTCGCGGGAGTTGGTCGCGCGACTGCACGTGCTGGGCATTCGCCCGGTGGTGATGCTGACGGGCGACCATCGCACGCCCGCGGAGCGTGTGGCGTCGGAGACGGGGATCGACGAGACGCGGAGCGAACTCCTCCCCGAGCACAAGGTCGCGGCGATCGCGGAACTGCGGGCGAGGACGGGAGGGCGCGTCGGGGTCGTGGGGGACGGCGTGAACGACGCCCCCGCGCTGGCGGCGGCGGATGCGTCGATCGCGATCGGGTCGATGGGCTCCGGGGCGGCGCTCGAATCCGCCGACATCGTGCTGCTTGGGGAGGACCTCGGGGGCGTGGCATGGGGGATCCGGCTCGCGAGGCGGGCACGGGCGACGATCCGCGTGAACCTGGTCATCGCGATCGGGGTGATCGCGGTGATGGCGGGGTGGACGCTGGCGGGGTCGTACGCGGGACGTCCGTTGCCGCTGTCGCTGGGCGTGCTCGCTCACGAGGGGAGCACGCTGCTGGTCGTTCTCAACTCGCTCCTGCTGCTGGGGGCGCGCGGGGCGCGGTGAGCCCCCGGGATGGGGGGGTCGGGTTCGTGCCCGCCCACGCCTGGGCTCCGAACGTGTATGATGATTTTCGAGGCGGAGACCCTGTTCATGCTGTCACAAACCTCCGAATACGCCCTTCGAGCGATGGCCTGGCTCGCCCTGACGCCAAGCGAACTCGTGGCGACATCGACGCTGGCCGAGAAGACGCAGGTCCCGGCGACGTACCTCGCGAAGGTGCTCCAGCAGTTGTCCGCGGCGGACCTCATCACGGGGCGTCGCGGGGTGGGTGGCGGCTATCGGCTGGCGCGTGATCCCAGTGCCATCACGCTGCTGCAGGTCATTCAGGCGGTCGGCGTGCTCCAGCGGATTCCCTCGTGCCCGCTGGGAATCGCGACGCACGGATCCAACCTCTGCCCGCTCCATCGCAAGTCGGACGAGGCGGCGGCCGCGGTGATCGAGATCTACGACGGGGTCACGCTGGAGGACCTCATTTCCGATCCGAACTCGAACACCCCGCTATGCGAGACGAGGCCGAAGATCCCCCTTACGGTGACGGCACGCAAGGGCGTGTGAAGCGCGAGCCGCGGGCCATCTCGGCCTGGCCGATCGCGTCGGTGCTCGCGCTCGCGTTGCTAGGCTGGACGGCGATGGACCGTGATGCGTACAGACGGCGCGGGCTAGGGGTCCCGCCCCCTCCCGTCTTCCACGTGCGTGACCCTTCGGGCGTGGTGGTGATGCGGGATCCGGAGGTTGAGAGTTGGGACGGGATCTCGCGCGCGCTGACGACGCCGGGGTTCAGCGTGATCGAGTGCCTGCTGGTGACGCGCTTTGGATTCTGGCCACCCCGGGCGGAGTGGTTCGAGCGGCGAGAGGCATGGGTCGAGGCGCACGTTCTGTCGGGCGCGTGGTCGCCGGAGGACACGGCGGCGGTGTTGGAGGAGGCCCTCCCGCGGCTGGGGGCCGATGCCCGATACCGCGCGGGGCGCGTGGTGGTCGAGCACCGGGTGGGGTGGCGGCGGCTGGCGGCGCATCTCTCGGCGGTGGCGCTGGTACCGGCGGTGGTTGTGCTGCCCGTTGTCTCGATCCGAAGCACGCGACGGGCGATGCGCGTGGCCCGCGGGCAGTGCCCGAGGTGCGGGTACGCGTGGAACGGGCTGGAGCGGTGCCCGGAGTGCGGGCAGGCCGGGGAGGATCGCTAGGCCTCGTCGTCGCCCTCGTGGGCATGGGCCGCGGCTGGCGGACGGGCCTCGCCCTCGACCTGGGCAACCTGGGCCTCGTAGCGTGCGGCGTTGGTGCGATAGTCCATGAGGATGAAGACGCGGGAGGCGGCGTCGCCCACGACGTCGGCGAGGCGCTTGCGGGCGAAGGTGAGGTTGGTCCTTCGGGAGATGTGGGTGAGGACGAGGGCCTTGCACTCGGCGACGCGCATCCACTCGGCGATGTCGTCGACGTGCATGTGCATGCCGACCTTGGCGCGGGCCTTGTGCTCGGGCTCGAAGAAGGTGCACTCGCAGATGATGATCTGGGCTTTGCGGACATCGTCGCGGAGGAGGCAGGGGCCCGGGAGGGTGTCGCCCAGGTAGGCGACGAGGGGGATCTCGAGGATGCGGGTGATCTCGGTTCCGCGGTCCTTGAGTTCGCGGAGTTTCTCCTGGGGGAGATCGGCGAACTCCGGTCGGAGTTTGGAGCGTCGCTCGACGACGGCGTATCCGACGGACGGGGCGGTGTGCTCGGTGGGGAAGGCGCGCAGGACGATGGAGTTCTTGATCTGGACTTCCTCGTGGCGCGAGGCGTCGAGGGCGATGAGGTCGTAGGGGGTGCGCTGCTGTTCGAGTTCGACGTACCCGGCCATCATCTTCTGGATGCTGGGGGCGATGCGGGAATCGCAGACGATGGTCCCGGTGCCCATGCCCTGGAAGCGGCGTTGCGAGCAGTAGTACGCGAGCCCGCCGACGTGGTCCATGTGTCCGTGGGAGACGGCGACGTATTTGCTGGGGAGCATGGCGCGTGGGCAGAGGCCCATGTCGAAGCAGACGTCGAGTTCGGGGACCTGGATGGCCGTGGCCTCGCCCGCGACGGAGATCCCCTGGATGCGGTAGGGAGGGAGGTAGAGGAAGCCCAGAGAGGACTCCCGGGGCGGCGGCTTGGGGATCATCGGTCGAATCCTCCGTTTGTCGGGCTCTCGCCCGACCGGAACCCATGGACGCGAGAGAGCGTACGCCCCGCGCCGACGACGTCAACCCGCTACCCTGACGACGTGAGCGAGCAGGGGACATCCGGGGAGACGTTCCGAAGGCTGGGGCCGGCGGGCCCGCTGGCGATCGCGTTCGCGATTTTTCCTGTGGTGGGGTCGATCTTCCTGTTCCGATCGATGGGCGAGATCGGATCGTGGCTGCGATCGCTGGACCCGGTCGCGCCGCTCGCGTATGCCGCGGGCTTCGCTGTCTTCGCGGGCATGGCGTTGCTGCCGACGTATGCGCTCTCGGCGCTGGGCGGGTGGGTGTTCGGGATGCCGGTGGGGTTGCCCGCGGCGCTGGCGGGGATCGCGGGCGCGTCGGTGATCGGGTATCTGCTGTCGAGGCGGGCGTCGGGCGACCGGGTGCTGAGGGTGATCGCGGAGAAGCCGCGGTGGGAGGCGATCCGGCGTTCGCTGGTGGGATCGGGCCCGTTGAAGACGCTGGCGATCGTGACACTGATCCGCGTGCCGCCGAACTCCCCGTTCGCGTTGTCGAACCTTGTGCTGGCGTCTGTGCGTGTGCCGCTGTGGATCTATCTGACGGCAACGGTGGTGGGGATCGCGCCGAGGACGGCGTTGGCGGTGTACATCGCGTCGGGGATCGAAGAGTTGACGAAGGACACGCTGGAGAGCGCGAGGCCGGCGTGGTTCTTCGGCGCAACGATCGGGGTGTCGCTGGTGGTGGTGCTGATCCTGGGCGGGCTGGCGAACCGGGCGCTCGAGCGGCTCGGGCAGGGTTCGCCGGCGTCCGGGGAAGGGACGACGAAGGAGCCGAATGCCTGACGCGTGACGGTTGACTTCCCCCCGATCAAGAAGTACGTTTGCCCGGTAAGAGGAGGCGCGCCCCAGAGCCCGCCAGGATCGCGCCACTGCCGGCGCCGAGGACCCCCGTGTCGGAGCCTGATCGACAGATCTGGCGCGCCGTGCTTGCGCACCTGCGCGCGACGTATCCGACGCTCTCGCGTCAGTGGTTCGATGAGCTCGAACCCCTTGGCGTGCGGTCGGGGACGCTGGTGGTGCGTGCGCACTCGGCCCTGCACCGGGAGTATCTCACGCGGCAGTGCATGGGGCCGTTCAAGGAATCGCTCCAGGCGGTGACGGGTCGGCTCTTGGCGCTGCGGTTCCTCGGGCCCGAGGACGACCTCGAGCCCGCCCCGGCGCCGGAGGCCCCGGTCGCGGGAAGCCCGCGGGAGCGTCCGCGGCGATCGGACTCGCTGGTCATCAATCCGGACTACACGTTCGAGCACTTCGTCCAGGGGCCGGGCAACCGGCTGGCGCTGGCGGCGGCCCTGGCGATCGCGGATCGACCCGGGAAGGCGTACAACCCGCTGTTCGTGCACGGGGGCGTCGGGCTGGGCAAGACGCACCTGCTCCAGGCGATCTGCCTGCGTGTGTACGAGCGGCAGCCCGACGCGGCGATCTATTACCTCTCGTGCGAGGGGCTGACGACGCAGTTTCTGGACGCGGTCCAGGCGGGGGAGATGACGGACTTCCGCCATCGGTTCCGCGATGTGGACGTGCTCGTCATCGACGACATCCACTTCCTGGCGCGCCGGGAGCGAACACAGGAAGAGTTCTTCCACACGTTCAACTCGCTCTACCAGGCTTCGAAGCAGATCATCCTGTCTTCGGACGCGGCGCCGGAGGAGATCCCGGACCTCGAGGAGCGCCTGGTGAGCCGCTTCAAGTGGGGGCTGGTGAGCCGGATCGAGCCCCCGGGGTATGAGACTCGGGTGGAGATCGTGCAGCGGAAGGCGGCCTTGCGGAACCTCGACCTGCCGCAGGATGTGGCGTGTTTCATCGCCGGGCGGATCAACTCGAACATCCGCGAACTCGAGGGCGCGATCACGCAGATCCAGGTGAAGGCGGGGGTGGAGGGGCGGGCGATCGACCTCGAACTCGCGCGTGAGGCTCTTGGCGAGCCGGGTTCCAAGCCCAACGAGCCCACGATCCAGATCATCATCGAGGCGGTAACGGGTTTCTACGGCGTGAAGTTGACGGACCTGCAATCGAAGCGGCGACAGCGGTCGATCGCCGTGCCCCGGCAGGTCTGCATGTACCTTGCGCGGAAACACACGCGGCACTCGCTGGAGGAGATCGGGGGATACTTCGGCGGGCGTGACCACACGACGGTCATGCACGCGGTCAAGACCACCGAGTCGAGGAAGAACCAGGACAACGGGTTCCACAACGACCTTCAACTGATCGAGGAACGCCTCCAGCCTCCAACCCGGCGTCCCGTGGACGAACGGTGAACAACCTGTCTCCCCCGATCGGGTGGGGTCGGGAGCCCGGCATGGTTGTGGGGATCGACGGGTCCCGCTCCGACCGGGAGTGCGCGCAACCGACGGGCCGGGGCTCGCTATTGACAGGATGCCAAGGCTGGGCCGCCGACGATAACTTCTTTGACTGATTGTGGTTGTGACGCGAAGAGCCGGGTTCTCCACAGAGCGCCAAGGGTTCTTACGAAGAAGACTAGGTTCTCCTTCTTCTTTGAAGAGAAGAGGCGGGCTGGCAGGCGGGGCACCAGGTGGTGGTTCGCTGGGCGATGCGGGCGGAGATCAGGGTGCTGCGGCAGGATGGGCAAGGCTCCCCGCCGTGTGCGTAGATGCGCAAGAAGTGCTGGTTTGAACCCTCGAGTCCGAGGGCATCGCGATAGGAGCGGATCGACGATCCGCCGCGAGCGATGGCCGTGCGGAGGATGGAACGGATCGCGCGCGCGAGGCGGTTGGTATCCGAGGGCGTGAGCGAGACGCCGGGGCGTGAGGGGTGGAGGCGAGCGAGGAAGAGGGCTTCGTCGGCGTAGATGTTGCCGACGCCGGCAAGGAGGCGTTGGTCGAGGAGGAGGGCCTTGACGGGCGCGCGCCGATCCGCGAGCCCGGTGTGAAGGGCCGCGGCTCGGATCGAGAGGGCGTCGGGTCCGAGGGAGGTGCGCCAGTGGTGATCGAGGGAGGCGGCATCGGGGTGGGTGGTGAGGGACCCGAAGCGGCGCGGGTCGACGAAGGCGAGGGTGGAGCCGTCGTCGAGCGACCACGTGACGTGGGCGTGTGGCGGGAGTGGGGAATCGCGGAGGACGAGGAGCGAGCCGGTCATGCCCAGACCGAACCGGAGGAGGCCGAGGTCGCCCAGGATGGCGAGTTGCTTGCCGTGACGGCGTGTGCCGCGGACGTGCTGGTGCAGGAGGAGATCGTCGGGAGAGGGAGGGCGGTGGTCGTGGGTGTCGGCGGTGTCGGCGCGTGAGAGGGTGACGGCAAGGACGCGTCGGCCCAGCAGGCAAGGTTCGAGGGAGCGTCGCAGGTGCTCGACCTCCGGGAGTTCGGGCACGGCTCAGCGCTCCCGCAGCGAGCGGAAGAAGGAGCGGAGGAGGTCGGCGGCCTCGTCGGCGCGCAGGCCGGCGACGGGCGCGACGCGGTGGTTGAGGCGGGGGTCTTCGGTGAGTCGGAAGAGGGAGCCCATGGCGCCGGCCTTGGGGTCGTGGGCGCCGAAGACGACGCGTCCGAGGCGTGCGTTGATGATGAGACCCGCGCACATGGGGCAGGGTTCGAGGGTGACGACGAGCGTGAAGTCACCGAGGCGCCAGTCGCCAAGGGTGCGGCAGGCCTCGCGGATGGCGAGGATTTCGGCGTGGGCCGCGGGGTCGTGGTCGGCCTCGCGCCGGTTGAAACCTCGTCCGACGACCTGGCCCGTTGCGGTTCGATAGACGACGGCACCGACGGGGACCTCGCCCAGCGCGGCGGCGTGGCGCGCGAGGTCGAGGGCCTCGAGCATCGCGCGCTCGTCGGCTTCGGTCGCCGCGGTGGGGGCGGGCATCGGCCTGCGGAGGAAGCGAGCGAGGAGTCGGGACATGGGCTCAGGGGTCCCCGGCGTCGGCGGGCTCCCTGGCGATGAGCCCCCGGGCGACTCGATCGGCGGGGAGGACACGGAGGAGGAGCATGCCGAGTTCGAAGAGGAGGACAAGAGGCCCTGCGAGGATGAGCATCGAGAACGGATCCGCGGGCGTGAGGACGGCAGCGGCGATGATGCAGCCGAAGATGACGTACTTGCGATTGCGGTTGAACCAGGCGGGCTGGACGAGGCCGGCCCACCCGAGCAGGAGAACGACGACGGGCGTCTGGAACCCGAGGGAGAAGGCGATGGCGAAGCCGAAGAACATCTTGACGTATTCGCTGATGCGGTAGTGCTGGACGATCCAGGTGTGGCGGGTGAGGGGGGTTCCGAGGATGGAACGAAGGCCCGCGGCATCCTGGATGCAGACGCGTCGCTGGAGGAGGGAGGAGTTGATCCATTCCTGGCCGTGGGAGGGGTCTGTGGGATCGTGTTCGAGGACAGGGATCGAGGGGAGGGAGAGGCCCGGGGGGAGGGGAGCGGTGGAGACGCCGACACGGTCGGCGCCCGACCCGAAGCCGATGAAGAAGGCGAGGACGACGGGGAGCATGACGGCGTACATGAAGACGGCGCCGAGGGCGGTGAGGAGGACGCTCATGGGCGCGAGGAGGTGGACAAAGCGGCGTTCGTGGCGATAGAGCCCCGGGGCGATGAACTTCCAGAGTTGGAAGAAGATCCAGGGGGCGCCGACGATGACGGTGCACATGAGGGCGACGCGGACATAGGCCCCAAAGGTTTCGAGCGGTCCGGTGGCCTGGAGGGCGGCGGGGAGTTCGCGAGCGCGGAGTTCGCGCTGGACGGGGATGAGGAGGAAGTCGAGGAGAGGCTCCCCGAACCAGAGGGCGACGAGGAAGATGGGGATGACGCCGACGAGGGAGAGGATGAGCCTTCGGCGGAGGTCCTCGAGGTGATCCCCGAAGGACATGACGGCATGCTCGGGGTTAGGGTGGCGCATGGGATGAAACCCTAGGAGCCCGGGATCGGAAGAAATGTGACGGGCGGGGGCCGCGGCGGCGTCTTGGTGGAAGAGCGGAGGCACCGGTGGTCGAGGGTTCGGGCACGAAGGCGGATCTGGTTGCGGCTGCGATCCGCGGGGATGCCGACGCTGCGCGTCGGGTGTGGGAGGGCGAGCGGCGCTGGGTGGCGGCGGTTCTGCTGGCGCACAAGCCGCGCGACGCGGAGTTGGACGATCTGCTCCAGGACGTGGCGTTGTCGTATGTGAGGACGATCACGACGCTGCGGGACGCGGGGGCGTTTCGTCCGTGGCTGCGGACGGTGGCGATCAACGCGGCGCGGGCGTCGGGTCGGAAGGCGAGCCGGCGGCGTCGCGATGAGGCGAAGGGGGAGATCGACCTGTCGGGGGTGGCGCAGGCGGAGGCGGGAGGCACGCCGGACCTGGCGACACGCGAGGCGGCGGGAACGGTCCTGGACCTTGCGCTGGGGCTGCCGGAGGGCTATCGCGAGCCGCTGCTGCTGCGATGCGTACGCGGGATGAGTTACCGGGAGATCTCGGCACTGATGGCGATTCCGGAAACGACGGTGGAGACGCGGATCGCGAGGGCGAGGCGGATGGTGAGGGAGATGGCGGAGGGGAAAAGCGTGCAAAGCGTGAAGGGAAAGGGCCGCCCGGTCATCTGTTTGTGAGGGAGGGCGCGTCATGGAAACGAACACGGACATCCTGATCTCACGGATCGTCGACCGAGAGGCGACGCTGGAGGACTGGGCCGCCCTGAAGGCGGTCGCGGCGACCGATCCCGGGGTGTGGTTCAGGCTCGCGCAGGCGCAGCAGGACCAGATGGAACTGTCGGCGGGGCTGGCGACGGCGATCGAGATCGCCGACGGGATCGAGGCCCCGAGCGAGGCGGCGTCGATCCATCGGTTCACGACCCGGTTCGGGCTGGTGAGGACGTGGGGCGGGTGGGCGGCGGCGGCGCTGGTGGGGCTGGCGCTGTTCGTGAGGCCAGGGGCATCGTTGCAGGAACAGACGGCGGGGATGTCGATTCCCTCGTCGGCCTCGGAGGCCCTGGCGCGGTATCTCGATCTCGGGAAGAAGGAAGGCGCCGTCCTGGGCGAGGTGCCGCAGAAGTATCTCGTGAACACGATCCCCGTGGAGGATGGGGGCGGGTACGAGGTGATCTTTGTTCGGCAGATCATCGAGCGGGCGGTGGTGCCGGAGTTGTACCGGTTCGGGACGGACGAGTTGGGGAGACCCTCCCCAGTGCGGCTCGAGCCCAGGGTGCCGCGGGAACCGATGTGACCTCTTCGCTCCGCCGTTCGCGTCCACGCCGCGGCGGCGGGGCTTTGACCCATGCAAGGAGACAGCCATGACGAAGGGATGGATGCTTGGAACGGTGATCGCGGCGGCGGGGACGGCGGCGTCTGCGCAGTCGGTGAAGGTGGTCGAGGAGTCCTCGTGCGAGGCGGTGGTCGGGACGTGCGAGACGGGAGCGATGCTGAGCATCGATCCGTACATTGAACTGGGGGAGCAGGGCGCGATGCTGCGCCTGGTGACGACGATCCAGCCGCAGGACGGGGAGTACCGCGTCCGGCTGGCGTCGCCCGGGGCCGGGTCGGTTCCGGCGGCTACGGCGTCGTCGCGCGGGACGGTCGAGACCCGGATGACGCTCATCACGACGGTCGGGGACGATTCGTACCGGATCGAGGTGAAGGGGGACCAGGTCAAGGCGTTCGTGAACGACAGGCCGGTGCCGGAGAACCGGATCGTCCGCAAGGGCGGGAAGATCCACCTGATGGGCGAGGATGGAGCGGTGCTGTGCACGATGGAGGCGGCGTTGCCGTCGGCACCGTCCGTGGTGACGGCCAGGCAGGCTCCGAGCGCACCTACGGCCATGGCCCCTTCGGCGGCGTGGGTGACGCAGGCATCGGAGCCCCCGAAGGTGATGCTGGGGGTGACGATGTCGCAGGTGGATGAGGCGACGCGCGAGGCCAACGACCTTCACGCGGACGCGATCCTGATCGACAACGTGATCGAGGGTCTTCCGGCGTCGAAGGCGGGGATCCGCAAGTCGGACGTGATCGTGCGGATCGAGGAGAAGACGCCGGCGTCGCAGGAGGCGCTTCGGACGTTGCTGCGCGAGCGCAAGCCCGGGGAGAAACTGGGCGTGACGGTCCTTCGCGGCGGTCGGGAGCGGCAGGTGGTGATCGAACTGGAGCCGTACGACGCGGAGAAACTCATGTCGCTCACGACGTCCATGCCGGACATCGGGGCGTGGCACAGCGTCGCACCCGCGGACGAGGCGAGGGCGGCCCTTGAGAAGGCCCTCTCGCGGCTGCGCGCGTCGGACCTGCCCACGGAGACGCGCAAGCAGGTGGAAGACGCGAGGCGGGCGCTGGAAGAGGCCATGCGCAACCTCGAACTCCAGATCCACACCAACCCGCTGGGCCGCACCGGCGGCGGGGCGCATGGCGGGGACGTGCGGGTCTTTGGCGGGGATCCCGGGCAGTTCTTCACCATCCCCGTTCCCGATTCGGGCGAACTCAACCGGCTCCGCGAGGAGAACGTGAGGCTTCGCGCCCAACTCGATGAGATGCGGGCGCAGTTCGGCGCGGCGGAGCAGTGGCGTCGCCAGGTCGAGGAGCAGCATCGACGAACCACGGGCGGCGCGGGCGAGGAGCGGCTCGAGCGTCTGAACACGCGCCTTGACCGGCTGGAGCAGATGATCGAGAAACTGGTCCGGGAGCGCTGAGACACTGGGTTCTTCTCCGCGAGCGGCCCGCCGGGAGACCGGTGGGCCGCTTTCGTGCGCGCGGGGCGTTAGACTGCATCATCGGGCCGCGGCGAGGCGCCTCGCCCGAGGCCAGACCCAGGGTTCGCGGGAGTCCGAGCGTGGCGTGGAACCTGAGGAGCATCCTGTGTCGCAAGGAAGAAGGGCCTTCGGTCGCCCCGAATGTCGAGCGGGAGTGGAAGGCCGCCTTGCGGGGAGAGGAGGGCTTCTGGGAGCGGTGGCTCGAGACCCGCGGGGCGTATTGGCCGGAGGACTACGCCCGGCGGATGGACCCCGAGCACGAGTTGCAGTGGCACATCAAGCCGTATCTCGTGCTCGATCCCGGGGCGACGAGTGCCCGCATCCTGGACGTCGGGGCGGGGCTGCTGACGGTGCTCGGGAAGAAGCACGGCAAGATCCGTCTTGAGATCACGGCGGTGGATCCGCTGGCGGAGAAGTACGACCGGATCCTTGCGAGGGCGGGGCTGACGCCCGCGGTGCGGACGATCCGCGGCGATGCCGAGCGGGTGGCCTCGATGTTTCCGGAGTCGAGTTTCGATCTTGTGTACGCCCAGAACTGCATCGATCACTGCCGCAACCCCATCGTGGCGATCGACCAGATGCTGACGCTCGTGAAGCCCGGGCGGTTCCTGATGCTCGAGCACGCCGTGAACGAGGGCGAGACGATGGCGTACGACGGGCTGCACCAGTGGAACTTCTGCCTGGAGGAGGGGAGGTTCACGATCTGGCGTCCGGGATGGAAGGCCGACGCGCACGTACGGTTTGAGGAGCGGGCGGAGATCGAGGCTCGCGTCGCCAACAAGTGGCTCGTGGTGGCGATGAAGAAGCGATAGCGTCGAGCAAGGCGACGGACCGCGGGCCTTACGGACAGCCGTCGGCGTAGAGGCCCTGGAAGCAGAGGAAGTCGAAGACATCCCAGTCGCCGTCCTGCTCGCAGTCGGCGTAGGTGGTGTGGCTGGCGAACTCGGTCTGGAAGCAGAGGAAGTCGAAGATGTCGGCGTCGCCGTCGCTGTCGCAGTCGGCCGGGCACCCGACGCGAAACTCGACCGTGGTGCGGATCGGGGTCCAGGGGTCGTACTGATAGGTTCCGTATTTGCAGTGGATCATCGCCCACTGCGTGTTCGGCTTGGTCGGGCTCGTCTGGAGCCTCACCAGTCGCGGCGTCGAGTCATCGGGGGTCCACGTCGCCGACCAGACGAACATAGGCGCACCCTTGATCGGGGCCTGGTCCCACTGGAGGGCGAAGATGTTCTCGACGGATCCATTCGCTCGCACATCCCCCGGGTACGTGGCGAAGATCATTGGATTGGCCTTGAGATCACTCCAGACACCGGTTTCCGCATTTCCCAGGTTGATAACACCAAGGCGTGCTTGGCCCAGGCTGTAGACCTCGCATTCTTCGCCCTTTGAGGGGATCCAGTACCAGCCCGGGGGGCTCGGGTCGAGCAGCGCCCAGACCTCGATGCGCTGCGACTCGCCGGGCTCAAGGACCGGGTCGCTGATCCGCAGGTCGAGCGTAATGGTGTATGAATACTGCGCTTGCGTTCGCCCGGACAGGCTGCAAGCCAGGAGGATGGTGACGAGGAGTCGCATGGGGGTGATCACCCACAGCCATTGTAGAAGAGTTGTTGATAGCAGAGGAAGTCGAAGGCATCCCAGTCGTCGTCGGCTTCGCAGTCGGCGTAGGTGGTGTGGCTGGCGAACTCGGTCTGGAAGCAGAGGAAGTCGAAGATATCGAGGTCTTCGTCGGCATCACAGTCGGCATCGCACGCGGGGCGCACCTCGAACGAGACGATCGTTCGGATAGGGTTCCAGGCCTGAAAGACGAAGACCGGCCATCCTGGGCAATAGAGCAAGGCCCATTGTTGCGGGCCATGCGGAAGGCTCTCGGCGGCGGGCTCGATGATCGCGGTGATCGATCGCGGTCGATAATCGTTCGGTGTCCAGTGACCCGAGGAGATCCAAAGCGTCTCGTCCTGAAGCACGAGTGATTCGATGAACTGACCCGCGAACACATCCCTCAGCGATCCATCGGGGTGTGGGGTGCCTGCGCTCGTCGCGACGATTTGCGGGTTGGCCACGAGTGAAGACCACGTGCCCGTACCGAGCGCTTCGATGCCGTTCACATCGGCCCACATCTTGCCGAGCCCGTGAACGCTGCACAAGGTGTTGATACTACCGCCGACCCAGACCTTAGTGCCCGGCGGCGGCGCGATCGTCGTCCACACCTCGAACTTCTGCGATTCTCCCGGCCGCAGCACTGGATCGCTGATCCGCAGGTCGAGCAGGATCGTCTTTTGGGCGCGAGCCGACGACGCCAATGCGAGAATCACGGCACAACCGAACCTGATGTTCATGGGAACGCTCCTTTGAGGGCGTCTCGGCGCAGTATACACGCGATGGCGCAGGGGTCCACGCCCGACACGTCGACCGCATAAATTGTTTTGCTTTTTGGATCGGATTCTGCTTGACCCCCCCCCCCCCAAGTACCGTAGGGTGTCCGCACATTCTGAAGGAGGCATCGCGTGAAGACTCTCGCCCACGCGTGTGTGTTCTCCGCGCTCATCGTCGGCCATGCCCAAGGGCAAGTCGGATTCATCGGCTACTCCCAGGGCAGCGGGGAGCCGGGGGTGCCCGACCCGGAAATCGCTGTTGGGCCTGAACATATCTTGCTCGCCACCAACGCGAAGTTCGCGTTGTACGAAAAGGACGGCGATCTCGTGAGCGGGTGGCCCATCGCCATCGGGACCTTTTTCGCTTCGGGCACGCCGCTGATCCTCGATCCGGAAGTCCATTACGACGCGGTGCCGACGAGCAGCGGGGACCGCCGCTGGTGGGCGATCGCGATCGACACGCCGAGTACCGGTGGCACAGAGAAGGCGGCGTGGCTCCTCGCTGTCTCCGCGAGCGACGATCCTGATGGAGCGTGGTATGAACAAAAGATCAACTGCGCTGAACTGCCCAACTCAACCGTTTCGGATTGGTGGCACCTGGATTCGCCAAATCTAACGCTCGACGCCGATTACGTGTATCTCAATGCCATTGCTCGAAACTACGATCTCAATCCTCCGGGCGAGTTCATTGAGTACGTTAACGTGACGTACATCTTCTCGAAGCGGGAACTGATGGATGACGACCCGCAGCCGAACGGATTCCCGAAGAAGCTCTTCAACCCAAGCCTTCAGAGCCCCGCGAGCCCGCCACAGGCCGTCGACGGCGTCTGCGTCGCCTTCAGCTACCCGCCGGATCCATGCGTTTACCTTGTCGAGCCCGAGTACGCGACCGGCACGACGCACGACACGCTGACGTTGCACTTCATCGACCCGAGCGGGCCGACGCTCAGCGATCCAGTCACCATCGAAGTCAGCGAGTACAGGTCGCCGGTGGATGTGCCGCAGTATGGAACGAGCGATGTTCTTCGCACCGTCGACGCTCGCATGTGGTCAGCCGTCTATCGCAATGGCTCGATCTGGTGTACCCACCACATCACGACACCGGGTGACACGGACCGCACCATCTGCCGCTGGTATCAGATCGACCTCGACGGCTGGGGGCCCGGCGATCCCAACGCCGAGCCGTTCCTCGCGCAGCAGGGAGACATCGACTTCGGCGGCGACATCCACACGTTCTTCCCGAGCATCGGCGTCGCGGCGAATGAGAACGTTGCGGTCACGTTCGCGCGATCGAGCGAGGAGGAGTACCCGTCGATCCGCGCGTGGTGCCGACAGTATTGGCAAGACCCGGGGGACCTGCCTACGACGTATCTTCTCAAGTCGAGCAGCGAAGCGTGGCAGGGGGGCGGTGATGTGCAGGCTTATGGCGACTACAGCGGCACCGATCCCGACCCCGAAGACGACTGCACGTTCTACGGCGCGCACGAGTGGATCGATGGCGGGTCCGACCCGGTCCGGTGGAGCACATGGATCGGCGGGCCCATCAACCCCTGCACCTCCTTCGGCCCGGAGTCCGGTCCGTCGGGCGGGGCGAGGCCCGACCCCGACTGCGATCGCGACGGCGACGTGGACGTGTTCGACTTCGTCTGCTTCCAGGACCGGTTCGCCGCGGGGAGCCGCTCCGCCGATGTCAACCGCGACGGCGTGCTCGACGCCCTCGACTTCGCGGGCTTCGTGGACGCGATCACCACTTCGCGGCGCTGCCCGCGTGTGCGACGGCGGCGGGGCGTGCGTCCGGGATCCCGGGCGGCGGTATGATCGGGCATGAGCCAGGATCCCCTCGCGCAGCCGTCGGCCTCTGAAGCGGTTTCCGATCCCCAGGGGGTGGTGGCGGAGGTCCGCCTGGCGCACGAGCGGCTGAAGGGGGAGATCCGGAAGATCATCGTGGGGCAGGACGAGGTGGTGGACCAGATGCTCATGTGCATCTTCTGCCGCGGGCACGGGCTCGTGGTGGGTGTGCCGGGGCTGGCCAAGACGCTGCTGATCTCGACGATCGCACGGACGCTGAGCCTGGGGTTCAGCCGCATCCAGTTCACGCCGGACCTGATGCCCAGCGACATCACGGGGACGGAGGTGATCGAGGAGGACAAGACGACGGGGTCGCGCGAGTTGCGGTTTGTGAAGGGGCCGGTGTTCGCGAACGTGATCCTGGCGGACGAGATCAACCGGACGCCTCCCAAGACGCAGGCGGCGCTCCTGGAGGCGATGCAGGAGCGGCAGGTGACGGCGGGAGGGCGGCTGCACAAACTCCCCGAGCCGTTCTTCGTGCTCGCGACGCAGAACCCGATCGAGCAAGAGGGGACATACCCCTTGCCCGAGGCGCAGCTCGACCGGTTCATGTTCCAGATCCTGATCTCGTACCCGACGGCGGACCAGGAGGTGGAGATCGTGCGGCGCTCGACGAGCCGTCGGGAGGCCACGATCGCGCCGGTGCTCAACAACGCGGACATCGCGCGGGTGCAGGAACTGGTCCGGCAGGCGCCGGCGCCCGAGCACGTGATCCGCTATGCGTTGCGGCTGGTGCGGGCGACGCGGATCAAGGAGCCGATGGACGAGGGGATCGCTCGTCCGCGGATCGTGTCGGACTATGTAAGTTGGGGGGCCGGGCCGCGGGCGAGCGAGTACCTGGTGCTGTCGGCGAAGGCGCACGCGATCCTGTCGGGGTCGTTCGCGGTGACGCCGGAGCACATCCGGGCGGTGGCGAGGCCGGTGCTGCGGCACCGGATCCTGACGAACTTCAACGCGGAGGCGGACCAGGTGACGACGGACACGATCATCGACGGGCTGCTCAAGGAGATCCCGGTGGAGGGGCTGAGCGCGTCGGAGAAGAAGCAGATGGATGCGGTGATGCGCTGAGGCGGCGCCCTCGCCACGATGTCCTGGCATCTAACTTTCGGAGCCTCGCCCATGACCAGCCGCGCCCACGCGATCGAACTCGTCAACTTCTCTCACGGCGTACTTGTGAAGATGCTCGCCGGGTTCGATGAGACCAGCGCCCTGCACCAGCCCCATCCCGCGGCGAACCACCTTGTCTGGACGCTCGGGCACCTGGCGCTGACGTACGACTGGCTCGCGGGGCTGATCGACGCCTCGGCGAAGGGGTCGGCGCCGGAGGGGTACGGCACGCTCTTTGGTTGGGACACGAAGCCCACGGGCGAGCGGGGGAAGTATCCATCGCTGGCGGACGTGCGCGGGGCCTTTGACGCGGCCTTCGCGGGGTTCCTGTCGGCGGCGAAGGGGCTTGGCGAGGCGGAGGCGTGGTCGCCCACGACGAGGGAGACGAAGGGGTTCGCGACAAGCCGGGTGGACGCGGTGTACAAGGGCGCGTGGCACGACGGGTGGCACATGGGGCAGGTCGCGGACCTTCGGCGGTCGCTGGGGCTGGGGAGCATCATGGGGGGCTGAGCGGGGGGAAGGGCCGCCGCGCCCCCTACAATCGTTCGTGCCAGCCCCAAGAGTTGCCATCATCGGCCGACCGAACGTCGGGAAGAGTTCCCTGCTGAACATGCTCGCAGGGGCGAAGGTGTCGATCGTGGACCCGACGCCCGGGGTGACGCGTGATCGGGTGTCGGTGGTGGTGGATCTTCAGCCGCCCGAGGCGGGCGGAGCGGTGAAGCCCGTGGAGTTCACGGATACGGGCGGGTTCGGGGTGTACACGGCGGAGGGGGAGCGGTTCGACGAGGTGGGGGCGGATCTCTCGACGCTTCGAGCGGACATCGAGGAGCAGATCGCGCGGGCGATCAGCGATGCGGACCTGATCCTGTTCGCGGTCGATGCGCAGGCGGGGGCGACGCCGGCGGACGAGGAGATCGCCCGGCTTCTTCGCGAGCAGAAACTGGGGAAGCGGGAGCGGGCGGGCGGGCGGCTCGTTCCGGTGCGGGTGGTCGCGACGAAGGTGGACGGGCCGAAGTGGGAGGCGCACGCGTACGAGTTGGCGGCGATGGGGTTCGACGAGCCGCTGCTGTGCTCGGCCAAGAGCAACTATTTCCGGCGGGAGTTGTTCGACACGATCTGGCGGCTGCTGCCGGACCCCGACCCGACGCCCGAGACATCGGTGGACCTTCGCCTGGCGATCATCGGGAAGCGGAACGCGGGGAAGAGTTCGCTGGTCAACGCGCTGGCGGGGGAGAAGCGGGTGATCGTGTCGGAGATCGCGGGGACGACGCGCGACGCGGTGGACGTGAGGTTTGAGATGGGGGGCAAGTCGGTGCTGGCGATCGACACGGCGGGACTTCGGCGGAAGAAGAGTTTCCAGGGCCCGATCGAGTGGTGGGCGCTGGACCGCTCGACCCGTGCGATCAACCGTGCGGACGTGGTGCTGCTGCTGCTGGACGCGACGGAGCCGCTGAGCCAGGTTGACGAGCAGTTGGCGATGCTGGCGCAGAAGGCGTTCAAGCCCGTGGTGATCGTGGTGAACAAGTGGGACCTGGCGCAGGGGCAGGCGGGGCCGAACGGGAAGATCGTGACGACGGAGGACTACGAGGCGTATCTGAGGCGGGAACTCAAGGGCCTGACGTTCGCGCCGATCGCGTTTGTGAGCGCGGGGACGGGGCTGAACGTCCGCCGCACGATCGCCCTGGCGTTCGAGATCCACGAGCAGGCGTCGCGTCGGGTGAGCACGGGGAAGTTGAACCGGATGCTGGAGGCGATCCTTTCGACGCGCGGGCCCACGAGCGGGACGGGCCTGGAGGCGAAGGTGCTGTACGCCTCTCAGGTGCGGACGAACCCGCCGACGATCGTGCTGGTGGTGAACCACCCGGACCTGTTCACGGCGAACTACAACCGGTTCCTTCTGAACCGGTTCCGGGAGGAGTTGCCGTTCCCGGAGGTCCCGATCCGTCTGCTCGTTCGCGGTCGGAAGCGGACGCGCAAGGGCGAGACGCAGGCGCCGACGGACGATGCGATCGCCGCGCTGGCCGAGGCCGACGTCACGGACGAGGAACTGGCGGAGATGGACGGGATGTTCGAGGACGAGGCGGGCTGAGGCTCAGAGGTCGAACCAGAGGGGGAGGGTGGCGACGGTGGTGATCCACATGATGAAGTTCATGGGGATGCCCGCGCGGAAGTAGTCGCTGAAGCGGTAGCCCCCCGGGGACATGACCATGAGGTTGGTCTGGTAGCCGATGGGCGTGGAGAAGCACGCCGAGGCGGCCATCATGACGCAGAGCGCGAAGGGCTTGGGGTCGATCCCGAGTTTGGTCGAGGCGGCGAAAGCGATGGGGAAGACGAGGGCGGCGGACGCGTTGTTGGTGATGAGTTCGGTGAAGAGGGCGGCGGTGAAGTAGACGAGGGCGAGCGTGAGGATGGGGGAGCCTCCGGCGAGGCTGATGAGGTTGCCGGCGATGAACTCGGCGGCGCCGGTGGTCTCCAGGCCCTTGCCCAGGGCGAGCGAGGCGGCGATGGTCGTGAGGAGCGACCAGTCGACGCTCTTGCGGGCGAAGGGCCCCGAGCAGCAGCGCGTGAGGACCATGAGCCCGGCGGCGATGACGGCGCCGTGGATCATCCGGATGGGCCAGCCCATGAACTCCGAGACGGTGACGAGCGAGACCATCCCCGCGAGGATGGCGAGGGCGACGAAGGCCTTCTCGTGCCTCACCGGGGCGGAGTTCTCGACCGCCGAGACGAGGTAGAAATCGCGGGAATCGCGGTGCTGCTCGGCGAAGGACTGGTGGGCTTCGAGGAGGAGCGTGTCGCCGGCCTCGAGGGAGATGTCCCCGAGTTTGACGTTGGTGATGCGCTCGCCGTTGCGGGCGACGGCGAGGACGACGGCGTTGTAGAAGGATCGGAAGCGGCCCTGGCGGATGGTCCGCCCGACGAGGGGGGAGGTGTTCGAGAGGACGGCCTCGATGAGGCAGCGCTGCGGGCGGGGCGCGTCGAGTTTGACGACCTGGTTGGTCGCCGGCTTGAGCCCGCGGATCTTCTGGAGGTCCACGACGGTCTCGACGACCCCGACGAAGACGAGGCGGTCGTCGGCGGAGAGTTTCTCGTCGGGTCCGACCGCGGGAAGGGACTGTCCCTGGCGCTCGATCTCGGCGAGGTAAAGCCCGGGGAGGCCCCGGAGCCCGGCCTGCTCGATCGTCCGACCGACGAGGGGTCCGGCGGGATCGACGGTCATCTCGACGGTGTAGGACCTGGCGTCGTCCCTGAACGAGAGAACGGGCTTGCGCTCGGGGAGGATCCATCGCGAGGCGAGGTTCAGGTAGATCAGCCCGACGATCGCGCAGGGGAGCCCGAGCTTGGCGATCTCGAACATGCCGATGGGGGGCAGTCCCTGCTCGTTCCACATCCCGCTGACGACGAGGTTGGTGCTGGTCCCGATGAGGGTGAGCGTGCCGCCGAGGATCGCGGCGTAAGAGAGTGGGAGCATGAGTTTGGAGGGCGAGAACCGGTTCTGCTTGCACCAGTCGGAGACGACCGGGATGAACATTGCCACGAGGGGCGTGTTGTTCATGAAGGCGCTGAGCACCGTGACGGGAAGGAGCATCTTCAGGCGCGCGACGACGATCGATTTCGGGCGCCCGAGGACGAGTTTGCCGATCCAGGCGACGGCTCCGGTCTGGGTGAGGCCGGCCACGATGACGAACATCACCCCGACCGTGATCATGCCCTCGTTGGACATGCCGTGGAGGGCGTCCTTCACGCTGAGGATGTCCGCCCCAGGGACGACGACGTCGACGATCGCCAGGAAGGAGACGCCGGCGATGATCACGAGGTCCGTGCCGAACCGACCCCACGCCAGGAGCGCGAAGACGAGGGCGATGACGGCGATGACGAACCACCCTTCCCAGGGCATTGGGGCCTCCTCGGATGGCGTACCTTATCGGCACGGGGGGCCCGGTGCCCCCCGTCGGGTCCGCCGATTCGCCGCGGCTCGGGCGGATACCAAGAGGAGGACGCGCGCGTTCGGTCGATGGAAGCGGTCGCTGTGATGCACGTCATCCTGCTCAACCAGGCCTTTTATCCGGACGTGGTCGCCACCGCGCAGATGGGGAAGGACCTCGCCGACGAACTTGTCGCGCGCGGGCACCGCGTTTCGGCCGTGGCCTCGCGTTCGATCTACGGGAGGTCCGGGGCCGTGCTGCCCCGGAGGGATCGAGTGGACGGGATCGAGATCAGGCGTGTGGGGGCGAGCCTCTTCGGGAAGACGGGGTATGCGGCGAGGATCGCGGATTTCGCGTTGTTCTATGCGCTCGCGTTGTGGCGTGTGCTGACGATGCCGCGGGCGGACGTCGTCGTCTGCTATACCACGCCCCCCTTCGTCGCGCTGGTCGGGCTGCTCTCGCGGCTGCTGCGCGGGTCACGGGCCGTCTATTGGGTCATGGACCTCTACCCGGACCTCCCGGTGGCGTGCGGGGTGATGCGCGAGCGGGCATACGCGACGCGCGCGTTCGAGCGTCTCAACCGCTTCCTGCTCGCGCGGTCGGACGTGAGCGTGGTCCTCGGGCGCTGCATGCGCGAGCGCGTGCTGGCCAAGGGCGTCCCCGCGGCGCGTGTGCGGCTCATCCCCGTGTGGGCGGACACCGCGGGCATCCGTCCCCTCCCCCACGAGGCGAACCCCGCGCGAGCGGGCCTGGCGCCCGCCGGCGAGTTCGTCGTCATGTACTCCGGCAACCTGGGCCTCGGGCACGACGCACGCACGCTCTGCGAGGCGATGGCGATCGTGCAGGACGAGGCCCCGAGCGTGCGGTTCGAGTTCGTGGGCGGGGGCAAGCGCCGCGGCGAGGTCGAGGCGTTCATCCGCGATCGGGGGCTTCGCAACGCGCGGTGGAGCGACTATGTCCCGCGCGAGCGCCTGGGCGAGTCCCTCGCCGCCGCCGACCTGCACCTCATCTCGCTGAAGGAGGGGGTCGAGGGGATCATGGTCCCTTCGAAACTCTTCGGGATCATGGCCGCGGGCCGGGCGTCGATCTTCGTCGGGCACCCGGGCTCGGAGATCGCAAGGGTACTCACGGAGTCGGGCGGCGGGCTGGTCATCCGCGAGGGCGATGCAAGGGGCCTGGCCGACGCGATCCGAGACCTGTCCGTCGACCGGGCCCGGCTCGATCGCATGGGCGCCGATGCCGCCCGGGCCCTTGCGGGGGCCTATGACAAGCCGACCGCCTGCCGGGCCTGGTGCGACCTCCTCGAGGGGCTCGTGCCGGGCGTGGCCAAAGGGGAAGCCCGTGCCTGAGCCCGTCACGAACAAACCGGTCGTCAAGTACGTCTTCATCCAGGATGACCCGTTCTATCTTCCCCGGGTGCTCGATAAGTATCTTCGTGAGTTCGCCGACTCGACCGCGGGCATCAACATCCAGCCCAACACGCAGGGCAAGCGCACCGTCTTCCAGACCGCGATGGACCTCTACCGCCTCTACGGCTTCGCCTATTTTCAGTGGAAACTCCGCCACTACATCCTCAACAAGATCAAGGCGAGGGTCGTGAACGGGTGGCTCGGGTCCACGCGGCGGTGCTACACCGTCGAGGCCGTGGCGAGAAAATACGGCGTGGCGGTCGATCGCGACGACGACGTCAACAGCGAGGCCTTCCGTGCGAAACTGCGCGAGCGCGGGGTGGACTTCATCGTCTCGATCTCCGGGACGCAACTCTATCGAAAGCCCCTGCGCGAGCAGACACGGCTGGGCATCGTCAACTGTCACGGGGCGCTCCTGCCCAGGTACCGCGGGCTGATGCCGAGTTTCTGGACGCTCGCCAACGGCGAGCGCGAGGGGGGCGTGAGCGTCCACTTCGTCGATGCCAAGCTGGACAACGGCCCGATCGTGGTGCAGCGGCGGTACCGCATCCACCCGCGGGACACCCTCGAGGACATCATGGCCCGGGGCAAGGACCTCGCCGCCGAGTGCATCATCGAGTGCTGCCGGATCGTCGAGGACTGCAACGCCCGCGGCGTCCCCGTGCCGACCCTGCCCAACCCCGAATCGGAGATGACCCACTTCTCGATGCCGACGAGGGAGGATGTCAAACGCTTCCGATCGCATGGCCACCGCTTCGCCTGATGAAAACCCTCCCGCACGAGACCATGCCTTGAACTCCACGCCCCCTTCCATTCCCGAACGCCACGATCACGGGACGTCGCCGGTGCGCGAGGGCTCGGGGGTTGTGCCATTGGCCAGGTCGCCCGATCCTCGCCATGCTCTTTCCTTTGACATCGAGGACTGGTTCCACATCGTCGAGGTCAAGGCCGTGGAGGACCCCGCCTCGTGGGACCGGCTCTCTCGGGAGTCCTCGCTGGTGGAGCGAGACACGGACCGGATCCTCCGCCTGTGCGACGAGCATTCGACTCGGGCGACGTTCTTTGTCCTCGGGTGGATCGCCGATCGGCATCCCGCGCTCGTGCGACGCATCGCCGATGCGGGGCACGAGGTGGGGACGCACTCGTTCTGGCACCGGAAGGTGTACGAACTGACGCCGGAAGTCTTCCGACGCGACATCGAGGATTCCATCGCGGCGATCCGGGCCGGGGCGGGGCGGTCCATCCCGATCGAAGGGTTCCGCGCGCCGTCGTTCTCGATCACCCGGGGGTCGGAGTGGGCGTTCGACGTGCTGCTCGACGCCGGGCTTTCCTACGACGCGAGCCTGTTCCCTGCGGCACGGGGGCACGGGGGGTATTCGTGCCCTCCCGGCGCGCACGCCGTCACCGCGCCGTCGGGTCGGACGATCGCGGAACTGCCGATGTCGATCGCGCGATTCGGGCCGCGTCGGCTTTGCTACAGCGGGGGGGGCTACCTTCGGCTGCTCCCGCTCTGGATGATCGAGCGAGGGATTGAGCAGGAGGCCCGTGCGGGACGGGGGACGGTCGTGTACCTGCACCCGCGCGATTTCGCCCCGGACTGCCCGCGCGTGCCGATGCCCCTCCACCGCCGCTTCAAGTGCTATGTCGGGGCGGGGACGACGGAAGGGAAACTCCGCGCGCTGCTGACGAAGCACCGGTGGACCACGTGCGCCGAGGCCCTGAAACGAGTGGCGGTCCCATGAGCGTCACGCCCACCCCCGAGTTCAGCAGCCCGCACTCGCGGGGGAACCGGCTCGGGCGAGCCGCGTGGGGCGTCGTGTGGCTGGTGCTCTTCCGTCCGAGCCCGCGCCCGCTGCACCGGTGGAGGATCCTGCTGCTGCGGGCGTTCGGAGCAAGGGCAGCGTGGTGCGCACGTGTCTACCCGCGGGCCCGAGTCTGGGCGCCCTGGAACCTGACCCTCGACCGCCGGGCGACGATCGCCGACGACGTGGAGGTCTACAACGTGGCCCCGGTGCGGCTGGGCGAGCACTCGACGGTGAGCCAGTACTCGTACCTCTGCGCCGCGACGCATGATTTCGAGGAGGTCCGCCACCCGCTCGTCGCCCGGCCGATCACGATCGGGCGGCGGTGCTGGCTGGCGGCGGACGTGTTCGTCGCGCCGGGCGTGACGATCGCCGACGGAACGGTCGTCGGCGCGCGATCGGGGGTCTTCGAGGACCTCCCCCCCTGGAGCGTGGCGGCGGGAACCCCGGCGCGGGTGCTGCGACCGCGGAAACTGGGTCCCGAGGACTTCGGCGAGGGGCCCCAGCCCCCGAGATAGGATTCCGGCTTGATCGACGTCATGGTCATCACGTACAACGAGGCCCTGAACCTCCCCCACTGCCTGCGCAGCCTGCAGGGGTGGACGCGCAAGGTCTTCGTGATCGACTCGGGCTCGACCGACGGGACGCCCGACCTGGCGCGTTCCTTCGGGGCCGAGGTCGTCCACCACGCCTGGGAGGGGTACGCGCGCCAGAAGAACTGGGGCCTGCGCAACATGCCCTTCGAGTCGGACTGGATCCTGATCCTCGACGCCGACGAGGTCATCCCGGAGAAGGTCCGCGACCGCCTGGTGGAGATCGCCCGCAAGCCCGCGGAGACCGTCCGCGAGAACGGGTTCTTCATCAACCGGCTGACGATCTTCCTGGGGCGTCCGATCCGCCACTGCGGGTACTTCCCCTCGTGGAACATGCGGTTCTTCAAGCGCGGGCGGGCGCACTACGAGGACCGCGAGGTCCACGAGCACATGATCGTGGACGATCCCGTGGGGTACATCCGCGAGCCCATGCTCCACGACGACCGGCGGGGGCTCGAGCACTACGTCGCCAAGCACAACCGGTATTCCACGCTCGAGGCCCGCGCGATCTTTCAGGAGATCCGCGACCCCGCCGGCGCCGCCCGCCTCGCCCCGAACCTCACCAGCGAGACCCGCCGACGCCGATGGCTCAAGCGCTACATCATGCCGTATGTTCCCATGCCCAGCCTCTGGCGGTTCCTGTACATGTACGTGCTGCGCGCGGGCATCCTCGACGGTCGGGCCGGGCTCGAGTTCTCGCGGTTCATCAGCGTGTATGACTACCTCGTCGCGCTGAAACTTCGCGACCTTCGACGGCAGGCCAAGCGCGGCGCCCCCGCCGCACGGGACGCCTCGGTTCCGGCCCCGGCCCGCGGGCTGGCGCTGCAGGAGGGCGACCTCGCGGGCTCGGCCGTCCTCTCGCGCCCCGTCCACCCCGCTTCCCCCGCTCCCTCGGCGTCGGTGGCGACATCCGTTCCCGCCTCAACCGCGGGGGGTACGCCCGTGGAGCGAGGCGCCCGGGCGGTCGCGCCCGAGCAACTCCGCCCGGAGTCCAGCCCCTGGACCTTCCGGGAGAAGGTCTATCGCGCGATCTGGATGCTCGTGGGCAAGCCCCTGTTCCGATTCTCGTTCCACAACTGGTACGGGTTCAGGGCGTGGCTCCTTCGGATGTTCGGCGCGCGGATCGGCAAGGGGGTGCGGATCCGCCCGACGGTGAACGTCGAGATCCCGTGGAACCTCGACATCCGCGAGGAAGTCACCATCGGCGATCACGCGATCCTCTACTCGCTGGGCACGATCACGATCGACGTGCGGACGATCGTCTCCCAATATGCCCACCTCTGCGCCGGGACGCACGACCACCGCGACCGGCGATTCCCGCTCATCCGCGACCCGATCTACGTCGGGCCCGACTCGTGGATCGGCGCGGATGCCTTCGTCGGGCCGCGGGTCTCGATTGGGCGCCTGAGCGTGCTGGGCGCGCGGTCGAGCGCGTACAAGGACCTCGACGAGCAGACGGTGTACGTGGGGAACCCCTGCCGGCCGCTCAAAAAGAGGGAGTTGCGGTAGGAGCATGGAGCCGAGCCCCATCATCCTCGTCGGGACACAGCGTTCGGGGACGACGTGGCTGGGGTCGGTCTTCGCGCGCCATCCGCGGCTCGCGTACTGGTCCGAGCCCCGGCACGTCTGGACGATGGGGAACAGCTACACGCCCGACGATGTGCTGACGGCGTCCCACGCGACGCCCCGCGTCCGCGCGCGGATCCGGCGCGCGTTCGACGCGCACGTGCGCCGCCTGGGGAAGGACCGGCTGGTCGAGAAGACCCCCTCGAACTGCCTGCGGCTTCCGTTCATCCGCGCCGTCTTTCCGGAGGCAAAGATCCTGCTGGTCGTGCGCGACGGTCGATCGGTCATCCGCTCGACCGAGGACATCCTGGACAAGGGCGTGCCCCTCCGGCGGGTTCTGCAGCGCGCGGCGCAGACGCCCTTGTGGGACTGGCCGGCCTACGCGGGCCAGGCGGCGATGACGCTCTCTCGGAAGGTGTCGCGCAAGCCGCTGGCGTTCTGGGGTCCGCGTCCGCCCGGGTGGCGCGACTGGGTTCGCGACGACCCGCCGGACGTGGTGCTCGCGAGGCAGTGGGCGGGCACGATCATGCCCGCGGTGCGCGCCGGTGAGGTGATGGACCCGGGGTCCTTCCACCGATTCCGCTACGAGGACCTGATGGCCCGCCCGCGCGAGATCATGTCGCGGATCGTCGAGTTCTGCGGGCTTTCCGGCGCGGAGCCCCTCGTCGAGCACGTCGAGAAGACCGCCGACCCGGCCCGTCAGGACAAGTGGCGCGACCAGCTCGATGCGGCCACGCTCGAACTCATCCGCCCGCACATGGAGCCCGTGCTCCTCGAACTGGGGTACGCCTGGTGAGCCCGACGCCCCCCAGCCCGCCTCCACCCGACCCCCCGACGCCGCCCGACGGGATCGGGAGCGATGCGCCGCGCGCGGCCATCGCCTCGTTCGTGACCGATCCGAGGCGTTCGACGGCGATGGTGCGGGGGCAGACGCCACGCCAGCGTTTCGCGGAGACGCTCTGGGAACTCTTCGGGCAGCCGCTCTTCAGGCTGACGTTCCACAACTGGTACCGCATCCGGGCGTCGCTGCTGCGGCTCTTCGGCGCACGGGTCCACCCGACCGCGCGCATCCGCCCGAGCGTGCGCATCACGCATCCCTGGCAACTGACGATCGGCGCGCACACCGCCATCGGGGACCACGCCATCCTGTTCTGTCTCGGGCCGATCACCATCGGCAGCCGGTGCACGATCAGCCAGTACGCGCACCTGTGCGCGGGCGGGCACGACTACACGCGCAAGGACATGCCGCTCATCACGGATCCGATCGTGGTCGAGGACGACGTGTGGATCTCGGCCGACGTCTTCGTCGGGCCCGGGGTGACGGTCGGCACGGACACCGTGGTGGGCGCGCGCTCGACCGTGATGCATTCCCTCCCGCCGCGCAGCATCTGTGCCGGCGACCAGGCGCGTCGCCTGCGCGACCGCGTGATCCTGTACCCATCGCCCGCTCGAGCCTGACATGAAGCCGCCCGCACCACTCATGCCATACCTGCGGACGATGAAACTCGCGATGCTGCGCGCGAGGGCGGAGCGAGCCGCGCGTCGGCCCGGGCCCGATCCCTCGAGCGAGCCCCCGCCCGGGTTCATCGTCGGGTGCGGGCGGTCGGGGACGACGATCCTGGGCAAGGTGTTCATGACGCACCCGCAGGTCCGCTACCTCTTCGAGCCCTATCACCTGTGGGCCTCGATCGATCGCCGCACGGACGTCACCAACCTGCACTATCCCGCCGACGGCCTCTTCATCATGCGGGGCGAACACGCGTCGCCCGGCGCGCGTGATCGCTTTGCGCGCCTGGTCCTCGGCGCGCGGGGCGATCGGAGGATCGTCGTCGAGAAGACGCCGCACAACATCGCGCGGATCGGGTTCCTCGAGGCCCTCTCGCCCCCGGGCGCCCGATACGTCCACATCGTCCGCAGCGGGCTCGACGCCGCGCGCTCCATCGACCGGCTCGCGACCGTCAGCGGGTACAAAATGGCGGGCAAGCCGCGGTACAACCAGTGGTGGGGCGTGGACCACCGGAAGTGGAGCGCGCTGGCGCGGGACGGCGCCGCCGCCGGGTATTTCCCCGACGAGGTCCCCCGCCTCAGGACGCACGCGCAGCGCGGGGCGTACGAGTGGCTTGTCTCGCTGGGCGAGGCCGAGCGCTGGCGGCCCGTGCTGGGCCCGCGCCTCTGCGAGATCACCTACGCCGACCTCACCTCCGATCCGCGCGGGACGCTTGCGCGCCTGTGCGCGTTCCTGGGGGTGGATGGGGAAGAGACTTGGCTCGCCGCCGCCGCCGGCATGGTCGAGGCCGAGCGGAAGAACCGGGGCGAGCCCCTCCGCCTCCCCCCGGGGATGCGCGAGCGATTCAACGCGTGGATGACGAGGTACGCCTTCGAGGGCCGGGCCGAGGCCCTGGACGGTGACGAGGCATGAACGTGCTGCACTACCTGCCCAGGGTCGTGCTCGCCGACGGCGGGGTCGTGCGATCGGTGCTCGATCTCTGCGCGCTCCTCGCGTCGAGCGGGCATGCGGTGACGCTGCTCTCTACCCATGCGCCGGACGCCCCCGAGCCCTGGCGAGCGGGCGGGTCGGGCCTGCCGCACCTGGTTGAGGTGCCGCCTCCGACGCGACCGATGGGGCTCTTCAGCCCCGCCGCGGCCGCCGCGCTCGAGCCGATGCTTCGTTCGTGCGACGTGGTCCACCTCCACACGCCCTGGGAGACCTCGAACACGCAACTGGCGACGCTCGCTCGGCGGGCGAGCCGGCCCTATGTCGTCACGGTGCACGGGATGCTCGACGACTGGTGCATGGCGCAGAAGCGGCTCAAGAAACGGATCTATCTCTCGCTCGCGGGTCGGGCGCTGCTGGAGCGCGCCGCGAGGGTGCACTGCACCGCCCAGGCCGAACACGACCAAGCCTCGAAGTGGTATCCACGTGGGCGGGGCGTGGTGATCCCGCTGGCGGTGGACCTGGCGGAGTATCGCGACCTGCCCGGGCCGGAAGCCGCGATCGAGCGGATCCCCACGCTGGCGTCGGCGTCGCAGCGGGTGCTGTTCCTGAGCCGACTGCACGTGAAGAAAGGCGTCCACGTCGCGATCGACGCGATCGCGGGCGTGGCCGGGGCCCACCTCTTCCTCGCCGGCGTCGGCGATGAGGACTACGCCCGGGGCCTGCGCGAGCAGGTCGAACGGCTCGGGCTCGCCGACCGCGTCCATTTCCTGGGGCTCGTGACGGGTCGAGAGAAACTCTCGCTCTACCAGGCGTGCGAGGTCTTCGTGCTGCCGACGAGCCAGGAGAACTTCGGGCTCGTGCTGCCCGAGGCCATGGCGTGCCGAACGCCGGTCGTGACAACCCGCGGCGTGGACATCTGGCCGGAACTGGAAGCCAGCGGCGGCGCGGTGATCGCGGACGCGACCCCCGGGGCGTTCGCGGAGACGATCCGCGTGCTGCTGGCCGATCCCGATCGCCGACGCGAGATGGGGGAGCGAGGACGGGCGTGGGTATTCGAGCACCTGGACGCGTCGAGGGTGGTGGAGCGGTTCGTCGCGCTCTATCGCGAGGTCATCGCCGAGGGGAGGGGCGGAACGCCCGCTAAGCGAGCCCCAGGTCCTTGATGGCGCCGAGGATCGGGCCGTGCACGTCGGGGGGGGCGCAGACGATCCCGCGGTTGGTTTCGAGCCCTCGTCCGTGGGCGAAGTCGAGGTCCCTCCCGTGGATATCGGTGACGACGCACCCGCCCTCGTGCGCGACGAGCTCGCCCGCGGCGTGGTCCCAGATCCGTTCGACGTAGTCCTTCTTCGTCGGCATCCGGAGGTAGGCGTCGGCCTGCCCGCGCGCGACGACCGCGTACTTGCACTGGCTGTCGAGCCGAACGGGCTCGCCCGCCGAGCCCACGCGAGCGAGGATCTTCGCCGTGTCGTCCTGCTTGCTGTGCGCGGTCTCGACGGACTCGCACGCGCGGATGGGATCGCCCGGCTCGCGCAAGGCGCGGTGGATGTGCTTGGGCGGCGCGCCCTGCTTGTCCGCGTGGACCTCCCAGAGCCCCTGCCCGGAGATCGTGAAATAGAGGCATCCGTGCGAGTCCGCGCGGTCCAGGGGGTCGGTGAAACTGCTGGGGAGGTTGGGGCACCCCAGCACGCCGATCACCGGGCGCCCACGCTCGATGTACGCCAGGGCCACCGCGTATTGCTGACCGCGAAGGAACCCCTTGGTCCCGTCGATGGGGTCGAGCGTCCAGAACGACGCGTGGCTCGGATCGCCCGCCCCGGCGTCGATCGCATCGAGCAGGGTGCGCTCGTCCGCCTCGGGCCAGACCTCGCGAACGGCGGCAAGGGTCGCGTCGCGGTAGGTCTGGTTGTCCTCATCGCGGAGGAATGCCGAGCCCTCCTCCCCCACGAGCACGACCGGCCCGAGGGCCTCGCGGAGGCGATGGGCGACGATCGCCTGGCTCGCGTAGTCCGCGACCGTCACCGGGCTCTTGTCGTCCTTGGTGATGGCCTTGACCTGGTCGAGCGCTCGCTGCACCTGCCGGCAGACGAGGCTCGCGTCCTCGACCGCCCGGCGTCCGGCCTCCAGAAACTTCGCGTAGTCCGCCATGATCGATCATTGCACCCCCGTGGCGCGGAGGCGCGACGGATCGGGCGGAACGCGGGCGGGCCTCACCAGAAGTTCTTGAGCGCGTCCGGGTGGCGGATGGAGAGCGCCGCGACCGTCACGCCGCAGAGCACGGCGAGCCAGAGCGCGGTGACGAGGAGCCCGTCGCGTTCGTCCTCGCCGCCGACCATCCACCCGAGCAAGGCGTGATCGAGCGAATAGAGGCCGACGAGCCCGTCTTCCTGGACGCGGACGTAGCACCGCCAGAGCCCGAACCCGCCCGCGTAGACCGCGCAGGCGACGATCACCGTCGGCGCCAGGGACGGGCGATCCCACGCCAGGAGCCCGGCCCCGGCGACAAGGCTCGTCCCGGCGAGGAAGGCAACGGGCGCGACCCACCACGGCCTCGTCCGGCGCGAGCGGGTGACGGGACGAGGACGCCGCGGGGTGGAAGGGCTCGACGCCATGCGCGTCGATCAGCCCTTGAGGATGCCCTTGGCGCGAAGGAAGTCCATGACCTTGGCGACGCTCTGCTCGACGCTCAGGTCCGCCGTCTTGAGCACGAGTTCGGGGCTCGCGGGCGCCTCGTAGGGGTCGTCGAGCCCGGTGAACCCGGGGTTCTTCCCAGCGGCGAGGTCGGCGCGGGCCTTCTTGTAGAGCCCCTTGGGATCGCGCGATTCGCAGAGTTCAAGGGGCGTGTCCACGAAGACCTCGAAGAACCCGATGGGCGCGGGCTTGGCCGTCGCGTGGAGTTTGCGGCAGAGGTCGCGGTCCTTGCGATAAGGGCTGATGAAACTCGTCATGGCGACGCACCCGGAGTCGGCGAAGAGCTTCGCAACCTCTCCGATGCGGCGGATGTTCTCGGCGCGGTCCTCGGCGCTGAATCCGAGGCCGAAGCGCTTGGCCCTGGCCTCGTCGTAGGCGTGGGTCTCCTGGAGGATCTTGGGCCCGGCGTTGAGCCCGAAGCGGACGTTGTCCCCGTCGAGGCGGTAGGAGAAGACCCCGCGGTTGACGAGGGTCTGCTCGAGGGCCGAGGCGATGGTGCTCTTGCCCGAACCGGAGAGCCCGGTGAACCAGAGGGTGCAGCCCGTCGCCTTCAGGGCCTTCCAACGCTCCTCGCGGGTGATATCACCCTCGTGCCAATAGACCTTGACGTCGCTCACGCGTGCTCCCCTCTTGGTGTGGTGCGGAACCCGCGGGCCGATCCGCACGCGGGAGGAGAGTTTAGCCTCCCTCCCCCGCCGACAGGCCCCGCGAGGTTCTGGGACGTCACGTCCACGATCGACGCCCGGAGAGCGTCCCGCGGAACGTCGCTTCGAGGCGCTGCTCGGCCGAGCGCTCGTGGTCGAACTTCATCGGGAGGATGAGGCTGAACATGGACCCTCGATCCACCTCGCTGAAGACCTGGAGCTCGCCCTGGAGCAGCCCGGCGAGTTCGCGGCAGATGGCGAGCCCGAGCCCGGTCCCTGCGTGCTCACGGGTGTGGCTCTGGTCCAGTTGCTGGAACTTCTCGAAGAGTTTTTTCTGGTCCTCGGGCGCGATCCCGGGCCCGTTGTCGATGACGCTCACGCGGACGCGGTCCTCGTCGCCCGAGTCCGAGACCAGGCGTTCGGCGCGCAGGACCACCTCCCCCGGGCCGGTGGGCGTCGCGGTCGGGGTGAACTTCACCGCATTGCTCAGGAAGTTGAAGATGACCTGCTGGAACTTCCGCACGTCGGTCTCGATCATCGGGAGATCGTCGGCGACCTCGAGCCGCACCACCAGTTTCTTCCGGTCGGCCAGCGGATGGATGAGCCCGACCATCGCCTCGCAGATCTCGCGGAGGCTCGCCCGCTCGACGTGGAGTTCCATGCGTCCGGCCTCGATCTTCGCCATGTCCAGGAGGGTGTTGATCAGCCCGAGCAGTTCCTTGGCCGCGCGGACGATGTTCTCCAGGTAGCGGATCCTCTTGACCAGGCGGGTCGAGTCGTCGCCCGCCGCCAGTTCCGCGTGGGCGATCTCGAGGAGCAGTTCGGTGAACCCGATGATGGAGTTCAGCGGGGTGCGGAGCTCGTGGCTGATGCTCGCGACGAACTCGCCCTTGAGTTTCGCCGACTCATAGAGCGCGAGGTTGCTCTGCGCGAGTTCGTTGAGTTTCAGGTCCATCGCGGCGTTGATCGCCCGCAACTGGTCCTGGCTCCGCTGGACCTCGCCCAGCATGAGGTTGAACGTCTCGGCGAACTCCTGGAACTCGTCGCCCGTCGCCACGCCCGACCGCGCGCTCAGGTCGCCCTCGCGCACGCGCTCGGTCGTCTCTCGAAGCGAGCGGACCGGGCTCAGGATCAGCCGGTTCGTCACGAGGTAGAAGACCAGCATCGCCAGCGCGAGGACGATCACCCCCGCCAGCAGCAGGTAGAGCACGTTCACCACCAGCAGCCGGGCCGCCGACACCGGCGCGCGCTCCAGCACGAGGACCTCGCGGATCGCCCCGTCCTCCCCCCGGCGCGGGACCGCCGCCCGGTAGACCCGGGCCAGCCCCTTCCACGACGCACGGTGCGCCGCCGACGCCCCCCCATCCAGCCGCGTCCATGCCCGGCGGACGAACGGGTCCTCGCTCGCCGCGGCCTCCGAAGGCGACACCTCCCGCACGGTGTAGCCCAGCGCCCCCCTCGGGTCCGTGACGCCCGCGGCCTCGGCCCGTTCCCAGACCGCGAGGAGCTCGAGCGTCTGCTGCCTCTGCCCGGCATCGACGAGCGCGTTCATCCGGAGCAGGGGCAGGAAGAGGGCCACCGAAACGATGAGCACGACGGCCCCGCCGAACACCAGCAGGCACTTGTTCGCCAGGGAGATCCCGCGCCTCATGGACGGAGTCTAACCCCCGCGGGCGTACCATACCCCCGTGCCGCGCGTCTACCTCGAGACCTTCGGGTGCCAGATGAACGAACTCGATTCGGAGCTCGTCCTTGGCCAGCTCCGCGCGCTGGGCTACTCCACCTGCGACGACCCCGCCGCCGCCGACGCCGTCCTGTACAACACCTGCTCCGTCCGCGAGCACGCCGAGCAGAAGGTCTGGTCGAGGCTGGGTGAACTCACCGCCGACAAGAAGCGACGCCCCGGGCTCGTTGTCGGGGTTCTCGGGTGCCTCGCGGAGCGCGACGGGCTCGATCTGCTCCGACGGCTGCCCGTGGTGGACATCCTCTGCGGCCCTGGGGAACTCGACCGCCTCCCCTCGCTGCTGGACAACGCCCTGCGCACGAACCTCTCGCGTGCCGGCGACGAGGCGTCAGCGGTCCGCAGCGCAAGACAGGTCGCGCTCCAGGGCAACGCCTCCCGCCGCAGCGCCACGCTCGCCGCCGCCGCGGATTCGCTCGAACTCCTGGACCTGTCGCGCGCGGTCTCGCCCGACGATCACGCCGGGAGCGCCTATGTCCGGATCACGCGCGGGTGCAACAAGTTCTGCACCTACTGCGTGGTCCCGTTCACCCGCGGGGCGGAGGTCCACCGCCCGCCGGACCACATCGTCGACGAGTGCCGACGCCTCGCCGACGCCGGCATCGTCGAGGTCACGCTCCTGGGGCAGACCGTCAACCACTACCGGTTCGAGCACGCCGCCGCGGTCATGCTCGACGGCGTCATCCAGCCTCAGAAGGGTCGGGCCTTCACCGGCGGGCACCGACGCGATCCGCTCTCGGGCGGTCGGGTGACGACCTTCGCGGACCTCCTGCGCCGGATCCACGACGAGGTCCCGGCCATCCGTCGCCTCCGATTCGTCACGTCCTACCCTCGGGACTTCGGCGACGACGCCCTCGAGGCCATCCGCGATTGCCCGCGGATCTGCCGGTACCTCCACGTCCCCGCCCAGTCGGGCTCCGACCGCATCCTCCGCGCGATGAACCGCGGGTACACCGTCGCCGAGTATGAGGACTTCATCGCCCGCGCCCGGGCCATGCTTCACCGCCCCGACGAGGGCCGACCGCTTATGGTCTCCTCCGACTTCATCGTCGGCTTCCCAGGCGAGACCGACGATGACTTCCGCGAGACGATGGCCTTGGTCGAGCGCGCCCGCTTCAAGAACGCCTTCATCTTCAAGTACTCCCCCCGTCCGGGCACGACGGCCTACGACCGCCTCGCCGACGACGTCCCCGACGACGTGAAACGGCACCGGAACAACGTGCTCCTCGCCCTCCAGACCCGCCTCTCCGACGAGATCTCCCGCGAACAGGTCGGACGCGAGTTCGACGTGCTCGTCCAGGGCGTTTCGCGTCGAGAGGCCAAACGCCGCGCCCGCGTCGCCCTCACGGTCGGCGGGCATGCCCCGCGCGAGGAGGCCGCCCCGGCCCAACTCTCCGCACGCACCGACGCCGATCAGATCGTCTTGTTCGATGCGCCAAGGGGTGAACCCGCGGAGGGCTGGATCGGGCGGATCGTCCGCGTTCGGATCACTCGCGCCGACCGGCTCTCCCTCCACGCCGAGCCGAGCGTCAGCGCGGCGGGGGACGCGGGGGAACGAGGTCCCGCAGGCGCTCGAGGTTGTTGATCGCCTCGATCGCCTCGTTGAGCTTCGTCGTCAGGTCCGACACCTGCGCCCGGAGACGATCGATCTCCGTCCGAGCATCGGCGGCGGCCTTGGCGGCGTCCGCCTTCGTCTTGGTCAGTTCGCCCTGGAGGGACTCGACCTGCTGGTGCGCCTCGGAGACGCCCGCGAGCGTCTGGTCGTACTTCGCCTGGAGTTCGTCCCTCACGCCCTCCGCGGCCTTGAGTTGCCCGAGCAGTTCCGCCGCCTTCCGGTTCGCGTCCGCCAGGGCCGCCGTCGCCTCCGAGAGGCTCGATCGGCTCGAGTTCGAGGTCTGCTCGTGGACGGCGAGCCTCTCGCGGAGTTCCGCGTTCTCCGAGGCAAGCCGCCGGGATTCTTCAGAAAGCGACTTGTTCTCGCTGAAGAGGCGGTCGTGGTCACCCGAGTCGCACCCGGTGAGGGCCACCAGGCACGCGACGCCGACGGCAAGGAAGGGGCGGATCATGGATCCATGATATCGGCGATTCTCCCGCTCCGAACCACCCGCGCGTGGACCCGGATCCTCGCCTCGCCGATGGTTATGCTGCCCCCGCCTCACCGGACCACCACATGGACCAACGCTCAACGATCGCCTATTTCACCATGGAGATCGGGCTCGTCCCGGACATCCCGACCTACGTCGGCGGGCTCGGGGTCCTCGCGGGCGACAGCCTTCGGGCCGCCGCCGACCTCGGGCTCCCCATCGTGGGCGTGACGCTCCTCTACCGCAAGGGCTACTTCCGCCAGGAACTCGACGCCCAGGGACGGCAGACCGAGCACCCCGCCGCATGGTCGCCCAACGGGCGGCTCCGCGCCCTCGAGCCCCGCGTGAGCGTCCCCGTCGAGGGCCGCAAGGTCGTCGTCCGCGCGTGGGAGTTCGAGATCCGCGCCCCCGCCGGGCGTGTCCCCGTCCTCTTCCTCGACACGGACCTCGAGGAGAACGACCCGATCGATCGGCGGCTCACCGACGAACTCTACGGCGGGGATCATCGGTACCGCCTCTGCCAGGAGATCATCCTGGGCATCGCGGGCCGGCGGATGCTCCGCGCGCTGGGCTACCGCGTCTCGTGCTTCCACATGAACGAGGGGCACGCGTTCCTGCTCACCGTCGAACTCCTCTCCGAGCACATCTGCGACGAGCGCAGCGAGGCGCTCGACGAACGAGCCCTGCGCTCCGTCCGCTCACGCTGCGTCTTCACCACGCACACGCCCATCCCCGCCGGGCACGACCGCTTCGCGATCGAGCACGTCCGCCACGCCGTCGGCGACCACCCCGTTCTCCACCGCCCGGACCTCTACGCCTCTCCGGGTGAGCCCGAGATCCTGAACACAACGCGCCTGGCGATGAACCTCAGTCGCTTCTCCAACGCCGTCGCCAAGCGTCACGCCGAGGTCACCCGCGCGATGTTCCCCGACCACACGATCGCGGGGATCACCAACGGCGTCCATGCGGCGACATGGGTCGCGCCCCCGCTGGCGGAACTCTTCGACCGCCGGCTGCCCGGGTGGCGAGAGGACAACGCCGCGCTCCGCGGGGCCGTCGCCGTGCCCGGAGAGGAGTACCGGCTCGCGCACGCGCGCGCGAAACTCCGCATGATCCGCGAGGTCGTCGCGCGCACGGGCGCCGCGCTCCACCCCGAGGCCTTCACGATCTGCTTCGCCCGCCGATCGACCGCCTACAAACGCCCCGACCTCCTCCTGCACAACCCCGACCGCCTCCGCGCCATGGTCGGCGCCCTCGGGCCCCTCCAGGTCATCTACGCCGGCAAGGCCCACCCGCGAGACACCGCAGGGAAGGAGACCATCCGCCTCATCTTCGAGAGGATGGCCCGCCTCCTCCCCGAGGTCCCCATCGCCTACGTCCCGGACTACGACATCGAGATCGCCTCCCTCCTCGTCGCCGGGAGCGACCTCTGGCTCAACAACCCCGAGCCCCCGCTCGAAGCCTCCGGCACCAGCGGGATGAAGGCCGCCCTCAACGGCGTTCCCTCCCTCTCCGTCCTCGACGGGTGGTGGATCGAGGGGTGCTACGAGGGCGTCACGGGCTGGGCCATCGGCGAGGACACCCCGGGCGCCGACACCGGCGCCGATCGCCTCTACGAGAAACTCGAACGCGCCATCCTCCCCGTCTACTTCGGCTCCAAGGAACGCTGGACCGACATCTGCCGACACGCCATCGCGCTCAACGGCTCCTACTTCACCACGCAGCGAATGATGCGCGAGTACGCCGCCCGCGCCTACTTCGCCTGATCCCTCCGCCGCCTGTCAAGATTGGGTCAAGCCGTCCTCCCGCAGGCGAGGGCGCGTCCGCCGGCCCGACCTCGCCCGCTACGCTCCTGCACCCATGGCGAACGCCGCGCCGCGACTCCTCCTCTTCACCGACACGCTCGGGGATGTCAACGGGGTCAGCCGCTTCATCCGGAACGTCGCCGACCAGGCCCTCGAGACGGGCCGCGTCCTCCACGTCCTCACCTCGACGAGAATCGAGATCCCCGACCGCGCGAACCTGCACAACGTCGCGCCCCGCCTGGCGATGTCCATGCCGAAGTACCCACAACTGGAACTCGTCCTTCCGGCCGCGGGCCGGCTGCTCGCCCTCGCGCGCGCGTTCCGCCCGGACGTCGTCCACGTCTCGACGCCCGGGCCCGTCGGACTGTGCGGGTTCATCGCCGCGCGTCGTCTGCGAGTGCCGGTGCTGGGCGTCTACCACACGGACTTCCCTGCCTACCTCGACCGCCTCTTCGAGGACCGGGGGTTGACGTGGGCGTGCTCGCGCGCGATGCGCGCCCTCTACACCCGCTTCACCCGCGTGTTCACGCGCAGCGATGACTACGCCGCCGCGCTCGTCTCGCTTGGCGTCGCGCCCGATCGCATCGTGCGATTGCGCCCGGGAATCGACACGGGAACGTTCAACGTCGCGCATCGCGACGAGGGGATCTGGGCGCGCGTGACGCCGGGCTCGCGCGCCCGCGTCCGTGTGCTCTACGTCGGTCGCGTGAGCATCGAGAAGAACCTGCCCCTGCTCACGCGGGTCTGGGCGCGCCTCGCCCCCGATCTCCCCGATGCCGAACTGGTCGTGGTGGGCGACGGCCCATACCGGGCCGGGATGCAGGCCGCCCTCGCCGGCGCGCGCGCCTCCTTCCTCGGGTTCCGCCACGCCTCGGAACTCTCGGCGATCTACGCGACCAGCGACGTCTTCGTGTTCCCTTCCACGACCGACACCCTCGGGCAGGTCGTCATGGAAGCCCAGTCCAGCGGGCTCCCCGTGCTCGTCTCGGACCAGGGCGGGCCCAAGGAGGTCGTCCGCGAGGGCGAGACCGGCCTCGTCCTTCCCGCCGCCGACGCCCGCGCGTGGGAGACCGCCCTCGCCGCCCTCTGCCGCGACGGCGCCCGCCGCGCCGCGATGGGCCGTGCCGCCCACGAGGCCATGTCGGGCTTCACGATCCGCCGCTCCTTCGACCACTTCTGGGAGGTCCACGCCGACGCCGCACGCCCGGCCCTTGCCGCCGGCGATGCGGCCGGGGTCGCGTGACTCAGGCCGCGGCCTTGAGGGTCTCCGCGGCCAAAAGCGAGTTGGCCGCGCGGATGAATCGAGCGACGGCCACGGGCGTGGCCAGCCGTTCCAGACGTCGCCCCTTCGCCGCCGACTCGGGGAGCGCCACCTGCCCCGCGGGTGAGAGCACGATCGCGGGCAGCGGGCCGCACTCCTTCTCCGCCAGGAGCAGGGCCTCCCCCACCGCTTCGCGATCGCGGGCCGCGGCAAGGTGAACGACGGCGAGGTTCGGGGGCTCCCCGTCGGAAGGACCCGTCAACTCCCGCGTGAAGATCCGGAACGCGTCGAACTCGGGCGCGGCGCTGACGAACAGGGGGCGCATGGGCGAGGCGAATCGCGCGCGGAGTTCATCGGCCCGCCTGGGCCACGTCGCGGCGTTCGAACTCGTCAGCAGCGCGAACTTGGTGTCGTCCGTCTGGCGCCGGGCCGTCTCCTCGATCTGGGCGATGACCTTCGGCGCGACACCCAGAGCCCGGCAGTGCTCCTCCGTGGGATAGATCGTCTCGTTCCCGCTCGTGCCCAGCAGCATCGCGTGCGCGAGCCGGTTCGCGAGCCCGAGACGGAGCACATCCCCGACCCGCGACGACGCGACCGATCGCGCGTTGCCCGCCGAAAGATGGTGGTGGAGGATGGGGTCGACCAGATGCCGGGGGAACTTCCACGCCACCAGCAGGCGGTCCATCGCGTCCGCGTGCGACAGCAGGAGCATCCTCGTCTCGACCTGCTCGAGCGGGACCTCCAGCCGGCGTGCCGTCTCGATGACGCGCACGTACGCCTCGCCCAACGCCTCGGCGAAGATCACTCGCCCCAGGTCGTGCAGCAGCCCGCACGTGAAGGCCGAGTCCGGCTCCTTCCCCCCGAGCGCGTGCGCGAGTTCCGCCGCGATGATCCCGCAGGCGATCGAGTGCTCCCAGAAGTGCTCAGTGCTCAGGTGCTCGCGGAACGCCAGCGAACTGAACCGCTCCACCACCGCGATGTTCAGCACCGTCTGGCGGATGTTCTCCATCCCGATCCGGAGGATCGCGTTGTGCACCGTGTCCACACGATCCCCGCGCGAATAGACCGACGAGTTCGCGATCTTCAGCACCTTCAGGGCGATCGCCTGGTCCTGCCTCACCGCCCGAGAGACCGCCTCCAGCGACGCGCTCGTGCTCTTCGCGACCTTCAGCACCTGCGCCACCGTCGGCGAGAACCCCTTGAGTTCCTCCGAGTCCCGAAGCCGCGCCATCAGGTCCGACCTCGTCACGATCGGCTTCAGGTCCTTTACGTCCGTCACCTCCACGCCTCCAGCCCCGGACGATCCCTCAATCGCAGGCGCTTCGCGTGCCTCCCCGGCGGCTTCCGCCTCGGGCGAAGCCTCCATCAATTCCCCTGGCTCGGGCGAGCCCGACTCGGCCTCCAGGATCGTCCGGACACGTGCGAGCATGTCCGCCAGCGAGAACTTCGCCTTGAGCAGATACCCCGAGACCCCCAGCCTCACCGCCTCGACGATGTGATCCCGCTCGGCGTCCGCCGAGAGCACCAGTACCGGCACGCCGCACAGGCTCCGGTCCTGCCTCATGTGCCGGAGCACCGCCAGCCCGTCCATCACCGGCATCGCGAGATCGAGCAGCACGAGGTCGGGCCGCGTCGCCGTCATCGCCGCGACCGCCTCCTGTCCGTGGCAGGCCGTGAGAACCTCAAACCCCTCCGCGCGCAGGACCGCCTCGATCGGCTCTCTGAAGATCGCCAGGTCATCGACCACGAGGATCCGCGGCACGCGCACCTCCGGGAAGGGTTCCCAAGCCGGTTCCATCGGCCCTTCGTCGCCGCGGGTCGAGTCCGAGAGCCACGAACCCAAACCCTCCATCTCCTCCCCCCCGATATCGGGGAGTACACCCTTTCGCCGCTCAGCGCCGTGTTCCACCGGGTCGAGGGCCCGTCGCAGGATCCCAGATCGGCCTCCCCCGTTCGAGGCTTGGAGAAGCCCGATCCTCACCCGACCAAAGGGGCTCACACTCCGACAGGGATCCGTTCGTGAAAGGGCTCGGCGATCCGGCCGATAGTCAACTTCGAGACGACGACGGGGGGACTCCCGATACCCCTCGCCCAAGGAACCGTGGTCCCATGCGCACGCCGCCTATCGATCCGAGCCGTGCCGGTGCGCTCTCGACGAGAGACTACACGCGGCTCTTCGAGCGCCTCCCGGGACGCTACGTCGTTCTCTCGCTTGATCTTCGCATCGTGGCCGCCAGCGACGACTATCTCCAGGCCACGCTCACGCGACGGGAGGACATCGTCGGACGCGGGCTCTTCGAGGTCTTTCCGGAGAACCCCGCCGACCCCCACGCCGGCGGCGAGCGCCTTGTCCGCGAGCACATCGATCGCCTCCTTGCCACGGGTGAGCCGCAGGTCCTGCCCACGCTCAAGTACGACATCGTCAACGCGTCGGGGGTGTACGAGGAACGCTTCTGGCGGGTCGCGTTCTCGGCCGTCTCCGATCCCCAGGCCCCCCCGCGCTGGGTTGTCCTCCATGTCGAGGACGTCACCTCCAAGGTCGTCGGAGAGCGCGAGAGCGCGGCGTGGATCCAGGACGCCCGCACGAGGCTCGGCCAGGCCGTCCGCGAACTCAGCGACCAGACCCGCCGCTACGAGGAAGCCAAGCGGGAACTTACCTTCCACCGCGCCGCGCTGAGCAGGGCCGGGATCCTCTCCGAGACCGACGTGCGAGGCACGATCACCCACGTCAACGACGAGTTCTGCCGCATCTCGGGCTACGCCCGCGAGGAACTGCTCGGCCGCAACCACCGGATGATCAACTCCGGCGTGCACCCCCGGTCGTTCTGGACCGAGATGTACGCCGCCCTCGCCCGCGACGGGATCTGGCAGGGCGCCGTCTGCAACCGCGCGAAGGACGGTTCGCTCTACTGGGTGCAGTGCACGAACGTCGCCTTCCGTGACGAGTCCGATCGCCTCACCCGATACATCAGCCTCCGCACCGACATCACCGACCGCGTCCGCGCCGAAGAGGCCCTCCGCGAACGCGACGCTCGCCTCCGGTTCATCGCCGATTCCATGCCGCAGATCGTCTGGACCACCACGCCCGAAGGCGCCGTCGATTACCTCAACCGACGATGGAACGAGTCCACCGACCTCGACAACGAGAGGAGCATGGGCTGGGGGTGGATCCAAGCCATCCACCCCGACGACCGCGAACGCTGCGCCGAGACGTGGAATCGCAGCGTTCGCACCGGAACTCCCTTCGAGACCGAGTACCGCCTCCGAGGCCGCGAGGGAGACTACCGATGGCACCTCGTCCGCGGGCTCCCCCACCTCGACAACCAGGGTCGCATCGTCCAGTGGGTCGGCACCTGCACCGACATCTCCGAAGTCAAGGAGGCCCGCAAGGAGGCCGAGCGTGCCCGCGCCGTCGCCGAACAGGCCAGCCTCGCCAAGTCCGAGTTCCTCGCCAGGATGAGCCACGAGATCCGCACGCCCCTCAACGGCGTGATGGGCATGACCGACCTCCTCCTCGACACCGACCTCTCCCCCACCCAGCGGCACTACGCCTCGCTCGTCCAGACCTCCGCCCGCTCGCTCACGACCGTCATCAACGACATCCTCGACTTCTCCAAGGTCGAAGCAGGAAAACTCGACATCGCCTCCGACCCCTTCGATCCCGCCGCGCTCGCCCGCTCCGTCGCGGACCTCATGGAGCCCCTCGCCACCCGCAAGGGCCTCGCCCTCACCTGCGCCCTCGCCCCGGACCTCCCCGAGAGCATCCTCGGCGACGAGGGCCGCGTCCGCCAGATCCTCATCAACCTCATCGGAAACGCCATCAAGTTCACCGACACCGGACGAATCGACCTCCTGCTCTCCTCCCACCCGTCCGAGCCCGGCTGCGCCTCCCTCCGCTTCGCGGTCCGCGACACGGGCATCGGGATCCCCGCCGTCTTGCAACCCACCCTCTTCGACCCCTTCGTACAGGTCCATCGCGACCGGGCCGCGGGCGGCACCGGCCTGGGCCTTCCCATCTGCCGCCAACTCGCCCTAGCCATGGGCGGGACGATCGGCGTCGAGAGCGAGGAGGGCAGGGGCTCCACGTTCTGGTTCACCATCACGGGTGGGGCCGCCGGCGCTGCAATCCGCCCCGCCGACCGCCCCGCCGTCCCCGGCATCCCGCTGGTCGGCGAGGGCCGCACCGTCCTCATCGCCGAGGACAACGACGTGAACCAGATCGTCGTCTCCGAACTCCTCCGACGCGCGGGTTTCCGCTGCGACATCGTCCCCGATGGGCTCGCCGCCGTCGAATCCGTCCGCCGGGGTCGCTACGACCTCGTCCTGATGGACTGCCAGATGCCCGTGCTCGACGGCTTCGCCGCCGCGGGCGAGATCCGCGCCCTCGAAACCGACGGCTCGCGCTCGGGCCGAGCCCGACTCCCCATCATCGCGCTCACCGCCAGCGCGATGAAGGGCGACCGCGAGCGATGCTTCCAGGCCGGGATGGATGGGTATGTCAGCAAGCCCATCGATCCGCGAGCCCTCCTGTCCGAGATCGCGCGCGTGCTCGCCGACCACCCCCAGGCCAGGGGGCAGGCCGCATGACCCCCTCGCCCCCTGCCTCCTCGCGTGTCCCGAGACTCGCCATCGCAGGCGTCTGGGCCGCGTGCGTCGTGACGGGCCTCGGGCTCCTCGGCGCCTACGCCGCACAGCCCGGAACGTCGCTCGACACGCCCGAGCCCTGGCCCGCCGGCTCGGGTCTCGCCCCGCCCGAAGGCACAGGCACGATCCTCGTCTTCATCCATCCGCGATGCGCCTGCTCGCGAGCCACCCTCACCGAACTCGCCCGCGTCGTCGAGCGGACGCCCGCCCGCGAGCGCGTCGTCGGCATCCTCGCCGCACCACCCGCCGTTGACGACGACTGGTTCCGCACCACGATCGCATCCACCCTGCAGGGCATCGCGTCCGAGCCCGTCGTCCTCGACACCGATGCCCGCCTCGCCGACCTCTTCGGCGCTCGGACCTCGGGGCACGTCATCGCCTACTCGCCCTCGGGGAGCCTCCTCTTCTCCGGCGGGATCACCGGTGCCCGAGGGCACGAGGGCGACAACCACGGCGCCTCGGCCCTCCTCCGCGCCTTGGCCGGCGATCCTCACACCACGCCGCGACTGCCCGTGCTCGGGTGCGGCCTCCTCGACCACGCCCCGATCGAGCCCTGCGAGGGGACGCCCCCATGACTCGCTCGGAACCCCCACACTCCCCACGCGCGCTCGAGCTCGATTCGCTCGCCATCGCCGCCACCTTCCGCCGAACCGACCGTATGTTCGCCGGGCTGCTCGTCGTCCAGTGGCTCGCGGGCATCGCCCTCGCCCTGACGCTCTCCCCGCTCACCTGGCAGGGCTCGGCCTCATCCATCCATGTCCATGTCTCCGCCGCCTTCGTCCTCGGAGGGCTCATCGCCGCGGGACCGGTCGCGCTCGCCCTGATCGCGCCCGGTGCCCGCCTGACCCGGCACGTCATCGCAGCCGCCCAGATGCTCTCCTCCGCTCTCCTCATCCACCTCACCGGCGGGCGCATCGAGACCCACTTCCACGTCTTCGGTTCCCTCGCCTTCCTCGCCTTCTATCGCGACTGGAGGGTCCTCCTCACCGCCACGGCCGTCACCGCCCTCGACCACTTCGTCCGCGGGATCGTCTGGCCGCAGAGCGTCTACGGCGTCGGCACTGGCATCACCTGGCGATGGGCCGAGCACACCTGGTGGATCGTGTTCGAGGTCGGGTTCCTCGTCTTCGCCTGCCGCCGCGTGCGCGCCGAGATGCTCGCCTCCGCTCGCGCCCAGGCCGAGCTCGAAGCCAAGAACGACGCCCTCAAGGCCGCCACCTTCGCCGCCGAGCGCGCCAGCCGCGCCAAGTCCGAGTTCCTCGCCCACATGAGCCACGAGATCCGAACACCCCTCAACGGCGTCATCGGGATGACCGACCTCCTCCTGGGAACCGACCTCTCGCCCGAGCAGCAGCGATACGGCCGACTCGCCAAATCCTCCGCCTCCCTCCTCACCAGCGTCCTGGGCGACATCCTCGACCTCGCCAAGATCGAAGCCGGGAAACTCGAACTCGTCCCGACCGAGTTCAACCTGCACGAGACCGTCGAGGATGTCGTCGAGATGGTCGGGCAGGCCGCCTCTCGCAAGGGCCTCGAACTGGCCTGCCGCGTCGAGCGGAACGTCCCCGAACTCGTCCGCGCCGACGCCGAACGCCTCCGACAGATCCTCGTCAACCTCATCAACAACGCCGTCAAGTTCACCGACCAAGGCTCCGTCGTGGTCCGCGTCGGTGAGGAAGCCCGCAACGGCGTCCGCTCGACCGTCCGCTTTTCCGTCTCCGACACCGGCATCGGGATCACCCCCGAGCAGCGCGACCGGCTCTTCAAGGCCTTTTCGCAGGCCGACGCCTCCATCACGCGCTTCTTCGGAGGGACGGGGCTCGGGCTCGTCATCTCCAAGCAACTCGCCGAACTCATGGGCGGCGAGATCGGGCTCGAGAGCGAGCCGGGCCGGGGCTCCACCTTCTGGTTCACCGCCTGCTTCGAGGTCGCACCCTGGCCCGTCGAGAAGAAACCGCTTGGCCGACTCGACCCGCGCTCCGCACGCGTCCTCGTCGTCGACGACGCCGAGGTCCAGCGCGACATCCTTGTCGAGAACCTCTGCGCCATGGGGTTCGACGTCGCCTCCGCCGCCTCCGCGGAAGAAGCCCTCGCCGTGCTCGACGAGGCCGCCCGAGCCGCACATCCCTTCCGCATCGCCTTCCTCGACCGCGACATGCCGGGCATGGACGGGTTCGAGCTCGCCCTCGCCATCCGCTCGTCCCGCGCCCTCCGCGGGACCTCTCTCCTGGCCATCCTGTCCCCGGAAGACTCGATCGGGCCCGAGCGCCTCGAGCGGCTGGGCTTCGCCTCCTCCCTCGCCAAGCCCCTCCGGCAGTCCCTCCTCTTCAACGCCATCATGGACGCCCTCGTCTATGACTCGCGCGCGCCGCTCCCCCTCGCCGCCGAGCCCGCCCCTACCGACTCCATCAGGGGTCGGGGCCGTCTCGTCCTCGTCGCCGAGGACAACGAGGTCAACCAGATCGTCGCCCGCGAGGTCCTCACCAAGGCCGGCTTCCGCTGCGAGATCGCGCCCAACGGGCGGATCGCCTTCGAACGCGCCACCTCCGAGCGCTTCGACATCATCCTCATGGACTGCCAGATGCCCGAGATCGACGGCTTCGAGGCCACCCGCCGGATCCGCCTCCACGAGGCCGCCCACCCCGATCTCCCCCGCACACCCATCATCGCCCTCACCGCCAACGCCATGAAGGGTGACCGTGAACGCTGCCTCGAAGCCGGGATGGACGCCTATACGAGCAAGCCCATCAACCCCGAGGACCTCTTCCGCGTCGTGGGCTCGCTCCTGGATCATCGTGCCACGGACACCCGCGCCGCCTAGACAAGGAGAACCGCCATGCCCGTTGACCCGCCCTCCATCGTCCTCCATGAACTCGTCGATCGCTGTGTCGGAGACGCCTCCATCGCGGGGCTCATGCTCGACGCCTTCGAGCGGCAGGCCTCAAGAGATCTCGCGGAGATCACCCGCCTCCTCGAGGGGGGCGACGCCCTCGCCGCCTCTCGCGCCGCCCACGCCCTCAAGGGCGCCGCCGGGGCCGTTGCCGCCACGGCCATCCGCGACCACGCCGCCGCCATTGAACTCCACGCGCGCGAGCGCTCCCTCGACAACGCCTCTAGGCAACTCGATGCCCTCCGCCTCGAAATCAACCGCTGCCTCGCCTCCCTTCCCCAGATCCGCCTCACCCTGAGCACCGGAGGCCAGCGACAGTGAAGATCCTCCTCGCCGAGGACAGCGAAGTCTCCATCGCCTTGATCGAGGCGACCCTCGCCCGCGCCGGCCACGAAGTCGTCGTCGCCCGCAGCGGCGACGAGGCCCTCCGCCTCATCCGTTCGGGCGACTTCCGCCTCGTCATCTCCGACTGGGAGATGCCCGGGCTCTCCGGGCTCGACCTCTGCCGCGCCGTCCGCGCCGATGCCTCCGCCGGCTACGTCTACATCATCATGGTCACCTCCCACAACTCTCCCTCCGAGGCCGTCCAGGGCCTCGACGCGGGCGCCGACGAGTTCCTCGGCAAGCCCTTCAACACCGCCGAACTCCTCGCCCGCGTCCGCGTCGGCGAGCGCATCCTCGCCCTCGAAACCCGCGACGTCGCCATCTTCGCCTTGGCCAAGCTCGCCGAGTCACGCGATCCCGAGACCGGCGCCCACCTCGAACGAGTGCGCCTCTACTGCCGCGCCATCGCCGCCGACCTCGCCCGCCTCGACCGTTTCGCTGGCGAGATCGACCGCGAGTTCATCGGGCTCATCTACCTCACCAGCCCCCTGCACGACATCGGCAAGGTCGGCATCCCCGATGCCGTCCTCCTCAAGCCGGGCCGCCTCTCCGACACCGAGTTCGAGATCATGAAGATGCACGCCGAGATCGGCGCCAGGACCCTCGACGCCGCCCTCCGCGCGTTCCCGGGCGTCAAGTTCCTCGAGATGGCCCGCGACATCGCCGGCACCCACCACGAACGCTTCGACGGGTCCGGCTACCCGGCGGGGCTCGCGGGCGACGCCATCCCCCTCGCCGGACGCATCGTCGCGCTCGCCGATGTCTACGACGCCCTCACCTCCAAGCGCGTCTACAAGGCCGAGTTCTCCCACGAGATCGCCCGGTCCATGATCCTCAAGGACTCCGGCTCGCACTTCGACCCCGAGGTCGTCCGGGCCTTCATCCGCTGCGAACGAGAGTTCCTCGCCATCCGCGAGCGTCACGACGACACCCTCCTCCGCGCCGCCTGAGTCCTCCCTCCACCCCGTTCCGGGCCCGGATCCTTACGTCCGGACACGCCCCCGCCACGCGCGCGTCTCCGTTTCAAGACCCGCCGCGCTCGGGCCAATACAACCAGCAGCATCCCCCCGCTTGGGGCAGAACGGCCATGACCACACCAACCCTCCTTCGTTTCCGCGTCGCCGCTGACACCCTCACCCCCGTGCGCATCCACGTCCTCGGCCTGTTCGTCGTGCTCGCGGGGATTCTCGCCACGTGGCTGGGCGTCGCCTCCGCCTCGCAACGCGCCCACGAGGACGCCCGGCGGGACTTCGACCACCTCGCCGACCGCCTCGCCGAGGACGCCCTCCACGCCGTCGAGCACCCCTTCCGTGCCCTCCGTTCCATCCGCGACCTCCACGCCGCCAGCCGCTCCGTCGAACGCCACGAGTTCCGCGCCATCGTCCTCGCCCAGGACCTCGACGCCGAATATCCGGGCGTGCGGACCCTCGGCGTCATCGAGCGCGTCCCCCTCGAAGCCCTCGACCGCTTCCTCGCCCGCCAACGCGCCGACGAGGCCCCGGGATTCTCCGTGCGCGACTTCTCGGGCCACGATCCCCTCTTCGTCGTCACCTTCGCCCTGCCCACGCCCAGCCCCCTCGAACCGGGGTTGGACCTCGGGGGGGAGAGGACCCTCCTCCCCGTCCTCGAGCGTGTCACTCGAAACGCAGCGCCCGCCGTCTCGACCCTCCCGATGCCCGGCGCGTCCGTGGTCTACCTCTTCCCCATCCCCCTCTCCTCTGCGCCCTCCGAGGACCCCACCCCCGAAGCATTCGCCTTCGCGATCGCCGATCTCCCCGGCCTCCTGCGCGGCGTCGGGGCCTTCGATCGTTCGTTCATCGTGTTCGACCTCCACGCCGGATCCGCCCCCGCCGAACCTACACGCGCCTTCTTCCGACGCGTCGAAACCCTCTCGATCGCCGGCTCGGAGTGGGCCCTCGTGATCGAATCGACCCCCGGGTTCGACGCGGGCCTGGATCGCGTCACGCCCGCGCTCGCGGGCCTGGGTGGGGGTGTCGGAGTCCTCCTGGGCGTCTCCATCTGGGCCTTCCTCGCTGCTCAGGCCTCTTCCCTCCGCCGCCTCCGACACGAGAAACGCCGCGCAGAGTCCGCCCTCGCCGAGGCCCAGAACCTCCGCCAGGCCATCGACAAGCACGCCCTCGTCTCCATCGCCGATGCCCGCGGCCGGATCATCGACGCCAACGACGCCTTCTGCCGCGTCACCGGCTATTCACGCGCTGAACTCCTCGGCAAGGACCACCGCCTCCTCAACTCCGGACACCACCCGCGCGAGTTCTGGGCCGAGATGTGGGCCGCCGTCTCCGCGGGTCGGCCCTGGCACGCCATCGTCTGCAACCGTGCCCGCGACGGGCGTCGCTTCTGGGTCGACACCGTCATCGCCCCGTTCGTCGGCGATGACGGCGCGATCGATCGCTTCGTCGCCATCCGCACCGACGTCTCCGAACTCCAGCGTAAGAACGCCGAACTCGAGCAGTATGTCTACTCCGTCTCCCACGACCTGAAGTCCCCCCTCGTCACCATCCGCGGCTTCGCCGAGATCCTCCGCCGGAACCTCGCCCAGGGCGAGACGCCCGCCAACGAGGATGCCGCCGCCCGCATCCTCCGCGCCTCCGACCGCATGCGCGCCGTCATCGACGACCTCCTCGAACTCAGCCGCGCCGGCCGCGTCCGCGCAGAGCCCGAGACCATCGACCTGGGTGTGATCGTCGCCGTCCTCCGCGACGACTTCATGCCGCGCCTCCGCGAACGAAACGCCACCCTCCTGTGCGACGACGTTCCACCCTTCCGTGCCGAACGCGCCAAGATCTGGCAGGTCCTCCAGAACCTGATCGACAACGCCCTCCACTACGCCTGCACCGCCCCCGAGCCCGTGATCCGCATCGGCGCGGTCCTCCATCCCTCCGAACTCCGCCTCTTCGTCGCCGACAACGGCCCGGGCATCCCCGCCGAGCACCACGAACGGATCTTCGGGATCTTCCAGCAACTCGCCAGGGATCAAGGCGAAGGCACCGGCATCGGGCTCGCCATCGTCCGCAGCATCGCCGAACTCTACGGCGGACGCGCCTGGGTCGAGTCCACGCCCGATCAGGGCTCCACCTTCTGGATCGCCCTCGCCCGGCCCGCCATCGGCCTCGAATCCGACCCCACCTCCCCCGAACGGAGAGCCGCGGCATGAACCCTTCCGACGTCCGCCTCGCCCACTTCCTCATCGTCGAGGATGACGACGACCACGCCGCCCTCCTCCTCCACATGCTCGCCGACAACCACGTCGCCAACTCCGTCGGCCGTGCACGCGATGGCGACGAAGCCCTCCGCTACGTCCGCAGGCAGGGCCCCTTCTCCCACGCCCCGAGGCCCGACCTCATCCTCCTCGACCTCAAACTCCCCCGACTCGGCGGGCTCGAAGTCCTCGCCCAACTCAAGGCCGACCCCATCCTCCGACCCATCCCCGTCGTCATGCTCACCACCTGCGCCGGTGACGCCGACCGAAGGACCGCCTACGGCCTCCACGCCAACAGTTACCTCGTCAAGCCCGCCGAGTTCGAGGGCTTCAACGAACTCGCCCGCATCCTCGGCCTCTACTGGAGCGTCTGGAACGTCCCCCCTCCCACCGACGATCAGCCCCTCTCGGCCGCCGCCGCTCGCTGAACCTGCTCCACCAGCCACCTCGTCTCGAAGGGCTTGCGGATCAACCCCGCCGCCCCGTGACGTCGCGCCGTTTCCTCGATCCCGGGGTCCGGGTCTCCCGTGATGACAAGCACCGGCACGCCCGCCATCTCGTCCATCCGCGAGACCCGGTCCAGCACGCTCAGCCCGTCCCCCGCGGGCATGTGGATGTCCACGACCAGCACGTCGGGTCGCCGCCGACGCGCCTGCTCCACCGCCTGGTACGCGTCCTGGCACGTGATGACCTCCATCCCGGCCGATCGCAGCCGCTCCGAGATCGCCCGCACCAGACCGGGGTCGTCGTCCGCCACCAGCACCATCGTCATCCTGCGCCCCCCTTCTCCGAGCCCGCGCCGGGCTCCGACATCGACAGGCTCACCTCCACGAGGTCCACCAACTGCCTCGCATCGAACGGCTTCTCCAGCACCGTCACGTTCCGGACCGTCCTGAGCAACCGCCGGAACTCGTCTCGGAACCCCGTCACAAGGATGATCGGCACGTCGCTGTGCTCGCGGATCGACCGCGCCAGCGACACCCCATCCCCCGCGGGCATGTTCAGGTCGCACACCACCAGGTCGATCCCCCCCGCCCGAAACTGCGACAGCGCTTGCGCCCCGGACTGGGCCGTCACGCACTGATACCCCGCCGACTCCAGACGCGTCCGGATCGCCGAAACCACGCCCTCGTCGTTGTCCGCCACCAGCACGCATCCCGTCATCGTCCCTCTCCTCTCCCCGCGGAGCCCACCATCGATCCCACCAGACGCAGCAGTTCCGAGCCCTCGTACGGCTTGGCCAGGAACGCGTCCGCCTCCGACCTCGCTCGCCTCAGCATCTCCGGATCCATGTTCCCCGCCGACATCAGCACCACCGGACGACCCGACATCCTCGGATCCCGTCGGATCTGCGCGCACACCTCCAGCCCGCCCATCACCGGCATCTGGAGGTCCACCAGGAACAGGTCCGGAACCTCCGTTCGCGCCGCCTCGAGCCCCGACGGCCCGCCCGGCGCGCTCCTCACCCGATACCCCGCCGTCTCCAGCCGCGTCCCCATCGCCGCGCACACCAGCGGGTCATCGTCGATCACGAGCAGCGATCTAGGAGGCATGCGCCGCCTCCTCCGACATCGCGTCCGGGACCATCGACCTCGCCAGGTCCGCCGGCCAGCTCCCCACCGGCGTGAACAGCACCGTCGCCCTGCCCCCCAGCACCTCCGCCACCCCGCGCGTCAGCCTCCCCACGAACCCCGGCGCGTCACCGGTCAGCCCCACCACCGACACCGACCTCCCGTCCTCACCCGCGAGCACCAGGTCCATCGGGCGGCACACGCTCACGCACGCCACCCGCGCATCCTCCCCCGTCAGCGACCCGTCCGTGACCACCCCGCGGAGCAGCGTCACCGCTCGCGCTTCCGACTCCGCGCACACCTCGTCGAAGTACCGATCCAGGATCATCCCGCGATCGTTCCGAGGGAGCGTGAACGAGAACACGCTCCCCTGCCCGGGCTCGCTCCGCGCGCTCAGCCGGCCGAGGTTCAGTTTCGCCAACTCGTTCGCGATCGACAGCCCCAGCCCGAACCCCTTCAGGCCCGCCTTCTTCGCCTCCCCGGCCTGCGAGAACCGCTGAAAGATCGTCTCCAGGTCTTCTGGCGTCATCCCGCACCCCCGGTCCCCCACCGCCAACTCCACCTCCCCGGCCTCCGTGACCGTCCCCGTGATCGTCACCTCCGTCCCCGGCGGTGAGAACTTCACCGCGTTCACTCCCAGGTTCATCAGGATCCGCTTCAACATCCCCAGGTCCGCGAAGAACTCCGGAAGGTCCTCCGGGATCCGCTCCGACAGCACGATCCCCTTCGCCGACGCCCTCAGCATCAGCGGCGCCCGCACCGCCGAGAGCAACTCCTCCACCCGGTGCCCGCGACGATCCACCCGCAGCGTCCGCGCCCGAAGCCGGCTCGTGTCCAGGAAATCGTCCACCAGCACCGAGAGATCGCGCGAGGCCTCGTCGATGTGCCGCAGATACTCCGCCTGCTTCGATGTCACCTCCCCACCGATCCGATCCGCGATGATCGACGTGAACTCCCGGATCACCGCCAGCGGCGTGCGGAACTCGTGCGCCACGTCATCCACGAAACGGTGCGCCGTCGTCGTCAACTCCGCCAGCCTCGCGTTCTTCCTCACCAGTTCCGCGTTGAGCGAACGCAGCTCCCGCGCCAGTTCCTGGTTCCGGCGCTCCAGCCGATGCCGCCGGAGAGCCTCTCGCATCGACCGCGTCAGCAGCGTCGGCTGCTCGAACACCTCGCCCTTGACCAGGTAGTCCGCGATCCGCTGCCGGAACGCACGCGCCGCGATGTCCTCGCTCCCCGACGACGTCAGCAGGATCACCGGCCCGCAACCCGCCCGCGCGAAGTCCGCCATCCAGTCCAGGCCGTACGACCCCCGCAGGCAATGGTCGCACAGCACCACCGGCTCGCCCAGCGGGAGGTTCGCCAGCGCGTCCGCGGGGTCCGCGAACACGTGCACCTCCAGCCCCTCGGGCCACTCCTCTCGCTCCGATCCCCTGAGCAGTCCCGCCAGCAACTCCGCGTGGTCCGCGTTGTCGTCGATGATCACCACCGCGACCCGCCCGCTCGACCCTTCCTGCGTCCCCATGCCGACCTCCCGCGCGTCGGCCCGCTCCGGGCCTACGTCGCGATCGGCCTCTCCCATCCTCGCCCTGAACCCCGCCCCCTCGGTCTCGCGCCCGCACGGTCAGCCCTGCGCGTCCCCCCCTCCGTTCGGGGCGGCCGAGTCCCGCCATCTTCGAGAGCGGCCATCCCCTTCCCCGGGGGAGGTCCCGCCCTCCCTACGCGTGGATGACCCGTCCCTCCGCCGCCAGCGCCGCCTCGTGCACCGCCTCGTGCATCGTCGGGTGCGCGTGCATCGTGCAGATCAGTTCCTCCGTCGTCGCCTCCAGCCGGCGCGCCAGCGTCAACTCCGCAATGAGTTCCGTCGCCTGGTCCCCCATGATGTGCGCGCCCAGGATCTCCCCGCGGGGCAGCCCGCGAAGGATCTTCACGAACCCCTCGGTGTGCGCCGCCGCGATCGCCTTCCCATGCGACTGGAACGCGTACTTCCCCACCTCGTAGTCCTTCCCCTTCACCAGCCCGTCCGCGATCAGCCGCTGCTCCGTCATCCCCACGCTCGCCACCTGCGGGTGGCAGTACGTGCACCCGGGGATGATCGTGTAATCGATCGGGATCGGCTCGTGGTGCGCCTTCCCCGCCTTCCACGCGAGACGCTCCACGCACACGATCGCCTCCTCGCTCGCCACGTGCGCCAGCCAGGGCGGACCGATCACGTCCCCCACCGCGTACACGCCCTCCACGCTCGTCTTGTAATCGATCGCCTCGGCCCTCGTCACCCCGGGGCGATAGTCCGTCACGACGTGGTCCTTCTCGATCTTCAGCCCCAGTTTCTCGTCGCACAGCCCGTCCGTCCGCCCCTTCACCCCGATCGCCAGCAGCACACGGTCCGCCTCCAGGACCTCCTTCTTCGACTCGTCCGCCTTCCCACCCGCCATCGGGGCGACCGTCACCTTGACCCCGGACTTCGTCTTCTCGATCCCCACCGTGGTCGTCGAGACGCGGATCTCCATCCCGTGCTTCTTGTAGTGCCGTGCCAACGCCTCCGAGACGTCCTTGTCCTCCACGTTCAGGATGCGGTCCATCATCTCCACGACCGTCACCTTCGTCCCCAGCGTGTGATAGAAGTACGCGAACTCCATCCCGATCGCCCCGGCCCCAACCACCACCAGCCGGCCGGGCTTCTCTTTGTTGTGCATCGCCTCCCGCGCCCCCCAGATCCGATCCCCGTCGAACCGCGCGAACGGAAGGTCACGCGCCACCGATCCCGTCGCCACCAGAACGTGGTCCGCCGTGATCGTCTCGATCGCCTTCCCGGGCTCGGCCGGCGCGCTCGTCAACTCCTCGCGCACCTTGCACTCCTGCACCTCGATCCGCGCCGGCGTCGTCCCCTTCCGGCCCGCGACGATCCGCGCGTTCCCTACCAGGTGCGTCACCTTGTTCTTCTTGAACAGGAACTCGATCCCCTTGTTCAACTTCCCCGCCACCTCCCGCGATCGACCGATGACCCGGTCCCAGTCCAGCTCGACCGCCCCGCCCACCTTCAGACCCCAGAACCCCTGCGACTCCTTCGTCGCGATCTTCTCCATCAGTTCCGCGTTCGATAGCAGCGCCTTCGACGGGATGCATCCCCAGTTCAGGCACACGCCCCCCAGTTTCGCCCGCTCCACGCACGCGACCGAGAACCCCAACTGCGACGCCCGGATCGCCCCCACATATCCCGCCGGGCCACCGCCGATCACCACCACGTTGAAATGCCGCTCAGCCACGCGTCGCTCCTTGCGTTCACCCCCCCCGGCCCGGCCCGGGTCCCGGGCGGACGGGAAGGGGCGGGAGTATAGGGTTCCGTGCCCAAGACCATTGCTCCGCACCGCCCCCTTCCGGTACGCTGGCGCGTTCCCATAGGAGTACCCATGCGCCTCCCACTCGCCTGCCTCGCCCTCTCCGCTTCCCTTGCCCTCGCCCAGAACGCCCCTCGACTGCCCGTCCAGGGCGCCACCTTCCGCCCCGCCCTTCCCAGGCTCGCCGTCCCCTTCGCCACCATCGAGCGCCCGGGCGGCGCCATCACCGCCCTCCACCTCAACCCCCTCGCCGTCGCCGAGGCCGCCTCCCTCGATAGCGCCTTCCGCGTCGACGCCTTCCCCCTCGAACCGGGGCTCGTCGTCCCCCTTGAACTCGAACGCTTCGAAGTCATGCGAGAGTCCGCCACCATCGCCCGCGGCACCGCCCACGGCGATGAGCCCCTCCCCTTCAACCCCGCCGACGTCCTCCTCTTCCGGGGGCACATCCCCGGCAACTGCCACTCCACCGCCTTCTTCTCCGTCTCCCCCTGGATGACCCTCGGCTTCGTCGACCTCGGCGCCTCCGGCAAGACCTACTGGATCTCCTCCACGCCCGCCACGGGCGATGCCCCCGTCGCCCCCGCACGCATCGCCCCAGCCGCGGGCGGGGCCCAGGGCATGACCTGCGGCTCGCCCAGCCTCCTCCTCCCCTCTCGCCCCTCGCCCGAACTCGAACCCCAGCGCGGGCTCCGCCAGATCCAGGTCGCCATCGAGACCGACCACGAGATGTTCCAGATCTTCAACGACGAGAACGCGACCGCCGCCTACCTCCTCACCGTCTACGCCGTCAACAGCGTCGTCTTCATGCGCGACATCAACGCCTACCTCGACCTCACCTACATGCGCATCTGGCCCCTGCCCAACGAGCCCTTCGAGGCCGACCTCTCCGCCTTCCGTTCCTACTGGAACGCCAACATGGGCCACGTCCACCGCGACACCGCGCAGATGTTCTCAGGCCGCGGCGATAAGGCCGGCGGCGTCGCCTGGCTCCCCGGCCTCTGCGGGTCCTTCGCCTATTCCTTCTGCGGCAACGCCGTCGGTTTCTGGCAGGACTCCTTCGGCGAGGCCGACATCTGGCTCTACGACCTCCACGTCACCACCCACGAGTTCGGGCACAACTTCGGTTCCCCCCACACCGATGTCCTCGGCATCGACAAGTGCAACCTCTACAACGAGCCCGCCCGACGCGGAACCATCATGTCCTACTGCAACCAGACCATCAGCGGCGGCGAGGCCATCATCGACCTCCGCTTCTCCACCCTCGAACAGAACGCCATGTTCGCCACCCTCCCCGACATGGCCTGCGTCGTCTTCGACTGCAACCGCAACGGGATCAGCGACGTCATCGACCTCGCCGCAGGTTCCTCCTCCGACGCCAACGCCAACGGCATCCCCGACGAATGCGAGGACTGCAACGCCAACGGCATCCTCGATTCCATCGACATCGCCTCCGGCGCTTCCCTCGACCTCGACGCCAACGGCGTCCCCGACGAGTGCCAGCCCGACTGCAACGCCAACGGCGTCCCCGATCCCCTCGACATCGCCCTCGGGACCAGCCAGGACACCCACCTCGACAACATCCCCGACGAGTGCGACCACGACTGCGACGGCCAGGAAGGCTCCGACTACAACCAGATCGTCGCCGACATGACCCTCGACAAAAACCGCAACCGCCTCCTCGACGACTGCGAAGACTGCGACCACGACGGCGTCACCGATCTCGTCGCGCTCGACGGCGCGGGTGAGACCTGGATCGCCTCCTCCACACAATCCACCATCCGCCGCTTCACCGCCGTCGTCGGCGTCCTCTCCACCGTCTCCGAGCCCAACCACCTCGACCAGCCACAGGATGTCCTCATCACCAAGGACCGCCGAGTCCTCGTCTCCTCAGGAGCCACCAACTCCATCGTCGAGTTCGACCACCGCGGCGTTTACGTCCGCCACCTCGTCTCCGGCGTCGCCGAACTCAACTTCCCGACCGGCATGCTCCTCCCCGGCAACGGCGAACTCCTCGTCGCCTCCCGAAACAACAACGCCATCCTCCGCTTCAACGCCTCCACCGGCGACTACCTCGGGCCCCTCGTCGGGCCCGCCTCCTCCAACCTCTCCGGGCCCCACGGCCTCGCCATCGGGCCCTCGGGCGACCTCTTCGTCTCCAACGCCAACAACCGCATCCAGCGCTTCGCCTACCCCTCCGGCGCCTTCCTCTCCACCTTCGCCAGCACGGGCAGCCTCAACAACCCCAAGGGAATCCTCTTCCTCCCCGACGGCCACCTCCTCGTCGCCAACTACGGCTCCGACCGCCTCAAGCGATACCACGGCTCCACCGGCGCCTACCTCGGCAACTGGCAGATCACCTCCATCGACTTCAACGGCCCATGGTGCCTCCGCCTCGGGCCCGATGGACACGTCTACGTCAGCCAGCACGTCACCGGCGAAACCCACTTCACCAAGCCCCGTATCTCCGTCTTCAACGCCCGCACCGGCAACTGGATGCGCGCCCTCGTCCTCGGCAACGACACCGGCCTCACCTCTCCCACCGGCTTCGATTTCCTCCCCGTCAAGGGCCTCGACTGCAACCGCAACCGCCGTCCCGACAACTGCGATATCGCCGACGGCCTCTCCACCGACCACAACCTCAACGGCATCCCCGACGAGTGCGAGTCCTGCTACCCCGATTGCGAAGGCGACGACGACCTCGATGTCTTCGACTTCCTCTGCTTCCAGTCCACCTTCGCCCAGCAGACCCCCTACGCCGACTGCGAGAACGACGGCGACCACGACATCTTCGACTTCCTCTGCTTCATGAACGCCTTCGCCGACGGCTGCTCCTTCTGACCCGCTCCCCCCTCCCGGGAACCCGCTGGGACTCCCCGTCCCCACGGTTCCCTCGCGCGCACCCCACCCACCCCCTCAAGCCTCTCCATCCGCCACCCCTCCTCCGCCAACCATCCGCCCCTCCTGATGCCACCCCGCGGCGGGGTCTGCTTCCCCAGCACCCCGGGGCATATACTCACGCCCGGCCCGTCCTTCGGCAGGCCGACATCCCGGGGCGGTAGCTCAGTTGGTAGAGCGCGTCGTTCGCAATGACGAGGTCGAGGGTTCGACTCCCTTCCGCTCCACGTAAGCCCCCGCAATCCGCGGGGGTTTTTCTCGCGCCCCTCCTACCCTCCCCCATGACCACCCTCCGCGTCCGACGCCTCCACCCCCTCGCCTCATACGGATTCTCGCTGACAACCGGGCGCGTTCGGCGCGTGTCAGGTAGCGCCCTTGCTCGCGGCGTGCGATGATGCGGCTTCCTCGCACGGAGGCCG
>JAANMY010000275.1_pt1 | contig 74871 bp, 55 predicted proteins | sample 7279691 | NCBI WGS metagenome assembly JAANMY01 (sample SAMN14094543, study PRJNA606508) | bioreactor metagenome | isolation source: A lab-scale SPAN reactor treating ammonium-rich wastewater day 388 | place: Ireland: Galway | collected 2018-02-07 | reverse complement strand
CAAGGCCTTTGGTCTTGCACTTTACAACGCGCTGGAACGCAGTTCCGGCGCGTTCGTCAGATTGTGCTAATGTGCCAGACCAAAGTGCGAGCACATTAGCCGATCAGGATCTTCTCCTCGGGATAGCTCACCAGCGTGCGAGCCGGCTCGGTGAAGGCGGCCACCACGGTCAGCACCCCCAGGCGGCCGCAGAACATGGTCAGACAGATCAGCAGTTGCCCGAAGGTATCCAGACGCGGAGTCAAGCCCAGCGTGAAGCCGCAGGTGGCGAAGGCGGAGACGGTCTCGAACAGGGCCTCGGCCAGCGTGGCCTGCTGGGTCAAGAGCAAGAGCCAGGAGATGACGGCCACGAAGCCCATGGCCAGAGTCAGGATGGCGGCGGCTTTGAAGATCGTGCCCGAGGAGAGGGAACGGCGCTCGAAGACCACCTGGGGCCGACGCCGCACGTGCGAGAGCAGAGCCAAAGCCAACACCGCCAGGGTGCTGGTGGTGATCCCGCCCCCCATCGACGCCGGCGAGCCCCCGATGAACATGAGCACGCTCAGGACCAGCACGTTGGCGTGAGACATCTCATGCAGGTCTTCCAGCACGAATCCGGCCGTGCGCGCTGAAGCCGAGTGAAACCAGGAGAGCAGCAAGCGACGCTCCCAGGGCAGGTCGGAGAACAGGTCTCCCGGCCTGGAGAAACCCACGAACAAGATGATGGTGCCGGCCACCAGCAAGAGGGCCACCGTGACCAGGGTCAGCCGGGTGTGCACCGACAGACGGCGACTTGCGGGCCAGCGCACCAGGTCAGAGAGCACGGGAATGCCGATGCTGCCCAGGATGACCAGGCCAGAGATGACCAGCAAAGTGGGGGCGTCGTGGGGGAAGCCGGCGGGGGCGATGGGCGAGCCCGAGAACAGGTCGAAGCTGGCGTTGGAGAAGGCCGAAACCGAGTGCCAGACGGCCTGGTAGGCGGCCTGGGCCAGTCCGAAGCGAGGGGCCCAGAGCCCGAAGAGAAGCACGGCTCCGATCAGCTCGATGGTCAGCACCCCCACCAGCACTGCCCGCAAGAGCTGCAGGATGGAGGCGGCCGAGACCAGGCCCAGTGAATCGCGCAGGGTGATGCGCTCTTCCATCGTGACCTGGCGGCCCAGCAGCATGAAGACAACCACGGCCAGCACCATGTAGCCCACCCCACCCACCTGCATCAAGCCCAGCAGCACCAGCTGGCCGGTCAGGGACAGGTCATGGCCGGGGGTAATCACCGTCAGGCCGGTTGTGGCCAGAGCCGAGACTGCCGTGAAGAAGGCCTCCATGAGCGTGAGCGGGCGCTCGGTCCCGCACACAGGCATGGCCAGCAGCAGGGTTCCCACCGCCACCAGGCCGGCCATGCCCAGCAGGAGGCGCAGAGGAGGGGCCAGTCGACGATGGCGCGCGCGACGTTGCCGGCTGGCCAGTTGCAGGCTCGACTGCACGCGCCCGGCCACCTCCAGGCACTGCTCCCGAGGGTCGGTCATCTGGCAGGATGCCAGGTTTCCAGGCGCGCGATATCCTGATCGGTGCCCACCAGCACCAGCCGGTCACCCGCCCGCAGGGTCTCGTCCGGGCCGGGCATGGCCACTTCGCGCGCCCCGCGCACGGCCACCACGGTCACGCCCAGGTGCTTGGGCAGGTCCAGGTCAACCAGCCTCTTTCCGGCCAGCTGGTCGGGACAGGGCACCTCACTGACGCTGATTCCGGGCTGCAGCTCGAGCCGCTCCAGCACCTTGCCGGGCGAGGCCAGCTCGGTGGCCAGGCGCACCCCGGCCTCGTGCTCGGGCAGCAGCACGGCGTCGGCTCCCACCCGCTGCAGGATCTTCTGCTGGCGTATGGTGGAGGCCTTGCAGATCACCTGGCCGATCCCCAGCTCCTTGAGCAGGGACGTAACCAGGATGTTGCTCTCGAAGTCGTCCCCGATGGCCACCACGGCGGTGGGAAAGTACTCCACCCCGATCTCGCGCAGGGCCTCCTCGTCGGTGGCGTCCAGCGCCACGGCTCCGGGCAGCTCGCCGGAGACCTCCTGCACCAGCCGGGCATTGGAGTCGATGGCCAGCACGCTGTGACCGAGCTGGGTAAGCTTCAAGGCCAGGCTGTAGCCGAAACGGCCCAGCCCGACGACAACGAATTCGGAGGGTCCCTCGCGTCTTGCCATCGGGGCCGGTGGTTCTGGGCGACCCGGGGCGGGCCCTTCTCAGTCGCGACGCAGGGCCTGCAGGCGCTCCTTGACCCGAAGCACGACCTCGTCTTGCAGGGACTGCTCCATGGCCACCCTGGCCAGCGGACCGGGGGCGGTCTTCTCCAGGACGCCCACCGCCAGGCTGCGGCAGCGAATGCCGGGACTGCGAAGGCCGGTGGCCACCAGTCGGTCGCGGTAGGTCTCGGCCGTCATCGCCTGGAGCAAGAACTCAAGACAGGTGTGCTCGAGCCCGGCGGCATACTTCTCGGCCGGACCCAGAGCCATCGAGCTGAGCGGCAGGGCCGCCTCGGCCTGGTCGTAGACCCGCTGGTGGCGAGCCAGGTCGCCGCGCTCGAGCAAACCCCAGTAGAGGAAGGGATCGAGCGACTCCTGGGTCTGAAGACGCGTGAAGGCCTCCTCCCACAGGTCCACCCCCAGCCGGGGGGCCAGGGTCCAGGCTCGGTGGCGCAGGGCGAAGTCGTCGCTCTGGTAGGCCTGACGCAGCTGCTCCGGCCATTGAGGCCGCTCGAGCAATCGGCGACAGCGCTCCAGCAGGGCCTGGCGGCGCTCGGGGGTCCAGCCGAGAGGCTCGCGCAGGCTCCAGTCGGTGTCGCGGTTGGAGAGCCAGCTTTCCAGCTCACCCACGAAGGTGAGCTGCTCGAAGCTGGCCTGCTGCTCGAGGTGGCCGAGCAGCAAGCTGACGGCCTGCAGGCCCTCCTCGTAATCGTCGATATCCATGGCCGGGCCGCCCTCGAGCAAAGCCCCCATGATGAGGCAGGCGCCGTCGAGCACCCGCGGGCCCGGGTTGTCCTGCTCCAGGGCCCGGTGCAGCTGGCCTCCGGTGGCGCAGGCGTAGGCCAGGTACTCGGGCATCACGGAGTTGTCGCAACCCTCCTCGAGCAACCAGCGGCGAAGATCCGGCTTGCCGGGGGCGTAGTCCACCAGCCGCTCCACCAGGTGGATCTTGCCCCAACCGCGCACGTGCCGGGCCATGTCCCACCACAGGTTGGTGGGGTCGGGCCCGGCCAGCTGGGCCCCGGCCACGGCCGCGTACAGGGTGAACTCGTCGTGGCGGGCCAGCTTCTTGAGCACCCCGATGTCCTCCAGCCGGCCTCCTACCGACAAGAGCGAGATGCCCAGCTTGAGTGGCCCGCGGTGGCTTGCCTTCTGGATCAGGAAGGTGGCCACCGGGCGCACCTGGTTGGCCAGGCCCCGCCGGCGCAGCTCGTCGAGCAAAGGGTCCACCAGGGCCAGCACGGGCTCATCCATGCAGAAGCGGTAGAGCTCGGCCCGGGCTTGCTCGGAGTCCACCGAGCCCCGGACCAGCTCCACGGCCCGGTAGACCAGGTCAGCCTCCTTCCCCTCGTCGAGGGCGGCCGTGTGGTGGCTGAGCACGCCGTCCTGGGCGCCGGCGGCCCAGCGCAGGCCATCAGCCTGCTCGTCGGGCAGGGGCGGCTCGCCCGGGCCTTCCCAGCTCTCCAGGACCGACAGGATGGAAGGGCCGTCCGCCCAGGGCTCGTTGGACATGAAGAAGACAAGAGTTCTCTTTAGCGGCTCTTTGACCTTTCCGGGAGCAGGCTGGCATCGAGACCACCATCGCTGGCAACGGCCTGAGGTGAGCGAACGGAGCGTCAGCAGGCCCTTCCCTCGCTGACGCTCCGAGGCGCCACCCCTCAGCGCAGGAGCTGGTTGACGGCGTCGCCGATCTCGCGGATGGCCGGACGCACGTCAGACTGGAACTGCTGCCATTTCTCCTCACGCCTCTGGCGCTCTGCCTCAAGCAGCTGCTTGTGGCGCAAGAGTTGAGAGCGCAGCTCCTCCTTCCGCCTGGCAAAGGCCGCCCCGACGTGAGCCTTCTCCTCGCGCACGCGGATGGCCGCGGCGTTCAGCTCGGCCTTCAGACGGTCCCTGGCGTGCTCGTAGTAATGCTCGAGAGAGCGCTCCATGCGGAGCAGCTCCAACCGTTCGGTCGCTTCGAACTCCGCCAGCGCCCGGTCCAGCTTCTGGCGCTCGACTTCCAGGCTCTCACGGGCCTCGGCCTGGCCCAGAGCCAACTGCACCTTGAGCTCGTCCACAGCGGCAGCCAGCCTGGCCTTCTTCTCCTCGGCCAGCGCCTGGGTACGGGCGATCTCCCCCTTGATCTGGTCGAGCACTTCAGACACGCGCTGGCGCGCCTGCTGAAGTCGGCCGGAGCGCTGGTCGGGAGTCTGGCTCATCTGGGCTTCCAGGGCGTCGATGGTCCACTCAAGCTCGTCGAGCTCGAGGCCCACCAGGATCACACAGGGCTCTTCGTCGGTCTTCATCGCGGGGCTACCTCCTTATTGTTTTCCTCTTTGGCTTGTTCCATGGAGCGGGCAAGCTGGTCGGCCACCTCGCGGTTCAGGCCAACCTTGCCAGGCCTGGTGATGCGCTATCTTGCGCTCTACCCGAAAACGCAGGTCGAGCTCATGCTCACCAACCGGATGGTCGACCTGATCGCAGAGGGCGTGGATCTGGCCATCCGCGCGGGCGGCCCCAGCACCTCTAACCTGGTCGTCAAACCATTTCGGGAAACCCCGGCCTGCCTCTGGGCGAGCCGAGCCTACGGCAACGAGCGCGGCCTGCCGCAGGCTCCCGAGGAGCTGGCAGAGCACGAATTCATACGGCCGCAGAGCTTGCCACCGAAACTCTGGCTAAAAAGCAAGACAAGACGTGTCGAGGTCACTTTGCGCTCCCGGCTGGCCGTGGACGATTTGGAGGCATCCAAAGCCTTTGTCCTGAGGGGCGCTGGCATCGGCTTGTTTCCGCCGCTCATCTGCGAGGACGAGCAGGCGGTGGGGGACCTCATCAGCGTCCTCTCCGGCTGGACCGTAGATTTCCGCCCGGAGAGCCAGCGACTGGCGTTCGTTTACCCCCCCCAGCGTTTCGTGCCCCCCAGGGTTCGTCGGTTCATCGAGCTAGGAACGCAGCCGGAAACCCCTTAACATCGTTTTCCGGCTGCGCGACGCCCAACACAAGTTCGGCAGGGAGTAGCGACCGCGCCGAGGTGAGCTTCGGGGGCGGCCTTGAGGAAAGGAGCTGCTCTATCTGCGAGATGTGCTGCGCGGCGAGTTGGCGCGTTTGCCTTAAGGCCCCCGCCTTGCGCTTCGTCGCCTTGACCGCGCCACGCATCGTGCGGTGAGAAACTGTTTCGAGCCGCTTCCAAAGTGCTGTGGCACGGGACAGTCTCTGCGAGGGAGGATAAAACGACTCCCCCGCGTTCTGACTCAGGCCAGGTCAGGCCGCGGAGAACGCACAACTGCGGGAAAACGGCCGCTTGCTGCACTCTGGGCTGAGCGATGTTGGAATGCGAGTCGCCCGTTAACAGACTGCTAACCCCCCGCCAGGCCGGGTTGGATACATTCGGGGGGTTATGGACGAGAAAGAGCACCCCTCCCAGCTTGAAGGGCTCCCCATCGGGGGCCATGCCGAGACCTTCACCGAGGTTCCCGACGACCCGTTCGAGCCGGCGGAGGAAGAGCCCGCCCCCATCGGCTCGCTCCAGGTCCAGCCCCCGGCCCACGACGCCAGCCCCGAGGAGAAGGACCTGCACTGGTACACCCACGTCTACCAGGGCGACAAGATGCCCCAGCTTACCTTCCGCGCGGTGGCCATGGGGGGACTGCTGGGGATGGCCATGTCCGTCTCCAACCTCTACACCACGCTCAAGGTGGGCTGGGCCTTCGGGGTGGCCATCACCGCCTGCGTCATCTCCTACGTGATCTGGAACTTCTTCCGGCTGATGTCGGGTGGGCGTTTGAGCCAGATGTCCATCCTGGAGAACAACTGCATGCAGTCCACCGCCTCGGCGGCCGGCTACTCCACCGGGGCCACCATCGCCACCGCCTTCGGGGCCCTGATGATCCTCGACCCCTCCCACACGCACCAGCCCTGGTGGATCGTGGGCAGCTTCACCCTGGCCACGGGCGCCATGGGGGTCTTCCTGGCCATCCCGATGAAACGCCAGATGATCAACCAGGAGCAACTGCCCTTCCCCTCGGGCATTGCCGCCGCCACCACCCTGCGCAGCCTCTACAGCGAGGGCAAGGAGGCAGTGCGAAAAGCCTACGCCCTGGTCATCGCCCTCTTCTGCGCCGCCATCATCGCCATCCTGAAGACCGAGGAAGGGATGTTCAAGGCCACCGACCGGTTCTTCGGCTGGATGAAAGAGCACCTGTTCAGTGTCCAGATCCCGGCTGAGGTGCCCCACAGCGGCTTCATGCAGGTGGCCGGCAAGAAGCTGGCCGGCTTCAGCTTCGAGCCCAGCGCCCTGTTGATCGCGGCCGGCATGATCGTGGGGCTGCGGGTCTCCCTCTCGATGCTGGTGGCCTCGGTCTTGCTCTATGTCTTCATCGCCCCTTACCTGATCGGGCTCGACCTGGCCCAGGCCGGTGTGGAGGGCTACGTCGTGTCCATCCCCACCGGTGGGGGCGGCACCCTGTTCGCGCCCACGCGCTGGTCGCTCTGGGGCGGGACCGCCGTGATGGTGTTCGCCAGCTTGATGTCGCTGGCTCTGCAGTGGCGTACCGTGGCCCGCTCCTTCAACATCCTCAAGAGCGGGAGCGCCTCCAAGGTGAGCCAGGAAAAGCTCGAGGAAATGGCCCGAATCGAGGTTCCCGGCTCCTGGCTGGTGGCCGGAATGGTGCCCATCACGATCGCCATGCTGGTGGTCCAGATGGCCGCCTTCCACATCAACTTCTTCGCCGGGTTGGTGGCGGTCGCCATGTCGTTCGTCCTGTCTCTGGTGGCCTGCCGGGCCACCGGTGAGACCGATACCACCCCCATCGGGGCCATGGGCAAGGTGATGCAGTTGATCTTCGCCTTCCTCTCCCCCGGCAACGTGACCCACAACCTGATGTCGGCCGGGGTGGCGGCCAACAGCGCCAGCTCCTCGGCCGACCTGTTGACTGACCTCAAGAGCGGCTACCTGCTGGGGGCCAACCCCAAAAAGCAGTTCATCGCCCAGTTCATCGGCATCTTCTTCGGCACCCTGGCCATCGTGCCGGCCTGGTACCTGATGGTGCCCACGATCGAGAAACTGGAGGCCTTTCCCCTGCCGGCCACGCTGACCTGGGTGGCGGTGGCCCAGGTGCTGTCCAAGGGCTGGGCCAGCCTGCCCCAGTCAGCGGTCATTGCGGCCGTCATCGGGGCCTTCCTCGGCTGCCTGATCCCGATCCTGGAGAAAACTTTCCCCAAAGCGCGTCCCTACTTGCCAAGCGCCATGGGGTTGGGGCTGGGCTGGGTGGTGACCTTCAGCAACGCCCTGGCCTTCACCATCGGCGCCCTGATCGCGCTGATCTGGCTCAAGGCCGCGCCGAAATCCCAGGAGACCTACAACGTGCCTATCGCCTCGGGGCTGGTGGCGGGCGAGTCGCTGGTCAGCGCCCTGTTAGCCATGCTGGCCACCGCCATCGGACTGATGGCGGCCAACCAGGGGTAGGCAAGTTACGCGCCGGAACCTGGCTGCAGCTTAAGCAGCGTCGATCAGTCGATCCAAATCATCCTGGTTGCGCGGCTCCAAGCCGACAAGCCCGAGCAGCCGGGGGCCCCCTCACAACTCGATGAAGGGATTGATGGCTGTCACACCGTCGTAGTCCTGGCTGTGGTTCAGATCTTCACTGAGGACTTCACCGCAGCGGGCGGCTTTGGCGGAGGCGAGGATGGCGGCGTCCCAAAAGGAGATTTGGAAACGGTCCTTGAGCTCTAAAGCCGACTGGAAGACGGCGACCGTGTTTTCCTGAACGCGAAAGCGGAGCCATTTCTGAATCAGGCGAACTGCGATGTCGTGAGGCAGAGCATCGGGCCGTCGAGGGTGGGTTGCTTGAACGTAAAATTCTTGGAGCACTTGCACGGAGAGGACAAGGTCGGTGCTGACCAGGATCCGGGTTGCGATGACGGTTTTGGTGGGGTGCGCAGGCTCAAGATCGAGCGAGTAGAGCAGGATGTTGGTATCAACGAAGCGCATTGCGGCCGTGAAGCTCTTCGCGGCTGAGGTTATGAGCCGGGTTAAGGCTAAGGCGACGAGAGCGGAGCTCGGCCCGGAGCTCTTGTTCTTCGCGCTCTAGACGTTGGAACTCAGACTCGGCCGATTCGCTGCTGGTGAGGCGGATGAGAAAGGCTTTGAACAGAGCGGAAATCGAGGTGGACTGCTCCGCCGCTTTGATGCGGGCTAAGCGGTAGAGTTCGTCGTCCACGCTAATCGTGATGTTTTTCATGGCGAGAACACAGTAACACAGTTTCACGGCTCACGCAAAGCTCCAGGTCATCCGAACGGTCGATGGGCCCCTTTGAACTGCTGCGAGGAGAGCCCTCCGCGAGCTCTCCAGCTCAGAAGTCATGAGCAATACCTGTCTTTAGCCCTGCCAACCGCTCTCTGAGCTCCCCCAGCCGGCCCGCTCGGCCATGAACCGGGCGTGCTCATCGTGATCGCCGGCTACGGCCATGGTCTCGTCGGTCACCCGCTCGAGAATGGCCATCGAGGTCTTGCCGTTGGACACGTTCACCAGCCGGAACCCCTGGCGGGCGGCCTCGTTGAGCTGGGCCTCGATGCTTCCGGGACCCTTATTGCTCAGCTTGATGACCCGATAGTCGATCAGCACCTCAGTTGGCGCCCTGCCACTCGTCGTCGACGCGGTTGTACTCGACGTTCTCTGCGAACCAGCGAGCCTTCTCGTCCTCGGACATCGACTCGAACTCGTCTTCCTCGTGAGGGCGCTCAAAAATGGCGTGCTGCTGATCATGGTAGGCCATCGGCAGCAACCGGAAGCCGTCCTTGGCGGCCCGATTCAGAACCTCGTGCACGGTCTCGGTGGTCTTGTCGCGGAGATCGTAGACACGGTAATCGTAGCGATGAGGCAAGAGTCCCTCCCAACGGGTAGATCAGAAGCCCGGATCTTCTCACCTCTCCCGTCGAATCCTGTGAGTGTTGACGGTCCGAGCGACAGACTCTACCATGGCCTGCATGACCTCCGAGCTGATGACCCGCATGTCGCTGTGGCTGCTTCCCAAGAAACCCCTGCTCCGCCTGATGACGGCTGCCCATGTGCTGCTCTACCGCCTCAGCCAGGGGGTGGTGGGCGGCCTGGTGGCGGGCGTGCCCAACCTGCTGCTCACCACGGTGGGACGAAAATCCGGCAAGCGCTTCACTTCCCCCCTCTTTTTCCTGCCCTACGGCACCTCGTTTGCGGTGGTGGCCTCCTACGGGGGCAGCCCGGTCGATCCGGGCTGGTGGAAGAACCTCAAGCACTCCGGGCACGGCTGGGTCCAGGTGGGGCCCCACCTGTTTGCGGTCAGGCCCGAGGAGGCTTCTCCCGAGGTCAAGGCCGGGCTGTGGAAGGCCTTCGTGCAGCTGTATCCGGGCTACGACGCCTACCAGGCCCGCACCGAGCGGGTGATCCCGATCGTGTTGCTGCATCCCATTTCAGCCACCTTTCAGACCTCGGCGGTATCCTGAGCCCAGAGTACCGACGAGGAGGACCAAACCGATGCTGACGCTGGAGAACCCACGCGCCTACCGCCCGGGGATGCACCCCATCCGACCGGCCAACTGGTCGGCCCCTCGCTCGTCGGTGCAGGTGCTGCGCCTCAAGACGCTGCGCCAGAGCCCACTGGAGGACCCGCGCCGGCAAGCCCTCGAGCGCAGCAAAGCCCGAATCTACAGCCTGCTCGAGCAGACCCGCCCCCAGGCCGAGCAGGGTCCGGCGCCCAGCCTGCGCCTGAGCGCCGTCCGGGCGGCCAGCGCCCGCATCTTTGAGGCCCAGATCGAGAGCCATCCCCACAGCGCGCTGGCCAACGAGGACAACCGCCAGCAAGCTTTCCGCCGCGCCGTCACGACCGTCTACGACATCCAATCGGGCACCCAGATCGTCACCCGTTACGGCGAGCCCATCGCCGACCGCCGCAAGAACGCCCTCAACCGGGCCCGCCAGAGCGCCTTCCAGGCCCAGGGCTACTGCTTCCCGCGCACGTTCATGAGCCGGCCAGAGAACAGGTAGGGTCTCTCCAGCTCGGGGGGTCGTCCGTCGAGCCTGCAAGCCCGCTCCCGCAAGGCTTGATCCGGGCTCTCCGGCTACGCTTCCTCCACTCCCGCGCGTTGACCGGTTTAGAATTAGAAGGCGCGGGAGTGGTGACAATCTGTTGAACGGCGCCGCGCTAATTCCTGAAGCGTTCAACGCGCGGCGCCTTAGCGCACAGTTACCCGCAGGGCCTTGAGCCCCTGAACACCCTGGAGCGGACCCAAGCTCAGCTCCTCGAGCACCGGCTCGACCTGGCCGGCGCCTCGCAGATACTCGAAGTATTCGCGGTATTCGGTGGCCTCGCGCGGATGCGAGTAGACCACCGTGACCTTGCCGGGCTGGGTGGCCCGTTCGCCGGTTCCCTCCACCTCAGCCTTGTCGAGCCGTTTCTTGATGATCTCGTAACGGGCGTTATAGGCCCCGTCCACGTTGAACTGCTTCTCGTCGATGTGGAAGCGGATCGAGAGGGGGCTGTCCTGGGCCAGGATCAGGTGGGCCGTCTCGAGCGGCACCGGCAGCTCACGCACCAGGTTGCGCGTCTCGCGCGCCACCTCCACCATCACCAGGAGTTGCCACAGTCGGAGATTGCGCAGGTAGAGCCGGTCGAAGTTGCCGTCCGGCACCGTGGAGGGGCCGAGGTACATCGTATGGTCCACGCCATCGGTCTTGTACATCTCGAAGTAGTGGGGAAAGGCCTTCTGCGCCTCGACCTGGCGCGCGCCCATGATATCGGTGATCCGCTCGCGGATGCGCGAGACGCTCTCTTCGAACCTGCGCCGATGTCGGTAGAGAAAGCCGAGCTGCGGATCGAGCTGGGCCTGGTAGTGCTCGACGGCGCTCAGCACCGAGACGTCAAAACGCTCCAGGCGCCCGAAGACGGGCTCGATCTCTTGCTTGAGGAACTCGATGATGCGCATCTCTGAGCCGGAGTGGAGACCCGGAGCCAGCTCCTCTACCCATCCTTTGAGCCGGTAGCGCAACTGGTCGATGTAGGGCAGCGGCTGCACGCGGTAAGCCGTTTCCAGCACCCGGTCGGCCAGCTCGAGCTGCTCGAGCAGGTCGGTCTGGATGGCGTGGTTGCGCGTCGTCGAGCTGGAGCGGATGTCCGAGGCCCCGAACAGAGGGTACACCTCCGGGAACACGACATCCTCCAGCACCTCGTCTTGCAAATAGCGCATGGCCGCAGCCTGAAAGCGCCACTCGATGGCGGGGTGGATGGCCGTGAATTGCTCTTTCATGATGGCCTGGACCCGGTTGCGGGTGCTCTCCGTGGTGCGCCCCATGGCGACCGAAAGAAGCGGCAGAATGGGGGCCACCCGCAGCTGGGCCAACGAGTCGAGAATACCGCCCTGGTGGGAGGCCAGGGCCAGAATGCCGCGTTTCTCGTCACCCTCGCCAAAGGGCGCGAGCATGACGGACCGATAACCCATCCCCCGCAGCTTGTCGAAAAAGGGTGAGTCGTCCCGCTCGCTGCTCAAATCCGAGACCACGAAGGTTTGATCACAAGGGCGGCAGCCCAGGAACTCGTTCAGCTCCAGTCGTTCCTGATCTTCCAGGTCCAGCTTGCGCACCCGTCCCACACAAGGGGTGATCAGGAATGCTTCATCGGCCTGAATGCCAGCGATGGTCATGGAAAGGTCGGGGATGCCCAGCAGAGAGCGCAGGTTGCTCTGGATCTTGAGCAATCGCTCGGGGGTGGTCAGCGGGTCCTTGCTCACCAGCTCTTGCTTGAGGTGGGACAGACAGACCTCTTCGGTCACCTCCAGCGCGTCGCACACCATGAAGCCATAGTAGGCAAAGCTCTCGGGCGGGAGGATGCGCCGCCACAGCTCGAGATCGGTGACCCGGGTGCGCAGGTGCTCGACCTCGGGGCTCAGCTCGGGGAGGGTGCCGTAAACGCGGACCTCCACAAAGTCGAGATGGGTGCGCATCTGGTAGTAACGCGTGAGTCCGGTGGAGTTGTCATCGGTGCGCAGGTGGACGGCCTTCTCGAAGGGGAAGTGCATCCCATAGACCCGGCGCAGGATGCCCAGCGAGCCAAAGATGGTCATCAGGGTCTCGAGCGGAAGATCGCCCGTCTCCATCTCGCCCAGCAGGCCATTTTCCCCGACAAGCTCGCGGCGAAAGCGCGGCGTGACGTAGAAGGGGCGCAGCTCGACCGGATAGGCTGCCATGCTGAAGGCGTGGTTGCGAAGGCCGAGTGGAAAAATGGCCGACATCAGCGCGTTGATCAAAGTGGCGTGGCGTTCGAGCACTGCGATGTCCTCGATGGGCCCGCGCAATTCGGGAGCCCGCTCCAGGCCGGCCAGGACGTGCTCGGCCATCAGGGCGGTGCCACCGGCGTTCTCGTGGCGCTCCTTCTCCCAGTATGCGATCAGGCGGTCGAGGCTGAGAATGCGCCGGAAGGGAACGGCCAGGCGGCCATTGGTATCGGGCAGTCGCACGAGCCCGGCCAGGGCATCTTCCTGGAAACCCATGGCCAGCGACTCGTAGGTTTCCGAGAGAGCGGGGGCGGAACGGCGAGCCATGGCCGATTATTCGACTCGACGCCGAGGCGACCTTCGTTCTCTCCAGTCCCAAGCGGTAAGGGCGGACTCGCCGAACGATGCAAGAGTGACAATCATCTGCACGATGCTCAGGAGCTCAGCGCGCGACGCCGCCGTTGGCCATGACCTCGTCGATGAAGACCATGTTGGCCCGGGCCACCGACTCGCTGATGGGTCCGATCTGCGAGACCGGCGGCTGGAAGCTGCGCCCGATCTCCAGCGTGTAGTTGAAGATGCCGTGGGCGTAGAGGATGTCGTCGGAGGTTCCCGAGGTGGGATAGAGATCGGAGGACTGCATCACCCGGAACGGCTCGTTCTCGCCGATGGCCCGGTTCATCCGGTTGCCCACCTCGTTGAGCCGCTCCTGGCCGGGGGCCGGCTGGTCGGTATGACCCCACGGATAGAGGACCATTTCCCCGTAGCCGTGGTGGTCGATCACACCCTTGATGTTTCCCCGGTTCAGCTCCAGGCCCAGCATGGCCTGGGTTTCTGGCTCGGATGCCGGCGTCCGGCCGCGGAATGTGTCCGAGTGCGGATAATCGCTGGTGGCCCAGCCGAAGTCGTCGGAAGTCGAGCAGGGCGTATCCCCCTCGGGTCGGTACAGGGCTGCGTGCTGCGGGTCGGGCGAGGCATAGTTGCGGTTGAGGTCGGTGCCGATGGCATCGGTGGCCTCGCCACAGGCGTCCTGGCCAACCGGTTGGCGGTTCTTGCGCCACCAGTTGTCCTCGTTGCGGCTGTACTCGTAGCCGTCGGGATTGACCAGCGGCACCACCCAGATCTCGGCGTTATCCACCCGGCGCTTCATCTCGGGACTGGTGGCGTAGCCCTCGAGCAGCTCGTGGGCCACTTTGAGAGGGGGCTGGACCGACATCCACTCACGGGCGTGATGGCAGCCGGTGAGCACGATCCCGGTGCGGCTCTTTGTGTCCTCGCAGCGGGCTCCCTTGCTGATCTTGAGGGCCCAGATGTCGCGTCCCTCGTGAGTCTTTCCCAGGCTGACCCGCTCGGCCAGGTAGGGATAGGTGCGCTCGAGCCGGGCCAGGTCGGCGGCCACGTCCTCGTAGCTCGGGTAGCCGGCTACCTCGGGGTTGACTTCCTTGCGCAGGTGGAACTTGAACTCGGTCAGCACACGTTCTTTGTCGATGGTGTGCCCCTCGTGGTCGTGCATCGAGTCGGTTCGCTCAAGATAGGCGGCGATCTCGTCCTCTTGCAGGGCCCCGTCCTGGTTGGCATCGATGCTGGCGGCTTCGCTCAGACGATCAGGATGGACGCTTTGCACCCTTCCCTGCTCAGTGAAGGAGTAGCTGGATCGGGGAATGCTGGTCATTGTTACCTCCCTGCTGGTAGGCTCGGCCGTCCGCCACCCCTGCCCTGGCATCGCCCGCCGGCACTGAGTCTAATCCCTGACATCGCAACAATCTTTGCCTTCTTGTGAACACGCAGATGAAGCCGGTGTCTCCAGCCGGAACGAGGGCTCCGGCTGCCTCGGGCGAAGGCCCTGGCCATGGCTACCGGCTCGGTTCAAGACCTGGTTGCCCGGCTGCGGTCCGGGCTCTCGGGCACCAGGCGAGAATCGGTCGCCCCTCGAGCCAGCGTGCGGCTGCAGGAGGGCGACCTGCGCCACGTTGCCATCTTGTTTCTGGATGTTCGAGGCTTTACCGGGCTGGCCGAGCAGCTCGCCCCCGACGAGCTGTCGCTCTTCATCCACCAGACCGTGTTCCAGTCTTTCTCAGCGGCCATCGCCGAGCACCGGGGAGTGGTGCTGCAGTTCCTGGGAGATGCCATTTATGCCATCTTCCCCCCCGCCCAGGCCCGCATCGATCCCCGTGAGATGGCCTGTCGCGCCGCGCTGGCCATCTTGCACCAGGTGGAGGCCATCCAGCCGATCTGCCGGGAGGCTCAGTTGGACATCGCCGTGCGCATCGGCGTCAACTATGGCCGCATCGCCCTGTCGCGGGTCAGCGTGGGAGAGCGGCTGGAATGGACCGGAGCGGGCGATGCCATCAACGTGGCCAAACGCCTGGAGCAGCTCTCTCCGGCCAACTCGGTGCTGGTGCTCGATGAGCTGGCCCGGGCCATGGCCGACCGCTTCGAGTTCATCCCCTTCGGGCGTCATCAGCTCAAGGGCAAGAGCGAGGAACGCGACCTCTTCGTGCTCGGCCCGGCCCGGGTCGACCTGGTGCAGACCGACTCGGTCCCGACCACCCCTCTGGTGGGCAGGGCCCGCGAGCTCGAGGCCCTGAGGGATTGGAATGGCAGAGGCTCTTCGGTCCTGGAGGGGGAGGCCGGGATCGGCAAGAGCCGGCTTGCCGAGGAGGCCCAGGCCTCCTCTTTATGCGTGCGCGCCCAGTGTGTGCCCTACGGCCGTCAGCTCTACGGAGCCCTGTTGGCCTGGACTCGAGGCATCGCGATGCGCCTGGAGAGGGGCGAACTGGCCGCCTGTCGGGGCTGGGAGGAAAGTGGAGCCGTGGATGTTCTGGAGGCTCTGCTGCAAGGCCACGGAGACGAGGAGCTGGACCCTCGCGCCCGCTCGCTGCAGTTGCAGCTCGCTTTTCAGAGCTTCTTCCAGGCCGCGGGCCGGGAAGCGGAGCGACGGGGCCAGCGCCTGACTCTGCGCCTGGAGGATGCCCAGTGGATCGACGATGGCAGCCTGGAGGTGCTCAGCTTCCTTTATGAGCAGGAGGCTCCCCTGCCGCTGATCATGACCAGCCGCACCCCGGTGGAATGGATGACCCCGTCCCTGGCGATGCGCCTGGCGCCGCTCGGACCGGAGGACACCCGTCAACTGCTGCTCGAGCTGCTGGGCGAGCCGGTCGAGCCCGCCACCCAGGAGGCCTTCCTGGACCGGGCGGGCGGCAATCCCTTCGTGCTGGGCGAGCTGGTGGCCCACGCTCGCGAGCAGCGGGCTCTATCCTTTGGGCCCCAGGGCCTGGAGCTGACCAGCCGGGGCCTGGACGAGCTGCCGGCCAGCCTGCAGGGAGCGGTCCTCTCCCGGGTGGACCGGCTGGAGGCGAGGCTGAAGACCGTTTTGCAGATGGCGGCCGTTCTGGGTCGCGAATTCTCGCGCTTCAACCTGGAGAGGGTCTGCCGGGGCGCGGGTATCGAGCTGACCGACCAGAGCGAGCGACTGGAGAAAGAGGGATTCTTGACGCGCTCGTCGCGCCCCCGCACGGGCTGGAGCGATGCGGGCGAGCTCTTCGTCTTCGCCAACGGGCTGGTGCAAGAGGTGGTGGAAGACTCGCTGCTGGTGCAGAACAGGCGCCTGCTGCACCGGCTGGCCCTGGAGGCGCTCGAGCCCGAGCACGCCGCCTCGCCCGGTCGGCTGGCCTATCACGCTGAGCAAGCCCAGGACTGGGGCCGGGCGCTGACCTATCACGCCGCCCAGGCTCGGGCCGCCTATGAGGGCTCCCACTTCAAGGCCACCCTGAGCGCCCTGGAAGGAGCCGAGGCCGCCCTGGCCCGCTTCACCGGAGCGGCCCTTGAGCACAGTCGGCTCGAGCTTCTGTTGCTGCGCCTGGAAACCGAGGAGCAGCTCTCCCACTTCGACCAGGCCCTGGAGCTGGCCGACCGGGGGCTCTCGGGCGCCGGGGCCTACCCCGAGTTGGCCTTGCGGTTTGCAGCCCGCCGGGGACTGGTGCTCTTGCGCAAAAGCCGACTTGAGGAAGCCGAAGCCTGCCTGGGCGAGGTGCTGGCCCGCTCCCCCCAGGGTCGCTGGCTGGCCGACGTGCAGTATGCCCTGGGCTCGGTGGACTACGATCTGGCCCGCTATCAGGAAGCACAGGCTCACTTCGTGGCCGCCCGGGCCGCCGCCGTAGCCGCCGGAGACAGGCGCCGGGAAGCGCTGGCGCTGCGTTCGCTGGCCTTTGCGGCCCTGGCCCGAGGCGAAGTGGAGACGGCCACCACCTACCTTGAGGCCGCCCGCGACCTGGCCCACCAGCTTCAGGACGTGCGCATGGAGGGAAACCTGGTGGGCAGCCTGGGCCTGGCCCAGCAGGACGCCGGCCAGCTCGAAGAAGCCTGCGCCGCCTTCCGCACCGCCCTGGAGTGTAGCCAGCGCTGCCACGACCTGGCCAACCAGAGCATCTGGTGGGTCAACCTGGGAGCTGCGCTGCTCAAGCTGAACCAGCTGCAAGAGGCCTGGCAGGCCTTCGAGCGCTCACTGGAGCTGGCCGGTCGAGCCGGATATCCGGCCGTGGAGGTGGAAGCGCGCCTCGGCGCGGCCGGCGTGCTCCGGGCTCGGGGCCAGAATCAAGAGGCGGCGCGCGAGGCCAGCCAGGCCGCCGAGCAGGCCAGCCAGATCGGCCAGCCGGCGCTGGAGGAGCAGGCCAGGCAGCTGCTGGCGACGCTTATCTGAGCCGCCCTGTAACTCCGCTCCGAAAACCTGGAGTGACTACTGTCCGCAAAAGTGCCAGGGCGCTGCCCTGGCGAGCAGAAACGCCAGCTGACGTCGGTCGAATGAGCTGCGGAGATCGCCGGCTGGTTCTCGCGAGGAAAGCGCCGGGCCGACCTGGAGAGCCTGGCCGGATGGGCAACCCCGAGGCCCTGAGCCGGACATTCCAAACAGCCCCGTTCGGTACCGAATGTCACTGATCCGGGCTGGAATGCCTGCTATGCTCGTGCTAGACTACGACAGGAGGCATCGATGGACCATCGCTGGGAGCAACTCGAGCAAACCGTTCAACAGATCCGGGAGCAGCAGAGCGAGGATTTTCGACTGGTCATGGTGGCCCTGGCCCAGACCCGGGATGGATTGGCACAAACTCAGGGCGGACTGGTGCAGATGCAGGAGGGGTTGGGCGAGACCAACCAGGCACTGGGGCGGGTCGAGACAGGGCTGGTCCGCTACAGCGAGCAAGCAGGGCAACAATTAGAACTGCTCCAATCGGCGTTGCGTGAGTCGAGCCAGGACATCGAGACCCGACTCGACGAAATCGACCGTCGCCTGGATCGGCTCGAGAAACCCGCAGCCTGATTCGAGTCTGGGGTTGGGCCTCAAACCCGCTGGAGGTCAGCCCAATCAGCCACCATCGGACGGACCTGCTCGAGGCAGCCGGGGGGCAGGCCCTGGTGGGTCTTCTCGTGATAGCAGGGCCAGCAAACCGGGGAACAGGTCGTGTCCGCCCCCAGCTGCAACGAGGGGCCGTCCAGCACCGACCGCCCCGAACTGGGCCAGCCCGGTACGGAAGGGTCGCTGCGAGTCCCCACGATGGGGACCTTGGCGACGTGTTGGTGGAGGCCATCCATTGCCCCCACAGTGCCGTGTGGAAAAGCCTGCGCGAATGGCTGGCCTGCTTGCCCTGACCCACCGTGAAACCTCAGCGCGCATCTCATTTTGGAAGATGCGTCCGAAGAGAAGGCCCACCCGACAGAGTTTTTATACATTTTTAAGCCGGCTCTCGTAATCTGACCCTAAGCCAGTGGCCCCCCTGCCATTGAGTCACAGGACGGGAGCAACGTCATGAACATCCACGAGAGCGCCAGAGGAGCCTTCTTGAATGGGCCGCGCCGGACCCAGCAAGAAGAGCAGGCAGCGGGGACAAATCCCACTCAGCAAGAGCAAGTCCAGGTCATCGAGATCAAAAATGCCGAGGACATGAACGCCGCGATGGCCCAGGTGATGGCCCAGGTGTTCGGAGTCGCTCTGGAGGGGATGGGCGACGATCCCAAGCAGGCAGCCATCAAGTCCACCCTTCGTGACCTCGAGTCGAACGGCTATAAGGCCGTCAAGGCTGAAGCCCGAGACATCCAGCGCTCCCACGATGCCGGCTTCGAGTCTCTGGTTCGCTTCAAGCAGCCCAAGGGCGTGACCGTCAGCTTCCGAAACCCGGCCGAGCTGGACAAGTTCGCCGAGCTGGTCAAAGGGCAGGGGGATGCCGAGACCGTCAAGCTGCGCGATCAGCTCCGGCAGTTCCAGCTGGCCGGAGACAGTTTCTACTTCCCGCGCGGCGAGGGCAGCTTCATGAAGCCCGGCCCCGACTGGCTGCGCACCGACGCCAACGGCGCCGCCCTGATGCTGGGACGTGGCGAGCCGGTTCACCGGGTCACGGGCGACGGCCAGGTGCTGCCGCTCAAGTCCAAGAGCGCCGCAGCTGGCTCCACTCCCCAGCCGGCTGACCCCAAGAAGAGCGCTATCGGCCGCACCGTGGATGCGGTGGAGGCCCTGGGCATCGACATCGCTCCCATGCAAGAGCTGCCCGAGAACCTCTCGGTCACCGACATTGCCGAGATGGCCCGCCACAACCTGGCCGAGCTCAAGAAGATCCGGCGCGACCCCGAGGCCCAGCTCCGGATGCGGGCCGAGATCGTCGAGACGCTCAACAATGGCGGTTTTGTCACCGTGGGCTTCCCCAACGGCAGTAACGGCCTGGGCGACCAGGGCGTGACGCTGAACGCGGGCCAGCTCGAGAAGCTGATCCCCTTCGAGGCCGCTCCCACGCCCGAGCAGGTCGCTTTCAAGACTTCTTTTGAGAACCTGGAGAAATCCGGCCACGTGATGCTCGGCAGGGGGATGGCCGGCATCAACGCGGGAATGCTCAGCAAGGCCGACGCTCGCATCGGCTATCTGACCCTGGCCGAGGGCGGCGAGATGGTGGTGCTCGACCCTAAGGGCGGGCTGCACAGCCTCAAGAAACTCGATGAGCTGACCACCCTCGAGCAGACCGGCAAGGTCCCCCATGCCAACACTCCGGTGGATCCGACCAAACCCAAGACGAACCTCTTCATGCTCTACTTCGTCAGCCCCTTCGACCCGCTCGAGAAGGGCATCTATGAGGACCTTCCCCTGCGCATGAGCGACGTCGGCTCGGGCGATCACATGGATATGGTGACCCTGCGCAGCGACCTGCCCCACAAGAAGAACCTGACCATGGACTACATCCAAAAGGGCGAGTTGCAGGAGATCGAGCGTCTTGACGCCAGCAACACCCACATGAACGACCCCAAGACGCTGGAAGACTTTGTCTACAAGTCCATCAAAGCCCATCCCGACGACCAGAAGATTCGGCTGATGGTGGCCGGCCACGGCGGAGCCGAAAAGGGTCTCTGCCCCGACGGCCCCGACAATAATGCCGCCGCCCACAACGCCATGCCGGTGGACGACTTCGCCGGCGCCATCAAGAAGGCCCTCGACCGGGTCGAGGCCGAGACCGGCAAGCGCCCCGTCATCGACAACCTGATCATCGGCTCGTGCTTGATGGGGAACACCTCCTTCATCAACGCCCTGGCCCAGACCGGCGACATCAAAGCCCTCTCCGCCTCACCCGAGGTGCTGATGGGTAACGACCCGGAAGCCATCTTCAGCTACCTCAACGACCCCAAGACCGCCAACGCCGACGCTCACACCTACGCCCGCGACCTGGTCGACATCGTCCAGGGCCACGCCGCCTTCCCGGGCGGCAAGAAAAACATGCAGTTCGCCGATACCTTCGGCGCCTACGACCTCGACAAGACCAAGGCCCAGAAGTTCGAGAGCGAGCTCAACAACTTCTGGAAGGTCTGCCTGGCCCACCCCGACTCGGCCAAGCACATTAAGGAAGACATCTGGGCCTGCCCCACCTATGGAGTAAACCAGGTGATGAACACGATGATGGACGTGGACGACCGCGACATCATCCAGGTGGCCGAGCGCATCCAGGGCGACGCCCGCATCCCCCAGGCCATCAAAGACCAGTGCGCCAAGCTGATCGAGGCTGCCAACGACCAGGTGCTGGTGCAGAAGGTCAACAACCGCTACGAGGGTCGTCAGGGCGCCACGCTCTACCTGCCGGTCGACCGCTTCGACTTCGACGACAAGATGGGTGAGACGGCGCTCTTGAAGAGCGGCGACTACAAGCAGTTCATGGACATGATTTTCGACGCCCCGCTGCACCGCAACGTGCTCGACAACGTTTTCACCGGGATCAATCGGGTCACCGAGCAGATGCGCAACGACAAGAAGGCCCAGACGCCCGAGGACAAGGCCCAGGCCGAAGCCATGGCCGAGATGAAGAAGCAGATGGGCAAGGGCCAGAAGGAAATGCAGGAGCGCATGGCCCTCAAGGCTCTCGAGGAGCCGCCCGAGATGGGCGCGGTCGCCAGAACCGCCCGCTTCGTGGGTCAGGGAATCCGCACGGTCTGCACCGTGGCCGGCGCCCTGGCCGGTGCCGCGGTGGGCATCGTGATCGGCGCGCCGGTGGGCCTGTTGCTGGGCGCCAAGGCGGGTTTCTCGGGTCACTCCATCGCCTCCAAGGGCTACGAGGCCCCCCTGGAAGACAAGAAGAAAGAGCCTGCCGATCCGATGAAGGAGCTGCAGAGGGCCATGGACCCGATGTCGGCTATCAAGGACGCCTTGCCCGGCATCGGTCGGCTGGTCGTACAGGGTGTTCTGACCCCCACCGAGTATGTGGGCGAGAAGGTCAACAAGAAACTCAGCTACTCGCACGGCACGGCCGTGGGCAAGCTGGCCGGCACCTTTGCGGGCGCCGGCGGCGGAGTCCTGGGTGGCGCTGCCTCGGGAGCCGCCGTAGGTGGCCTGGTGGGCGGTGGCATCGCCCGGGCCCTGGCCAGCGTGGTGACCTTCTGGACGCCCAAGCCGCCTTCCAAGCCGGAGGAGCCGGGCATCATGGGCATTCCGCTCAGCGCGATGTTCGGCCCGCCGGACGAAGAGAAAGCTTAGAAGCTGACTTCATCGAGCGCCGGAGAGGACGAGAGCAATCTCGTCCTCTTCGTGTTTCAGGGGCCTGGCGTATCCGAGGGGGACGTGCTCTACCTCCGAACCGAGGACAACCGCGAGGAAACTGGCCGAGCTTACGCAACTCGATGTCGCCGAGAGGTCAATCGCTGACTTTGGCAGGGGGCTCATGCGAAACTCGAAGCTTCGCGGGGAGGCCTTCGAAGGATACCGATCACGCCCTCTGCTCACCCGCCTCGCTGATGCAGCCCGTCCGGTCCAGAACCAGGGCTGATAGCTCACGTGGAGAAGGATCCCGGCGCTTTGGACACCCAGCGTCACCCCCGCCTGCCCGACTTCCTCGAGTTCGTCTGCGAGCTCGGGCGCGGCGGCTCGGGCGAGGTGGTGAAAGCCTGGGACTGGCGCACCAGCGAGCAGGTGGCCGTCAAGCTGCTCTTCCCGGGCTCGGACGAGGAGACTCGAGAGCGCATGCGCCAGGAGGCCCGCGAGCTGGCAGCGCTGTCGCATCCGAACGTGGTCAAGCTGGTCGACGCCCTCGAGCACGAAGGCCAGCAAATCCTGATCATGGAGCTGCTCGAGGGGGGCAACCTGCACGACTTTCTGGCCACCGTGCCGGAGCTGGCCCTGGTGCTGGAGATCTTTGCCCAGGTCTGCGCAGGTCTGGAGTACATCCACGACCAGGGCCTGGTGCACCGCGACCTCAAGCCCCAGAACATCCTGTTCAGCGCCGAAAAAGTCCCCAAGATCGCCGACCTGGGACTGGTGCGGCGGGTGGGTGTGCGCTCGGGACTGACCCAGACCGGCGTGATGATGGGAACCTGCGCCTACGTTGCGCCCGAGCAGATCCTGAGCACCCGCGAAGCGGGCCCGGCCTCCGATCTCTATGCCCTGGGGGTGACCCTGTTCGAGGCCCTGACCGGAGAGTGGCCTTTCGATCGAGACAACGAGTTCGAGATGATGCAGGCCCACTTGCGAGAGCCCGCCCCCGGTCCTCGCGAGCTGCGACCTGACCTGCCCGAGTCGCTCGACCAGCTGGTGCGTCGTCTGCTCGAGAAAGAGCCCGAGCGGCGTCCTCGCTCGGCCGGCCAGGTTCGCCAGGCTCTGCTTACCGCCCTCGACCCCGAGCAGCCTGCCGAGCATTCCGCCGAGCGCGAATTTGACCCCGCTCAGGCCCTGGCCACTCGCGACCCGGGGACGCTGCTGCTGGCTCTGAGCCCCTACCTCCGGGTTCCGATGAACGGGGTCCTGGGCAATGTGCGCTTGCTGGCCGATTCCAGCCTCACTCCCAACCAGCGCCAGCATCTCGAGGCCCTGGACAGCTCGGCTCAGGAAATGCAAAGGCTGATGCAGGGACTGATCGACTACACCAGGCTGCAGTTCGGTCGCCTCAAGCTCGAGCCCGTTCCCACCGATCTTCGAGGCCTGGTGCAGAACCTGGTGCGTGACCAGACCTCGCTGGCGCGAGTGCGAGGCATCACCCTGACCGGCCACGTGGACATGGCCGTACCCGACTCGGTCGACTGCGACCCGCTGCGCATGCGGCAGATCCTCATCAGCTTGCTGAGTAACGCCATCCAGCATACCGATTCTACCAACGTCTCGGTGGGCGTGCACCGCGACTCGGTATCAGCCGATGGAGTCAGCCTGCGGATGGTGGTCAGCGGCGCGGCCGCACCGGGCGGCGCAGCAGGCCTGGGGGCGGTCAGCCTGGCCGTGACCCACGCCCTGGTCGAGAAGATGGGCGGGCAACTCTGGGAGGACCAGCGAGCGGTCACCTTCGCCATCTGCCTGCCCGTATCGGGCGAGGCACCCTCGGTTGTGCGCTCCGCCCGCCCCACCCGCTCGCTCAACGTGCTGGTGGTGGAGGATGATCGGATCAACCGCATGGTGGCCACCCGACTGCTGGAAAACCAGGGTCACCGGGTCACCTCGGCCGGAGATGGGGTGGAGGCGGTGGAATTGGCGCTCTCACTTCATTTCGACGCCATCTTGATGGATCTGGACCTGCCCCGAATGAACGGGCTGGATGCAACGAGAGCCCTGCGCAATCGGGGCAACATGACCCCGGTCGTCGCCCTGACGGGGCACGAGCGTGAGGAGTGGACGCGCCGTTGCGTGGAGGCAGGCATGGACGGCTTCTTGTCCAAGCCGATCGATGAGGGGGAGTTGCTCGAGATGCTGGGCTCGGTCATCCGGACCGAAATCCAGCCCAAGCTGGCCACCCCGACGATTCGGGTCATGCAGGCCCCGACGGGCTTCAAAGAAGTCTGGGAGGAGCGCCTGGAAGCGCTCGACCAGGCATTCCGGTCGCTGGAGCCCGCCCCCCTGGTGCAGGCAGCCGAGCAGCTTCAGGACTGGCTGGAAGGCCTGGCGGCGCTCCCGGCCGCCCGGGCGGCTGCCCAGATTGCGGCCCTGGCCGAGGAAGGGCGCTTCGAGGCGGCCCTGCATGCGCGCCGCAGCTTGCTCAGTGAGATTGAAAGAATGCAAGAGGAGATGCGATCGTGAAGGTCTTGCTCAGCCAGGTCGAGCGGATGCAGGAGGAGATCTTGCTCAGGAAGGTCGAGCGGTAGCTGTCATGGATCTGGCGATCATCATCCCCGTAACGATCCTGGCCGGCCTGGCCGGACTGGGTGTGATGGCGGTGCGCCGCTCGCAGGCCCGTCAGCAGGCCCTTCGCCAGGCGGTCAGCGATTGGGCCGCCCGCAACAACTTTCAGTGCCAGCACCAGCTGTCCGACGAGCTGCCGCTGCGAATCAGCGGCAGCGAGGATGAGCTGGACTTCGTGCTCGAGTGCCGCACCCCCCGCCAGGGCGACAACCATCGTCAACCTGAGATGGTCTGGACCTGCCGGGCCCGGGCCGCCGAGTCTCTGGTGCTGATCGTGCTGGACCGCAAAGTGTATGACTTCTCCCAGAGCAAGCTGGGCCAGATGGTGACCTCGATGGCCGCTGGCGCCGCTGCCGGTCGGCCCCGGGCAGGAGCCCAGCAGCGCTGGCTGGAGCGCATTGAGGCCCTGAAGAGCTTCCAGCCGATGCCCGCCAGCCTGGGGGCAGGGAGGTTCGTGGCCCTGGCCCGCCAGCCCGAACGCTGGCCCGAGCTCTTGTCGCGCGAGGTGGTGGCCCTGCTGGAGGCCTGGCCTGCCAGCAAGCGCCCCTTCGAGCTGCCGACCATCACTCTGGACCAGAACGGAGTGGAGGTGGAAGTCGCCGGCAAGCTTCTCGAGGAGCAGAAGCTACACCACCTGATCCGCCTGGGAGCTGCCGTGGTGAGAGCGGTCCAGGCATCGGACGGGTAAGCTTCCGGCTCGGGGCAGGTGAGCTTGAGCGAACAGCACTGCCAGTAATATCCAAACCGCAAGCAGAGGGTCACTCGTGCTCCGATCGTCAGGCGTCGCCGCACGGGCGGGGTGGGCAGAGCCAGGTCGGCCTTGCGGCTCAGCTGGACGCCGCCAAAGGCCTCGCGGTATTCCTCGTGCGGCAGCTCCTCGCGCACCCCGCGCTCGCGCAGGTGAGGCAATGCTCCCTTGAGAGGTCTTCAATACCCCCGCCTTGAAGGGTTCCGCTAAGATGGCTTTTCCAACCCTCTTGCGTCTGGTGGCGGCGCTCGTCTTGCTGTGGGGAACCTTCACGGTGAATGCCCCCAGCTTTCGCGAAGCCGCCAACCTGGTGGTGGTCGTGGCCGGTTTGACCGGAGCCCTGGATACCCTGAGCCGCCGGTTCGACCCGGTGGGTCTGGCCTGGCTGGGTGTAGCCCTGGTCTGCAACCCTATCTGTCCCGTGAGCCTGCCCGCGCGCCTCGACGCCGTGTTGGCGCTGGTCTTGCTGCTCCCTCCGGCTCGCCCCCCCCGACCCCTCTGTGCCTGACGAGCCGCGTATCCTCTGGCAGGATGAGCGGCTCCTTTTCCTGCTCAAGCCGGCCGGGTTGGCCTCCCAGGGCGATCGCGACGGCCAGCCTTCCATTCTCGACTGGTTGGACCGGCAGGGCCACAGGTGCGACCCGGTGCACCGGCTTGACCGCCCGGTGGGCGGCGTCATGCTGTTCGGGCTCGATTCCGAGAGCGTACGCCGGTTATCGCGGCAGTTCGCCAATCGCGAGGTCCAGAAGACCTACCTGGCAATCACCCGACCGTTGCCCGACCCGCCTGAGGCCGAGTTGCACCATCGGCTCACCCATGACCGCCGGCGCAACCTGGCCCGGGTCAGTCCGGGCGGCCGTCTGGCCGAGCTGGCCTACAGGACGCTGGCCACGGTTGAGGCCCTGGCCCTGCTCGAGATCGTCCCCCGCACCGGTCGGCCCCACCAGATCCGAGCCCAGTTGGCGGCCATCGGCTGTCCTGTCCTGGGAGACGCGCGCTACGGGGCCAGAAAGCCTCTCAAAGACCGCAGCATCGCCCTGTTCGCCAGCTCTCTGAAGTTGCGCCATCCGTTCAGCGGTCAGGATCTGGAGGTCCACTGCTCTCCCGCGGGCGCCCCCTGGGACCGGTTCGGGCTCTGACCCGTCCCCCCCCCCCGTCCTTCCGGTGGCGCGGCCTGCGCAAGTCCTCCGGGTCCTTGAGCCCCGGGACGGCCCACACAAGCTCGGCCAGACCGCCTTCCAACCCGCTCCCTCACCACACCTGGGCGTAAACTTTCTACAGTCGCTGGTGCGAGAGCACCTCGATGTTACTGGCCCCCGTGGTGTTGCTGTTCAGCTCCAGGTCGTAGACCACTTTGGAGGCGTTCTTGATGGTGATGTTCTTGCCGATGATCGAGCCCCACACCTCGGAGGGCTCCGTGATGCCTTTAGCGGCGTTGAATTTACCCTCGAGCTTGACGTCAGCGTCGGGGGCGTAGAGGGTGAAGTAGCCCGAGGTGGTTCCGTCAGCCTTCTTGGCGGTCTTGAGGTTGACCGGCCCGGTCATGACCGAGATGTCGAACATGGGCGGCTGGCCGGTGTAGTTGATGGTGGCCCCGTTGCCCATGTTGAAGGCAGTCTCGATGTAGACGGGGACCGGGTTGCTCACCCCCAGAATCGGATCCGTGACCGGGTCGAGCACCTGGATGGAGCCGTCTACCAGGCTCAGGCTCTTGAAATTGTAGTAACCGGCCCCTCCGTTCACAAAGGTCACCTCCACCCCACCGTTCAGCACCACGTTGCGGTAGTTGCCAGGCGGCAGGACGTTGAGGCCGAGCCCCAGGTCAAAGCCCGGGGAGAGGTTCAGGTCGGCCCCCAGGTCGGGGTCGGCCGGCATGACCACAGCGTCAGGCGGTGGGGCGGCCGGGCCCCGAGGAGGAGGGAGCACGACCGGGGCCAGCTCGCGGTCGCTCAGCATGGTCTTCTGGCCATCCTCGACCACCGCGCCGGCTTTCACCTGCAGCGCGCTCTTGGCTGCTCCGGGGCCAAAGAACGCGCCTCCCTTAACGTTGGAGAGGCTCTCCACGATGATGGCGCCCTTGGTGTCGAGGTTGGTGCCGATGTTGCCGCGACCGCCGGCGGGCTCGAGCATTCCCGTGGCCGAGCTGTACCAGGTGATGGTGCTGCTGTTCTCGATGTTGATCGTCTCGCGAGCAAAGATGGCATAGTCGTAGAGGCCGCTGGAGAGCCGCACCAGCATGCCCACCTGACGCCGGGTTCCATTGGAGGCCGTGCCGGTGGAGAGAATGTAGCGGTAGTCGGCCGAGGGCAGGGGAACCCCGTTGGGGGCGACGGCCGGAGCCTGAAAGACCTGGGTGGCATAGGTATCGTTCGTGCCCGTCACGGTGCCCGCGGCGCCCGCATAGGCAGGATTCGCCTTCAAGCGCACCAGGGTGATCGTGACCCCGGCTTCGGCTGCATAGTAGGCCCGCTCGTTGAACACCTGACGGCCGGCCAGGGCCAGGTTGCCCGTGCCCAGCATCACCACCGCGGCCGCCACCACCGTCAGGATCGATAGCACCAGCAGCACGATCACGATGGCCACGCCTTGCGCTCTTGTCTTGCTCATCCCTTCACCTTCTCAGAACCTGTTGTACATGTGGACCTGACCCTGGGCTCGAAGCTCGGTCACCTGGGTCGAGCTGGTGTTCTCGGAAAAAATGAGCTGCACCCGCATACAGTCGGCGGTGGGCCCGCTCCAGACCCTCAGGCTACGGTTGAGGGGGGTCAAAACGAGGTCCTCGGGCGTCTTCAGGTTGCGGGCCATCACCTTGAAGTCGGCTCCGCCGAAGTCGAAAGCGCCGTAGACAGGGGCGGGGCTGGGCGGGGTGGTGGTCGGAGCGCCCAGAGGCAGCTCGTCGCGCTCGAGGTTCGACCCGTTGGCTCGGTAGCAGACCCACTTTTGCCACTGGACGTGGCCGTCGGGAGCGTGCACCACGGGCCCGGCATTGGGGTGGGGGAGGCAGGCCGAGAGAAAGACCACGTGGCTGGTGGGGTTCTGTCGATAGACCACCGTGCTGGCTCGTGAATCTTGAAGCTCGGCCAGGAGCTTCCGCAGGCCGAGGGTCGACTCCATCTGCACATTCTGGTAGGCGCGAGCCTGCTGAAAGTAACGCAGGCCCCCCACCATCAACAGGTAGAGCACACCCAGCATCAAGAGCAGGATCGCGGAGGCCACCATGACCTCGATGATGGTGCTGCCGCGTCTGCTCAAGTGCCCGCCACCTGGACCTGGTGCTTGGCACGGCTGCCACCTCTGCTGAAGAGCAAGGTCTGCCCAGATGGCCGTCAGCTCAGCTCTCCTCAAAAGTCCCCCACGTAGCCCACCAGGCGCACCTGTCGGTTGATGGGGCCTTCGCTCCAGGCCACGGTCACGGTCACCACCCGCACCTCGGGCTGAGCGTGAGCCGTCACGGCCACGGTGGTGTTGAAGCTGACACTGACCGGAGTTCCGTTCACGATCGAGGCCACCGGCACCACGTTCGTCGAAACGCCCAGAGGAGCATTGTCGTAGCCACTGGAGATCTCTGCCTCGAGCAATTCGCGCGCCAGGTTGGTGGCCAGCGAGGTGTTCTTGGCCTGGGTTGTGGCTCGGTGCGAGTTGGGAAAGATGCCGAACAAGAGCAGCACTGAGATGGCAAACAGGCCCAGCCCGAAGACAACTTCGAGCAAGAGACTGACCCCCCATTGGAGCCGACGCATGACTGCAATGTATCAAATGAATCCCTGCTATTCAACCCGGGCTCCGCCCGATGGTATCCTTAAGGGTGCTCTGGTTGCAGGGCCCGGACCTGCTCCAGGGCGTGTCTGGCCTCGTCCTCCTTGCCCAGCTCGCGCAGACATCGGGCCAGATGGCTCCAGGCTCGAGGCTGATCGGGTTTGAGCTCGAGCACCCCTCTCCAGGCTGTGGCCGCCTCCCCCCAGAGCTTGAGCGAGTCGAGCGTCTGGGCCCGGGCCAGGCGTGCTCCCAGCGAGGCCCGGTTGAGCTCCAGAGCTCGCTCCAGACTGGTCAGCGCTTCCCGAGAGCGTCCTAGCCGGGCCTCGAGCCTGCCCTTCTCCAACCAGGAGACGTGGCTGGCAAAGCGCAGGCGTGTGGCCTGAGCGAGCCTGGCCAGAGCCTCCAGGCTCCGGCCCATCTTGCTCAAAACCCGGGCGTGCTCCACCAGGATCTGCTCTTCGAAGCCCTCCATCCCGATTTCCCCCAACCTGGAGAGGACTGGCTCAGCCGCTCCGTGCATGCCTCGACCGATCAAATAGCGCGAGACCTGCCAGAGGGTGGCCGGATCCTGCGGGGCGTCCTCCAGGGCTTGCTTGTAGAGCTGCTCGGCTCGCGGGTCGGACTGGAGATCGGCCGAGCGGGCCATGGCCAGGCGAGCGCCAGGCTCGTCCTTGATCGGCGCCAGGGCTCGGAAGGCGTCTGGGTGGCGTTGCATGCGCACCCAGGCCTGGCCGGCCCGGGTCAGGTTGGCGGGGGTGCGCTCCACGCCTGGCGCAAGCAGGGGCTCTGCTCCGCGCACGGTCAGCAGAAGCTCGCGGTTGAGAGTCTCCAGACCGGGCCGGCCGAAGCTGAGGGGAGCCATGAACTCGAGCATGGGGCGGTCATCGGTGTTCAGCGGATCGGTGCGCAGCAGGGACAGGGCCGCTTTGCGGTCGAGCAGGTAAAGGCCCGCCAGCGATTCGGGAGTAAACAGCTCCAGATTGATCAGGGAGCGGCGAGCGTCGTGCGAGCCGCCGAGCACCTGACGCACCCGCGTCAGGTCGAGCGTGACAGGCTTCTGTGAGCCGATCAGCAGAATGTCACCTGGTCCGGTCTCCCACACGCCGCCTTCGGGGAAGACCGCGTAGAAGGTCGAGAGCACGCGGGCCAGCTCGGTTTCGGAGATCCCGTAGAGGTGAAACCACTGGGCCATGATCCCGTCCGGCCCGAGGCGGTCGCTGCAGGCGCGGTAGAACTCCAGGGTATACAGGTTTCCTACCCCGGCGATCCAGGGATTGGAGGGCTCGCTCACGATCACGTCCAGCTTGCCACTGGCGGTGTGGATGAAGTTGCGCCCATCCGTGAGGTGCAGTCGCACGCGCGGATCCTGCAGCACCCGCCCGTTGTAGCCAGCCCAGAGCTGGCCAGCTTCCACCACGGCCGGCTCGATCTCCACCACGTCGAGTTGCTCGACCTCGGGAAAGTTGGCCAGGGCCCGCACCGTGAGCCCGGTACCCAGCCCGATCACGGCGATCCGCCGGGGATTCTGGTGCAAGAAGCCGGGCAGATAGCCCAACAGGTTCTGGGTGCCCAGGTCGAGCGGGTGCAGCGAGGCGTCAACCTTGCCGTTGACCCGCAAGCTCATCTCTCCCTCCGCGTCCACCTCCACGCTCACCGTGGAGGACAGGCCGTCGCGGTAGAAGGCCGGCGCATCCGGCAGGGCGGCCTTGTCGTAGAGGCCCGCGCCCGACTGGAGGTGAGCCAGGTTCCAGGGGGGCAGCCAGGCGATCCCCGCGCCGAGGGCAAGGGCTGCCAGCACGGCCAGCGGGCGCAGCGTCACCACCAGGGCAGCCACCAGGTAGAGCCCGGCCGACAGCTTGAGGGTGAGCTGCACGCCCAGCTCGGGCATCACCACCAGCCCGGGTCAGGGCCGCTCCCAGGATGCAGCCGGCCGTGTTGGCGCTGTAGACGCTGGCCAGCGAGCGCCCCACCGGGCCGAGCTGGCGCACCTGCAGCGTGCTGGCCAGCGGCAGGGCCGCTCCCATCAAGAGCGTGGCCGGCAGCACGACCATGGCCGCCAGCATGGCTGCCGAGGCGAGCATGCTCAGCAAGCTGGGAGCATGCATCGGCTTCACCTCCTCTGCCAGAAGCGGCATGACGCTCAGGGTCTGATAGCTCGCCGCCGCAACCAGCCCGGTCAAGAGCAGCATCGCTCCCAGCTGGCTCCGCCCGGGCTCGCGCGCGAAGCGAAAACCGCCCAGCAGGGCGCTCCCCGCGCCCAGACCGGCCAGAAAGACGGCCAGTGTGGTCGAGAAGGCGTAGGTGGAGGAGCCCATCACCAGAGCCAGCGAGCGAGTCCAGGAAAGTTGAAGCCCCATCGAGGCCACCCCCGCCAGGCTCATGGCCAGGCTGAGGCGCAGGGCCCGGATTGGCGAGCGGGGCCCCTCGCGGGGCTCGGCCAGTGGCTCGGGTAGAAACACCGAAAGGGCCCAGGCCAGCACTCCCAGCGACAGGCTCAGAAAGGCCGTGGCTCCCAGCGCGATACCCATTCCCAGGGCGGGCAGCATCCACCAACCCGCCGCGCAAGCACCGGCGCAGGCGCCCAGCGTGTTGGAGCCGTAAAGGTACGACAGGCCCGCTCCCACAGACTCCGGGTCGTCGGCCAGCAAACGGCTCATGAGAGGCAGCGTGGCCCCCATGGCCGCGGTGGGGGGGAGCAGCACCAGCACGGCCGCCGTCGCTCCCGACCAGAAACCGAAGCCGTAGTGGAGGCGCTCAACCAGAGCCAGCAGGAGGGGGGAGGCCAGCGCCCAGATCCCGATGGCCAGCTCGAGCTGCCCGTAAGCTTTCAGGCAGTCGCCCCGGGTCGTCGCCCGGTCGGCCCAGCGCCCCCCCGCCAGGCTGCCGAGTGCCAGTCCCAGCATGAAGGCGGTCACAACCAGGCTGAGGGCCCAGACCGTATGGCCCAGCGTCAGGCTGAGGCGGCGGGTCCAGAGAACCTCATAGACCAGGCTGCTGAAGCCCGAGCCGAAAAACAGCGCCAGAATCGCCAGCTGCAAGAGTGCTCTCTCCCTCAGCGCTCAATGTTTTGCGCTCACCCCGAAGGACGGGCAAAACCTTCAGCAACTACGATCAACACGTTTCGACCCCGGAGAGTCATGTTGTTGAGCTTCGTCGCCATGATCCGTGCCCGCAGGCTTCGCGGCCCGGCCACGGGTACGAAGCTCAGAGCTCCACCGGCCCGCCACGCATTCGATCGATCTTCCAGCCCGAGGCTTCCTTGACCAGCTCCCACTGCCAGATCAGTCGGTTGCCCCGCTCGGGTGGCACGACTTCCACACTCGCCCGCTTGACCTCCACCGGACCGGGTCTGATCTCCCGATAGGGCAGCTCCCACTGCAGGTCCTCATTTCGCAGGCGATCGAGCAGCTTCTTCTGGAAAGCGCCCTCGCTGAGCTTGCTTTTTGCTTGCGTGGAGAGATAGCCGTAGGTGAGTTTGAGGTTTTCCATACGCAGCAATTGCAGAAAGCTCCCGGCCACCACCTCGGGGCGGGCCCTCTCCAGCGTCACCGCCGGGCTGCCAGACGCGACCGGCCGCGCTCCTGGAGTCCGATAGCAGGTGCTGGTGAGCAGAAAAAGAGGCACTCCCACGATGAAAACCAGCTGCCACCAGGTCAGGCGGGGCAGGGAAGGAGGATCCTGGCCAGCGGTCATCGTCTCCATTTCCGTGCCTCTCCCGACCATCCCTTCAGGGCCAGTCTTTGATGGCCTCGTGCCCGATTCGCTCTCGGCCAGAGGTCTGACCAGCTCGCAGCCCGCCAGCGCAGCCAGCTCGCGCAGGAAAGCCGCGGCGTAGTTGCATTGGAGCCTGGTGTCGTCGGTGTTGCTGAAACGCAGCGCGCACTCCCCAACCTCGAGCGTAAGCAGCACCTGCACCGCCCCCTCGTCTTCGGCCGGCCAGTCCGGCTAAGGCGCCTGTCGACCGCATTTCTTGCTCGGCCAGGAGAGCGTCACAACCCAAGAAAACGCCGGATCTCGCTCGCCACCGGCTCCGGGTCCTCCAGGTGCAGGTGGTGCCCACCGGCCAGGCGCACCACCTTCACCGGCCCTTGAAGAGCCTTGAGACGACCCTCCGCCACGTCCTCGTAGAAGCGCATCCCGTTCTCGGCCTCGACCACCAGCGTCGGGCAGGAGATCCGGCGGAAGAAGGCCAGCACCTCGGGCTCGGTCAGACGCAGGCGCGAGGGGGCCCTCAGGAGAGGATCGTGGCCGAAGCTGAGCCCCCCCGGCACCGAGACCACCACCCGTTCGGCTAAAAGCTCGGCTGACTTGCGGGAGAGCCCCCGGGTGGAGGCGATTCGCGCCACTGCCTGCTCATAGCTCGAGTAGATGATCGGGGGGCGGGCCTCGTAGGCCAGAGCCCGGGCCAACTGGGCGGGCGCGTCTTCGGCCTGCGAAGAGAGCGGGCCCAGGCCTTCGATCAAGGCCAGGTGCTCGACCCGCTCGGGCAGGGTGCCGGCTGTCAGGCAAGCCACCCCCGCCCCCATCGAGTGGCCCAACAGGCTGAAGCGCTCCCAGCCCAGCCGGTCGGCCAGGCGCACCGCGTCCACCACCCCGTCCACAAAGGAGTACTGCTCGCGATGGGGAGAGCGGCCGTGGCCTGGAAGATCCACCGCCACCAGTCGCAGCCCACTCAGCAAGGGGGCCAGCCGGCTGAAGGTGCCGGCATTGTCCAGCCAGCCATGCAGGGCGATGAAGGGCAGGCCTTCGGGCGGGCCCCACTCCAGGGTTGCAAGCTCCATCGAGCGCGGTTCTCCACGATCGACGGGAACTCTTTCCCGACCCCGCTATCCTACCCCGGAATGGACCTCCCATGACCCCGTCTTGACTGGCTTGAGCCACCGCCGTGTCTTGGAGGCCTACTTCCCGTCCCTGGGCAAGAGAGCCGCCGCCGCCACGCCGGCGGCAAATCCGAACAGGTGGGCCTGCCAGCCCACCCCCGGCTGACCCGGCAAGAGTCCGGGCAGGCTACCCGCGAACAGCACCAGGCTGGCTACCGTCATGGCGATGGGCAGGGGCTTGCGCTCGAAGATGCCCCGGGCCATGTTGTAGCCGATGTAACCGTAGACCATGCCGCTGGCCCCGATGCCGACCGCCCCGGGGGGAGCGGTGAGCCAGTAGCCCAGTCCGGAGGCAACCGCGGAGATCAAGCTGACATCGCGGAATTTCTTGGGGCTCTGAGCGGCGATCATGCCCCCCGCCACGAGCATGCCCAGCGAATTGTTGGCCAGGTGACTGAACCCTCCGTGCAGGAAGGGAGCGGTGCCCACGCCCAGCAGCCCCTGGGGCGTCCGGGGGAGGATGCCCAGCCCGTCGAGTCGGTTCCCCAGGGCCGTGTCCACGATCTCCGAGGCCCACATGGCCGCCGTCAGCCCCACCGGGCCGCTCAGACGGCCGGCCAGGTCCAGCCCGCTCTTCTCCCCGGTCTTCCCGGGCGAGCCCAGCCTGGTGATCTGGTGAGCGATGTCGACCGACTCGCGCGGTTCTTCTGGCCCCTCCCTCTGGGAGACGGCCGGCTGAGGCCTGGGGGCGGTGAGGCCGGGGCCGGTGGTGAGCGCAGGTGTAACAGTCATCGTGCGGGAGTGTACTCAGCGGTGGTGAAAAATGCCTGAATTGGTCTGTTTCTACCCCGAAACCACCTGAGCCTGGTCGGGCGACCGCGCCGGAGCAGGTTCCTCTCGTTGGGCAACCCGCGCGGAAAGCGCCCGAAGCAGGTCCTGACGCCGAAGCCAGTACTCAGGGGCGAAGCGAGTCCGGCCCCGAGATCGCCGTTGCACCCATCGCGACCGCGCGATTCGCCCGAAGTTGCCCGGTAAGGCCCCGGCAAGTGCGTAGACCTGCCTGCCACAAGATTTCCTCGCTAAAGTGCAAGGCCTTTGGTCTTGCACTTCACAACGCGCTGGAACGCAGTTCCGGCGCGTTCGTCAGATTGTGCTAATGTGCCAGACCAAAGTGCGAGCACATTAGCGTTGGGCCCGATCCTGCTTGCCATCGTTGGGTATCCGCGCCCACAACAGAACGCCCGACGAAGTTTACGATTTGTTCATCCAGTCAAGAGGATGTTAACCTTTTTTGCCTCGTTCCCGACACCCCGTTGGGCTATGCTGGCAGCAAGGAGGATCTGTCATGACCCAAGTCGGCTCGTTCGCGCTCTCCGTCTCCGTGGCCGGAGGCCCCCAGCAACTGCAGTATCAGAATCCTGCCCAGCAGCAACTTCAGCAGCTGATGCAGTTCATGACAGGAATGCTGGTGGGACGAATCGTGGCCCAGGCCCTCCAGGGCGGACAGCAGCAAGGCTGCCCGTGCTCGCAGCAACCCCCCAACTTCGGCCAGATGGGCGGAGGGATGCCCTTCGGCGCCCCGGGCCTGGCCACCGGAGGGATGCCCTTCGGCGCCCCGGGCCTGGCCACCGGAGGGATGCCCTTCGGCGCTCCGGGCCTGGCCACCGGAGGGATGCCCTTCAACCTGAATGGAGCCGCCCCCGGGCTCGTCGGCTCGGGCTTCCAGGCCACCCCCTTCCCCAGCCTGGCCACGGGCGGATTCATGCCCGACATGGGCGCTTCGAGCTCCCTGATGGCCGGTCTTCCCTCCCTCGGGATCGGCGGCTCGGCCGCCATGCAGGCCGCCCAGATGCAGATGCTCCACAGCGATCAGCAGCAGGCCATGACCATCGGCACCATCGGCGGTGGTTTTCCCAGCGGCTACATGGGCCTGCCCGGCTCGTTCTCGACCGGGATCAACAACTTCCTGGGCTGAATCCTCGGTGCTGCGCCCTCCGGGATACCCGCTCGAGCACGACGTCGAGCTCGAGGACTGATCCAGGTCATCGCCCCGGCGGTCGGAATCTGATGGAATCGTCTTGAGATGAAGCGTATCCTCGTACCCCTGGACGGCTCCTCCACCGCTGAGCAAGCCCTCAAGCTGGCGCTGGAGGAGGCTCGTCTTCATCAGGCCGAGCTGGTCGTGCTGCATGCCATGTCCTTCCCTCGCGACCTGATGTGGCTCGACCACCTGCCTCGACCGGGCGAGTGGGCCGAGTTGGCCCGCTGCGAGGCCGAGGACTATATGGATCGGGTGCGCAGCCGTCTGAGCGCCGAGGTGCCCACTCGGGCCCGCCTGGAAAGCGGACCCCCGGCCCGCACCATCGACGCTGTGGCCCGCGAGGAGCAGGCTGACCTGATCGTGCTGGCCACCCACGGTCGCACCGGCCTGCTGGGCGGGGTCGCCAGCAAGCTGCTGCAACTGGCCCCCTGTCCGGTCTTGCTGGTGCCCATCAAGCCCGACCAGCCGATGGATAAAGTCTTCAAAGGGCTGTGCTGAGGATGACCTGGATCATTAACGCCGCCTCGGGGCGGCTTTAGGCTGGAGCTGGAGGTGAGATCGATGCATCACGAGTTTGACCGTCGTCACCCGGTGGATATCCCCCCTGCCCAGCTGACCGACGCCCCGGCCTGGGCCCTGAGGTTGGCGCACAACGTGGAGTTCTTGATTGGCCGCGTCAGTGAGCTCGAGACTGAGGTGCAACGCCTGCAACGACGTCAGGACTCCATGGCCACGGCTCAGGAAGTCCTCATGGCCGCCGGCCAGATTCCCGGCGAGAGCTGATCGACCGGCGTTTTGGCCCGCTTGCGCCGGTGCGGGTCGGGGCGTTGCAGTCGGAGAACTGGGGTGGGCTGCGCGCCGCCCAACAGATTGTGCCAGTCCGGCCGCCTACAATCTCTTGTGGTGGCGGGGGCGGGGGTAGGGGCCCCCGAGGCCCCTCCGCTACCACAAAGGGGCTTGCAGCCGGACTTCTAGAGGTCCAGCCGCCTGGTGGAGGTTCCTCCGACACCACAGGCTGGACCTCCAGAAGACAGGCCTGGAGCAACTTCCCAACAAACCTTATGAACGCCGCGCTCAGAAGTCGGGTCCTTCAACTTGGGGCCGGTCAGAACAAGCTCTGCGTGGCAAGTTCCGTGCCCGACCTGTGCGTCTGGCTCAAACTTTGGAGGGTGCCATGTTCTGCAGCAACTGTGGCCACGCGTTAAGGCCGGAAGACCGGTTCTGCGATCAGTGCGGGGCCGCTGCGTCGCTGGCCCCGGCTGTCCCCCCGCAGGCTCCGGCTGTCCCCCCGCAGGCTCCGGCTGTCCCCCCGCAGGCTCCGGTTGTCCCCCCGCAGGCTCCGGTTGTCCCCGCGCAGGCTCCGGTCGTCCCCGCGCAGGCTCCGGTTGTCCCCGCGCAGGCTCCGGTCGTCCCCGCGCAGGCCCCGGCCGTCCCCACGCAAGCCCCGGTCGCCCCCCCGCAGGCCCCGGCTGCAGGCTCTTCAGGCTGGGATGGGCCAGTGTTGGCCTCGGTGAGCGATTCAGCGGCGGTGCCAGCGGCCGCACCACCTCGTGGAACAGGGCGAGAGCGCGTCGGCGGCCCGGTTGAGCGGCCCGCGCCCCAGTCCTCTATGCTGGCCCCCGCAGCGAGAGAACCTCGCAAACCTTCGACATCCCCGGTCATGACCGCCCTGGTGGCTGCACTGGTCGTGCTGGCCGTGTTGATGGGCGGCGGCTACCTGGCCTACCGCTTCCTGCCACCGCTGCTGGATTCGTTGAAGTCGTCCATGCCCACGCCCACCCCTGCCGCCGAATCCACGCCCACGCCCACGCCTACCCCTGCAGCCACCGAATCCACTCCCACGCGCACCCCAGGAGTTGCCCACACCACATCCACGCCGGAGCCCGCCGGCACCCCTGCTCCGGACTCGACGGTGCCACCCCTGGAGGCGTTCGCTGGCGAATGGACCAACCCCGAGGTCCCCGAGCACCGCCTTCGCCTGACCATCGAGCAGGACACCCTGGTTGCTCGGATTGCGCAAGAGAATGCGGTGGTGCGGTTGGCTCGGCTCGACCCGCAAGACAGCACCCTGCACGGGTCCTACAGCCCCTCGGGCGAGCCCAGCGTCCCGATGACGGCCGAGCTTTCCTCCGACCGGTCCCGGATGACCGTCACCCTGGCTCCACCCCAGAGTGAGTTCGAGCGCGCCGTGCTGGTCCGTCCCGAGAGCCTTCCCGGCAACAACATCCCGGGGATCGAGGAAATCGATCGCTCCGACCCGGAGTCCTACCTTCCCGTGCTCCACCAGCGCTACGTTTATGAGATGCACTATCCCGACGGAGACAGCGGAAGCCTGGAGGTCGTGACCAGCAACCTTGACGAGAAAGTGGTTCGAAGCGAGCTGGAGATCGCGACCAGCCGTCTCTACCCCGACTCGGGTCGGAGAACCGACGTCTTCCACTACTTCAGCTCCGGGACCGGCTTGCGCCGGGTGTTGGACTCACGCCCTGACTCCGACGAGATCTGGCTGCCCTCCCGGGTCGTGAGCGGAACGGGCTGGAGGACCGAGGGCTGGTCATGCCGGGTGCTGCTCATGCGGGCTCCCCTCGACCTGGGATTCGTGCAGCTCAACTGCCTCAAAATTCAGCGCGACAATCCCGCAGTGGGCGTGTCGGAGATCGTCTACCTCGCGCCCGGTTACGGCGAAGTGCTCGTCAAACTCGATGGGGCGGAGGCCAAGAGGCTGCTTCGAGTCGAGAGCCTCGACCCGGGCAAAGCGACCGAGCTGGTGCGCGAGCACACGAAGCGCCTGCAGGACGTCATGCAGCGCCTCTGAGTCCACTCGCCCGACCTTGCGGCATCGAGACGCTTCGGCGTGGAGCCGGACGGCACCCCGCGACTCTGGTAGCGCGAGGCCGACATCGGCTTGCTGGCTCGATCGCTGGTGCCACCCCCAGAGCTGGCACAAACCATGCGCACAAGCCGTGCTAGCCCTACCGCTTCGGCACCACCCGCAAAAGCGGCACTTGCTGCACTTGCGCCAGCCCTCGCCGCACCAGCTCCTCCACCTCAGGGGGCAGGCGCTGGAGCTGGGTGTACTCCCCTCCCACCAGTCGCACCAGCGCCCCCACCAGCTCGGGCGAGCCCAGCCCTTTGCGCAGCGTCTCGCGCAGGCGGTGCATCGCCTCCTCCGGGGGCAGGCCCTGCGGCAGCTTGAAGCCCGGATCACGCAGCATCAGGCGCACGGCCTCCAGATGACGGGCCAGCTCCTGGTCGGCCAGGGCCTGCTCCACCTCGCGCACATTCTGCTCCACCGGCCGCACTGAGGCAGCTCCTCCCCAGGCCCCGCCAGGGCGCGGCAGCGAGGGTCCCGTGGGCTCGCCTGGCAAGGCCCGGGCCTGCGCTCGCAGAGGCCCGCCGCTGGCTGACATGATGCCATCCAGCGGCATGAGCACCGGGCCGCGGGTGCTCTCAAGCAGCGCCACCGCAAAAAGGTGATCGGGCCGGTCCACCCGCCCCAGATCGAGCGCCCACCCGGAGCCCACCAGGGCGGGCACCCCGGCGTGGCGGAGCAGCTCCACCAGCATCACATTCAGCTCGTAGCAGATGCCGTGGCCCAGTTTGCCGCCTCCGCGGCGAGCGTGCAGCACGGCCAGGTGGTGGTTGCCCTGTCCCGGAGTCAGGCTGGCCAGGCGTTGGCGCGCCTCGGGGCGCTCGAGGTAGTCGCGGTCGTAGGCATAGTTCTGCTGGACCATCTCCTCGGCCGCCAGGGCCTTCTCCCAGGGGGACAGCTTGCGCACGCTTTCGAGCCACTCGCGCGCCTTAGCCGGCAGCTCGCCCACCGCCAGGGTGGGGCGCAGCCAGGCCGGGGGGGCTTCGGGAACGCCCCCGGTCAGCCGGGGCGGATCCAGCACCTCCACCTGGTAGCGAAAGACTCCCGATGTCCTCAACCGGACCCGAAGCTCGTACCCGACGGCGCGCTCGGCCCCCGCGAAGGGCACCGCTCGAGTGAAGAAGGGCAGCGGCAGGCGGTTTACCCCCGCCTCCAGCCTGCCGCTGAAGCTGATGGTGCGGCCGGTGGGCTCGCCCTCGGCCAGGCCTGCCAGGCAGACCGGATCGGCCGGTAACCAGCGCTGGCTGCCGGGGTCGAAACTGCCTGCCAGGCAGTGCAGGGCGTAGAGATAGGGGCGGGGTACCCCGTGCGGTTGATACTCCAGACCCACCGGGCAGGCCCGGGCGGCCAGCTCGGCCAGGCGCGCGCGAGTCCCCCAGAACTGGGTTCCGAGGCCGGTCACCGGGGCGAAGGGGTTGCCCCCGGTGGCCCAGGCGGGCAGCACGCTGGCCAGGCGGGCCACGGCCTGCTCGGCCGCCGGGGGCAGCTCGGAGGGATTGGTCAGCTCCGAGAACCAGCCCACCAGCCGGTTCCAGAGGGACGGCTCGCCCGGCTGCTCCTGAGCCGTGGGCGCAGTCTCCCGGGCCACCATCATGGGCACCGGCGGGGGAGGGGACTCCAGCGGTACGGGCGGAGCCTTGATGTGGTCCAGCGAGGGGGCGGTCAAGACGTCGGTGAGGGCCTGGCGCACCTCTTTGGACGGTTCCTCGACCCCCGCCAGCAGGCGCTCCACCGCCTGCTCCACCGTGAGCCCCGGGGGCAGCTCCTGCCAGCAGGCCGGATCAAGCTCGGGGAAGCGGGCCGCCAGCCGGCGCTCCAGACCGAAATCGAGCACCTCGCTGATACGCTCGCTGACCCGATCCACCGGCTCGTCCTGGCCCCGCGGGAAGTGGCGCTCATCGAGGTAGGCGTCCATGGCCTCGCGGCTGACCAGGGGCAGCAGGATCTCCAGGATGTCCACCAGCTGCTCTTCGCCCGGCCCCTGGTACACGCAGGGCAGCAGGCCCTGGGCCAGCCCGGTGAGGGGAGAATCGGGCCGCTCGGCCAGGGAGGCGTCCACCAGAAGCTCGCGAGCGTCCGGGTGGTAGGCGCCCCGCGCCTGGACGGGCACCGTCCCCACGCCCTCCAGCCGGTAGGTCACCTTCAACCCGGCGATGGCCCGGATGCGCCCGCTCTGGGCCACCGGGCGCAGACGCTGTTGATCCACCCAGTGGTCGGGCGAGAGCTGGGTGCGCTGGCGGCGCACTCTCTCGAGCACCCCCACCAGCGAGCGCAGGGCGGTGCGCAGCCGGGTGATCCCCGCCGCGCACTGACCGGTGACATCCTGGCCCCCCGCTCCCAGCTCCACCGTGAAGGCCTCGCGCAGGCTGCGAAGGCCCATGGCGGCGTGGAAGGCCTCCACCTCCTCGCGCCCCTCAACCGGGCCGGTCCAGGCCACGGAGAGCTTGCCCGCCTTCTCGAAGAGCCGCTCCAGGGTGGGGGTATCGGAGCTGAACAGCGCTTTGTGGTCGGCTGCCAGCAGCACCCGCTCGCCGCCCGGGCGCTGCTCGGCCAGGATCACGGCCAGGGCAGGATCCACGGGATTGGGCCCCAGGTCGCTCAAACGTCGATAGCAGGCCAGCAGCATGCGGGCCAGGGGGCGCTCCTTGCGCAGCTGATCGGGCGGCCCGCCGGCCACCTCCTGCAAGAACTCGCGAACCACCTGGGGCGAGATCTCGCCCGGGATCGAGAAGGCTCGGCACAGCTCGGGACAGTTGGCGTAGCCGCGCTCCCAGTAGCCGCGGCGCTCGCCGAAGAGGGCGAAGGCGTGGGTGCCCAGCACACGGCTGGGGGCATACCACTGGCCGTCGTCGGTGTAGACCCAGCGCTTGTTGGCCAGCTTGCGGCGCAGCTCTTCCGGGCCAACCTGCCCCTGCACCAATCGCGCTTCCAGCCACTGGTAGACCCGGAACGAGACGGCCCGCTGCTGGTCCAGGTTGGCCAGCACCGCCTCCAGCTCCACCGAGGTGCGAAGTCCCAGCAGGCCCATCAGCTCGTCTCCCAGCAGGGCGGCCAGGGCACGGTCGGGATAGTGGCGGGGATGATCCCCGATCAGCGCCTCCACCTCCGCGTCCGGCAAATAGAGCTCAAACGGCCTGCGGGGCGCGCCCAGCCCGTCCGGCAGCCAGGGATCGTGCTTGAAGTTGCTCACCTGGTCCAGCCAGCCAGGCCCGTGGCGGCGCACCATCACGCTGGCCAGCCGGGCCAGCCCGCGGGCTGTCTCGTTGCGCCTGGGTCGCGAGAAGACGGCGGTCAGCTGGCTCACCGGCGGGATCTCGGCCAGCTCCAGGTGGCGCACCAGGTCCGGCCCGTAGCGGGTGGCCAGCAGGTAGTCCCCGGCTTCGAAGACCTGCTCCAGCGCCTCCTCGAGCTCAGAGTCCGAGCGCACCACCTGGTGGGCGGGCCGGTAGCGTCCGTGCCGGTCCTCCAGCGGAAAGTCGCGCCCCAGCAAGCTGCGCACCTCGGCCGGAGGACGGTCCTTCAGGGTCTCTTCGAGAAAGTCGAAGAGCTGCAGGGCTCGCTCTTTCTGCCCGCTGGAGGTGGCCTTGCGGTAAGCCGGCAGCACGTGCACCCCCACCAGCTCCTCCAGGTCGGGCAGCCCCACCCCCAGCTGGCGCTTGAGAACGGCCCGCAGCTCCTGGGGGACCTCCTCGTGCGGACGCCAGTCCACCCCCAGGTCGGGCAGGCGATCGTCGAGCACCAGCTGGTCGGCCGCCAGCAGCGAGCCCTTCTCGGTGCGCCAGAAGGGGTGCTCGGTCAAGAGCTGGCGGGCCTGAACGGTGGAGAACACCTCCCCCTCGCGCTGGAGCAACAGGCGGTAGAAGCGCTGGCGCCGATCCTCGTCGGAGAGCCATTCGCGCGGGGGCACCTGAGCCAGCCCCCCGATCACCTGCTCCACCGGCAGCGCGGAAAGTCCCAGTTGCTCGCGCAGGTCGAGCGAAGTGACCTGGCGGCGGGTCGCCCAGGGCAACAGCTCGAGCGACTCCGGATCGCAGTAGGTGAGCCGCTCCAGGCGCAGGCAGCCGGTGCCGTCCACCAGCGGCGTCCCCGGACCGGGGCCCAGGTAGCTGGCCACCCGCACCACCCGCTCGGGGGTGTTGAGGAAGGCCGGCTGCTCGCTCAAGACCTGGCCCGGACGCGCGCGCGAGAAAACCTCCTCGCGCACCACCTCGCGTCCGTCCAGGGGACGGGCCAGGCGGGGCAAGAGCTCGGCCGCCCGGGGCAGCAGCAGGCGGTCTTCCAGCTTCTTTCGGTCGGGGAAGAGCTCGAGCACGCCTTCGTCGATCAGGGCCTCGCGCGCGTTGGTACGGCCTTGATTGCGGGTGGGCCACACCCGCAGGGTCTCGAAGTCGCCCCCCGGCACGGGATCGACCGCGAACAGCTCCAGGAAGAGCAGGAGCTTGTCGGCACGGAGCAGCTCCTGGGGAGGGTCGTGGCGGTAGACCTCCAGCGCCTCGCGGGTGCCCCGGGCCTGGCTGACCACCTTGCGGGCCCCGCTCTCAAAGTCGGGGTGCAACAATCGCAGCTGGCCCTCGAACAGGGGCTGCCAGCGCTCCTCGAAGAGCAGCACCTCGCGCAGCGTGCCGCTCTGCCCGCGAGTGTCATAGTAAAGATTCAGCTCCTGGCAGTGGGCGGCTTCGGCGGCCGAGAGCTGGCGCGGATCGAGCCAGTCGAGCACCTCCAGAGCGTGCTCGCGCTCGAGCGTGACCCCCCCCAGGTCGAGCAGCAGATCGCCCGGCTTGAGGCGGGAGACGCGCTCGAGCTGGCCCAGCTTCTCCAAAAGACGCGCTCCAGCACTGGTCTCGTCCAGGAAGGGGCGCTGCAGCGGTCCGCGATAGAGCTTGCGCAGGGCCTCGTCAGCTCGGCAAAGCTCGCTGAGGGGACGCACCCGGCCCTGGTGGTCGGTCAGTCGTCCGGCCGCCAGCAGCCGGTTCACAGCCGCGTTGGTCAGCTCGTCGGAGTGCTGCAGCAAGAACTCCAGCGCTTCGGGCAGGTCCAGCCGGCTGACCAGCTCGTCCACGCCCACCGGCTCGGGGGTCAGGGCCCGCACATGCTCGTAGTCGGTCAGCTCGGGATGGAGCATGCGATGGCGGGGCAAGAGATCGGCCAGCTCGGGGTGGGTGGCCCGACGCACCTGCGCCAGCGAGCCCTGCTTGCCCTGGCGGTCGCGCCAGAGGGGCCGGCGACCCAGCTCGCGCAGAGCCCGCTCGCTTACCTCCTGCCAGCCTTGCTCGAGCAGCTCGTGGGGGATCTCGTCCAGGCGCCCAGCGTTCAGGTCCTCGACCAGCACGCCGAAATCGAGCGATACCGGACGCCAGGCCGTCATCGGGCGATCGAGCAGCGGCCGCTTGCCCCGATAGTGCTCGGCCAGAGCTTGATGGCTCGTCTGCACCGCTCCGCTCCAGTCGTCGGCCACCAGGGCCAGGGGGTAGCGCTGGCCGTCCTGGCAGGGGAAGAGGGGCAGCCGGCAGGCCCGCAATCGCACCTCGGGCGCGGCCTCGCTCAGGATCTGCAAGGCCAGGTCGGGGTCGGCCACCGGCATGCCCTGCTCCAGGTCCTGCACCAGGTCGGCCGCCGTGAGCCGGCGGGCGCCCTGCTCTTCCAGGAAGCGATGGCCGTCGAGCCAGGCCGGGGCGAAGCGAGCTTCCGGGTAGAGCTTGCGCAGCTCCGGCGAGCCCAGGCAAACCTCGGCCGGGCAGCGCCCGCCCGGCAGCAACCTCACCCGGCTCACGTCGCGCCCGGCTAGCAGGGCAAAGAGCCTGTCCCAGCGCGGATCTTCCTGCCAGGGCGGGGGCATGCTCAAAAGCAGCTCCTCGATTCCGAAGAGCGGCACCCCCAGCGTCTTCTCGGCCACCTCGCGCCGGCGCCCCTCCCAGGCGCGGTGACCCGGGTCGAGCTCGAGGGCGGCGATCTCGGGGGTGGTCAGGGTCAGCTCCCGGGGCCGTCGCCCCTCCAGGCAGGCGACCTCGGTCAGCGCGCTCCTCAGCGCCCCGGGCAGAAAGGCGTAAGCGCCCGTCGTCTCCCCCGGCAGGGGCAGCACCCGGGTGAGGTCGGCCCGCGCCGCAAGTCGCGCCAGGGCGGCCGGCACGTGGGAGAGCACCCACTGGTTCCAGGCTGAGTCGGGGTGGATCCGCTCACGGTCGACCGGCAGGTCGAAGTGCCCGTGGATCAAAAAACGCAGACCCGTGGGCTCGGCCGTTGGCAGGTAGCTGTAGACCGTGGGCGCCTCAGGTGGGGGAGGGACGGGCTGGTTTTGCTCGTCGAGATAGACGCCCACCAGCAGCCGGGTGCGGTCGGGACGCCCCGCCTCGCGGGCGATCTCGTGGGTGACCTGGACGCTTTCATCGAGGAGGAACCCCTGCTCGCCCACCCGGTCGCCCACCCGGCGGATGGCGTGGCCTTCGCCCAGGTCGATTTCCTTGAGGTTGGTGAGCGTCAACAGCAACACAGGGTCGAGCTGGCTTCGCAGCAGACCAGGCAGCTCGGGGAAGGGCTTTCTCAGCGGCAGGGTGAGAGTGGTGCCCGGGGTGCCGGGATGGGCGATGCGGCGGGGGATGGAGACGTCCACGATCTCGAAGGCGTAGACGTCGGAGACGATCTGGGGGCGCTCGGTGACCTCGTAGACCGACTTGAAGCCCACCCCGAAGAAGCCGATCTGGTTCTTGCGCTTGGTGGTCTGGCCGATGGAGGTCACCCCCACCAGGTCGCGCAGGTCAAAAGGCAGCCCGTCGTGCCAGATCTCGATGCGGTCGGGGTAAAAGCTGACCCGGAAGATGCTGGCCCGGGCGTCCTCGGCATTCTGCAAGAGCTCGAACATGAAGTGACCGGGCTGGGTGTAGACCCGCCGCGAGAGCAGCTCCTCGGCGTGGCTGAGGGAGACCGCCTTGGGCACGCTGGCCAGCTGCTCGATGGCCTGGTGGGCCAGCTCGGTGCGCCGCTCGCGCAGGTTCTTCAGACCGGGAATGGCCCGCGAGGGCACCAGCGCCAGCGCCCGCTCCGGAGGGCTCTCCTGGCGACACTGGCGCTCGATCTCCTCAAGGTAGGCTTCGTAGGCGTCCGGGTAGTGCTGCTTGAGCTGGCGGTCCAGGATGGCCAGCACCGCCAGCCGCTCCAGCGGCACGAATTGCAGGGCTTCCTGCAGCACTTCGCGGGGGGCGACGGTGCTCTTGAGAACCTTGAGAAGCGAGGTCTCCGGCCAGTGGATCAGCTCGCGCGCAAAGAGCCCGGGGTTGGCCTGCATCAACCCGGGCCGGCTCGACAGCCAGGCCAGCGGGGTGGGGTCGGGCAGGTCGACGCACTGCTCGAGCAGCATCTCCAGCGGCTCGCCTCGCTCCAGAGCCTGCTGCAGCTCTCGCTGTTGCTCGGCCAGGGGGAGGGTTTCGAAGTCAGGACTCATCGCGTGCCCGGCCGTTGGAATCGAGTCTCACGCTCTGCCACGCTGCTCCGATCTCTGCGGCAGGAAATGCGCAACCCATGGGGCGCGATTCTGATGCCGCAAGCTCACCCGGCTCATTGCTTGAGACGGTTGGTGGCCAGCAACGCCCAGTAGCTCTCGGCGTCGGTGCCGATGGCGGCCAGGTAGAAGTCGCGCGCTGCCGGCCGATCGCCCAGGTTCGAGGCCAGATCTCCCGCCAGCAGACTCGGCTCGCCAGCCGGGTAGCCGCTGTCGAGGCAGCGCTGGAACTCGACCAGGGCCCGGCGGGGCTCGCCCCGGGCGTGCCAGAGATAGGCCGTGGCCATGGGGCGCAGGAAGCGACAGCGCGGAGACTCGTAGGGGAAGGGACGGCTGAGGATCTCCTCGGCCTCCTCCAGCACGTTGCAGCGCGCGAGCAGCGAGGCCCGGTTGAGCTCGACGTCGGCCTGGTAGATGGGGGGAAGCTCACGGAACTGCCCCCGCGAGAGCGAGTCGAGCGCTCGCTCGACCTGGTTGGCCTGCACCGCCTGGCGGGCCAGGGCCAGGTGCAGGGCGGTGTCCACCACCACCTGGCGGGACTTGCGCCGCCCGGCCTCCTCCAGGGCCCGGGCCGCCTCTTCGAAGCGGCCCAGGTCGAACAGGCAGGCGGCCCGGTTGATGAAGAGCAGCATCTCGCAGTCTTCCGCCCCGGCCGCCTGGGAGGGAGCGCCGCGCCACTCGGTGACCTCCAGCCCGCGCTGGTAGCGCCCCCGGTAGTAGAGCGAGGCGGCGTAGCACGACTGCAGCAGGGGAGCAAAGGGCCCCGCCTTCTCCAGCTTGGGAGACACCCGTTCCCACTCGCGGTCGACCTCGGCGTAGCGGGCTGAGCAGTGCAGCGCGGCCATCAGGTTACCGCGCAGGATGATGCGCAGCTTGGGATTGAGCGTCAGTTGCGTGGCCAGCCGGAACCAGTGGGCGGCCGATTCTGGCTTGCCGGCGTGATGCAGCGACAGACCCACCTGCTGCACGCCCAGGAGGCTGGTGAGGTAGCTGGCCCCCACGAAGAGGCCCATGAGGAACGGATCCACTGAACTCCTTGCCTTGACTGGTTGAGCTTCGTCCAGGTCAAGTTTCGATGGATTCTGGGCTGCTCGTCCGGAACCCTACCACCTTGCGGATTGGCGGTTGGGGAACTGGACGTGGTTGGCCCGGAAGCCCCTTAAAACGAGCATGTTGGCCGGTCCCCCAGGTCTGCGCGCCTCGGCCTGGCGAAAGACCCCATGGTATACTCCCGCGCATGCCTCCCGTTCTGGCTCTGGTGCTGGGTGTGGCCGCCGTTTCGGGGGCGGCCATTCTGATCAAGCTGTCGGCGCTCAACGCACTCACGCTGGCCAGCTGGCGTCTGGGCCTGGCGGCGCTGGCGCTGCTGGTGGCGCGCCGCCGACTTCGCATCGACCGCTGGGCCGCCCTGGCGGGAGTCTTCCTGGGCCTCCATTTCGCCACCTGGATCGCCTCGCTGCGCTACACGACCGTGGCCAGCTCGGTGGTGCTGGTCACCACCAACCCCATCTTCGTCGCTCTGGGCTCCGCCTTCTGGCTCAAGGAGCGGGTGACGCACAGACTCTGGCTGGGCATCCTCCTGTCGGTGCTGGGAGGCCTGGCCATCGCCCTGTCCGACCATGGCGGCCAGGCGAGCAACCCCTGGCTGGGCGATCTGCTGGCTCTGGCGGGAGCCATCGCTGGCTCTGCCTACCTTCTGGTGGGGCGCGCGGTGCGCCAGCGCAGCCAGTTCTGGGACTACGTCTCAGCGGTCTACAGCGTGGCCGCCCTGACCCTGGTGGCTCTCAGCCTGGCTCTGGGCGCCCCCCTGCGCGGACCCTTCCCGGCCCGCGAATGGGCGCTCATCCTGTCGCTGGCAATCGTGCCTCAGCTCATCGGCCATACCCTGCTCAACTATGCCCTGCGCCGGGTTTCAGCAGCACTGGTGGCGGTCTCGATCCTGGGCGAGCCGGTAGGCGCCTGTCTGCTGGCCTGGCTCATTCTGGGCGAGGGTGTGGGCTGGCCCCAGGCCCTGGGAGGAGCATGCGTGCTGGCGGGAGTGTTGCTGGCCGGGAGCGCGCGCGCGGACAGCAGGTGACCCTCCTTCCAGGTCTACCGGGCTTCTCGGAACACACGGGCACAGTCCATGCGACGACGTTCAGAGAGTCTCACCCGAGGGGAGCGGCACGTCCTGGGCCAGACGGGTGCGATACAGCGTGCCCAGCGTGTGCGAGCTCACCAGCATCAGGTAGAAGCTCACTCCCAGCAGCGCGATCTGGGGCAGGATGGGGATGAAGGAGAGCATCCCCAGCACCATCACGGCCAGGAAGTAGATCCCGGCCAGCACCAGCAACATCACCAGATACTCGGGGAAGATGCGCATGATGTCGCGCATCACGGCCCCCACGTCGAAGGCGGCGCCGAAGCTTCGATGGACGGCCACCCGCAGGCCCATCATGGGAAAAAAGAAGCAGGCCACCAGCAAGAAAAGCACTCCCGCCCCGCCAACCACCAGGCCGATTCCAGCTCCGGCCGCAAAGTGGGCGGCCGACTCGCGCAAAGTGCCGGCAAAGATGCCCCAGAACAATGAGCCAAAGCCAAAAATGAACATCGAGATAGGGATGATGAAGATGACCAGGGAGACCAGCATCAAGAGGAGCCCCTGGAAGAGCAAATCGCTCCAGTTGTCCCATTCGGGTAGTTTCTTCTCGCCCTCGGCGGCGCCGCGCATCACCTTGATGGAATAGCCGGCGTTCAGGATCGACCCGATGAGGGCCACGCTCAGGAGTTGAAACAACGTCCCGATGCCGACCTTGGCGGGCCAGTTGGGGTCTTTGACCGGATAGTTGAGGCTGTCCATCACTTGCATGAGCTTCAGGACCTCCCTTTTTTCTTTTTATTAGGAATTCGGGGCGGCTCGTCGCCTCCCTCTGGCTTGTAGCGCGGCGGGCCCTTGTAGAGGAGCAGGGCCAGCATGGCCACGGTGAAGATGCCGACCGAGCCCCATTGCTCGCGGGTCAGGGGACCCCACATGGGAGTCTCCCGGAAAAACTCAGCTGTAAAGCGAATCAAAGCGTAGGTGGCCAGCATGGCGCAGACCGTCTGGCCCTGACGGGTGGAGCGGAAAAAGACCAGCAGGACCAGCGGCCAGAGCAACAGATCGAGCCCGGCCTCGAACATCTGCACCGGATAGCGAGCCACCGTCGTGCCGGGGTAGGTGATGCCCCAGGCCGAGTCGGTGATTTTGCCCACGCAGCACCCTTGCAGCAGGCAGCCCACCCGGCCGAGGGCCATGGGAGGGAGCAGGATGGCCAGGGCCATGTCCAGGCCCTCGAGCAGGGGATAGCCGCTCTTTCGAAAGCGCAGAATGTTGCCCAGCATTCCGCCGAAGATGGCTCCGTGGATGGCGAAGCCCCCTTCGCGCAGGTTGAGGATCCAGAAGGGATTCTCCTCAAAACGGTGCAGGCCGTGCAGGGCCGAGTCGATGCGGGCCCCCAGGATCCCCCCCACCAGCATCCACAGGCTGACATCGGCAAGAAAATCATCGCGGTAGCCACGTCGCGCTCCAACCCGGTGGAATAGCCCCACGCCCAGGGCCATTGCGGCCGAGAGGGTTATGCCATACCAGTGAATCTGCAGGCTTCCGATGGAAAAAGCTATGGGGTGCACACTGCCAGAGGGATTCCTCCCGGGCCAGCCGGTTCCTCCGAAAATGGTTCAAATATTCTGCAGGGTTTGAGAAAAGTTTGAAGTATCTTCTTCTCGGTCCGATCTCGGTGACTTGCAGGGATGTCGGGTTTGTGGCAAAATACCCCGGGCCTAGCGCCTGCAAAAATATTCTTGTGAGGTAGAAGGAGATTTAGATGAAGAAGTTCCTTGCGATGGCCTTGCTGGTCACGCTGTCCAGCGGTACTCTGTTTTTGACTGGCTGTGGCGCTCCGCCCGAGCCGACCGGCACCGGAGGCACGACCGGCACCACTACCACAACGGGCGGCGGAACCACGGGCGGAACCACCGCCTCTCCCGACGCTTCGGCTTCGCCCGATGCAGCAGCTTCGCCCGATGCAGCAGCTTCGCCCGATGCCAGCGCGTCCCCCGACGCGGCTGCATCGCCGGACGCCTCCCCCTCGGATGCCCCCCAGTAAGTAGAGTCCGACGCGAGGTTGGACCGTCTCAAGCGGTAAGGAAGAGACCGCCTGAGACCAGGAAGACGCCGCCAGTCGGCGTCTTCCTGTTTATGTACCGAGAGGAAGGATCGATCCGACACCCGAAGGATGGCAAACCGTTTTCCGGCTGCGCGAGGCCCAACATATTGTGATATCTTGTGGTGGCGGAGGCGGGGCTGCGGGCCCCGAGAGCGCAGCTCCTCCGACACCCCATGGGGGTTCGCGGCCGGACTTCTACCCCCGCTTCAGCACCTCATGCAGGTGTCCGTTGCTGGCCATGAAGCCCCCTCTGGTCAACCCGGCCGGAGCCCCGTCCAGGCGCGTGAACAGCCCGCCCGCCTCCTGCACGATCAGCCCTCCCGCGGCCACGTCCCAGGGCTGCAGGTCCCACTCCCAGTAGCCCTCCAGCCGCCCGCAGGCTACCCAGCAAAGGTCCAGCGAGCAGCAGCCGTTGCGGCGCACTCCGTGGCAGAGCGCGTCCAGTCGGCGGAAGCGGTCATACTCCTCGTCAGCCGAAGAGCTTCCAAAGCCAGTGGCCAGCAGCGCCTCGGAAACAGACTCCACTCCGCTGACGCTGATGGGAAGCTCATTCAAGAACGCACCCTGGCCGGCCCGGGCTCGAAACAGCTCGCGGCGGAAGACGTCGTAGACCACACCCAGCACCACCTGCTCCCCCCGTGCCAGCGCCACCGACACGGCCACCTGGGGGAAGCGGTGCACGAAGTTGGTGGTGCCGTCCAGCGGATCCACCACCCAGCACCACTCGTCCTGGCCCCAGTGCCCGCCTTCCTCGCCCCAGAACGAGCAGGTCGGAAGCTCTCGGCGCAATAACTCTTCGGCCCGCCGGTCGGTGGCCGTGACCAGGCCGGCGGCTCCTTTGGAGGCATACTCGCGCTGGCCCCGCCGGATCAGCGCTCCGGCTCGTCGCACCAGGCGCACGGCCGCGCTCTCGGCGTTAGCCAGGGTCGTGCGCATGGGCTCGGTCCCCCTGTAGCTCCGCGACCAGCTCGCGGCGGTAACAACAGTCGCTGGCGTGGGTGCGAAAGCCCAGTCCCTGGTAGAGGCGGCAGGCGGCCTCATTGCTGGTGCTGACGAATACCGAGGCGGTCAGGGCCCGGCGCCAGGCCAGCTCGTGCAGGGCCCAGGTCACCAGGTAACGACCCAGACCGCGCCCTTGCATCGCAGGGGCCACCGCCATCCGGAACAGCTCGCCCTCGGTCTGCAGGGCGTGATGCTTGAGCCACAGATAACCGACGGCTTGCCCGTCGAGCCGGGCCAGGCGCAGCAGAGACGGGTCGAACCAGGGCTCGGCCAGGCGCAGCTGAAGGTCGTCTTCGCTCCAGGCCCTGGTCGGATGGCCCTGCACCGAGCGGTGCAGGGCCATCCAAACGGATACGTCCCGAGAGCCTTCGAACGGCTCCAGACCGACCGGACTGGCCGGCAAAGGGGGCAGAGAATCTAGCCCTCGCACCAGAAACAGCAGCCGGCGCAGGGGGGCAAAGCCCAGCGAGCGGCTCAAGCGGGCCCCTCCCTCGTGGTCTCCGAAGCACCACACATCCAGGTGGTTGGCCCCGCGCTCGCGGGCGCTCTGCACGCAGGCATCCAGGAGATGTCGGCCCAGGCCTCGGCGGCGCGCCGACGGATCGACCAGCAGCTCGCCCCAGGCTCCCTGGTCGGTCAGGTGCAACTGGGCGTAGCCCGACCAGCCCTCTGCTCCGGGAACCCAGCTGGCCCAGGTGTCTCCGGTGCCCTTGCGCAGGCGCAGCAGCAGCTCTTCGGAAAGACAGCGCGACCGGTCGGCCTGCTGGCAGCGCTCCACCAGCCGTTCCAGCTCGATGAGACCCGCGCCCGACAGGCGATCGTTCCAGGTGACCAACGGAAAATGCGGCTCCCTTCCCCCAATTGCCCTCCGAGTTTCTGCTTCGCCTCCCGCCTTCCTTCGACCGTTTCCGGTGCAATACGGACCGGGAGGGTTCTTGCCCGCCGTCGCAAACTGAGCGAAACTCGACCGGGGGGGCCTGACCGTGCGCCGAACGACCATCTGCTGGATCCTGATGCTGGCTTTGCTGACTCGGGCGGCGTGTCGGCCTCGGGAGAGGCCGGCACCATTCCGGCGCCCCCTCCGGGGCCACGAAACGTCAGCCTGCGACTCGAAGTCGGCCTGTCCCCGGCGGCCCGTGAGCTGATTCAGGCCAGCGGCGGCCAGATCACCCAGGTTGTGGTGGAAGTGGCTGCCCCCAACACCCTCGACCCCGGCACTCTCAGCGGGCGCCGGCTCGTGACCCAGGGCGTGGCAGAAGTGGGTCCGTCCGACTCGAGGGCCATTGTCCTGCTCGACGTGACCCCTGGCCTCTGGGAGGTGTACGCCTTCGGTCGCGACGCCGATGGCCACGTGGTGGCCCAGGCTCCCCCCTTCGAGGCCCCCATCAACTCCGGCACGGTCCTGGTGCGCACGGTCGTGCTCCAGACCAGCTCACAGACCAACTCGGTGGTGGTCAGTCCCACCAGCGCCAGCATCACCGTCGGCCAGACCCAGAGCTTTTCGGCCCTGGCCCGGCTGGCCGACGGCACGGTCTCCCCGGTGAGCTGGACCAGCTCCGATCCCGCCCTGGCCACGGTGGACCCCACCGGTCTTGCCACCGGGGTTTCCCCGGGGACCGTCCAGATCATGGCCACCTCGACGCTCGATCCCGGTCTTCCCGCCCAGGCCACTCTGGTGGTCCTCCCGCCCAATGTGACCGTCACCGCCGTGGGCCTGACCTTTGCCCCGGCTCCCACCGTGCTCGTCGGTGACCCGGGCCTTCAGTTCACGGCCTCGGCCACCTTCTCCGACGCACCCAGGACGTGACCCCCGTGGCCAACTACGTCAGCTCTGTGGCGGTGAACTGCAGGCCCGCATCGCCCACGTTCACGGTGAGGGCAGGGGCGAAGGTCAGGTTGATGGTGGTCCGGAACCCAGGTCCAGCCGGTTTTTGTCACCGCCGGGGCCGCGTTGAGTAGTCTCAGTGGCATCTTCGGGTTCGCTGGCGGCGCCATCATGCCCATGGCCGGCGACAATGGCCGGCTCTACGTCTATGACGATGCCGGTGGCTCGCCCGGACTCAAGGGCTTCGCCTACAACGGATTCAGAACGTTCACTCCGGTCGGGGTACCCTTCGGGACGACCCAGATCACCCACCATCAAGTCGCTTCTTCTGGCTCCGCCGGCCACCCTGACACAGTTCATTTACGTCCTGGCCAGCAGCAGCGGGGACGTTCTTGGCTATGCGCTGGATGGCGCCGGCGCTCCGACCGGAGCCGTGCCGGGCGCCTTCGGCCCCAGTGCCGTCGTGAACATGGTGCAGCATCCCAACGGGACTTTCCTCATCATCGCCAGCAACCTGGACGTAAAAACCGTTGCTACTGCGGGGACCGGCGCGATCGGCGCCACACTGGACACCGATGTCTACTCGACCGTGGGGGGCGCCAACGCCCTGGCGCTCACCCCCAACGGCCAGTTCCTCTATGTGGTGACCGACTCTGGCCCGGCCTCCACCGACATCGACGTGCTCAGCGTCACCGCGGCCGGGGTGATGGCCTTCGTCTCCTCAGTCAACCTGGGCGGCGGCTACAACGTGAGCGATCTGGCCATCGATCCAACGGGCCAATTCCTGTTTTATCCCACCGGATCGGTTTTGAGCAACGGCGTGGAGTTCCGCCCCATCGACCCGACCACGGGCGCCCTGGGCGCGGCCACCCTGATCGCCCTCCCGGGGGCGGCCCGGCTGGAAATTTTGCCCTGAGGTAGGCGGTGGTGGCGCCAGACCGAAGGGAGGCTGGTGTGGACCTGGGGCGATCGACTCGAATCGGTGGAGGAAGCAGACTGGGCGCGGCTTCTCAGGGCCAGCCCCCGGCCCACGCCGTTCCTGGCCCCGAGCTTTCTCTTCCCCTGGAGAGCCGCTTTCGCGCCTGACCGCCCCCTGCGGATCGGACGCTACAGCGCCGACGGGGCCGTGCGCGCCCTGCTCTTTCTCTATGACACGGGGCCTTACGAGGAGTTGCTGGGCGGCCAGGACGTGGCCGATCGGCTGGACATGCTGGTCGAGCCGGCCTACGAAGAAGCTGCCGTGGGCGCCTTCCTGCAAGAGCCGCGCGAAAAGCCGGTGCGCTTTCCCAACCTGGCCCCGGACGCGTGCCTCTTTCGCCGGCTCGGCGAGCAGGCCGCCGTCACCCGGACCGACTCCAACCCGTTATTGACTCTGCCGCCAAGCTTTGAGGACTACCTTGGGGGCCTGACCAAAAAGCAACGCCATGAGCTGCGCCGCAAGATGCGCCGGGCCGAGCGGCTGGGCGGCCCTCTGACCTTCGTGCTCGACCGCAAAGCCGCTCGCATCGACGACTTCCTGCGCCTGCACCGCCTGAGCCATCCCGAAAAGGAACGCTTCATGGATCAGCCCATGGAGGGCTTCTTCCGGGCCCTCCTGCGGGGCTGGGCCGAGGAGGGCAGGCTGCGACTGGCCCTGCTGGAGGGGCGCGGTCAGGCCCTGGCGGCCATGCTGCAGGTGGCCGAAGGACCGGTGCTGCACCTCTACAACTCGGGCTTTGACCCCGAGCACCGCGAGCTGGCGCCAGGGGTGGTGCTGCTGGGCATGTGCCTGCAGGACGCCATCGCCTCCCAATACGAGGAATACGACCTGCTGCGTGGCACCGAGCGCTACAAGTATGACCTGGGAGGGCAAGACCGCCCCGTCTTTCGACTCGATCTCCCGTGAAGCACCTCTGCCTGAGCTACCACACCTGCCCCCTGGAGGAGACCGGCACCGGTCTTGCCGGGGGCATGAACGTCTACCTGCGCGGCCTGTTGCCGGCCCTGGAGGCCGACACGCTGGTGCTGACCGCCGGCCAGCGCTCCGAAGAGATCGAGCTGGGCCGCTCGCGCATCCTGCGCATCCCCTGCAAGAGCGAGCCCTGGACCCGCGAGCAGGCCTTCCAGGCCCTGCCCGAGTTCGTGCGCCAGGCCAGAGAGCGCATCCATGGCCAGGCCTTCGAAGCCGTCTCGGCCCACTACTGGATGTCAGCCCTGGCGGCTGAAGAGCTGGTTTCCGGGCTGAAGCCCGTGGTCATGTTCCACTCCCTCGACCCGCAGCGCAACCCGGTCCGACGCCAAGCCGAGCGAGGCATCGCCGCCCGGGCCGCCAGTGTGGTCTTCTCCTCGGCCCTGGACCGGGCCGTCAGCCAGCCCAGCCTGCCCGAGCTCAGCCGGGCCCGCATCATCCGTCCCGGCCTGGATCCAGCCTTTCACCCGCGCGACAGGAGCCAGGCCCGCCAGGCCCTGGGCCTGCCCGAGCACGAGACCCTGATCGGCCTGGTGGCCCGCGACGATCCGGCCAAGAACGCTGCCCTGGCCCGCCAGGTGACCCGCGACCTGGGCCTGACCCTGGTCGAAGTGCCCGGCCCTCGCTGGCCCCGGGGCCTGCCCCACCACCGCATGCCCGACTACTACGCCTCCATGGACCTCTTGCTGGCCATCGCCGACTATGAGACCTTCGGCCTGTCGGTCCTGGAGGCGCTGGCCTCGGGCTGCCGCGTGCTGGTCTCCGACCGGGGCTACTGGGGCGCCATGGGGCGCCGCACCGGAGCCGTCCGGGTGACGGCGCTGCAAGACCTCGGTCACAACCTGCAGTTGGCCCTGCAGGCGCCTCCCCCCGACCGGACCCTGCAAAGCCACTTCACCTGGCCCCGGGCTGCGCGGCGCTGGCTGAGCGCCCTGCTCCAGAGTCGTCCGGAAAAGATTTTGTAACGAATCCAGTGGTTCCGGCGACGACACTGCCAGGCGTGACATCGGCTCCAAAGTCGCTCGGAAAAAACCTTGTAACGAATCTGTAACTCTGTTAAAATCGCCCGCAATGGCCCAGAGGGACGTGCGCCGCGATCTCCGCTTCATGACCCTGGAAGGCTCGGCTTTTTGCATCATGGCCGGGGCGGGCGAAGCCTATTTTCCTGCTTTCGTGCTGGCCCTGGGCCACTCGCAGGTCAGCGCCGGCCTGATCGCCACCCTGCCGCTCTTTTTGGGCAGCCTGTTGCAGAACCTCTTTCCCCCGCTCATGCAGCGGGTGGGCTCGCTGCGCAGCTGGATGGTGGGCGCGGTGGCCCTGCAAGCCCTGTTCCTGCTGGTGCTGATCAACTCGGCCGCTTCGCTGCCCCTGATCTTCCTGGCCGTCAGCCTCTACTGGGCCGCCGGCTGGGCCTGCGGACCGGCCTTCAACACCTGGGCCGAGCGCCTGGTGCCCCGCTCCGTGCGGCCCAAGTATTTTGCTCGCCGCACCGCGCTGTGCAACCTGGTGCAATTCACCAGCATGTTGGGCGCCGGCTGGCTGCTCAGCCGGGGGGCCCAGTCTGGCCAGGCCCTGCAGGCCTTCACCCTGCTCTTCGGGTTGGCCGCCCTGGCCCGCCTCACCTCCGCCTTCTTCCTCTCTCGCCAGACCGACGCTCGCTTGCCCGAAGGCCATCGCGTGCTGGGCTTCAAGCAGGCCTTCGAAGTGGTGCGCAAGAGTCCCCAGGGGCGCACGCTCTTCTACCTGCTGGGGGCCCAGGCATCGCTTCAGATGGCCGCCCCCTTCGTCAGTCCTTTCCTGCTCGGCTGCCAGAAGCTGGGCTACTTCGACTATATGCTGGTGCTCTCCACGCTGGTGCTGGCCCGCATCCTGGCTCTGCCCCGGCTGGGCGGCCTGGTGCGCCGGGCCGGGCCTCGCAAGATGTTCTACTGGAGCGGCCTGGGCCTCATTCCTGTGCCTCTCCTCTGGCTGGTGTGCGCTCCCAGCCTGCCCGCCATGCTGGCCCTGCAGGCCTTCACCGGAGTGCTGATGGCCTGCTATGACCTGGCCGTCATGATGACCTACATGGAGGCTATCCCCGCCATCGAGCGTCCCAGCGTGCTGACCCGCTTCTCGGTGGCCCACACCCTGGCCATGCTGGGCGGCTCGGCGGTGGGCAGCCTGCTGCTCTGGGCCCTGGGCTCGAGCTGGACCGGTTACGCTGTGGTCTTCGGCCTGGCCGTGGTGGCCCGGGTGGCCGCCCTGCGCCTGCTGGCCATCGTGCCCGTGCCGACTCCGCGGGTCGAGTTCCTGGCCGTGCCTCCCCGCCTGGAGGCTGAGTCGGTGGTCTCCAGCGGCGGCCTGCTCACGAAGGTGGCCCGGCGGGCCGAGACCCGCGCCCGCGAGGTGGCCCTGACAGAGCTCGAAGTCAAGGCGCCCTCGCGCAACTGACGCTCATGGCGCGTCTGCTGGTGCTGATGGGGTCGGGCGAGACCACCCCCACGATGACCTCCACTCACCGCGAGGTGCTTGCCCACGCGGGCGGCCCGGCAGTGCTGCTGGATTCGCCCTACGGCTTTCAGGAGAACGCCGAGAAAATCTCCGCCCGGGCCGTCCAGTATTTCGAGCGCAGTTGCGAGACCCGGCTGGAGGTGGCCCGCTGGCACGACCAGGCCTCCCCCCTCGAGCGGGAGACCGCCCTGACCCTGGCCCGCGGCGCCTCCCTCCTCTTCTCGGGTCCCGGTAGCCCCAGTTACGCCCTGCGCCAGTGGCACAAGACCGAGATGGCCGCCATTCTGGCAGACAAGCTCGCTCGCCCCGGAGCCCTGGTCTTCGCCAGCGCCGCCGCCTGCACGCTCGGCTCGCGGGCCGTGCCGGTCTACGAGATCTACAGGTGCGGGGCCGAGCCCCACTGGCTTCCCGGTCTGGATCTACTCGCCCCGCTCGGTTTCCCGGCCGTGGTGGTGCCCCACTGGAACATCCAGGTGGGGGAGGATCACGACACGCGCTACTGCATGCTGGGTGAGCGCCGACTTCAGGTCATGGAGGCCGAGCTGCCCGAGGACCAGTTTCTGCTCGGCCTGGACGAGCACACTGCCCTGGTGCTCGACCTGGACACGCTGACCGGCCAGGTCACCGGCAAGGGCACCGTGGTTGTGCGCCAGCGGGGCGTGACCACCACCTTCCCGGCCGGACGTCCTTTCCGGCTGGGCGAGCTGTGCGATGGCCCGGCCCCGCCGGTGGTGGCGGCCGAGCCCCCCCGGGCCCAGCCCCTGGTGCAGGAGGTGGATCGCCTCGAGCAGGCCATCCGCGCCGCTCTGGACCAGCGCGACAGCCAGCAAGCCGTGGCCCTTGCCCTGGAGCTGGAGAGCCTGCTGGCCGAGTGGTCCCACGACACCGACGTGGCCAGTCTCAAGCGCGCCCGGGCAGCCCTGCGCTCGACCCTGGTGCAGCTCGGCCAGGCGGCCCGCACCGCCAGCGAGCTGCTCGAGCCGGTGGTGGAAGCCATGCTGACCCTGCGCCGCCAGGCTCGCTCCCGTCAGGAGTGGCGAGAGGCCGACGCCATCCGGGCCGAGCTCGCCCGGGCCGGCATCGAGGTGCATGACACCCCCGAGGGCACCCGCTGGGAGCTGGCTGGTTGAGCCCTGTGCTATGATCCTGGTAGAGGGTACAAAATGTCACTGAAGGCTCGGGATAAGACCAGGGAGGATGGAGTTATCACGAGCAAGGGAGGCCACGTCATGAGCTGGAGCCAGTATGAGGAGGCCCTGGAACAGCTTCGCGAGCAGCAACGAGAGGATTTTCGGCTGGTCATGGTCGCCATGGCCACGACGCGCGACGCCCTGACCACCACGCGCGACGCCCTGGCTCGCACTCAGGAGAGCCTCGAGCAGGTGGAGGCAGGCCTGGTGCGTCACCAGCAGCATAACGAGAAGCGCTTGGAGCTGATCGAGCGGGCCGCCCGCTCGGAGTCTTCCGAGGTGCGCTCTCGCCTCGACCGCATCGAGGAGCGGCTCGACCGGCTCGAGCCCCCCGCCGCCTGACTTTTCAGCCTTTTTTACCGTCCAGGTCGTACACTCTGGACATGCTCGAGCAAACTCGACTGCCGATCGGCTTCTTCGGGAACAGGGTCTCCCCCGGGACCTGGGTGCGCCCGGGCTCGGCGCCCACCGATCGGGACGTCTTCATCCCCGATACCGGGAACCTGTTCGCCAGGGGGGCCCAGATCCAGGCCGTTTCCGTCACCGGCGGCCGGGCCCGTCTGGTCAACCCGGCCGGGCAGGCCTTCAACTTTCCCGCCAATCTGCTGGCGGTGGCCGCCGCGGGCAACGGCTCCATCCCCTCTTTGATCGCGGCCACCTCGTTTCCGAGCGTGGGCGACCTGGTGCAGGCCTGCGATCGGGCCAGGCCCCGGAAAGACCCGTTCTTCGAGGTCCCGGTGGCCCTGATCGAGACCCACGGATTCGAGGAAGGAACCTTCCTGAACCTCCACGGCGAGTCCAGACAGATGAGCCTGTTTGAAACCAGAATTGCCCGCGAGGAATCCTTCCAGAATTGGGCCCCCGACGTGCTGACCAGGCTCAGGGCCGGCATCGTCGACCCGCACACCGCCAGTATTGGCTTACTTCCAGGCGGGCTGGCCATCGGTGGTGTGCTGATGCGAGCCCGCCGCGCCGCCTGAAAACCTGGAAAGAATTTTCGCGGGAATCCGACCCTGCTCGTGGAACGGTGTCCACCACACAACACCAGAAAGTTTCGAGGTCGTCCATCCGTATGCAACGCCGCCTGAGCGCGCTCTACCTGATCTTGATGCTCCTGACCGCCTGTGGCCCCGTGCCCCAGGGCGGGCCCGCTGGCACGGTCTCCAAATGGGCCGAGGGCAAGCCCCGGCCGCTGGAGGTCACCTTCGCCTCGCCGGTGGGCGAGGTGGAGAGTCCCGACGACGCGGCCGCCATCCTGGTGGGCTTCAACCAGCCCATGACCGCGCTGCAGCCGCTGCCCACCGAGCGCTCCATCGGGCCCTTGACGCTGACCCCCGCGGTGAACGGCAAGTTCCGCTGGAAGGGCACGGCCACGCTGGTCTTCACGCCCGACAAGCCGCTGTCGCTGGCCACCAGGTTCAAGGCCACCGTGCCGGCTGGAACCCCCTCCGCCCAGGGGCCCAAGCTCGAGAAAGACTATGTGTTCGAGTTCGAGACTCCGCGCCCCCGCATGGTCAAGTCCGAGCCCTCGGACGAAGCCAAATGGGTGCCGCTCGACCAGGTCTTCCTGCTCGAGTTCAACCAGCCGATGACGCCCGGCAAGCTGGTCGGTCTGATCAGCCTCCAGACCACCGACAAAGAAACGAAGACCATCGACCTTGACGTCCGCGAGCCGGATGCCAGGGAGCTCGCGCGCTTTTTCGGTCCCGAGCCCGACGAGGCCACCAGAGAGCGCTTCAATCGCCTGGTGGCGGCCGTGGCCAAGAAGCCTCTGGAAACCGGTCAGACCTATCGCCTGGTTCTCAGGAAGGGCCTGCTGGCCACCAGCGGCGAGCTCGGCTCGGGCGACGAGCAGTCGTTCACCTTCTCCACCGTCAACCGCTTCGAGCTCACCAGCTTGCGCGAAGCGGGAAAGAAGGTCTCGCCCAATGAGTCGCTCACCTTCAACTTCTCCAATCCGGTCAACTACGCCGAGCTGGCCAGAAACCTGACCTTCGAGCCAGCGGTCAAGATTCCCGAGAGCTACCTCGAAGACCGCGACTACGCCTCGGAAGACCTCTATTTCTATCTGCGCAAGACCCCGCGCACCAGCTACAAGGTGCGCCTGGGCGAGGGCCTGAAGGACCAGTTCGGCAACACGCTGGGCAAAGCTGTCGAGCTCACCTTCAAGACCGGGGACTATCCGGCCGGAGTGCGCATGCCCGAGGGCACCGCCGTGCTCGAAACCGCCACCCCCGATCCCCGCATTCCCATCGGCCTGATGAACGTCAAGCAGGCCGAGCTCAAAGCGGCCGTGCTGCAGGCCGATCAGCTGATCCGGGCGGTGGGCGGACTGCACAAATACAAGCCGCCAGGCGGCTTCAAGCTCATCCGCAAGCTCACCCCCAACGACAAGCCCAACGTGGTGCAGGACCGCTACTTCAAAGTGGCCGACGCCCTGGGCAAGGACGGCTCGGGCTGGCTCTTCATCACCCTCAAGCACGGCGACGAGAACCGCAACCTGCTCGTGCAGGTGACCAACCTGGGCCTGACCGCCAAGTTCTCGCCCGAGAACACGGTGGTGTGGGCCACCGCCCTGGACACCGGCAAGCCTCTGCCGGGCACGGCCCTGGAGATTCGAGACGAGAAGGGCAACCTGCTCGGCAGCGCCACCACAGGAGCCGACGGCACGGCCAGCTTCAAGGGCTGGCACACCTTCGGACTCAAGCAAGAGGACCGCTGGAGCCAGCCCCCCCTCTACATTTACGGCCGTTCCGGTAGCCAGGTGGCTTTCATCTGCAGCCGTTGGAACTGGCAGATCGACCCCTGGAGCTTCGATCTGGCCTACGACTACTCGCCCGAGGTGCCCGAGCGGCGGGGCATGGCCTTCAGCGAGCGCGGCCTCTATCGCGCCGGCGAAGAGGTCTACATGAAGGGCGCGCTGCGCGAGGTCGTCAGCGGCAGCTACCAGATCCCCGAGCTCAAGCAGCTCGACTTCAAGCTGATGGACTCGCGCGATCAGCTCGTCAAGCTGGGGGTGGTCGACCTGGGCAGCTTCGGCTCGTTCGACCACACCCTCAAGCTGGCCAAGAACGCGCCCACCGGCTACTACAGCATCTTCTACTACCTGCCCGGTGAGGCCCGCAAGAGCCTCAAGAATGAGGGCGCTTCCCCTCTTTTCGTGGACTCGTTCCGCGTGGAGGCGTTCCGGCCGGCTCAGTTCGAGGTCAAAGTGGACGTCAAAGAGCCTGTCTACGCCTTCGGCGACAAGCTGCAGAGCGAGCTCCTTGGCCGCTACCTCTTCGGCGGGCTGATGAAAGGCGATGCCGTCGAGTGGACGGTGCGAGCCGTGCCCCACAGCTACCAGCCGGAGGGCTGGGACGGCTGGGACTTCGGTCCCCTCAGCTGGCTCGACTCGGATGACGAGCAGCCCGAAGAGGCCAGAACGCTGCTCAAGGGCAGCGGCAAGCTGGACGACCAGGGCCAGAAGAAGCTCGAGGCCGAGCTGGCTCTCAAGTACAAAGGCAGCGCCGCCGTCACCGTGGAGGGCACGGTCACCTCGGCCTCCCGCCAGCAGATCAGCGGACGGGCCACCGTGCTGGCGCATCCCGGCAACTGGCTGATCGGCCTGCGACCCAAGAGCTCGTTCTTGAGCTCCAGGGCTCCGGCCGGCATCGACGTGGTGACGGTCACCTCCGAGGGCAAGAACCTGGGCGGCCAGAAGGTCAACCTGGAGCTCTTCCGGCGAGAGTGGCACTCGGTGCGCCGGGCTGAGACCGGGGGCTCGTATCGCTGGGTGGTCACGAGCGAAGATCAGAAGGTGGGCGAGCCCATCGTGGTCACCACCAAGGACTCGGCCGTGCTGGCCAACCTCAACCCTGACAAGTCCGGCTTTTACGTCGTGAAGGCCTGGGGCGAGGACAGCAAGGGCCGCAAGATCGAGACCCAGACCACCTTCTACGCCAGCGGCTCGGACTACGTGGGCTGGGCCCGCAGCGAGAACGATCAGGTCGGGCTGGTGGCCGACAAGAAGAGCTACAAGCCCGGCGAGACAGCCCGCATCCTGGTCAAGTCTCCCTACGAGGACTGCCAGGCGCTGGTCACCGTCGAGCGCGAGCTCATCATGCGCCGCTTCGTGGTCGAGCTGAAGGGCAGCACCCCCACCATCGAGGTGCCTCTCAAGTCCGAGGATCTGCCCAACGCCTTCATCTCCGTGGTGCTGGTGGAGGGCCGCCTGACCGATAAGGGCTTCGACGAGCAGGGTGAGGACCTGGGCAAGCCCTCCTTCCGGATCGGTTACGTCAACCTGCCCGTGGACACCGGCGAGAAGCACCTCTCGGTCAGCGTCAAGACCGACCGCGAGGAGTATCAGCCCCGCCAGACCGTCACCATCAATCTGGAGGTCAAGGACGCCCGGGGACGCCCGGTGCAGGCCGAAGTGGACGTGGCCGTGGTGGATCGGGGCGTGCTCAACCTGATCAACTACCAGACCCCCGACTTCTTCGCGCCGTTCTACGGCCCGCGCTCGCTGCGCGTGGTCACGGCCGAGATGCGCCGCGACGTGATCGGACTTCGCAGCTACGGCACCAAGGGCGATCCTGAAGGCGGCGGGGGAGCCGGCGTGCCTGGCGAGACCCGCGAGGACTTCCGGGCCACGCCTTACTGGAATCCCCGCGTGCTGACCGACTCTCAGGGCAAGGCCACGGTCACCTTCGAGCTGCCCGACAGCCTGACGTCCTTCCGGGTCATGGCCACCGCTCTCACCAGAGCATCCGACTTCGGAGCCTCCGATTGCGAGCTGCGGGTCAACAAGCCAGTCCAGATGCTGCCCTCGACTCCGCGCTTCGTGCGCATCGAGGACCGCTTCCAGGCGGGAGTGCTGGTGCACAATAACACCAGGACCTCGGGCAGCATCGAGGTCTCGGTCCAGGCCGAGGGAGTCGACCTTTCGGGCGAGGGCAAAGCCACCGTCTCGGTGCCGGCCGGCGAGGAGAAGGAAGTCATGTTCGACTTCCTGGCCAAGCGGCCGGCCGAGGCCAAACTGACCTTCCAGGCCAGGATGGACATCCACCAGGACGGTCTGGCCCTGCCTTTGCCGGTGCTCTTGCCGGTGGCCACCGAGACGGTGGCCGATTCGGGCGACACCGAAGGCCAGGTCAAGATCCCGCTGGGTCTTGCGTCCAGGCCGGCGCCCGGGGTGGGCGGCCTGACCATCACCCTCTCTCCCTCCATCCTGTCCGGCTTGAGCGGGGCGCTGGAGTATGTCAGCACCTATCCCTACGGCTGCCTCGAGCAGCGGCTGACCCGCCTGGCTCCCAACTTCCTCTTCCCTGATCTGCTCGAGGCTTACGCCGAGGGCGACCGCAAGAAGGCCCGCAAGCTGGTGCAGGCCAGCCTGGACGAGTTGGGCGGCTTCCAGGCTCCCGGCGGGGGCATGCTGCTCTGGCCGAGCTCGAAGTGGGTGAACGCTTACCTCTCGGTCTACGCCCTGGACATGCTCAATCGGGCCAAAGATGACGGCTACGAGGTCGACAAGCGCCTGCTGACCGACCTGCGGGGCTACGTCAAGAAGGTGCCCAACGCCGAGACGTTCGACTATCCTTACTCCCAGGCCGAGGAGATCGTGGTGCGCTCCTACGCCGTCAGCGTGCTCGCGCGCCTGGGGGTCAAGGACCGGGGAGCCTTCGACCGGCTCTATGCCGACCGCAAGGACGCTCCTCTGGAGGCGCGCGTCTACCTGCTTCAAGCGGCCCGCCGCATGGGCGTGGGCAAGGAGAAGGTGGCCACGCTTCGCAACGAGCTGACCTCGCGGGTGCGCATGGAGGCCGACTCGGCCTACTTCCAGGAGAAGGACCAGGCCTCGCTGGGCTGGGTCTACGGCTCCAACGTTCGCCTCACGGCCCAGATCCTGGCCGTGTTGCTCGAGGAGGAGGCCCCGCCCGACTTTGCGCCGAGGCTCGTCAAATACCTGATGAGCGTGCAGAAGAACGGCCACTGGGGCAACACCCAGGAGGATCTGGCCGTGTTGACGGCGCTCGATCGTTATCGCGACAAGTTCGAGAAGGGCTCTCCCAACTTCAAGGCCTTCGCCCGGATCGACGCCAGGTCGGTGCTGGAGAGGAGCTTCTCGGGCACCACGGCCCAGGTGGCCAACGTGAAGATTCCCATGGCCGAGCTGCCGGTGGGCAAGGTCAATGTCGATCTCGAAAAGCAAGGCAAAGGCCGCCTCTACTACACTCTGCGCCTGCAGTACGCTCCGGCTGAGGACGTGCCGGCCCGCGACGAGGGCTTCATGGTGCTCAAGCAGGTGGTCAACGTCGAAACCAACACCGTCGACCCGGTGCTCAAGGCGGGCAAGATCTACAAGGTCACCCTCTCGGTGATCACCCCGCAAGAGCGTCGCTTCGTGGTGCTCGACGACCCGCTGCCGGGGGGGCTGGAGGTGGTGCAGACCACCTTCGAGACCGAGTCCGACACCATGCGCCGGGCCCTGCAGATGGGCTCGAAGGACCGTTCCGGCTGGGGCGGCACCTTCGACCACTTCGAGGTGCATGATGACCGCGTGCTGCTCTTCGCCCAGCAGCTCGAGCCTGGCGAGCACACCTTCGAGTACCTGGTGCGGGCCGGCTATCCCGGCAAATACGACCAGCCGGCCACGAAGTGCGAGGAGATGTACGAGCCCGAGGTGTTCGGCACCACTGCCCGCCAGGCGGTGGAGATCCGCTGAGACGGCTCCGGCTCGGCCGTCGGGTGCGCTGGGCCCTGGGCCTCGTGGCCCTGGCCGCTCTGGTGTTCTTCCTCTGGCCCGTGCCCGAGGCCATCCGCCATCCGGCCCCGGCCGGCTCGGTGCAGCTCACCGACCGGCACGGCCTGCCCTTGCGCGAGGTGCTCGGCCCCGAGCACATCTCCAGCCATGCCGTGGGCCTGGATCAGATCTCCCCCTCTCTGATCCGGGCCACCCTGGTCAGCGAGGACCGGCGCTTCTACTACCACCCCGGCGTGGACCCGCTGGCGGTGGCACGGGCCGTGTGGCTGGACGTTCAGAGCGGCGAGCTGGTCTCGGGCGGATCCACCCTGACCCAGCAACTGGTCCGCAACCTGGTCGACATCGGCCCGCGCGGTTGGCGCTCGAAGCTGCGCGAGGCCTTCTACGCCCTGCGCCTGGAGGCCAGCCTCAGCAAGGCGCAGATCCTCGAGCTCTACCTCAACCGGGTGAGCTACGGCAACCAGGCCCTGGGGGCCGAGGCCGCCTCCCGGCTTTACTTCGAGCGCCCCGCCCTGGCTCTCTCGCCTGCCCAGGCCGCTTTCCTGGCCATTCTGCCGCGCGCCCCCGGCCATTACAATCCCTACGTCAACCTCGAAGAGATCCTGCCCCTGCAGCAAGACCTCCTCAAGCGCATGGACCTGACCGGCGAGGAGCTGAAGCTGGCCCTGGACGAGCCCATCGAGCCGGCCTTTCCCGAGGGCGCCTTCCGGGCTTCCCACTTCTGCGATTTCGTGACTTCGGAGGGCTTGCCGCCCGGGCCGGTAACCCGCACCACCCTGGACTGGCCCCTGCAGGAAGAGGTCGAGCTCATGCTGCGAGCCCACCTGGCTCGCCTCCAGCCCCAGCAGGTCACCAACGGCGCCGTGCTGGTGCTCTCGGTGGACACGGGCGAGGTGCTGGCCATGGCCGGCTCGGTGGACTACGCCCAGGGCCAGGTGAACGCCGCCCTGGCCCTGCGCCAGCCCGGCTCCTCGCTCAAGCCCTTCACCTACGCCCTGGCCCTGGAGCGGGGTCTCAGTCCGGCCAGTCTGGTCAGCGACATCGAGACCGGCTCGCTGGAGGATCGCTACCTGCCCGACAATTACGACCGGAAGTTCCACGGTCCGGTGCGGCTGCGCGAGGCCCTGGCCTGCTCTTATAACGTCAGCGCCGTGCGGGTGCTGCACGAGGTGGGGGTCGATGCCCTGCTGCTTCGCCTGCGCGAGCTGGGCTTCGTGGAGCTGACCGAGGCCCCCGATCACTACGGGCTGGGCCTGACCCTGGGCGATGGCGAGGTGACCCTGCTCGAGCTGGCCCAGGCCTATCGCTGCCTGGCCCGGGGCGGGCTGTTCGCCCCCTCGCGCACCCTGCTCGAGCAGCCGGCCCCGGCCGACCGGCGCGTGTTCGACCCCGTGACCGCCTACCTGATCACCAGCATCCTGTCTGACAAGAACGCCCGAGTGAACGCCTTCGGAGCCGACTCGGTGCTCAATCTGCCCTTCCCCTGCGCCGCCAAGACCGGCACCTCCAAGGCCTACCGCGACAACTGGACGGTGGGCTACACGAAGGGCTACGTGGTGGCGGTCTGGGTGGGCAACTTCGACGCTGACCCCATGGTGGACGTGTCCGGCATCACCGGCGCCGGGCCTCTCTTCCGCGACGTCATGCTCTTTCTGCATCGGCGCGGTCCGGCCGAGGCCTTCTCTGCCTTCCCCGAGCCCGCCGGAGTGAATCACCTGACGGTGTGCACCGCCTCGGGCGAGCGTCCGGGCTCGAGCTGTCCCCACCGGATGGAGGAGCTCTTCGCCGCCGGCACCGAGCCCTCGGAAGAATGCAGCGTGCACCGCCAGCCCGGCTTCGAGGTGTATCGACCCGAGTATCAACCCTGGATGGAGGATCGGGGATTGCCCCGACCGCCTCCCGCTCCCAGATTGGAAGGCAAGGTGCGCATCGTCTTTCCGGAGGACGGCGACCATTTTCGCATCGATCCCCTGCTGCGCGGCGAGTACCAGAGCCTCAAGCTGCGGGCCGTCGTGCCCGAGGGCTGCCGCAGCCTCACCTTCATCGTGGACGGCCAGCGTTTGAGCGCCGTAACCGGACCCTTCAGCCAGCGCTGGCAGCTCTCTCCCGGCACCCACCGGCTGGAGGCCGAAGCGCTGGGCGCGCAGGGCGCCCGGCTGCGCAGCGACCCGGTGACCATCACCGTCCGCTAAGCTCGCGGGTCGAAACTCTCTCAGCGCGCGGCGGCCAGGCGCTCCCGCCGGGCAGGCCGTTCAGGCCCGAAACCTGCATGCCCTGGAATTGTGGAGAGCACGGCGAGGTCTCTGTCCCGGCGGAGATCGACAGCAAATTTTCAGCCCTGGCCGTTATCTTGATCGGGTGCTGGTCTCGATGACCCTCCTGCGACCGTGGGCGCTGAAAGGGCCCTCCTCGGCGGCTTCCTGGAAGCCGGTGGATCGCTATGCGCCGCGCGAGGAGCTGATCGAGCTGGCTCGGGGCGCCCAGGGCGTGCGGTCGGCCCGGATGGCCCGCGCTCTCCTGGGCAAGGTGAAACTCGATCCGCTGCGCAGGCTCGAGCGCGAGGTCGGTTACAAAGCAGCGCAACCGAGCCTGAACGTGGACATCGGGCCCTCCCTCGAGGGGCTTTCAGCCAGGGAGCCTGGCGCATCGCGGGTGCTGCTGCAGGCTTATCACCTGCTCAAGGACGAGCGCTGCCTGAGCCTGCTCGGCATGCCTTCGGCGCCGGCCGAGTGGCTCGTGGCCCGCGGGAACGCGCTGGAGGTCTCGCCCCCCCTCTTCGCCACCGCGGACGAGCTCAAGCGCGCCCTGGAGCAGCCGCTGCCCGACCCTCGCTTTGCCACTCTTGGCGCTGATCTTTGGGCTCGGGGCTGGCTGGGATGGAACGAGTCGCAGTTGGAGATGGTGCCGAAGGCACTGGAGAAGCTGGCCAGTATCCGTCCGGCGGACGAGAGCTTCGTGCGCGAGCAGCTGCAGCCCCTCCGTGATACCCCCTTTGCCAGGGTCAACTTCCAGGCCCTCGCCCTGATGATTCGACTGGCCGACACCGACCCGGGACTTGATGGCGTGGTCGCGGACAGCATTCTGGAGGGCGAGCTGCCGTTCGGGCTCAACCAGATCCAGGCGGATTTCCTGTCCCGCGCCGCCGAGCGCGGCTGGCGGCCCACCAGCGAGCAACGTGAGCTGCTCCTTTCCTGCGTCGAGCTTCCCGATTCCAGGTTCGAGCTGGGCATGCGCTACCGCTGGGAGAACAGCGCTCGAGCCCTGTCGGTGCTCAACCGCGTGGGGCTCGGGGAGGCCCGTCTGGCGCTCCCCGACGGGCAGCTCTGTTCGGTGGCCGAGTGGGTGAAAAAGTGCATCCTGGACTCGAGCGAGTACGACCTGGGCCGTGATCTGGCCCAGAGCTCCAGGCTGGCAGCCGAGATGGGGCGTTCTGCCGGCCTCACGCTCGGCGACCTGGAGCCCACAGACGATACCCGGCTCGGAATGCTGGTCGCCTGCCGCGAGCATGGAGTCCTCTCGGGGGGAGACGAGATCCTGAACGAGCTGATGGTCCGCCCCAGCGAGGGAATGACCACCGGGGACATCCTCGACCCCCTGCGCCAGAAGGTCCTGGACGCCGGTATGGAGCATCTGCTGAGCCGCGACCTGAGCCTGTCCGAGCGCCTGGACGAGGCAGAGAGACTGCTCGACGTCGCCGTCTGCGTCGGCGCGCGTCCGGGTGGGCCGCTGCCCCACGAGAGGGTGCTCGAGCATCTCGAGCTCGGATTGCGCTCGACTGCGGTGGATCAGGCAACCTGGAGTGCCATGACGGGCGTGCCGGATGCTCCCTTGCGCTTGAAGCTGCTCCACCTGGTAGCCGACAAGCTCCCGCTGCCCGGCGTGGACCTGGCGCTGCAGCGCTCGGCCGCAGACGGTGGCCCGGTGGAGCAACTGTCGCACGCCGCGCGCAGCCGCTTCATCCTGGCCGAGTGTCTGTCGCGCGAGGACCGTCGAGACCTGCTCGATCGCATCCGCCCCGACCTGGAGGCGTTCGGGGGCCACGTCCACCAGCTGGGGCAGAGCTACGACTTTGTACAGAGCGCGCTCAGCAAGCTGGCGGGGGAGGACTACGAGCGCCGCCTGAGCGCCCTGAAGGATGCTCCCTCCCTGGAGCGCACGGAGGATTGCCTCAAGCTTCTGGGACGGGGCCCGGGATTGCTGGACTTCCAGATGTTCCCGACCCTCCAGGAGGTGTGGAGGGGTCGGGATACCTCCTGGATGGAAGGCTCGTCCCTGGCCAGCATGGTCGCGATGACGGCCAACCCCCTGACCGCTCGCCAGCGCTCCGTTTTGCTGCCCGAGATGATCCGGTCGACGCCGACCGAGCACGCCCGCAACGACCTGCTCGAGCCTCATCGACGGGCCGAGGTTGCCCTCTATAAAGAGCAACTGGCGGCGAGGCCGTCGCCCGAGACAGGGGCACGCCTGGTTCGTGACGGGGCTGCAATGGCCGAGTCACTGCCCGAATACCAGGTGAGGATCGAGAACAGCCGGGCGATCACCCCCACCTCTGCGCGAGTCGAGCTGGCACAGGCCTGGCTGGGGCTGCCCCTGGCCGACGAGGAGAGCGCTTCGGCGGCCCTGGCCCTGCTCGAGTCGGTTCCCGACCGCAGCCTGTTGCGCGCCGACCTGACCCGCATTTTGCACTCGCTGGATGAAGCTCGAGTGATTCCCCGGGCATGCGCGGTCTACCTCAACTGGAAGGAGCTCGAGGCGCAGGGAATGGATTCAGACCGGGCCTTCCAGCAGGCCCTTCAGGCCGAGATCCTGGACAGCCCGGCCGACGCCAAGGCCTCCCCGGTGGTCAACGAGGGGAGCTTCGTGCGCTTCGGCTCGGTGCGAGTGCCGCGGCGCTGACATTGCGGCGCTGTCAACCCTGAGGCTGCTCGGGGGCCGATGTCTATCTTGAGATCAGGGACTGACTTCCAGAGCGCAGGCTCAAGTTTGTGCAGAAATGGTCGAACGGCGCCGCGCCAATTCCTCAAGCGTTTACCGCGCGGCACCTTCGCGGAATCTCTCGGGGTAGGAAGAGGCCTCCGACCTGACCTCGGCCAGGTGGGCACGCCAGTCGCCTCCACGTTCGCATTTTTGGGCCAGCTTCTCCACCATCTTGAGCATGCTGACTTCTTGCCCCAGCAGTTTTAAAGCCCTGTGGGCTTCCTCGAGCGGCGGGAGCATTTCTTTGAGGGGAGCTTTGGTGCGCTTGGCGATCGCGCCCAGCACTCTCTCGAAAGCGGCCTGGCTCCGAAACGGGCCCTCGAGACGACCTTCGTGAGATCGGGCCAGGCGCTGAGCCGGGCTCTCCCGCCCGAGGATCAGGATGGTCGTCTTTGTATCGGCCTGGATGAACCCGCCCTGGATCGTCTCTTTGACCCCCCGGATAAACTCTCTCACGGTGGGGTACATCCGGTCGGGGAGCTCGCAGTGCAGACTCCAGCCTTCCAGGACCATCTCGGCGACCTGGTTTCGATCTTCGGGAACGGCCTGATCGAGGTCGTTCAGCTCTCGGTGCAGGAGCGCGATCCGGTCGGGATTGCTCCTGGCGTCGGCGGCGTCAATCAGGCGCGCCTGGGCCGAGGGTCGTCGGTGGGCGTCCACGAACGAGTCCGTGAGGACGAGCGCCAATCCCACCAGCACCGCGATCAGGAGGCCCAGCGGGCGGTCTCGCCCATCGAAAGTCGTGGTGTGGATGCGAAAGCCCACGCTGGCGGGGTATCCCCGGTAACGGCTGCGCAGCCCTAGAAGGACCCCCAGGCCGAAGGCCACGCCGGGCCCGAGCAAGACAAACCAGAGCGGGCCATCCCCGAGCAGTAGGAAAGAGGGGAGGAGTGAGATGACCGCGGCGCCCAGCCCGTAAAGCAGTGCCCTGGCAAGCGGTGGGCGTAACCTGTTGCGGCAACTCTGGCAGAGAAAGTAGGTGCCAGCCTGCTGATACCAGGTGCTCGTCTTCTCTCTCACCTCGACCACAAATGGCACGGAAATCTTCACCTTGTTCGCGACCACCTGCTCGGGGGTGCGCCATCGCACCGTCTGCGGCGCCATCTCGAAGGGCTTCAGAGCGGCCTGGCAGAGATCGCAATCGTCGGGTATCTGCACCGATCGGCTCTCGCCGGAGCGTTCCGCCTCATAACGCTCGATGGGGACGCCCTCACTCCCATACATCCTGGTCGGTTCGAGGGCGGACAGATCCGACCTGCAGGGGGTCAGGGAGCCTGCAAGCTGTGTTCGTGCTCCCCGTCCGGAGGTTTCGACTTCCGGCAGGACCGGCCAGGGTCTTTCTGTCTGGCCCCGAAAGGTCTCGCCATGCCCCTGCACGAGATCCTGTCCACTCTTTTCATCCTCATCCTGACCTCCGTTCTGCCTGCGGGCCCCGGGGACCAGTACCGCATCACCCTGACGCAGGGCATGGAGACCGGCGTGGTGCTCGTCCAGCGTACTCCCACCGGTCTCGAGCTCAGCGACGAGGGGGGTCTCTTGATCGCCCGCGCCCTCAGCCAGACGTCGCCCCTGGTCTACCAGGTCAGCTCGCAAGAGGGCGAGGAGCGCATCGACCTGAAGGGCTACCTGCCCACCCTGACAGCGCCGCTGCCTGCCGATCAGAGCTCGCTCAGCCTGCTCGCCACCGATGGAGGCAAGGTGGACGTCACCCGCCAGGGACAGGCCATCGTGCTCAGGTTCTCCGCGCTGCCCGACTTCGTGGCCAGGATCGAGCCGCGCTGAACTTTCATCCTCCTTTGAGGAGAGAGCCGTAAAATTAGAACATGATCTCGACCCGGATGGCCGCCCTCCCCCTGGCGGCGGCAAGCAGGATAGCCCGTCCTCAGGCTGACTCCAAACTGGAGAGCGTCAACCTGGACCAGGTGAGCCTGTCCACCCCGAAGGCTCCGACGGGGCTTCCCCGCATCGCTCTGCTGGTGGCTCTGTGCGGCAGCCTGGGAGCCTGCGCCAGTCTCCCGGGCGGCCCGGTCATGGCTCGTCAGGCCGGCGAGAGCATCACCCGCCAGCACCTGGCCGCCGAGCTGCCGGGTGGGGAGCGGTGCGGACGTCTGGTGCCCCTGTCCGGCCAGCGCTCTGATCGCCCCACCCAAGTGAGCATCTACGGCATGAATGGATCGCCCGACCAGCTGCAGTCTCTCACCCGTCAGGCCGCGGACGAGGGCTACAACACCATGGCCTTCGTCTACGAAGATCACCAGTGCACACTGCGCGAGACCGCCCGTGACCTGGCCAGCGAGCTGAGCGCCTGGCGCCGGGCTCATCCCAACCGGCTGCTGCGCATCGACGCCCACTGCATGGGGGCTCGCTTCAGCGTGAAAGCCCTGGCCGAGCTGGGCGTGCAGGCGGGCACGGTGCAGCTGAACATGCTCACCCCGCCCCTGGCAGGGTTCCCTCTGGCCAACACCGCCCAGCTCGTCCCCCGCCCGCTGGCGCGGCTGTTCCCGGGAACGATGCCTGGCTACGACATGGGCTCCAGCTCCGACTATCAGGCCGAGCTCGAGCGCACCACGCTCCCGGCCAATATCAGGACCCGCATCTTCTACGGTCAGGCCGATACGCTCATCGACTACACCCAGCCCGCCTTCCGGGCGGTGGAGCAGAACCTGAGAGCCAGCGTGCACTACGTGCCTGGCGGCAGCCACATGGGCGTCATCGAAGCGGTGGCGCGAGGCAACTACAGCTCGCAGGCGCTACCTTACCAGCCGCCCAGCAGCCTCCAGGCGCTTCTGCGCTAGAAGTCCGGCCGCAAACCCCCATGGGGTGTCGGAGGAGCTACGCTCTCGGGGGGCCCTGCCCCCGCCTCCGCCACCACAAGATATTGCAGGCGGCCGGACTTCTCATGTGCTCGCACTCTGGTCTTGCACTTTACAACGCGCAGGAACGCAGTTCCGGACTCGAGCTTTGGGGCCCCCTCTTCTGTCAGGTCTGGTCGGCGCGCGGGTTGCGCAGGCGGGCCAGCAACTGCGGGTCAGCCGTCTGAGTGGTGGGATCCACCTGCTGGGGCTGCTGACCCTTCTGGGCGTTCTGTTGCTCTTCCAGATTGTTGGCGACCTCGCCCCCCTTGCGCTTGTGCAGCGTGGGGCTGGCCAGCAGCGGCGAGTCGTCTAGCTTGCGGAAGCTGCGGAAGTAGGAGCCTGGCCCGATCTGGCCGGCAGACTGCACATCTACGCTCTGGGTCGAGCCGGTGGCCCGGGTTTGCACGTCGTAGCTGCCGGTGGCTCCGGCTTGACCCTCGCCGCTCTTGGCGGCATTCTGCAACTGCTCGGGCTGCTGCACGCCCGGCTGTCCCTGCAGCTGTTGGGCGGCCTGCTGGGTCTCCGGGCTCAGCTCCACCTTGTCGGTCTCTTTGTCGTCGTCGGCCGCCTTGCCGGCTTCGGTCGGCTTCGTGCCCTCAGCGGGCCGAGTGGCCTGGGTCGGCCTGGCCGCCGCAGCCGGGGGGGCGCTGCCCACCGCTCCGCCGCCCGGAGCGCCCGTGCCGCCGCCGCTCGACCTGGCCCCGCCGGCCTGGCCAGCGGGTGCCACCTGGCGGGGAGCGTTGGGCTTCTTGGTGGCATTCTGGCCGGCCTGGCCCTGGGCCGCCTGCTGGTTGGGTTGGACAGTCTCTTCTTTGATGTCCACGCGCCCGATGACGTCGCGTCCGCCGTGCAGCATGCCGGGCTCGGTGGAGGGGTTCCAGAAGGCCTTCTGTTGTTTCTTGGGCTGCTGGCTCTCCTGCACCCCGTTCACCCCGCCGTCGCCGGCCGGGTCCTGAGATCGCTGACCCTGCTGCAGGTGCTGATCCACCCGCGGCTGCACCAGGCTCTGCAGAGCCTGGATGAGCGAATCCACGTCACCAGCCTTGGCAATGCCCTTGTTACCGATCTCGTCGAGCAGCTCGGCTGACATGGAGGTGGCATCAAATCCCGGGTTTTCCGGGCTGGCCACTCGAGACACACCCTGGTCCTCGGCCGTTTTGGTAACGGTCTGCAGGGCCCGGTTGCGAAGCTCCGGGTTCTCACCTAGAGGTCGCTTCTCGAGGGCTTGCGGGTGTTCGGGGGGAGCGGGGGCGGCGGCCGTGGGGGTCTTGAGCAGCATGCAGCGTTCCTCCAAATCGGGTATCCCCCTGAACACGGAGTGAACTAGGGGTGGCGAGTAAACAGGTTGTGAATAAATCGTAACATTTTGCAGGCATGTAACAGATCGTCCATGGCCCGGTCGATAGGGGCAGAGAGACAGAAAGGAGCCCGAGCCCGATGAACCGTGGATGGAATGCGATGCTGATTGGCCTGGTGGCCGTTTTGACCCTGTCCGCTGCTGCCGAGGAGCCGACCCAGGGATGCCAGCAGGGTGGAGGATCGCGAGGCCAGATCTTGGAGCGTTTCGACGCCAACCAGGACGGTAAGCTCGACCAGGGCGAGCGCCAGGCTGCTCGCCAGGCCCGGCGCGAGCGCAACCATGGGAAGATGCTCGAGCGTTTCGACGGCAACCAGGACGGCCAGCTCGACCAGGGCGAGCGCCAGGCCGCACGCCAGGCGCGCCGCGAGCGCCTGGGCGGGCAGAGTGGCGGCAACTGCGACCGCCCTGGCTCGCAGGCCGGTGGTCCGGGCGCCAGCCCCGACCGCCCGGGCCGGTGCGGCAACCAGGGCCAGGGCCCGCGCTTTGACCGCGACGGCAATCGACCCGGCCCG
>JAANMY010000272.1_pt1 | contig 75229 bp, 77 predicted proteins | sample 7279691 | NCBI WGS metagenome assembly JAANMY01 (sample SAMN14094543, study PRJNA606508) | bioreactor metagenome | isolation source: A lab-scale SPAN reactor treating ammonium-rich wastewater day 388 | place: Ireland: Galway | collected 2018-02-07 | reverse complement strand
CTGGTTGATGGCAGGGACTCTATCAACTCCCGCAGCACGGATCGCGCCATAAACAGCGGATAGCGATTTTTATCTATGCAATCGTCCGGGATGCGACACTTACTTAATATTTGAATCGAATAGCTTTTCCTCGATGGCTGTCGGTCTCATGAAATTGGGTCTCTCGAGCTCTACGGAAGGGCTGCTACCCGCAGACGAGTGTCTGCAAATGGGGTTATAGAACACTTCAAGGTAGCCAAAGATTGCGCTGCGCCGTTCTTAAAAGCAGCAGGGGCGCTAGCCCTGCTGCGCCATGGCTTCGCCCAGGCGCACGGGGCGGGTGGCCTGCCAGTCGGCAGTGAAGTGCAAATCGCCTTGGGGCATGAGCAGTACGACGGTGGAGCCCAGCAGAAAGCGGCCCATTTCATCGCCACGGTGGAGGTGGATGTTTTGCGCCTGGTAATCCCAGTCGCGCAAGGTGCCGGGGCGTGGGGGATTGACCACGCCGTGCCAGACGGTGGCCATGCTGCCGACGATGGTGGCACCGACCAGCACCAGCACAAAGGGGCCAAATTCGCCCTCAAATACGCAGACCACGCGCTCGTTGCGGGCGAACAGGCCGGGCACGCCCCGGGCGGTGGTGGGATTGACCGAAAACAGATCGCCGGGCACGTAAATCATGCGCAGCAGCCGCCCGGCGCAGGGCATGTGGATGCGGTGGTAGTCGCGCGGGCTTAAGTAGATGGTGGCAAAGTGCCCATGGGCAAATTGCGCGGCCAGGGCGGCATCGCCGCCGACCAAGGCCTGGGTGCTGTAGTGGTGGCCTTTGGCCTGAAAAATCTGGTCGCCCGCAGCGCCGGTGATGCGGCCCAGCTGGCTGATGGCGCCATCGACGGGGCAGACCCAGTCGGCATCGGCCAGGGGGCGCACTCCGGGGCGCAGGGGCCGGGTGAAGAATTGGTTGAAGCTTTTGTAGGCGGCGGGGTCGGCCTCCAGCGCTTCGCTCATATTGACTTTGTAGCGCTGGATGAACCAGCGGATGACGGCGGTGGTGGCGCTGCCGCCTTCCAGGCCGGCGAGTTTGCCCATGAGCTGGGTGAGTGCCTGTTTGGGCAGCAGGTATTGGGGCAAAACAGCAAGGCGGTCGGACATGGCAAGCAAGGGTAAATTTATAAAAAAACGCCCGCAAAGCAATGCCTGGCGGGCGCTGATAGCTATTAAAAAAAGTTTTAGATGATGGCGTCAGCGGGCAGGCGCTGCAGCATGGCCAGGCTGCTGGCGATGCGCTCGCGCAGTTCGCGGCGGTCCACGATCATGTCCACGGCGCCTTTTTCTTGCAGAAACTCGGCGCGTTGGAAGCCTTCGGGCAGCTTGACGCGGACGGTGGTTTCAATCACCCGCGGGCCGGCAAAGCCGATCAGGGCGTTGGGTTCGGCCATGACGATGTCGCCCACAAAGGCAAACCCGGCCGAGACACCGCCCATGGTGGGGTCGGTCAGCACGCTGATGTAAGGCAGGCCTTTTTGTGCCAAGCGGGTGAGGGCGGCGTTGGTTTTGGCCATTTGCATGAGCGAGAGCAGGCCTTCTTGCATGCGTGCGCCGCCGGTGGCGGTAAAGCAGATGAAGGGGACTTTTTGCTCGATGGCGGTTTCCACGCCCCGGCAAAAGCGCTCGCCTACCACGGAGCCCATGGAGCCGCCCATGAAGTCGAACTCAAAGCAGGCGGCGACCAGCTCGATGCCTTTGACGGTGCCGCCCATGACGACCAGGGCATCGGTTTCGCCGGTGTTTTCCAGCGCTTCTTTCAGGCGCTCGGGGTATTTGCGGCTGTCTTTGAATTTGAGGGCATCAACGGGGATGACTTCTTGGCCGATTTCGTAGCGGCCTTCGCCGTCCATGAAGTGGTTCAGGCGGTCGCGGGCGTTGATGCGGTGGTGGTGACTGCAGGTGGGGCAGACGTTCTGATTTTTTTGCAAATCGGTTTTGTACAGCACCGCTTCGCAGCAGGGACATTTCACCCACAGGCCTTCAGGAATTTGCTGGTGGCGTTCCTTGGGTTCGGTTGCTTGGGCCTTGGTGGGCAGCAGCTTTTCAAGCCAGGACATGGCTCCTCCTTCAATCTAGCGAGAGCGGCCAGCGCCCAGAACAGTTCTGGTGCTGGCCAAGGGCGGCATTATGCGTCCATTGCTTTGCGGATGCCACGCAGAAAGTCGATCGCCAGGGGGATGACTTTTTCGTGCGGCTGGTCTTCCAGCAGCTGGATGATGCGGCTGCCAATGATGACCGCATCGGCCATTTGGGCCACGGTGTGGGCGGTTTGGCCATCGCGGATGCCAAAACCCACGCCCACAGGGATGTGGACGTGTTGTTGGATGCGCGCCAGCATGCGGGCGACATCGTCGGTATCCAGCGCGGCCGAGCCAGTCACGCCTTTGAGCGAGACGTAGTAAACGTAACCGCTGGCGATTTGGGCAATTTCCTGGATGCGTGCGTCGCTGCTGGTGGGCGCCAGCAGGAAGATCATGTCCATGCCGTGGGCTTTGAGGGCGGCGGCAAAGTCTTGGCATTCTTCGGGCGGGTAATCGACCACCAGCATGCCATCTAGGCCGGCAGCTGCGGCATCGCGCACAAAGGCCCCCTCGCCATGCTGCAGGTCGTAGCGCTCGACGGGGTTGGCGTAGCCCATCAGCACCACGGGGGTGTGCTGGTTTTTCTGGCGGAACTCGCGCACGTAGCCCAGCACTTTGGCCAGATTCACGCCGTTGGCAATGGCGCGTTCGCCCGCTTTTTGGATGACGGGGCCATCGGCCATGGGGTCGGAGAAGGGTACGCCCAACTCGATGATGTCCACGCCCGCCTCGACCATGCCGTGCATCAACCCCGGGGTGATGGCAGCAAAGGGGTAGCCGGCGGTGACAAACGGAATCAGCGCCTGGCGGCCTTCGCTGCGCAGTTTGTCAAATGTTGCAGTGATGCGGCGGTTGCTCATAGTTTGTCGCTTCCTTTGACCTTCAGTCCCCGCATGGAGGGGCGGTCGTAAAAATCTTCGCCCGACAGATCGGCCACGGTGCCAATGTCTTTGTCACCCCGGCCCGAGAGATTGACCAGGATGGATTGATCGGGGCGCATCGTTTGGGCCAGTTGGATGGCATAGGCCACGGCGTGGCTCGATTCCAGCGCGGGGATGATGCCTTCGGTGCGGCACAGGCGGTGGAAGGCGGCCAGCGCTTCGCTGTCGGTGATGCCGACGTACTGGGCGCGGCCCAGCTCTTGCAGCCAGGCGTGCTCGGGGCCGACACCGGGGTAATCCAGGCCGGCGCTGATGCTGTGCGTTTCGGTGATCTGGCCGTCTTGGTCTTGCAGGATCAGCGTGCGGTTGCCGTGCAGCACCCCGCGCGTGCCTTTTTGCAGCGAGGCGGCGTGCTTGTCGGTATCCAGCCCTTCGCCAGCCGCTTCTACGCCGATCAGGCGGGTGTTTTCCAGGGGGATGTAGGGGTGGAAGATGCCCATGGCGTTGCTGCCACCGCCCACGCAGGCGACCACGGCATCGGGCTGTTCACCCGCCAGCTGCAGGCTGCGCAGCAGCTCGGGCATTTGCGTCAGGCACTCTTCGCCAATGATGCGCTGGAAGTCGCGCACCATGGCTGGGTAGGGGGCAGGGCCCGCCACGGTGCCGATGATGTAGAAGGTGTTGTCCACATTCGCCACCCAGTCGCGCATGGCTTCGTTGAGCGCGTCTTTCAGGGTTTTGCTGCCCGATTCGACGGGCACCACGGTGGCGCCCAGCAGCTTCATGCGAAAGACGTTTGGGCTTTGGCGCTTCACATCTTCAGCACCCATGTACACGATGCATTCCAGCCCGTAGCGCGCGCAGATGGTGGCCGTGGCCACGCCGTGCTGGCCAGCGCCGGTTTCGGCAATGATGCGGGGTTTGCCCATGCGCCGTGCCAGCATGGCCTGGCCGATGACGTTGTTGATCTTGTGCGCACCGGTGTGGTTGAGGTCTTCGCGCTTCAAGAAGATTTGCGCGCCGCCGATTTCTTCGCTCAGGCGCTGGGCGTGGTACACGGGGGAGGGGCGGCCGACAAAATGCGCCAGCTCGCGCTGGTATTCGGCCTGAAATTCGGGGTCGTTCTGGTAACGGGCCCAGGCATCGCGCAGCTCTTGGAGGGCAAAGGTCAGGGTTTCGCTGGCAAAGCTGCCGCCGTAGGGGCCAAAGTGGCCGGCAGCGTCGGGGTAGTGGTAGTTAAACATGCGATCAGTACTCTAAAGGGGAACATCGGCCGCCCGTACGGCGGCGATAAATTGCTTCATTTTGGCGGCATCTTTGATGCCTTTAAGAGGGCTGCCATTGGGCGCGGAGGCTTCCACGCCGGAGCTGACATCAACGGCCAGCGAGCGGCAGCGCGGGCGCAGCAAGCGCACGCCATCGGTCACGTTTGCAGGTGTGAGTCCACCAGATAAAACGAGGTGAGCAGCGACGTTTGGTGGTAGCAGTGACCAATTGAAAGCGTGCCCGCCGCCGCCGTAGCCCTCTACGTGGGCATCGAGCAAGATGGCTTGGGCTTGAGAGTAACGAGATGCGTATTCTACGAGGTCAAACGCGCGGGCGTTGGGGCCCAGCGGAATGCGGGCGGCGCGCAGATAGGGGATTCTTCCAAAATCGCTAGCTGCCCAGCATTGTTCAGGCGACTCATCGCCATGAAATTGTGCTGTAGCGCCCGGCACCAAAGCGCAAGCAGCTATAACATCTATAGGGTTTGGATTGACAAACAGCAATACCGGCGTGACAAAGGGTGGCAAGCGCCGTGCCAATTGGGCGGCCCGCAAGGCGGTGACGGCACGCGGGCTGGGCGCGTAGAGCACAAAACCCAGGGCATCGACCCCGGCGGCGACGGCGGCATCGACATCTTCCTCGCGCGTCAGTCCACAAATTTTGATACGGGTGCGGTGTGGCATGGGCTCAGAACCATTCTTCATAAGGGGCTGCCCGGCAACCAGGCAAAAGCGGGGGTGCTGCTGGGCAGATTCCAATGCGCGTCGTACACCGGGCCGAGGAAGTACAGCCCATCGGGGCTGAAGGTGGGGGCGGCCGCATCGCGTGAGCGGGCCTGCAGCACCTGCTGCATCCAAGCCGCCGGTTGCTTGCCTTGGCCGATGTAGATCAGGCAGCCCATGATGTTGCGGATCATGTGGTGCAAAAAAGCGCTGCCCTCAAATTCAAACCGCCAGTAACCGCAGGGCATGGCGTGGTCTTCGCGCATTGCCGCGTGGCCGGCCGGGGTGAAGGAGATGTCAATGCGGTGCAGGGTTTTGATGGGGGTTTTGGCCTGGCACCCCGAGGCCCGAAAGGAGGAGAAATCATGCTCCCCCAGCAGGGCTTGCGCCGCTTGCTGCATGGCGTGCGCCTGCAGTGGCAAAAAGACCCAGCCAACGCGTTCAGCCTCAATGCTGGGGCGCACGGGCGATTGCAGCAGCACATAGGCATAGCGGCGGGCCGTTGCGTGGGCGCGGCAGTGAAAGCTGGGGTGGCCCTCGGCGCTGTTGGGCATTTCGCGGGCCCAGTGCACGGCAATGTCGCGGGGTAAAAAGGCATTGGTGCCACGCACCCAGGAGTTGGGCGAGCGCTGCAACTGGGTGTCGAAATGCACCACCTGCATCAGGCCGTGAACCCCAGCATCGGTGCGGCCCGCACAGGTTGTGCTGATTTTTTCAGCAGCAAAGCGGCCCAGGGCCGCTTCGAGTTGGTCTTGTACGGTGTTGCCGCTGGGCTGGCTTTGCCAGCCCTGGTAGCGGCTGCCGTTGTAGCTGACCCCTAAGGCGATGCGCATAGTAGGCCTTGCAGAGCAGGGAGAAGGGTGGTCATTATTCAAGCTCGTTGAGCATTTTTTGGGCCCGGGTTTTCAAGGTGCCTTGGGCCTCACTCAGCACTTCTTCGATGAGGGTGCGCGCGCCTTCGGAGTCGCCAATCATGGCGAACTCTTGGGCCAGATCGAGTTTGGTGTTGAGGGGGTCGTTGCTGTCGGCGGTCTCGGCCTCGGTCGATGGGCTGGAGGGAGGGTCCAGGTCCAGGCCATCCAAGCCAAAGTCTGCGGCAAAGTCTGGCAGGGCTTCGGTCACTGCTGGGGGCGCAGTCGTTGCCTCTGCGGTGGGCAGGTCCAGAGCGCCCAAGCCGAAATCATCATCCGGTGGGGTGGTGGCCGGGGCGGCGGGGGGTGCAGGGGTGTCGAAGGTGGCGGGCGTGTCGGTGAAATCCAAACGGCTCAAGCCAAAATCGTCTTCCTCGGCCGGTGTTTCAGCAGCGGGGGCTGGGGTCGGGAAGCCAAAGCTGCTGTCCAGAGAAAAGTCCAGCGTCTCGGCGGGCGCAGGTGCTGGCGCAGCGTTGGCCTCGGTCGCCGGAGTGGTGGCGCTTTCGGTTCCGGAAGGCAGGTCAAGATCGACGCGGCTGAAGTCAAAACTGGGCACGGACTCTTGTGGGCTGAGCATGCTGTCCGCAAATTGGGTGTCTTGAATTTGGGAGGGCAGCTCTGGCTGCGACGGCGGGGCTTCAATGTTGAGGCTGCTGTCTATCGACGCAATGAATTGGTCGGTCGAGTCATCGTCTTGGATACTGGGCGGGATGAGCAGTTCGCTTTCCAAAGAAGGCGTGGGCGCAGCAGTCTCGGCAGATTGCGCCAAGGCCTGGGCAAAACCGGTGGTGGTGGCCGCAGCAGCAGCGGCACCAGTGGTGGTGCCCTCTGCGTACAAGGCGTTGTAGGGGTCCATGTTGAAGCCCAGGGTGCGCACGCGCTCCCAATCGCTCCCCTGGCCTTGGGTCAGGCCCTTGACGGCGCGCGCCGTCACTTCCAGTTGGGTGAGGTCTTGCTGCTTGGCGTAAATTTCGGCCAGTTTGATGTGAATGTTCAGCCGATCTGGGGCGCTGCGCAGGGCTTCGGCCAAAATTTTGATGGCTTCATCTTCTTTGCCATAGGCCAGGTACACATCGGCCTCGGCGATGGGGTCCACATCGCCATTGGCATCCAACTGGCTTGGCGAGTACGCCATGGTGCTGGCCGGGGTGTCGCTGTTGGTATCAATTTGTTGGCCGCCGCTGCTGTCAAACAAAGAATCAGGGGCCGGTGCCACCTCTAAGCTTGAGTCATTGAATGCGCTGGCCGCGGCTGCTTGTTGCTTGCGTTTGCGCCATGCCAGCAGCCCCAGCAAGCCCAATACGGCCACGCCACCGGCTGGGAGCAGGGGGTTTTCGAGCAACTGATCGACCAATGAAGGCTCAGGCACAGGTGCGGGCTGGGGGGCTTTTTGCGCTGCTTTGCGTGCAGGGGGGGCGGGCTCTGCTGGGGTGTCTGGGGCCGCAGCGGAAGTGCTGGCCGACGCTGGGTCTGCAGCGGCGGGCTGGCCTGCGTCCGTGGGCAGGATGGGGGCGTTGGCCTCCACCGTCAAAGGCGATGCAGGGGCATCGCCTGCCGTGGCGTTGTCGCCGGGCGTGGGTGGCATGGCGGTTTCGGCGGAGGCGGCCACGCTGCCAGCGGCCGTGGTTGCAGCCGATGCATCGCTGAGTTTTTCCAGCTCTGCCAGGTTGCGTTCAAGCTCTTTGGTGCGGTCATTTTGGGCGGTGGATTGTTTTTCCGCCATGAGCTTGTCTTCGACTTTGGAGGCGGCAGCCCCTTTGGAGAGCGTGAGCTTGTCGGTGGGCGTGGTGGCCGCCGTGGCATCTTCTACCTGTGCTTGCACCTTGCCAGAGGCGCTGCGCTCGGCCTCGCCGACCTGGGCCTGGGTGGTGCGTTCGGCCAATTTGCGGCGATAGGCGTTGAAATCCTTGCTTTGTGTGGCAATGATTCGCCGCGCTTCTTTGGCGCTGGTGCTTTGGGCTTGTTCGGCGTTAGGAATGCTGACCACCGCGCCAGCCTTGATGCGGTTGATGTTGCCGTTGATGAACGCGCTGGGATTGTTGCGCAGCATGGCCACCAGCATTTGGTCCAGCGAGATGCCGGTGATGGCGTGGGCGGCGGCAATGCGCCCTGCGGTGTCCCCCGTGCGCACGGTCACGCTGTTGGTGGCATCGGTTGTCCCCGCTGTTGCTGCGGCGCTGGAGGCGCTGGGCGCTGCGGTGCGCGGTTGTGAGCGGTAGGTTTGCCCTGTTTGGGCTGGTGTGGAGGCTTGTACGGCGGTGGTGGGTGCGGGGGTTTTTTGCACCGGGGGCGGATCCAGCAGCAGGGTGTAGCCCCGGGTGAGGTTGCCTGCGCTCCAGTTGGCCTGAAGAATGAGATCAATAAACGGATCATTCACCGGGGAGGTGGTGGTCAGGCGAATTTTTGAACCGCCTTTGGCCGGTGAGATCAGCTCTACGCGAACGTTGCGAGCCGTAGGGCTCAATTCCATGCCATGGGCTTGAAAGACATCGGGCGAGGCCAGCGTGGCTTGCAGTGAACCGGCTTCGGCTGCCGTGATTTGGGTAATATCAATTTCAGCGCGAAGGGGTTCGCCCAGATGCGACTGCACATGAATGGCACCCAGCGAGAGTGCGGCGGCAGGGCTGGCCATGAATGCAGTGCATAGGCTGAGGGCAGAGGCAAGGGCAGAAAATTTCCAGCGGTGCATAGTTGTGTTCATATCCCGGTCATCAACCGCTGGGCAGCGGCAAGTGTTTTGGTAGCTGTGTAAGACGCGCAGCTCTGTCCCCTGTCGCTGCAGCGACGGGATGAATAAAACGCGATTATGGCGATGCACAATCTGTTTGCTCAAGAATACGTACTGCCCTTGCCGCTTAGTCAGGAGAAAAGCCGGGATTGTTGCAGCTAAAACACAAGATGTTTTCTTTTATTAACAAAAAAGGAGGGGCTCAACCCCTCCTTGTTGCCTGAATTGGCCCGTGCTTTATGCCTTGAGCAAGATGCGCAGCATGCGGCGCAGCGGCTCGGCCGCACCCCACAGCAGTTGGTCGCCAATCACAAAGGCCGACAGGTACTGTGGCCCCATGTTCAGCTTGCGCACGCGGCCCACGCCCACTTGCAGGCCGCCGGTGATGCTGGCCGGGGTTAGCTCTTGCACGGTCAGGGCGCGGTCGTTGGCGACGAATTTCACCCAGGGGTTGCCCGCTTGGATGAGCGCTTCAATCTCGGCCAGGGGCAGGTCTTTTTTCAGCTTCAGCGTCAGGGCCAGCGAGTGGCAGCGCATGGCGCCGATGCGCACGCACAGACCATCGACGGGGATGGTGGTGGGGGTGCCCAAAATTTTGTTCACCTCGGCCTGGCCCTTCCACTCTTCTTTGGACTGGCCATTCTCGAGTTGGGAGTCAATCCAAGGGATCAGGCCACCGGCCAGCGGAGCGCCAAAGAACTCGGTCGGTACATCGTGGCGAATGGTGTGCGCCACCTGGCGGTCGATTTCCAAAATAGCCGATGCGGGGGTGGCCAGCTTGTCGGCCACGGCGTTGTGGATGACGCCCATGCCTTTGAGCAGTTCGCGCATGTGGTTGGCCCCACCGCCCGAAGCAGCTTGGTAGGTCATGGAGCTGACCCATTCGACCAACCCGGCCTTGAACAGGCTGCCCACGCCCATTAGCAAGATGGAGTTGGTGCAGTTGCCGCCAATCCAGTTTTTGCCGCCAGCGGCCAGTTTTTGCTCGATCAAATCCTGGTTCACGGGGTCGAGGACGATGACCGCATCGTCCTTCATGCGCAGCGCCGAGGCGGCATCAATCCAGTGCCCATTCCAACCGGCGGCGCGAATTTTGGGGAACACTTCGTTGGTGTAGTCGCCGCCCTGGCAGGTGATGACAATGTCGCATTTGGCCAGCTCGGCAATGTCGTGGGCATCTTTGAGCTGGGTGTGGGTTGTGGCCATGGCCGGGGCTGGGCCACCGGCGTTGGAGGTGGAGAAGAACACCGGTTCAATCAGGTCAAAGTCACCCTCGGCCTGCATGCGCTCCATCAAAACGGAGCCGACCATGCCGCGCCAGCCAACCAGGCCTACCAATTGCTTGCTCATAAATTGCCCTTTCGTGTGTGAAAACAGGAGTGAAAACGGCCGTCTGTTTTCGTCCGGCTCGCCGGGCCGGTTCTACGGGCACACGACGAACCGGGCTGGATCAGCCGGTAATCGTGGTGGTTGTAATGGTGGCACGCACCGCAGTGCCCAGCAGGGGCTGCTGGACAGCGAGAAGGATGGGGTGCGTGGAGAACATAACGGGATGCATTCTAGAGGAAACCCTGGGCGGCAGAATATCCACTATGGCGATATCAATCGTCGAAATGACGAAAAAACCCCGTTAATTTTGCCGAATTGCAAATTGCAGTGCCGACTGGCCCTGGACGATCTAGCGCAAAAAGCTGTAAATGCCCAGCCCCAGCGTACTGCCCGCAAGAATGGCGCAGGCCCAGGCCAAGCGCGTGGCACCGGTGCGCAACAAGCCCACGGTTTCTACGATGCGGGCTTGTTGCTCGGCCATTTGCTCGATCACGGCAGCGCTGGCTTGCTGGGCGTGCTCCAACTGGTCGATGCGCTTTTGCAATTGGATGATGTGTTGCAAGGCCAGCTCACCAGCATCGGTCGGCGTGCTGGTGACGGCCGATGAGGCGGGGCTGGGCGCGGGTGCCGCATCGTTCGGGGTCGGTGATTTTTTCAGCAGCCCTTTGGCGGTTTTAATGACACTGGGGGCCGCTTCAATGACATCGCCCCAGGGCACCATCTTCAGGGCCGTGATCCAAGGGATGGCCATGGCTTACAGCACCTCGCTGGCAAAGTCGGCCAAGCGTGAGCGCTCGCCCCGTGCCAACTGGATGTGGCCGCCGTGCTGCCAGCCCTTGAAGCGATCGACCACGTAGGTCAGGCCCGAGCTGCCTTCGGTGAGGTAGGGCGTATCGATCTGCGCCAGGTTGCCCATGCAGACGATTTTGGTGCCTGGCCCGGCGCGGGTGATCAGCGTTTTCATCTGCTTGGGCGTGAGGTTTTGCGCCTCGTCGATGATGACGAATTTATTTAAAAAAGTGCGCCCGCGCATGAAGTTCAAGCTCTTGATTTTGATGCGGCTGCGGATCAGGTCGGTGGTTGCTGAGCGCCCCCACTCGTGCCCATTGCCGCCGCTGCCTTTGGCCAAAAACTCCAGGTTGTCGTCCAAAGCGCCCATCCAGGGGCCCATTTTTTCTTCCTCGGTGCCGGGCAGAAAACCAATGTCCTCGCCCACGCTGACGGTGGCGCGGGTCATGATGATTTCGCTGTAGCGGCGGCTATCGAGCACTTGGGCCAAGCCGGCCGCCAGCGTCAGCAGCGTTTTGCCCGTGCCGGCCTGGCCGGTCATGGTGACAAAGTCCACCTCGGGGTCCATCAGCAGGTTGAGCGCAAAATTTTGCTCCCGGTTGCGGGCATTCACCCCCCAGACGTTGTGCTTGGCGCTGCCGTAGTCGCGCAGCACTTCCAGCACGGCGGTGTCACCGCGCAGCTCGACCACGCGGGCGTACAGGCTGGGCTCGCTGGGCGCTTCAAAATAAACAAACTGGTTGATCAGCAGCTGCTCAGTCATTGGCCCGCGCAGGCTGTAGAAGCTGCTATTGCCTTCTTGCCAGCTTTGCACGTCCTTGGCTTTGCGCCAAAAGTCCAGGGGCAGGGCCAGTGCGCCGGTGTAGAGCAGGTCGTTGTCGTCCAGCACCTTGTCGTTGTGGTAATCCTCGGCGGGCACCCCCAAGGCGCGGGCTTTGACGCGCATGTTGATGTCTTTGGACACCAGCAATACCTCGCGGCCTTGGCTTTCTTGCTCGCGCAGGGCTTGCACCACGCCCAGAATTTGGTTGTCCGCCTTGCCCTGGGGCAGCGACAGCGGCAAGGTGTAGTGCAGCGGCACGGTCTGGAAAAACAGTTGGCCCGTCACGCCCTTGGTGCCGGTGGCATCCAGCTTCAGCCCGGCAGCCAGATCGGTGTTTTTGTGGGCTTCGACCAAGGCATCCAGGGTGCGGCTGACCTGGCGGCCATTGCGGGCCACTTCGGTGCCACCGCGCTTGTGGCTGTCCAGCTCTTCGAGCACCACCATGGGCAGGAAGATGTCGTGCTCTTGAAAGCGAAACAGGCAGGTGGGGTCGTGCAGCAGAACGTTGGTGTCCAGAACAAATAAGCAGCGCTTTGCGCCGCGTTTACTTGGTTTTGGGATGGTTTTATTGCTATTTTGCTTGTTATTACTAGCGGAGACAGCTTCTTTTTTTTCTGTTTTGGGTGCGCTGCGCGGGTGATCGGCGCTGGGTGCGGCCGGGCGAGCCGCTGCGGCTGCCGTTACGGTTGCGGCTTTCTTGGGGGCCGCTGCAGGTGCCGTGGCTGCCGCCGACACGGTAGCGCTCTGGGCACGCAATTCGGCCAAGCCTTGGGCCGCCGCCGTGGTGGCCGCGCTGGCGGCGCTGGTTTTGTCCGCACTGGTTTTGGCAGTAGGGGCCGTGGCGCGGGTTTTGGCGGCAGGTGTGGCCGCTTCGCTCTGGTCGGGGCTGAGGCGGGCGGCGCGTTTTTTCGGGGCGGGAGGCAGGGGCATGGTGTTCACCTGTTGAAAAACAATACAGCCGCCAAGGCAGGGCCCGGCGGCTGTGTTGGGTGTGCGAAGGGGCTTGAGCCCATTATGCAGCGCTTAGGCCGGGGTGATGCCCGCCGATTAACGCGCCTGTTTTACACGCCTGTTTATGCGGCAACCGCTTGTTTGGCGCTGGCTTTATTCAGGGCTTTGACGGCTTTCAAGACTTCCTCGACGTGGCCAGGCACTTTCAGGCCGCGCCACTCTTGCACCAGGATGCCGTCGGCATTGACCAAAAAGGTCGAGCGCTCAATGCCTTTGACCTTTTTGCCGTACATGATTTTGTTTTTCACTACGCCAAACATATGGCACATTTTTTCTTCGGTATCGGCGATGAGTTCAAAGGGCAGCTCCAGCTTTTCTTTGAATTCATCGTGCGATTTCATGTTGTCGCGAGACACACCGAAAATAATGGCCCCGGCTTTTTCAAATTCCTTGAATTTGTCACGAAACTGCATGGCCTCGGTGGTGCAGCCCGGAGTGTTGTCCTTGGGGTAGAAGTACAGAATAAAGGTTTGACCATTGTGGGAGGTATTGGTCACCTTCACGCCCCCAGTTGCGTTTGCTTCAAATTCGGGAAGGGGTTTATTAACAACAATCGCCATGCGCCTATCTCTCAGGTGTAGTTCTTAAAAAACCGAGGGGCTTGGCAAAAACAGTATTGTTTTTATTTTTTTGCCGTTTATTACGTTCGTAACGCTTATTGCGTGGATTAAAACGATCATTGCCCCTCGACCGCAACCTGTAATTGTACCTTCAAACGTAAGTTTTGACTAGGGGCGTTCCGATACTACCCTAAAACCAGTGCTGCCAACACTTTCCGGCCTTCCATGGCCAAAACGTTGTAAGTGCGCAGGGCCGCTGGGGTGTCCATGGTTTCCACGCCGATGCGCTGTTGCATGAAGGGCTGCAGCCAGCTGGGGTGGCAAAACTGCAGGCGCGGGCCGCTGCCCAGCAGGAGCACTTCCACCCCTGGGCATTGGTGGGCCAGCGCTTGCAAGGCGCTGGCATTGAGGTCACTGAAGTGGGCGCAATCCCAGGCTTGCAGCAGGCCGCTGCTGCCAATGAGCAGGCTGGTGGTGTGCCGGGTTTTGTTCACTTCGAGCCAGCCGGGGCCGTAGCCGGTGATCAGTTGCAGGTCATCGGCGCGTTCGGCTTTGAATTTCATGGGGCATTCCTTGGTGATTTTTTGGCAATTTGGCGAAGGTGCGCCCCCCGTTTGGCGTGGGCGGGCACGCTGGGGGTGGTGCTTTCTTGTGGTCAAATTATGCGTTTCCCCGCGATGCACTGGGCGCAGTGGGGCTGCTAAAGGTGAAGTGCTATGAGGACTGTGACCAAATCCGCCAAACTGGCCAACGTCTGCTACGACATTCGGGGCCCCATCATGGATGCGGCCAAGAAGATGGAAGACGATGGGCAAAAGATCATCAAGCTCAATATCGGCAACTTGGCTGTGTTTGGCTTTGATGCCCCGGAGGAGGTGCAGCAGGACATGATCCGCAACCTGCCCAACTCGGCCGGGTATTCGGACAGCAAGGGCATTTTTGCCGCCCGCAAGGCCGTCATGCACGAAACCCAAAAGCAGGGCATCAAGGGTGTGACGCTGGATGATATTTACCTGGGCAATGGTGCTTCTGAATTGATCAGCATGGCCACCAACGCGCTGCTGGACAACGGCGATGAGCTGCTGCTGCCTGCGCCCGACTATCCGCTGTGGACGGCGGCGACCAGCCTTTCGGGCGGCACACCGGTGCACTATGTGTGCGATGAGGCCAATGGCTGGATGCCCAATCTGGCCGACATCCGCAGCAAGGTCACGCCGCGCACCAAGGGGATTGTGGTGATCAACCCCAACAACCCCACCGGCGCTTTGTACAGCCGCGAGTTGCTGCAAGGCATTGTTGAAATTGCCCGCGAGCACGGGTTGGTGATTTTTGCCGACGAGGTGTACGACAAAGTGCTCTACGACGGCGCGGTACACACGCCGCTGGCCAGCCTGTCGGCCGATGTGCTGACGCTGACGTTCAATTCGCTCTCCAAAGCCTACCGCTCCTGCGGCTACCGGGCCGGCTGGATGGTGGTCTCGGGCGACAAAAAACTGGCCAAGGATTACATCGAGGGCTTGAACATGCTCTCGAACATGCGCCTGTGCGCCAACGTGCCAGGGCAGTGGGCGGTGCAGACGGCGCTGGGTGGTTACCAAAGCATCAATGACCTGATTTGCGAAGGCGGCCGCCTGCGCCAGCAGCGCGATTTGGCCTACGAGCTGATCAATGCGATTCCCGGCGTGTCGTGCGTCAAGCCACAGGGGGCGCTGTATATGTTTCCGCGCCTGGACCCCGAGATTTACCCGATTAAGGACGACCAGGAGTTTTTCCTGGAAGTGCTGCAAGAAACCAAGGTGATGCTGGTGCAGGGCACAGGCTTTAACTGGCCGCACCCGGACCACTTTCGCATTGTCTTTTTGCCGCACGAGGCCGATCTGCGCGAGGCGATCAACCGCTTGGCCGATTTTCTGGCCAGGTACCGCCTGCGCATGGGCACCGACAAGCTGCTGGCCAAACCGGCAAAAAAAACCAAGGCCGAGGCCTAAGAACGTGTTCACGATCTCCTCATGGGTGTGCGGGCGCGGCTTCGGGCGGTCTGCGTCGTTGCAAACCATCCCGACCCGCATCCCCCACACCTTCATTCGAGATCATGAACACGTTCTAAAACGATAGCTGGTAGCGCTGGTTAATCAAGGAATTAATGCATTAAACGCCTTGAAGTTAATCAATAACCAGCGCTTGCAGCTCTTATTTTTAAATAGTTCTTTATTTTTAAACACACCATGAAACCCATTCAAGTTGGCCTTCTAGGCATTGGCACCGTCGGTAGTGGCACGTTTGCCGTTTTGCAACGCAACCAGCAAGAGATTGCCCGCCGCGCCGGGCGGGGCATTGAAATTGCCATGGTGGCCGATCTGGACGTGGAGCGCGCCCGCGCCATTGTGGGCGAGCAGATTCAGGTGGTGAACGATGCCCGCGCCGTGATTGCCAACCCCGATATCGATGTGGTGGTGGAGCTGATTGGCGGCTACGGCATCGCCAAGGCGCTGGTGCTGGAGGCGATTGCCGCCGGCAAGCATGTGGTCACCGCCAACAAGGCGCTGCTGGCGGTGCATGGCACGGAAATTTTCCAGGCGGCGCATGACAAGGGCGTGGTTGTGGCCTTTGAAGCGGCCGTGGCCGGGGGCATTCCCATCATCAAGGCGCTGCGCGAGGGCCTCTCTGCCAACCAGATTCAGTGGGTGGCGGGCATCATCAACGGCACGACCAACTTCATCTTGTCGGAAATGCGCGACAAGGGCTTGGACTTTGACGTGGTGCTCAAAGAAGCCCAGCGTCTGGGCTACGCCGAGGCCGATCCCACCTTTGACATCGAAGGCGTGGATGCCGCGCACAAGGCCACCATCCTGAGCGCCATGGCGTTTGGCATTCCGGTGCAATTTGACAAGGCCTACGTTGAAGGCATCACCCAGCTGGCCGCTGCCGACATCAAATACGCCGAGCAGCTGGGCTACCGTATCAAGCTCTTGGGCATCACCAAGCGCACCGACAAAGGGGTGGAGCTGCGCGTTCACCCCAGCCTGATTCCGGCCAAGCGCCTGATTGCCAACGTTGAAGGCGCGATGAACGCCGTGCTGGTGCAGGGCGATGCCGTGGGTGCCACGCTGTACTACGGCAAGGGCGCTGGCAGCGAGCCCACCGCCAGCGCCGTGATTGCTGATTTGGTCGATATCGTCCGCCTGATTGATGCCGATCCGGCCCACCGGGTGCCGCCGCTGGCCTTCCAGAGCCACACCCTGGCGGCGGCGGCCGGGGCCTTGCCGGTGCTGCCCATGGCCGAGGTGGTGACCAGCTACTACCTGCGCATTCGCGTGGCCGACGAGGCTGGCGTGCTGGCCCAAATCACCAGCCTGATTGCCGGTGCCCACATCAGCATTGACGCGGTGCTGCAGCGCGAAGCCGATGAAATCGGTGGCGAAGGCGTTGCGCAGACCGACCTGATCATCCTCACCCACGATACGCGCGAGGGCGACATGGATGCGGCCCTGGCGCGTATCCAGGCCCTGCCTTCGGTGCTGGCACCCATCACCCGCATTCGCAAAGAGGAGTTGAACTGATGCGCTACCTCTCCACCCGTGGCCACGCCGAGCGCAAACGCTTTTGCGACATCCTGCTTGAAGGGCTGGCCCCCGATGGCGGCCTGTACCTGCCCGAAAGCTACCCGCAAATCAGCACCGAGCGCCTGGGGCAGTTGCGGCAGATTTATGCTGAACAGGGCTACGCGGCCCTGGCGTTTGAGATTTTGTTGCTCTACATCGACGACATTCCGGCCGACGATTTGCGCGCGCTGTGCGCCAAAACCTATACCGAAGCCGTCTTTGGCAGTGCCGCCATCACCCCGGTGCGCCCGTTGGAAGGCCCGCTGCACATTCAGGCGCTGTCCAACGGCCCCACGCTGGCCTTTAAAGACATGGCGATGCAACTGCTGGGCAACCTGTTCGAGTACGAACTGGCCCGGCGCGGCGAGCAACTGAACATCCTGGGCGCGACCAGCGGCGACACCGGCAGCGCGGCCGAGTACGCCATGCGCGGTAAAAAAGGCGTGCGCGTGTTCATGACCAGCCCCAACGGGCGCATGAGCCCCTTCCAGCAGGCGCAGATGTTCAGTCTGCAGGATGAGAACATCCACAACCTGGCCATCGAGGGCGTGTTTGACGACTGCCAAGACATCGTCAAGGCCGTCAGCAACGACCATGCCTTTAAGGCGCAGTACAAGATCGGCACCGTCAATTCCATCAACTGGGCGCGGCTGTTGGCGCAGGTGGTGTACTACTTTGCCGGTTATTTTCAGGTGACCCAAAGCGATACGGAACAAGTCAGCTTCACCGTGCCCAGCGGCAACTTTGGCAACGTCTGTGCCGGCCATGTGGCGCGGCAAATGGGCCTGCCGATTGCCAAACTGGTGGTGGCCACGAACGAGAACGACGTGCTGGACGAGTTCTTCCGCACCGGCGTGTACCAGGTGCGCGGCGCTGCAGCGACGTTTGAGACCTCCAGCCCGTCGATGGACATCAGCAAGGCGAGCAATTTTGAGCGCTTTATCTTCGACCTGGTCGGGCGCGACGGGGTACGCACCCAGGCCTTGTTTACCCAAGGCGTAGGCCGCGAGGGGCGTTTTGACCTGAGCGCCGACCCGGTGTTTGCCGATATCCAGGGCAAGTTTGGCTTTGTCAGCGGCAAAAGCACCCATGCCGACCGCCTGGCCACCATCCGCGACAGCTACCAGCGCCTGGGCCAGATGGTCGATACCCACACCGCCGATGGCATCAAGGTGGCCCGCGAGCACCTGGACACAGAGCCGATGGTGGTGCTGGAGACGGCCCTGCCCATCAAATTTGCCGCCACCATCGAAGAGGCCCTGGGCCGCCAGCCCGAGCGCCCGGCGCAGTTCAACGGCATCGAAGCCCTGCCCAAGCGCGTGCAGGTGCTGCCCGCCGATGTGGCGCTGGTGAAAACCTATATCGCCCAGCACTGCGATTGATCGGTTTTTTACATCAAAAACTACCAACGGCGCTTGTCTATCAAGCGCCGTTTGCTATTAAAAACAGTGAAAGGAGGGCCCATGCACGCCCTGGGTTTCGCCGCGTATTCGGGCACGGGCAAGACGACCTTGCTGGAAAAAATCATCGCCTTGCTGCGCCAGCAGGGGCTGCGGGTGGCCACCGTCAAGCACGCCCACCACGATGTGGACATCGACCAGCCGGGCAAGGACAGCTGGCGCCACCGCCAGGCCGGGGCCAGCCAGGTGCTGCTGGTGTGCGACCGGCGCATGGCGCTGGTGCAAGAGTTTGACGCGCCGCAAGAGATGGATGTCCACGCCATGCTGGCCCAGCTCGACCCGCGCATGGATTGGGCGCTGGTGGAGGGCTTTAAGCAGGGCGATTTGCCCAAAATCGAGCTGTGGCGTGCGCCTGCGCCGGGCCAGCCGGTGCGCCCTTTGCAGTGCTTGAGCGATCCCAGCGTGCTGGCGCTGGCCACCGATGCGCCGCAGCAGCTGCCCCAGCCCTTGCCCGCGCAGGTCGCGCTGTTGGACTTAAATGCCCCTGAGGCCATCGTTGCCTGGATGCTGGCGCAAGGGGAGCGGCTACAGTATGTGCCTCCGAAAACTCCTTGATCTGCCATGTCTCGCGCACCCCTTACTCCCTTAGAAGACGCTTTGGCCGCTGTGCTGGCCCAGGCGCAGCCGCTCCCTGGTGGGGCCTTTGTTGATTTGCTGCAGGCCGATGGCCGGGTGCTGGCGGCCGACTGCATTGCGCCCTTGCAGGTGCCGCCGCTGGACAACTCGGCCATGGATGGCTACGCCGTGCGCAGCGCCGAGGTGGCGCAGACCGGCACGGTGCTGCCGGTGAGCCAGCGCATTCCCGCCGGGCAGGTGGGCACGGCGCTGCAGGTGGGCACCGTGGCGCGGATTTTTACCGGGGCCCCGCTGCCGCCGGGGGCCGATGCCATCGTTATGCAGGAAGACTGCACGGTGCTGGACGATGGCCGGGTGCGCTTTGACGCGGTGCCGCAACCGGGCCAGTTTGTGCGCCGCGCCGGGCAAGACATTGCCTTGGGCAGCACCGCGCTGCAGGCTGGGCTGCGCCTGACCCCGGCGGTGCTGGGGCTGGCGGCCAGTCTGGGGCTGGCGCAACTGCCCGTGGCCCGCCGGCCGCGGGTGGCGCTGTTTTCTACGGGCGATGAGCTGGCGCTGCCGGGCAGCATCGCCCCGCAGGATTTGCCGCCGGGGCATATCTTTAACAGCAACCGCTATGTGCTGGCCAGCTTGCTGCAGCGCTGGGGCTGCGAGGTGGTGGATGGTGGCATCCTGCCCGACGACCGGGCGGCCACCCACGCCGCCCTGGCCCAGGCGGCGCAGGATTGCGACCTGCTGGTGACCAGCGCCGGGGTGTCGGTGGGCGAAGAAGACCATGTGCGCCCGGTGGTCGAGCAGCTGGGGGCACTGTCGCTGTGGAAGATTGCCATGAAGCCGGGCAAGCCCTTTGCCTTTGGCCACGTGCGCCGCAGCGGGGGCGATCCAGCGGCCGGGCGGGCGCACTTTATCGGCCTGCCGGGCAACCCGGTGTCCAGCCTGATCACGGCGCTGGTGCTGCTGCGCCCCTTTGTGCTGGCCTTGCAAGGGGCCAGCGTGGTGCAGCCGCCAGCGCATTGGCTGACGGCAGATTTTGAAATTACCCAGCGCGACAGCCGCCGTGAGTTTTTGCGCGTGCGGCGCAATGCAGCCGGGCAGTTGGAGCTGTTTGCCAACCAGAACTCGGGGGTGCTGACCTCCACCGTCTGGGCCGAGGGCTTGGTGGACAACCCGGCGCAGACCTTGATTGCACGCGGTGATCGCGTGCGCTTTTTGCCTTTTTCGGAGCTGCTCACATGACCAAGACGATTACGGTGCGCTACTTTGCCTCGATCCGTGAGGCCATGGGCACGGGGGAGGAAACCTGGGCCACCACGGCCCCCACCGTGGCGGCTTTGCGCCAGGAGCTGGCCGGGCGCAGTGCCCAGGCCGCGCTGGCGCTGGCCGAAGACCAGCCGGTGCGGCTGGCGCTGAACCAAACCATGTGCCCGCCCGATGCGCCGATTGCGCCGGGCGATGAAGTGGCATTTTTTCCGCCGGTGACTGGGGGGTAGGCTGTTTTTAGCGGCAATTGAAGGCGAAAAGACCGAAGTTAATCGCTTTGTCTTTAACTGAATTCAAAATGCCGACTTTGGTCGGCATTTTTGCGTGGATTTGCCGGTAAATGACAGCAGTTGCCGCCCCTGGCCTTTTTCATGCCGGGAGGCTGACCGGGGGCGGGGCGGCTTCCTAAAATCGCCGCCATCACATCAGGAACGGATTCATGACGATGCAGGGTTGGGAGTTGCAGGACATTCATTTACGCCGGGGGCAAACCCCGGTGTTTGCCGGGTTGCACCTGCAATTGCACGAAGCGCGCATTGGCTTGATCGGCTTTAACGGCGCGGGCAAAACCAGTTTGCTGCGCATGCTGGCCGGGCTGGATGTGCCCCAGCAGGGCCGCATCGTGCGCCAGGGCGAGACTTTGCACAGTGCCGAACGTGGCCACGCGCCCAGCCGCCGGGTGGGGCTGATGTTTCAGAACCCGGACGACCAAATCATCTTCCCCACCGTGCAGGAAGAGCTGCAGCTGTCCTGGCGCAGCGCCCACCCCGGCAGCAGCCGGGCGCAGGCGGCCCAGGCGGTGGCGGATTTTTTACAGCAGCGCGGCCTGGCGCATTGGGCCGAGCGGGCCGTGGGCAGCTTAAGCCAAGGCCAGCGCCAATGGGTGTGCTGGCTGGCCATGCGGGTGGCCCAGCCCGAGGTGCTGCTGCTGGACGAGCCCTACGCCAGCCTGGATTTGCCCGGCCAGTTGCGGCTGGCCGCCGACATTGCCGCCTGCCCGCAGCAGGTGCTGGTCTCGACCCACGTGCTGGACTATGTGCGCGACTACCCGCGCGTGCTGTGGCTGGAGCAGGGGCAGTTGCGCCTGGACGGGCCGGGCCAGCAGGTGTGCGCCGCGTACGAGGCGCATGTGCGCCGCCTGGGCATCGACCAGGGATGGGCGCAGCATGGGTAGTTTGTATAGCGAGTACCGCACGTGGTTGCACGGTTTCAGGGCAGGATTCAAGTTATTTGGCTTGGTGGTTGCGGGAATAGCTCTTTTTATTATTCAACCGCTGTGGGCTTTGGCCGCCGTGGCGGCGCTGTGCGCCGGGGTGCTGGCCAGCCTGGGGCCGGCCACGCAACCGGCGCGGCGCTTGCTGGTGGCAGTGTTGGTGGCGGCTTTGTTGGTAGCAGGGTTTCATGTGTGGATGGGCACCTGGCAGGTGGGCGTGGCCAGTGCTTTGCGGCTGTTTTGCGCCTCCAGCCTGGGCGTGGCGCTGACGGTGACCACCCGCACCGGCGATGTGGTGGCGGTGCTGGAATGGCTACTGCAGCCGCTGCGCCCGCTGGGGGTGGACCCCGAGCGCCTGTCGCTGCAGCTGGGCTTGATGCTGCGCTTTACCGAGCACTTTTTCATCCAGTGGGGCAAGCTGGACGATGCCTACCGCCTGCGCACCGGGCGCGGCGGTGGCTGGCGGCTGGTCGCCCCGTTGGCCGTACACATGTTGCAAACCGCGCGGCGCGTGGCCGATGCGTTATTTGTCCGCTTGGGCGGTTAGTTTTTTAAAAAGGAAGGTTTTGCTATGACCACTTTGACGCGCAACAGCGCCCAATCGCTGTCCACCGTTGCCCTGTTTGCCGCTGTCATGGCGGTGCTGGGCCTGGTGCCCAAGATTGACCTGCCCTTTGGCGTGCCCATTACCCTGCAGTCGCTGGGGGTGATGCTGGCCGGGTGCTTGCTGGGCGGCAAGCGCGGCTTTCAGTCGCTGGCCTTGTTTTTGCTGGCCGTGGCCGTGGGGTTGCCACTGCTCTCAGGCGGGCGCGGGGGGATTGGCGTGTTCATGCTGCCCTCGGCGGGGTATTTGATTGGCTACGCCTTGGCGGCGGGCGTGACTGGCCTGCTCATGGGGCGCTTGCCCAGCAAAACACCCAAGCAAGCGGCCTTGAGCGCCTTGATGGCCTCGGTGCTGGGTGGGGTGGTGTTTTTGCACGCCCTGGGCATTGCCGGGCTGGTGCTGATGGCGCAAATGCCGCTGGAAAAAGCCTTTCTGCTCGATTTGGCCTTTGTGCCCGGCGATTTGGCCAAGGCGGTGCTGTGCGCTATCGTGGTACACACCGTGTCCAAGGCCCTGCCCGATTGGCCGCTGGGTGGCAAAGCCGCATGAGCGGCCTACACCCCATGCACCCCATGCCTCCCACCACCGCGCCCATGCCAACGGCGTGGCGCTTGGTACACGACAGCATCGCGCACTGGGCCCAGGTGCAGCCCCAGGCGGTGGCCTTGGCCAGCGAGTGTGAGCAGCTCACCTTTGCCCAACTGCACCAGCGGGTGCAGGCGCAAGCGGCGCAATGGGAGTGGGAGCAGGCCGCGCCCACCGTGCTGCTGCCGCTGCACCTGGGGGTGGTCGAGGGACTGGTGCAGTTTCTGGCTGTGCTGGCCAGTGGCCGTTGTGCGGCCATTGGCGATGCGGCCTGGCCCCCGGCCATTGCCCAATCGGTGCAGGCGGCGGTGGCCGCTTTGCCCCCCTACCGGGCTGCAGCGCCAGACCTGATGCCGTTCTACATTGGCTTTACCTCGGGCAGCTCGGGCCAGCCCAAGGGGTTTCGCCGCCACCACCGCTCGTGGGTGGAGAGCTTTGCCATCACCGCCCACACCTTTGGGGCGCAGCTCACCGGCCCGGTGCTGGCCCCAGGGCGCATCAGCCATTCGCTGTTTTTGTTTGCCGCCATGCTGGGGCTGTGGACGGGGCGCGGGGCGCGGGTGCAAGAGAAATTTTCGGCAGAAACCACCTGGGCACAGCTGCAGCAAGCCCCTGGCAGCACCCTGGTGGCCGTGCCCAGCCAATTGCTGCTGCTGATGCAGATGGCGCAGCGCAAGGGCTGGGCCCCGTTGGCCCAGCCCAGCTTGGTCTTGATCAGCGGGGCCCGCTGGATGCGCGAGCACACGCCGCAGCTGCAAGCGCTTGTGCCGCAGGCGCGGGTGACGGAGTTCTACGGTGCCTCTGAGGCCAGCTACATCACCTGGATGGACGTGGCCGACCGCGCCCACCCGCAGACCGTGGGCCAGCCCTTTGGCAATGTGCAGCTGCGCATCGGCCCCACGCCCCACCGCAGCCTGCCGGTGGGCGAGGTGGGCCGCATCTGGCTGCGCAGCCCCATGCTGTTCATGGATTACGTGCATGCCCTGGATGGCTCGGCCGCCGAGCTGCACGACGGCTGGCTGACCGTGCGCGACATGGGCTGGCTGGATGCGGCCGGCCAGCTCTACCTGTGCGGGCGCGAAAGCCGCATGCTGGTCACCCAGGGCAAGAATCTCTTCCCCGAAGAAGTTGAAGCCTGGCTGCTGGCCCAGCCCGGTGTGGCCCAGGCCAGCGTGATCGGCCTGCCCGATGCACTGCGCGGCCTGCGCATCCATGCCGTGCTGCACGGCGCGGATTTGCCTGCGGCCACGGCCCTGGCCGCAGGCTGCCGGGCGCAGCTCGAAGCCTTTAAAACCCCGCGCCGCTGGTGGCGCTGGCAGGGGGCCTGGCCGCAAACGCGCAGCGGCAAAACCGATACGGCAGCCCTGCAAGCGGCCGTGGCCCAGGCGCTGGCCGGGCAGCCGCCCGCCGCCTTGCAGCCATGGCGCTAGCCCCTTCCTGGCCCATCCTTGGCTGGGCACGCACCCCGGTGGCCCCGGTGGGCGGGGCGCTGGCCGCTTGCGCAGTGCCGGATTTGACCACCCCGCTCATCACCCACTTGCTGCAGCGTGCGGGGGTGCCGGCCCAGGCGGTCGATGCGCTCATTCTGGGCAATGCCCTGGGGGCCAATGGCAACCCGGCCCGCCTGGCCGCCTTGAGTGCCGGGCTGCCCGACCGGGTGGCCGCCTGGACGCTCGATAGCCAGTGCTGCGCCGGGCTGGATGCCATCACCCACGCCTGCGCCCTGCTGGCGCTGGGGCAGGCCGACATCGTGATTGCCGGTGGGGCCGAGGCCTGGAGCCGCGCCCCCATTCGCCAGCACCGCCCACGCCATGCCGCAGAAGTGGCAGAAACCTACGAGCGCCCCGCCTTTGCCCCGCCTGGGCGCGATCGGGACATGCTGGATGCCGCAGCGGCCATTGCCGGTGCGCAATCGCTGGCCCGCGCGGTGCAGGAGGCCTGGGCGGTGACCAGCCACGCCCGGGCGCTGGCCTCTGCGCCGGGGGATGACGTGGTGCCGGTGGCCGCGCTGCTGCGCGATGCCTACCCCCGCGCCCTGACCCCGGCGCGGGCTGCGCGCATGCCCGTGGTGCGCCCAGGGCGCAGTGCCGCTGGCCAAGATTGCAGCCTGAGCACTGTGGCCATTTCGCCCAAAGCCGATGGGGCCGCCCTGCTGCTGCTGGCCAGCCCGGCGGCCTGCCAGCGCTGGCAGCTGCAGCCGCGTGCGCACTGGCTGGGGGCGGTGAGTGTGGGGGCGGCCCCGGAAACCCCCATGCTGGCGGCCCAATGCGCGGCGCTGCAGCTTTTGCAACGGCATGGCCTGCAGGCCGCAGCGCTGCAGGTGCTGGAGCTGCACGATGCCTTTGCCGCCCAGGCGCTGGTCTTTGCCCAGGCTTTGGGGGTGCCGCTGGCGGCACTCAACCGCCACGGCGGCGGGCTGGCGCGGGGGCATCCGATTGGGGCCTCGGGGGCGATTGCCCTGGTGCAGGCCCTGGCGCAATTGCAGCCGGGGCAAACCGGCCTGGCCGCCATTGCCGGGGCAGGGGGCTTGGGTAGTGCTGTTTTAGTGCGTTTTGGCTTATAAATAAAGCGGATACAGCTATTGTTTTTATAATTATTCGGCCGCGGTTTCTGCTGGGGTGGGCATGGCCGTGCCATCGGCGGCCAACCGGGTGACCAGCACCTGGTCGATGCGGTAGCTGTCCACGTCGATCACCTCAAACTTGTAGCCGCCCCAGTCCACGCTGTCGGTGCGCCGGGGCACGCGGCGCAGCATGACCATAAGAAAGCCGGCCAAGGTGGCGTATTCCTCATCGTGCGGCAGCTCGTCAAGCTGCAGGGCGTGCAGTACATCGTCAATCGGCGTGATGCCGTCAATCAGCCACGAGTTGGCATCGCGGCGCACGATTTGCTCTTCATCGGCATCGGGGCTGACCAGATCGCCCATCACCGTGCTCATCACATCGTTCAAGGTGACCACGCCCACCACCAGGCTGTATTCGTTCAAGATCACGGCAAAGTCTTCGCGCACTTGCTGGAACTGGTCGAGCACTTCGGCCAAGGTGAGTTTGTCCGGCACGATCAGCACGCGGCGAATCAGGCTGCCGTCTTTGAGCGACAGCGGCTGGTTGTTCAGCGCACGCTGGAACAGGTCTTTGGCATCCACGTAGCCAATCACATGGTCAATGTCGCCATCGCACACCGGGTAGGTGGAATAGGGCTCTTCGGCAATGCGGGCGCGGATGATGTGGTCGGGGTCATCGCGTAAAAAATAGGCGATGCGGTCGCGCTGCGTCATGGCCGAGGGCACGGTGCGCGAGTTCATGTCCATCACATTGGCAATCACCTGCTGCGCCCGCAGCGCCAGCACCCCGGCGCGGGTGCCATCTTTGGTCATGGCCAAGATATCGTCGCTGGTGATGCGCTCATCGCGCACGGCGGGCAGACGGAAAATTTTGACCACCGCGTTGGCCAGCCAGTCAAACAGCCACACCAGCGGTTTTAAGACCAACATGCACCACAGCATGGGCTGCAGCAGGCGCACGGCCAAGGCTTCGGGCTTGGCCATGCTCACCCGCTTGGGCAGCAGATCGGCAAACAAAATAAACAGCGAAGTCACCGCCACAAACGACAGCAAAAACCCCGTGGTTTGCGCAGGCCCCTGCGGCAGCCACAGCGCAACCACCTCGGTCAGGTAGGGCGATAGCGCCCCTTCGCCGACCACACCGCCCAAAATGGCCACCGCATTCAAGCCAATTTGGGTGACGGTGAAATATTCCCCCGGCTGGCTTTGAATGTGCATCACCCCTTCTGCGCGCTTGTCGCCGTCCTCCAGCATCTGCCGCAGGCGCACCCGCCGCGAGGCCGCGAGGGCAATTTCGGACATAGAGAAAAAAGCGCTGGTGGCAATCAGCAAGGCGATGGTAAGAAGGCTTTGGGTCAAAGTCATAAGTCAATGGGTGGCTGGCAACATGCCCAAGGTTGCCAAAATGCATGCCTCCTGCGCATGCGGGCGTGCAAGATTTTTTGTGCCGCTGCCCTGCGGCCAAAAACGAAAAAACCGCCCAAAAATGGGCGGTTCATCATAAGCGCTTGTTTCTGTGGCCGCTGGGATATTTACCCCCAGGCCCACACTGCGCGCTGTGCTGGCCCCTTTAGGCGGCCAGCAGCTTTTTCAGCTCGCCCGATTCGTACATCTCCATCATGATGTCCGAGCCGCCAATAAATTCGCCCTTCACATACAGCTGGGGGATGGTGGGCCACTGGCTGTAGTCTTTGATGCCCTGGCGGATTTCGTCATCTTCCAGCACGTTTACGGTGGCGATCTGGCTGGCCTCAACGCCGCAGGCTTTCAAAATCTGCACTGCACGGCCCGAGAAGCCGCACTGCGGAAAACTGGCGCTGCCCTTCATGAACAGCAAAATATTGTTGGATTTGACCAATTGGTCGATGCGTTGGTGAACGTCGCTCATGCAGTAACTCCAGGGCTAAAAAGACGCTGCGCTCCAAAGGCGCAACAGCGGGGGATTATTTCATTGTCTGGGTGGACTGGGGTGGCGCAGGGAGAAAGATGGATTTTCAATTTTTATTTAGCCACTGCCCACCCGTGCAGCGCCACTGCCCGGCCAAATCTTGGCGGCTGCTGACGTGCGCCAAACCGGCCTGGCGCAAGAGGGTTTGCACCGCCTCGGCCTGGTCCCAGCCGTGCTCCAGCAGCAGCCAGCCGCCTGGGTGCAAATGTGCCGGGGCCTGGGCGGCGATGGCGCGGATATCGTCCAGTCCGTCCGCGCCGCTGGTCAGCGCTTGGCGTGGTTCGTGGCGCAGGGCCGCCATGTGCGGATCGTCCTGGCGGATGTAGGGCGGATTGCTCACGATGAGGTCGAACACCCCATCAACGCGATCCAGCCATGCGGACTGGATGAAGCGCACCGGCAGCTGCAGCCGCTGGGCATTGGCCTGGGCCACAGCCAGCGCATCGGCGCTGACATCCACGGCCGTGACGCTGGCCTGCGGGCGCTGGTGCTGCAGCGCCAAGGCAATCGCCCCGCTTCCGGTGCCCAAATCGGCCACACGGCAGGGGGTATTGGGGGCCATGTGCTCCAGCGCCCATTCGACCAAAATTTCTGTATCCGGGCGCGGATCAAGCACGCGCGCATCGACCTGCAGCGGCAAGCCGAAAAATTCTTTGCAGCCCGTCAGGTAAGCCACCGGCACCGCATCCAGGCGCTGGGCGCACAGGGCGGCGTACTGTTGCGCTTGCGCAGGGGTGAGCAGCTGATCGTCGTGCGCCAACAACCAGGCGCGGCTGTTGTGCCCCAGCAGGTGCAGCAGCAGCAGTTGCGCGTCGATGCGCTCCAGCCCGGCCTGTTGGGCCTGGCGCAGTGCTTGGGCGAGGGTGGTGGGCTCAGGCATTGATCGCCAGCTCTTCGAGCAACTCGGCCTCGCGGGCGGCTTGCAGGGCATCGAGCACTTCGCCCAAATCGCCTTCCATGATGTTCAGCAGTTTGTACAGGGTGAGGTTGATGCGGTGGTCGGTCAGCCGCCCTTGTGGAAAGTTGTAGGTGCGGATGCGGTCGCTGCGGTCGCCGCTGCCCACCAAGCCCTTGCGCAGGGCCGCTTCTTTGGCTTCGCGCTCTTTGCGCTCTTTTTCTTGAATCCGCGCTTGCAGCACCTGCAGCGCCTTGGCCTTGTTGCTGTGCTGGCTGCGCCCGTCCTGGCACTCGGCAACGATGCCGGTGGGCAGGTGGACGACGCGCACGGCCGAGTCCGTTTTGTTGATGTGCTGGCCCCCGGCCCCGCTGGCGCGGAAGGTGTCGATGCGCAGATCGGCCGGGTTCAGGGTGATGGCCTGGGCTTCGTCCGGCTCGGGCATGACGGCCACCGTGCAGGCGCTGGTGTGGATGCGGCCTTGCGTTTCGGTGGCGGGCACGCGCTGCACGCGGTGGCCGCCCGATTCAAAGCGCAGGCGGCCATAGACGTTGTCGCCCTCGATGCGCAGCACCACTTCTTTGAAGCCGCCAAGCTCGTTTTCATTGGCGCTCATGATCTCCACGCGCCAGCCTTGCTCGGCGGCGTAGCGGGTGTACATGCGCGTGAGGTCGCCGGCAAACAGGGCCGATTCATCGCCGCCGGTGCCAGCACGGATTTCCATGAAGGCGTTGCGTTCGTCGTCCGGGTCTTTGGGCAGCAGCAGGCGCTGCAATTCGTCTTCCAGCTGCTGCAGCTCTGCATCGGCGCTGGCGATTTCTTCCTGGGCCATCTCGGCCATATCGGGGTCAGCGAGCAGCTCGTGCGCGGTGGCGCGGTCGGCCTCGCATTGCTGGTAGCGGGCGTAGCGGCCGGCGATTTGCGTCACGTCAGCGTGTTCGCGCGAGATGCGGCGGTACTGCTGCATGTCGCCCATGATGTCTTCGCGCGAGAGGAGGAAGTCCAGTTCGTGCAGGCGCTGGGTGTAGCGCTCCAGCTGGCGGCGCAGAAAATCTTGCATAAGAAGGGCTAAAGAGGCAGGAAGCTATTGAATAAATAGCTGTTAGCGCTTGCAATACAAGGTTTTCAGGTGTTTTATCCTTAAAAATCAATCAGGACAAGCGCCAGCAGCTACGAAAGCGGGGGTAACAGCGCTAACGCTGCGAGCCCTGGGCGTTGCGGCCCCGCAGAAACAGGCGTTGCACGGTGGCGGCGGCTTGCTCGCGCTCGGCTTCGCTGCCCTGGCGCAGGGCGGTCATGCTGCCGTGCAGCATTTTTTGCGTCAGGCCGCGCGAGAGGGCTTCGAGCACGGTGTCCACATCCTCGCCCTTGGCCAGCAGCTTTTTGGCGCGGGCGATTTCTTGGGCCCGCCAGGCATCGGTTTGTTGGTTGAGCTGCTGGATGAGCGGCACCGCGCCACCTTGCGGATTGCGCTGCTCTAGCCAGTGCAAAAAGCTTTGCACGCCGTGGTCGATGATGACTTCGGCCTGCTCCACCGCCGCCTGGCGCTGGGCCTGGCCGGTGCGTACCACGCTGGCCAGATCATCGACGGTGTAGAGGTACACGTCGCGCAGGTCTTTGACCTCGGATTCGATGTCGCGCGGCACGGCCAGATCGACCATGAAGATGGGGCGGTGTTTGCGCTTTTTTAAGGCCCGTTCGACCGCGCCCAGACCGATGATGGGCAGGGTGGAGGCGGTGCAGCTGATCACCGCGTCGTATTCGTGCAGGTGCTCGGGCAGCTCGCCCAGCGGCATGGTGCTGGCACCAAACTGGGCGGCCAGTTTTTCGCCGCGCTCGGCCGTGCGGTTGGCAATCGTCATCTGCTTGGGATGGCGGGCGGCAAAGTGGGTCGAGACCAGCTCAATCATCTCGCCCGCGCCAACAAACAGGATGCGAATTTGCGTCAAATCCTCGAACAGCTGGCTGGCCAGGCGCACGGCAGCGGCGGCCATGCTGATGCTGTGCGCACCGATTTCGGTGCTGCTGCGCACCTCTTTGGCCACCGCAAAGCTGCGCTGGAACAGCTGGTGCAAGGTGCTGCCCAGCGCCCCGGCATCTTCGGCCGCGCGCACGGCGTTTTTCAGTTGGCCCAAAATTTGTGCCTCGCCCAGCACCATGGAGTCGAGGCCCGAGGCCACGCGAAAGGCATGGCGGGCCACGCCACCGTCTTCCAGCAAGTAGGAGTGCGAGCGCAGCACCTCGGGGCTGACACCGCCGGACTGGGCCAGCCAGCCCAGGGTGTGGTCCAGCGCGGGGGCGTTGGCGGCGCAGTAAATTTCGGTGCGGTTGCAGGTGGAGAGGATGGCAGTTTCTACCTGCGGGTGGTGGGTGGCGCTGGTCAATGCGCTGCGCAGCCCCTGCAACGTAGGGGCGATTTGATCGAGTGCAAACGCAAAACGGCCGCGCAAATCGAGCGGTGCCGTGTTGTGGTTGATGCCTAATGCCCAAACTGCCATAGGGCGCGATTATAAAATTAGTTACCGGCCCAGGGTTAGCCCGAGGGGAAACACTTGATCTGGGTCATGTTGAACATGGATTTCATCGTCTTTTTTTGGCACTTGCTAAACTTTTTCGCCCCGGCGGCCTTTTTGGCCGTGGCCTTGGGCCTGGGGGCGTGGTTGCTGCGCATACCTCGGCGTTTGCCGTGGTGGACGGGCGTGGGCCTGAATTTTGTGCTGGGCTGCAGTGTGCTGGGTGCGGGCTTGGTGCTGACGGGCAGCGATGGCAAGCTGGTGACTTACGTCGCTTTGGTGCTGGCCATGGGCTCGGGCCAGTGGCTGCTGACCCCAGGGGGCGAGCCCGCAATTGAAAAATAGCAAAGCGCTTGCCGCTTATAAATAAAGGGATTCAGGTAAATATATGCCTGAATCCCTTTTTAAATTGAGCGTAAACAGCTCTTTATTTGCGAGCAGCAATCGCCTTTTCAGCCATATCGACCAGGTTGGTGCCAATTTGCGGTTTCCACTTGGTGTAAATGGCCTTGGTGGCATCGGCAAAGGCTTTGCGCTGCTCGGCGTTCAGGTCGGTGACGGTCACGCCCAGGGCCTCAAGCTCTTTGACCAAAGGTTTGCCGGCTTCGACCAAGCCTTTGCGGGCAATGGCGATTTCTTCGCGGCCCGCATCAATGGCGGCCTGGCGCACGATCTCGCGGTCTTCGGGGGTCCAGCTGGCCCACACGTCTTTGTTCACCACAAAAATCAGCGGGTCGTTCATGTAGCCCCACAGGGTGACGTGTTTTTGGCCCACTGATTGCAGTTTGGCGGCCTGGAAGACGGACAGCGGGTTTTCTTGCCCATCCACCGCTTTGCTGGCCATGGCGGGCTGGGCATCGGCCCAGCTCATTTGGGTGGGGTTGGCCCCCAGGGCGGTGAAGGTGTCCAGGAACAGCGGGGAGCCGACCACGCGCAGCTTCAGGCCTTTCAAATCGGCCGGTTGGGTGATGGCGTGTTTGGAGTTGCTGATTTCGCGGTAGCCGTTTTCGCCCCAGGCCAGGGGCTGCACGCCGGCTTTGTCCAGAATTTTGAAAATCTCTTGGCCCGGTGCGCCCTGGGTGACGGCATCGACGGCGGCAAAGTCGGGGAACAAGAAGGGCAGCGAGAACAGGTTCAGCGCTTTGACCTGGGGCGACCAGTTGATGGTGGAGCCCACCGCCATGTCGATCACGCCCTGGCGGATGGCGCTGAACTCGCGCGTTTGGTCGCCCTGCACCAGCGAGGTGCCGGGGTAGAGCTTGATGTTGATGCGCCCGTTGGTGCGCTCGCGCACCTTATCGGCCCACAGCTGGCCGCCTTGTCCCCAGGGGAAGGCGGTGCCCAGCACCAGCGACATGCGGTATTCGTCCTTGTACTTGGCCTGCGCCTGGGCAGCGGTGGGCAGGCCCACGGCCAGCAAGGTGGCTGCGGCCGCCGTGGCGGTCAGCAGGGTGCGCAGAGAAGGTTTTTGCAGTTTCATGAGATGTCTCCTATCGTTTTACGAACACGGGGTGGTCAATACCCCAGCTTGTGTGGCAGCCACAGCGCAATCTGCGGCCACTGCAACACCATGAGCATGGCCACGGTCATGGCCAGCACCAGCCACAGCACCCAGCGGGTGGTGGCTTCCATGCGCACTTGGGCGATCTTGCTGGCCACCATCAGGTTCACGGCCATCGGAGGGGTGAATTGGCCAATGGCCACCGTCAGCACCGTCAGCACGCCAAACCACACCACGTCCCATTGGTAATGCACCATCAGCGGGTACAGCAGGGGCACAAAAATCAGCAGGATGGAGATGCCGTCCAAAAACATGCCCAGCACCAGCAGCAGGGCCAGCACCAACAGCAAAATGCCCGTGGAGCCCAGGCCGGAGTTCACGATGGCTTGGGTGATCGGGTCAATCACCCCCAGAGTGGACAGCGAGAAGGCGAAGATGCCCGCCAGCGAGACCACGATCAAAATCACCGCCGACAACTCGCCCGCTTCGCGCAGGATGTCAAACAAATCGCGCACGCCAATGCTGCGGTGCACGACCATGCCGACAAACAGGCCGTAGAACACGGCCACCACGGCGGCCTCGGTGGGGGTGAACCAGCCCATGCGCATACCGCCCAAAATCAGCACTGGCGCGGCCAGTCCCCAGGCGGCTTCGCGCAAGCTTTTCCAGAACGGCGGGCGTGGCAAGCTGGCTTCAAGTTGGCCCATGCCGTGGCGGCGGGCCAGCCAGACGGCAGGAATAATCAGCGCCAGCCCGGCCAGCACCCCGGGAAACAGACCTGCGGCAAACAGTGCGGGCACCGAAGCGCCGGGCACCAGCACCGAATACACAATAAAAGCCACCGAGGGCGGAATCAAAATATCGGTTGCCGCTGCCCCGGCCACCACGCTGGCGGAGAAGCCGGCGGGGTACCCGGCGCGGTGCATGGCGGCAATCATCACCCCACCCACCGCTGCGGCAGTGGCCGGGCCCGAGCCGGAGATGCCGCCCATGAACATGGCCACGCCAATGGCCACCAGCGGCAGCATGCCGGGGCCGCGCCCAACGATGGCGACGGCAAAATTCACCAACCGCGCCGCCACGCCAGAGCGGTCAAAAATTGAGCCCACCAGCACAAACATCGGAATGGCCAGCAGCGGGTATTTGCCCAGTCCGGCGTAAAAGTTTTGCGGCACGGCCAACAGGCCAAACCATTGGCTGTCGGCATTGGCCAGGGCGATGCAGGCCGCCCCCGCCAGCCCCAGGGCGGCCCCAATGGGTACCCCGGCCATCATCATGGTCAAGAAAACAATAAACAGCAGGCTGGCAATCATGGCTGATCCGCCTGTGCTGTTTGTGCTGGGGTGGTTGTGGCGCTGGCGGTGTTTTTGGCCATGCCAGCGTCCTCGATCATTTCAGGGGCAAAGGCCGCTGGGTGGCCTTGGCGCACAAACAAGCCCAAGGCACGCAAGGCAATGGCCACCGAGCAAATGGGCAGCCACATCGAATACCACCACTGCGGCACGCCAATGCCGGGCGAGGTCTCTTCATAGCGCCAGTCGTCCCAGACCAGGCGCACGCTGAGCACGGCCAGCACGGTAAAAAGAAGGGCCGTCATCAGCGCCCCCAGCCGGGCCAAACGGCGGCGGCGCTGGGCGCTGCCATTGCCGCTGAAAAATTCAATGCGAATGTGCTGGTCGCGCGCCACGGCCGAGCTGCCGCCGACCATGGCCAGCACGATCATTAAAAAGATGGAGATTTCTTCGGTCCAGGCAAACGAGGCGTCGGTGAAGTAGCGCAGCAGCACATTGGCAAAGGTGATCAAGGCCAGGGCGGCCATGATGAGCACGACCAACCAATCTTCTAAGGCCAAGGCTTTGGCCGTGGGCGGGGATGCAGGATTGGCAGTGGGCGGGAAATCGGTCATAGCGGCGCATTATTGCGAACTTCACCCCTGACGAACTGCAAAGCCAGCACCCGCCAAACACGAAGGCAGCGCGATAATTGCACGATGGAAACCAAATGGCTTGAAGATTTTGTCAGCTTGGCCGAGACGCGCAGCTTTAGCCGCTCCGCCCAGCTGCGTCACGTTACGCAACCGGCTTTCTCGCGCCGCATCCAGGCGCTGGAGGCCTGGGCCGGGGCCGATCTGGTCGATCGCAGCTCCTACCCCACACGCCTGACCCCGGCAGGCAAGACCATGTACGACCAGGCGCTGGAGATGCTGCAAGCGCTGCAAAGCACGCGCTCGATGCTGCGGGCGCACGCCAGCTCGGATGCCAGCATGGTGGGCTTTGCCGTGCCGCATACGCTGGCTTTTACCTTTTTTCCGCGCTGGGTGGCGCAGGTGCAAGCCAGCTTCGGGCCGTTCAAAAGCCGCCTGATTGCGCTGAACGTCCACGATGCGGTGATGCGCTTGGTGGAGGGTGGTTGTGACCTGCTCATCGTGTACCACCACAGCTCGCAGCCGCTGGAGCTGGATGCTTCGCGCTACGAAATGGTGAATCTGGGGCAAGAACTGCTGGCCCCGTATTGCAAACCGGACAACCTGGGCCAGCCGCTGTTTCCACTGCCCGGTAGCAGTGAGCGCCCCTTGCCGTTTTTGGCCTATGGCCCCGGTGCTTACCTGGGCCGCTTGACGGAGCTGATTCTGAAAGAGGCCGGTGTGCCCGTGCACTTAGAGCGGGCCTATGAAACCGACATGGCCGAAGGCTTGAAAGCCATGGCGCTGGAGGGCTTGGGGGTGGCCTTTTTGCCCTTTAGCGCGGTGCGCGATGAGCTGCAAAATGGCCGCTTGGTGAATGCCGCCTTGCCTGGCGGCCCGCAATTTTCACTGCCGATGAATTTGCTGGGCTACCGCGAAAAACCCAATCCCAATCACAGCAACAAAGAAAACCGGGTTGTGCACGCCCTGTGGCATTTCTTGCAAGAGCAGGCGGCAGGCTTGCCTTTGGCCGGATAAACAAAAAAAATGCAGGTTTAAGGGTTTTTCCGGAGGAAACCACCAATAGTCGGGCAGCCTGCGTCCTTTACGATGAGGCGCTTATTCTTTTGTGCATCATTTTTTTGCATGCACAATTTGCACACGCTTTCGTATCACGCTGGCAACAGCAAGGAGACCCCCTATGAAAAAACATTTGCTAGCACTGGCGGTAACCGCATTGGCGGCCACCAGCGGCATGGCCCAGGCGGGCGACACCCTGGCCAAAGTCAAATCCTCGGGTGCCATTACTTTGGGTGTGCGGGAATCGTCCGGCGCTTTGGGTTACACCCTGGGCGATGGCAAGTTTGTGGGCTTCCACACAGAAATGGCCGAAAACATTGCCCATGACCTGCAAAAAAATCTGGGCCTGGCCAAGCTGGACATTAAATACCAGCCTGTGACCTCGCAAAACCGCATTCCGCTGGTCACCAACGGTACCGTTGATCTGGAGTGCGGCTCCACCACCAACGACCTGAACCGCCAAAAAGAGGTGGATTTTGCCAATACCACCTATGTGGAGCAGGTGCGCATTGCAGTGCGCAAAGACTCCAATATCAAAGACGTGGAAGACCTCAATGGCAAGACCGTGGCCACCACCACCGGCACCACCTCGGTGCAACTGCTGCGCCAAAGCAAGCGCGGCGGCAACATCGACTTTAAAAACATCCTGGGCAAAGACCATGCCGACAGCTTCTTGCTGCTGGAAACCGGCCGGGCCGATGCCTTTGTGATGGATGGCTCTATCTTGGCGGGCAACATCTCCAAATCCAAAAACGCCAAGGATTTTGTGATTGTGGGCGAGCCCCTGTCCACCGAACCCATCGCCTGCATGGTGCGCAAGAACGACCCAGCGTTCCTGAAAGCTGTGAACGACTCCATCGCCCGCCAAGCCAACGATGGCACCTTGGCCAAGCTGTGGGATAAGTGGTTCATCCAGCCGATCCCGCCGGCCAATGTGGCTGTGGGCTTGCCCCTGTCGGATGCCACCAAAAATGCCTGGGCCAACCCCAACAACAAGCCCAAGGAAGATTACAACAAGTAATTACTGAGTTGGCCGATCACGCCCCTGCCCGCTTTGCGTGGGCGGGGCGTTTTTGTTGGTGTTTCGTTGTTGGTGATCGCTCTGCTTTAAGAGGAGGTGCCCCCTATGGCATGGGATTGGCAAATGTTTTGTGAAGACACCCTGGACCGCAGCCCGGTGCCCGGATGTTTTGGTAAGAACGGTGATATTACTTACCTCGACTGGATGCTGTCTGCCTGGGGCTGGACGGTGTCGGTGTCGGTATTGGCCCTGCTGCTGGCGTTGGCCAGCGGCATGATTATTGGCGTGCTGCGCACCCTGCCCAATAACAAGTGGGCGGTGCGCTTTGGCAATGCGTGGGTGGAGTTTTTCCGCAATATTCCGCTGCTGGTGCAGATTTTTCTGTGGTATCACGTGATTCCGGCGATTTTCCCGGCGCTCAAATCGGTCTCCGGCTTTGTGTTGGTGGTGCTGGCCCTGGGGTTTTTCACCTCGGCGCGCATTGCCGAGCAGGTGCGCTCAGGGATCGAGGCGCTGCCACGCGGCCAGCGCCATGCGGCCATGGCCATGGGCTTTACCACCTGGCAGGTGTACCGCTATGTGCTGCTGCCCAATGCGCTGCGCATCATCATTCCGCCGCTGACCAGCGAGACGATGAATATTTTCAAAAACTCTTCCGTAGCCTTTGCCGTCTCGGTGGCCGAGCTGACCATGTACGCCATGCAGGTGCAGGAAGAAACTGGGCGCGGGGTCGAGGTGTACTTGGCAGTGACGGGTCTGTATGTCATTTCGGCCTTTGCCATCAACCGCATCATGGCCTGGATTGAGAAACGCTCGCGGGTGCCAGGTCTGAGTGCGCCGAGCATGGCAGGTGGGGGGCATTGAGCATGAATCTTTCTCTCGATTGGTCGTTTTACAACTGGGACTTGATCAGCAACTTTGTCCTTAAAGGGCTGGCCTTTAGCCTGATGCTGACAGTGATTGCCACCGTGGGCGGGGTGTTTTTTGGCACGCTGCTGGCGCTGATGCGCTTGTCCGGGAAAAAGTGGCTGGATGTGCCCGCCACCATCTACGTAAACGGTATGCGCTCCATTCCGCTGGTGATGGTGATTTTGTGGTTCTTTCTGCTGGTGCCCATGCTCATTGGCCGCCCGATTGGCGCAGAGATTTCGGCCATCATCACCTTCACAGCCTTTGAGGCGGCGTACTTCTCGGAAATCATGCGGGCGGGCATCCAGTCCGTGCCCCGTGGCCAGGTGTTTGCCGGGCAGGCACTGGGCATGAGCTACGGACAGAACATGCGCTTGGTGGTGCTGCCGCAAGCGTTTCGCAACATGCTGCCGGTGCTGCTGACGCAAACCATCATCCTGTTCCAGGACACCTCGCTGGTGTACGCCATTGGCGCTTACGACATGCTCAAGGGCTTTGAAGTGGCGGGCAAAAACTATGGCCGCCCGGTTGAGGCTTACATCGCTGCGGCGGTACTTTATTTTGTAATTTGCTTTGGCCTGTCGTGGATTGTCAAACGCATCCACAAGAAGATTGCCATCATCCGCTAAGCCCGGCGCGTGCACAGCGCAACAGCGAAAGGAATTTTTATGATTGAAATGAAAAACGTCTCCAAGTGGTACGGCAGCTTTCAGGTGCTGAATGAGTGCTCGACCAACATCGAAAAAGGCGAAGTGGTCGTGGTCTGCGGACCGTCCGGCTCGGGCAAATCGACCTTGATCAAAACCATCAACGCGCTGGAGCCTATCCAGCAGGGCGAAATCTGGGTGAATGGCGTGGGCGTACACGACCCCAAAACCAACCTGCCCAAGCTGCGCAGCCAGGTGGGCATGGTGTTTCAGCACTTTGAGCTGTTTCCGCACCTGACGGTGACCGAGAACCTGACCATCGCCCAAATGAAGGTGCTGGGCCGCAACGACACCGATGCCAAGGCCCACGGCCTGAAATACCTTGAGCGCGTGGGCCTGCTGGCGCACCGGGACAAATTCCCCGGCCAGCTCTCGGGCGGTCAGCAGCAGCGCGTGGCGATTGCCCGGGCGCTGTCCATGGACCCCATCGTCATGCTGTTCGATGAGCCCACCAGCGCCCTCGACCCCGAAATGGTGGGCGAGGTGCTGGATGTGATGGTCAGCCTGGCCCATGAGGGCATGACCATGATGTGCGTGACCCACGAAATGGGCTTTGCCAAAAAAGTGGCCAGCCGCGTCATCTTTATGGACGTGGGCGGCAAGATGCTGGAGGACTGCTCGAAAGACGACTTCTTCGGCCACCCCGAGGCCCGCCAGCCGCGCACCAAGGATTTCTTAAGCAAAATCTTGCAGCATTGATTGCAGCGTGGCTACTTTTGCTCTTTAAAAGAGAGCTGTTTGCGCTTTATCTATATAATTTTTATGGCTTAAAGCCTTATAAATCCATATAAATAAGCGCTTACAGCTCTCTTTTTTATATTATTTATATTTGTGCTTGCGCTTGAAACACCCACTGGCGCTGCGCAGCAAACACGGCATTGGGGTATTGCGGCTTGCCCCGGCTGCCGTTGTAGCGGCCCAAGGCCAAGTACATATTGCCTTTTTCGCGCTCCAGGTAGTGGCGCAGGATGACGCAGCCAAAGCGCAGATTGGTCTGCATGTGAAACAGCTTGCCGGGGTCGCCGTCGCCAATCACCCGCGTCCAAAACGGCATGATCTGCATATAACCCCGTGCCCCGGCGTGGGAGATGACGAATTTGCGAAAGCCGCTTTCCACCTGAATCAGCCCCAGCACCAGCGACACTTCCAGCCCGGCGCGGGTGGCCTCATACCACAGGGTTTGTAAAAAATCGCGGCGCACCTCCCAGTCGGGCATGCGCTTGCGCAGCTTGTCGCTGGTGGCGGTCAGCCAGCGCAGATACTGCAGCCGCGAATCGGTCGAGGCAAAAATCGGCTCTGGGGGCGAGAGTTCATTCACCGCCGCTTGCAGTGCCGAGCGCACCGAGTCGATCAGCGGCTCTTCAATCTGCGCCCCGGCCTGGGCCGGCAGCTGGGCCAAAGCCGCCCAGGCACCGGCCCCGAGCAAACAATGGCGGCGCGTGAGCAGGCCCATGGCGTTACAGCCCCAGCCGGGTTTTGAGTTGTGCCACCACGTCGGCCAGCGGCACGGGGGTGGCGGCCGCATCGCGCCGGTGTTGGTATTCGACCAGGCCCTCTTTCAGGCCTCGGTCGCCCAACACCACGCGGTGGGGTACGCCAATCAGCTCCCAATCGGCAAACATGGCCCCTGGGCGCTCGCCCCGGTCATCCAAAATCACATCCACGCCCAGCGCCAGCAGGTCGGCATAGAGTTTTTCGGCGGCTTGTTTGACCAATTCGCTGCGGTCCATGCCAATGGGGCACACCACCACGGTGAACGGCGCAATCGCATCGGGCCAGATGATGCCGCGCTCATCATGGTTTTGCTCGATGGCTGCGGCCGGTAGGCGCGTAATGCCAATACCGTAGCAACCCATTTCAAAATGCGTGGGTTTGCCGTTGTCTGCCAAGAAGGTGGCGTTCATGGCCTCGGAATATTTGGTGCCCAGGTAGAACACATGGCCAATTTCAATGCCGCGCTCAATGGCCAGCGGGCCTTGGCCGTCGGGCGAGGGGTCGCCAGCCACCACGTTGCGCAGGTCGGCCACCAGCGCGGGCTCGGGCAGGTCACGGCCAAAGTTCACGCCCCGGATGTGAAAGTCTTTTTCATTGGCACCGCAAATCCAGTCGGCCATCACAGCCACTTCCCGATCGACCACCAGTTTCACGGGTTTTTGCAAGTTCAGCGGCCCCAAATAGCCAGGCTCGCAACCGAAATGGTCTTGGATCTCTGCCAGGCTGGCAAAGCGGAAGTTGGCCAGGCCCTCGACCTTGCCGACTTTCACTTCATTCATATCGTGGTCGCCACGCAGCAGCAGCAGCCAGACTTGGGTTTTAACAATTTCGCCTGCTTCATTGGCCTCGTCCGTCGCCAGCACCAGAGATTTGACGGTGCGGGCCAGCGGCAAGCCCAGCTGATCGGCCACGGCCTGGCAGGTGCTGTTGCCGGGGGTGGCGATTTTTTCCAGCGCCTCGCTGGCCGCTGGGCGGGGGCCGGCGGGGGGCAGGCTCTCGGCTTTTTCGATGTTGGCGGCGTAATCGCTGTTCGGGCAGTACACGATGGCATCTTCACCGGTGGCAGCAATCACCTGAAACTCTTCGCTCAAGTCCCCGCCAATGGCACCACTGTCGGCCCGCACGGCACGGTATTGCAGGCCAAAACGGTCAAAAATGCGCTGGTAAGCATCGCGCATGGTTTGGTAGCTGGCTTGGGCGCTGTCGCGGTCTTTGTCGAAGGAGTAGGCATCCTTCATGGTGAATTCGCGCCCGCGCATCAGGCCAAATCGGGGGCGGCGCTCATCGCGGAATTTGGTTTGAATTTGGTAGAGATTCTTGGGCAGCTGCTTGTAGCTTTTGAACTCTTGGCGGGCGATGTCGGTGACCACTTCTTCGCTGGTCGGTTGAATCACAAAATCGCGCCCGTGGCGATCCTGAAAGCGCAGCAGCTCAGGCCCCATTTTGTTAAAGCGCCCCGTCTCTTGCCATGCCTCTGCCGGCTGCACTACGGGCATGGTCACTTCAATTGCTCCGGCGCGATTCATCTCCTCGCGCACGATGGCTTCGACCTTGCGGATCACGCGCAGGCCCATGGGCATGTAGCTGTACACGCCAGCACCGAGCTTTTTAATCATCCCCGCACGGGTCATGAGTTGGTGGCTGACGATCTCAGCGTCGGCAGGCGCTTCCTTCAGGGTCGAGATTAAAAAATGCGAAGCTTTCATAGCAATGAGGCCGGTAGTAAGAGCGTGGTAGTGCAGGAAATGGGCATGGCCCGCTTGCCGAGAGCAAGGGGCCATGCATAATGAACCCAAGTTAAAAATTGGGGTTTGATTATGCTTGACCGGGACGGATTTCGCCCAAACGTCGGCATCATCTTGCTCAACCAGAAGAACCAGGTGTTCTGGGGCAAACGCATACGCACACACAGTTGGCAGTTTCCGCAAGGTGGCATTGATCGGGGTGAATCGCCCGAGCAGGCCATGTTCCGAGAACTGCACGAGGAAGTCGGGCTCCAGCCTGAACATGTGCGCATCGTGGCCCGCACCCGCGACTGGTTGCGCTACGAGGTGCCAGACCGATTTATACGCCGCGAAGCACGCGGCCATTACCGAGGGCAAAAGCAAATTTGGTTCTTGCTGCAGCTTACGGGCTACGACTGGAATCTGAACTTGCGGGCCACCGACCACCCCGAGTTTGATGCTTGGCGTTGGAACGATTACTGGGTGCCACTGGAAGTGGTCGTGGAATTTAAACGCGGTGTGTACGAGATGGCGCTGACCGAGTTGGCCCGCTTCTTACCGCGCGGCGAGCAGCCGCGCAACCGCTACCTGCGCGGCGGCATGCGCAACCGCGAAGGCGAGCGTGAAGGTGAACGGCGTGAGCTGCGCGGCCCAGATGCTGGTCTTGAGCCGACCCGCAGCGCTTTGCGCACCCCCTGGGCCCCCGGCAACCTGCCCATGGCTTTGCCCCCCGGGGCCAGCTTTGATCCTGAGCCGCCCTCCGGCACCATCTAAAATTTCAGATGCACGTAATGGCCCTGCGGGGCCATTTTTGCGCCTGAATCAAAATAAAGAACGATCGTTCTTTTAATTCGACTACACTGCAACTTTCCTGTCGTTTTTACAAATTTTGTTTTGGAGACCCGCCATGTCCGATTTGCACGCTGCCTTTGAAGATGCCGTAAAAAACTCCACCAGCCTGAGCGAGCGCCCTGACAACGCCACGCTGCTGAAAATTTACGCCTTGTACAAGCAAGCGACCGAGGGGGATAACGAAGCCAAAAAACCCAGCTTCACCGATATGGTGGGCCGCGCCAAGTGGGATGCTTGGGAAAAGCTCAAAGGCCAAAGCCTGGACGAAGCCAAGCAAGGCTATATCGACCTGATTACCTCGCTGCGCTAAAAACAGCGCATGCTGAACACAACGGCCGGAATGGCCGTTTTTTTATGCGCCGAGCGCGGCATTCCCTGACTACACTTGGCAGATCAGGGAGTGGCTATGAGTGGTTTAAGTTGGATATTGATCATTGGGGCAGGCATTTTTTGGTTGCAAACCAATGAGCAGCGCCGTCGCATGGGATTGCTGGCCAAGCATTTGGCCCCCACGCGGGTAGAAAAAATTCTTGGCACCTTGATTGATGGTTACCTCAAGGCGTTGGAGTTCCAAGACCCTGAGCGCCAGCAGCACGCCTGGAATGCCTTGGGGCGGCAAGAGCAAGAATTGGTGGAGCATTTTCAGCGCTTTGCCGATGGTTTTGCCACAGAAAGCGCCGAAGCCACTCGGGTGAGTACCTTGCCCCTGGGCTTGCCGCTGCTGGACCGCATCTTGCCCGCCTACACCTTTGACATGCGCCAGGCGCTGGCGCTGCATGCTCAGGCCATTCGCGCTGCCTGCGCCCCGCAAGGGCTGGATGCAGCGGCCCGGCGCGATTTTGCATTCACCATGACTGCCGAGCTGCTACTGATGCAGCACACCTGCCATTGGTTTGGTAAAACACGCACGATTGCCTCGATTCGGCTGGTCACACGGCATAAAACCCAGTACGAGCAGGTGCTCGCTTCGGTCGCACCGACCACACGGCGGGCGTATTTGAAGTTGATTGGCGACAGCAATTAGCCACTAAGGGCTGTGCCGAATGACTTTTTCAGGATAAGCGCGGCACAATGGCTTTCGGGATGCATCAAAACTACTCACAAAAGAAAGGGAATCTGTATGTACACCTTCCAATCGCGTGCAGCAGCTGATTTGCTGATGCTGGAGGCCACTGCCAAACACATCTTGCAGTTGCTGGACAAAACACCTGGCGAGCCCGGGATCATCACGGTGGCGCAAATTCCCGCAGCCCTGGAGACCCTGGCCAAGGCGGTTGAGGCCGATGAAGCGCGGCGCAAAGCGCTGGAGCTGGCCGCGCAGTCGCCCGATGCCGATACCAGTGCCAAAGCGGGTGCGGAATCGGCCGAGTTGGGGGCCATCAGCTTGCGCCAGCGGGTGGCTCCTTTGGCGGACATGCTGCGCGCCAGCTTGGCCGAAAACAAAGACCTGACCTGGACACCGAAAAAGTAAGCCGGTCTTTCGCCCCCCTCACCCACAAAAAAACCGCTGTGTTGAGCAGCGGTTTTTTTATGGCTGGCGCACTGCCGCTAGGGCTGCTTAATGCTCACGTGCAAAACGCTTGCCGCCACGGGGTTCATAAGGCTTGCCAGCGGGTTTGCCACCACCGAAATTACCACCGCCGCGGCGCTCACCGTCAAAGCGGCGCACTTCGCTGCGCTCGCCAAAGGGTTTGCCACGGCCAAAGCCTTCGCCATCGCGGCGGGGGGCGAACTCACGCGCAGGTGCAGCGCCAAAGTCGCGGCTACCGCCTTCGCGATTGCCAAAACCACGGCTGGCACCAAAGTCACGGCTGCCGCCTTCACGACTGCCAGTTTCGCGATTGCCAAAGCCACGGCCAGCACCAAAGCCACCACGATCACCACCTGCATCACGGAAATCGCGCTGGGGACGGTCACCAAAGCGGGGACGCTCGCTATCACGGCCAAAGCCGCCGCCAGCAGCACCGGCACCGCCAAACCCGCTCTTGCGGCCATAGCTGCTGCCGCCGCCAAAACCACCCTCGCGGCGTGGCGCGCCTTCGCTGCGGCCACCGCGGAAGCCACCGCGGTCGTTGCCACCCGCACCACGGCGGCCTTCGGAGCCGCTGGGGAAGCGTTGCTGTGGCTCCAGTCCTTCAATGGTCTCGGGTTTGAATTGCAGGCGGGTAAAGCCTTCAATATCAAAAATACGGCGGCGGTCACGGAATTCGGCAAAGGTCACGGCCATGCCTTCGCGCCCAGCGCGGCCGGTGCGGCCAATGCGGTGGGTGTAGTCCTCGGCCTTCATGGGCAGACCGTAGTTGAAGACGTGGGTGATGGTGGGCACATCAATACCGCGTGCCGCCACGTCGGTGGCAACCAGAATCTGAATTTGCCCTTCACGCAGTGCCCGCAGACGGCGGTTGCGCAGCCCTTGGCTCAATGCGCCATGCAAAGCGGCGGCCGAGAAACCGGCCTCTGCCAAGTCTTGCGCCAGGCCGTCGCACTCCACTTGGGTGGAGGCAAACACGATGGCCTGGTTGATGGTGGTGTCACGCAGCCAGTGGTCCAGCAGCTTGCGCTTGTGCTGGGCATGGTCAGCCCAGTACAGTTTTTGCTGGATGTTGTCGTGGCCCTGCTGGGGCGTGGCGATGGTGATTTTTTGCACATTGGCACCGCCGTCGTGCATCACGCGCATGGCCAGCTGCTGAATGCGCGGCGCAAAGGTGGCGCTGAACATCATGGTTTGCTTGCGCTGGGCGGTCATTTGGTGAACCTCTTCCAGATCATCGGCAAAACCCAGGTCGAGCATGCGGTCGGCCTCATCGACCACCAAGAACTGCACCTTGTCCAGCTTGATTTGCAGGCTGCGCTGCAAGTCCAGCAAACGGCCCGGCGTGGCCACGACCAAATCGGCGTTTTGCAGCTTGGCAATTTGTAGTTGGTAGGGCATGCCACCGACGACGTTGGCCACACGCAGATTTTTGCAGTGCTTGACCAGCTCAATGGCATCTTGCGCCACCTGCTGGGCCAGCTCGCGGGTGGGGCACAGCACCAAGGCACCGGGCACGGCCGCCTTGAAATTGCGCGCCTGCATGGGGTTTTTGCGCTTGGCACGCTTGGGGGCGGCCTCGCCGCTGGCAGCCGCTTGGGCACGCTGGCGCTCAAATTCGGCTTGCTCGGCAGCGGCTTCGATGGCTTTTTGTGCGATCAGGGTATTGAGCACGGGCAGCAAGAAAGCCGCCGTTTTGCCCGAGCCGGTTTGGCTGGACACCATCAAGTCGATGCTGGCTTCGTCGGCCTTGCCACTGCCCATGGCCAGGGGAATGGCTTTGGCTTGCACTTCGGTGGGCTGGGTGTAGCCCAGATCGGAGACAGCACGAACCAGTGCGGCATCCAGGCCCAAAGCGGTAAAGGGGTTGGGGCCTTCGGCCACTGCAGGGGCAGCAGATTCAATAACCACGGCAGGAGCAGACACGGCCACGTCAGCCACGATGGGCTGGTCTAAAGTTTCAGTATTCATAGTGATGCAATAACAACGCGGCCATGCCACTGCCCTTTGCGCAGTGGAGATCAAAAAGGATGGCTACGTTTTTGACGGTTACGGGGAACAACATCCACCGTCAAACATTCCGTCTGATGCTTTTGGGCTGCAGGGTGCAGCGGCATCGCGGTGGGCCTGGATGGTTCTAATGCGGGCACTGGGCTGTAAAAGCTTGAAAGCGCCGTGGCATGAACGTGCCCGGTAGTGTGATGGGAAGATGTAACAAATCTGCCAAAGAGTTCTAGGGGTAACCCTTAAAGGCAAGCCAGCAATTCTAGCCTAGTTACTGATTTTTGTCACGGCAATAAAAAATGCTGGCGGTAGTGCTGCAATTCGTCAATGGATTCAAGCACATCGGCCAAGGCGGTATGGCGCTGGGCTTTTTTAAAAGATTTCACGGCCTCGGGCTTCCAGCGCCGGGCCAGTTCTTTCAAGGTGCTTACGTCCACATTGCGGTAGTGCAGGTAGGCCTCTAGCTTGGGCATGTAGAGCGCCAAAAAACGCCGGTCTTGCCCAATGCTGTTGCCGCACAGCGGCACCTTGCTCTTGGGGACGTACTGGCGCAGGAAGGTGAGCAACTGCTCCTGCGCATCCTCTTCGCTCAGGGTGGAGGCTTTGACCTTGTCGATCAGGCCACTGCGCCCGTGTGTGCCTTTGTTCCAGGCATCCATGGCGTTCAGCAGTTCATCACTTTGGTGAATCACCAGCACCGGGCCAGGTACGCGCACCTGGAGATTGGCATCGGTGACGACCACGGCAATTTCGATGATGCGTTCGGTGGCGGGGTTCAGCCCCGTCATCTCGCAATCGAGCCACACCAAGTTAAGGTCGGACTTGGGCAAATGGGGAGCGGCAGGAGGGCTGACAACAGCCGGGGTTTCACTGGAAGCGGGGGAAAGCATGGACAAATTGTCGCCTACACTCGCGCCACATGTCGTCCTCCAGCCTCTTTTCCCCCAGTTTTCTCCTCACGGCGGCCTTTGCCTGCGCCTTGGCGCTGCAACTTTTGGCCCAAGTGGGTTTGCTCACCCGCCAAGTGCGCCATGTGGCCCGCCACCGCAGCGCCGTGCCTGCCGCATTTGCTGAAAAAATTACCCTGGCCGCGCACCAAAAAGCGGCCGACTACACCTTGGCCAAGGCGCAAGTGGGCCTGCTGCAACTGGCCTGGGGGGCTATGCTGCTTTTGGGTTGGACGCTGCTGGGCGGGCTGGATGCCCTGCACCAGGCACTGCTGGCCGCCATGGGGCCTGGGCTGGGGCAGCAAATTGCGCTGGTGGCTGCGTTTGCCTTGATTTCCGGCGTGTTGGAGCTGCCGTTTTCGCTCTACCAAACCTTTGTGGTGGAGCAGCGCTTTGGCTTTAACCAAAGCACGCTGGGCCTGTGGCTGGCAGATTTGTGCAAAAGCAGCGTACTGGCCGCCGTGATTGGCCTGCCCCTGGTGGCTGCCGTGCTGTGGCTGATGCAAGCCGCTGGCAGCCTGTGGTGGCTGTGGGCCTGGGGGCTGTGGACGGGCTTTCAGCTGTTGCTGATGTGGATTTTCCCGACCTTTATCGCACCACTGTTCAACAAATTTCAGCCCCTGGAAGATGCGGCCCTGAAAGAGCGCGTCACCACCTTGATGCAGCGCTGCGGCTTTGCCGCCAAGGGCTTGTTTGTGATGGATGGCAGCCGCCGCTCGGCCCATGCCAATGCTTATTTCACCGGTTTGGGTAATGCCAAGCGCGTGGTGTTCTACGACACGCTATTAAAAAAACTCAATGTCGATGAGGTCGAAGCGGTGCTGGCGCACGAGCTGGGCCACTTCAAACACCGCCACATCACCAAACGCATGCTGGGCATGTTTGCCCTCAGCCTGGGCGGGCTGGCGCTGCTGGGCTGGGTCAGCCAGCAGCCGTGGTTTTATACCGGCCTGGGCGTGGCCCCCTCACTGGCCTTGGCCTTGGGGTCGAGCAGCAGCATGCTAAGCGGGGCGCAAATGGGCCACATCCCTGGCGTGGCGCTGCTGCTGTTTTTGCTGGTGGTGCCGGTGTTTAGTTTTTGGCTGGCACCGCTGATGGCGCATTTTTCGCGCCGCGATGAATTTCAGGCCGATGCCTACGCCGCCGCCCAAGCGCAGCCGGCGGCCCTGGCCAGTGCGCTGCTCAAGCTGTATGAGGACAACGCGGCCACCCTCACCCCGGACCCGCTGTACGCCCGCTTTTACTATTCACACCCCCCAGCAGTAGAGCGCTTAGCGCAGCTGCAGCGCCAAGAAAGCCGTGTATGAGTCGTAAAAATAGCGCCAAATCAGCGCCAGCTGCTAGCAATACAGAAGGTGTGGGCTTGCAAGAGGGCTTGGTCGTGGGCAGCCATGGCCGCCACTGCGTGGTGGAGAGCGCCGATGGCAACCGCCGCATCTGCCACCCCCGGGGCAAAAAAAATCAAGCCCTGGTCGGTGACCGCGTGCTGTGGCTGCCCGCCCCCCCAGGCCAGGGGGAGGAGGGCAGCATCGAAAAAGTACAGGCGCGGCGCAATCTGCTCTACCGTCAGGACGAGATTCGCACCAAATCCTTTGCGGCCAATATTGACCAAGTGCTGATCCTGATCGCGGCCGAGCCGGTGTTCTCTGAAAGCCAACTGGCCCGCGCCTTGATTGCCGCAGAGGCCGCTGGCATCCCCCCCATCATTGCCCTGAATAAAAGTGATTTAACCGCGCCCTTTGCCCAGGCCTGGGAGCGCTTGGCGGCGTACCGCGCCATCACCGATGGCCAGGGGCAGCCGCACTACCGCACGCTGGGGCTGAATCTGGCCCAGCCCAGCGATGCACAAACCGCCCTGCTGGCCCAGCTGTTGGCCGACAAAGCCACCTTGGTGCTGGGGCCGTCCGGTTCGGGCAAGAGCACGCTGATCAACCTGCTCATTCCCCAAGCGCAGGCGGCGACGGGGGAAATCTCGCAAGCGCTCAACTCGGGCCGCCACACCACCACCACCACCACCTGGTACTGGCTGGATGGCGCGCGGCGCAGCGCCTTGATTGATTCGCCCGGCTTTCAAGAATTTGGCCTGCGCCACATTGCCCCCACAGCGCTGGCGCACTTTATGCCCGACATCCACCAGCACGCCAGCAGCTGCAAGTTCTACAACTGCACCCACTTGCACGAACCCGGTTGCGCCGTGCTGGCACAGGTGGGGCACAGCATCAACGCCCAACGGCATCGGCTGTATGCCGCATTGTTTGAAGAGCTGTCTGCGCCTGTGAATTATTGATTTCAGGCTATTAAAGCCATGAAATTGTTGATATACAAGCGGTGACAGCTATCTAAATATTAAAACCGAAAAACATCCAGCGTGCGCCGCAACACCCCCGTGCTGCCGTCCATGCGCTCGGCCGACTGGGCGTAGTCGTGCGCCATGCGGGCGTTGTCCTGGGTGACGTGATCCAGATTGGCCAGCGCCACATTCACCTGGGCGATGCCCGCGCTTTGTTCGGTCATGGTGACCAGCATGCCTTGCATTTCCTGGCGCACCTGTTGCACCGCCTGCACCGACTGGCCCATGGATTGGCTGGCCGACTGCATTTGTGCTGCGCTGCGGCCAATTTGCTCGGTCGAGCCGGCAATCAGCTGGCGGATTTCCCCCGCCGCCTTGGCGCTGTTTTGCGCCAGGTTGCGCACCTCAGCGGCCACCACGGCAAACCCTCGGCCTTGCTCCCCGGCGCGGGCGGCCTCGACGGCGGCATTCAAGGCCAGGATGTTGGTTTGAAAAGCAATGCTTTCGATGGTGGAGATGATGTGCCCCATCTGCTGGGACGATTGCTGCAGCTCTTGCATCAACTGCTGGCTGCGCTGCATGGCTTGTTCGCTTTCGGTCGAGAGCTGGGCACTGCGCTCGGTCTCGCGCTGAATGTGCTCTGTTGTTTGCCGGCTTTGCGCAATGGTTTGGGCCATTTGCTCCATGGCGGCGGCCGTTTCTTGCAAATCTTGCGCCTGGCGGTCGGTGCATTCGGATAAGCGCCCCGCACCCTCGGTCAGCTCCCGGGCCACGGCATTGAAGCCATCAATTTCGTGTTTGGCATCGCCAAACACGGCCCGCAGGTTGATGTGGATTTGCTTCATCCGCTCCTGCAGCAAGCCCAGTGGATGCGGTGGCAAATCTTTGGGCAAAGTGCCCGATAGCTCACCGCTGGCGATTTCAGCGCTCAGGGCATGAATGGCCTCCAATGGCTGGGTAATGCGCCGGTGCAACCAGCCCAGCGCCATCGCCGACCAGCCTAGCAGCAAGGCGGCCAATACGCCCAGCTGCCAAGGTGCCGTCCATCCCAGCAGGGGAAACAGCAGTGCCAAGACCACCAGCGGCAGCTGCAAAACGGCTTGGCGCTGGGTCAAACTCAGGCGCTGCAACTTGCCCCATTGGTTGCGCCAGCCAAAGACGCGAATGCGCCCCCCGCGCAGAATAAAGCGCGGTTTGGCACGGCTGCGCTGGGCCACGATGTCTGCGTAGAGTTTTTGGGCCTCGGCAATTTCTTGGTCGCTGGCCCGGGCCCGCACCGACATATAACCAATCGGTTTGCCCGCTTGCAGCACCGGAGTAACGTAAGCCCGCACCCAATAATGGCCACCGCCATGGCGTGCATTTTTCACCGTGCCTTGCCAAATGCGGCCATGTCCAATGGTGGCCCACAGATCCTTGAAAATCTCGGACGGCACGTCGGGGTGGCGCACGATGTTGTGCGGTTGCCCCATTAGCTCGGGCTTGCTAAAGCCACTGACCTCTTCAAACGCCTCATTGCAGTGGGTGATGCGCCCTTGCTTGTCGGTGGTGGACATCAAGAGCATGGACTCTGGAAAATCGTAACCCCGACCCACCGAGGAAGCGCTTTGCGCGGCCACCCGGTGCGATGGCAAAGACGAGAAAGCAGCTGCCGCAGTGGCAGCAGACTGTGTCGATAAATCAGCAATAGAGCGCATAGGGCCTCACTGTGTAAAGCACATTGGCCAAAACCAATGTTTGGATGAATGTGCTGTGCAGCCGCTGATACTAGAGGTTTTTTGTGTCTAGAAGAACCGTGCCAACAACGGTTTGACACCAATCCAACAAAAAGCCTATGTCTTTGTTGAGGCAGATCAATTAACCCAATAAGCGCCCCAGGGTTAATAGCGCCAGCAGTAGCAGCCACACCGCAACCAAGCGCCATACCAAGCCCACCAAGCTGTACAAATGCTGCATTTGGGGTGCCAGGCCGTTGGGCATGCCGTACGCCCCCAGATCAATGTGCAGTGCCCCAGCCGTGGCTGCGATCACCAGGCCATCGTTGTCCTGGGGGGCTTTTTGCGCATAGGTGCGCCACCCGGCCAGGGTGTCTTCAAAGCTTCCAACAACCGCAAAGCCAATGGCCGTTAAGCGGGCGGGTAGCCAATCGAGCCACCACCAGGCACGCTGCACCGCCGCTTGCAGGCGTTCACTGACCGGTTGCACCCCCGCACTGGGCTGGGCCGACCAATCGCGCCCCAAATATTCCGCTGTGCGGTAGAGCACCGCACCCGCCGGCCCCAAGCCCAACAGCATAGAGAGGGTGAACCACAGAAATACGCCAAATACATGGCGGTGGGCTTGCACCACGGAGTGGGCCACCACCTGCTCCAGCAAGCCTTGCTCAGTCGGTGCGGGATCGGCCTGTGGATGCCAGTGGGCAAAGGCACTGCGTGCGGCAGGCAAATCGCCCTCGGTCAAGGCATCGCGAATGGCCGTGAAATGATGGCTAAATTGCCGGAACCCCAGCGTGAGGTAAAGAATTGCCACGTTCCACAGCAGCGCCAGCGGCCAGCCAATGGTGGCCAACAGCAGCCAATACACGCCCATGGCCGCCAGGACGGGCACCAGCACGGCGGTGCCTACGGCCAGCCAGGGCGAGGTGGCAAGAACTTGCTCACTTTCATCGACTTGGGCATCCAAGCTGCGGCGCACCGAGACGGCCCAGGCTTTCAAACCTTGGTAAGCGGGGTTGTCACGCTGCAGGGGGCGGGCCTGCTCCAGCATCAAGGCAAACAGGATGGCAAAAAAACTCATGCCGTCGATCATAGCGGCCACCAGCGGCGCATGAGGTGTTTATTGCGCAGCCATAAAGCGGTAAAAGTTGCGCAGCATGCCCGCCGTGGCACCCCAGATAAAGTGCTCAGCCCCCAAGGGGTCGTGCGGGTCTTTGTAGGGCATGGCAAACCATTCGCGCTCACGCCCTTGCCAGAACATGCGGTGGCGTTGGTGGTTGGCTGGATCGAGGATGAAGGCCAGCGGCACTTCAAACACCTGGGCCACCTCTTGCGGATTGGGCTTGAGTGGCTGGGGCGGCACCAGGGCCACCACAGGGGTGACGTTGAACGCCGAGCCCGTGGTGTACACCGGCAGGCTGCCCAACACCTGGGCGCGTTGTGGGGCCAAGCCCACCTCTTCCCAAGCTTCGCGCAAGGCGGTGGCGATGGCATCGCGGTCTTCAGGGTCGGTGCGCCCCCCCGGGAATGCCACTTGCCCTGAGTGGCTGGAAAGCTGCGCGCTGCGTTGGGTCAGCAGCACCGTCAGCCCGCTGGAGCGCTGCACCAGGGGCAAAAGCACAGCCGCTTCAGCCACCGGGCGCTCAACAAAGGCCGGCTCGCCACGCAACTCTGGCTGCCACACCGGGGGCTTGGCAAAGCGCTGGCGCAGGGCTTGCTCCGTTTGCGCCAGGCGGGCCACCGCGGGCAAGTGGCTATCGCGTCCAGAAATCGGTACTTGCCGGGGGTCGAACGATGGAATGCCTACAGGGCGCTGAAAACCGGGGGAAGAAGAGGGGGAAGACATAGCAAAAACAAAAAAGCCGCCACAGCAAAACTGTAGCGGCTTTTGTCCGGTCCCATATCCCCCTGCTGGGCAGGGGGGCGGTGCTTACTCAGCAGCAGCAGGGGCTGCGGCGGCCACAGCCGCTTTGCGCTGGGGCAGTTTTTCCTTGATGCGGGCTTTCTTGCCAGTCAGACCACGCAGGTAGTACAGCTTGGCACGGCGCACGTCACCACGGCGCTTGACTTCGATTTTGGCGATCAGGGGCGAGTAGGTTTGGAAGGTACGTTCCACACCCTCACCGTTGGAGATCTTGCGCACAATGAAGCCGCTGTTGAGGCCACGGTTGCGCTTGGCGATCACCACACCTTCGTAAGCCTGCACGCGCTTGCGGCTGCCTTCGACGACGTTCACGCTCACGATGACGGTGTCACCAGGGTTGAAGTCAGGGATCTCTTTGTTCAAACGAGCAATTTCTTCTTGCTCAAGGGTTTGCAGCAAATTCATGATTCATCCACATTGATCGTAACCGCGCCGAAATTGGCAAGTGCCGGGATTGGCACCATAAGCTGCAAAACATTTTGCAGCGGCCGGAAAGAGGATCAAAGAACCGCGCATTATAGCAATCCCCCAATCAGAGGCAATTAATGCCCTGCAATATCGGAGTCGTCCGGCGCAGCTGGCAGTGTGCGCAAGAAGGCCTCGTCCTGCGCCGTCAAACGCCCTTGGCGGCGGGCTTGTTGCAGCAGTTGCGGGCGCTGCTGGGCGGTGAGGCGCAGGCTTTGCTCACGCCGCCAGCGCTCAATGTGGGCATGGTGGCCCGACAGCAGCGGCGCAGGCACGCTGTGGCCTTGCCACACTTCGGGGCGGGTGTAGTGCGGGCAATCGAGCAAACCATCCAAGGCCGGATTAAAGCTGTCTTGCTGAAAGCTGCCTGCGTCATTGAGCACCCCAGGTTGCAGGCGGGTGATGGCATCGAGCAGCACCAGCGCGGCCAGCTCACCGCCGGAGAGAACAAAATCCCCCAGGCTGATTTGGTGGGTGACGTTGGCATCAATAAAGCGCTGGTCGATGCCTTCGTAACGCCCACACAGCAAAATGGCCCCGCTGCCCTGGGCCCACTGCGCCACCGCGCCATGGTGCAAGGTGTGGCCAATGGGTGAAAACAGCACCACAGGCACCGCCTCCTCCTCGGGCAGCGCTTGCGCCCGGCTTTGCTGGGCGGCATCCAGGCAGCGCTGCAGCGGATCGGCCAGCATCACCATGCCAGGGCCGCCGCCAAAAGGGCGGTCATCCACCCGGCGGTAATTGCCCTCGGCAAAGTCGCGCGGATTCCATAAATGCACTTCGACCTGGCCGCTGGCAAAGGCACGGCGGGTCACGCCGTTTTCAAGAAATGGCGCAAACATTTGCGGGAACAGGGTCAGGATGTCAAAGCGCATGGCCCAGTCGGCAGTCTTAGTAATCCAGTTGCCAATCGGCGATGATGGTTTTGCCCGGCAGATCAACACTGTCGATATAGGCATCGACAAAAGGAATCATGCGCTCGATCGTTTTGCCCTCAAGCGTTTGACTGAGCACCAGCACGGTTTGCGGGCCGGTGGACAGCAGGTCTTTGACCACGCCCAGCACCACGCCCTCGCGGTTGCGCACTGTCAGCCCGAGTAAATCAACCCAGTAATACTCACCATCTTGGGCCTGCGGAAAATGCTCGCGGGCCACAAAAATACGGGCACCGCGCAAGGCTTCGGCGTGGTTGCGGCTGACCACGTCCAGGCTGGTGGCCACCAGGCCATCGCCATGCCAGCGAATTTGCTTGACGGGTAGGATGACGGTGCCCGCAAAGGTTTTGGCGCCTTTTTCCGCGGGTTGCAAAAACCATTGCGGCGCGGCCATCAACGCCTGCGGATCGCTGCTGAAGGCTACAACCTTGAACCAGCCCTTCACCCCCCAAGCATCGGCAATGCGCCCAACTTCAACGGCATCGCTGGGCAGGTCGGTGGCAGATAACAGGGGCAATTCGCTCATAAACAACTCATTGAATCCATAAAAAAAGCCCCGTCAGCGATGCTAACGGAGCTTTGCTTGCAGTCAGAAGCGCGAGGCTTAGCGACCGCTAGTTAGGCAGCCACTTTGGCAGCAGCTTGCTTGACCAGACGCTCAACGGTGTCCGAAGCTTGCGCACCAACGCTCTTCCAGTAAGCCACGCGGTCCAGCGCTACGCGCAGGCCTTCTTCAGCGCCACGGGCGTTGGGGTTGTAGAAACCCAGGCGCTCGATGAAAGCGCCGTCGCGACGCACGCGCTTGTCAGCGGCAACGATGTTGAAGAACGGGCGGGCTTTGGAGCCGCCGCGGGAAAGTCGGATGACGACCATGGTTATTCCTTCGGGTGGTGGTAAATTTTTCAACGTTTGAGACACGCGACATGGCCACCCGGCCAGCGACACGCCGAAAACGCGCGATTATATAGGAAAAGAAGAGGAGAGGGCGATTTTAAAAAAAGAGCTGCACGCGCTTTAAAAACAAAGGTTTTAGCATGTAAATGCATTCCAACCTTTGTAAATACAGCGTAAGCAGCTTCTTTTTTTAATACAGCTGCAAGCTGATCCAGTAGGCAATCGAGGCCACAAAGGCGCTGGCCGGAATGGTCAAAAGCCACGCCCAGACGATGTTGCCCGCTACGCCCCAGCGCACGGCACTGGCCCGCTGGGTGGAGCCCACGCCCACAATCGCCCCCGTGATGGTGTGCGTGGTCGAGACCGGCACGCCCAGAAAGGTGGCCACAAACAGGGTCAGGGCACCGCCGGTTTCGGCGCAGAAGCCGCCCACGGGTTTGAGTTTGGTGATCTTTTGCCCCATGGTTTTAACGATGCGCCAGCCGCCAAACATGGTGCCAAAGCCAATGGCGGCGTAGCAGCTGATGATGACCCAGGTGGGGGGGCTGGCCTCGCTGGCCGAGGTGTAGCCCGTGGCAATCAGCAGCAACCAGATGATGCCGATGGTTTTTTGGGCATCGTTACCGCCGTGGCCCAGAGAGTAAGCACCCGCCGAGACCAGTTGCAGCTTGCGAAACAGGCCATCGACCCGGTTGGGGCGGGCGCGGCGAAAAACCCAGGCAACGAGCACCATCATCAACGAACCGAGCAAAAAGCCCAGCAGCGGCGAAATGACAATAAACGCCACTGTTTTCAAAATTCCGCCGGCAATCAGGGCGCTGAAACCGCCCTTGGCCAAGCCCGCGCCCACCAGCCCACCGATCAAGGCGTGCGAGGAGCTGGATGGGATGCCGTAATACCAGGTGATAAGGTTCCACGTAATGGCCCCCACCAGTGCGCCGAAGACCACGTGGGTATCGACAATGTCGGCCTCGACGATGCCTTTGCCGACGGTGGCGGCCACGCTCAGGTGAAAGACGAAGATCGCGGCAACGTTAAAAAATGCGGCAAACAGCACCGCTTGGCCCGGTTTGAGCACGCCGGTAGAGACAACCGTGGCAATGGAGTTGGCAGCATCATGAAACCCGTTCATGAAGTCGAACACCAAGGCCATTGTTACCAGCAGGATGACCACCCATAGGGCAGCTTGTATGGGTTCCATAATCCGGAATTCCTTGTTGTGCTGGGAAAAATCAGGCGTTTTCGAGGACGATGCCCTCAACCACCTTGGCAACGTCTTCGCATTTGTCGGTGACCGACTCCATCAGCTCATAGAGCACCTTGAGCTTGAGCAGCTCGCGCATGTCTTGCTCTTCACGGAACAGCTTACTCATGGCCGAGCGCAGGACGCGGTCCGCGTCGGATTCGACCTTGTCGATTTCATTGCACAGTTTGAGTGCGGCCTCGGCCGTTTTGCTATCGCTGACGCGGTCCAGCAGCTTGACCACATCGCGCACCAGCTCACAGCAACGCATGTTCAGCCCCGTCAGCTCAATGACTTCGGGGGTCATCACGCGCACGTCGTAGAGGAACATGGTGTCGGCGCTGTCCTGAATCAGGTCGGCCACATCGTCCATGGTGTCGATCAAGGCATGGATGTGCTCGCGATCCAGGGGGGTGATGAAGGTTTGGTGCAAGGTGCGATTGACTTCATCGGTCACACGGTCAGCGGCTTGCTCGGCCTCATCGACCGCTTGGTTGAATTTCTCGCGCAGCTCAACATCGCTGTAGTTCGCCACCAGCTCAGAAAATGCTTGCGCTGCTTCAACCATGCGCTGGGCGTGCTGGTTGAACATTTCAAAAAAATTGCCTTCGCGCGGCAATAGCTTGCCAAACAGCATGAACGCTCCTTCGGATGGATTGCGTAATAGATTAAACCCAGTGTGCCCGTCACGCAGGAAGCACACCAGCTCTGGGATGGCTGCTCCTGGGCCTGACACCATCAAGTCAGGATGCAGCCGATATAAAAGCCAGGCAAGCATGGATGCCTACCTGGCCAAGTGGCGCAATTTTCCACGACAGCGGTGCTGCTGCGACGGAAGAACCTAGGCATAACCCTAGGGAGTGCTAGAAAAGCAGGGGGCGAAAAACTTCAATTTTTAATATTTATTGAATTTTTTCAATGGCTTATAAATTTAGAAAACAAAAGATAACAATTTTTTGTTTTTTGTTGTTTCACTGCAACGCGCTGGGCAGGCCATGCCCCAGCCTCTCGCCCAGGCGGATTGGGCTCATTTGGCTTCTTTGGCCAGAGGTGGGGTTAGTGCCTGTGCCTGTGCCTGTGCATTGCGCTGGCGCAGCGTGTGCAGCTTCTCGCCAATCTTGATTTCCAGCCCGCGCGCTACCGGCTCATACAGCGGGGGCGGTTGCAGGCCTTCAGGAAAATAATTTTCTCCGGCGGCAAAGCCATCGGCCTCATCGTGGGCGTAGCGGTAGCCTTTGCCATAGTCCAGTTGCTGCATGAGTTTGGTTGGCGCATTGCGCAAGTGCAGCGGCACAGGGCGGCTGCCATCGTTTTGCACCAGGGCCCGGGCGCGTTTGTAGGCGATGTAGCCTGCATTGCTTTTGGGCGCAGCCGCTAGGTACAGCACGGCTTGGGCCAGGGCCAATTCGCCTTCCGGGCTGCCCAGGCGCTCATAGGTGTGTGCGGCATCATTGGCCATTTGCAAGGCCCGGGGGTCTGCCAGGCCAATGTCTTCCCACGCCATGCGCACAATGCGCCGCGCCAAATAGCGAGGATCAGCCCCGCCGTCGAGCATGCGCACCAGCCAGTACAGGGCGGCATCGGGGTCGGAGCCGCGCACGCTTTTGTGCAGGGCGCTGATGGTGTCGTAGAACTGTTCGCCGCCCTTGTCGTAGCGGCGCAATTGTTGGCCCAGCACCTGCTGTAGCCAGGCGGTGGTGATTTCGTGGACACCGGCCTGCTCAGCGCTCACCGCCAACGTCTCCAGGGTATTGAGCAACCGCCGGGCATCGCCATCGGCATAGGCCACCAGGGTTTGTACTGCTTCTTTTTCGAGAGCTGGTAGCGCTTGCACAGCCTGTGCTTTGACCACAATTTGCTCTAAATCTTCCAAGGCCAATGGCTGCAGCACATACACCACCGAGCGCGAGAGCAAGGCGCTATTGACTTCAAACGATGGGTTTTCGGTGGTGGCCCCGACAAAGGTAAACAGTCCGCTTTCCACATGCGGCAAGAAAGCATCCTGCTGGCTTTTGTTGAAGCGGTGCACCTCATCGACAAACACAATGGTGCGCTGCGCCAGCAAGCCGCTGGCAGCGGCCTGGGCCTGCTCCACCGCCTCGCGGATTTCTTTCACGCCGCCCAGCACGGCACTGATGGCGATGAATTGGGCATCAAACGCCTGGGCCATCAACCGGGCAATCGTGGTTTTACCCACGCCCGGCGGCCCCCACAAAATACAGCTGTGGGGCCGCCCCGATTCAAAGGCCAGGCGCAGCGGCATTCCCGGCCCCAGCACATGCTGCTGGCCAATCACTTCGGCCAGCGATTGCGGGCGTAGCCGCTCTGCCAGTGGGGGGTGCGAAGAGGAAGTCGAATCGGGAAAAGAAGCTGCTTTGGCCATAGGGCTGTCATCCTAGCGCCTGCCGCCCCCGTTGCACCCCTTCCTACACTTGCCCGTTATGGATGCGCACTACTTCACCCCGCCAGAACAAGATTTGGACACCCTGCTGCGCCGTGTGCGAGCCTGCACCCTGTGTGCAGCCCATCTGCCATTGGGCCCGCGCCCGGTGGTGCAGGCGGGCAGCAGCGCCCGCATCGTGATTGCCGGGCAAGCGCCCGGGCGCAAAGTGCATGCCAGCGGCATCCCGTTTGACGATGCCAGCGGCCAACGGTTGCGTGCCTGGCTGGGTTTGACCCCCGCGCAGTTTTACGCCCCCCACCTGGTCAGCCTGCTCCCCATGGGGTTTTGCTACCCTGGCACGGGCCAATCTGGCGACTTGCCCCCGCGCCCAGAGTGCGCCCCCACCTGGCGAGCACCGCTGCTGGCACGCATGCCCCAGGTGGCACTGACCATCGTCCTGGGGCAGTACGCCCTGGCCTGGCACCTGCCGCATCTGCCGCGCAATATCACCCAAGCCGTGGAGCAACTGCGCGGCAAGCAGCTGGCACAACTGCCCAACACCATCGTCCTGCCCCACCCCAGCCCGCGCAACAACGGTTGGCTCAAGCAGCACCCCTGGCTGGAGGCAGAGTTTCTGCCTGTGCTGCGCCAGCGGATCGCCCAGCTCCTGGCCGTTGATGGCTAACCCTAGTGTTCCCTGGGCACCATCTGCAGGAAGATGCGCTATGTCTTTCGATGGCTATTCAAGGAGATGATGTATGCGTGTGCAACTTGCTGTGGTCTATTACTCCACTTATGGCACCAACTACCAAATTGCTAGCATCGCCGCCGAAGCGGGGAAAGCAGCAGGCGCTCAAGTGCGGCTGCTGAAAGTAGCCGAAACCGCGCCCGCCGCTGTGGTCGAAGGGCAAGCCGCCTGGAAAGCCCAAGCCGATGCCATGGCTCACATCCCCACGGCCAGCGCCGCTGACATGGCGTGGGCCAACGCCTACCTGTTCTGCGCCCCCACCCGCTTTGGCGGCATGGCCAGCCAAATGCGGGCGTTTATTGATACTTTGGGGGGTGTATGGGCCCAAGGCGGCTTGGCAAACAAAGCCGTCTCGGCGATGACTTCCGCGCAAAACGCCCACGGCGGGCAGGAATCGACCCTCCTGACCTTTTATTACACCGCGATGCACTGGGGCAGCATCATCGTTGCCCCAGGGTTTACCGACCCGGCCCTCTTTAAAACCGGCGGCAACCCTTATGGGTACAGCCACACCCAAGGGGCTGCATTTACCGACGAGGTCAAAGCCTCGATCGGTCACCAAACCAAGCGCCTCATCGAGATGGCCGACAAATTAACGGTCTAACCACTAAGAACGTGTTCACGATCTCCTCGCGGGTGTGCAGTCGCGGCCTCGGGCGGTCTGCGGCGTTGCAAATCCTCGCCATAGCTAGCGCTATGTCTGTGTTTTGCGCCTTGCAGCCCATCCCGATCCGCATCCTGCACCCCTTCGCGCCGAGATCGTAAACACGTTCTAAACAGGCCTGAGCGCGACAAGCCTAATGGCCACCGAGCCCCTGTTATGCAGGGGCTTTTTGGTGCTCCAGGCCATCGCCCCTGCAGGGTGGCCTGCGCAGACAGCCAAGTGCCGCCGGCCAAAGCTGCGAATCAGCGCGCGAAATTAAATCCGGTGGCGCACTTCTCCACCCGCCGAGCGCAGACGGCCCAGCAAGGCCTCGCCAATTTTTCCCAAAGGCAATACTTCATCGGCTGCGCCATGGGCGATGGCTTCACGGGGCATGCCAAAGACGATGCAACTGGCCTCATCCTGCACATAGTTGTAGCTGCCCGCATCCTTCATCTCCCGCATGGCCGCAGCACCATCCGCCCCCATGCCGGTGAGCATGATGCCGAACGCATTGCGCCCCACATGCTGGGCAACCGATTTGAACAGCACTTCGACCGAAGGTTTGTGGCGATTGACGGGCGGATCATCATTGACCACCGCCACATAGTTGGCACCACTGCGGCTGATCGAAAACTGCTTGCCACCGGGGGCAATATAGGCGTGCCCAGGCAAGATGCGCTCACCATGCACCGCCTCTTTGACGGTAATTTGGCAAAGGCTGTTTAACCGTGCCGCAAAGCTGGTGGTAAACCCCGGTGGCATGTGCTGGGTAATAATAATAGCGGGGGCATCTGCAGGCATCTGGATAAGCACCTCTTTAATGGCCTCAGTGCCCCCGGTTGAAGCGCCAATAGCTATTAATTTTTCGGTGGACAGTCGCCCTAGCAAGGCGGTACTGGACAGCACTGGCGCACTTGCCTGCGTGCCCGTAGGGACTGCTGGACGCACCATGCGATGCACATGGGCTTTTGCCGCAATACGGATTTTTTCGACAATTTCGGTTGCCAGCTGGGACAAGCCATTGGCCACCCCAATCCGGGGTTTGGCCACAAAATCCACCGCCCCTAACTCCAACGCCCGCATGGTGACTTCCGCTCCACGTTCGGTCAAAGTGGAAATCATCAGCACCGGCATGGGCCGCAAACGCATCAAGCGCCCCAAAAAGTCAATGCCATCCATGCGCGGCATTTCAACATCCAAGGTAATGACATCGGGATTGAGCTCACGAATCATTTCACGTGCAATCAAAGGATCGTTGGCCGTGCCGATGCACTCCATATCCGCTTGGCGATTAATGATTTCGGTCAGTAAACTGCGCACCAATGCAGAATCATCCACCACCACTACCCGAATCTTGCTACTCATGCGTTTTTAGCCTTCATTATTCAAAACAAATCCACACTGCCACCCGCACTGCGCTTGGCCAATTGGACTGCGCTGCCGGTTGAGCGTTCGCGCTCAACCAATGCCTCCGGATGGGCGTGGGCTAAACGTTTAACCATGGCTTTCCCGGTTGTGGGAAAGTACACGACTTTGCGGGGATAAATATCTAGCACATCTTCTGAGACGATGGGAATACGCTCCGTTTGCAAATACTGAGTTACAAAATCGGTATTGCGCTCTCCGACATTCATCGTGGTAAAGCTCGCCATGACCTGGCCGCCACCAAATATTTTGGCTTGCATATTTTCTCGGCGGGCACCTAATTTAAACATCTCGTTAATCAAAACCTCCATGGCAAAAGAGCCATAACGGCCAGAGGTATCTGTAATATCCCCTTCGGGTAACATGAAATGATTCATGCCACCAATGTTTAAACTACGATCCCACAAACAAGCTGCAATGCATGATCCCAGTACCGTGCAAATCATCATATTTTCAGTGGTGACATAATACTCACCCGGCAATACTTTTACAGCGCCATATTGAAAATGATGATCAAAATAATAAAAAGAAGCTTCTCCAGGCTTATGCTGGCGTTCTCGTAAATTTCCCAAATCCGCCAAAGACAAAGGAGGTCCGCCCACTGACGCACGCCGACCAACCCCCGCAATACTTGGTATCGCAATTTGCGGCATGATGCTGCGCTTGCTTTCCCAGGCACTCCCGCTGCTCCCCACCTGGGATGAGGTGCTCCCCTGCCCTGTGTGTATAGGATTCATGGTTTGCCTTTATTTCTCTAGTTATTTTTAAAAAAGTTAAACGCGTTCATAGATTGTTTTTCCCTTCAAGACAAACAAATCTCGCGAATCACTAAAATTTTCTGCATGCCCAACAAATAATGTTCCGCCTGGTTTCATGACGCGGTGAATTTTTTCAAGCACTTTTCGCTGTGTAGAGGCATCAAAGTAAATCATAACATTGCGACAAAAAACCACATCAAATAAATCTTTAAACGGCCAATCATCTTTAATTAAATTAACCTGAATAAAGTCAATCATCTTCCGTAGCTCAGGCTTGACGCGTACCATCCCTGCATTGCTATTTTTACCGCGCAAGAAAAAATTCTTTAATCGCTCTTGGCTCAGACTTTTTACAGTCTCCATACGATAAACAGCATGGGCCCCAGCACCCAGTACTCTGGAATCAATATCGCTGGCAATGAGCTTGAAATTTGCCTGAGCACCCAGGCTTTCAAGGGCTGTCATCACAATAGAATAGGGCTCTTCGCCCGTAGAAGCGGCACTGCACCACACCCTCCAAGGGGTATTGGCAGGCTTGGCTTTTAACAACTGAGCCAGTGCCTCAAAGTGATGATTTTCGCGAAAAAAAGCCGTTAAGTTGGTTGTTAATGCATTAACAAACTGCTGCCACTCATTGGCATCGCCGTGTCGCTCTAACCAATCCAAATAAGCATCAAAACTTTCGTATCCGGTTTCTCGCAGTCGCCGCGATAAACGGCTATACACCATGGCGTGTTTGCCATCGTGCAGGCTGATGCCGGCATGCTTATAAATTAAACTTTGGACACGGGAAAAATCCGCAGAAGTCCAGGCAAACTCGCGCTCTTGCGCAACAGATCCGCTGCCCATTGCGGTTGCTGGCTGTACAGCCAGAGGCGTAGAACGATCAAATTGGCGCATGAACTCCACCTGCTGCTGCAAACTTTTGCAGCACTAACAGTACGAACGACTTTGTAACTCCATCGATAAAAGAATGTATTTTTCTTCCTATCTTATTCAGTGGGTGCCACCAATCCCATTTCTACACTGGACATGAGTTTTTCAATATCCAGCAAAATTAACATTCTTCCTCCTGTGGATCCCAGCCCAAGAATGCAGGAGCTGTCAATGGCACTCTCAATATCTGGTGCGGGACGAATTGCATCAGCGGCCAGCTCCATTACATCACTGACGGAATCCACCACCCCACCCACGATACGATTATGTAAATTCAGAATAATCACCACCGTAAAACTATTGTATTCAACGTTAGCGCAATTTAATTTACGCCGCATATCTACAATAGGCACGATGGTGCCACGCAAATTCACGACACCTCGAATAAAATCAGGTGCATTTGCAATGCGTGTAGGCTCTTCATAGCCACGGATTTCCTGCACCTTCAGGATATCAATGCCATACTCTTCTTCTCCAAGTCGAAAAGTAAGGTACTCACGCGTACCAGAATCTTTATTTCCTGTATTTTTAATAAGCGTTGCCATTCCTGATCCCTTGCATTTTCGATGTTTATCGAGATTTACGCACCAAACTACTGGTGTCCAAAATAAGGGCAACGGTGCCATCACCTAAAATAGTTGCTCCAGAAATATTTGGAACCTTACGATAATTACTTTCCAGATTTTTCACAACCACTTGGTGCTGACCCAAGAGCTCATCGACCAACAAGGCCACCCGACTGCCATCCGATTCAATCACAACCATAATATCGCTGGTAGATTTATCACCCGGTTGGCGCGGTACGGCAAAGACCTTCTCCAATCCGATAACCGGCATATATTCATCGCGCACTTTGACCAGCTGAGAGCCTTGGGTGACCGTGCTGACATCGGCGGAATTGACTTGGAAGGATTCGACCACCGAGGACAGCGGCAGGATATATACCTCCTTGCCCACGCCCACCGACATGCCATCCATGATGGCCAGGGTCAGTGGCAAGCGAATCGAGACGCGCATGCCCACCCCTTCGACGGAATCAATTTCCACCGAACCATTCAAGGCAGCGATGTTTTTGCGCACCACGTCCATGCCAACACCGCGTCCGGAAACGTCCGTCACCTGCTCGGCAGTCGAAAACCCTGGGGCAAAAATCAGCATCCAGACTTCGCTATCGGTCATCGTGTCCGGGGCATCAATACCGCGCTCTCGGGCCTTGCGGATGAGTTTGTCGCGGTTCATGCCACGGCCATCGTCGCGCACCTCAATCACAATGGAGCCGCCTTGGTGGGCGGCAGACAGTGTCAAAGTGCCTTGTTCGCTCTTGCCGGCTTTGATTCGGTCCTCTGGCATCTCAATGCCGTGGTCCAAGCTGTTGCGCACCAAATGGGTCAGCGGGTCGGTGATTTTTTCAACCAAACCTTTGTCCAGCTCGGTGGCTTCACCTTGGGTGACCAAGTTGATTTTTTTGCCTAATTTATTCGCCAGGTCCCGCAGCATGCGCGGGAAGCGGCTGAATACCGTGGACATCGGAATCATCCGAATCGACATCACCGCTTCTTGCAAATCACGGGTGTTGCGATCCAAATCAGCCAAACCAGAGAGCAATTGCTGATTGGCGGTGGGATCAAGGGTTTGGCTGTTTTGTGCCAGCATGGCCTGAATAATGACCAGCTCACCAGCCAAATTGATCAACTGATCAACTTTTTTCACATCCACCCGGATGCTGGTCGATTCCATCTGCGCCATATTGGCCCGCACAGCCGCTTTGGGGGCTTCGGTTTTTACGGTATCTGTCTCAGCAGCGGAGGGCATGGCGACCGCCGTGTTGGGGGTGCCAGGTGCGCCATCGAACAAGCCATAAGGCTGAATGTGATCGACATCGGCCTCCATGAGGGCTGCATCGGGATCGGCCAAGCCCATGGCCATGGGGGCCGTTGTAGATGGCACAGCGCCCGCCTGGTCGGTGATGTGGACTTGTTCTTTGCTGACATGAAAGACCATTAAGTCGAGCAAATCGTCGTTGGTGGCTTGTGTTTTTACTTGAAACAGCCGGTGCTGAGGCTGATCACAGGCCAAGTCTTCGATGCTGCCCAGGCCTGGAATATCGCGAAACAGTTCTTTGATGGCATCGACCGCCTCCAAATTTTCGACGGGGCCGATTTTCAGCTGCAGCAAGCGCTCGCCCTGGGCCAAGGCCGGTGCCGCTGCGGCCACCTCGATTGGGGCTGGAGCCTGGGGCGTGGGTGCTGCCACTGCGGTGGGGGCGGGGGCAGCATTGGGGCGGTTGCCTGCGGCCAAATCCACAATGCGCCGTACCAAATCCCCGGTGGGAACGGCTTCGCCGGCTCCACCAGCTTGGTGGCGGGCCAACAAGCTGCGCGAGGCATCGGCCGATTCAAGCAGGGCATCGACCATTTCTGGAATCGGAGTGATTTCATGGCGGCGCAGTCGGTCAAGGAGCGACTCCATCTTGTGGGTTAATTCAGCCACATCGGTGAAGCCAAAGGTGGCCGAGCCCCCTTTAATCGAGTGGGCACAGCGGAAGATGCCGTTGAGCTCTTCATCGTTGGCTTGCGTCAAATCCAAATTGAGCAGCATTTGCTCCATCTGGTCTAGATTTTCGGCCGCCTCTTCAAAAAAGACCTGGTAAAACTGGGTCAGGTCAAAATCGCTATCCGCACTGCCGTGGGTATCTGCCATCTTCAAACTCCTTAACTGCTGCAGTTCTTTGGCAGCGCTTAGCGAATAACTTTTTGAATCACTTCAATTAAGCGATTGGGGTCAAAGGGTTTTACCAGCCACCCCGTGGCACCTGCTGCACGGCCAGCTTGCTTCATTTGATCGCTTGATTCGGTGGTCAAAATCAGAATCGGCACTTGCTTAAAGCGCGGATCTTCGCGTAGTTTTTTGGTCAGCCCAATGCCATCGAGCCGGGGCATATTCTGGTCGGCCAAAACCAGAGCGAAGGGGTGTGCTTGGGCCTTTTCCAAGGCATCTACGCCATCGACCGCTTCGATCACTTTGTAACCTGCGCCGGTTAAAGTGAACGACACCATTTTTCGCATGGATGGCGAGTCATCGACAGTAAGAATTACGTGCATGTACAAACTCCAGCAGAGGGTGTTGTTTATCTAAAAAATTAAAACAGTTCGATGGAGCCTACGTCCATCTCGCTTTGGGTGACGGGGTTGGGACGCTCAGGAACCATGGGCTCAATCGGTGCCTCTAGCTCATCTTCATCCCGTTCCATGGTTTCTGCCGACAGACGAAAGGCACAGCCTTGCAGGACCTGCGAGGTGTGCCAAATGAGCTGGGTGGCCATGTCGTGAAATTGCAACTCCGTTACCGCACTGCGCAGGGCCGTGCGTGCCGCTTCAAGTTCAGCGGTATTGGAGCCAAGCTCTACGCCGTCGTTAAGCAGGCCGTTGGCCTCGGAAAACCGCGCCATCAAGTTGCTTGTGGCATGGTCTAAAAGACCGACCAAGCGCTGTAAATCACGCATAACGACCAACAAGGAATCTTGCAATTCGGCCGCCACCATGACCGGCACCTGAACCACAGGCTCAGTGGGTGGCGTTTGTGTTTCCTGCATGACGTCTCCGTGGTTAGGGATCATGGTTGCCGATCCTTCTTCTTTCATCTAGGCAGCACAATAGTGTGTTCCATTTAGCAATTTGGTTTTGTCCAACTATTTCAAAATGTCTCTAATGATAGCGTCCCCGCCGTCGAATTCTTCTACGTCCTGCACATTGCAGTTGTTGCACTTGGAGGACTGCGTGGCCGATCACAAGCTGCTGCGGCATTGTCTGCGCCAAGCGGGGATAGTCTGCAACATCCACTGGACTGACAATCTGCAGGATTTCACTACTGAGGTTAGTACCAAGGTATTCGATGCTGTGATTGCCGATTACTACCTGCCTGGCTTTACGGCCCTGGATGCATGGCAGGCCCTGCAGCAGCAGGCCCAGGCACGGGACACCCCATTTATCTTGCTCTCGGGGGCCATTGGTGAGACGGCGGCGGTGGAGGCGATCCAGCAAGGGCTGGCGGACTATGTTTTGAAAGATGCCATCGTGCGCCTGCCCCACGTCTTGGCCCGCGCCCTGGAGATGGCCGAAACGCGCCGGGCCAAAGCCCAGGCACTGCAAGATTTAGAAGCATCTCGCGCACAACTGGCCGCATTAACAGAGCATTTACAGTCATCTATTGAGCAAGAACGTGCGGGTATTGCTCGTGAAATTCATGACGACATTGGCGGTGCCCTCACGGCCGTGAAGTTTGATGTGTCGTGGATGGTGCGCAATGCGCACAACGCCACCGGGGTGGCCGAGCATGGCCAGGCGGCCCTGGAGATGCTGCAGCACGCCCTGGGAGCCAGCCAGCGCATCATGATGAATCTGCGTCCCCCCGTGCTGGACCAGGGGTTGGTAGCGGCGGTGCACTGGCTGACGCAAAATTTTTCCCAGCGCACACAACTGCCAGTGCACTGGGTGTGCCAAAACCCGCAGATGCAGGTGCCCGCAGCGCTGCAAGTGGTGGCCTACCGCACGGCGCAAGAGGCGCTGACCAATATCAGCAAACACGCCCAAGCCACCAAGGTGAGCGTGGAGCTGGCGTGCGATGCCGACTTCCTCACCTTAGAGGTGCGTGACGATGGCTGTGGCATAAGTGCAACAGCCCGAGAAAAATCGAAAGCCTTTGGCCTGCGCGGTTTGGCAGAGCGGGCGCGCACTGTGGGCGGCTGGCTGGACATCAGCAGCCAGCCCGGAGCGGGAACCAGCATCATCGTTTCGCTACCATTGGCCGGTTCAGACTGCCAAGGAGATGAGCTTGATCCACGTTGTACTGTGTGATGACCACGCTGTGCTGCGCCGCGGCATTTGCGATACGCTGGCCGAGGCGGTCGATATTCGCGTGACCGGTGAGGCGGGCAACTACACCGAGCTGCGCGAGCTGCTGCGCAGCGCCCCGTGCCAAGTGCTGCTGCTGGATATTGACATGCCGGGGCGCAATGGCCTGGAGGTGCTGGCCAGCGTGCGCGAAAGCCACCCGCACATTCGGGTGCTGATGGTCTCGATGTACCCCGAGGACCAATACGCCCTGCGCTGCATCAAAGCGGGGGCCGAGGGCTATGCCAACAAATCGGGCGATCCCTTGGCACTGGTCGAAGCCGTGCGCACCGTGGCCAGCGGGCGCAAATACCTCACGCAGGAGGTGGCGCAAATGCTGGCCCAGAGCCTGGCGCACCCCATCGACCAAGCGCCCCACGCCAGCTTGTCTGAGCGTGAAATGCAGACATTGCAAAAAATCGCCACCGGCAAACGCCTGACAGATATTGCACAAGAGCTGATGCTCAGCCCCAAAACGGTTAGCGTTTACCGGGCCCGGGTGCTCGAAAAACTGCAGCTGACAAACAATGCTGAGCTGACGGTGTACGCCATCCGCAACCATCTGGTGTAAGCCCAAAAATATCAATAATCAGAGCATTGACCGCTTGTTGTTATTTATTTTTAGGCTGTTTTAATTAATTTTTGCTTTAAATAGTGCGCGAAGCGCTCTTTATTTAGACACCAAACACCGCAAACACCTGCTCCAGCAGGCGAAAAAATGGCTGCTCCATGACGGGCAACGTCGCGGTAATGCCGATCATGCCCAGCGTTAAAGTGATGGGAAAACCCACCGCAAAAATATTCATTTGCGGCGCAATGCGGGTGATCACCCCCATGGTTAAGTTCACAAACAGCAGCAGCGCCATCATGGGCAAGGCCAGCCACAAGGCACTGGAAAACAAGGCGCTACCCAGTTCATGCAAGCGCATTTGGGCGACGGCATCAATGAAGTGCCCATCCACCGGAAAGGCTTCAAAGCTTTTGATCACGGCCAGCAAGACAAAAATATGGCCATTCACCACAATAAAAAACAAGGTGAAGGTTTGCACTAAAAAGCGCGAGACGGCACTTAATTGCCCCCCGCTGACGGGATCGAAAAAGGAAGCGAAATTCAGCCCCATTTGCAGCCCAATGGCCTCGCCCGCCATTTCCAGGGAGGCAATGATCAGCCGTGCGGCAAAACCGACCGACAGGCCAATGCCCACTTGCTGAATGGCCACCACCACCGCCCGTGGGTCATTGACGGCAATCACGGGCTGGTTGGCCAACGTGGCCTGGGCCCCCAGGGCAATCACCAAGGCCATGCCCACCTTGTAGCGCATCGGGATGGCCCGCTGTGAAAACACGGGGGCTACCGAGAACAAAGCCAAGATGCGCAAAAACGGCCAAATGACGGGCGAGAGCCACGCCATGATTTGCGCTTCGGAAAATCCAATCACGGGCAGCTGCCTGGCGCGCTGGCGGTTAGCCCAGCGCCGTGGGGATGTTTTCAAACGTGCGTCGAATGAAATCAACAATGGTGCTGATCATCCACGGCCCGGCCACCGCAAACACGACCACCGCCGCCACCATCTTGGGCACAAACGACAGGGTGCTTTCGTTGATCTGGGTGACGGCCTGGAAAATACTCACCACCAGCCCCACCACCATCACCGTTAAAAGCACCGGCAGCGAAACCGTCAGCAGTAGCAACAGCGCTTCTTGGGCAAAGGTTAAAACGGCTTGTGCATTCATGGCAGCACTCCTTGGCTAGGTGGCAAAACTGGCCGCCAGCGACCCGACCAGCAAATTCCAGCCATCGGCCAGCACAAACAGCATGAGCTTGAATGGCAGCGCCACCAGCACCGGTGAGAGCATCATCATCCCCAAGGACATCAGCACCGAGGAGACCACCATGTCGATGACCAAAAACGGGATAAAAATCATGAAGCCGATTTGAAAAGCCGTTTTCAACTCACTGATCACAAACGATGGCACGACCACGCGAAACGGGGCCTCTTCAATTTGCGTGCCTTCGGGCAGCTTGGCCAAGCGGGCAAACAAAGCGTAATCGGACTGGCGCGTTTGGCGGATCATGAAGGCCCGCATGGGTGCCTCGGCCCGGGGCAATGCCTGCTCAAACGTCAGGCTGCCTTCGCTGTAGGGTTTGTACGCCTCGGCATACACCCGGTCCAGCGTCGGCCCCATGACAAACAAAGTCAGGAACAACGAGAGGCCAATCACCACCTGGTTGGGGGGCGACGATTGGGTTCCCAGCGCCTGGCGCATCAGGCTCAACACAATCACGATGCGGGTAAACCCGGTCATCATCAACAACACCGCCGGCAAAAACGACAGCGCGGTAAAAAACAGCAGCGTTTGAATCGGAACGGAAAAGCTGTTGTTGGGCCCGCTGCCCACCATCAAGGGCAGGCTTGGGGCCTCTTGGGCACCGACCAGTGCAGGCAGCAAGCTGGCGGCCAGCAGTAAAAGCCTGGCTCCACGCATCACGAATCCTTGCCCTGCTCGGCCACCAGGGTTTGCGCAAAATGAGTAGCACTCTGCGCTGATGGTGTCATGGTTTCAGGCGTTAAAGAAGCCGATTGCGCTGTCTCTCCCAGGACGTGCAGGCACTGAATACTGTGCGCCGTCACCCCCAGAACCAAACACGTCGTCTGCTCATTGCGCTGTACTTGCACCGTCACAATGCGCTGCCCCGGCCCCACGGCCAGGGCCCCCAGCACCTGAATCTGGGCCTGAACCACCCCGCGCGCCATCTGGTTGCGCTGTTGCCAGCGGCGCAGCCCCCACGGCAAAGCGGCCATGGCGACCACCATGGCCGCTAAAGCCAAAAGAGAGGTGCTCAAACTGCTGGCATCAGCCACGGCTGACGCGCCGCAGGCGCTCCGAGGGGGTGACCACATCGGTCAGGCGGATACCGAATTTGTCGTTCACCACCACCACTTCCCCCTGGGCAATGAGGTAGCCATTGACCAGCACATCCATGGGCTCGCCGGCCAAAGCGTCCAGCTCCACCACCGAGCCTTGGGCCAGTTGCAAGATGTATTTGATTGGCACTTTCGTGCGTCCCAGCTCGACGGACAACTGCACTGGAATGTCCAGCACCATGTTGATGTCGTTTACCGGCACTTCTGTGCCAGTGGGCGCATAGGCGCTGCTGGGTTTGCCGGTTAAAGGACCGCCTTGCTCGCTGTCCAACGGTGCTGGGGTGCCATCGACCTGTTTTTGCTCTTCCAGGGCTTCGGCCCAATCCGAAAATGGATCATCGCCACCTGGTGCTTCGTTATTCTGGTCTATCGCCATTATTTCTCTCCGGTCCAATTGGACTCAACACTGCGCAAGCACTGCTCAATGCGAATTGCGTATTTGTTATTGTGCGTGCCATATTGGCATTCGAACACAGGAACCCCGCCAATCGAGGCACGAATGCGCGGCTCCCGCACTAACTCAATAAAGTCACCCGGTTTCATCGCCAAGAGTTGCTCCACCGATGCGTCGGTGCGGGCCAGCTCAGCCACCAAGGTCACCTCCGCCGACTGAATTTCGCGGGTCAGTACCTTCACCCAGCGACGATCGACCTCCATCGAGTCGCCCTGGGTGGAGGAATACAAAATATCGCGAATCGGCTCCATCGTGGCATAGGGCATGCAAATATGGATTGCGCCCGAGACATCGCCAATTTCCAGCTGAAACGAGGTGGACACCACAATCTCGCTGGGCGTGGCAATGTTGGCAAACTGCGGCTGCATTTCCGAGCGCTGGTAGGCCAGTTCTAATGGGTAAATACCATTCCAGGCCTTTTTGTATTCCTCGCTGATGACATCGACCAGGCGGTTGATCACGCGCTGCTCAGTCGCAGAAAAATCACGCCCCTCAATCCGGGTTTGCAAACGGCCAGCGCCACCGTACAAGGTGTCAATAATGCCAAACACCAGCGACGGATCGCACACCACCAAGCCGTTACCGCGCAGAGGTCGAATGCCAACAATATTAAAGTTGGTTGGCACCGCCAAACGCCGCAAAAAGGCGCTGTAGCGCTGCACGCTGACGTTGCCTACCGATACCTCGGGGCTGCGCCGAATAAAGTTAAACAGGCCGATGCGGAAGTTGCGGGCAAAACGCTCATTGACGATTTCCATCGTCGGCATCCGACCGCGCACAATGCGCTCTTGGCTGGAAATGTCGTAATTGCGAAACGCACCTTCTTCCGCCTCGGCAACATCGGTTTTTTGGCTCTCGCCCGTCACCCCTTCCAAGAGGGCATCGACTTCTTCTTGCGACAGGAAAGAATCACTCATGGCAACCACTCCAGTCTTAAATTACTGGATGATGAAGCTGGAAAACAGCACGCGGCGCACCGGCTCAGCCGGTTTGCGGCGTGGCGCATCGTCTTCAAAACCGTCTTCATCATCCTGCACACGGCTACGCCTGGTCTCGCCCGTCAGCGGGCGGGCGACCTCTTTGCGGATAGCAAGAGCGAGCTGCTCTTTGCCTTCGCGGCCCAGCAAGTCTTCTGCAGTGTGCTGCGACACCAGGCGCAAAATCGCATCGCGAATGCTGGGCATGTATTGCTTGACCTGTTCTGCCACTTTTTCATCGCGCAATTCCAGGGTGATGCCCAGCTGAATAAAGCGATCGCCCCCTGGATCGGACAAATTGACCACCAAGTTTTCTAAGGGCAAAAAGGTAGGAACCACCACCACGGCCGCTTTGGCATCCTCGTCGGCTTCATTCTTGCGTTGATTCAGAACCAAAAAAGCCCCTGCCGCTGCAACCAGCAGCACCACAACGGCAAGGATGATGATGACTAACTTTTTCTTACTTTTTACCGGTGGTTGATCACCGGTTGCTGCTCCAGAGGCGGCCACGTTGGTTCCTTCTTGAAACCGATCCATTCCTCTCAAGGAACACGATCAGTGTTTTACCCATAAGGGGCGGATTCTCTCTATTTACTACCAAGGTGACAAATCATAGCCAAATTAGTCCAAAGCTCTGCACGGAATAAGCACCTAAAACAGAAATGATTTTCCGCCATCGGCCGTGCGCAGCAGCGATTGTCTACACATAAACGTTGAGCTGTCCTGGCCCGCTGGGCTGGCCGGCATTGGCGTTTTCAGCTGCCCCGGCCACCGCAGACGCTGCCACTTGTACGCGGCCTTGGTGTGCCTTGCCTTCGTAGGGGGTGGCATTTTGCGACTGCCCCGACTGGGCCTCTGACTGAACCTGGGCACCGGCCAAGGCCAGTCCCTGCTGGGCCAGCAAATCGCCCAATTGCGCCAAGCCAGCATCCAGTTGGGTGCGCACTTCGGCCTCGTCGCTGCGAAACACCACATGCGCTTGATTGCCCCGCATCTGCACTTGCACGCGCAAAGGCTTGCCGTCGCGCTGCACTACCACTTCGCCGCGCTGCTGATCACCTTGCAGCCAAAAGCGCAAATTCTCTTGTGCCTGCGGTTCTGGGGCCGGGTTGTTTTGGGCATTTTGACTGGCGGTGCTGGCTTGGACGGCTTGCTCGGTCAGGCGCTGCCCAGTTCCTCCCCCGCTCAGCAGGGCCTCCAATCCCACGGTATTTTTTGACCCATTGGCTGATTCAGAATTTTTCCCGGCCACGCTACCGCCACCGGCGCTGCCCAGCCATTGCGTGGCCCATTGGCCCATGTGCCCCAACAGGGCTGCCGCTGGCGCGGCGGCGCTGGGGCTGACCAATTGCCATACCCCGGTTTGCAACAGCAATTTGCCCGCGCTGGTATCGACTTCGGGCTCGGCCTGGGCAGTGCCCAGCAGGCTTTGAGCATCTTCGGCCGCAGCCTCCATCTGCCCCTGCTGCGCATCAACAACAAATGCCTGCCCTGCAGCAAGAGGGTTGGTGCCAGCCGACTGAACACCCAAAGCCACGGCGGGGGGTTCGCCGCTTGCCAGCGCTTTGGCCATAGCGGACTGCGCAGGCAGCAATGCCGAGGGCAACGGGGCGCTGCTGCCCTCGCGCTGCAGCCGATCGGCCTGGGTATCCAAACGCAAGGTTTGCCCCACCAAGGTTTGCAGCTGCTCCAAACCCAGTACGGCACCGGGGAGCAGCCCTGCAGCTTCGGCGTTCGATAGCGCCTCGGTATCCAGTGGGGCCTCTTGGGCCCCTGGGGTTGCGGCGGCCAGCTGGGCTAAGGCGGCCAGCGCATTGTGGGCCCCTGCCTGGGGGTCGTCTGCCAGGCCTTGGAGCAGCTGCCCAAAGGGCAGGGCGGCCAGGTCATGGTCGGCTTCTTTTTTCGCGGCTCCGTTGGCCCCTGGTTTGGCCAGGCCGGGCGGCGGGGTAATCGATGCCGAAGTGGTCACTGCCATGGCTTAAGCCTCCTGAAACTGCATGCCGAAGGTACGGCCAATAAATTGTAGCGCTGCACGCTCATCTGTCTGCTTTTGTTCGCGTCTTTGTTGTGCTAATGCCATGTCCTTGCGCCGCATCTGCACTACTTTTTGCAAACTGGTGAGGCGCAGCTCGGTATTCATCAGGGCTTGTTGGGCCGCCTGCAGGCGCAGCTCTTGGTCGCGCAGCACTTTGGTTTGCAGCTCAATGGCGTGCTGCAGACGCTGCATAAATTGGTGGTGGTGGTACATCACCTCGGGCTTGAGCTGGGCCCCCTCGTGGGCACCCCAGCGCTGCTGCATTTCTGCTTGGTAGGACTGCAGCTGCTGCATTTGCTCTTGGGCGGCAGCCAGAGATTGCTGGCGCTGGCGCAACAGCTGGCGGGCTTCGTCACGCTTGCGCGTAGCCAATTCAATGGCCACCATCAAGGCATTCAATGCAGACATAACCACCCCTTTCCTTGGTTTTCTTTGTGTTAAGCAGCCGTACCCAGAACAGCCTGCATGTCTGCCACGCTTTGCTCCATGGGCGCAGCTTCAAACATGGTCTGTTGGAGAAATTTGCTCATATTTGGTTGCAAGCGAATGGCTTCATCCACTTGCGGGTCCGAGCCATTCACGTACGCCCCTACTTGTATCAAATCTTTGCTTTTCTGATAGCACGAATAGACGGCCCTAAAGCGCCTAGCTAACTCAAAATGCTCACGTGAGACGACGTTGTGCATCACCCGCGAGGCCGATTGCTCAATGTCAATCGCCGGGTAATGCCCCTGCTCGGCCAGGGCGCGTGAGAGCACAAAGTGCCCGTCCAAAATCGCCCGCGACGCATCGGCAATAGGGTCTTGTTGGTCGTCGCCCTCCGATAGCACGGTATAGAACGCCGTGATGGAGCCCACGCCATTCAAGCCATTGCCGCTGCGCTCGACCAGCGCGGGCAGCTTGGCAAAACACGATGGGGGGTAGCCTTTGGTGGCTGGTGGCTCGCCAATGGCCAGGGCAATTTCGCGCTGGGCCTGGGCATAGCGGGTGAGCGAATCCATGAGCAGCAGCACGTGCTTGCCTTGGTCGCGGAAGTACTCGGCAATTGCCGTGGCATAGCTGGCCCCTTGCATGCGCAGCAGCGGCGGGGCATCCGCAGGGGCGGCGACGACCACCGCGCGGCTGCGGTCTTGGGCCCCGAGGATGTCCTCCACAAACTCTTTGACCTCGCGGCCCCGTTCGCCAATCAGGCCAACGACGATGATGTCGGCCTGGGTGTAGCGGGCCATCATGCCCAGCAGCACCGATTTGCCCACACCAGAACCGGCAAACAAGCCCAGCCGCTGGCCGCGCCCCACGGTGAGCAGGCTGTTGATGGCGCGCACGCCGGTATCCAGGCTTTCGCGCACCGGGGCGCGTTCCATGGCATTGAGCGGCTCGCACTCCAGCTCCATGGCTTGCACATGCTGTAAATCACCGCCATGGTCCAGGGCGATGCCTTGGGAATCGACCACCCGGCCCAGCAACCCATCGCCAATGGGCAAACGCAGCACACCGGTGGCCATGTCCGGCACCTGGGTGTCGCCCAATTGGAGCGGGGGAATAAACGGCGGTGCCGCCGTCAC